>Ga0334898_1000002_pt1 | contig 726340 bp, 611 predicted proteins | sample GraSluR3_MG_10_FD_207228 | JGI IMG/M metagenome (GOLD analysis project Ga0334898, IMG submission 207228) | Sludge microbial communities from methane-producing bioreactor in Wageningen University, Netherlands - Granular Sludge_3_08-R3 | ecosystem: Engineered > Bioreactor > Anaerobic >...
AGGGGCTCCTTCGTCAATAGGTTTTGTCCAGAAACAATATTAACGAAAGTGTCCTGCTGTGAGCTACTCTTTTATCATTAAATATCGTAAATCTTAGCCCCGTTGCACTTGTAGTTTACATCTAGCAATGAAAAAGAGATTCCAGAAGACCGGACATGGCAATATCGCATCCCAAAACCCCCAGAAAGGTTTGATTCTGTCGCACCGGTACCACTATCCGCACAAAAGAAGAACCCTCTCCTTCTCTGGAGGGAAGGGCATAGAAGAGAGCTTTTTCTTCTTCGTCATGGCAGGCATGCCACCAGGAAGCCCGGGGGAAGCTTCGCGCCGCAAAGGGCTCTTTGGTGGAAGCTAAACCATGCCCCTTTCGATTGGCAAGAAAAATTTCCTGAAACCATTCGGGAACCAGGCGCTGTTGAAGCAAGAGATATTCCCTGGTAAGGGAAAGAAGATCCTCGGGTTTTTCGATGAAATCCATCAATGGAGGAGATGTGACAAGTTCCCGGGAAAGAAAAAAAGGAAAGTTTTCGGAAAGGCTTGCCGCCGTGGCATGCCGTACCATGGGGGCCGAAGCGATGGCAAAGGCGGTGCGGCTCGCTTCCTGCAAGTGACGATCCAGCGCACCGGAAAGGGCCGCCGCACTCATTCGGCCCTGTTTGAGAACTTTCTCCACCGCCTGATGGTAGCTGAAAACATAGTAAAAACCCGACAGGGACAGCATCACGAGGGTTCCGAAAAAAAAGGCCCTTCCGGCAATCTTGTTGCGTAATTTCATGGCTTCGTCCCCTTTTTCCCTCCGAAATAAAGACGCCGCTTTTATGTCGCAAATTTTTGGCAAAAACCAAAAAATCCCGTTTTTTACAAGTTTTTACAAGAGTACCACGTTCATACCCCCGACTCCTCATAAAGATACCACAAAAAAGTCCGGGTTCTTTGTCTTTTTACCACAAAGAATCCGGACTTTTTTACGAAAATTTCCTTTTTTTTACATCATGTCATACCTCAAAAAATTTAGGATTTTTCCGCTCCTCCCTGGAGAGCTTTCGGGGCGTTCCTCTCCCCTTCCAGTCGGAAACGTTTGAGAAGCCTCTGGAGGCTTTCCGCCCCCTGGGAAACCTTCTGGGCCTCCCGGGCGATATCCTCCGCCGCCTGGGTGGATGTGGCGGTGGCGCTCTGGATTTCCTCCATCATGGAGACCACCTGGGCGTTCGCCTTGGTCACCCGGTCCACTCCCTGGGCCATCTCGCCGCTTGCCGCGGCCTGCTCCTGGGAGGTGGCGGCGATATTCTGCATGGCCCGGTCCACCTTGCCGATCTCCTCCATGACTTCTTCCAAATTTCTCAGAGCCTCTTCGGCACCCCGGATGGTCTGCTCCATTACCTCTCCGGATTCTTCGGTAACCGCCAGGGATTCTTTGGTGCTCTTCTGAAGGCTTTCGATGATGGCCGTCACTTCCTGGGCTGCCCGGCCACTCTCTTCCGCAAGCTTGCGCACCTCTTCGGCCACCACGGAAAAGCCGCGACCCGCCTCGCCTGCCCGGGCGGCTTCGATGGCGGCGTTAAGAGCGAGAAGATTCGTCTGATCCGCGATGTTCGTAATGGTGGTGACAAAGGAGGTAATGGCATTCACCGATTCGGTGACTTCCTTCATGCTCTTCATGCTGGTCCGGGAGCGCTCGCCTACCTGTTTCATTTCCGTTACCACCCGCTCCACCTGCGATACGGCCTTCTCGCTTATTCCCGCGGTATTCACCGAGGCTTCCGCCCCCTCCGAAGCGGCCTGGGCGGCGGAGCTGGCTCCTGCGGAAACCTCTTCCACTCCCGCATTGGTCTGCTCCAGAGAGGCGGCGTTGGATTCCGAAAGGGAGGTGATCTCTTCGATGTGCCCCCGGATTTCCTCCAGGGATGCCACGGATTCCTCCGAGAAGGCCGCCAGGGATTCCGCGGCACCGAGGTTCTCTCCCGCATTGTCGAGAATTCCCCGCAAAGCCTGGCGCTGTTGCGCCACCATCTCCGTCAGGGCATCCGCGAGCATTCCCGTCTCATCCCGACAGGGAGGGCCGAAATCTTCTCGGGTAACGGTAAAATCTCCCTCTCGAACCCGGTTTGCACAAGCCACCGCCAGGGCGAGGGGTTTGGTAATCTGCCGGGAGACGTACCAGGCCATGAGTATTCCCAGAGCAAAGGCCACTCCGGTAACGGCAAGCATCATGGCAATGATTTTCTGTATGGCTCCGGAAGCGGATACCGCCAGAGATTCCATTTGATCGAATCCATTTTGAGAAGCCCCTCTGGCGATGACTATCATCCTCTCTCCCGCTTTGAGAAGTACGCCTTCTTCTTCAAGAAGCTTCTGCCAGGTTTCGAGAAAGAGGGAGACCGCATCCTTGTATTCCTGGGAGGCCTTTTTGATGTTGCGTATCCGCTCCAGGTTCCGGTCCTGATCGCTCGTACTTTCGAGCTTGTCCAGATCTTTCTGGATGCCCTCGAAGATGGAAAAAACCTCTTCGAGAAGCTCCGGATCCCGTTCTCTCTGGGCCCTTTCGGCAACCACGAAGACCTCGTTCCCCCGGTCCATTATCCGGTTCATGAGGGTTACCTTCTCGATACGTTCCAGCACGCTGGCGGCCATGCTTCCCCGAACCACGTCGTTTTCCAGCATGGTGTTCTGAATCTTGAGAAATTCCTGAGCCTCCCCCATGTAGATATCCCCCGCGTTCCGAGCCTCCTGGCGGACCTCTCGAAGGCTCTCCACAAGCCCGGCCATGGCGGCAAGGGAGATCTCAAGAGTCTTCACTTCTTCCAGGGCTTTCTGAGCCGCCTGCTGGCGTTCGGGATAGCCGTGGGCGGCTCCATGCTCCCCCACCTGCACCACCGTATTCCGAAGAAGGGCTATCTCCTTGCGTCCCTCCTGCAGAAAGGCATCATCCTCCGTAAGAACGAACTGCCGCACCTCCAGCATGGATCTCAAAGAAGCCCGTTCCACTCCGGAGGTGATATTCACCCGGGGAACCTCCACCACCGCAAGGAGTTCGACATCTTCCGCAGCTTCTCGGAGAGAGATCCAGCTTATTCCCACCACGAGGATCATCAGGGCGAGAACGACACCAAATCCCAACGTCAGTTTCAGCGCAAATCGAATGTTTTTCATGTACATCGTCCTCCTTCTAAATCCTCCAAAACAACATCGTAAAACGACATCTTTCCACACCGCCATGGCCTCTCTCCGCACACGTAACACTCGCGTCACAGAAAGAATTCGCTATGAGGCATTCTCGGTCTTGAGGGCGGAACGAGGACAAAGTTTCTTCATCAGAAAACCCGGCTCACGGTAGATCCCCGGAGGACATGGGACGTGGAAAGACACGATCTCCCTTCTACTATCACGACTTGAGTGAAGCCTGTCAATACAAGAAAAGCTTGCCCTCGGAATTATCATGAGGTACAAACAATACTGAAGAGAACTTCTTGTCCCTTCTCCACAAAACAAAAAGAAGTTTCCTCTTCCGCACATCGCAGCATGTTTTTCATGTGCTCTTCGGAAAGGAGCGTGCCATGCCATCAGAAAGAGACAATAAAAATCCTGTTTTCAACGAAGAGGTTTCCCTGGATTTTCTCAACGGGGAAGAGGGCGCGGTCTTTCTCAAAAATGTTCAGCGCCGCCACGCCTTGGAATATGCGGACGCATGGGGATTCTTCGATGTTTCGGGGCTCTGCCTCCGGATTTCCGTCCTTGCCGAGGCCAAAGAGGCGGGATTTCTGAAAAATTTCGAGAACCGAAACCTCCAGGATCTTCTCTCTTCCGAGGTGGGAAATAACATGCTCTTTTATCTGCGCTATGCGGCGCAGAAAGAGATTCCTCTCTTCCGAATCCTGGAATACGGAAAACGTGAGCCCCAGACCTTCGTGATCGTTTTTGTCCACACCCCCTTTGTGGCGGCAAAAAAAAGGGTGATCGCCTTTTTTATGCAGCAAACGAACTCCCCCGGAACATCCCTTTTCCTTGAGGACGAACACGAAGCCTTTCGGCGGGAGGAGATCATTCGGGATATCCAAAGACATGGCACGCTCACCTCCTGGACCGAACGGGAGCTTCTTTTTCTGGGGCTTTCTCCGGAGACGCCCTACATTACGTGTCTCGTGCAGAAAAAGGCACCCCTCTTCAACAGCAAGGAGAAGGAAGAGGAAGAAAATTCTTCCTGGTGCCTCAAACTTTCCCGATGCCTCCTTCGAGAACATGGGCTCTTCTGCTGGAAATTTCGCAAAAAACTGGGAGTTCTTCTCGTTCAGAAGGAAAACGCTCCTTCGTCCTTGGAAAATCAAAAGAATCAGGGGCTTCTCCTTCTGGAACTTTGCGGAGAGTTTTTTCCGGGGCAGCATTTTTTGGTGGGCCTCGGAGGAAAACCCCGGCCCCTCGAACACTTCTGCCTCAGCCTCGCCGAAGCGGAACGGGCATGTCAAGGATTTCTCTTCGGCCAGAATCAGCGGGTGGTTCATTTCGACGACATCGGATACGGCAGGCTTCTGGATACTCAAAACCGGGAGTGGCAGAGTTTCATGGAGCATACCCTGAAGCCCTTTCTTCCGGAAAACGAAAAAAATTCCGTATTGCTGAACTCTCTGGAGGCGTTGCTGGAATATTCTTCCATCGCGGAAGCCGCGGAAGCTCTGCACGTTCATCCCAATACTCTGGGCTATCGAAAACGCCAGATTCAGGAACTGCTCAAGACGGATCTTCAGGATCCCCACGTACGGACCAGTTTTTTCCTGGCCCTCAAGGCCCGGCGTCTTTCCCTCATGGATATGCACGAGGAATCTCCATGATTCCGGAATGCTCCGTGGCGACACATGGTTCCGGAATCAGGTAGAATAGAAATACCGCTTCTTCACGAAAGGATGCTCTTTGTGGCCACTTCTCGCGTCTCCAAAAGTTCTCTTCTTTCCTGGGAGGGAGAACCCCGGTTCTTCCACCGACATCGCTACTCTCTTTTCTGGGGAGCCCTTCTCCTTCTGGGATGGAGTTTTTCTCTTCTCACCACCACTCCCGCAGGCAGGGTACTTTCCCTCCTGGAGGATGCGGCCCATTACGGAGACAGCGGCTACCTTTTCTTCGCCGCAGGAGTGCTTGTGCTCATCAATACCGCCCGGGCGGAACTGCTTTATGTAGGATGGTTTTTCGCCGCCGACGGCATGGCGGCGCTTCTCGAAAAAGGGCCTCTCTTCTCCCTCTGCATCGCCGCCCTGGCGATTCCCCTCTCCTATTCCCTCTCCGCCACCCTCGCCGCGGGAACCATGCTGCATTTCGGGGTTCCCGCCCTCTTCGGCATCGCCACGGTGGTACTTCTGCAATACCTCGTCCGGGACGTGCCGGGACACGTTACCCGGGCCCTGGTGCTGGGGCTGCTGCTCTTTTCATTCCAGTGGCTCGACGTGATTCCCCTGCTCTCCCCCTACGGATTCGGAGGAGGGGAGCTCTCCATGGCGGTGAAGCAGATGGCCCTTCTCCTGGAACGGGAGGATCTTCTCAATCTCCTGGGAGGAATCGCCTTTCTCACGGTTCTCGCAGGGGGGGCGGTCACTACGGAGCTTTTGGTGGGATGGAACCGGCAGATTCAGCAGCTTCGGCACATCCGAACCCAGGAGCGGGAACTCTCCCGGCTTCAGGAGGAACGGCTCCGGTCGAGAAGCGACCGGGAAACGCAACAGCTGGTGCACGATCTCAAGCGGCCCCTCACGGTGATTCTCGGACTGGCGGACGTCATGAGAGCCTCCGCAGTATCTCCGGTGGTCTCCAAGCATCTCGGGGTGGTACAGGCTGCGGGGGAATCCATGGAACAGATGGTGCGGGAAATCCTGCGCCCTGATTCCATGCGCCCCCTTCCGGCGGGGGAGGTACTGGCCTACGCTCTCAGTCAGGCTTCGGCTCTTTCCTTCCACCGCTATCTGGAACGACACGTGGGGGAGAGGGCGGAGCAAGCCCTTATTCAGATAAACCTCATCCGCTTCTCCCGGGCCCTGGTGAACCTTCTGGATAACGCTTTCCGGGCGGCACCGAAAAAGAATCCTCGGGTAGCTATTTCTCTTCTTCGGCGGCAGGAAACCATCTTTTTCCAGATACGGGATAACGGCCCTGGATTCTCCGGTATTTCTCCTTCGGGAACCTCCGGATGGGGCTCCACCGGGCTGGGTTTGGCCTTCGTGGAGGAGGTGCTCCGGGAGCACCGGGGAACCCTCTCTTTCGAAACGCCTTCCGAAGGAGGCACCAGGGCGGTTATCGCCCTCTCTGAATTTTTCCCCAAGGAGATGATGCCATGACCCTCTATCTGGGCGTTCTGGACGACGATCCCGCCATTCTCTACACCCTGGAGGCCATGGGAGAGAGCCAGGGATGGCAGGTGCGCACCACCACGGACCCGGAAGAGGCCTTTCTCTGGGTTACCCGGCAGGAAGTGGATATTCTTCTGGTGGATTACCACATGCCCCAATGCAACGGTTCGGAGTTCGTGCATCGGAGCCGGGAAGCCTCCCCGGCGGTGGTGCTTCTCGCCCTCACCGTGGAGGAGCGCCCGGAGATCGCCCGGGAGATGCTTTCCGCCGGGGCGGACGACTTTATCTCCAAGCCCCTGCGACTGGCGGATTTTTCTTCCCGTATCGCCCTGCACCGAGAGCTCGCCCGAATGCGCCGGGATATCCACCGGGAGGATGCCCGGAAAGGAATCGCCACGGAAACTCTCCGGGGAGTGCTTCAGGCTCTGGATGCCCTGGGAGGCCAAGGCACCGCCAGAGAAGTGGCGGAAGAATTGGGAGTTTCCTATCCCACGGCACACCGCTATCTGGAGCATCTGGTGGCTTCGAATCTGGCGGTGCGCTCCGCTCTCTACCGGGACGGCCAGCCCGGACGCCCCCGATCCGCCTACGCTCTCACCCCCGGAGGAAAAGAGGCCCGGTCTTGGTAACTCTAGCCATTCCACGCATGAGTTTTATAAAATTATAATATAAACGAATTTTCCCCGCCATGTCTCACATTCTTGTGAATTTTCAAGAAAAAAAGCCATGTGTACGGACCAAACATGAAAGGTTGCACACAAACAATGATAGAGAAAAATTTCAACGTTCCATTTATTGCGAGCCTGGCTCTTCGAGAAAAACAGATTCAACAAAACTATCGGCCCCTTATTGCTGTTCACAAATGGTTTGCCCGACGCCCAGGAACTCTTTTTCGAGGCTTATTATTATCTGAATTTTTGGAAAAACCTCTGGAGGATTCTTTTTACGAGTCCCAGGATTTTTCAGGCATCACCATAGCAGATCCCTTTATGGGAGGAGGAACACCTATTCTCGAAGCAAATCGAACTGGCTGCCATGTCGTGGGATACGACATAAATCCCATGGCATGGTGGATTGTCAAGGAAGAAATTGAAGAACTCGACCTTCTCGAATACGAAAAATCCGCCCTCTCTCTGAAAGACTCTCTTGAAAAAGAAATAGGACAATTTTATCGCACTTCTTGCAGCCTTTGCAGTTCTGAAGAAGCTCGGGTAAAATATTTTCTTTGGGTAAAAACAAAGACCTGCGAGAACTGTGGCAGTCAAGTAGATCTCTTCCCAGGATATCTCCTTGCAACGGATACCCGACATCCCCAAAATGTTTTTGTATGCCCCTATTGCGGAGAGCTCACAGAAACAAGGGACAGGAAAAACCCCGGGCGTTGCAAGACTTGTTCCACAAAATTGCTCCTGGAAGGACCAGCAAGGAAAGGCAAATGTACATGCCCTATATGTAATAATGACATAACATTTCCCGATTCCAAACTTGGACCTCCAGAACATCGCCTTTTTGCCATCGAATATTACTGTTCCCATTGCAAAGCCACTCATAAGGGGCGTTTTTTCAAAAAACCAGATGCTCAAGATATTGAGAAAATCAAAAAAATCGAATCTCTTTGGGGGCATATGACTCCAAAATATGTTCCGGAGGAAGAGATTCCAAGTGGAGATGAAACAAACAGACTCCACCGCTGGGGATATAAAAAATATCGAGAAATGTTTTCTCATCGCCAGCTTGTAAGTCTGGAGCTTTCGGCTCGCATCATTGCAAAGGAACCGAACAAGAGAATACGAGATGCTTTGGCCACCAACCTTTCCGATCTCCTACGGTACCAAAACATGTTATGTCGTTACGATACAAAAGCCCTGAAATCCCTCGACATTTTTTCCGTCCACGGTTTTCCCGTAGGGCTCGTACAATGTGAATCAAATTTTATGGGAATCATGGAACCAGGTTCATCTCTCTGCATAGGAAGCGGAGGTTGGACAAATATCATAGAAAAATTTAAAAAAGCAAAGTCTTTTTGTACCGATCCCTTCGAGATAAAACACCAAGGAAACAAGAAAGATGTGATCTTTACTAGGGGAGAACATATAGGAACCAAGAATCATGACACCGCCAAAAAAATTGACCGCAAAGTTACCCTTTTCTGCAAGGATGCGGCTTTTTCTCCCTTAAAAAAGGGCTCTCTTGATGCTGTCTTTACAGATCCTCCCTATTTCGGGAATGTTCAATATGCGGAACTCATGGATTTTTGTTATGTTTGGTTGCGAAAAATTGTGGGAAAAACCTACCCTGAATTTCACCCTTCCTCCACCAGGAATACAGGAGAACTCACAGCAAATCTTGATATGGGTAGGGGATTGAAACATTTTACAGAAGGCATTTCCAGTGTATTCCAAAATATGGCAGGAGCACTTAAATCAGGAGCTCCTTTTGTTTTCACGTATCACCACAACACCATAGAAGCGTACTATCCTATCGCTACTGCTATCCTTAACGCAGACCTCCTCTGTACTGCCACTATGCCCTGCCCTGCAGAAATGAGCGCCTCCATACACATTAATGGGACAGGCTCTTCCATTGTCGACACCGTTTTCATCTGCCGATCTCAAAACGCTCTTCGGGAAAAACCGGGGAAAAACCTCCTCGAAGATATAACATATCTTGTGGAGAAGGACATAACAGAGCTTGAGGCAGGAAAAGTCCCTTTAACACCGGGAGATGTGCGATGCCTCCTTTTCGGTCATATTACTCGTCTTGCCATAGACTCCCTCCTGCATACATGGGATATAAATACATCTCTCGCAGAACGTCTTTCGAAAGTCGCACATGCCATGCAAACCTTTGGAGAACCGGAAGCAATCCTCCAACGCATCCTTTGTAATAGGAAACTAAAAGAGAAGAATGCCATTCAAACCGAGACGATAACAGTAAATAACTCATAAAAAGGAGTCCAAAATAATGAATTTTCCATTTGACGCAACCCCCGAAGAAATTTTTGATAATCCAGACACATACGTAGACGCTGTCTTTTCATGTCTTGAGTCCGAGTTTTTAGTTATGCCCAAAGGGAATGGCTTTGTAGAATATCCTGTTTTTGAAGAGGGATACGAGGCGCTCAAAAAAACCACCGTGAATTTTTCTTCCTTCGCCCCGGAAAAACTGCTTTCACTGACTCTTTCAAAACCGATCTCACTCATTGTTCTACGGTCTATACTTGGTTTTACTCCTCCGGAATGGGGATATCTGACAACCCAAAAAACAGGAATCACTGTAAGCCAGGGCTTCATACGATCTTTAGACAGAAAAGCAAGAATGCACCCTGAAAAGGAACTTTCGAAAACTCCTTCGGCTAAGGAAAAAATCCTTGCCATGGTCCACACAGCCTGCCACATCCTCTCCTCTTCCCCTCCAGCAGTAAACACGAACGAAATACATCGCCTGGACAAAGCAGATACACAACATGGTCTCACCAGCATACAAAACGCCGCAGAATTGGGGCTTCCCTATGCCATGGTGCTATACGAACGCTTTCTCGGAAGACCCTTTGCAGGGCATCGAGATTCGGTGAGTGAACTCATCGGGGATAGCCTCGAATCCGCTATCGAACAGGTACTTTCTCAGGGAGGCATTAGCTTTAGAAAAACAAAACGGGCCGAGCGAATCCAAGGTTTCGACCAGGCACCGGACTTCATTATTCCCAACGAATTCAACCCAAAGATTATCATCGAAGCAAAGATCACAGAAGACGACGGTACCGCCCGAGATAAGGTAACCCGTATCCAACACCTGGGAGAATTAAGTCTCGCAGACCAACCAAAAAACGCCCCTAAGTATGAAGTTATCGCATGTATCGGCGGGCGAGGTTTTGGGGTACGTCGAGAAGACATGAAAAAAATGATTCTTGCCACTCGAGGGAAAGTTTTTACATTAAAAACGCTTCATCGCCTTGTTGATGCCTCGGAATTACAACACTTTAGAACAAAATGACATTCCAGAAAATTTCTCTTTCGTTGCTTTTGCGAGAGAAGCCTTCTTCCCTTCCTCTCCGCATTCTCGTTACGGGCACCCGAGGCAAGAGCGGCCTGACGGCTCTGCTCTGCGGGCTCCTCCACGCCCGAGGGTACGCCGTGTGGGGAAAGAGCACCGGCACCAAGGCTCTCTCTTTCGAAGAGGGCGTCTGGAGAGACATCCGGCGCACCGCCCCCGCCTCGGTGGAGGAGATGCGCTGGTGGCTCCGGGAAATTCCCTCTCACGTGGAGGCGGTGGTGCTGGAAAACAGCGCGGTGCATCCGGAGCTGCAACCCCTGGCCGCCCAATGGCTGCGCCCTTCGGCGGTGCTGTGGACCAACGCTCTGGAGGATCACCAGGAGATCTGGGGCCCCGGCCATGACCGGGCCCGGGAGGTGCTGCTCCGGGGAATTCCCGAAAACACCCCGGTCTTTCTCGGAAGGGCTCTTTTCGAATCTCCCGAGGTTATCGAAGAACTGAAGCTCCGGAACTGCCCATGCTATGGCCCCGCCGGGGAAAGTCCTGCGGAGGATTTCCGGGGAGAACGACGGAAACTCCTCCGGCAGCTCTGGAAGGTGCTGGAGCTTCGGAGGCCCTTTCCGGAGAATGTGCGGGATCCCGAAGAGAAGCGCCTGATGGAACTGCCCCTGGGAACCCTCGCCCGGATCTTCGAGGCCAATGACCCCGCCAGTACCCGACATGCCCTGGAAGAACTGGGCTGGAATCCCCGAGAGTGTACTCTCTGGTTTCATAACCGCCCGGATCGGCCGGGACGTTTCGAAGCCTTTCGAACCTTGGCGGACCTTTCCTGGAAACGCCGCATTCTCACCGGGGGGCACCCCTTTCGAAGGATTCCGGAATGGGAATTTTTGGGAAATCCCGGCATACACGATATGCTCTCCCTTCTGGAGGGAAATATTTTCGGCTGCGGCAACGTGAAGGGACTGCCCCTGGAGCTGGTGGAGCACCTGGAAAGGAGATCCTCGTGAACCGGGAAATAGTGCTTTTTCTTTTCTCTCTGCTCCTGGGATGGTTCTACTACCGCCGCACCGGATGGAGCGCCGGGGGAATGGTAACCCCGGGATTTCTGGTGCTTCATCGGAACGATCTCGAAGGGGTCTTGCTGCTTTTCTTTCTGGGGGTGCTCCTTACCCTTCCGCTGGAATACCTGGTGCGGCGGTTCAGCCTTTTCGGGCGGGAACGCATGTTCGCCGCCTGCGTGCTCTCCCTGGGAGTTCTGGCCCTCTGCCACGGCATGTCTCCTCTCTCTCTCCACTGGTACGGCTGGATTATTCCCGGTCTGGTGGGAGCGGAGTGCCAGCGCCAGGGAATATACCCCACCCTTCTCTCCCTGGCTTCCGTGGGAGGGGCCTCCCTCGGAGCGGAAAGGCTGCTGCCATGAAAACCCTTGTACGGCTATGCGCCCAGGAGCTGGGCTATCTTCTCCGGGGAAGCACCCCCTTTCCCCGAAAACTCGCCCTTCTGGGGCTTTTCTATGCAGTTCTCCTGGGAATGTTTTCCCTTGCCTCTTCCCTGCCTCCGGAAGCACAGCGGGCGGTATATACCGCAGCGGAAGCCCAGAAGGCCCTTTACGCCTGGCGGCGGGAGGGGGGCATCGCCTCGTCTCCCGAAGAGGATCCTCTGGAGAGCGGTCTCATAGGAGTGGAATGGAGCGTTCTCACCACCACTCTGGGAGATCTGGAAGCCAAACAGGCCGCTTCGGATCCCCGATGGGCGGGCATATTCGTGGAGTGGTACGAGAAAATGGGATTACAGGAGGGTTCCCGGATAGCCCTGATCTGTTCGGGCTCCTTTCCGGGACTCATTCTTTCGGCTCTCGCCGCGGCGGAGCAAATGCAGCTGGATATCCTGCTTCTTCCCTCCCTGGGCTCCTCCACCTGGGGAGCCAACCGGGAAGATCTTCCTCTTCTGGATATCCTGGATTTTCTCCGAAGCCGAGGCTTTCTTCGCATCTCTCCCGAGGCCTGTTCCCTGGGGGGAGACGGAGATACGGGAAGAGGACTTTCCCGGGAAGGACGAGCCCTCCTGGAGGAGTCCGCCCGAAAGCACGGGGTGCCCCTCCTCCGGGGAAGCTCCCTGGAGGAGATGATCTCTCTGAAAATGGACATGATCCGGAATTTCCAGGCCCGGGGGCTGGTCTCCATCGGAGGAGGGGCCGCCTCCCTGGGAGAGGATCCGGAAATTCTCGAACTTCCCCCGGGACTGCTCCTCCCCTCCCAAAAACTCCCTTCCGGAAGGGGGCTTATCGGCGAGGCCCTTCACGAAGGGCTTCCGGTGCTGCACCTACTGAATCTCCGGGAACTCTGCCGGCAACAGGGGCTTCCCTATCCTCCCGCGAAAAAAGAGCTGAGGCTTCCGTCAAAAATGCCCCGAATGCTCGCTTTTTCGGGAATGCTGCTTTTTTTCGGAATTCTTGGAAACTACAAGCGGTGGAAACGGATATAGTTCCAAAAACTCCTCGGAGAAACCACTTTTTCACTTTCCACAATGTTTCATAAAATGAAAGAATTGACATTCTTCTCTTCTTATGAGAAAAGATGTTCCGGGAGGCATGAAAGACCGCACCGCTCCGGAGATGTTCCTCGTGTAGCCTACGGCACCCTCATGACCAAGATCCCGATACTTTGCAACGGAGGTGCATTGCCCATGTTCAACCCCCTTTCGCTGTCCGAATACACCTTTGACATGGAACGCTACATGACCCGGGAACAGTTCGAATCTCTCCGCAACCTCGGAGAAAAGCTGGAGACCCCCTTTCTTCTCCTGGATCTCAACGTAATAGCCCGAAAATACGATTCCCTTCACCGGGCCATGCCCAACGCCAAGATCTACTATGCCGTGAAATCCTGCCCCCACGACAAGGTGCTCCAAGTTCTTGCAAACCGGGGAAGTTACTTCGACGTGGCCTCCAGGTACGAACTGGACCAGCTTCTGGGGCTCGGAGTGACGGCGGATAGGCTGAGCTACGGCAACACCATCAAGAAAGCCAGGGATATCGCCTACGCCTACGAAAAGGGAATCCGGCTCTACGCCACGGATTCCGAGAGCGACCTTCGGAAAATCGCCGAAAACGCTCCGGGATCCAAGGTCTTCTTCCGAATTCACACCGACGGCAGCGGGGCGGACTGGCCCCTCTCCCGAAAGTTCGGAGCCCACCCGGACACGATCTACAACCTTATCCTCGATGCCCCGGACCTCGGAGTAATTCCCTGCGGCATCTCCTTTCACGTGGGCTCCCAGCAGCGGGATATCGGCCAGTGGGACCACGCCATCGCCACCTGTACCTACCTCTTTGACGCCGCCCGGGCCAAGGGAATCAACCTCTCCCTCATCAATCTGGGAGGAGGATTTCCCGCGAACTACGTAGCCCCCACCCAGCCCGACGAAGTCTACATCCAGGAGATTACTCGCTTTCTGAAGGAGGATTTCAACGGCTCCATGCCCGAGATCATTCTGGAGCCGGGGCGCTCCATTTCGGGAGATGCGGGAATGCTGGTAACCGAAGTGGTGCTGATCTCCAAGAAATCCGAGTACAACCAGTACCGCTGGGTCTACCTGGACGTGGGCATGTTCGGAGGGCTTATCGAAACCATGGATGAGGCCATCAAGTACCCCATCTACACGGAAAAAGAAGGCCTCGCCAGCGACGTGATTCTCGCGGGGCCCACCTGCGACAGCATGGACATTCTCTACGAGAACGAAAAATACCAGCTTCCGGAAGATCTGGAGGAGGGAGACCGGCTTTACTTCTTCTCCACCGGAGCGTACACCAGCAGCTACTGCGCGGTGAACTTCAACGGCTTCCCTCCTCTGAAGACCTACATCATCGGAGAGGACGTTCTGGAGAGCAAGCCGGAATAAAAGACCACGAAAGAGCCCGGCGAGAAATCCTCGGAAGTCCCCGAAAAGATCGGAATTCCGGAAGGAGGTTCCTGAAAACGTGAAAACCCTGGAATGGACCGAAGACCACCTGGAAGGCAACTTTGGAGATCGAGAGGTTCTGCTCTATACGACGCGTTCCTCCTCCTCATCCCCCTTGGTGATGTTTCTGCACGGCGTACACGGCTGTGCGGATATGGAAGAGGGGAACAAGTACCGGGCCCTGGCGGAGCTTCTGTATCAGCGGGGCATGGGGTCGTGTCTGGTGGAATCGAGCCGGAAGCGGCGGGATCGGAACACCTTCGGAGACGATTATCCCGCCTGGGCCCTGGGAGCCTTCGAGGGAAAGAGCTACGCCCAGGATCTGGGAGATTTCGCCCGGGCCCTGGAACATCTTCAAAGGACATATCCTTCCCGTCCCCTCTGGCTCTGGGGCTTTTCTCTCGGGGGAATCCACGCGGTGCTTTTGGGAAGCCCCACATACCGGAAGGTGCTGCAACAGGATCATCTGAAGGTTCCCGAAATACGCTGCAACACCCTGAAAGGCGTGGTTCTCTCCGGGAGCGGTCACTATGTGCGCCCCGAACAGGCTCTTCTGCTGCGGGCACCCATTCTGAACACCCTCCCTCCGAACACGGTGCTTCTGGAAGCGGCGGAATCTCTGGAATGCGGTGAGCTTCACTCTTTCTACGGATCCCTGGACGACACCTTCAGCGAGCAGTCCTGCCGGGAGCTTTTCGAAAGGGCTCCCCAAGAAATACGCCGGAAGTTTTCGGTAATCTCCGGGGCAGATCACGCCTTCCGCAGTCTGGAGGGACAACCCTCTCTGGAGCCCCTGCGGCAGATGACGGAAGAAATGATTTTTCACTGGAAAGTGTGAACCATAGCGGGGAGCATGAGCCCCCCGCTTTTTCATTTCTCTCTCCTCGCGCCTCCCGTGATATGATAAAGGGGTGTTTTTGTCGTTTTTTCCATCTCCTCTATTTCGCAAAGGCCCCCTTTCGATAGAGAACTCTGTACAAAGGAGCCCCTCATGAAGGCGTATCGAAGCGTGTTTCTTTCGGATCTCCATCTCGGAGCCCGGTGGTGCAAAGCCAAGGATCTGGCGGCATTTCTCTCGGGAATCTCCTGCGAGCGCCTCTATTTGGTGGGAGACATTCTCGACGGATGGAAACCCCGCCGGAAGGGCTCCCGATTTCTCTGGCACCAGCGAGTTCTGCAGGAGCTGCTGCGAATTTCCCGCAAGAGCTCGGTGATCTACGTTACGGGAAACCACGATAGCTTTCTGAAGGAGCACCACGGTAAGATTTTCGGCAACGTGGGGATATGCCGAAGAGTCATTCACAGCACCGCCGACGGCAGACAGATGCTGGTCCTCCACGGAGACGAATTCGATGCGGTGATGACCCACAGCCCCTGGCTTGCCCGGCTGGGAGATCTTGCCTACGACGGGGCTCTCTGGGTGAACTGGGTTCTGAACGGCCTTCGGACCTCTCTCGGCATGCGCTACTGGTCCCTCTCCCAATTCCTCAAGCACCGGGTGAAGGATGCGGTGAACTTTCTCAGCGAATTCGAAGAGCATCTTTCCCGGGAAATGGTACGGGAAAAACTGGACGGGATCATCTGCGGCCACATCCATCGGCCGGAGCTGAAAAAACTCAAGGCGGGGCTTTACGCCAACTGCGGCGACTGGGTAGAAAGTTGCTCCGCCCTGGTGGAGCAGATGGACGGAACCCTCCAGCTTCTTCACTGGCACGAGGAAAAGGCTCTCTCTCCGGGGAATCCTCCCCTGGGAGAGCATAGCCTTCCCGCAGTGCTCTCACCCGAGGAAGCCCAGGTTTTTAAAAACCTCTGGGGCATGCAGGGACCATAAAAAGAACGTAACGGCCATAGGGACACACGGTTCCGGAGTTTACGAAGAACAACCTTCGAAAGCTCCGGAATTTTTATGTTCTCCCGAAGGTCTTCTTTTGGAAAAACGCAAGATTACCGCAACATGCATGTTACCTTTCTCCGATAGGATACGTTCGTACACACCGTAGCTCTTGCCTTTTGGAACCCTCGTTTTTCGAAGGTCGCCCCGGACAAAGGAGAACGTCATGAAGGCGTATCGAAGCGTTTTTTTATCGGATATCCATCTGGGAACCCGATGGTGCAAGGCGGGAGATCTCGGAGCCTTTCTCTCGGGCATGTCCTGCGAACGGCTCTATCTGGTGGGGGATATCATCGACGGCTGGAAACTTCAGCGGCGGAGCTCCTGGCCCAGATCACACAACCGGATTCTTCAGGAGCTGCTCCGAATTTCCCGCAAAAGTGCGGTGATATACATTACGGGAAATCACGACAGCTTTCTCCGGGAGTTTCACGGCAGCATCTTCGGCAACATCGGCATATACCGTCAGGCAATTCACAAGACCCTGGACGGAAAAAGAATGCTGGTACTTCACGGGGACGAGTTCGATGCGGTGATGACCCACGGCACCTGGCTCGCCCGGCTGGGGGATTTCGCCTATGACGGCGCTCTCTGGCTCAATCATGGCCTGAACGGTATCCGCGCCTTTCTGGGAATGACCTACTGGCCCTTTTCCCAGTTTCTCAAGCACCGGGTAAAGGATGCGGTAAATTTTATCAGCGATTTCGAGAAGCGTCTTGCCCGAGAGGTGGCACGGCAAAAGCTGGATGGTGTTATCTGCGGGCATATTCACCGGCCGGAACTGAAAAAACTGCAAACCGGCATATACGCCAACTGCGGGGATTGGGTGGAAAGCTGTTCCGCTCTGGTGGAACACCTGAACGGAACCTTTGAAATTCTCTATTGGCACAAGAATGCGGAAGAGTTCTCCGATTTGCCCCGGGTTACCGCCCAGGGAGAACTGATACTGCCTGAAGCTCTTGCTGCGGAAGAGCCGGAAGAAGCCGCGGTTTTTGAGGATTCTTCGAGGATGGTTTCATGAAAATTCTTTTCGTTACCGATGCCTGGCATCCCCAGATCAACGGAGTGGTGCGCACCATCGAAGCCACCTCCGGGGAGCTGGAGCGGATGGGACACCAGGTGGTTCTCCTTACTCCGGAAGAGTTTCCGAGCATTCCCTGCCCCACCTATCCGGAGATCGCCCTGGCCTGGCCCTTTCGGCAGCTTTTCCGAAGGATGGAGGAGCTTGCTCCCGAGGCCATCCACATCACCACCGAAGGCCCCCTGGGATTGGGAGCCCGACGCTGGTGCGTCACCCGGGGAGTTCCCTTCACCACGTCCTTTACCACCCGATTTCCCGAATATATTCAATCCCGCTTCCGCGTCTCTCCGGAGCCTTTCTACAGCTTTTTCCGATGGTTCCACGCCCCTTCTTCCGCCACCATGGTTTCCACGAAAAGCCTGGAGGCGGAGCTTCGGCAGCGGGGATTTTCGAATCTCCGCCCCTGGTCCCGGGGAGTGGACACGGGCCTCTTTTCTCCCTCCAGAAGAAGGAATATTTTTCCGGAATCTCCGGTGTTTCTCTACGTGGGGCGGGTATCGGTGGAGAAGAACCTTCCCGCCTTTCTCTCCCTGGATCTTCCGGGAATCAAGGTGGTGGCGGGGGCAGGACCGGATCTCGAAAAACTCCGTCGGGCCTATCCGGAAACCCGTTTTCTCGGAGCCCTTCAGGGAGAGGAACTTGCTCAAGTCTACGCCTCTTCGGAGGTCTTCGTCTTTCCCAGTACCACGGACACCTTCGGCATGGTCATTCTGGAGGCCCTGGCATCGGGGCTCCCCGTGGCGGCCTATCCCGTAACGGGGCCCAGGGACATCCTGCTTCCGGGAAAGACGGGAGTTCTCGGAAAAGATCTGGGCAAAGCCGCCCTGGAGGCCCTGCATCTGAATCGAAACGACTGCCGTTCCTCCGGTGAAACATACTCCTGGCGGGCCTGCACCGAAGAATTCTTCTTTCATCTCGCTCCCCGAAAAATTCCTGGGGAATTGCGCAAAACCGGATAGGGGGTCCGTCCGAGCCCCCGCTCCTTTTTCTTTCTTCTCTCCCTCTTTCGAGAAAAGCCCCGGCCCTCCCCTTGCCTGGGCTTTTCCTGTGCATCCGGAGACCGTCAGAGTACCCGGAGCTTGAGCTCCCGGGAGAGATCCTCCAGAAGTTTCATGCCGCAGAGGGAATTTCCCTTGGAATCCAGGGCGGGGCCGCAGACTCCTATGCCCATCCGGCGGGGCACCACCGCCACGATGCCCCCGCCCACACCGCTTTTGGCGGGAATACCCACCCGGAGGGCAAACTCTCCAGAGCCATCGTACATGCCGCAGGTGACCATGAGAGCCCGGATAATGCGGCAGGTGCGGCTGGTAAGCACTCGTTCTCCCGAAATCGGGTTGATCCCCCCCGTGGCGAGCGTTGCTCCGAGAACCGCCAGATCCTCCACCGAGGCCTCGATGCTGCACTGGAGAAAATATCCCTCCAGCACGTCCTCCACCTCCCCCTTCAGGGTTCCGGTACTCTTCATGTAGTAAGCCAGAGAGCGGTTGCGGTGCCCCGTATCTCTCTCGGACTCGTAGATTTTTTCGTTGATCTCCAGGGCGGCATTGCCCATAAGCCTCCGGGCAAGCTCCAGCACCGCCTCTCCCCGCTTCCGTCCGCTTTCCCGGGGAATAAGGGAGGTCACCGCGATGGCTCCGGCGTTGACCACGGGGTTATAGGGGCGGTTCACCGCATGGAGCTCCAGACGCATGATGGAGTTGAAAGGATCCGGAGTGGGGTCCATACCCACGGTATCAAAAACCACATCCTCCCCCACCTCTTCGAGGGCAAGAGCCAGGGAGATGATTTTGGAAATGGACTGGATGGAAAAAAGGTGCTCCCGATCTCCCGCGCTGTGCCGCTCTCCCTCCACCGTGGCAAGAGATATTCCGAGAATTTCCGGGTTCGCCAGGGCGAGTTCCGGAATATAGGCAGCCACCTTTCCCTGAGCGTAGAGAGAACGGCTTCGGGCCACCAGGTTTTCAAGAATTTCTTCCACGTCGTCTCCTCCTCTTTCGAAAAAACATGTTCTGATGTCCCGATTTTCCCACATATTTCCACGAACGTACATGCTGGGGAAAAGAAACGCGAGAAATCAAGCCTTTTCTTGACAATGCTTCAAAAGTATTGATATTATGGGGAAGGTACATGTTTTTATGTAGCTATTTTAAAATACTTCTCCGGAATGGGAAAGACGCATCTCTCTTTTAACGCGAGCAAATCCGGTATTTTGAGCAAAATTATGGGAGTGCGCCGAAAAAAACCTTTTTTCCAGAAAAAATTCTCTTTTTTTATCTAAAAACTTTCTAATTGGAGGAATGGTCATGCGAAAAAGCCTTTTTGTCAAACTCATACTTCCCTTGGGCATCATTGTGTTTCTTTTTCTCGTTTCCCTAAGCTCTACCCTTATCATTACCGCTCAGCAGGAAACCGACGCCCTGGTGATCAACCTTGCGGGGCGGCAGCGCATGGTTTCCCAAAAGATTGCCAAGGCCGCCCTAGGATATACCCTCTCTCAGGAAGAAGACTATCGCCAAGAGGCCGAGGAAGGAATGGAGCTCTTCCGAAGCACCGGAAAGGCCCTGATCTCCGGTGGCAAAGCTCCCGTAAACGCCGCCGCCTCGATCTGGGCGGATGTACCTCCCCCTTCGGAACGCTCTAAAAAGGCCCTGCTCGAAACGGAAACCGCTTTCAGAACCTACGCCGAGGCCCTGGAGAACCTTTTCACACAAAAATCCCTGGAAAACGGAACCTGGCAGCAGGTAACCCAAAGCTCTCTGGAGGTACTTATCGCAGCGGATGGTGCCGTAACAACCTTGGAAAAAGAAGCAGCCCGTCGGGTTTCGCTTCTCAAATTTCTTCAGGAAGCCTCCTTCGTGCTGGTCCTTCTCATAAGTCTGGGATGTATTCTCTTCTACCGCAAGGCTATCCTAAAGCCCATCCAGGAGATGGGGCGTTTCATGGAAACCTCCACGGAAGGGGCGGACCTCACCTGGCGCTTCCCCGTGAAAAGCCGGGACGAAACGGGAGAACTCGCCCGGGGGTTCAATACCTTTCTCGAACTTCTGCGGAGCAATTTCTGGCAAACCTCTCAGGGCACCCAGGATTTTCTGGCGGCTTTCCACGCCCTCTCCCGAGCACTGGAAACCTTTGCGGATAAATTCGCCTCCATGCAGAACAACATGGATCGGGGAGCCGCCTCGGTGAACGAAATTACCCAGGCTGTGGAAGAACAGTACGCCTCCTCCGAAGAGATCGCCTCCACCGCCCAGGCTCTTGCCCAGATGGCGGAGAGCCTGAACCAAACCGTGTCCGACGTGGTTACCCGGGCCCAGGAGGGGGAGGGGGCTCTTTCCGCCACTTCCCAGGCCATGGAGTCCGCCCGGAAACAGGCGGAACAGGTCGCTCATCGAGCCGCATCCCTGGCGGAAAAAGCCACGGTGATCCATCAGGTGGTGCAGACCATCCAGGGCATTGCGGAACAGACGAATCTTCTCGCCCTGAACGCCGCCATCGAGGCCGCCCGGGCGGGAGAAGCGGGCCGAGGCTTTGCGGTGGTGGCCGAAGAGGTGCGCAAGCTTGCAGAAGAGAGCAAGAGCGCGGCGGTACAGATCGGGGACAACCTTACGGACCTCATGGAGGGGGTGGACGGCACCTCCCACGATGTGGTCTCCATGTCCGGCGAAATGGAAGAGGTGGCGGCAAAAATTTCCGGGGTGGTGGCATCCATAGCTTCCATTCTCACGGGAATGGAGAGCACCAACGAGATTTCCCAAAGCGTGGCGGCCAGTGCGGAGGAACTTTCCGCATCCTCCCAGGAAATGGCCTCGGGAGCCGAATCGGTATCCCGGTTCGCCTCGGAGATCAACGACATCATCGCCGCTGCGGGAAACTCTGTGCGCAGCCTGAGCGATCTGGTGCAAGACTTCTCTTCCCGAACCCAAGAAAGCGGCACGAAGGGATCGGAACTTCTGAAACACCTGGGAATCTTCAATCTCGGAGCAGAAAGAGAGATGGCCTCCCTCGTCAGAGACGCCATTCGGGCCCACGAAAAATGGATGACAGAGCTCCAAGCGACCCTGGACGGGCGCCTCTGGACGCTGGAAACCAATCCCGGCCACTGCCGCTTTGGGATCTTCCTTACTACCTTCCATCCTCCCAAGGCTCTCCAGACTACCTGGAACCGAGTGGTATCCCTCCACGACAAGGTGCATCACCTGGGGGAAACCGTACGGAACCATCTCCGGGAAGGTCGTCAGGAACAAGCGGAGCAGGTCTACCGGGAAGCCAGGGAAAACGCTTCCCAGCTAGTGGGACTTCTTCGGGAGATGCTCCGCACAAACGCCACGGAGGCTTCCCGAGAGGAACCCCGATCCCTGGCGGTACGGAATACTCCCCCGGCGTAAATCCCCTTTCTTTAAGGGAAAGGACAAAAAAATATAGCTGCAGTTTACACATCGAGGGGCTCCTCCATAAGAGAAGAGCCCCTCGATGTGTAAACTGCAGCGCCGGCATTTAAATTCTTTTTTTGAGATAGGAGAGAAGAAGAAGATCGCAGATTCCCGAAAGGGCGAGAAGAAAACCTACCCAGCGGGGAATTCCCAGGGAACGCCACAACCAAAGTTCCACCCCGAGCCCTGCAAGGATGAAGAAAATACCTCCCAGACAAAGCATCCAGAATATCGGAGAGTTTCCTTTCATGCCTCGTTCCTCCCTTCTTCGAAATCTTCTTTCGGATTCCAGGCGGGAAGAGCCGCATAAAAGAGGGTTCCCCGTTTTTCGTCCGAAACGAACCATATATCTCCCCGGAGATACTGCACCATGAAGAGCTTCATGCTGTAGGTTCCGATTCCCCGGCCCTCTCCCTTGGTGGAGAAGGAGCGCTGAAAGATCCGGCGGCGCACGTCCTCCTCCATGACTCCCTGGTTATGCACCCAGAAAAGAAGACGCTCCTCTCCGGCATCCCGCCGTGGTTCACATCCGAGAGAGACCAGTCCTCCCTTGGGAGTCGCTTCCAGGGCGTTTTTCATCATATTCAGCAGAACCCGGCGAAAGAGCACCTCATCTGCCAGGGCGAGACAGGGATCCCGGGGAGGAACCACCACGATCTCCTTATCCCGGGCGACCTCGGGAAACGAGGCCATCTCTCCCGCTATTTTACGCATGAAAGGTTCCGCAGCGAGGGGAATCGGATCCACCCGGAGAGTTCCTTTTTCAGCGGAAAGAAGGCTTCGCTGGGCCTCGATCTCTTCCACGAGAAGGGCGGTTCCCTGCCTGAGAAGAGGTAGAATCTCCTGGAGATCCTCCACATTTTCGGTGAATTCGAGAATTTCTCCTATCCCCTGGAGAACCCCCGCAGAATTAAGGATGTCATGAAAAAAGGCGCGCTCCATACGTTCCCGGTGCTTCTCCCGGGAAATATCCTCCAGGGTGACCAGAAGAAACCGATGGCCCTCGAAGGAAAGAGGCGCTGCGGTAACCCGGAATTCGAGCTCCGAAAAATCCCCCTCCCGGGAGGTTTCGATGACGCACTCCCGCACCACCTGGCGATTTTCCCGAAGAGCCGAGAAGAGGGCATCTCCCGCTCCGCAATAGCGGCATTGTTTTCCTTCGCCGCACCCCAGGGAATTATCCCAGGCGTAGCGACATCCCAGAAATTCCCCCGGCCGGGGAGCGACACAGTTGACGGCAAAGTGCCTCCCCAGTATCTCCTGAAAGACCCTGTTGCCGTAAAGGATGTGCCGCCTCGCATCGAGCACCAGCACCACCAGGGAAAAGGAATCCATGAGCTTTTCCAGGTTATCCGCCCGGGCCAGGATTTCCCGATACGTTCGAATTTCCTCTTCCGTGGATCGCCTTGATTCGAGAGTTTCCAGAGAATCCATTCTGCCATTTCCCCCCAGAGAGCCGCGGAGCTTTCCGGCAAAGAGCATCGCTCCCCAGGGCAATGCTTCCTCCCTCAAGACGGAAAACATACCCCTAAGCTCCAAAAATGCCGGATGATACCGAGTATGGCTCTTATTCTACACCATCTTTCTTCTCTTTCCCGAAAACTCAAAAATCTCCCGAAGTTTTCCGGAACATGGAAATTCTGTTGACAAATCTTTTCAAAGGAGCTATTTTCATTTCGTCAGTTGCGCAACTAACAAAACGTACTACCGGAGGTTCTGATGAAAGAAACAGTTTTTCTTTTGAAAGCCCTGGGAGAGACGAATCGGCTCCGGGCATTTTCAGCGCTTCTCCGACACGGAGAGCTCTGTCTTTGCGAAATCGGAGAGCTTCTCGAAATTGCTCCTTCCACCGCCTCCCGCCACATGAGCCTTCTCGTGGAGGCCCGGGGAGTAACGTGTGAAAAACGAGGAAAATGGGTCTATTACCGCCTCTCTCCGGAACTTGACCCCCGGTTCCTTCAATGGCTTCAGGACTCTCTTTCCGGAGACCCCTCCATGGAAAGAGATAGCGCAAAGATCCAGGTTCTTCTGGAAGACCACACGTGCAATTGCCCTTCCCGAGAAGAAAGGGGATCTGTGAAATCGAATACTGCAAAGGAGTGCTGAACATGGAAGATCTGCGCAAGGAAGTGGCGAAAAAATATGCCCGGGCCATTCAGGGAGGAACCTCCTGCTGCGGCTCCCGGGGATGCTGCTGCGGACCGGAAAACACTCGGGGAACCTCGGCAATAACCGAAGGAAACTACGCCGAGGAGGCCCTGCAGGGAGCTCCCGGCGCCACGGGCTCTCAATCCTTCGGCTGCGGCAACCCCTTGGAAGAGGCGAACATTCGCCCGGGAGAAACCGTGCTGGATCTCGGAAGCGGAGCTGGTCTGGATCTTTTTCTCGCTTCCCGGGCTACGGGGCCCACGGGCAAGGTCATCGGCCTGGACATGACCGAGGAAATGCTAGCCACGGCGGAGGAGAATCTGAAGGGAGTCGAAAACGTTTCTTTCGTGAAGGGATATATCGAAACCATGCCTTTGGAGGATTGCTCCGTGGATGTAATCATATCCAACTGCGTGATCAATCTTTCTCCTGATAAGGATGCGGTGCTCCGGGAGGCTTTTCGGGTGCTCCGTCCGGGAGGACGCTTCTGTGTTGCGGATACGGTCTTTCTGCGGCCCGTTTCCGCAAGAGGAGCGAGCAATGTGGCGGCCTGGTCGGGATGCATTGCGGGGGCGCTTCTTTCGGAGGAGTACCGAAAAAAAATGGACGCCGCGGGCTTTGAAAATGTCGCCGTGACATGCACCAAAATCTACGCCTTTCCGGACTCCCTGGGAGAGGCTCTCTTTCCGGAACTCTCCCCGGAAGAACGCCGGGAGCTTGACGGAGCTTTCGGAAGCGCCATCATAAAGGGAATGAAACCCGGCTCCGGGAGATAGTGTATAACCCCGAAAAATTCCGGGTATTTCGGAAAAGGTATGACCTTTCAGAGAACCTTTGACTTTGGGCTCTCTCTGCCCCATACTTCTCTCCATAGGCCTCATTTTCTTGAAGGTGCCTCCGGATGCTCGGACATCCGGAAATTTCAGGAACGGAGAGAAAATAATGACAAATTCGAACAGGCTTCCCGAATATCTCGAGGTTCCCATAGAACGCATGACCCATCAGGGAGAGGGCATCGCCCGTTCTCCGGGAGGAAAAATCATTTTCGTCCCCGGAGCGTTGCCGGGAGAGAAGGTGCGCCTGAAGATTCTGGAAGAAAAAAAAGACTATGCCCGGGGAAAGGTTCTGGAGGTTCTGCAAGCCCAGGAACTGCGGACCGCTCCCCCCTGCCCCTGGTACGGCGAATGCGGGGGCTGCCAGCTGCAGCACGCCGCCTATCCTCTGCAGCTGCAGCTTAAAACGGAGATGGTCCGGGGAGCCCTTCAGCGGCTTGGAAAACTGGAGCCTCAGGAAGATCCCGCCCCTTGCGTGGCAAGCCCCAAAGCCTGGGGATACCGTAACAAAGCGGCCTTTCCCGTGCAGGCCAAGCTCTCCGGAAAAGGGGCCTTTACGGGCTTTTACCGGGAGCGAAGCCATCGGCTGGTGCGGGTGCGGAAGTGCCGTATTCTTCCCCCGGCACTCAACGAACTGTATCGCAAGATGGAAAGCCTGGTGGGTTCCGAGTTTCTTCCGGGATATTCCGAGGAGAAACAGCGGGGGTTCCTCCGGCATATTCTTCTGCGGGAAACCGCCTGCTCTCTGGGAATAACCCTCCTCGTAGGAGCCACTCCCTCGAAAAAGCAGGAGGAATGGATTCGTCAGGAGGTGGGGGAACTTCTGGATGGGTTCGACAAGGAGGGGCATCTCTCTCTGGGAATCCAGAGAGAGCCGGGAAATTCTCTTTTTGCCGAGGAATACCGGCATCTCCGGGGGTCCGGCGAATTTCGGGAGCGTCTGCAATCCCGAGAGCTATCCTTTCCCATGAACTCTTTCTTTCAGGTAAACACCTCCCAGGCGGAGCAGCTTTTCTCTCATGCCGCATCATACGCTGCGGCGTGCCAGCCCGATTCCATCGTGGAGCTTTATGCGGGAGTGGGGGCTCTCACGGTGTTTCTCGCCCCCCACACGAAGCAGCTTCAGGCAGTGGAATTCGGAGGCACCTCGGTGACCTACGGCAGAAAAAATATGGAGGCCCAGGGATTTTCCTCGGTACGTTTCGTTCAGGGCGATGCGGGGGAATTTCTGCAGTCCCGGAGCACTCCTCCGGAGATGCTTTACCTGGATCCGCCCCGAAAGGGATGCGAACCCCCGGTACTTCAGGAGATCCTCAAACTCATGCCCCGGCAGGTGGTTTACGTTTCCTGCAATCCCGCCACTCTGGCCCGGGATTTGCGAATTCTCTGCGACGGAGGCTATGTCTTCCAAAGCTACCGCTGCTTCGACATGTTTCCCCAAACCGCTCACGTGGAGACCGTAGCCATGCTCCAAAAAAAGGATTCCTGACTTTTTCGCCCGGGAATTTTTGTACTTCCCTTCGAAAGCACTCCCGAAAAGGGCCGCGGCATATGGCTAGCGAAGAGCTGGAAAAAAGCGCCGAGGAGCGTTTTTCTTCCCTCTGTTCGAAACCCATCGCCCCGGCCCTCGTGGTACCAGCCTTTTCGGATTGGCGTACTACTCTGCGGAAAGAAAGAACTTTTCCCGGAGCCACCTCTCTGCCCGGGGAAGAGCGTATTTTTCGAGGAAAGCCTTCACGGCTTCCTCCCGAAAGAACACTTCTCCATCCTCCCCTGCATAGTTGCCGCTCAAGACGCAGCGGAGCTGCTCCGCTCCCTCTCCATAATCTCCTCCGAGAATGCGATTTATTTCCGAAGTTTCTTTCACATCCCTCAGGGGCATGAGAAGTTCCATGCCGTATCGGCCGAGGAAGTTCCGAAAAATATCCAGAGAAAGAGCCACCTGGCTCAGCTTTATTCTGCCGTCGTGAGAGACCCGCTCTCCTCCTATAATGGCGGAGCTTCCGAGGTGCCCTGCCAAGGGCACGCGAAGAACATGAAAGTACAAATGGCAGGCGGTACAGGGAGAGGCAAAGCCGTAGCGCTTCTGCCACTGATAGAGCCCCTTGCCGCAGAGATCTCTCCAGAGCTCCGGAGATCCCAGCACCACAGGCGGGTAAAGCCGCACCTCCGAAGAAAGACGCTTTCGAAGCTCCTCCACCGCTCTGAAGGGGGCTTCCCAATCTCCATATTGAGTACCCGTATAGGCCACGGTGGGGAGCATGCCGGAAAAGCGCCGGGAATTTCCCTCCGCCACCGCCGCAGCGATACTGTCCTTTCCCGCAATTTCCACGATTCCCAGGGATGGCTCCCGTCTCAGGTCGCCCAGAACTTCCTCCGGCAGCATCCATTCCGGAAGGGGCCATACGTTTTCGCCCTTGTCCGAAAGCAGACGCCGAAGCCCCTCCTTCATATCCGTCTCCTCAGACTGCGATAGGGGCCGGGGAAATAGGGCTGGTTTCCGGGGCTGTCCATCAAGCCCTGGAGTTTGCCTCTATCGAGCAAATTCAGGATCATGTACATCAGCTCGTGCCCCCGGACCATGCCGAGAGCTCCCGAAGCGCATCGAATCTCGTCGAAATGCCGCACCTCGTCCCGGCGGGCATACTTTCCCGTTATGGCGAGAGGTACGGGCTCACCGGAGTGGATCATGGTTCCCCCGCTGGGGGTGGAGTGATCCGAGGTGAGTACGAAAACCACATCCTCATGGGGAAGCACCTTCTTCACCACCCATTCCAAAGCCTTGTCCAGCGATTCGATAACCCGCCGCTTTTCGTCGGGATTCCCACCATGCGCCATTTCATCGGGGGCCTTGGTGTGGACGTAGATAAAATCGTACTCCTTTGCCTCCCAGGCCCTTTGAAGCCGCTCGAGAAGATCCGCCCCCCAATCGCCGCTATCCCTTACCGGAAGGACATCCATGCCGAGGATGCCGCAGAGACCGAAGTAGAGGGCCCCCGAAGCGATGCAGAGAGGCCGGAGTCCCCAGGCGTGCTGGAAGGATGGGAGTTTTCGAAAACGCCCCGGACGCTGGAAGGTGACCATGTTGAGAGGGATCTCTCCGGAGGCTCGGCGCTGCCGGTTTACGGGATGGTTCTCAAGGACGTCGTAGGTCCAGAGGGAATATTCGTTACAGTACGCCGCAGTCTTTCGGGCGGCCTCCATCTCCCGGGCCTCTTCCAGAGGAAGAACTTCCATAATCGGACGCCCTTCGTGAATGGGGTTGGAATCCGTCACCTCGGGGCTTCCGCCTCCCCGAAGAAGAGCGATGCCCCCGTTGCCTCCCGAGGGATGGAGGGATATGGTGCAATTCCCTCGTTTCCAGGGAGAAACCCCCCGGCAGAGGAAATCGAAATCCTTCGCCTCCACGGAAACCTTTTCGTGAAGAAGCAGGTATTCCTCCTCCCGGGGTTCCACGTGAAACATACGGGCCAGAAAGGCCACATCCTCGGTTTTCACCGGAAGACCCCGCCCCACCGCCTCGATATATCCCCGACCGGGAAAGTCCTTGAGATCGTAGCCGAAGAGAACGAAATGGGCCATTTCACTGGGCATGACCATACCCTGGCAGGTACTGTGATAAAGCCCGGTAATGCCGGATGCGGCGATGGCATCCATGTGAGGGGTATGAGCCGCCTGAAGAGGGGTTTTTCCTCCGAACTCCGGAAATCCTCTATCTCCAAGGCCGTCGAGAATAACCAGAATGGCTCTCATGAAATTTTTCCTAGACCGCCCCGGCGCAGGCCCCTAAGGGAGAAACCCCGAGATCGCAGAAAAGCGGCTCCCGGAAAGCTCCCTCCCAATATTCCACGGGGGTGGCTTCTCCCTCCCGAAGGGCGGCGATAAAATCCCCAAGATGCCGCACCGGAGCATGGATCTTCGTGGCGAACCGTCCCACCTCCGAAAGAGTGTGGGCATCGCTTCCTCCCGTACGAAGAGAACCGAGAAGCCCCGCCGTTTCCAGGGCCTGCATATTGTGGCGAGGCTTGGTTCTTCCGTTGCAAACCTCTATGCCGAAGGGCTCCTCCAGGCCGAAGAGCCGATCCTCCGCACCCCGTCCGTTATCCCGGTAGGGATGTGCCGCCACGGCGAATCCTTCTTTCTCCCGCAAAAGTCTCTGGAGCTCCGCAAAATCGATTCTCCCGGAGGGCACTTCCTTCAGGCCGAAGGCCAGGAAATCTCCCTGCAGGGTAAGAATCTCCACTCCCGGAAGAACCAGAAATTCGTAGCGCCGGGTAAGCTCCTCCGCCCGCTCCATAATTCCCAGGCTTTCATGATCGGTAACGCAGATTCCGTCAAGGCCGATTTCCAGCCCCCGGCGAACCGCCTCTTCCACGGGCAACACGCTATCCCCGGAATATTCCGCCGTATGGAGATGCATATCGATAATCATATATCCGCCGTCCTTTGCAAAAGGAAATTCTTTCCAGATCCATTTTTCCGCCGGGACATGACAACGCCGGTATTATATTCTATCTGTTTTCCTGAATGTACTCCAGAATCTCTTCGATGGGCAGAGCTTTACTGAACAGATAACCTTGATAGAACTCGCATCCGAATTTCTTCAAAAGCATCCTTTGTTCTTCCTCTTCGACAAACTCCGCCACAACCCGGCAGTTGAGAGTTTTTCCAAGGGATATAACGGACGATATGATATCCCTACAGTTAGAGCTACCTATGATTTCACGCACCAATGAACCATCAAGCTTGATCGTGTGAAAATTATACTCCTTCAGATAGAGGAGCGAACTGTGCCCGGCTCCGAAATCATCCATGGCAAGTTTGACACCCTGTTTGTTCATCTTCTCCATTTGACGAGCAATTTTCAAACTGCGCGACAAAGACAACCTCTCGGTAATTTCAATTTCAATGTCTGTGAAGCAAATACCGCGCTCCGTGATAATTTCTCCAAGGTGCGACATGAAATCCTCACTTTCAAGCTGTATAACCGACACGTTTACGGAAGCAGTTACATCGTGAATACCAACCTCTTTCATTTTTTGCAAATCTTCGCATACTCTCTCAAAAATCAAATTGCCAAGCCTATCAATCAATCCCGCCTCTTCCGCCAGTGCAATGACCAAGGGTGGACTGATAAGGCCATAGCTTTCGTGATTCCAGCGTAGCAACGCCTCTATGGACACCACCCTCCCCACATCGTTGACTATGGGTTGATAGTGTAAATCAAAGGCCTTCCTTCGCAAATCATATTCGAAATCGAGGGAAAGCGATCTGGCTATGCCACCAACGGCATCGGAGCGCGACATGAGCGATGAGGTTACGCCACATTCTTCCAAAGCCCTGAAAGCATCGCAAATTTTCTTTAAGTTCAAATCTTTCCTTGCTTCATATGATTTAACTGAAAGCCTGACAAAGGGAATATAGCATATCGTTCCGAGTGCCAGATTTAAAAGCTGCAGGCAACTTCCCCAGACAGAGCCCGTTGCAATATACCCGCTAAGCAAAGCCGGCGTGGTCCATTCCACCATGTTTATGGTGTACGGAACAAAACCAACTTGCACGAAAAAAAAGGATACACCTGTCAGCATCAAGGGAACGGATATGAAAGGAATCAGATAGATTGGATTTAAAACGATGGGCACACCAAAGACTATAAGTTCGTTGACGTTAAAAAGCACCGGTACCAAAGACATTTTTGCCAAGCCTACGTGACTCTTGTTTCTTCCCACGATAAGCATAGCAAGCAGAAGACAAAGGGCAGAACCACATCCGCCCATAAAAACAAAGGTGTCAAAAAATGTTTTTGTAAATATTTCCGTTGGAGCAATACCTAACGAAACAAGTTCCTGATTGGTCTGAAGAGCCGGAACAAAAATGTTTTGCGCCACGGCTTCAAGCATGTTGCTCCCGTGTATTCCCAAGAACCAGTATACGTGGACGAGTAAAATGAACACGATTCCTCGCCAAAGCACCGACCCTATATGAGAGAACACGCTGTTGAGAGAGGACGCAACAGCACCCTGAATACTCTCTATCCCCACAAAACAGGATAGGGCTTCATTGATGCCGGCAAAGATCACGATCGTAAGGCTGGCTGGTATAAAAAGGGATACCACGTTACTGAAATTCGGGTTCGCTCCGTTAAAGAGAGCCCTTATACGAAAAACCCTTATACTGCTTAATTTTCTGAACAATGTGGTCGACACCAGAGAAACCACAAGAGCATTAAATACGCCGATAACACCGAAATAAGAAATCGAAAAACCTGCCTTGTTAATACCCAAAAGGGCAACATATGAGCCAAGGGCCGTAATGGAAGCCATTATCGGAACCATAAAATCTTGACGGTTATTCAATTCCTGGGTATAGGAATAGCTGATAGCTATGACTAGAACAATCGAAAAAACGTTAGAGGTTCCATCCTGAACATAGGAAAAGGCATTTTTCCATCCTTCTCCAAATAGATGAAGCATAAAATTTTGATACGCCTCTATGGGTAGGCTTAGAAAAACGAGCGCCATCGAACCGAGTAACACAAGAGGAATCATGTATGTAAAGCCATTCTGAATAGCATATAGGATCGGTTTTTTTGTGGCAAAATTATTCAAATCAATTAAATATTTGCGAAATGTGCCGATGACGTTCATAAAACCGCTCCCTTAATTGCCGCACGGATTGGGTATTGTTCACAGATCATGCATATACATAAAAGGTATTCGGGTACGAAAAACTCGGAGTAGAAACATGGATTGCCTCACACACAAAAAGGCAAAAAAGGAGATTTTTGCCTTGGGAGCGGACATTTTTCAGCATTGTTTGTGCAAGAGATTTCGATATCAATAATATCGCGAAGCCCTTTTGAAGTCAAATTTTCCACCTTGATGAGGAATTTACGCTCTGCATGCCTTCTACGAAATCTCGCACGTGCAACGAATATCCTCAAAACACAGGATCCGGGAAAGACAGCTGAACCAAACGAGGAGGAGGCAAACCGTCGGTCTGCCCTCTCCTCGCAATAATCTTGCGGTATAGCTTTTTCTGCTATGTTTATCTATTACTCGTACCGCAGGGCCTCGATGGGGTTCAGCAGAGAGGCCTTGTAGGCGGGGTAGTATCCGAAGAAGATTCCCACGAAGCCGGAAAAGCCGAAGGAAAGAAGAATGGACAGCAGAGAAACCTCGGTGGCCCATCCGAAGACGGAAGAGATGAAATGAGCCCCTCCCAAACCGAGGAGAATTCCCGCCACGCCTCCGAGGAGAGAGAGGGTGAGGGCCTCCACGAGAAACTGAAGCCGAATGTCCCCGCTCTTGGCTCCGATGGCCATGCGGATACCGATTTCCCGGGTTCGTTCGGTGACGGAGACCAGCATGATGTTCATGATACCGATACCCCCCACAAGAAGCGAAACTCCCGCCACCGCCGTAAGAAGCAGGGTCATTACCACCGTGGCGCTCTTGGCGGATTCCACGAACTGGGTAAGATTCCGGACGGTGAAGTCCCTTTCCTGTCCCGGGCGTATCTTGTGCCGGAGGTCGAGAAGATCCTTCACCTGCTCCTGAGCGAGATCGAGATGGTTTTCGTCCAGGGCCTTCACGGAGATCATGGAAACGCTGTTCGGCTTGGGAGGACTGAACATTCTTCTCAGGGCAGTGGTAACCGGAACCACCACCACCGCATCCTGATCGTCCCCCCGGGGGCTGTCCCCCAGCTCTTCGAGCACTCCGATAATCATCATGGGAATCTTTTTGACGCGAATAACCTTGCCGAGAGGATCCTCTTTTCCGAAAAGTTCCTCCACGAGAGTCTGACCGATGACGCAAACCTTGGTGGCACTCCGCACGTCCTGATCCGTGAAGATCCGTCCCGAAGCAAGCTCCCAATCCTGGATGGCGAAGTAATCCTGGGTGGTGCCGGTAATGCTGGCGGGATAGTTGGTATTTCCGTACACCGTCTGAGCCTTGCCGCCGTAGACCGGAGCGGCGTAGGCCACGGCACTGCAGTGCTCCACCATGGCATAGGCATCGTCCACCACCAGGGTATTTGTCTGGCTTCGTGCTCCGCCTCCGGGGCCCTGATCGGCTCCGGGACGCACCATGAGGATGTTGCTTCCCAGGCTGGCGAACTGCTGGCTGATCTGCCGATTCGCTCCGTTGCCCACCGCAAACATGACGATCACCGCGGTAACTCCGATGACGATACCCAGCATGGTGAGTGCGGACCGGGTTTTGTTGGCCCTCAGTGCCCGGAAAGATATTTTGGCGGTCTCTCCAAGGTTCATCATGAGAATTCCACCTCCTCGTCTCGTAGCATTTCCCCGTCCCTGAAGGTTAGAATTCTCTTGCTGAACCGGGCCATATCCGGCTCGTGGGTTACCTGAATGATGGTTTTCCCCGTTTCTTCGTTCAGCCGGACAAAGAGCTTCATTACCTCTTCGCTGGTGTGGCTGTCGAGATTTCCCGTGGGCTCGTCCGCAAGAATGAGAGGTGCGTCGTTGGCGAGAGCCCGGGCAATGGCTACCCGCTGCTGCTGTCCCCCCGAGAGCTGATGGGGCTGGTGCTCTCCCCGATCTCCCAGCTCCACCGCCTCCAGGGCCTTCAGAGCTCGTCTGGTTCTCTCCCGGGTTTTGATCCCCTTGTAGAGCATGGGAAGTTCCACGTTTTCCAGGGCGGTCATTTTGGGAATGAGATTGAACCCCTGAAAGACGAAACCGATGATATCCCTCCGGATGTCCGCCAGGGCATCGGGCTTCAGGCGGCTTACGTCTTCTCCTTCCAGAACGTACTTTCCCCGGCTCGGTATGTCGAGGCATCCGAGGATGTTCATAAGGGTGGATTTTCCCGATCCCGAAGCCCCCATGATGGAGACGAATTCCCCTTCTTCTATGGAAAAGGAGACTCCCTGAAGAGCACGCACCTCCACATCTCCCATAACATAGGTTTTATGAACGTCATCGACGAGGACCAAAGCCAAAGGGAGCACCTCCCTGGGCGGATTCTCCGCCGGTAATTCTTGTCACCACCTGGAGCCCCTCGGTAAGATCTCCCGAGATCTGGGTATACATGCCATCGGAAATTCCCACCGTCACGGAAAGAGGACGAAGCTTTCCCTGTTCATAGAGCCAAAGGGTTGCCTCTCTCGATGCATTTCCTCCTCCGGAGCCGGAGCCCTTCTTGCCTCCCCTTCCTCCGGAAGATAAAGAACCTTCGGCGGCTCCGGAGTCTCGGGAAAGATCCAGAAACTCTGCGGAGGGCGCAAACCGGAGAGCCGAAGCGGCTACCTTGAAGACCCCTTCCCTCTTGTCGGAGATAATGGAGACGTTGGCGGTCATGCCGGGCATAAGTTTAAGGTCGGGATTTGCCACCTCCACCATGACGGTGTAGCTCACCACATTCTCCGAAGTGTTGGGAGCCAGGCGTATTTCATTTACCTTTCCCTGAAAGGAGAGGTCCGGATAGGCATCCACGGTAAATTCCACCATCTGCCCCGCTTTGACCTGCCCGATATCCGCCTCGTCCACCTCCGTGGCCACCCGCATCTTCGTGAGATCTTCCGCTATGGTGAAAAGATCCGGAGCGGTCTGGCTGGAGTTCACCGTCTGCCCTTCATCCACCGCCCTGTCCGTGATAACCCCGTTTATGGGAGAGGTGATTTTCGTGTATCCCAGGGTGGTTTCCTCGTACTCCAGGTTCGCCTCCGCCTGGGCAAGGCTCGCCTTGGCGGAGTTCACCCTGGCAAGGTTCGTTTCATAATCCTTCTGGGAGGTATCGAGTTCGCTTTCCGCTATGAGATCTCTGGAAAAAAGCTCCCGGGCCCGGTCCCTCGTCTTCTTGGCATTTCGTACGGTGGCCTGGGCCTCCTGGAGATTTGCCCGGGCGGAAAGCACGTTGGCCTGAGCCTGTCGCACTTTGGCCCTCAGAAGAGAAGGATCGATCTCAGCCAGGAGATCTCCCTTTTTCACCAGGGAATTGTAGTCCACGTAAATTCTGTTGAGGGTTCCCGATACCTGGGCTCCCACGTTCACGGTATTGACCGCTTCGAGGGTTCCCGTGGAGGACACCGCCTTTATCAAATTCCCCCGTTGCACCGTGGTGGTATCCACCAAAAGGCTGTCGTTCTTTCCTCCCTGGAGAAACCAGAATGCTCCGGTTCCCGCAGCCAGAAAGAGAAGCAGCAAGGCTATTTTTTTCATTCCAACACACCCCCCATGGCTTTCTCCAGGGCTCCCAAGGCCAGTTGATACTCGTACAGGGAGCCGTAGTAGTCGTTTTGCGCATCCATGTAATTCTCCGTGGCATCCGTAACTTCCACGGGAGACCCTACCCCCACTTCGTACCTTCCGTTGGCGAGGTTCAGGTTTTCCCTGGCGTATTCCAGGGTTTTTTCGGCGCTTCCGATGGCCTCCTCGGAGTTGCGCAGCTCCAGAAGAGCCTTTTCCACCTCCAGAATCACGTCCTGCCGAAGGCCTTCGAGATTCGCCTCGGATTTATCCAGCTCTCCCCGGGCCTGGGCCACCTTGGCCCGGGTAAGGCCTCCATCGTACAGGGGGATTTCCAGGGAGAGTCCGAGATAAGCCTCTCCGTTTCCCGTAAAATCCTGATCTCCCCAGGTGTAGCCTCCCTTGACGGAAAGACTTGGGGCATCTGTCTTTCCCGCCAGAGTTACGGACTCCTCCGCCCGGTTCCGCCGTATTTCCTGGGCCCTCAGATCCGGCCGGGTCATGACGGCGCTTTTCAGGGCATCCTGCCGGGTGATGTCAACCTTTTCCCGCAGGAGCACATCCCGAATGTCGTAGGAAGGAGCCTCGGGATAGCCCAGGGCATTGGAGAGGGTGGCCCGGGCAACTTCCACGGAGGTTTTCGCCTTGATCAATTCCAGCCCGGCTTTGCTCAGGTCCACCTCGGCAGTGGTGACGTCGATCTTCGAGACCCTGCCCACCCGGTAAAAGCTTCGGGCCTGCTCCAGGTGGTGTTCGTAGGCTTTCACCGCCTCTAGGGCCACTTCTTCTTCCTTCTGTGACCGGAGAAGGGTGAAGTATGCCTGCTTCACCTCGAAAAAGAGGTTTTGAAGCGCCGTATCGTAATCGTACCGGGATGCCTGAAGGTCGAAATCCGCCAGGGCCACCTGACTCTTGGTCTTTCCCCAGTCGGTGATGAGCTGAGAAACGGTGACGCCGCTGGAATATCTGTCATATCCGTCGTGGGCTATGGAATTTCTGCGGTAGCTGCTCGAAAGGTCTATTCCGGGATTTCGGGCAGCCTGGGCCTGATCCACCCCGCTGCGGCTCACCTCCACCGAAGCCTGGGCACTCCGAAGATCCGGATGTCTCTCCCGGGCGATGAGAAGGCACTGTTCCAGGGAGAGAACTTCTCCCTGAGAAATCTCCAGAGCCTTTGCGGAAATAGGCAAAAGCAGAATCCCCAAAGCAAAAAGACATGCGTATTTTTTCATGAATAGCCCCCCTTGAAGGCTTGAAGACTGATGTATCCTACCTCCGGAGTATAGAACACCGCTTGTAAAAGGGGGGGTCAAAAATTCTTAAGAAGTGTAAAGAACACCCTTCGGAAAGCCGAAGAAAAGGAGCGCTCTTCCATGCCCGAAGAAACGCCCTCCCCAAAATCGGAGGCATCCAAAATAAAACGACCGACCTTGGGGGAGTACCTTTTATGACGTTCAGATGATAGAATACGGGCTATCTTCCATAGCAAAGGAGCTGTTTTCCGTGAACAAAGGTTCTCGCCGCACTCTTGGTGCCGTCCTTGCAACCCTTTTCGTCTGCGCTTTTCTCTTCGGAAGCATGGCCTTCCGTGCCGAGGCATCCCTCCCGATTCCGCAGGAGGTCAAGGACTTTACCCTCCAATTCATGAAGGCCTTCGGGGATGCTTCGCTCTCTCTGGCGGAACGCCTCGACAGAACCGAGGATCCCGACGAGATGGCCCGGGCCCTTAACGCCTATGCGGATGCGGTGGAACCCCTCGCCCGGGGCATGGCAGATCTTGAGAAAAAGTACCCCGAGTTCTTCGAAAACCTTGACGAGGATGAGGAGATCCTGGATCCGGATATGCTCAAGGCGGAGGAAGCCTTCGACAAAACCCAGGAGCGCATGGAACCCTCCATGATGAAGGTGTTCCATAACATTGAAAATCCCGGCATTCAGGCCGCCCTGGAACGTCTCGAAGAAGTTATGTCCCTTATGGACGGAGAGATCGACGACTAGCCTCGGCCGGGGATGCTTCGAAACATCCCGGAGCCCTGCAAAAGGACAACCCCGTGTCCGGAACGAAAGACCCGGGGAAGGATCTTTCCGCTCGACCAGGCGAAAGAATGTGGATACAGCCTACGAACCGCCCGGCTCTCCAAGGAGAGGTCGGGCGGTTCGTCATATGAATTTATTATTTTTTCGCTTTTGGCGTACAGTTAAAGCCGAAGCGTTCTTCTCGGGAAAGAAACTTTTCTTCTCGGAGAGGGAGGCTCTTTCCAGTGTCGGAGATTTTTCTTATGAAAATGCACCACAGCAAATTCCCCGGGACGTATTACGACACATCATCTCTCCTTAGAGCCGCATTTTTGAATAAACCTCTTAGGTCCATTTTTGTATTTCCACGATATTGCCCTCGGGATCTCTGGCATAGACCACATGAATTTCTCCCACTCCGGGGATATTTCCCTTAACGGTACTTCCCACTGTAGAGCCGCCGTTACGTAAAACCTCCTGGAGACATTTTTCCACGTCCTCCACGGCAAAAGCGATGTGACCGAATCCTCCCGTGTTTATCTCTTTTCCGGGGTTGTCGATATGATTGGAATATTGAAAGATCTCTAGCGTTGGCCCTTTTTCCGAAACCCCCGGCAAAAGAAGATGAATTCCCCGAATGTGCGCACCTTCAAGGCTTGTCAATGTATCGAGCCAAACCCCCTTCAGATCCCGCTCCGGTAGTTTCGGTTTGCATCCGAAAACGTCCATGTAAAATTGGGCAAGCCTCCGCCAATCCTTTGCCACGATATTCGTGTGCACATACTGTACATTTTTCATATGCTCACTTCCTTTCCATAACCTTATGGGAATCCCACATGCTGAAGTTTGAGCGCGCAAAAAAATCCACCACCCAAAAACAGCGACAAATCAGGCTCCATCATTGTTAAAATAAGCCTCTCTTACCGCTGGGTTTATCCGAACAGTACGGTTTTTGCCGTCATTCGGGTACCACGCATGGAGATTCTGAATTCATCATCAGGAACGAGAATCGAACGACATTATAGGCCAGGTTCCTCAGGCCTATGACGGAAATCCTTCAATGGCCGTTCGAAGATGGACCAGTCCGCCGCTTTCTCTCTTCGTACCAGTAGATCGTTCACCTTTTCAAGGCTGTCGCAGGCGATTTCCTTCACAAAGAAGTTCCGCTGCTTCAGGGGAATCCCGTCCCTTCTCGATAGTTTGTAGAGATTTCCTTGAATGTTGCGATAAAACCACCGCAGAGAGAACGAACATGGAGCCGATGATCCCGCGGAATCCAAGATGTTCGTTCAGGAAAAAGGTTCCCAGAAAAGCCGCGAAGACGGGATTGAGCGCACAGTACAGACCCGCACGTTCCGAAGTTGTATAGCGCTGTGCCACTGGCTGGAGGGTAAATCCAAAACCGGTACAAACCACCGTTAATACTGCAATGACGCCCCATTCCACCCCTCCCGAGGGCAGCCGAGGCGTTTCGAAGATAAGGGCAGCGACCACTCCCAAAATCCCCATGGTTCCGATTTGAATAATTCCAAGCATGAGAGGATCGTCTTTTCTGGATAGTCTATCCGTGAGAATGATAGAGAGAGCGTAGAGCACCGCCGCAAGGATACAAAATAGTTCCCCCGAAGAGAGGGAGAGGGACGTTTGGAGTGTCAAAAGGGCTACACCGAGCAGGGCTATGATGGTATTGACGAAGATCCGCATTTCGGGAAACCGCCTTCTCAGGAGCGCCTCGAAAAGAGGTACGAAAACTATGGCGGTATTTTCCAGAAACGATGTGGTGGAGGTGCTCGTGGTCCGAAGTCCCGTGAGTTCCGCAGTCATCACCGCAAAAAAGGAGCTTCCGAGAAGAGCGCCCCGCACAAGCGTTTTTGCCTGGCAGCGCATCAGGGGCCGCCGGAAAATACAGGCGAGCAAGAGAAAGGCCAAGCCAAAACGAAGGCCCAGCAAATTGAATATGCCCATGTTTTCCAAGCCGATTTTCGCAAACAGATAGGATGTGCTGCGCGCCAGAATTATTCCGGCAAGCAGGAGTTCCGCTTTGCGCCGTGTCATGGGGCACCTCCCCTAAAGCGCCAAAAAAGTACCACGAGTTATTGACGTCATCATACTCCGTGGTATATCTTGAGAAAAGTGATAGTAATGCAAGCTGTCTTTGACAAAAATGCATGTATAGGAGGGCTTATGGATACTGAAAAATGCCGAGCCATCTTGTGCGCCGTCGAAATGGGCAGCCTGTCCGCTGCGGCTGAAAAATTGGGGTACACTCCCTCCGGAATGAGCCGCATGGTCAGGGCCATGGAGATCGAAGCCGGATTTCCGCTGCTCATACGCAGCCGTTCCGGTGTCATGCCGACCAGGGAATGCAAAAGAATACTTCCGCTCTATCGAAAAATGCTGCGTTACGAGGAAAGATACTCCCAAATCACCGCAGAAATCCAAGGGCTCGAAGCGGGCTCCATCACCATAGGTTCCGCCTATCCGGCCTACTACCAGGGTCTTTCGGAAATTATTGCGCAGTTTGGCAAACGTCATCCGGGAATCGAAGTGCACCTTCTTGAGGGGAACAGCTCGCAGTTTTCCCGGGCTCTGGAAGAACATCGGCTGGATTTTTGCATTATCAGCCAACGACAGGGCGATTTCGATTGGTTCCCGCTCATGGAAAGCTCCCTGGTCGCATGGGTTCCTATGAAAAATCCCTTATCGAGAAAGAAAAAATTCGCCCTTCGGCATTTCGCCACACTTCCGTATATCGAGACATATCCAGAACAGGACACGGACAACTCCCGTATGTTTGCCCGCATGAAAATACGGCCCAATATTTGTTTTGCCTCCACGGACAGCTATGCCACCTACTGCATGGTAGCGGCGGGGCTCGGCGTAAGCCTGGATCATGGACTCACCGCACGTTTCTGGACCGGTGACGTGGCGCTTCTGCCGTTGGATCCGCCTCAACCCGTGGAGATTGGCATCGCCGTGCCTGCCTCGGATATTATTTCTCCCGCGGCAAAACGCTTTTTCGATCTTGCCAGAGATTCTCTGGCTCTCAAAAAACAGTTGTAACAGTTCCGATGTGAGAAAATACAAGGCCCCCCTCGGCTTTCCATGGAGAGCCGAGGAGGGCCTTGTCGGTTTTTTGAGGCCTTGCCCCCTGGGGGGATACGCCGGTTTTCCGTCAGTAGAGGTGACAGGCCACCAGGTGCCCCTCCGAAACTTCGTGAGGAAGGGGTTTTTCTTGTGTACAGAGCTCCGTGGCATGAGGGCATCGGGGGTGGAAGCGGCACCCCGGCGGGGGGGTTACCAGATCCGGTACGGTACCGGGAATGCCCTCCAGCTCCGTGCGTTCCTCCGAAGGAATGGCCTGCATGAGTCCCCTGGTATAGGGATGTTTGGGGTTGAAGATCACCTCGTGCACGCTTCCCACCTCCGCCACGTCTCCGGCGTACATGACCCCTACCCGGTGGCAGGTCTCCGCCACCACGGACATGTCGTGGGTAATCAGGAGGACGCTGGAGTTCTTTTTTTTCACGAGTTCTTCCAGCAGCAGAAGCACCTGGGCCTGAACGGAAACGTCCAGAGCGGTGGTGGGCTCGTCCGCGATGAGGAGGGGAGGCTCCGAGGAGAGCATGAGGGCGATCATCACCCGCTGGGCCATGCCTCCCGAGAGCTGGTGAGGATAGTACCGGGCCACTTTTTCGGGCTCGGGAATGTTCACCTCTTTCAGACATTGAATGGCGGCCTGCATGGCTTCTCTTTTGCTCATGTTGTGAAGGAGAACCTCCGCAATCTGCTCCTGAACCCGCATCACCGGATTGAGCGCCGCGACGGGGTGCTGCATGATCATGGTGATCTGGCGCCCCCGGATGGTACGGCCCATTTTCTTTGAATCCATCTTCAGGAGGTCTTCTCCCTTGAAGAGAATCTTGCCTCCCTCGATACGTCCGGGATTGCGCACCAGATCGAGAATCGCCGAGGCGGTAACGCTCTTGCCGCATCCGGTTTCTCCCACCAGACCGAAGAATTCTCCCTTCCGAATCTGGAGACTTACTCCGTTGATGGCCCGCACCACCCCGCGATAGGTATAAAAATTGACGTATAGATCCTGAATGTCGAGCAGTATGTCTCCCATCAGTCTCCCCTTCTCAGATGCGGATCCGCGATATCCCGAATGCCATCTCCCAAAAGGTTGAATCCGAACACCGTTATCAGAATGGCAAGCCCCGGAAAGGTGGGAACCCACCACTGGTTTACGAGAAAGTCGCGCCCCGTACTCACCATGAGCCCCCATTCCGGCATGGGAGCCTGAGCCCCCAGGCCGATGAAGCTCATTCCCGCGGCGATGCGGATGACGTTCCCCATGTCCAGAGTGGCCCGGACGATGGTGGTGGAGGAACAGAGCGGAAGAATGTGAGAGACCAGGATTTTCCATTTGGGAGTGCCTATGGATTTCTCCGCCTCGATAAAGGTGCGCTCCTTGATGCTCAGGGTTTCTCCCCGGGCAAGCCGGGCATAGGACGGCCAGAGAGTTACGGCTATGGCGATCATGGTGTTGGTGAGGCTCGGCCCGAGGGCCGCCCCGATGGCCATGGCGAGAATGAGCCGGGGAAAGGCCATGAAGATGTCCGCCAGGCGCATGATCACCTCGTCGATCCATCCCCCGAAGTACCCCGCCACGATGCCCAGGAAGACCCCCAGGGGAAGGTCGATAAGAAGCACGATGATCATGATCTTCAAAGCGAGCCCGGTACCGTAAAGTATTCGGGAAAGGATATCCCGTCCCAGCTCGTCGGTTCCCAGCCAGTGGGATGCCGAAGGAGCCTGGAGGCGGTTTGCGATGTTCATTTCCAGAGGATCGTAGGGAGCCAGAAGAGGCGCCGTAAGGGCCACCGCCATGAGGCTCAGCACGATGGCAAGCCCCGCCAGGGTGAGTTTGCTTTTCTTCATCGCGAAGAAGAATTCCCGGATCTGGGAAAATTCCGAGGCGTGCCGCTCTCTCCAGGTTCTGTTTGTTGGATGTGTGCTCATAGGCGCCTCCTAGGACCGGACTCGGGGATCGAGAAAACCGTACAGCAGATCCACCACGAGATTGCTCCCGGCATAGCAGAGAGCGATGAGGGTCACGGACCCTACCACAGCGTTGAGATCCAGGGCGAGAAAGGCATTCACCGAATAGCGGCCCAGGCCGGGGTAACCGAAGACCGTTTCCGTAAGTACCGAGCCTTCGAGCATATATCCCACGGAAATCCCGATCATGGTAATCACCGTGATGGAAGCATTCCGGAAGGCGTGTCCCAGAATGACCTTCCGTTCCGGAAGCCCCTTCACCCGGGCGGTTCGGATATATTCTTCGTTAAGAATTTCCAGCATGGAGGACCGGGTAACCCGGCCGATATAGGCCATCTGAATCCATCCCAGTACCAGGGCGGGCCCCAGAAGATGATAGAGGGCGTTCCAGAAGGTTTGGAAATCCCCCGCCAGAAGACTGTCCAGGGTATACATTCCCGTCACCGTAGGAGGAGGCATAAGGTACGGCGCCAGGCGTCCCCCTGCGGGAAGCAGGGGAATATGGTAGAAGAAGAAGAGGATGATCAGAAGCCCCAGCCAGAAGGCGGGCATGGAAATGCCCACCAGAGAGAAGATCCGGCTGAGGGTGTCGGGCCACCGGTTCCGCTTTACCGCCGCGATGATGCCCAGGGCGATGCCGAAGATCACCGCGATGATCATGGCAAAAACCACGAGCTCCAGGGTGGCGGGGAAATATTTTTTAAGATCCGTGGTAACGGGGTTGTTCGTCCGCAGGGCGATGCCGAGATCCAGAGTGACCACTCCCTTGAGGGTCCGCAGATACTGCTGATACAGGGGGAGGTGAAGTCCCAGCATGCGCTCGGTCTTCTCCACCAGCTCCTGGGGAGCGTTCTCTCCGAGAATGGCTCCCACGGGATCCGCGGGAACCATGCGGCAGATGATGAAGGTTACCGTCACCACCCCGAAAAGAACAAGAAAAAACAAAGCCAGTCGCTTGAACAGGTATCGAGTAAAGCTCATGGATTATTCCTCGTGGGTTTTCTAAAGTTTTTCGCAAGAACGCCTCGCCCTCACGAAGGGTTCCGGAAGGCAGCCCCTTCCGTCTCTTCTCCGCACTGAGCACGCTCCCCCGGCAAAACGTGAAAATGAAAGCCGGGGGAGCCTCGCGCCTTTTCGTACCGCGTGTGCCGCTGAAGCTATTCGGCGATTTCCACGAACTCCAGACGGGTTTCCGTGAGAGGGCTGAGATGGAAGTTCTTCACCGCATCCCGCAGACCCACCTGGCCGGAGAACTGATAAAGAATCTCGAAGGGCCCTTCTTCCTGCCATTTTTTCTGAATTTCCACGTACATGTTCTTACGGGTTTCCGGATCCTGAACGAACTGAGCCTCTTCCACCAGATCCGTCAGTTCCGGATTGGCGTAGGCGTTCCGCCAGGCGAGCTGCTTGATCTTCGCATCGGGGCCCGTGGTCCGGCAGTGAGCGAAGGGTTTCGCCATGGCGTCGGGATCTCCGTAATCCGCTCCCCACCGGGCCATAACCACTTCGATACCCTGTTCCCGGTACTTGCCGAGAAGGGTGGTGTAGGCGATGGTCTGGAGGTTCGTTCTGATGCCCACCGCATCGAGATTGGCCTTTACCACGGTACCCGCGGTGGCGAGGAAGTCGGGAATGAGAAGGTTGATGTCCACTCCATCGGGGAATCCCGCTTCCGCAAGGAGCTCCTTGGCTCTCTCAGGGTTGTAGGGGAAGGGATCTCCGTCGTAATGGGCGAACATTCCCTCGGGGATGAAGCTGTGAAGCTCCTTCACGCCCCCTCCTACGGCCTGGACCAGTCCGGCGGTATCGATGGCGGACTTGATGGCCTGACGCACCTTGACGTTGTTCAAGGGCTCGATAACCCCGTTCATGCCGAGATAGATCATCTTGAACATGGGGGTGGTGGTGGTGCTCAATCCCTTGGCGACCTGCACTTCGGGAATCTGGTCATATTCCAGGTTCCAGGCGATGTCGATGGTTCCCCGCTTGAGCTGCAAAAGCTGGCTCGAGGATTCCGGGATGTCGAGCAACATAATGGCATCGATCTTCGGCTTGTCTCCCCAGTAGTGAGGGTTCGCCTTGAGCACGATCCGCTCGTTTCTCGTCCAGCTTTCGAGGTAGTAAGGCCCCGTGCCAATGGAGGTGCGGTCGAGATAATCCGCTCCCATGTCGCCGTCCTTCTCGTTTGCCAGGATGGTTTTCTTCTGCATCACCCCGGAGATGTAGGTCATACAGGACATGACGAGCTGGGGAGAATAGGGTTCGTCCATCTCGATCTTGAGAACGTTCCCCTCGGCACTGATGCTATCCTCGGTAACGCCGAACTGGGTGAGAATCCAGGAGGGAGAAGCTCCCAGAGCAACCACCCGCTTGAGGGAATAAACCACGTCTTCGGGCTCCATAAGGTCGCCGTTGGAGAACTTCACACCCTCCCGGAGGGTGAGCTCCAGAGTCTTGCCGTCCACGTTCCACTCCGTGGCAAGGCAGGGCTCGATTTCGCTGGCAGAGCCCGCCTTGAACTTCACCAGGCTGTCGTAGACGTTGGCCAGCAGCCAGTGTCCTTCCACTTCGTAACATGCCGCAGGATCCAGAGTCACGATGGCTCCGGTATTCATGCCGATGAGAAGGGGCTTCTGAGCCGCAGCCCCTCCCGCGGCAACCATGACTACCATGAGGCCAAAGAGTCCCAGTACCAACAAACGTTTCCAGCGTTGCATTCTACCTACCTCCTTTAGATTATGGTGTACATATATCCGGGGCATCCGAAAGCGTTTTCGGCACCCCCCAGCATCTCCGCCCATGCCCGCCGGGTCTTTGCAGAGTTTTACGGGAAAAACCCGGAAGAGACAGGGGAGGCTACTCCACTCGAATTCGGGGACACCGGGCGAGAAAATCCGCTTTATAATCCCCTCCATGCCCGGGAAGCTCCGGCAGGGATATGGCCCCGCCATCGTAGGACGCCCCTCCGATCACCGGATCTTCCTTCATGGGCAGGTGCCCGTCGAGGTCGGCGAAACGAACGTTGGGACGGGCCGAAACGAAATGTGCCGCCGCAGTGAGGGGAAGCCTGGATTCGGTCATACATCCCACCATGCAGGGCATGCCGCAGGCCTCCGCCACGGCGTTCACCTTGAGAGCTCCGTGAATACCTCCGGTTTTGGCGAACTTGATGTTGAGATAGTCACAGCACCCTCCCGAGGCGAGGCGAAAGGCGTCCTGGGGGCCGAAGACCGATTCGTCCGCCATGATGGGAATCCGGGTACGATCCCGGATCCAGCGCAGGCCCTCGTAATCCCAGTGAACCACGGGTTGCTCGCAATACTCCACCCCGAGAGGCTCCAGGGCCTGGAGCACTCGAAGGGCGGTCTTTCGATCCCATCCCTGGTTGGCGTCGATTCGGAGGGCCGTATCGGGGCCCAGGGCCTTGCGGATCTGCTCCATCCGGAAAAGATCCTCCTCGAAGGTGCTTCCCAGCTTTACCTTGACGGCCCTGAATCCTTCTCTTTTGCAGGCCAGGGCTTTTTCCACCATCTCCCCGGGAGGGCCGAGGCTCACGGTGTTATCCGTATAGACCGTGCGCCGTCCTCCTCCGAGAAGCGCGAAGAGAGGAAGATCTGCCATCTTTCCCAGAAGGTCGTAGAGGGCGATGTCGAAGGCGCTCTTCAAGGCGCTGTTCTTGAGCAGTCCCTTGTCGAGTATGCGCACCGCTCCTTCGATATCCCAGGCGGGGTGCCCCAGAAGTCTGGGAGCCATCTCCTCTCCCGCCGCAAGGGCTGCCTTCTGGGTTTCTCCCGTCACCGGAGGATTGGGACGGGCCTCCCCGGTACCGTACATGCCTCCGCTCTCGTAAATACGCACGATAACGTTATGAGCCATGGTGATTCTGGCAAGGGAGGTAACGAAGGGCTCCGCAAGCTCGAAATCCGCCTTGTAGAGTTCGATGCCGACTATTTTCGCGTGAGCTTTCACAGGAAACACCTCTTTCGATACGTGTTTTGACAAAGCCGAAGGGATCCCGGGCCGGCAGATCAATAGAGATGACAGGCTACGAGATGCCCCTTTTCCAGGCTTTTCAGCTCCGGGGGCTCATTTTCGCAGATCGCACCTATTTTTTTGAAACAACGGGTATGAAAGGGACATCCCCGAGGGGGGTCGATGGGGCTTGGAATTTCACCTTTGAGAACGATTTTGTCTCCTCTTTTGGAAGGGTCCAGCTTGGGAGTTACCGATATGAGGGCTTCCGTATACGGATGAAGGGGTTTTTGAAAAATCTCTCCGGTTCTGCCGATCTCCATGATTCTGCCCAGGTAGAGAATGGCGAGCTTCTCCGTAAAAAGCCGCACCACCGCAAGGTCGTGCGTGATGAAGAGATAGGTAAGACGCAGCTCGTCCCGAAGGCGCTGCAACAGCTTGAGCACCTCCGCCTGCACCGAAACATCCAGAGACGAGGTGGGCTCGTCGAGCACCACCAGCTCCGGATCGAGGATGAGCGCCCGGGCGATGGCCACTCTCTGGCGCTGCCCTCCCGAAAGCTCGTGGGGATAGCGATACAGGTGTTGTTCGTTCATGCCCACCAGAGCGAGGAGCTCTCCCACCTTGGTCACCATTTCCCACTCCCTCGATACGAGGCCATGGGTACGAAGCCCCTGACCGATGATGTCCTTGATTTTTTTTCTCGGATGGAGGGATGCGTAGGGATCCTGAAAGACGATCTGCAGTTTTCGGCGCAAGCGCTTTTCCCGATCCATATCAACCCGGGTAATGTCCTGGCCGTCGTAGGAGATGGTTCCTTCCGTGGCGGAGAGAAGCCTCAAAATAACCCGTCCCAGGGTAGTTTTGCCCGATCCCGATTCTCCGGCAATGCCGAAGATGTCTCCCCGGTCTACATTCATGGAAACCCCCTCCACCGCCTTTACCGTTCGATTTCCGTGGAGGGGAAAATGTTTCGATACGTTTTCGAGTTCCAGTATTCTTCCCATAAACCCACCCTTTATTCTTCGGCTGTTCCGGTAGTTTTCTTCGAGCTCTTCCGCCCTCTTCTCCGGATTCTTTCGAGAAGCACCCCCAAAATGCCTTCGGCGAAACTTCAGAGCGAGCGAAAAAGCCTCCGGCTTCTTCCGATAGTTTCCATGAAGACCCTCAAAGAACGCTGTCGAAAAGCACACCTTTTCGACAGCGCGAGTACCATGTAGAAAAAACTTTTGCGCAATTCCGCCGTCACATCTCCACCCTACCCATTTCACCGTCTATTGTCAAGATAGTATACCCTCTTGTGTAAGGCATGCAGACGCCCTCGAAATCCCTTCGTTTTCGAAAGAAATATGATGGCACACCGGCCTTGAAAGGTTTTTTCAAGAGGGTGCCGAACGGTTTTCTTTCAGCCAATCACCCGGAATCCCCGGAAGAATCTGAATTCTTCCGGGGATTCCGGGTGATTGAAATTTTATTGGATATATTTTTTCGGGAAGGTCAGAACATTTTTTTCCAGAGGGGTTCCGCCATGGCCAGAAAGGACGTGCCGAAGAGCAGGGTCAGAGCCGTCCGCCGCAGGAGATCTTTGGAAAAAAGATTTCCCAGGCGAATGCCCAGGAACCCCGCCCCGAGAACGAAGGGAATGTAGAAAACCGCCATTCCCATATCCTGCAGAATGGGAGAGGGCGACATCCAGGCCAGCACCGCCAGTTGAAAGGGAATGCCCAGAGTGAAGACCATCTGGGTAAAGGCTCGAAACTCCTGGTTGGACCAGCCATGGGCCATAAGCCAGAGCACCAGGGGAGGGCCTCCCATGCCCACCATACCGTTAAGAATGCCGCTGGCACTGAAGGCGATCCACCCCCAAAGAGGATGAATGTGTTCCCGGGGAGCCACCTTCACGCAGACCCGCACCAAAAGCACCCCCAGGAGCACCGCCCCGATGATCTGTTTTATCTGATCCCGGCTGAGAGTGTCGATATGCAGCAGTATCCAGATGCCCAGGGGCATGAAAAGCCATCGAAGCCCGTTCGCCCAGAGAGCTTCCTTCCAGCGAATGGATCGCCGCAGGGTAAAGCTTCCCAGAAGGGATTGGGAAAAGGAACAGATGGACATGGTGGCCACCGCCACGCTCAGCGGAGCTCCCGCCCACACCAGAAGGGGCACCGAAAAAAGACCGAATCCGAATCCCACCATTCCCTGAAGAAGGCTTCCCGCACAGAGAATGGTTCCGAAAACAACATACGTCATAAAAATATCCGCCCTTATTCGACAATAAAATCCCGGTCCCTCTCCGAGAAGGACCGGGAAGTCCGCTCTTGCAGGAAGTCAGCTCCTCAGGCTATCGACGCCGGGGAGAGAAAATACCTACCAGCAGGCTTACGAGATATCCCAGAATAAAACCCGTGCCTACACCTCGAACGGTGGCCAGGTTCCACTGAAAGGTAAGGAGGCTCAAAGCCATGCCTCCCACCGCCACAAGAAGAAGTATGGTTTTTGTTTTCATCGCTTCCGGAAAGGTCGGCGATTCCCAAGCGTCGCACGCCCTTTCCTCTTCACCTCCTCAAGATATGCGTCATTCTTCCGTCATCCATTGTCCACAAAAAAACTCTTCTGACAAGGGAGAAAGCGGCTTTTTTCTCAAAAACTCCCGGAGATTCTGAAAATCTCGAATTACTCCAGAAAATCCTTCCGGGGAGGAGCAAAGACGTCGATTCCCCGAAAATCCTCCAGCACCTCCACCGCATGAGGAACACCCGGAGATATATAGACGCTGTCTCCCTCCCGGAGAATCCGTTCTTCCTCTCCGAGAGTAAAGCGGATGGTGCCCTTGCAGACATAGGTTATCTGCTCGTGAGGATGCTCATGAGAATCCAACACCACTCCCGCAGGAAAGTTCACCTCCGAAAGCATGAGAGATCCTCCCCAGGCGAGAATGCGCTGTTCCATCTCTTCTCTTCCGTAAAGGGCCCTTATGGGCACCGATGCATGCTCCACAAAAGACATGAAGGCCTCCTTCTCCCTTACTCTTCGGGATTTTTTCGGAAACTACCGATCCCTTCCGTCCACGAAGAGATCCTCCAGAGTCACCAGGGGATGCCGGTACCGCCGGCGGGATTCGGTTTTCGTTCCCCGCTGAATGGCCTGGTGCGGACATCCCTGAATACAGGCCATGCACTCCTGGCACCCATCCTTCCAGACGGGCTCCCCTTCCTGAAGGCTGATAATGTCGCTTGGACAGAGACGCACGCAGGCGCCGCAGGAGACGCAGCGGGAGGAATCCACCCGGAAGAGTCTGCTTTTTTTAGACCGCCGTATACGCCAGAAGCGGTAGATGATCCGCCAGAGAAGCCCCGGAAGGAGGGCTTCCTTTTCGCAATAATCGAGTTTTGCCCGGGCAGCTACCACCACCTCCTGCACCTTGGCCTCTCCTCTTCGAAGAAGTTTCTGTTGACGCTCTTCGGAAGGAGCGTCATAAAGGGCGATGTAGTTGGCTGGCATAAGGACGTAAAAGCCCGCGTTGAGTTCCTTTCCCCGGCTTTTGAAAATTCTTCGAAGCTGTTCCAGAGCAAGTCCTCCCGGAGATCCTCCCTTGGTGACCACCGCCACCACATACCGAACCCTCGAAAGATCCACGGTTCGTGCAAAACGCTCCACCATTTCGGGAATCCCTCCGTAGTAGAGAGGAAAGGCAAGCCCGAGCATTTCCGTTTCACAGAACACCGTATTCTTCCGGAGTTCTTCCGCCATGGAAAATGCCCGACCTTCCAGAGATGCGGCAAGCTGCCGCGCCAGATGGAGAGAGTTGCCCGTTCCGGAAAAATAATACCAATTCAACTCGTTCACCTCTTTTCTTCCGGCCCTCGTGACCGGACGTACGGATATACACCCCTTGTGGTTATACCCTATTTCAGCAGAAGTCCACAAGAGAAAAGTCACCTAGTTGCCTAAAAGAGCCCTCCCTCTTGAGGGATTTTCCGCAAAGGCGTACCATGACAGGAGTATTTGCGGACGCCCCTCGAGAACATACCCCGCCATTCCGAACCCTTCCTTTACTCTTCTTCACAAATTTTTGAAGGCACCTTTACATGGCTCGGTTATATTGGAATGGAAATACCACAAGGGGTATGAAGCACAACGAGAAAAGGAGTTGATGAGCATGGCGTCAAAATGGATTCGAAGAGCGGTACAGATCGGTTTTCTCCTCTTTATTTCCTGGGTAGGCTACCGGCATCAGCTACTGGGAGGGGGCCCCGAGGGAGCTCCGGCGGTGGACGCTCTCTGTCCCCTGGGAGGCCTCGAAAGCCTCTACGTATACCTGCAGTCCGGAGCATGGCTCCGGCGGGTGGCTCCGAGCGCCCTGGTTCTTTTCGCGGGCGTTATCGCCATAACGCTTTTGGTGGGAAGAGTTTTCTGCGGCTGGATCTGCCCTCTGGGAACCGTCGGTGAAGCTTCCGCAAAACTCGGAAGCCTTCTGAAGATCCGCAAGCGCGAGCTGCCCCCTGCAGTGGACCGGCCTCTGCGCTACCTCAAGTACGTCATATTGGTACTTATCATCGGTTTCACCTGGAAGATGGGCACCCTGGTATGGCGGGATTACGATCCCTGGGTCTCCTGGATGCATCTTTCCGCAGGATGGGGAGAGTTCGTGGAAAAACCCTGGGGATACGTGGTGCTCTTCGTAACGGTTATCGGGGCCTCTCTGGTGATCGAACGCTTCTGGTGCCGCTACCTCTGCCCCCTGGGGGCTCTTCTGGCCCCGCTCCAGAAGCTGGGGCTCGTGAAGGTTCGCCGAAACGACACCGAATGCGTGCACTGCCATCTCTGCGGACCCGCCTGCCCGGTGGGCCTGAACCCCGAGCAGAAAACCGTGGAAACCAACGCGGAGTGCATCGCCTGCGGCAAGTGCGTGGAAGCATGCCCCAAGGAAAAGGCTCTCTTCTTCGGCACTCCATCCCGAAAACTGAGCGTTCTTGCGGTGGGAGTTCTGGGAGTGCTGATCTTCTTCGGCATCTACGGCGGCGCAAAACTCAGCGGCTACTGGCAGACTTCCACATCCTCAAGCCTCCGGGTGGCCGCCACGAACCCCGCGGACAAACTCTACGGCTGGATGAGCCTGCAACAGATCGCCATCACCGTGGGACTTGCGGAAGAAAAGGTTCTCGAAATAACCCATCTCCCTGCGACTACATCCCGGGATGTCTCAGTGAAGGAAATCCCCGGAGTTCATGACGAGGAGCTTCGGGAAATGCTCTTCCACTACTTCGAAGAACATGGCCCGGGCCTTCAGGAAATTGTCCGCCCCGTACCTCCGGGAGAGGAACTACCCAACCCCGAGGAGATCAAGGGCTCCATGACAGCCTCGGAAGTGGCGACTCTCTACGGACTTTCCGCTCCGGAACTTTTCAAAGCCGCCGGCTGGCCCGAAGAGAGCGATCCCACAAGGCCTCTCAAAGATATCGCGGCGGAACAGGGCGCGGAGGTCAGCACCTTCCGGGATGGAGTGCGGGAGCTTTTGAAAAACAAGGAATAGCAAAACTTCTCTGGATTGCTCCATATACGGCATGATGAACGAGGCAGAAAACCCTGTACGGATCATGCATAACATCACACTTAAGGAGGCAGATTACCATGAAACGCATTATGGGACTTACGATTCTCGCGGCATTTCTCGGAACTCTTCTTGTAACGGCACCTCTTATAGCCATGGAAAAGGACGGGGCTCTCAACGGAGAGAGGCTGGAGCTCCTCGGCAAAGGTAACGGCAACGGCGGGAACAGCGGCAACGGAGCCGGAGACGGCAGTGGCCCCAAAGGCAGCGGCAACGGAGCTCAAGACGGTAGCGGCCCCAAGGGCAATAACGGAGGCAGCGGCAACGGAGCCAAGGACGGCACGGGGCCCAAGGGAACTGGTCCCGGATCAGGTGAATGTGACGGAGAAAACTGTACCAATCCGGATTGTCCCTGGAAAACGGAAAATTCCTAAAGAAGCGTTTCAGGAAAGGAGGGATAGGTCATGAAAAAAAACACTCTCTTCGCCATGCTTCTTCTCGCTTCACTTCTTGCGGCCTTTCCGGGAGAAGCGGCGGAAAAGCTTTACATATGCCGCCCCTGCAGCAGAGCCTTCATTCCCCAGGCTCAAGAGGTCATCACCAGTCTGGGCCTGGAGCAAGAAATATCCATCGCCCCCTCTTCCTGCCTGGGAGGCCCCTGTGACGCACAATACGTGGTGAAATTCCAGGGTACCGTCTATCCCTACATGAACACGGACACCCTGCGGCAGATGCTCATCTCGGTCTGCAAACCAAAAGAAACCCCAGCGGAATAACAAACCTTTTCGCTGCAGCCGGATGACATACGTAAAGGGGAGCCCTTGAAAGGACTCCCCTTTACGTATGTCAGAAAAGAAGACATCATACCCCTTCACGCCATGAACGGATGAAGCGTAAAAAACCCCCTCCCCGCAAGAGAGGGAAACCTCAAAAGAGATCCTTTACCGGAAAAGTCACTCCTTCTGCCGGAGGCTCCGGTAATACGAAAGAGAAGTATACACCGCCGCCAGGGGATTGTGAGCCAGAAGACGGTCCTTGGCGGCAAGCACCGTGCAGGGAGCGGAAGCATATTTGAGAAAGAGGGAGTCGTGCCCCACGCAGAGCCCCAAAAGCACGTTGAAGTGCGTCTTTTCCTCGTTCAACACCAGGGCCTGAAGCACGGGGTTGCACATGGCCTCGAAGTTTCCCACCGAAAGCTTATCCTCCTCGGTGAGCCCCAGCTCCTCCTTGGGAACGCTTCCCACCTTGCACATCACCGAGACCACCTCGAAACCCTGGAGGGTAAAGATTTCTTCCACCATGCAGGCCTCCCGGTGCAGTCCGCCGCAAAAGGCGAGCCCCAGCCGGGTATACCCCATGCGCCGTGCGAAATCCATGATCTCCTCGATCCGGGGCTTGATGGGCCTGAGACAGGCATATCCCTTTTCCTTGTTGCCGTATCCCGCAGCCTCCTGAAGAGAAGCCTGGCGAGCGAACTCCTCGATCTCCGGCTTGTGATACTCCTTCAGGGCCCGGGGAACCAGTTTTTCCAGATTTCTGGTGGGGCAGAAGGCGGGAGCCTTTTCTCCGGTGGAGCTGCAAATCCTTTCGGACGAGGGAAAGGGACACTTGGCGCAGTTGGATACTTTTTCGGACATGGTTTCCTCCTTACGACACGTCATGAAGATCTGAACAATAGCCATTCCCGAAATGCTGCCGTTTTTCCACTCCGGGAAAAACTACCTTCTTCGAAGAATCAACAGATTGCCCCCCAGAATGCAGACCACTCCGGCCATGCCCAGAATGGTCCAGGTATACCCCTCGAAGAGCGTGGAGAGGAAAAGGGCGATCACCGGAGAGATAAGGGTAATATAGGCGCTTTTCGTTACCCCGATGCGTCCCACCAGGGTAAGGTAGCAGCCGAAAGCGATGACGGAGCCGAAAAGCGCAAGATAGAAAAGGGCTCCTAAATAGGAAAAGCTCAGCTCCACCGCAAAGGGTTTTCGAAGTATCAGGGCCATACTTACCGCAAAGAGGGTTCCGTACAGCATACCGTAAGCGTTGGTCTGCACGATGGGAAGAGCCCTGACCTGATTGCGGGCGGAAAGGATGTTTCCCAGAGATGCGGAATAGGCCGCCAGAAGGGCCAGAAGGATTCCGAACATTCCCAAGGGATTCACGCGAAATTCCAGCACCTCCCGGCTGAAGAGAAGAATCATTCCCACCACTCCGATGGCCGCTCCGATAACCACGTTTTTTTCCAGAGGTTTCTTGAGAAAGAGAGCTCCGTTGAACATGTTCATAAAAAGCATGCTCGACATGAGAACCGCCGCAAGGCCACTGGGAATGTACACCTCGGAAACGTAGACGAGCCAGTAATTGATTCCGAAGAGCAGAAATCCCTGAAGCCCCATCCAGAGATGATCCCGAAAGGAATAGCCCAGGGGCTTTCGGAAAAGAGCGCAGAAAAGAAAAAGGATAAGCGAGGAGAGGCCGAAACGATAGGCCACGGAAACCAGGGGATCCACCACTCCGAGCTGAAAGGTGATGGCAAGCCAGGTGGATCCCCAGATGAGGGATGCGGCGACGTACATGAAAGCGTTCTGCATGATGAAGATTTCTCCTTCAGGCGTTCGGGGCCTTTATGATGGTTTCGTAAAATGGAGGAGCGAACCGCATTCGAAGAGCCCTCTAGAATCGGGATGTCCGGATGTGACAGTAGGGGGCTTTTCCGGTTTTTTCGTAATAATCCTGGTGGTATTCCTCGGCTCTCCAGAAGGTTTCCAGAGGGGCGATTTCCGTAGCCACCTCGCAGCTCTTTTGTTCGAGCTCCTGCACGAGCTCCCGGGCGATTTCCTCCTGGGAGGGTTCGGTGTAGAAAATAACCGAACGATACTGGGCTCCCACATCCGGCCCCTGGCGATCCACCTGGGATGGATCGTGAATTTCGAAGAAAAGTACGCAGAGATCCCGAAAAGAGACCCGGGAGGGATCGTAGACGACCTCCACCACCTCCGCATGTCCCGTGGTGCCGCTGCAAACCATTTCATAGGTGGGAGAATCCACATGTCCTCCCGCATATCCCACGGTGGTCTCCAGCACCCCCGGGACTTTCCGAAAATGGTATTCCACTCCCCAGAAGCAGCCTCCTCCGAAAACCGCCCGGCTCCGGGATTCCATCTCCTCCCTGGAAAGAAAGGCCAGGGAAAGGGAGTTCACGCAATGCCGCAGATTCTTTTCCGTAAGACCCTCTCCTTGGAAAACATGCCCGAGATGAGCCCCACACCGGGCACAGACGATCTCCGTACGCCTTCCATCGGGATCGGGCACCCGTCGGATGGCTCCGGGGACTTCGTCGTCGAAGCTCGGCCATCCGCAGGAAGAGGAAAACTTGTCTTCCGAGCGGTAGAGATCCGCTCCGCATTGCTTGCAGCGATAGATGCCGTCCTCGAAAAAATCCCAGTACTCCCCGCTGAAGGGAGATTCCGTACCCTTGCGCAGAATCACGTATTCCTCTTCCGGCGTAAGATGTGTTCTCATGACATCTTCCTCCTCTCTCGAAAAGCTCCCCAAGAGCAGGAACAAAAGTCCCCCTCCCAGAAAGATCAAAAAAACCGCTTTCCATTCTTTATGAAACAACCTCATGCCTCTCGCCCTCCTTCGAACCGGAAACGCCTTTTACGGCTCGACAGCAAGCCCTTTCTCCCCTACACTTTCCGGGGGAACCCGGGAATGCGAGCATACCTCTTCGAAAAATTCCTCGCAAGAGGCCAATCTTTCGCAAAATCACCAACAAAGGAGCATTTTTATGATTTCTTCCATCGTACATACGGGACTGGTGGCATCCTCTCTCGCCATGGATGCCTTTGCCGCCTCCTGCGGCGTCGGGGCGAGCAGCCGGGAAAACCGCCTTTTTCTGGGGCTTCGCCTGGGGGGAATCTGCGGATTCTTTCAGTTTCTCATGCCCCTTTTGGGATGGCTCCTGGGAATGCGCTTCGCCGGACATTTGGAGGCTTGGGATCACTGGATCGCCTTCGGCCTCCTCGCTCTGGTGGGCATACACATGATCCGGGAAGCGGGAGAACGAAAAGAAGCCCGAAAGGGCCCGGAGGCTCTCTCGTGGCTTCTTCTACTTTGTATAGGGTTCGCCACCGCCATCGACGCCTTCGCGGTGGGAGCGGGAATGGCCTTTCTGGATCAGCCCATTCTTCCCCTGGCCCTCGCGGCGGGAGCCATCACCGCCCTGGCCTCCTTTTTGGGAGTGGTTCTCGGGCGTAACATGGGATGCCTGGCAGGGCGCCACCTGGAAACCGCAGGAGGCGTGGTTCTCATCCTCCTGGGGCTCAATATTCTGCGGCTTCATCTCCTGTAGGAGGCGGAACGAAAAACCGGAGAAAACATAAGGGGATCACCGGAGGGAAAGGTCTCTGCTCCGGTGATCCCTTTTCTCTGTCCCTCTATTCCTGGGTAAGCATGAAATCGTAGAGCCGACGCCCTCCCTCGGAGAGGTGGGAATCCAGCAACTGAATGGCCTTGCCTACCTCTCCGTCCTCCACCGCCTTGAGAAGCGCTCCGTGATCCTCGCAGATGCCCTTGCCGAGATCCACTCCTTCGGTATCGAAGTAAAGCCGGAGATAGCGGCTCACGTTGGTGTGCACCATGCGGATGAATTCGAGGAGCTTGGGCTTCTTGGCGGCTTCGCAGAGGGCCAGGTGAAAGTCCACGTCCTTGCGGCACCACTCTCCGGGATCCGTCTCTTCCCGAAGCTCCGCAAGAATGTTGCGGGCCCGGAGAATATGCTCTTTGGTAAGGGATCGGGCGGCATACTTGAGAGCCCCGGACTCCAGAAGAAAACGGATTTCATAAAGCTCCCGCACCTCCGCGGGCATGAGGGTGGAAACCGTGGCACCGCTGTTGGGGTAGAAGGTGACGAGTCCCTCGATTTCAAGCTGCATGAGAGCTTCTCGGACGGGAGTAAGGCTCACTCCGTAGCGCCGGGCGATGGCCTCCTGCCGAAGCTGCTCTCCGGGCTTGAAGGTGCCCTCCAATATCTCACCTCTCAATCGTTCAAAAACGATGGTCTTGGTGGTGCGTCTTTTTTCTGTCTTCACTAGCTTATTCACCCTTTGCATCACAAGATTGAGCCTGTACCATGTAAAGAATTTCCACATTAGTCAACGGCAAATTATAAAAACCTCCGGGGAGATTTTTACATATTATAAATGCAATTCTCCATATCTCCAAGGAAAATTTCTGAAAAAATTTTTCTTTTTTCCCGTTTCCGCAACCCAAAATTTTATTTTCCCTGAAAAAAACCGCTTCTTCCAAGGTTTCGGGAAAAAAAGCCCTGCATTCAAAAGAGCATACAAAAGCCTTCTCTTTTCTTTTCCCCTCCAACGTTGTTTTTTTGGCGGAAAAAATCATGTTCTTTCGAATAAAGATATTTTTGTTCCAGCGTCTTTTCAAAATCCCCAAGACTTTTTCTTGACGAAATAAACATATGAACATATACTCATATGTAAAATATGACGCTTCCAAAGTCCAAAGGAGGATCTTTGCATGACACCATCCCGTTCCGATGCCAAAGAGCATTGTCTTCACCCGCAACGGCTGGAAGAGGCTCTTGAAAAAACACCCCCTGAAGAAACCCGTCAGGAACTTACCCGAATGTTCCGGGCCCTGGGAGATTCCACCCGGGTGGGAATTCTTCTCGCCCTGCGGGAAGGAGAGATGTGCGTCCGGGATCTGTCCATTCTGCTCGAAGTAAGCGAATCCGCCATATCGCATCAGCTTCGGATATTGCGGGATCTCTACATGGTACATCCACGAAGAGAGGGGCAGATCGTTTTCTATTCTCTCCGGGATCATCACGTTCTCCAGATTCTCAATACGGGGCTCGAGCATTTCCTTCACGAAAAGGACCAACGTTGCGAAAGCGAGGCGAACCCTTCATGATCGTCTTTATTCAAAAAATGCTGTACGAATGCTGGAGCATTCTCTGGAGCGCCGCTCCCTATATCGTTTTGGGGCTTCTTCTGGGAGGATTGATCAAGACAAGCCTCAACGCCGCCACCATACGGCGGCACCTGGGAGGTTCCGGCATAGCTCCGGTTTTCAAGGCCGCCCTTCTGGGCATTCCTCTTCCTCTCTGCTCCTGCAGCGTTCTCCCCGTGGGAGCCACCCTGCGCAAGGAGGGAGCCTCCCGGGGAGCCACCGCAGCCTTTCTTATCGCCACCCCCGAATCCGGGGTGGACTCCATAACCATCAGCTACGCCCTTCTGGATCCGATTCTTACGGTAGCCCGTCCTCTGGCGGCGTTCTGCACCGCCTTCGCCGCAGGGCTGGGCATGGTTTTTCTCGACCGAAAGGAAGATCTCCGGGCCTTGGAGGAACCCCTTTCCGCTCCTTCATGCTCCTGCCAGGAATCCCGAGAAAAACCCGAGAAAATGACCTGCTGCGGAGAGCATGCGGGAGAACATGCAGAAGAACGTCCTTCGGAAAAGATTTCCTTTTGGGAGCGTCTGCGCGAGGGATTCCGCTACGCCACGGGGGAACTCTGGGGGCATCTGGCCTTTCCCTTCGCCCTGGGAGTGGTCCTTTCGGGGCTTCTCGGAGCTCTCATGCCGGAAAATTTTCTCGAAAAATGGATGGGAGGGGGAATCCACGCCATGCTGATCATGCTCGTGGTGGGAATTCCCATGTATATCTGCGCCACCTCCTCCACGCCTCTGGCGGCAGCCTTCATTCTGAAGGGGGTTTCTCCCGGAGCGGCCTTGGTCTTTCTTCTTGCGGGGCCCGCCACGAACATCTCCGCTCTTCCGGTGCTGACGAAGATTCTGGGCAAAAGAGGAATAATCCTCTACCTCGGAAGCATAGCCATACTTTCCGTAGGGGCGGGTCTTCTGGTAGACTTGCTCTATCAAAGGTTAAACCTGAATCCCCGGGTTCTCATGAGTATAGTTCACGACGTACTTCCCCTGGAAGTACATCTGGGAGCCTTGATTTTTCTGGGAGCCTGTACGGTTCCTCTGTTGTGGCACAGGTTCAAAAAATTCCGGGAGGCGGAGGTTCACTGATATTTCATGGCAAAGGAAAACCATAATCGCACAATCCTTCGGGTAACCCTAACGGGGCTGGGATTGAACATCGCCCTCTCCGCATTCAAATGCGGTGCGGGATATTGGGGAAACAGCCAGGCGGTTCTGGCGGACGGCATTCACAGCCTCTCGGATACCGTTACAGACGTGGCCCTTCTCGTGGGAATGCGATTCTGGAACAAGCCCCCCGATGCGGAGCATCCTTACGGGCATCAGCGCCTGGAGACCATGGTAACTCTCTTCATCGGCCTGGTTCTCGGCCTGGTAGGGTTCCGGCTTCTCTGGGGAGCCCTTGCTTCCCTTCACATTCCTCATTCTCCGGGATCGGCTCCCGGCAGAATTCCTCTTATGGCAGCCCTGATTTCCATGGCGAGCAAGGAATGGCTCTATCGGTGGACCCTCCTCTGGGGAAAGAAAACCCGTTCCATGGCTCTTTCCGCCAACGCCTGGCATCACCGCTCGGATGCTTTGAGCTCCCTTCCGGTGGCCCTCGCCGTGGGAGGCACCATGATAGACCCCTCCTGGATATTTCTCGACTCCCTCGGAGCCGCCCTGGTATCCTTGTTCATTCTCCGGGTAGCCTACAGAATCTGCAGGGATCCCCTGGAACAGCTCATGGATCGGGGGGCTTCCCGGGAGGATCTGGAGACCATGGAACACATAGTCCTTCGTATTCCGGGCATTCTCGGACTCCATAAAATACGCACCCGCTATCTGGGAAGCAGCTCTCTCATGGTGGATCTGCATATCCAGGTACATCCCGAGATTACCGTGCGCCGGGGACACGATCTGGCCGCCGCAGTAAAGTTCGCTCTCATAGATCGTTTTCCCGATATGATGGATGTGGTGGTTCATGTGGAACCCCAGGAAGAAGAGCCGAAAAACGAGAGGGGGATGGAAAAGCCGTGAAGGATTTGAAAAACCGCATGGTCCTTCTCCGAGAAGACATTACCCGCTGCGACGTGGATGCCGTGGTGAACGCCGCCAACACCTCTCTGCTGAGAGGAGGAGGCGTGGACGGAGCCATCCACAGGGCCGCAGGGCCGGAGCTTCTGGAGGAGTGCCGCACCCTGGGAGGATGCCCCACCGGGGAAGCCCGGATTACCCGGGGCTACAACCTTCCCGCACGCTGGATAATCCACACGCCGGGCCCGGTCTGGCACGGAGGAAACCGGGGAGAGCCGGAGCTCCTGGCTTCGTGCTACCGAAACAGCCTCGAACTGGGGGCGCTCCACGAATGCAAGACCCTGGCCTTTCCCGCCATAAGCTGCGGGGTTTACGGATATCCTCCCGAGAAGGCCTGCCCTCTTGCGCTGGAGGCTATACGAAACTTTCTGGAACACCATTCTCTTCCCGAAACGATCTACCTGGTCTGTTTCGGCGAGGAGATCTACGACATATACGCAAGGCTGCTCGAAAAAATTTCCCCCTGATGCCGCAGATCCAGGACATCCGAATAAGCGTACGAAGGGGACGAACCCTAGGTCCGTCCCCTTTCGGCATGGTTCTGACACGTATTTCTAACAATCGTAGTAGAGAGCGTATTCTCCCGGAGTGGGAAGTTCCCGGAGAGAGGCACACTCCCGAGATTTAAGAATCTTCCAGTTTTCCAGAAGGCTTTCGGGAAAGATTCCGGGCTTGACAAGAAAATCGTGATCCTTCTCGAGCTCCTCCAGGGCCTCCTCCAGGGAGGCGGGAAGAAGCTTGATGTCGCTATCCCCAAGTTCGTAGAAGTTCTTTTCCAGGGGACCGTATCCCTCCCGAAGAGGATCGATCTTTCTCGCCACCCCGTCCATTCCCGCGAGAAGGAGCCCCGCAAAGAGAAGATAGGGATTTGCGGAAGCATCGGAGGATCGGAATTCGAAACGCCGGGAGGAGGGAGCCTTGGCGTACCCCGGAACCCGAAGCACCGCAGAGCGGTTGGCGGTGGCGAAACCGATGCCGATGGGAGCTTCGTAACCCCGAACGAGGCGCTTGTAGGAGTTGGTGGAAGGGCTCGCCAGGGCGGTGAGAGCGGGAGTATGCACCAAGATGCCTCCCATGAAGTGGAGCGCCAGGTCCGAAAGCCCCGCGTAGTTGCTGTCGGGCCCCGCAAAGAGGGACTCCCCGTCTTTCCAAAGCTGCATATGCACGTGCATACCGTTCCCCGCCTCTCCGTGCAGAGGCTTGGGCATGAAGGTGGCGGTTTTTCCGTGCCGAACCGCCGCATTTTTGATAATGTACTTGGAGAGCATGGTGGCATCCGCAAGGCGGAAGGCTTCGTTCATTTCGAGCTCGATTTCGTGCTGCCCCGGCCCCCCCACCTCGTGATGGTGGTACTTTACGGGAATGTCCAGTGCATCCAGGAGCATGGCCATGGAAGAGCGGAGATCCCGGTTCACATCCCCCGGGGCATCCAGATGATATCCCTTCTTGAGGGGCACCTTGAAACCCAGATTGCCCTCTTCGTCTCCGGTGCGCCAGTGCGCCTGAAAGGAATCCACCTCGAAGAAGGACGACTGCATTTCGTTGGCGTAGGCCACATGGTCGAAAATGTGAAATTCGTACTCCGGTCCCACCAGAAAGGTATCCGCCAGACCGCTCTTTTTCATGTATTCCAGGGCGGAGGCGAGAATGCGCCGGGAATCCCCTGCGTAAGGGATATATCCCTCATCGGTAATGGCATGTACCGTACCCAGAAAGGCGAGGGTTTTCCTATCCCAGAAGGGATCGAGAAAAGCCGTGGTAAGATCGGGGATGAAGACCATGTCGCTCTGCTCGATTTTGGCGTATCCATAATTGGAGCCATCGAAGCCGAACCCCTTTTCAAAGATCTTCTCCGAAAGCCGGGATGCGGGGATGGTGAGATGCCGCCACTTCCCCCCGAGTTCGGTGACTTTGAAATCCAACATCATTACCTGGTTATTCCGTACGTAGTTTTCAAGCTCCTGGTACGAAGAAAACATCCGCAAACCTCCTCCTTTAGTGAAGAAACGGGGCATTGTAAAAATTTTTTCGAACTCCGCAACACTATCATAAAAAAGGAGGATCTTATACTTTAAACGAAAAATTTTTGCCGTTTTTCTTGGGCTTCCTCTTTATTTTTTCGGGGAAAAATTGCTATAATACGAAAAATAGCCAGGAAAAGATTTCGAATGAAAGGAACTATTTTTATGACATTCTCTCGGAACAGGATCAAGGGACCGGATAGGGAAAATATCACCATTCTGAAGGCTCTTCAGAAAAACTGCCGAAGCTCCTTCCGGAGTATCGCCAAGATGGTGGGGCTCTCTCCTCCCACCGTGGCGGAGCGGATCGCCCGCATGGAGGATGCGGGAATCATCAAGGGATATACCCCTCGCCTGGACGTGGCCAAGGCGGGATTTCCCGTACGGGCCATCATCAGCATGCACACGGAATTCAAGGATCCCGCCACGAAGATGTTTTACGAGATCGCCGCTCTTCCCGAGGTGCTCCACTGCTGGAGAGTCACGGGAGACTGCGACTATGTGCTCCACGTGGCAGCGGTCTCCATGGAGCACATGGACGCCATTCTTCTCAAGCTGAGCCGATTCGGCAAGACCCGCACCTCGGTGGTGCTCGATGCGGGAGAACAGGAGGGCCTTCCCTGGGACGAACTCTGGGAGGATGCCGAGGAGTAGCACGTGTCCCAAAAGAGGATCCCTCCGGGAGAGACGGATTTTTACAAGCTCCCGGGACGACCCTTCCATATGTTTCCGTTTTCAAAAACCCTCGAACTCCCCCACCACTGCGGTGTGGTCCGAGGGTTTTTCCATGCTCCGAAGTTCCCGTTCCGTCCAGGCGCCCAGGGAACGTCCCTCCAGGGCGGGAGTGGCCAGAAGATGGTCGATGCGCCATCCTATGTTGCGGTTCAGGGAATCCTTGACCCGGTAATCCCAGAAAGAGAACTCCCCTTCTCCGGGGCGGTGCTTGCGGTACACGTCCCGAAGCCCGAGATGGGCGATTATTTCCTGAAAGAGGTTTCGAATGTCCTCGTGAAAACAGACGTGATCCTTCTTGTTTTTGGGGTTCGTCACGTCCATCTCCGTGGGAGCCACGTTCATATCCCCCACCCAGATGAGGGGACGATCGGCGGCGCATTCCTCCCGAAGAAGGGCCTCCACCCGGCGGAGGAAACGCTTTTTATAGCCGTAATCCTCGTGATCGATGGACTTTCCCTGGGGTACATAGGTATTGACCACCCGAATGCCCCCGCAGAGCCCCCGGATGATCCGGGGAGCGTCTTGAGGTTCTTCTCCGTCCTCGAACCCCGCCACCACCTCCTCCAGGGGAAGCCGGCTCGCCAGGGCCACTCCGCTGTAGGATTTCTGACCCGCAAAGGCCACCCGGTAGCCCAGGCCTTCGAAAAAGTCCGCCGGAAATTCCGAATCCTGTACCTTGGTCTCCTGGAGACAGAGTATTTCCACGGGGCTCTCCCGAAGCCAGCTTTCCAGTACGTGCAGCCGGGAACGTACGGAATTGACGTTAAAAGTGGCGATACGAAGGTTCTTCATGTTTTTCCCCTCTTTCTGAAAAATAGTGAGGCTTTGCGAGGCTCCTTTGGAGGCCATGGGGCGAAAGCTTTGCAGACACTGTCATGAGACGGAACTACTCTCGAAAGTTCGCTCTTCAGGCCTCTTTCCGAAGAGAGCCGCCCCGGTATCGGTACATCAGAAACCCCAGGGCCATGAGCCCCAGGGGATAGAGAATCCACCAGGAAAAACCCGAGAGGAGAAAAAGACACGATACCGCTCCTCCCAAACCGAAGATCAGCCGGCGCCATCCCCGCTCCACCCGGCAGAAGGCGATAATGCTGAGGCCGAAGAGAAAGACGAAGTTCTGGCTTACCAGGAGAATGCGGAAGGAGATGGAAAGCCCCAGAAGAGGAGCCAGCAGAATGACTCCCGAAAAGGCTGCCAGGAGAAAGAGAAGACTCCGGCTGGGAAGCCCCCGGGAATCCAGAACTCCCAGCCATCGAAAGAGGCTTCCCTCCTTTCCCGAGGCGTAGAAGAGACGGCTGATGGAAAAGACCCAGGCGTTGCCGTTCGCCAAAAGAACCAAAAGCATGACGAAAAGAAGTCCCTTTTCCGCCACGCTGCTTTCCACAAGCCGGGCCATTCCCTCGGGCCCCTTCACGGAGTATCCCGAAAGCTCCGCCCCCACGCTGGTAAAGGCCAAAATGAGATAGAGAGACGTAACCAGAATAAAACTGACCCCATAGACCCAGGGCAGATTTTTTTCGGGCTCCTGAAACTCTTCGTGACCGAAGGAAAGATTTTCCCATCCCAGATAGGCCCAGAAGAGAAGGGCACAGATGCTCCAGAGGTTTTTCGGATGCAGGGAAATCTCTCCCCCTCCGAGCTCTCCCAGAGCCGTACACCCCCTCTCGAAATAGGAGAGGTTCTCTCCCACCATGATACCGAAAAGCCCCAGAAGAGTGACGAAGGCAAGGCCGTTTACCCAGGAGGTGGCCCGAACACCCAGAAGGTTGCTCCCCACCATGAAGAAAATGCACCCCACCGAGAGCAGAAGGGTGTGCCCCTCGGGAAAGCCCAGCAATCTGGCGGCATACGAGGCGATGATGGACGCCAGGGCGGGCATGCCGAGAAGAACGCTGCCGCACATGAGGTAGGTCACCGCATAGCTCCCCCACTCCCCCACCGCCTCCTGGGCGTATCTGGCGAGGCCTGCGGCGGTGCTGTATCGTATACCGAGGTTCATGAAGATGTAGAGCATGGGAATCATGGCGATGGAGATGCAGATCCATCCCCCCAGAGCATCATAGGGAGAGCCCAGCTCCAGGGCAAGTCCCGGAAGCCCCAGAAGGCCGGAACCGATAATCATGCTCACCGCCAGAACAACGCCCTTGAAGGGGGTTATATCTTTTCGCAGTCCGGACACGGAAAAGCTCCTTTCATGGTACAGCGCCGAAAATTTGCCATACTTTCAGAGAGAGTACACCATCAAAGAGAAAAGGTGCAAGAGAACGCCGAAGATTAAAAAATTTCGATGTATGGAAAGAGAAGGATCTTTCCACCCTCTCCGCATCATCCGGATTTGTCGTGAAGGCCATGAAATTCAAAAGTCCTTCTTCGCTTCCCGGAAAAACTTGAGGGGTATCCCCCCACACGACATCTCCTCCTGGAACCACGTGGCCGTGGAGGCCCTGCAAGAAACGGAACCCGCCGATCCAGATCTCTTCCCGCATCACTCCACCTCGGGGCTTTGAAGATTTCAAAGGGGATACTTTTGAGAGATGGCGAAGAGCGAGATTCTCCGGAAGAGCTCCTTTCGCTCCCGCCAACCCGGAAGCATGATATCCATGGCAGCGTAGAAGGCGGCACTGTGATTGCAGTGAAAGAAGTGGCAAAGTTCGTGCACCACCACCTCTTCGATACAGGCCTTGGAATAGGCGGCGAGAAAGATGCTCAGGCTCACCTTTTCCGAATGGTAGTTGCACCGCCCCCAGCTTCTGGTGAGATAACGCATCCGGAGTTGCGGATTTTGCTTCATTCCCCGGGCCTTGAAACGGGGCAGATGTTCCCGGAAGTACTCTTCGCAGACCAGAGCTGCCTCCCGGCGGTAGAACTCCCATAAAAGCTCCTGCACCTTTTCGGGACGTTCCGGCGAAGAAAGGGTAAGGCATAGAGTTCCTTCCCGGAAAACTGCGCTCTCCCGGGAGCCTCGAAAAAGCTTCAAAGGATAGAACTCCCCAAAATAGGGATGCCGCTCTCCCTCTTCATAACGACAGAGCGGCGTATCCGGAAGGCCCATGAATTTGGGGCGGCGTTTTCGGATCCACTCCTTTCTTTCCTCCGCCATCTTCTCCGCAGTTTCGGGGGGCATGTTCCAGGGAATCCGGAATTCCACCCTTCCTCCGGGAACGACCTCCATCATGACATAGTGAGAAGACTCGTAAAAACGACATATCCGCACCGTAAAAACCTCTTCGCCCCAGGAAAAGGAATGGGTCCATTCCCGGGGTTCCCGCCGGGACAGCCTTTGCTCCGTGGTCTCGTTTTCTTTTTTTCTTTTTTTCACCATGCTCTCCTTGTAAAAGAACGTATACGGAAACTCCTGAAAGCCTCGAATTCAGAAATTTTCACCATGGCACGCTTTTTGCTGCGTATGCACAATCTCTCGGGTTTGGTATCATGAGAAACGAAGACAATCTCTACGAATGAGGTGATTTCTCGTGCCGCGATTCGACAGAATATGGTATGTCATGCTTGTTGTTCTTCTCCTTCCGGGAGTTCTTTTCGGAAGCGCTCCCGGAGAGGCGGTATCCCTTCCGGAGGAACATCTGGCCTACGACGTGGTGGTGGTAGGCGCCGGAACCGGAGGAACCATGGCGGCCATTCAGGGAGCCCGCATGGGGGCCCGGGTGGCCCTGGTAGAGGAGAGCGGATGGATCGGAGGACAGATGACCGGAGCCGCCGTCTCCACCATGGATGACGTTCGCAGGAACCGCTCGGGAATCTACGGCGAGTTTCTCGCCAGGGTCCGGGAGTATTATGCCAAAAGCGGCACCCCCGTCAACACCTGTTACTGGGGATCCGACACCATCGCCTTCGAACCCCGGGCAGGAGAAGAGATTCTTTACGAAATGATCCGGGAGATTCGGAACTCCACCCTGGAGGACGGCTCCCCGGGAGTGCTGGACGTCTATCTGCGATGCCGCCTCAAGGATGGCTTCTCCCGGGAGAATCGGCTGGAGGAAATCGCGGTGGAGCAGGATTTGAAGCTTCTGCGCTTCCGGGCTTCGGTCTTTATCGATGCCACGGAGTGCGGGGATCTTCTCCCCCTCACCCCTGCCCGGTACCGGGCGGGGAACTCCATCTCTCCCTTCATACGGGAAGATGCGAACATTCAGGATATCACCTGGGTGGCGGTAATCCGCAAGGATCCTTCCGCCCCTTCGGAACTCCGCATGACAGACCCCCCCGAAAGCTATCACGAAGATCTTTCCCGATTCGAACAGAACGTATCCCTTCAGGGAAAGACGTGGCCCCGAGGATATCCTGTGGACATTCCGAGTTTCAACGCCTACCGGGGATTGCCGGACCCCCGGAACGACCTGCCCATCGACTGCGGCAAGCCCCAAACCTGGCCAAACATCACCAAAACCGGCATGAACTGGACCAATGACTATCCCGGACGAGGGGGCTACTTCCCCGGCCTTTCGGTGCGCTATCTCGAAGATCGAGAGTACCGGAAGGATGTCGACACCCGAGCCCTTCTCCGCACTCTGGCATTTCTCCACTACTATCAAAACGATCTGGAACAGCCATGGACGGTGGACACCTCCCAGGAATTCGACCGGGGAGCTCCCGTGGGAGATCTGCGAACCGGCAAGAGGGTTCCTCAAGAATACCACCCTGTAACGGCTCACTTTCCTCCCTTTCCCTACGTTCGGGAGAGCCGTCGTCTGGTAGGGCTGAAAACTCTCACGGTGGAAGACCTGGAACGCCACAAGGAAACCGGCCGGGCCTACCGCAACTTTCCAAGCTCCATCGCTCTGGGGGAATACCCCGTGGACATTCACGGAAGCCATCTGGACGAATATATGGAGCACGATCTCGGGGAAAGCGCGGCAGACTTTCCGGTAAAGTGGATTCCCAGCAAGGGGGTCTTTCAGGTTCCCCTGGAATGCCTTATTCCGGAATCTGCCGAGGGGCTTCTGGGGGCAGAGAAAAACATCTCCGTCTCTCGGCTGGTGAACGGAGCCACCCGGTTGCAACCCATCACCATGCTTACGGGGCAGGCTGCGGGAGCCCTTGCGGCTCTGGCAGCGCAATACCGCCTTTCTCCCCGGGAAGTTCCTCCTCTTCTGGTGCAGGACGCCCTGTGGAACGGAAACTCCCGGCTTTCCATGTACTCCTATCAGGACGTTCCTCAGGAACATCCTCTCTGGAAAGCGGTGCAGGATGCCACCCTTTACGAATATCTTCCGGGGCTGAGCAAGTCCTATTTCGGTCTCCTGCTGCCTCTTACGGAGACCCAAGGAATGGCCATGCTTAACGGTGCCCTGGAAAGCCGTCTGGAGTCCACGAACCCTCGAAAAATCCTCTCCCTCCGGGACTTCGGAAACCTCTTTGTGCAGGCCGGAGGATCTCCGGAAATCCTTGAAGGCACCCTCCTTTCGGATCGAGATATTTCCCGGGAAATAGCGCTCTCCTGGATTTTCGAAGAACGGCTTCGCCGGGCCCATCCCCGCTAAACAAGTTATCAGAATTTTATGCCTCTCGGGCGGTGGGTTTTTCCCACCGCCTTTTTTGGGCTTTTCAAGGGCCTTTTGTTTTTTTGATAGAACAAAATTCTCTCCACATATTGACTTTTACGAAAAAGGCACTACAATGCCTAGGCGTGATATGTTTTATTTATAGAACTCGATTTCCCTCCCTCGGATTTCGCAGTTTTACCTTGAATATATGGAGCTTCTTTTCTCCGCTCCTCCAAAGGAGCTTTTTTTTTAGATGTTTATATATGCGTGCGCACACATAAACATCTTCGAGGCTTTTTCAGAAATTTCGTCAGGACCAGGAATACGACAATAATTCAAAAGGAGAGGATTCTATGTACAGTCTGGGCGTGGATGTGGGCTATTCTTCGGTAAAGCTTGCGCTTACCGAAAAGGGAGGAAGAATGGTTTTTTCCAGATACCGGATGCATCGGGGACATATCAAAAAAACCGTGAGAACGCTTATGGAGGAGCTTTTTTCGCTCTATGCTCCGGAAGACATTCTCCATGGAGCCGCCACGGGAAGCGGCAGCCGGTTTCTTGTTCAACGGGGAGTTATGCACGGCGTGAACGAAGTTACCGCTCTCATCGAAGGATGTACTCATATGGGATTTTCCTTCGGCTCTCTCGCGGAGATCGGAGGAAAAAATGCCACCTACGTTACGGGTTTTCGAGGCGCCTCGGGGGCCCCGGAAATTTCCATGAATTCCGGTTGTTCCGCCGGAACGGGATCCTTTTTGGAGGAGCAGATGTCCCGGCTGCATCTTCCTCTGGAGGAGTATTCCCGCCTCGTGGAAAGAGCGAGGTCCGTTCCACGCATCGCCGGGCGTTGCAGCGTCTTCGCAAAAACCGACATGGTGCATCACCAGCAGGAGGGGACTCCGGTGGAGGATATTCTGCTCGGTCTGGCGTACGGGGTGGTGCAGAACTACCGTGCCGGAGTAATGAAAAAACTCCCCCTGGAGCTTCCCCTTCTTTTCGTGGGAGGAGTTTCTCAAAATCAAGGTATTATCCGGGCCCTCCGGGATATCCTGAAGCTTTCTCCGGAAAACCTTCTGGTGCCGGAACATGCGGAACTACCCTCGGCTTTCGGGGCTTCCCTTCTGGGATGGGAGGAAAAATATCCTCTCTCCCCGGAATCCGTGCTGGAGTCTACCGAGGAGGCGGACACTCCTCTCTTCGACGACTACGGTACCACTCCTCTGAAGGAACTCTCCGGATTCGGCAAGAAGGACAGTCTGGGAAAACATCGCATGCTTCGGGAACATCCGGATTCGGAAAAGAAGGTTACGGAATGCGCTCTGGGAATCGACGTGGGCTCCACCAGCACGAACCTCGTCCTGATAGACCGGAAGGGGAAAGTTCGGGCTCACCGCTATATTGCCACCATGGGAAAACCTTTCGAGGCCCTGCAACAGGGTTTCCGGGAACTTTCCCTGGAGTTTCCCCGGAATCTTTCCATTATAGGGGCGGGGATCACCGGATCCGGAAGGCACCTTATCGGCACTCTGGTGGGAGCGGACGTGGTGAAGGATGAAATTACCGCCCAGGCCAAGGCGGCGGTGACCCTGGATCCCGAGGTGGATACCATCTTCGAGATCGGAGGACAGGATTCCAAGTTCATCCGAATCTCCAAGGGAAGGGTGGTGGATTTTCAGATGAACAAGATCTGCGCCGCCGGAACGGGCTCCTTTATCGAAGAGCAGGCGAAGAAGCTCAACATTCCTCTGGAATCCTTCGGGGATCTCGCCCTGCAGGGAAAAAACCCGGTCAATCTGGGAGATCGATGCACGGTGTTCATCGAAACCAGCCTGGGAGCCCATCTCGCCAAGGAAACCCCTCTGGAGGATATCGCCTCGGGGCTCTGCTACTCCATCGTACGGAACTATCTGCACCGGGTGGTAGGGCAGAAGGAAATAGGCCACAAGATTTTCTTTCAGGGAGGCCTCGCCTACAACCAGGGGGTGGTGAACGCCTTTCGGAGCCTTATGGAACAGGAAATTTCCGTGCCCTCCTTCTTCAGCGTTACAGGAGCCTACGGAGCGGCCCTTTTCGCCCTGGAGGAAGATCGAGGCGTTTCAAGTTTCAAGGGGCTTGCCCTGGATATCCGGAGAGCCTTCGAAAATTCTCCTCCTCCGGCCAAAAAGAAGCCCCTTAGGGGTTTCTCTCTTCGGGAAGGAGAGTTCATTTTCAAAGGCTACGCACCCCCGAAAAAATCCTCCCGAAAGACCGTGGGAATGCCCCGGGCTCTTTTCACCTTCGGCATGTACCCCATGTTCCGGGTCTTTTTCGAGGAACTCGGCTTCGATCTGATCCTTTCGAATCCCACCAGCGAGGAGACCATCCGGAAGGGCCAGGCCTACGCTCTGGAGGAGACCTGCTATCCCGTAAAGCTCATCAACGGTCACGTGGCGGAGCTGGTGGAGCGAGGAGTGGATTATCTCTTCTTTCCCGATCTCTATACGGTTCCCCACCCCGGATCTCCCTCCCGGCAGAACTACGGATGTCCCTACATGCAGCTGGCTTTCAAGATGGTGAACCGGGCCATGGATCTGGAAAAACGGGGCATTCCCCTTCTCGCCCCCACCATCGCCTTCAGCCTGGGAGAGGATTTCATGCGGCGCAGTTTCCTGGATCTCGGAAAAAAACTCCACCGGAGCGAGGCCGAGATTATGGAAGCCCTTCGGAAATCCTCCAAGGCCTATCACGATTTCGAGAAATCCCTGGGAGCTCGCACGAAAGAGGTGTTCGAAGAACTTCCCCGGGATGCCCGGGTTTTCGTGATAATCTCCAAAATCTACGGGGTTCTCGATCCGGTGCTCAATCTGGGGATTCCGGAGTTTCTCGAAGAGCGGGGACACCGAGTACTTCCCTTCTACAGCCTTCCCGAAGTCGATCTTTCTAAGGAACACCCCAACATGTACTGGCCCTTCGGGCAGCATATTCTCGAGGCCGCCCGGTTCGTGAAGGAACATCCCAACTTCTACGCCATCTTCCTCTCCCATCACGGATGCGGCCCGGACAGCGCCTTTTCTCATTATTTCCAGGAGATTATGGGAGATAAGCCCTATCTTCACGTGGAAGTGGACGAACATGCCTCTCCGGTGGGAGTGATTACCCGAATGGAGGCTTTTCTGCACAGCCTTTCGAAAATACCCGTGGAGACGAGGGTTCCGGAGCCTTCCGTTCTACTGGAGCGTATGGAACATTCCCAAAGGGCTCTTCTCGAAGATTTCGATCTTCTTCCCCAAGAGGGAGTTCTCTATCTCCCTCATCTCTATCCCTACGGAGAGCTTGGAAAGGAAGCCTTACTATCCCTGGGAATACATGCCGAGTGCTGCCCCCGCACCACCGGTAAGTCTCTGGATTGCGGAAGAAGGCACACCATGACCAACGAATATCTTTCCTTGACTTCCCTTCTGGGGGATGTAATGCACATATGTGCCACCCGGAAAGAGGACGATCCAGCCCCGGCCTTTCTCGTTCCCCGGAACGAAGGAGCCGAGGTGGGAGGGCAATTCAGCCGCCTCCTGGGTACTACCCTGGATAAAGAGGGATGTTCCCGTGTGCGTATCGTCTCTCCCTTTCTGGAAGACCTGCTGCACCTCGAAGAATCCCGGCGCAATCTTCTCTTTCGGGTGCTGCTGGGAGGAGATCTGGTAAAACTGGCTCCTCTCAAAAAAAGAAATATCCTTCTCCTCTCTCTCATGGACAGCCTTCGCCAGGAAACCTTCTCGCTGAAGACCCTTCTCCCTCTGGCGGAAGAGGTACGAGAAGCCTGGAAAACCGAAGAACCCCTGGGAACCCTTTTCGCCACGGGGGAGCTCTCCATACTCCACAACGATTTTCTTAACGGTTTTCTGCTCTCGAAAATCGAAAAAAAGGGATACCGGGTAGTGTACAGTCCCCTGAGCGAAGCCCTCTGGCTCTTCTGGAGGGATTACGTGGATCAGAATCTTTCCTCCTCCCGGGAAGCCCGGAAAAAACTGGAAGACTGGAAGGAGGAAATGGCCTCCCTGGCTTCCGCTCTGGGAGAAAGGGCATGCTTCGAAAAGGATCCGGAAAACCTGGTGCAGCGAGCGACAGAAAGCCTGGGATACTATGCGGGAGCTTTCGGACGCTACCGGGAGGCAAAAATCCTCGGGCCTCTTCCGGAAATTCAGGGCATTCTCACCCTGGCCTCCACCTATGAAAACACGGGGATTTCTCTTCAGGGGCTTCACAAGGGATTTCAGAAAGCGGAATCCCTTCCGGTGCTGCACCTCTGCTTCGACGGCCATGAAGACGAAAACGATACGGTGCGCATCGAAACGTTCCTTCACTACCTTGAAAAAAAGAACTCCCCCGGATTATTCTTCCGGAACATGGTGCAGAAAGAAGGTTCCCGATCCTGAGATATTTTTTTCCGTCTTTCCATGAAAAAAATGAACCGGAGCGGACTTTTTCACATGTTCCGAATTCCTTGACCTGGAGAAGACGAAAAGATTTTTCCGCAACAACATCCAAGATTCCGCCGCCGCGAAGCTCATGAAGATCAAACCGTGGTTTTCATGCTTTCCGATCTTCTCGGGCAACCTGGAAAGAGTCTCTTCTTCCAACATGAATCACAAACCTTACGTGGTGTACTTGAAAATCTCCATGAATTTTACTTAAATAATAGGCGGCAAGGATTGCGAAAAAAATCCTCGGTTTGTGGAAAAAATCAAAGATATCAAGGTCTGGGAAGCGTTTCTTTTTGGGGATATCTTATCCACTTATACACACTCCCTTGTGGAAAACCTCGGCTCTTAATAAAACCGCTCTCTTATATCCACAACTTCCACAGCCTTATCCACAAGAGTTGAGGATTCTTTCCCCCTCGTTATCCCATTTTACAGAAGGATCCTCCTTCTTTTGTGGATAACAAAGAGGGCTTTCCCACATTTTTGGGAGAGCCCTCTTTGTTGATATTTTTATTTTTTCCCGAAAAGCCTATTTTATCTCCCCTCAAGATTTTCCGGAAACATCCTGAGCATCCAAGGATTTGTTTCGTCACGCCACGGAATAGAGCGGTTTTCGTTGATATGTGGCACCATGTGAGCGGGAGAACCGGAACTGCCGTGTCTCCGGCAGCAAGATATGGAAAGGCCCTTCTTCGTTATATCTATCCTTGAATTCTCTTCCGGAAAACCTTTCTTCTCTAGAGAAGAGGGCTGAGGAGCTTGGCTGTTCCCTGAACGAGTTCCGAGAGAAAAGAACGCTGCCCCCAGGCATCTTCGGTCAGCCGGGTGGAAGAACCCATGTACACCTCCTGCTTCTCCCGAAGTGCCCGGGTAACCTCCCGGCCATACAGAAGATGGTTTACCTCGAAGTTCAGGGAGAAGGAACGGATGTCGAAATTACTGGATCCGAAGAAGGAGAGATCCTCGTCCACCGTCATGGTTTTGGCATGGAGAAGGTCTTTCTCGAAGAGATAGATTTCCACGCCCATTTTCAGAAGTTCATCAAAATATGCCCGGCCCGCATTTCCCACGAAGAACTGATCGCTCCGCCGAGGTACGATGAGCTGCACCGTAACGCCCCGGAGCACCGCCACCTCCATACCCTGAAGAAAGGCTTCGTCCGGCACGAGATAGGGAGTGGTGATCACCACTCGTTTCCGGGCACCGTAGAGGGCGGCGACGATGAGACGCTGATAGTTTTCCGTGGTATACGAAGGACCGCTGGGAACGGTCTGCATGATCACCCTTCCCTCCTGGAGTTGAGGAGGGAAGGCTGCGGCATCTTCAAGAAATTCTTCGGTATCCACATACCAGTCATCCAGAAAAATGGTTTGAAGCTGGCTAACCACGGGGCCTTCCAGGCGGAGGGAGATGTCCTCCCACCGAAGATCTTTGTGGCCGTAGCTGGAATCCACCACGTTATGGGAGCCCGAGTAGCCCACCGTGCCGTCTATCACCGCAATTTTACGATGGTTCCGCAGATCGAACCGGGAGACCAGCATTCGGAAGATACCCACCGGAAGAGCTCCCACCACCTCCACCCCTTCTTCTCGAAGGGCCTTCGCTCCCCGGCGCAGAAATTTGGAAGATCCCACGGAATCCACCAGAAGGCGGCAGTGAACCCCTCGTTGTGCCGCCCGGGTCAATGCCTGGGTGACCTGCTTTCCGAGGGCGTCCTCCACCAGAATGTAATAGAGAAGATGTACCTGACTCCGGGCGGCGTCGATATCCTTCACCAGGCTGATTACGAAATCCTCCGCCTTGTCGAAGGCCCGGGCCCGGTTTCCCCGAACAAGAAACATATGTCCCAGGTTCGAAGCAAGTTCCGCCATATCTCCCAAATCCCGGGGAAGTTCATCGGGAGTACAGCAACAGAATTCCCTGATATTCTCGTGCACCTTCTGGAGGTGTTCCATAAGGGTTCGATGTCGCTGAAGCCGTTTCTTGGGGAGCACGTTGGTACCGATGGCAAGATAAATCAGCAGCCCCGGCCAGGGCCAGAAAAAAACCACCAGAAGCCAGGCCATGGAGGCTGCGGGAGGATGTTTCCGAGGAATCCGGTAGAGCATGAGGAGCCGGATTCCCCAGGAAGAAAGATCGTGGAGGAGCACAAAAAGAAAGGCCCACTTCATGCCTTTCTCTCCTCCTTCTCCTTTTTCACAACGTTGCAAGACATACGATTATCCTTACTTTTCGTCAGGATTTCCGGGAGCCCAGCCCCAGAGCCACGGAGGACCATCCCATAAGAAGGAGATTCACTCCCACCAGAAGCCCTATGGCCCATGCGGCAGAGCTGGGAAACCGCCGCCACATCATCAGCCCCAGAAGAAGCGCCGTAATTCCGGAGGTGAGCATCCATCCCCATCCGGGAAGGGGGCGTACCTTGAGAGAAGCGAGAATCTGGAGTATTCCCTGAGTAATGAAGTAGAAGCAGAGGATGAGCGTAAGGGTAAGCACTCCCTGAAGAGGCTTTACCAACAGCACGATTCCCGCCAGAATTCCCAGAAGACTCACCAGGAGGGTGGTCCATCCATGGCTTCTGTGGCGTTCCCGAAACCACTGAAAACCTTGAATGACTCCTCCCCCGAGAAGAATCCATCCAAGAATCTGCTCGATGGCAAGGGACATGAAAAGGGGAGCTCCCACGGAGATCATACCCAGGATGATGAGGAAACCTCCTCCAAAAAGAAGCCAATAGCGGTTTTTATGCACCTTTTCCCGTTCCAGCATAATAATACTCCCTTCCTCTCGTAATACTCGAATAGAGCGAAAGAACCCATTCTTTTCGCTCTTTTACGAAAGTATACACGAAGAAATCCCAATCATGAAGACGGAACATCTCGTTTTCACGGTTTTTCTTTATCTCCTCCACTGCTACAATATGCTCCGGCAGTCCGATCCATCTTGGAAAAAAAGGAGGCCTCCATGTCCTCGAAACAAAGCTCCGAAGGGCGGCTTACCCCGGCCTTTCTCATAACCCTTCTCTCAGGAGTGCTCATCGCGGGAATTCTCGGATATCACTTCATCGGCGGTCTTTCCCTGGTGGATTCCCTCTTCTACACCGTCACCACCCTCACCACCGTGGGGTACGAAGCCCCTCCGAACCTGACTCCCCTGCTCAAACTCTTCTCGGTGGGAATCATGATCAGCGGCATCGGTACCATGGGGTATGCGGTGGCCCATCTCTCTCAGCGGATCATCATCAACCGTATGCTCGTGGCCATGGGAAAAAGGAGGAACAAGGCGGTGGACAAGCTTTCACAACACTGGATTATCTGCGGTTTCGGCGCCATGGGAGGAAAAATATCCCGGGAACTTGCCCGAAAAAAGACACCCTTCGCAATCATCGAAATGGATGAGGAACGCTGCCGCACCGCAGGGGAGGAAGGATTTCTCGTAATTCCCGGAGACGCCCGGGATGAAAATATTCTCGTTTCAGCGGGATTATCCAGCGCCAAGGGAATCATGATCGCCCTGAACAACGACGCCAACAACGTCTATGTCATTCTCACCGCCCGTCACCTTGCACCGAATCTCCGGATCCTCACCCGGGCGAACTCGCCGGAATCCATGAACATTCTCTACCGGGCGGGGGCGGATAAGGTCTTCAATCCCGTCAATGCGGGAGCTCTCGCCATGGCAAGTGCCGCCATCAAACCCGAGGTTTCGGATTTTCTCGAGCTTTTAAGCGTCTCCAGCGATATGTCTCTGGAGTTCGGCTCCTATCGCATCGAAGCGAAAAACCCCCTTATCGGCAAAACTCTCGCCCAGGTACCCCTTCTTTCGAAATACAACATTCTCGTCATCGGCATCCGCCGGAAGGATGGCACCATCGTCCCCACCCCTTCGGGAAACGTAACTCTCCAGGAAGAGGACATGCTCATCGTTCTGGGAGAGGAATACCGGCTTCATACCGCCATGGAGGAGATCCAGAAGGGATAAAAAAACGATACTACGTATCCTCGGAAATATACCCAAAACCAAAAAGAGACCGGGGACGCCCTCGTTACTCTGCGTCCCCGGTCTGTTCTGTGCGGATAATATGATTCTGGATCCATGGCAGCGAGAAAATATGCCGAAAACGGCGCTTCTCGCCAAAAAAGAAGAACTATTCTACGTTGACAGGAGCGGAACCCTCCCAAAGGCCGTGAATGTTACAGAAAGAAACCGCCACGAACTCCCCGGGCTCGGTAATCTTGAGACGTACGGTGGCACAGGGATCGGTATATGCGGGCCCTGTATTGGGGCCCCCCGCAGCTTCGCCGTGGGCGTTGAACTCGAAGTACCCCATGTCATAGGCGAACTTGCCTCCCTGGGGCTTGAAGTAGAGGCGAATCCAGCGAATGTGGTGCTCCGTGGTATTGGGATGGGGAATCTCCTTGCCCACGCTCACGGTGACATCGAAGGCCTCTCCCGACTTGACGCACTTGGGAGCCTCCACTACGGGAACGTGCTTCTCCCCTTTCCAATCTCCACTCTGAACCATTTCCGATACTCTCATACACCATTCCTCCTTTAACCGTTCAAAGTTTCTGCTACAGCTACCTGTACCTAACCGCCCTTACTCGGACGGAATAAATTGTACTTATTTCATTTTACCAGCAAGATCCAGTATGTCAACCAGAAGGGCCTGCCCCGTTTCGCGGCGTCCCGCTCCGGGCCCGGTAACGGAAACATCTCCCAACACGTCGGTGCTTACCACCAGAGCGTTGGAAGCTCCGCACACTCGGGAAAGAGGATGATTCCCCTCCAGAATACGAGGGGCCACCTCGCCGAAAACTCCCGAGGAAGTTCGCCCCAGGGTACCCAGAAGACGAATACGTTTTCCTTTCTTCAAAGCCTCCCGAACATCTTTTCCCGAAATTTCCCGGATTCCCCGAGGGGCGATCTCCCGCACCTCCAGAGAGGCTCCGAAAAGAATTTTTCCGAGAATGGCCACCTTCACCGCCGCATCCCATCCATCCACGTCCGCCGTGGGATCTGCCTCGGCATATCCCAGATCCTGGGCTTCCCGAAGAGCCTCCTCATACTCCAGACCCTCCTCCATGCGGGTGATCATGTAGTTCGTGGTGCCGTTGAAAATTCCCGTCACCTTCTCCACCGTACAGCCTGCGAGGGTACGGGTAATGAAGTTGATTGCCGGAGTACCGCTGAGGACGGTTCCCTCGCAGAGAAGCCGGGCTTTTCTGCTTTCGGCGAGAGAGGAGAGCTCTTTCCACGCCAGAGCTATGGGCCCCTTGTTGGTGGTGGTCACCGAAATTCCCTGCTCCAGAGCTTCTCGGATGTGGGAAAGCCCGGGTTCCCCCGTTTCGAGATTGGTGGGAGTCGCTTCGGCGAGGACATCCACCGCCTTACGGCGCAGAAGATCCCGGGGATCCTCCACCCGCTCTCCGGGAATTGCATCCAGAGTACCGGCGGCGGCGAAAATTTCCAGAGCCTTATGCAGGGGAATTCCCTGGGGAAGATAGACGGATCCCTTGGAACGCCCCGCGATAAAACAGAGGGATATGTCGCATCCCCTCTCCTCCCGGAGAAGAGGAGCCTTGTCTCGAAGAAGGGAGGTAAACCCCTGGCCCACGTTGCCGAAGCCGATGAGACCCACACGTATGTTCATGTTTATATACGATTCCTTTCCGGGCAATGCCGCCGTGTCGTTATAGGAGATGTTTTAGAAAACCTTTATGATTACCAAGAGAAAGGCGAGAAGAATGAGAATGAATCCGGTGAGGAGAAACCACATCTTTTCCTGGGAGGGAGGCTTTCCCGGCATAGCGGGAATGCCATGGCGAAGCGTCTTTATCCGTACATGCTCCCGCACCACGCACTGGCCGAAAATGCCCTCGGATATCCGGAGATGCATCATCTTGCGGCCATCCCGGGAAACGAAATTCTCCACCACCCCTTCGGTGATTCCCGAAAAATCGGGAACCTTGCTCCGGAGAAGGTTGTAGATCACCGAATCTTCCTTGAGGTGCACCCAGACGATATCTCCCGGAAGAACCTCTCCCGCAGGAACGCCCCGGATGGGATCCACCACGGGAGAGCAGGAAATCCGCACCTGAAGGGATCCTTCCTCTTCTTTGAGTTCTTCGAGATCTTCCTCGAAAAGCGCATCCTCTCCGAAGGTTTCTTCCTGGGGCTCCTCCTTTTGAAAGAGGGGATCCGTGAAAAACTTCGGAAATTCCTCAAGCTCTTTCACTCCCACGTCCGGGCGAACCCGGACGAAGACGATACAGTGGCTCTGGGTTCTTTCGTAAAGATAGTCCTGAAGCTGATGGCGTATCACCGTATCCGCATCGTCCCGGCGGAACTTCACCATCCAGAGCTTGTCGGTACAGTACTTCCTGAGGCTCTGGACGTAGAGATTGTTTTCCGGAGAAGGGGCATTATCGGAAAGCGTTTCGATATGCTCCAGCATGGTCTGGAGAGGAGCTTCATCCTTTATGGTAATGCCGAACTCCTCGGGATCTCCCTGCCAGGTTACGAAGGAGCGCAGACTTCCTTTGGTAAGAACCCCCGCATACAGAAGGGTTTCGTATCCCTCGTGATGACGAATGAGAACATATCCCCAGAAGGCCTTGAATACGTTATATTCCGCGGAATCGAGGTTCATGGATTGTGCCAAACCGCATCCCCTCCTTTATCGTATGCCAGACGCAGGCTCGTACTGCCTGTAGCATAATACCTTTTCAGATCTTCAAAAAGGGGGAGATGGTCCCGGCTCGCAAGGAGGAGTTCGGGATATTCCGCCGGGGAAAAGTAGGACACATAAGGACTTTTCCTACTTTTCCCCAAACTTCTCGGAACATTCTTCCCGTACTGTATCCTGGCTAGGCGGGAAAGAAATCTCGGAAAATCTCCTCCACCTTTTCGATTTTCGTACATTTATGCACGTTATCCCCACAGAAAAAGAGACCGTGTTCCCAATCTCCCTGGTAGCCGTCCACCAAGGCCTGGGCTATACAGAATGCGGTGCGGTCGTTTCGATAGGAGCAGTGGGTAAGGCAGTTGGCTATACAGGGCTTGCTTTCTACGTCTCCCTCAAGATACCGCGCCACGAAGGGATTGCGGATAGCCCTTCCGGGAATGCCCACGGGGCTCTTGATAAGCACCACATCCTCCTCGGTGGCATCGACATAGGCCTGCTTGAACCGAAGGCTTGCATCCCCCTCTTCGGCGCAGGCGAAGCGGGTTCCCACCTGGACTCCCTTCGCACCAAGCTCGAAGACCCGCATCATATCCCCGTGATCCCAGATGCCTCCGGCACCGATGACGGGAATGTCTACCTTCACTTCGTTCCGAAGATATTCGATGATCTCCGGAATCACCGTCTCCAGGGAGAAATCCGGATCCTCCACCTGGGACATTTTGGTGGCTCCCAAGTGTCCTCCCGCATGGAGGGGAGTTTCCACCACGATGGCATCGGGAAGACGGTCATAGCTGCGAGACCACTTCTTGACGATAATCTTGAGAGCCCGAAGGGAACTTACGATGGGAAGCAGGGCCACATCGGGAAAGTCCTTGGTAAGCTCCGGAAGGTTCAGGGGAAGTCCCGCTCCGGAAATGATGGCGTTTACACCGTTTTCGCAGGCGGTGCGCACGTGATCCACGAAATCCGTCAGGGCGGTCATGCAGTTTACCGCGATAATTCCCAAAGGAGCGATTCTCCGGGCCTCCGCAAGAGCTTCCGCCAGAGCTTTACTGTTGGCTTCGAAATAGTTTCTCCCCGTATAGTGGGGGGAATCGCAGGCAAGGCCCACGCTGGCGATGGTTCCCACGCCTCCCGCTTTCGCCACGGCTCCTGCGAGTTGTGCTCCCGAAATTTTAACCCCCATCCCTCCCTGGATGAGAGGATATTTCGGCTGGTGTTTCCCCAAGTTCAGTACAGGATAGTTCAATACATTCTCCCTCTTTTCACAGTGTCGTTAGACTCTCCGCACTCTCCGCTTTTTTTGTTTTTCCCCGTGTCCGGGAAGCTTCTGAAGAGGTGCTGCAGCCTACAAAACGTCGCATTCCAGTATACCTCAAAAGAGGACAAATACCAGAATAAAGGCTATTTTCCGAAACGTTTTTTATAAATTACCCGAAGTTCCGCCAGAGAACGCTGAAGATTTTCGTTTTCCGATGAAAGGTCGAAGTTCTTTTCTTCCTGCCGGATCTCCTCCCGGGAGAGGGAGTAGGAGATCTTTCTTCGCGGGGCTTCGGGATCTTCCCGGAAAATTTCTCTGGGAGGAAGATTTCCCACGCTTATCCGCATCCGGGAGAGTTCCAGAGAAAATTCCCGGTTGATCTTTCGAAGAATTATCCGTTCCTGAAACTGCATTTCCTGAGCTCCCGGAGGATGAGCTGCCACCACGAAGAGAACGGTTTCCCGAATTTTGAGAGGGGCGGTACACTTTCCCAGGGGGCCTTCCACAAGCCGTTCCCAGGCCTCCCGGATATCCCGCAGAAAAAGCTCTCCCCGAACCTCGGGAGGAAGGGTCTTCCAAAGAAGCTGGTGCAGGGGGGTGGCTCCGAAAAATCGGGGATTTTTAGCCACGATTTCCTCGACGATGAGCTTCCAGGGCAATCCACAAAAGCTGTACGTCCGCGGGAGTCACTCCGGAAATGCGCTTCGCCTGCCCCAGAGTGGCGGGACAAAGCTCTTGCAGCTTCTGACGGCTCTCCGAAAGAAGCCCTTTTACGGAAGTGTAGTCGAACTCCCGGGGAATGCGGAAATGCTCCATCTTTTCCATACGCTCCACCTGACGAAGCTGCTTGGCGATATATCCCTCGTACTTGATCTCCACCTCCGCCCGACGGCGGATCTCTTCGGAGAGGGGTTCCGCCGGAGGAGCCAGCTGAGCCACCGCATCGTAGGAAATCTCGGGGCGCCGAAGAAGTTCCTCCGCAGTACAGGGTTCATCCAGGGGAATGCTTCCCTCCCGGACAAGCACCTGATTTACCCCGGGGGTAGGAGAAATTCGGGTTTTCCGGAGCCGCTCCCGCTCCTCTTCGAGGCACTTCCATCGTTCCTGAAGCACCTTCCATTGATCATCCCCGATCAATCCCAGTTTTCGTCCCAGAGGAGCAAGCCGGGTATCCGCATTGTCATGCCGCAGAAGAAGACGGTATTCGCAGCGGCTCGTAAGCATACGATAGGGTTCTTTGGTTCCCCGGGTAACGAGATCGTCCACGAGAACCCCCATGTATCCCCGGGAACGTTCGATAAGCAGAGGCTCCTCTCCCCGAAGCGTGAGCACCGCGTTGATCCCCGCCAAAAGCCCCTGGGCGGCAGCCTCCTCGTATCCCGAGGTACCGTTGATCTGCCCCGCGCAGAAGAGCCCTCGGATTTTCTTGGTTTCCAGCCATCCCGTAAGCTGGGTGGGGGGCATCATATCGTATTCGATGGCATAGGCGGGACGCAGAATCCACGCCTTTTCGCATCCCCGGAGGGAATGGACCATCTTTTCCTGGGCATCGAAGGGAAGGCTGCTGGAAAAGTTCTGCATGTAGATCTCCACGCTATCCTTCGCCACGGGCTCCAGAAAAACCTGATGCCCCTCCCGGTCGGGAAAGCGCACCACCCGGTCTTCGATGGAGGGACAGTACCGGGGCCCCACTCCCTCGATAACCCCTGTATAGAGGGGAGAGCGATCCAGATTCTCCCGGATAATTTCGTGCGTCTCCGGGGTACTCCGGGTAAGATAGCATGCAACGCCGGAGTAGCGTTTTCCTTCGTTCCAGTGGGAGAAGCAGAGAGGCTCCTCGGCGCTCTCCTGGGCATCCAGGGATTTCCAATCCACGGTATGCGCCGCTATGCGGGGAGGAGTGCCGGTTTTCATGCGCACCATCTCGAAACCCTCCCGTCGGAGAGAAGCGGTAAGTCCCAGGGCGGGCATCTCTCCCAGAGGGCCTGAATCGAAGCTCGAAAGCCCGATGTGCACCTTTCCTCCCAGGTAGGTGCCAGTGGTGAGAATCACCCGAGGGGCCGAAAAGGAAATTCCCATCCGGGTTCGTACTCCCCGAACGGTGCCATTTTCCACGAGAAGATCCGTCACCAGAGCCTGAAAGACCGAGAGGTTCGGCTCCCGTTCGAGAAGCGCCATGAAATATCCCGTATAGCGCCGCATGTCGCACTGAGAACGAAGACAGCGCACCGCAGGCCCCTTGGAGGTATTGAGCCACCGGATATGCAGGGTGGAAGCATCCGTGGCCCGGGCCTGCTCTCCTCCCAGGGCATCGATTTCCCGGGTAAGATGTCCCTTGGCGGGGCCTCCGATGGAGGGATTACACGCCATGAGAGCCGCATTATCCAGGGAAAGATTGATCATGAGGGTGGCACATCCCATTCGGGCAGCGCTCAGGGCGGCTTCACATCCCGCATGGCCTCCTCCTACAACGATTACATCGTATTCTTGGGGCATGGAATAGTCATCTTCCTTTATATATTTCATTAAAAAATAAATTATGCCGTAGAGCACCCCGGAGATGCTGTCGGCCCCTCTTCCGAAGATGCTTCCGGCAAGGCTTTTACTCTTCCTCGGAAAGAACCCCTTCCCGAAGCGAGCGGACTCTTCCGGGCCAGTCCTTCCAAAAGGGTTCCGCAGTAGCTGCCAGAACCTGCCACTGCGGAGCCTCGAGGGCTTCGAAAAGAAGGGATCGTCCGGGTATATCGAGTTCCGCCGTTACTTCGTCCAGTACAAAGAGGGGTTTCCGGCGGCACGAAGCCTCCACGAGATATCCCATGCCGAGCATAAGAGCCAGGGCAAGCCGGCGTCGCTGTCCCCGGCTCAGCACCACCGAAGCGGGGCGCTCCCCGACCTCCAGAAGCAGATCATCCCCGGAAGGCCCCAGGAGAACCCGGCCCCTTCGGCGTTCTTCCCGAGCGTGACACTCCAGGCTTTGGGCGAAATCCTCCCGAGGATTCTCGTGCAATCCTCCACCCCCTCGAAGAAGGGTTACCCGCACTGGAGAAGAAAGCATGGATCCCACCGAAGAAAGTCCTCTACTCACGAAAAGCTTCAATGCCTTTTCTCGAATCTCCCAAAGCCATGCTCCGGAAGGAATGAGAAGGCGGTCCACTCCGGAAGTGCTCCGGCCCTGCCGAAGAAGAGACGTTTTCTGCCGATGCAGCCTTTTATACTCGTAAAGTTTTTCCGCGTAATGGGGGTGAAGAAGGGCACAAAGGCGATTGCAAAAACGGCGGCGTACCGAAGAAGATCCTTCCACCAGCTCCATATCCGAGGGAAGAAAAAAAAGTGCCGAAATCCGGGAGCGAACATCTCCGGCGGTACAACGCCGGGAGCCACACCGAAGAAGATTCTGTCTTCCCACCTCGCTCTTCACTTCCAGGAAATATTCCTCCTCGAACCGAGCTCCCAAAAAGGCTTTCTCGGAAGAATTCCACCGGGGAACATCCCCTACCTTTCGTCCCGGAAAGGTGCCCCATCCGGTAAGAAGGGAAAGCGCCTCCAGAAGATTGGTCTTTCCCGCCCCGTTCTCTCCCCGTATGAGGGTAAGCCCCGGAGAAAAGGCGTACCTTCCGTCATGAAGATTTCTGAACCGTCGTAATTCGAGAGAACTGAGATACATCGGTCAGGCGAAGAAATCACTCTTCGGAAACTTCTTCGAAATAACCATCCTTTTCCTCCTGAACGGAAAGCATATCCCGGCGGAAGCGTTCGTGATCCTGCTGCTGCAAATCGATGGGCATCACCACATACCGATAGTTTTCATCATCGGGGCGAAACATGGTGAGCTGCCCCGTGGATCCATTAAGGGAAAACTGCACCATCTCTCCGTGAAGGGCCTTGAGGCCGTCCAGCAAGAAACGGGAGTTGAACGCAAGCTGCAGAGGTTCTCCGTCGATCTCTCCCGCCACGTGCTCCACCGCAGCCCCCACATTCGGAGAAAATGCCGCCATGGTGCACTCTCCGGCGGGGGAAAACTGAAAAATCACCATCCGGGTACCGTCCCGAACGAGAACATCCAAACGTTCCATGGCATTCAGCAGAAGAGTACGCTCCGTCACCATCCAGGTAGTTCGTGCCCGTTCCAAAAGATTTTCATAAGGGGGAAAACGCACATCCATGCGCAAAAGCGAAAGCACCACGTTCTCCACTCGGCAAAAAACCTGGGTATCGTCCATCAGGAGCTCCACCACGCTCTCCTGATCATCCATCATGGCCACCACCCTCTGGAGTTCCCGGAGTCCCTTTACGGGAAGCACCACATCCACGTCCTCTTCGTATACGTCCTCGAGAAAAGCCCGGGAAAGGGTAATTCTTCGAATATCCGTACTCGCCAAGGTTATCCGATGATCCCGAATTCGCAGAGAAACCCCGCTGAGGTACTGAGGATATTCTTCTCCCACGGACCCCGCAAAGGATCCCTCCTCGATGAGACGTGCAAGATCCTTTAATAAAATTTTACAAAGAGGCCGGGCCTGTTCTGCCGAAGGAATTTTGGGAAAATCCTCCACGGGATAGGTGGTAAAGCGATAGACATTTTTCCCCGATTTCATAAGGGCCTTTTCGTTTTCCACAGATACCGTAAAGGTTTCGGAAGGAGCTTTTTTGAAAAGATCTCCCACTACCTTGGTGGGAAAGATAACTCGGCCCTCCTCCGAATTCTCGAGAGAAACTCCCTCCGCCAAACAGGTAAAGGAAGTTTTCAAGTCCGTGGCGTGAAGAAAAACGTTTCCTTCATGAAGGGTACAGAGGATCCCTCCGAGGCTGGGAATAGCGTTGGAGGAGCTGGTGATGCGTTCCGCCATGTTCCATCGCTTGATAAAGTCCGGTTTATGGATGGTCAACTTCAAGAGGATCTCCGTCCTTTCACAGTATATCTAGATATTGAAAATAAGAAGTAATAGTAGCAGGTGGTGTGGATACGGTGTATAAAGAGTTTTCTTCTAGGGCTGAAAGAAGTTCCGCCGTGCATATCTTTGTGGAAATACATGAGAAGTTGTACACTCTATACACATATTTTTGGGGAAATCGGAAAAGCCCCTACATATCCACAAAAGAAAACACATACTTTCTACAGCTTATTCCGGACCGCATCCACCAGCTTGTGCACATGAAGATCGCTCTTGGTGAGCTCTTCGATTCGCCGGCAGGCGTGGAGTACCGTGGTGTGATCCTTTTTCTTGAAGGCTCTTCCGATCTGCTGAAGACTGGCGTCGGTCATCTCCCTGGCGAGATACATGGCTGCCTGCCGGGCCAGGGCGATATCTGCGGTACGCTTGTTTCCCGCCAGGTCGTCAAGCTTTACGTTAAAGGCTTCGCTCACCAGCTCCTGAATTCGTTCGATGGTAACGGGATCCTTCGAAATGGTCCGGAGGGTGTCCTTGAGCCAGTTTGCCACGTTCTCCGTGGTGATGGGTTCGGAGCTGAGCTGGGCACAGGCCATGGTACGGTTGAGGGCTCCCTCCAGCTCCCGGATGTTGCTGGGGATGTTTTGGGCAAGGAAGTACACCACCTCGTCGGGAACCACGAAATTTCTAAATTCCGCTTTTTTCTTGAGAATGGCGATTCGGGTCTCCAGATCCGGAGGCTGGATATCCATCACGAGTCCCCATTCGAAGCGGCTTACCAGGCGTTCCTCGATGCTCTGAATTTCCTTCGGGGGCCTGTCCGAACTGATGACGATCTGCTTTTTCGCGTCGTAGAGGCTGTTGAAGGTATGGAAAAACTCCTCCTGGGTGCTCTCCTTGTTGGCGAGAAACTGAATGTCGTCGATGAGAAGCAGGTCCATGGTGCGGTAGCGGTTCTTGAAATCCTGGGTTCGGTTGTTCTGGATGGCGCTGATAAGCTCGTTGGTGAACTTTTCGGAGCTCACGTAGGAGACCTTGGCCTGGGGAGCGTTTTCGAGAACGTAATGACCGATGGCATGCATGAGATGGGTCTTTCCGAGCCCCACTCCTCCCCAAATGAAAAGAGGATTATAGGCGGATCCCGGATTCTGGGCTACCGCAAGACTCGATGCATGGGCGAGGCGGTTGGATTTCCCCACCACGAAGGCTTCGAATTCATAGCTCTGATTGAGTCCTGTCTTCATGGAGTAGGAGGGACGGGTAAGCTGTTCCGCCCGGGTCTGTTCCTCGGTGCTTCGAACGCTCATGGTTACCTGAAGGGATATTTTTTCGGCTATTCCCAGGGAACGGGCCAAATCCTCCAACTCCGGAAGAAGATTTTTCTGAATCTGTTCCTTCACGAAAAGGTTGCCCGTATCGAGAACGAGCACGTTCTTCTCCAGAGATATGGGTTCGCACGTATCGAGCCACACCGAAGCGTTCTGATTCTGCATCTCGTTCCGTGCGTGGGTGTGGAGAGTTATCCACAAATCCTTAATGTTTTTATCCACAAAAGTCACCTCGTCTTGGGAATGCGGAAAGCTATAGTATCATACTCGGAGGGAAGATAGTAGAGTTATCCACAGGAAGAGGCCAAAAAAAAGGGGTGTGGATAGTGTATAGACGGTTGAAAGATGCTTTTTAAGTAATTGCGGTAAAGTGATAAAGAAAACTGATTTTTCGTGACAAACCATGATAAGAGCATGGAAAAACTTATCCACATCTTTTCCACAATTGTGGACAACGTGATAGGAGAGGTTCGATATGGAAGAACGAGTACCTTTTATTGTGAGTCATACCGATCTTGACGGCGTGGCCTCTGCAGCGGTGGCCTGGTATGCTCATACACCTTGGGGAGGTATTCCTCGGGTGATACTTACGGGATATCACGAAGTGGACGAATGTATTGCCGAGGGATTGCAATTTCAGGATAAATGGAACCTTTTGGTATTGGATCTCATTTGCCAGAAGGAGAGAACCGCGGACCTCATCGACCAGACCTATCGGGGAGAAGAACCCTTTCTCTTCGATCATCATCAGACTACTCTGGAGCGTTTCGGCAACCGTCCCTGGAATAGAGTAGATACCTCCTGCTGCGCCGCCCGGGTGTACTACAACTGGATTTTGCAGCAACCCTGGGAGAAGGACAGAATAGGACGGGTACGGCTTCTGGAGGATTTTGTGGATATCGCCAACGATAGGGATCTCTGGCTCGGAGAGCGGGAAGAGGCCCGACTCTGGCAGGCCCTGGTAACTCTTTCGGGCCCCTGGAGCGTTTTCTCCCGTCTTGTGGGGGATCCCTCGGGAAAGCTTACCTCCTGGGAGCATGGAGTGGCGAGCCTTTTCGTGAAGAACCAGGAAGAGCGATTTTCCCGGGCCAGGGAAAAGGTGCTTCTTTCGGGAAAGGATCTTGTGTGGGTAGGCCCTGACCTTCTTGAATTCGGAGACGTTTCGGATTTCTGCGGCCTCCTTCTCGATCACGGAGATGCTCCCCCCCGGATCGTGGCGGTGGCGAACAAAAAAATGCGGGGTGACTGGGCAATTTCCCTGCGCAGCCGGAATGGTCTGGCGGGAAAGCTCGTGGGACTTCTCAAGGACGGTAAGAAAATCCGCGGAGGAGGGCACGAGGATGCCGCGGCACTGTACTATCCCTCTTCCTATCGAGAGATGGAGATTCGAGATACCCTGGTGGGAGGAATTCGGGCGGCGGATCAGCAGCAGACACCCAGGCTTAATCTGGGTGATCTCCTGCGGAAGAGCATGGAATCTTGAGAGGGGAGAGCTGGGGCGTGGCGAAGCGATATCTTTTGCGGCTGTTGCTGGTTCTTCTGTTTTCTCTTGCCGGAGGAGGTTTCACGTACCTTATCATGCTTTCTCGATGGCCCGAGGAGAGTAATCTGGTGCGTCTCGAATCGTTGAAGTATTCCGGGGAAGAGGAGAAAGAGCCCGAGAGTTTCGAAGATTCCGAAGAACCGCCCGAGATGGGATCTCTCCGGGAAGAGGAACCTTCTTCCGAGGGGTGGGAGGTGGATCGGCTGGAGGTGGTGCTTAAAATTCTCTCGGGAAAGGAGCGGGGGAGGTATCTTTCCATCACTCTGGAACAGCTTCGTGATGGAGGGGTACCCTTGAGGGAAGGAAGGGCCTACGTGCTTCTGGCGGATCTTTTTCCCGATGGGGAGTATCAATACTATATCAGCGATTCCTTTCGAGCCCCCTGGGTGGTGATGCTGATTTTTGCCGCCCTGGGAGCTCTCATGGCAAGTGCGGGCATGGCGGGGTTCCGGGCTCTTCTCGGGCTGCTTCTTTCTCTGGGAGTGCTTCTTTACTGGTATGTTCCCCTTTTGCAACACGGCATATCTCCCGTACCCTACGCTCTGGTGGCGGTACTGCTCATCTCCGCCCTTACGGTGGTTCTGGTGGTGCGGAGAAAAAGCTGGTGGCCCGTGGCTTTTCTGGGTTCTGCCGGAGGAGCTTTGGCGGCATTTTTTCTGGGATGGTTTCTCGTCTGGCTCTGGCAGCTTACGGGACTTGCGGGGGAGGGAGGAGCTCTTCTTTCGAGTATTTTCCCGCATCTTTCCCTCCGGGGCATTCTTCTCGCTTCGGTGATCATCGGCTCCATCGGAGCGGTGCTCGATGTGGGCATATCCGTTACCGCCACCATGGGAGAGCTGGTGAACTACGATCCCCGAATTCCGCCTTCCAGACTTTGGAAGGCGGGTATCGGCGCGGGGCGGGAAGTGCTGGGAAGTATGATCAATACTTTGATACTGGCCTATGTGGGGAGCGCCCTTCCCTTCGTGCTTCTCGTGGCGGAATCGGGAATTTCCCTTATCGGTTTTCTCAACAATCCGAGTATTGCGGAGGAGCTCGTGCGAAGCCTTGCGGGAACTGCGGGACTTCTCCTTACGGTCCCTATTACCGCTTTTCTGGGAATGCTCTGGCACGGAAGAAACAGCGGTATCCGGGAATAAAAGTAAACCGTATTGGAACAAGCGTATTTCCATTTCTTTCCATCAAGGAGGGACATCCGCCTCGCCCCGGATGCCCCTTCTCGATGGAAGAATCCAAGAATGCAGCTACCCTTCCGAACCCAATTCGGAAAGGAATGTATCTCACGCTTTTTAATAAATATTTTATTTAACGGAGCCGTAAACCATCTCCGGGGATGCTATAATTCTTCCTTGTCCTTATTTTTCTCGGAATGGAGGCGTTGTAAGAGTGGTTTCGTACGTGGATGCAACGAAGAAAATGGAAGAACGGGCGTGGAAGATGGTACAAGAGCTTCGAATACGGGAAATCTGGGAAAGTGTCGGAGCTACCGTCAACCTGGTGGGATCCCTTCGAATGGGATTGATTGCGGCGAATCGGGATGTGGATTTTCACATATACACCTCCCCCTTTCGGCTTTCCGAGAGTTTTCGAGCCATGGGGTTACTCGCGGAACATCCGAAGGTTCATACGATACATTATGTGAATCTGCTGGAGGAGGAGGACCGCTGCATATCCTGGCAGGCTCTTTGTCATGACGAAATTGGAGAGGCCTGGCAGATTGATATGATTCACATTCTGGAGGATTCCGTCTATGCGGGATATTTTGAAAGCGTGGCGGATCGCCTTCTTCGGAGACTTACTCCGGAAACCCGGGAGGCCATTCTCAGATTGAAGTGGGATCTTTTTCCGAAAGGACAGGTCAGAGGCATAGAAGTCTATCGAGCGGTGCTCGACGGGGGAATAAGGGATAAAAAATCCTTTCTGAAGTGGCGAGAAACCCACCCCTTGGAGGGAATTTGCCACTGGATGCCTTGATATGCTTCGAGAGAAGTCTTCCCAAAAAGGAATTGACGGATCGGGTATTACGAAAAGTGATATATTCCATAATCTTTCCCCATCTCCTTGTCTATACCCTTCGTATGGATGTACGTTAATTCGAAATCGTGATTTACTCCTGCCTGAGAAAGAGGCATAAACGCAGTATGGAGAAGGAGGCGTGGGAAATGAAAAAAGGTTTTCTGGTGCTGTTTCTGGTTTGCCTGTGCTGTTTTTGCGGAAACGGTGTTTTCGGAATGGAAGCAATTTCCGTAGAGAATTTGAAGCCCGGATTCGTGTACTTCGGCCCTGTGGGAGACGGAGGATGGACCTTTATGCACGACAAGGGGCGCAGAGAAATGGAAAAAGCCTTCCCCGGATTGAAGAGTGCCGTGGTAGAGGGAGTTCCTGAAGGTTCCGATTCTGTTCGAGTAATGAATACCCTCGTGCGGAACGGATCGAGGCTTATCTTCGCCACCTCTTTCGGATGCATGGATTTTGTCCAGGAAGTAGCCAAGCACCATAAAGACGTCTGTTTCATGCACTGTTCGGGGTATAAACAGGGAGAAAATGTGGGCACATACTTCGGCCGCATGTATCAGGCCCGATATCTTTCGGGGCTCGTGGCGGGAAGCATGACCGAGAAGGGCGTGATAGGCTACGTGGCGGCTCATCCCATTCCCGAAGTTATCCAGGAAATCAACGGCTTTACTCTGGGAGTGCGGAGAGTTAATCCAAAAGCAGTCGTCAAGGTGGTGTGGCTTTTTTCCTGGTTCGACCCGGGGCGAGAGAAGGAGGCTGCCAGAGCCCTTATTGACGAAGGAGCGGATGTGCTTGCCATGCATGCGGATTCCGGAGCGGTTCCGCAGATTGCGGAAGAGGCGGGAGTGTACGTGGTGGGATATAACAACGACATGAGCCTCTACGCTCCCACCAGACACCTTACCGCTCCCATCTGGGATTGGAGCAGAATCTACATTTATACGGTGAGCAGAATCGTGGAAGGTTCCTGGGAGAGTGAGCATATCTGGTGGGGTCTCAAGGAAGGTGTGGTGGATCTCGCCCCCTTCGGCGATGATGTACCGGATGCAGTGAAGGAACTGGTGGCATCGGAGAAGGAGAGAATCCTTTCCGGAGTCTGGGATGTCTTCACGGGGCCCATCAGAAATCAGGAGGGAGAGATTACGGTTCCCGAGGGGCGAAGCGCCTCGGACGAAGAGATCCTTTCCATGAATTGGTTTGTGGAAGGGGTGGAGGGAACGCTTCCTCAATAGGGTTTATATATTCGGTAAAGAGGTGGATTCCGTGGAATGCATGGCTCGTCCTTGCACGAGCCTTTCCGGTGTTGGGAGTGGTTCGTTGCCCCTGAAGAGTGCCAGGGAGATTCGAGGAAATGCAAAATCATTCTCGGGAGTGCCGGCAAGGACGATGGATTCTTTACGTATGGTTCGAATACGAAATGCCGGAAAAACCTCACGAGGTTCTTCCGGCATTTTTTAGAAAATACATGTCCTGCGCCTTTGAGAAAGGAGGTCGTCTCAAGGGCCCTAAAGTATCATTTCCCAGATTTTGCGGGAACTTTTCAGGCGGATCGGGAGATTCCGGAAGCTTCGAAAGAGAACTCCTCCCAACGTTTTTCGATAAAGAGAGGAATTCCGTCACGGTCGTTGCTCTCCGTGACGAAGGCGGCTCTTTCGCGAATGGAGGAAGTGGCATTTCCCATGGCCACGCTCACGCCGGCACTTTCGAAGAGGGGCACGTCGTTTTCGGAATCTCCGAAGACCAGAGTCTCTTTCGGGGAAATCCCCCGGGCTTCACAGAGCCTTTCCAGGGCCTTGCCCTTATCTATTCCCCGGGCCACCACTTCGAGAAACCGGGCTTTCGGAGTATGGGATCCCGCAAGAAAGAGATGGTTTCCGAAATGTTCCGTGAGAGTGCGGATCATGAGGGCATGTTCCTCCTCGCTGTTGGCGGCGAGAAGGATTTTCAGGGGATCCCGGGACGGGGTGAAGAAGGCTTCTCCCAGGGGAAAGGCCTCCACTTCCGCCAGGGTTTCGTAATATTCCGTCCAGTAGCTCTTTTTTTCCACCAGGAGCCGATCCTCCAGATAGCTCTGGACGTACCAGCCACGCTCTTTGCAGAATCGAAGAAGTTTTCCCGCCACTTCGGCGGGAATGCCTCGGGTGAAGAGGGGAATATTCTCGCCGGGAGTCTTCACGAGGCTGCCGTTGTAGGTGATAAGGGGAACATCCGAGAGGAAGAGATCCTTCGCTATGGCTTGGGCGGAACGGAACATGCGTCCCGTGGCGATGGTGCAGAGACATCCTCGCTCTTGGAGAAGAAGAAGCGTCTCCTTCGTTCGTTTCGAAACGGTTCCGTCGGAGCGGAGGAGAGTACCATCGAGATCGAAGGCCACACAGGAAATAACTTTTTTCATAAAAAACTACTCACTCGCTTTCATTGTTATCAAGAGACTTGTCAAAGAGAAGTTCCGGCTGAGGTTCGTCGAAAAACACTTCCACCACGTCCACGGGAGTTTCCCGAAGGTCGATTTCCACGGGGCTTTTCATGGTTCCGAAGTTAAGATGCCAGAAACAGCGTACCTTGGGAAGTCCCGTATAGGTGTCGATGGAAATGACCATTCCTAAATGCCCCGTGGAGAGACGGAGCCAGGTTCCTACGGGATATTTTGCCACGCTCTCCGAGAAGATGGAGACCGCCTGGGGATCGTAGAGAACTCCCCGGTTCCGGAGAATGTGTTCGTAAGCTTCGCTGGGAAGGCGAGGGGTCGGATATTCCCGGGAAGGATATATCATGGTGTCGTAACTGTTGGCGATGCAGACGACGTGCGAGAAAAGATGGATATCGTGCTTCGAAAGCCCCGAAGGATAGCCCGATCCGTTCCAGAATTCGTGATGCTGGAGGGCGATGATGCGGGCGGTGGGCCAGATGAACTCCTGTCCCGAGAGGAGTTCCCAACCTGTTCGGGGGTGCATGCGGTAAAGTTCCTCTTCTTCGGGAACGAGCCGATGCGAAGGATCGAGGATTTCCTTGGGGAGCACAGCCTTGCCGATGTCGTGGAGCAGAGCTCCAAGGCCGAGGTTGTACATCTGCATGTAGGCCAGGCCAAGGCGTTTTCCCATCACCAGGCTCAGAAAAGCCACGTTCACCGAGTGTTCGAAGAGGTTGTTCAACATGCTCCGGGAGTTGATGAAGTGTATGAGGGTCTTTCCCGAAAGGGAGAAGATATCGTTCAGAATCTGCCGGAACACGCTGTGGATCTCCCTCATATCCGCAAGAAGCACATATCTGTCCGCAGCTTTGGAGGTGGTCTGGAAAAGGGTGTCCAGATCGTTCATGGCCTTTCGGTACGTTTCTTCCCGGATTACCCAGTTCGAAGCGATGTCGGGAAAACGGTCATCCTCCACGTAGATGAACCCGATGCCCAGTTCTCGAATGCGGCGGATTCGGGAGGCCGTGAGTAATGCCCCCTCTCCCAGAAGGATCGCTCCGTTGGGATTGAGAATGGGATGGGCGAGCACCATGTTTTCCTTCACGTGTGCCGTGGTGATAAGTAGCATGAACGTTCACTTCCTCTGCCTCGTGGAGGTCGTCGTGGCTTCGCGGGAAGTATGGTTTCTTTCCCGGGAGAGAAGGTATTGTAGCTGAAAAAGAGCTTGAGGGCTACTTTCTTGGTAAGACACTCCGTTATTATTCCATAGTTTTGTCAAGAATACAAAGTTTTTTGAAGGAGATCTCCCAAAGACTGACTTATGTGAACCCTAGGAAAGTGGCAGGGGTCTTTTGAGAGCGACGGTACCTATAACGCATCCCGAAGCGTTTAACAAGTGATTTTTTATTTTGGCGTTCCCTTTGCCCGAGCAAAATGGAGCCTTGCGGAACGCGAGTGAAGGCTCGTTGTAATCTCATCAAGGGAGTATCTGCTTGATGGCCTGCTCGAAGATTTGATCCGTAAGCTGTCCCGAAATGTCATCGCTGGTTTTTTTACCCTCCCCGGTGGGGAAGGAGAAGGTGAACTTGAAGTCCGGTCCCTTGTCTCCCTTTTCCCTGTCCTGAGGATTCAGCAAAAAGGCCTTCTGTTTGGTGGCGATGGAAAGGTTCGCCAGTTCGGGTTCTTCCATGGTTCCCTTCAGAGAAAAGGAAATTTCCCGAAAGTCGCTCTTCGAGAGCCCTCCGAAGATTCCTCCCAAAAGAGCGTCCTCCACCGCCTGGGTTATATTTCCCAGCTGGGTGATATCCTCGGCGAGAAAGACCGTTTCGAGGAAACCCGCAAAGGCTCCCAGAAAGGCGTTGATGGCGGGGGCGTTCACCTCGGTGAGGCAGTTGATGTTCATGGATCTCCCCGTGAAGGGAAGAAAACCGTCCGCCGAGAAGTACCGGTAGATGGGATTTCCCGGAGGAGCGGTGAGGCGGCTTCCGGGAACGAAGTAGAGGGTTCTCCCGTCCACGGAGAAGTAAACCTGGAGAGAGGCGAAGTCCAGCCCGGGTCTCTGGGATTTCGCCAGAAGCGGAGCCAGCTGGGGAAATCCCGAAAAGGCTCCCTCCCGAATGTTGAGATTGCCCTCGCCGGTGGTCATGAAGATATAGTTCGCAGGGCCCTTGAGAGTGAGATCGAAGGTGCCGGTTCCTGAGATGTCTCCGCTCATGGGGTAGAGATCCCGGAGCAACGGAGCCACCTGAATTTCTTCTCCCCAGAGATGGGCTCTCCAGAGAGCGGGTTTCTGGGAATAGTCCAGGGCTCCTTCCCCGTGAAGAATTCCGTTGTAGAGGGCGAGGGAACCCTTCTCCAGGGTAAAGGCCCGGTTGTCGAAGACGAAGGGAAGATCCAGATTCGTACCCCGGAGATCGCCTCCGAAGATTTCCGGAGAGGAGAGGTGTCCTTTTCCCAGAAGCTCTCCTTTCCGTACATCGCCCTGGAGCCGGAGTTTGAGGATGCCCCGGGGAAAGAAGGGATGATCCTCGGGAAAGAGCTCCCAGCTCGTGAGAAGGGATCCCAAATCCAGAGCCTCTCCTCGGGCGGAGAAGGAGGTATCCCAGGATTTTTCGGGAAGGACCACCACTGAAACCTCCAGGGGAGATCCTCCCGCATGAACTACCAGGGGATCCAGGCGAATCTCCTCAGGGGAGATCTGAAGAGTTCCCGAAACGTCCTCGAAGGCGAGGCTGTTGAGAAGCAGCCTGGGAGAGGAGAGGTTCACGAGAATTTCCGGAGATGCCAGGGGGCCCTCGAGGGAGAGCGTCCCGTTTCCGGTGCCCTTGAGATAGACCTGGGCCACATCCAGCAGATCCTGGGTGTTCATGAGATCGATCTCGTGGAATTCTCCGTTAAGGTTCCACCGGGGATCTCTGTCCAAGGGCCCCAGGGTACCCCGAAGGCGTGCCCTGCCGTCCCAGAAAGCGAGAGAAAGCTCCTCCAGTTCCAGGGCTTCCGTCGAGAGAGATCCCTGGCAGGAGATGCGGTTTCCCCGGTACTCCTGAAAAGCCAGTTCCGGGGAGGTAAGGGAAAAGGAGAGCACCGGATTTTTCTCGGAGCCCCGAAGCCGGAACTGTCCTTCCAGGGTTCCCTTGAGGGGTATTCCCGAGGCTTCCAGGGGATCCAGGGAGATGTTCCGGATATGCCCGTCCAGGGAGGATTGCAGCCCTCCGGAGGGGGTACGCTCCAGGGATCCCCCGAATTTGAATTCTCCCTGCCGGAGAGGAATGGAAAGAGACGAGATCTGCACTCCCCGGGAGGTTATGGCCGCTTCCAGCGAGCTTCTTCCGGTAGTTCCCAGAGGGGTTTCTATCTGAGGGAGGATTCCCGAAAGGGATCCCTTGAGGTTCTCCGGAGTTCCCTCCAGAAGAAGGGATAATTTTCCTCCCTCCTGGGGGGCGAAGAATTTCCGTATTTCCGGAGAAAGGGCCTCCCGGGCCCAGCGGTTTCCCTGAGGAAGCGCCGAGGCCTGAATCTTCATATTCCGGGTTCCGAGGAGATTACGGATCTCTCCCTGTCCCTCGAAAAGCACATCCTTCCAGGAAATCCGGGCTTTTTCAAGAAAGAGAGTCTCATTTTCATAGAGCAGCGTGGCTTCGGGAGCTTCCAGAAGTTCTCCTCGAATTCGTATTCTCTGGGAATAGAGCTTTGCGGAAGCCGTGGGGTTTTTCGGAGAACCCTGAAGAGCCACTTCCCAGGCAAGGTTTCCTTCCAGGCGGAGAGGCTCCAGATCCGGAAGAATTCCCTTGAGTCGGTGCAGGGGCATGCCGGGGGAGTGGAACACCATGTCCAGCTTGGGAGGAGATGCTTCTCCGAGGAGCACCGTTCCCTCTCCCGTAACGGGAAGATGCTCCAAAAGCCCCTCCAGGGAGGCCTCTATTTTGTCCGAAGAGAGGAGAACCTCTCCCCGAAAATTTTCGAAGGAAAAATCCTTGTAGACTCCCCGGACATCCGAGAAACTCACGCTTCCCGAGGCCTCTTTTCCCTGCCGGACGTAGGAACCTTGAAGAGATGGAAGAACTCCGGAAAGCGTCGCAAGTTCGGAATGCACCGCCTCTCCCAGGGAGAGATCCAGGGAGGTTCCCGAAAAATGCACGGAGAGACTTTCCTCCAGGGATCCCGGAGAGAGAAGGGAACCCTTCAGAGAGCCTCCGGAAAGGGCATGCCCCTCGAAGAGAAGTTCGAGAGGGCCCTGGGCGGCGCCAAATCCCTGAAGATCCAGAGTGGAAAGGTAGATCCCTCCGAGACTTCCCCGGGTAATGTGAAGGTCCGTTTCGGCGTTCCAGCTCTCGGGAAGCGATCCTTCAATTCGGGCAGGCCCCGAAAGGGATCCCCGGAGAGTTTCCAGAACTTGGGAAATCTCCTGCAGGAGGGAGGCCTTTCCGAGCTGCTCCAGGGGGAACTCGGAAAAGAGAAACTCCAGATTTTGCCGGGGAAGGATATCCCCCGAGAGAAGCAGGTGCGGATCTCCCTCCCTCGGCGTGGTCTTCAGAAAGAGTTCGCCCCGGAGAAGGGAAAGGTTCTCTTCTTCCAATCGTAGCGTTCCCCGGAAGAAAAGGGGGAGGGCATCCGGAGAACCGAGCTCAGCGGAAAGCTCCCGGAGAAGAATCTGCGTGCTTCCCGAAAGCTCTCCCTCCAAGCGGAGAAGCTCGTAATCCCGGGAGGTGAGCAGGAGAGATCCCTTTTCCAGGAGAATGTTTCGGGGAAGATAGCCGAGGGAGAAGGTTGTTTCGGAAGAGGGCATGGCCGAAGCCGCATCGAGATCCGCGAACCACTCCCGGATCTCCAGATTTTCCAGAGGAATTTCTCCCCGAAGAAGGTTTTGGAAGGAAAAGGTTATTTCCAGGTTTTCCGCCCGGAAAAGAGGCCGGTCCTGCCAGGTAAGAAGAAGATTCTCAAAGGCATAGCCCTTCAAAGGATTTCCCCGAACCTCTTGGCTCTGAAAAATCAGGTTCCGGGAAGCCCCGAAAAAATTCGCTCCCCGGAGAAGGAGATTTCCCCCGAAGGAAAAGAACTGGCTCCCCAGAACAAGGGCTCCCGCAAGTACGAGGAGGAGCAGGAGAAATCCCCAAAGAAAGCGTAGTGCGTATCGAAAGAACGTTATAGCCAATTTTCTCTCCCTCTCTATATCTATATCATCATGTTTCGTGGCTCCAAGAATGGGGCAGATGTTTCGTTTGTTATCATTATACATACCCCGGGAGGGAGAAGCACCTTTTCTCGGGAAATAAAAAAAGAAACTCCTCCGGAAAAGAGGAGAAAAGGCTCTGATTATGTGGAAAACTCCACATTTCCACAGAGGATATTGTGGAAATGTGGAGAGATTTGTGGATAAAGAGCACGTTCTCCTGGGAAAAACAGGGAAAATATGCCCATTTGTGGATAAGATTTTTGAGTAGAAAGAAGGTGTGCCCTTCTCTGAATTCTCGAAGACTAAAAAATCTGGCAGGAATGATGAAGATGGAGCAGGGCACCTTCGTAGGAAAGGCTGATTTTTCCGAAAAAAAGATGTGAAATTCCCGAAAGCTCTTCCAGTTTTTTCGGAAGAGTCTGGGGAATCTCCCGGGAAGCCAGGGAAAGAAAGACCCGGGGATGCTCGGTGTGCACGAGTATTCTCGACGGTCCTTGCTTCCATTTTCCCGGAACGCATCGGAGGGTGATGAAATGTCCCCGGAGATAGGGAAGAGAGTCCCAGATCTGGGAGGGGGTGAAGAGGCGTTTTCCCGCGAGATTCCAGAATCCCGCCCCGGATAAGCGGGCATTTTCAAAGGCCTTCAGAAAAGAGTCGTAAAAAGGATCCCGGAAAGAGCCGTATCGGGGCACCCCCAGGCCCTCCCTGAGGAGAATCTCCTGTATGGGTACCGATCCTTCCGCGAGAGGAAGGAAAAGATAGCCCAGAAGGCGTCCATAGCGATCCCTCCCGAAGGAGAGAAGCTCCAGCTCCCTTCCTTCCACAAGCTCCCGGTTTCGTTCCCATGCCCGGAGAGCGAACTCTTCCTGGGGAAAAAGAGGATGATGGAGTTCCGGAGTATCCATGCCGGCGTAACGAAGAATTTCCCTCTTTCCGGAAGCATTCAGAATAACCACCGTATCTCCGTCGTACACCTCCAGAACCCGGGCCAGAGATCTTTCTCCTCCCCAGACATGGGGAGAAAGGAAAAGCTCCGGAAGGCCAAGGAGAAGAAAGAGGAGAAGGAAAAGAAAGGGCTTCTTTTTTTCGATAAAGGGAACCTTTCCATATATAATGGTGGTCATGAAGAAGGAATTCCTCCTCGGAAACCGCACATGGGAGGACGCATGGCGGAGAGACTTTTTTGCAAAAGGGTGTGATTTTCATTATAACATATTCCCTCGGGGCGAAGAAAATCGAAGAAATGCTTGAAAGAAAACGAGATATTCTGGAACGATACATGGAGATCCTTCTGGAGGAAAACCGGCAGATCCGCCTGGTGGGGCCTTCGGAAGAAGGGGTACTCTGGAAGAGGCACCTGACTGACTGTGCCTACACGCTGTACTTTCTCCCTCGGGAAGGAAAAGTGGCAGATCTGGGAAGCGGGGCGGGCCTTCCCGGCATGATATGGGCTCTCTGCCGTCCCGATCTCGAAGTGGTGCTCTGCGAGAGCATCCGTAAAAAAGCGGCCTTTCTCGAAAAAGTACGCACCTATTTCGGCCTTGCCTCCTGTCGGGTGGTGGCGGAACGTTCCGAAGATCTCGCCCGGAAAGAACGGGAAAGTTTTTCTCTTGCAGGAGCTCGGGCGGTTTCCCATCTGGGGGTGGTGGGAGAATATGCGGCTCCTCTGGTGGCTCCCGGGGGAAGTTTCATCGCCATGAAAGGAGAAAAGGGAAAGGAGGAGCTTCTGGAAATCGGTTCCCGGTGGGAGGGGCTCGGCTTTTCCGATCCCCGCATCTACGGCTACACCTTGGAAGACCGGGAGCTCCATTACGTAATAAAGTTCCCCAAATCGGAAGCTGCGCCGGAGAAATATCCCCGACGTCCCGGTATGGCGGAGAAAAGGAGATGGTGGTGACGAAGATGACGGTGCTTGCCATGGCGAATCAGAAAGGCGGCGTGGGAAAGACTACCTGCTGCATCAATCTCGCGGCTGCTCTGGGAGAGCGGGGTTATTCGGTACTGGTGGTGGATATGGATCCTCAGGGAAACTGTACCAGCGGTTTCGGCATCAATCCCCGGGAGATCTCCGAAAGCGTCTACGATGTTCTGCTGGGAGAGAAAAAAGTCGAGGAAGTGCTCTGCCCTCTTCCCTGGAAAGGGGTAACGCTCCTTCCTGCCACTCTGGATCTTGCGGGGGCGGAAGTGGAACTTGCGGGAGCTCTGAGCCGGGAGAATCGGCTGAAAAAGAAAATTGCCGAACTTTCTCAGGACTTCTCCCTGGTACTCATCGACTGTCCTCCTTCTCTGGGACTCCTTACCATCAACGCTCTCGTGGCGGCGGCGGAGGTGTTGGTGCCTCTGCAATGCGAGTTTTTCGCCATGGAAGGAATCAGCCAGCTTACCCGAACCATGAAACTCGTTCAGGGATATCTCAACGAAGATCTTCGCATGGGGGGCATCATTCTCACCATGTACGACGGCCGGACCAACCTCAGCAAGGAAGTGGAGGCGGAGATACGGAAATCCTATCGAAACAAGGTCTTCCGTACAGTGGTGCCCCGGAACATTCGATTGTCCGAGGCCCCCAGCCACGGCATGCCCGTGCGCTACTACGAACCCTCCTGCCCGGGTTCTCAGGCCTATGACGATCTCGCGGAGGAGGTGATTGCTCAATGGCTCGCAAAAGAGCATTAGGCAAGGGGCTCGATGCCCTTCTGCCGGAGATGGATCTTTCCGCATCTCCCTCCTCTCCTTCTCTGGAGGTGGAGGCCCTCTCTCCGAACCCGGAACAACCTCGAAGAGAGATGGATGCGGATGCGCTTCAGGATTTGGCGGATTCCATCAAACGCTACGGAGTGCTTCAGCCCATAGCGGTATGTTCCCGGGAGGACGGCTCCCATGAAATCATAGCGGGAGAACGGCGTTGGCGAGCGGCGAAGCTTGCGGGGCTCGAAAGAATACCCGTTCATTTCGTGGAGGATTCCCGAGAGAGAGGCATCCTCGCTCTCATTGAAAACATTCAGAGGGAGGATCTTTCGCCCATCGAAATCGCTTCGTGCATCGCCGCTCTTCAGGAGGAGAAAAGCCTGACTCAGGAAGAAATCGCCACATCTCTCGGATGGAGCCGTTCGGGAGTGGCCAACAAGATACGGCTTCTCCAGCTTCCTCCGGCGCTTCAGGAAATGATCCAGGAGGGAATCATCAACGAAGGGCACGGCAGAGCTCTTCTGGGGCTTGAGCCCGAGGAGATGCGGATTCTTGCGGAGAAGATCGTGGATCAGGATCTGAGCGTTCGCCAGACCGAGATGCTCGTACGGAGAATCAAAAAGACGGACTCCCAGGAGCCTTTCCGGGAAGATTCTTCCGAAACGGATTCCCTTCAGGAAAACCCCCTGGTGCGGAACATGCAGGAGCGTTTCGGTCTCAAGATTCGGGTGGAACAAAAACGCAAGGGCTCCACCATCACACTCATGAACCTTTGCGGCGAAGAGAGGGATGCCTTTCTGGAGCATCTCCTGAAAACCTGTGAAGAGATATTTCCCGGGAAATAATACCGAGGAGGTGCTTCGTGGGAACGTTCGGGCGCATTACGGGACTTGCGCTGCTGGTGGGAGGACACGTAATTCTCCCCTTCTATGTAAATGCTAAGTTAATCGAGAGGGGATTTTCTCTTTCCTCTCGTATCGCTATTTTCACGCTTCTTTTTGCCCTGGGAGGCTGTAACGTGGTTCGAGAGATCCGCAAGATCATTCGGGAAGAGAGAGGTAAAAGGCAATAAAAGACGACGGAAAGGTTTGGAAAGGTTGTTCCGCCCTTACTCGAAGACGCTCCTCCGGAAGCTTTGAAAATTTGCGACTCTCCGGGATGACCTATACTGATTGAGGTGTGCCCCAAGAGAGGCAATTCCTTTCCCGCAAGGCAGAATTTGAAGGGAGCAACAGCTCGAATGAGATGAAAGTGCTGCGGTGGGGCAAAGAAATTGGAGGCTTTCCGGCGGCATTCTCGTCGTTTTTGTGCGTGTTGTTCTTTCCGAAGACTTTCCCGTCACGGTGAGAAGACATCTCCCAAAGGGTTTTGCCATGTTTCACGTGAAACACTTTGAAAAACTTCGAAGCTTCGGAGGCTCTTTTGAATTTCTTGCCCCCTGGGCGGAGAAACTTCCGTGGCTCTTCCTGGGTGTTTCACGTGAAACATCCCGAGAGAAGCGGAAGAAATTGCATGAAAGGATGTGGTCTGTCTGAGCATGGAGAGAATTTACGCTCCCTGGAGAATGGCCTACATAGAAAAAAACGAGGAGACTCCGGGTTGTTTCCTCTGCGACTTTCCCTCCCGGGGAGAGGACCATGTCACGAGGATACTGCACCGGGGGGAGCGATGTTTCGTGATTTTGAATATTTTCCCCTATAACCCCGGGCATGTCATGGTGGTGCCGTATCGTCATGTGGCTTCCTATGATATGCTGGAAGAGGAGGAAGTTCTTGAGATGGGCCTTTTGGTGCAGCGAACCTTGAGGGTGCTCCGCAAGGCTTTTTCTCCCCAGGGTTTCAATGTGGGCATGAACCTCGGTCGGGTGGCCGGAGCCGGGTGTGACGGGCACGTACACATGCATGTGGTGCCTCGCTGGAACGGAGATACCAATTTTATGCCCGTTCTCGGAGATGTTCGGGTGGTTCCCCAGGAGATCGAGGCTACCTACAAGGCTTTGCACGAGGCGTGGAATAATTGTGAAGAGTAAGCCCGAAGACGTTTTCCGAGAGCCTAAAGAAGAGGTGGATGTGGAGGAGACAGTCAAAAAGTCTCGCTTCATCGGCCGGGTGCGCCTGGCTCGTTCCGAGGAGGAGGCCCGGGAAAAGGTGCGGGAGCTTTCCGAACTCTATCGGAATGCCACGCATAACTGCTGGGCCTATCGGGTAGGATTCCCCCGCATGCGGGAATACTATTCCGATGACGGAGAACCCTCGGGGACTGCGGGAAAACCCATTCTCGGAGCCATTCTTCGGGAGGAGCTCACGAATACCCTGATAGTGGTGACCCGCTACTACGGAGGTATCAAGCTCGGTGTTCGGGGTCTTATCGAGGCTTACGGAGGAAGCGCTTCCGGGGCACTCCGAGTGGCGGGGGTGGGGGTAAAACAGATGGCCCGGCCTCTGGCCCTGGAAGTTCGGTACGATGCGCATCAGAAGTTGCTCTACCACCTCAAGGATCTTCAGGTTCCCGAACATCTGGTGGAGCAGGAGTTCGGAGCCACGGTGAAAATGCTCTTCCCCGTTCCGCTTTCCCTGGAAGAAGAAGCGGAAATTCTTCTGGAGGGACTCCGAGGTCAGGGAGCCGTTCTTTCCTGGCAGTGGAAAGCCTGATGTCGGGTTTTCCGGAAAAGGTCTTCGGAAGATCTCGAAGAGACGAAAAGGCGGTTCGACAAAACCAAGCGAACGAACAGAAAAGAAGGAGAAATGTGTAATGCTTGATGACGCGGAACATCTTCTGCGGCGATTGCGGCACCCCGTGTGCCGAAGTATTTTGAGAGATCTTTCCGAGGAGGAACTCCGAGGATTGGCGGCTCATGAAGCCATACCGAACAATCAGGAGTCTTCTCTCTACGTTACCCGAATTCGCTCCCGGAGTGCCCCCTTTACGGAGGTGGTGTACGATCTCGACGAAGATAGACTCTCCCTGCTGCAGCAGGTGTGGGAGTATCTCCGGTGGCAGCAGATGATTCGTATTTCCTCCCGCATCGGCTCGTCTTCGGGGTTTCCTCTTCAGGCGAATCTCTACGTTACCCGGCGGTATGCCCGGATTGCCCAGATGTTCGGATGGAACTTCTACGCCACCGCAGACGAGGATTATGCGGATATGGTAACCGTGGTGGTTCCCGAATGGCATCAGCGAAAGGTTCTAGTGCTTCCCCATCAGCGGGCCACCTACATTCTGGGTACGGATTATTACGGGGAGACCAAAATGGCCACTCTTCGCATGGCCATGCACATCGCCCGGGAGGATATGCGGGGAGTGGGACTTCATGCGGGAAGCAAGAAAGTTATTCTTCGCGAGGAGGGTTCGGAAACCCTTACCGAGAAGGGCCTTCTGGTCTTCGGTCTCTCGGGAACCGGCAAAACCACCATCACCACGGCGGATCACGGCTTGAAAGATCCCGAAGGGGTGGAGGTGCTCCAGGACGATATCAATCTTCTCCTCTCGGATGGCCGGGCTCTGGGAACGGAGCGAAATTTCTACATCAAGACGGATAATGTCTCCAAGCAGGAGCCCCTGCTCCAGGCGGCCATGCACAAAAAGGCGATCCTCGAAAACGTCTGGGTGAACGACGACGGAGACGTGAACTTCGACAATCACGCCATCAGCACCAACGGCCGGGCTCTGGTTCCCCGGAGTGCCATCCCCAACTCTTCGGACCGCATCGATCTTCCCCGGGTGGATGTGGTGCTTTTCAACATGCGGCGCTATGTGCTTCCTCCGGTGGGACGCCTGATTTCTCCCGAGCAGGGAGCGGCATACTTCATGCTGGGAGAGTCCACCATCACCAGTGCGGAGGATCCTTCCCGGGTTGGACAGGCCAAGCGGGTGGTGGGGTTTGATCCCTTCGTGATCGACAATCCTCAGAAGAACGGCAACCGAATTCTCCAGATTTTGCAGGACAACCCCTCCATGCAGTGCTACGTATTGAGCACCGGCCGAGTGGGGGGCGCTCAGGGGGCAAACATAACCCCGGAGGTTACCTTTGCCTGTGTGGAGGGCATTTTGCGAAACAGCCTTCGATGGCGGTACGATGACATTTTGGGATACGAAATCCCCGAATCCCTTCCCCTGTCGAATTGGAAGGAGTACGATCCTTACACCTACTGGTCTCGGGAGGAGTACGGCACCATCATCTCCGCCCTGCGAAAGGAGCGTAAGGAGTACCTTCAGGGGTTCCGGGGACTGGCGAAGGAGATCGTTCTTGCGGTATAGGAGCTTCATGAGATCGTGGTGCTCCATGGAGAGAATTTTGTGTGTGGTATGTGAAAGGAGGCAGTCCGGAGTATGAACACTCTTGTGCTTTTGATTCTTATTCTCGTTTTTATTGCGTGGAAGCGCCCGAACACCCCGTTGGGAAGGGAACTCCGCAAGATGGTAGCCAATATTTCCCAGGTTTTCGGCAAGGGCGAATCCCGGGGAAGCAACCCCTTCGGAGGGGATGACGACGATTATCAGGGCTACGGTGAGGAAACCGAGGGAGGATCCTCGGAATCCGCCTCCCGGCCCTCCCGCCCTCCCCGGGATCCCGAGAGATGGAAGAAAGTCAGCCGTCGGGGGAGCCGCCTGGTGGCGTTGGGAATCGTGCTTCTCGCCGTTCTTGCCCTGGGATACTATTCCTTTTTCATGGTGCAGCCGGGAAACCGGGGTGTGATCTATCGGTTCGGCAAGATCGTCAGCGTTCGGGATCAGGGGCCTCACTTCAAGATTCCCCTGATGGACCAGGTGGTAATGATCCAGGCGGAGCAGATTTTCCGCCTGGAGTTCGGATACCGTACCGAGGATCCCGGGCCTCCCGCCAAATATCGGAATAATCCCGAGGAATCCAAGTACCTTACGGCGGATAACAAGATCGTGGAGATCGACTGGGTATTACAGTTCCAGTTGGCGGAGCCGGAACTTTTTCTCACCAATTTCCCCGGAGGGAACGAGGGAAACAAGATGCTCCGGGATCTTGCGGAGGCCAAGATGCGGGAAGTCGTGGCGAGTGTAGGCCTCGATGACGTGCTCACCGTCAAGAAGGAAGAAATTCAGACCCGGGCGCGCATGGGCATTCAGGCCTGGCTGGAAACCCTTCAGACGGGGATTTTCATAGTGGCGGTACAGCTTCAGGATGTGGAGCCCCCCCAGAGTGTCCAGGCATCCTTCAGCGAGGTGAACTCTGCCCGGGCCGAGAAGGATCGGCTCGAACTGGAGGCTCAGAAGTACGAGAACGAAATTCTCTCTTCCGCCCGGGGAACCGCAGAAAAAATTCTGAACGATTCCGAGGCCTATGCCTATCGCCGGGTCTCTCTCGCCGAAGGAGAAGCTGCCCGGATTCTTTCTCTCCGGGATGCCTATCGGAGGGATCCCGAGCTGGTCATGAACACCCTCTGGCTGGAGAACATGGACAGCGTCTGGCCCGAGCTGAATGTTCTCGTGGTGGATACGGGAGAGAAGGATTCCCTGAACGTGCTCAATCTCGGGGATTTTCTGAAAATCCTGAAAACCGAGCAGTAGAGAGGAGGAAGAGCCATGAAAAAGACCATTCTGAAGATCGTTCTGCTCGCTCTTGCGGGAGTAGCCCTGGTGCTTTCCTTCGAGATGTTTTTTGTGGTCCGCCAGGACCAGCAGGCGGTGGTGCTCCGGTTGGGAAAGATCGTACGAACCACCACGGAAGCGGGACTTCACGTGAAGGTGCCCTTTATGGATGCCGCCCGGGTATTCACCAAGCGCCTCATAGAATACGATGCGGATCCCGTGGCGGTGGTAACCTCGGATAAAAAAAGCATCATCTTCGACACCATAGCCGTTTTCCGCATCAAGGATCTGGATACCTTCTACCGCCGCATCAAGACCGTGGCGGCGGCCCAGCAGCGCCTGGACGACTCGGTATACTCCGCTGTACGGGTGGTGGCGGGATATATGACCTTCGACGATCTCCTGAGCGACAAACGTCTCCAGGTGATCAAGGATGCGGAGACCGCCGCCCGCAAAGAGGCGGAAAAGTACGGCCTGGAATTGAATCAGGTGGCCTTCAAGCGGGTCTTTCTTCCTAAAGAGAACGAAGAGTCCGTCTATCAATCCATGCAGGCGGAACGAGACCGTATCGCCGCCCAGCTTCGGGCGGAGGGGCGAGCCGAGGCTACTGCCATACGCTCCCAGGCGGAGCGGCGCCGCACGGAAATTCTTTCCAACGCTCGGAAAACCGCCCAGGAAACCATGGGCGAAGGGGACAAGAAAGCTCAGGATATCATCGAAAACGCCACCCGGAACAGCAAAGAGCTCTTTCTCTTCCTGAAAACCATGGAATTCTACAAGACGAATCTCAAAAGCCTTCCCGTTATCGTAGGCCCCGAAGGTGTTTTGCGATATCTCATGAATCCTCTGGGAAAAAGCTCGGAAACAACGCAGAACTAGGGGTGTAAAACTGAAGATTCTCTTTTTTCGGAACTTCTCGAAAGCCTCCCTCCGCTCTTGGTAGGGAGGCTTTTTTATGCTATTCTTATGTCAACTAAAAAATTTTTGCTGGTTGACAGAAAGGATCTGATCTTTGTGGCCTTATCGTACGAAACCCGGCGATTCATGATTCTGGCGGCTCTCTTTGCGGTGCTTACCGCGGTGGGGGCCTGGATACGCATTCCCTTTCCTCTGGTGCCCCTGACACTCCAGGTCTTTTTCGTGCTTCTTTCGGGAATTCTTTTGGGCCCCTTCTGGGGTCCGATCTCCCAGACGCTCTATCTGCTGCTCGCTCTTCTGGGGCTTCCAGTTCTGGCGGGAGGAGCTTCCGGGCCGGGGGTGATCTTTCTTCCCACCTTCGGTTTCCTTCTGGGTTTTATCGGGGCCTCCTGGGCGGCGGGGCGGTACTGTTCCCTTTTTACCGAGGCCACCGCATGGACCTATGGCACAGCATGCCTTCTCGGGCTCGGAGCGCTCTATGCCCTGGGGCTCGGCGGGCTCTACTGGAACCTTAACTATCTGGCGGGAAAGGAGCTCTCCTTTCTTCAGGTCTGCCGCATTGGCTTTGTTCCCTTCATTGCGGGAGATCTGGTGAAGATGGCCGGAGCGATAATTCTAGCCCGCAGGGTGGGAGTGCGGCTGAGAAATCTGGGATATCTCCGGGGATAGACGAAAGGCATGGCTGCCGCGGTTTCGAGAAATGTTCCGGGGCTACGCTTCGGAGAGGGAGGATGATGGCTTTCGGGGGTTTGCGTCATGGTCTGTTCGGGGTATGGAAAGCCTGAAAGAGGAATTATATAGCGTAGAGAGATATTGATGTATCATGACCTTTATGGAAGCTCTTCGGGGTTCTTTGGAATTCCCGGGGGCTTCCTTCGTTTTGTCCGCGTCGCTCCGGGGAGTAGGGAGAAACCTTATGGAGGTTGTATGCTTTCTGATAAAGGAGTAGGCTTGGGGAGTCGTTCTGTTCTCGTGGCCCTGGACCGTTTTGCCTCTTCGGAAGCGGCCCCTCAGTTTGTACGGAAAGGAAATGATTTTCTCATGCAGCAATGGCCCTTTATTCCCACCTTTCGAGATGCCCTGGAAGCCTATGGCTATTTACGATGCCGAGTGCGTGCCACCCCTCTGGAATATTCCTCCGTGTTGAGCCGCCGCACGGGAAAGGAGATCTACCTGAAGTGGGAAAATCAGCAGATCTGCGGTGCCTTCAAGGCCCGGGGAGCTCTTTACCGCATGTCCCGGCTTGGGGAAGAGGAAAAGAGCCGGGGCGTGGTGACTACCTCCAGCGGTAATCATGGCCAGGTGGTGGCTCTGGCGGCGAAGGAGCTTCGTATAAAGGCCACGGTCTTCGTTCCCCAGCTCTGCCCGAAGACGAAACAGGAAGCCATTCGCCGTAGGGGAGGGGAGTGGGTAGATCTTCGGGTTACCGGAGCTCACTTCGATTTGGCGGAGGAGGCGGCCCACGCCTTTGCGGAAGAAGAGAAGAAGTTCTATTTTTCCTCCTTCGACGACCCCTGGCTTGTGGCGGCGAATGCGGGCATCGGCCTGGAGATGCTTTTTGAACAGCCCCGGATCGAGGAGATTCTCTCTCCCGCCGGAGGAGGGGCTCTTATGAACGGAGTGGCCCTGGGAGCTCGGGGGATGGTTCCGGAAATCCGGGTTTGGGGCATTCAATCCGTGGCCTCTCAGCCCTGGATAGCCTCATGGGAATCCGGGACGGTGCAAAAAGTGATCTACGAACCCTCCCTGGCGGACGGTCTCATGGGAGGTATTCCCCAGACCCTTCTGGATCTTGGAAAAAAGCAGATTCATGGAGTTCGGGCGGTACGGGAGGAGTCCATCGCCGAGGCCATCGCCCTGCTGCACCGGGAGCATCACCAGGTGGTGGAGGGAGCCGGGGCGGTGGGCGTGGCGGCTCTTCTGGAGGAGGTGGTTCCTCTGGAGGGAGAGAAGATCGGGGTGGTTATTTCCGGAGGAAATCTGGATCATGGGGTGCTTCTGGATATTCTGAAACGCTACGCCTGACAATCCTATCCGCAGATTACGCGAATGACGCGGGTCGAAAAACGGAAAATCCGTGTCATTCGGGTAGTCTGCGGATATGTACAGTTTTTTCGCTATGCCGATTCCAGTACGATGTGTTCCAGTCCCTTCTTTTGGAGTTCCCGGAAGCAGTCTCCCTGGATAATTCCCTTTTCCAGAGCTTCGGGATTCCGTACCCGGGATCCTGCGAGAACCTTGGCTCCGTAGTCGAAGAGAACCTGCATCATGGGAGTGGAGGGGCCCAGAATGACGCTGAAGGCGGAGGAGCCCTTTTCGAGAAAATACGCCAGGGAGCGGGTAAGTATGGCAGTGCCCGTAATGCCCAGAACATGGGTTTCCTTCAAAACGGTTTCCCATTCCTTTCGGGGCACCGCTCCGGGAATTTCTCGAAGCTCCAGAAGATGCAGCGTGGCGGCCTCTTTGCGAAGCCGGGGAATAAAGGGGAAGTTTCCCACGATGGTCACGGTTTTTCCCGCTCCCTTTTCGAGAAGGTACTCCAGGGCTCCCCGGGATTCCAGGGTTTCCGGCAAAGGCGTTCCCGCTCCCAGGGCGGCCATGCCGAGGCTCCGGCAGAGGATCAGGGGGTGGTGCAGGAGCTCCGCCGCTTCTCCCAAGGTTTTTCCCTCGAAGGAACGGATAATCTCCAGCTCCTCGGGAGAATTGGGAAAGAGGTTCGAGGCGGTGCCTCCCAGGCCTTCTTCGGTGATCAGGCAGAGGGCCCGTTCTCCCCGGGTGATGCGGCGAATTCGCTGCTGCCGGTGAATCATGGTTTCCAGAAGCTTTTCCACCAGAGCGGTTTCTTCGGAAGAAGCCTCGAAGAGCGGAGCGGCTTCTTCTGTAAAAGGTCGGTTGCGGCAAAGGCTGGGTTCTTTTTCTGCCATGGTACACTCCTCTATGGGCACGTGTTCATTTTCAAGGAAGGAGGGGCGTTTTCAGGCTCCTTGAAACTTCCTTAGAAATGAAGCCCCCCGCCTATTTCCGGGAAAGAGAAAAAGAGCGGGGGGATACCGAGATGCTTGGATAGGCTGTGTTTCTTCCACGTCGGAAGCGGTGGTTTCGTTTACGGGGTTTGCGGGTTTACTCCGACTTTTTGATGGGAATGAAGGGGAGCATCCAGCTTCCGAAGGCGGCGGCGTTCCGGGTCTGGATGAAGACGAGCCCCGGTCCGGTGAAACGGCAGACCAAAGCTTCTCCGGAAGTGAAGGAAGAGATCCATCCCTTGGAAGAAGCCTTTTCGATGGCGTACTTGGTATCGGAGGTCCAGGCCACGAGATGCTGGTTATCCACCACAAGCTCCTCCCCCGGAGCGAGCTCTTTGCGCATGATGCCGCCGTAGGAGCTTACGAAGAGGGTTCCGGTGCCGCTGGCGCGGAGCACGAAAAACCCTTCTCCCGAAAAGAGCCCCTTCATGAGATTCTGCATCTTGGTGGAGATTTCCATACCCGAGGATCCCGCAAGAAATCCGTTCTTCTGCACCGTGATATCCGTAGAACCGTCGAGTTCGATGGCTTCCACGTCTCCGGGATAGGCGGGAGCGAGGGTTACCTCACCGGGCCCCTGGGTTGCCTGAACCTCCTGGAAGAAGAAGGATTCTCCGGAAAACATTTTCCGCCCGAGTCCTTTCAGAAAACCTCCGTCCATGGTTCCCTTGATTTCCAGGGAACCTTCCATGGATACCATGGCTCCCGATTCTGCCTTGATACTCTCGTTTTTTTCCAGATCCACCTTAAGAATGGCGTTGGCACCGCCGCGATAAAGTACCTCGTATTTCATGGGCCTGTACAACTCCTTTCCTTTTTTGCGATTTTCACAAGTTCTACTATAAAACAAATATCTCGTTTATTGTAGCACGGAAGAACCTAACAGACACACAATGCGGAAAAAGATTCCTCCATCCCCTTTGTATGCGGAAAACTCCGCTGAAAGAGTCCTCTAGAATTGGGGAGAGTTCTTTTCCTCTTCCCGGATGTGGGAGCGATAACGCTCCAGAAGTCCGGAAAGTCGCTCTTGAACCGTATCCCGCTCCGCTTCGAGGCGGTGTACCTTTTCTACGGATTGTTCCGTTACGGAACCGTTCTGTTGGGCCTTTTCGAGCTCCTCGTCCTTTTCGAGAAGCGTCAGCTCCAGAGCGGAGAGTTTTTCCGCGAGCTTCCGGTTTTCCTCCTCCAGAAAGCCGATGCGCCCGAAGGCTTTTTCCGCCGCCCTTTCCAGTTCTTCCACCAGATGGATCATCTCGATGACGTACCTCCTTGTTCGATTGCCGCAAGTTCTGCGGACTCTCCCGGAAGATCTTCGATGATTTTTCCGGGATTCAGAATAAGATTGGGGTCGAAGGCCTTTTTGACCCGCCGGATAAGTTCGATCTGGGAAGGATCGAGAAAGTGCTTCAGATAGCCCCGCCGCTTCAGGCCGATGCCGTGTTCTCCCGAAAGGGTGCCTCCCAGAAGGCGGGTGGTCTGGTAAAGCTCCAGCCGGGCTTTTTCGATGGTTTCCTCCCAGCCGGAATTCTCCGGGGGTACCAGGAGATTGATGTGAAGATTGCCGTCCCCCGCATGCCCGAAGGTGACCGATTCGAGGGAGTACGCTTCTGTCAGGCGGTGCACCTCTTCCAGAAGGTCCGGTATGGCCTTGGGAGGCACCGCGATATCCTCCTTGGTATAGTGGGAATAAAAGGCGATCACCGCTTCGGAGATGCACTTACGGGCCTTCCAGAGCCGTTCCCGGGTGTTTCGGTTATCCGCCACGAAAACCTCCAGGGCTCCCTGTTCGATGCAGAGATCTCCCACCTGTTCGTACTGGTCCGCCAGGGCCTGGGGGTCGTTTCCCTCCAGCTGGATGATCAGATGTCCCCCCGCCTCTCCGTAGGGAAGAGAGCTTCCGAGAAAGCGTTCGGCGATCTTCAGGGCGGAGCGTTCCATGAACTCCAGGGAGGAGGGAATGATGCGGGCCTCGGTCATAATGCAGGGAACGAAGGCCATGGCCTTCCGGGGAGTGGGGAAGGGAACCAGGAGATCCACCGTGTAGGCGGGTTTGGGAAGAAGCTTTACGATCACCTTGGTGACGATTCCCAGAGTGCCCTCGGAGCCCGCCATAAGATGCAGAAAATCCAGCCCCGTCACGTCCTTCCGCCGTTTTCCCCCGAACCAGGTTACCGAGCCGTCCGGAAGCACCACTTCCAGCCCCAGAAGGTTCGCCCCGGTGGTACCGTATTTGAGAACCTTGTTGCCTCCGGCATTCTCCGCCACGTTGCCCCCGATGTAACTCACATCGCCGCTGCAGGGATCTCCCGCATAGAAGAGTCCTTCCTTGGCGGCGGCCCGGTTGATCTCCGCCGTTATCACGCCGGGTTCCGCGGTGGCGGTGAAATTTTCCGTGTCGATTTCGAGAATCCGGTTCATCTTTTCCAGCGAGAGCACCATGCCGCCGTAAGCCGGCACGGCTCCTCCGGAAAGCCCCGTTCCCGCTCCCCGGGGAGTTACGGGAATACCATGGGCGTTGGCGTAGCGCATGACCGACGCCACCTGATCCGTGGATTCCGGAAAGAGCACCACCTCGGCGCAGTAGTCTTCGTGCCAGAAGTGACGTTCCACCTCGTCGTAGGAGTACGCTTCCCGTTTTTCCCGCTGGGTGGCCACGTTCTCTTTTCCCACCAGGGAAACAAGCTCTTCCAGTACCGTCGGAGTTATTATGGCGTACTTTCCAGGTTTCATTGGCCCCGCTCCTTTCGGATTCGTTCGATGAGTCGGGGAAGTATGGCGTACAGATCTCCGCAGAGGGCGAGATCCGCCACCCGGAAGAGAGGAGCCTCGGGATCCTTGTTAATGCCCACGATATACTCGGCGGTCTGCATTCCCGCAAGGTGCTGCACCGCCCCGGAGATTCCCGCTGCCAGATAGAGCTTGGGAGAGACCACCTTTCCCGAAAGCCCCACCTGATGGGGATAACCGATCCATTGAGCTTCCACCGCCTGACGGCTGGCTCCCACTCCGCCTTCCAGCAGCTCCGCCAATTCCTGGAGAAGCTCGAAGCCCTCACTTCCCCGAAGCCCTTTTCCTCCGGAGATAAGCACGTCCATATCTTGAATATTCGCCGCTTCACCCTCCAGAATCTGGATGCCCTCGGGAACGATTCGGCTTTCGAAACACTCTCGGGGAAGAGGAGGACGGATAACCTCTCCCGAACGGTCCTCCTCGGGGGGAATCGGAAAGGTCCGGGGGCGCACCGTGGCCATCTGGGGGCGATGTTCCGGGGTCTTGATGGTGGCCATCACGTTTCCTCCGATGGCGGGTCGGGTCTGGAGAAGCAACCCGGTCTCCTCTTCGATGGCGAGCTCCGTGCAGTCTGCGGTAAGTCCGGTGCCTACCAGGGCAGCCACCGCAGGGAGCACCGTGCGTCCCGAAGTGGTGGCGGGGGCAAGGACGATTTCGGGCTGTATCTCCCGGATGAGCGCTGCGGCAACCTTGGCGGCAATCTCCTGGTTGAACTGGGAGCACGAAGGATGCTCCACCAGATACACCCGATCCGCCCCTCCCCGGAAAAGCACCTTCGGAGAATCTTCGAGAAAATCCGTAAGCAGGAGCACCCCCACGGAAAGGCCCCCTCGGCGGTTTCCCAGTTCTCGCCCCTTTCCCGTAAGTTCCCGGGTAACCGGATGAATTTTCCCCTGCCGCACCTCGCCGTAAATCAGAATGCTCTTTTCCGGGGCAGTCACGCTGAAACTCCTCTCATGGTTCGCATCTTACAAAAGCGCCAAATCCCGGAGCTTCTGTACGAGAAAATCCAGTCCCCGTTCCGTGTCATGGGGACCGAAAAACACCGTCTCTCTGGAAAGGGTGGGGTAGTGGATGTGTACTACCCGGGTGGGAGATCCCGAAAGACCCGTTTCGGCCTCGGCCATATCGAGATCCTTCCGGGAGATTCGGGGAATGGAGGTTCTTCGGGCCCGCTTCTTTCCCGCCAAAGTGGGAATGGAAGGTTCGTTCAGATCCCGGAGTACCGTGAGAAGGCAGGGAAAGGGGAGAAATTGATACTCCGACCCCTCTTCCACGGTGCGCCGTACCCGGACTCCTCCCTCTCGGAGCTCCAGAGAGCTTACGTAGGTGCTGCAAGGAATATCCAGCATCACCGCCACCTCGGGGCCCACCTGACCGGTTTCTCCGTCCGTGGCCTTTTCGCCTCCCAGGATGAGGTCGAAGGGGCCGTACTTTCTGCATGCCTCCGCAAGAACTCGGGCGGTGGCCCAGGTATCTCCTCCGGCAAAGGCGGAATCCGTAAGGAGGTAGGCCTCGTCCGCTCCCAGAGCGAGGGCTTCTTTGAGGGCTTCTTCCGCTCGGGGAGGCCCCATGGAGAAGACCGTCACCTTGCCTCCCCTGGCGCGGCGGAAAGCCAGAGCTCCTTCCAGGGCGTTCAGATCCAGAGGGTTGATAATGGCTCCCACCCCCTGGCGGATCATGGTTCCTTTTTCAGGGTCCATCCGGACTTCCTCAGTATCGGGAACCTGTTTTACGAGCACTGCCATATCCATGGACCATGCCTCCCAACGATAAAAGATGACGCTATTAGTTGTAGGGGAAGATTCTCTTTTTGGCAAGGAGGAAACGAAAGAAAGCTTTTAGGAAGGAATAATGAACGTTTCAGGAGGGAGAGAAAAATTCATGGTTTTCAAACCGACCCTTCGTTTCTGTCTTCCATGGCCGCTCCCATGGCGACCCTGTGCGGCAGAGTCTATATTTTTAGCAGAGCACATTCTCGAAAACAGAGATCCCTGGAAGGAAAAATTTCCCGGGAAATAATTTTCATTCATCTTCGGTGGTATGTGCAAAAGATCCTTTGATGGAAAAAGACCTTCAGGAAGCGTCCACAAGAACAGGGCACCTCTTGAAGGTCTATCGGAGAAAGAAACGCTTTAAGAAAATGCTGTCTGGTGGTTTTACCTCAACGACGCAGGAGATTTCCCACGGGGCAGAGAGAACACCATCCCCGGTGATGACGAAGAAGAGCCAAGGGAAGCGCTACCAGAGAGGAAACGAAACACATGCGATAGAAGACAAATCCCAGAGCGTACCAGGAAAAGTCGGTAAACAGATGCAATTTATGGAGTTGAAAGAGAAAAAAACCTCCCATAAAAAAGAGGGCTCCTATCCACAGTTTTCGCGAGAAAACCCAGGAAGGAAGAGGTTTTTTCGGAGAAATTTTTGCCATCACCAAATCGAGAAAGCTTCCCCGGGGACAGTAAAAACTGCACCAACGTTTTCGTCTTCCCAGAAGGATCATGGCTCCGAGAAAGCCAAAAACCAGTAATGCCACGGGAGGATAGTACCACCCGAGAATCATGATGCCCCCATAAAGAAGGGCAAAAAGAATGCGCAGAACATACATGGTCATCATCCCCTCACCTAGTATATACCCTACAGGGGTATATACTAGGTGCAAAAGAGAAAATGTTCAAGGGGAGGGTGCAAACTTGCGTAGAATGGCGGAGGCTCGGGCGTTTCTCGAAGGCTCCGTAAAAGAGAGCAAGGCTCTTCTTTAGGGGAAGAAGAGCCTTGCTCAAAGGGAGAGAGGAGATATCGTGTGATAGGTGTGGAGCATCGAGGCGGGAGGTTACGGAACCTGGTGGAATCCCGAATTGTTCCAGAGCGAGCTTGCTTCGGGAGAACGGAGAAAGTTCCAGAAATCCCGAAATTCGGGGGAGGAAAACTTTGTGACCACGCCTCCGAAGTAACGGGCCGCCTCGGCATCCAGGACCAGATAGGATCCTCCCGTTTCTATGGCGGTTCCTTCGGTGACGAAGCATACCGTGGCTCCTCCATGCTTTACCGCAAGAACCGATTTGAGAATGTCTCCGGTGATGACGATCTGTTCCGTATCGAAAAGGGTTTTCCAAAGGTTCAGATTCTCGAGATATTTCTTTCCTGCCGCTCCAATGGGGGCAACTTCAGGATCCGCCACGGCTATGCGGCTTTTAGGATCCCGAAGAACGTCCAGAGAGGGGGCTTCTTCTTTGGACCACCAAAGCACGAGGGGGCTTTCCACCAGGGGGGTTGCATCCTCGAGAAGGCCCTTCTCCTCCAGGTATCGCACCCACTTTTCATTGGCGCTCAAAAAAAGACCGAAGGGAGCGTTTTCTTCGATCTGACGGGCAAGTTTGCCCGAGGCGCCGTTCACCATTTCCAGAGAGTTCCCCGGTCCCCCGGATTCTTTCTGGTGTGCCAGAATGGATTCCATGGCAGGGGCCATGCTGGCGGCCACCGCCACCACCTTCGAATCCTCCGCCCATCCCGGAAAAGCCAGAATTGCAAGAAGTACAAATCCTCCGCATATCTTTTGCCACATTCTGCCCTGCATACTTCACAAACCTCCTTTGAAAAAACATGAAAAATCTCCGCATCGCATAAAGTGCATCTTTGATGCATTTTATGTACTTTGAACCTTTTCGTCAAGCCACAGAACGGAAAAATGAAGGGAAAGACGCGAATCGAGAGCGGAAGAGCGAAGAAGAATTCCCTCCGCATCGTTTTCAGTATTTTTCTTGAAAAAATCCTGAGAAAATTTGCTTCCAAGGCCCCGCTATAGGTACACGCCGGAATTTCTTGCATGCCAAGGTGGGGTTTACAAAAAAACGTTGAGGATTTGACAAAAGGCAACGTAGTTGCTTATTATGCATATACATTGGATACGCATAATATACAAAAACAGGGGTCTCTACGTTTCGGAACCTACGGAGGAGGAGTCGGGATGCATCGAAAGGTTTGCTTCATAACCCTTGGGGGAATTCTTTTTCTTCTCTGCGTGGGTTCTCTTTTTTTCGGGCGCTATCCCCTCTCTCCCGGAAGAATCTGCGCTTTTTTTCTGAGTTCCTCCGGAGAGGAAGAGCCCATTCTCAGAACACTTCTCTGGGAGGTTCGTTTTCCCCGCATCGGGGGAGCCCTTTGCGTAGGCGGTGCCCTGGCGGTTTCCGGAGCGGCGTATCAGAATCTTTTTCGCAATCCCCTGGTTTCGCCGGGAATTCTCGGGGTCTCTGCGGGGGCGAGTTTCGGCGCCGCCCTGGGAATGCTCTGGGGTTGTTCCTGGAACGGCATACAGGGCATGGCCTTTTTGTGCGCTCTTCTCGCGGTGGGGGGATCCTTTCTGATTTTTTACTTTCTCGGCCGCCGTTCCATGGTGGTACTGGTTCTCGGAGGTATGGTGGTGTCCGCCCTCTTTCAGGCTTTTCTCTCTCTCGTCAAATTCCTGGCAGATCCTCTCGATACCTTGCCGGGAATCACCTTCTGGCTTATGGGGGGGCTTTCCCGGATGAACCGGGGAGATCTTGCCAGTTTGATGCTGCCTCTTCTCGGAGGCATGGGATGCTTTATCCTTTTCCGCTGGCAGATCCACGGGCTTTCCCTGGGAGAAGAGGAGGCCCGGGCGCTGGGCATTCCGCTGGGAAAAATCCGATGTCTCGTCATTCTGGGCTCCACTCTCATGACCGCAGTGGCCATCAGCGTGAGTGGCATTATCGGCTGGATAGGGCTCCTGATACCTCATGTGGCTCGGGTTCTCGTGGGATCCAGTTTTCCCGTTCTTTTGCCCGCCTCCTTTCTGCTGGGAGGAATTTTTCTGCTTCTTGTGGATGATCTGGGGCGAATCATGAGCCCTGGGGAGATTCCTCTTGGAATATTGACCTCCCTGGTGGGAGCTCCCTTTTTTGTGCTTCTCCTGGCGAAAGCCCGAAAGGAGTGGAATTGATGCTTACCGTGGAGAATCTCTGTTTTTCCTTTTCATCCCGGAGAGAGATTCTGCGGAATGTCACTTTTTCCGGAGAATCCGGGGATTGTCTTTGTTTGCTGGGGCCGAACGGGACGGGAAAAACCACGCTTCTCAAGTGTGTTCTCGGCATACTTGCGCCTCAGCGGGGCCGGGTTCTCATAGGAGGAGCCGAACTGACGGCGCTTTCCTCCCGGGAACGGGGCCGGAGGGTGGCCTACGTGCCCCAGGCGGGGAGCACCACCTTTCCCTATACGGTGAAGGAGCTTGTGCTCATGGGGCGCATTCCCTATCTCGAGTGGGGGAGAGCCCCGGGAAAGAAGGATGTTCAGGCGGCGGATAGGGCTTTGGAATCCCTGAACCTCCGTTCCTTTGCAGAACGCCGTTTCAACGAATTGAGCGGCGGCGAGAGGCAGCTCATTCTTCTTGCCCGGGCCTTGGCTCAGGATGCTCCGGTACTGGTTCTCGACGAGCCCACGGCAAATCTCGATTATGCCAATCAAATTCGGGTGCTTTCGGCGCTCTGGGATCTTGTGAAGAAGAAGTACACCATTCTGATGGCCACACATTTTCCCAACCACGCTTTTCTTGCGGGAACCCGGGTATTGCTGATCAAGGATGGAAACATTATCTCCCAGGGATTTCCCGAAGAGGTTATTACGGAAGAGTCCATGAGCGGGCTTTATCGAACTCCCCTCAAGGTTCTTTCGAGTTCCGAAGAACGCTGTCGGGGAGGGGAGGTTCGGGTTTGCGTGCCCTTGATGGTTTCCTGAAACCGGAAGTCTTTCCGCACCCACATTGTCGGGCAAGGGCTTTTGGCAACCGAGGGGTTCCGCCGTTTTTGCAGAATTCTCGAAATTACGGGGAGTAAGGACAAGCTTTTCGGGAAATACAATCCGAAAGTATGCGAAAGAAACGGGGTGGGGTATTGAGATTTTTACGAAACGGGAAGTTGATCGAAAAAGTGTGCCTGGGCCTTTTGATGGCGTCGGCAGTGAGCTTCGTTCTCCTCGGAAATGCCTGGGGGAGCGAAAAGAGCGTGGTGGATATGGGGGGAAAAAGCGTTTTCGTTCCTGAAAAGGTGGAACGCATTCTCATAACGTGCTACGGGGGAGTGACCCAGGAAATCGCGGTGCTGGGGCTGGCGGAGAAGATCGTGGGGCAGCCCTCCATGGAGCGTTTTCCTCTTCTTCTATCCCGTTATCCCGCCTTTGGGGAGCTTCCCCATGCGGGATCTTTCAACAATATCAATGTGGAGGAGGCTCTGAAGCTTCGACCGGATCTTGTTCTCGCAAGCGTTACCGCCGAAAAGGGAAACCAACAGCTTCGGGATGTGGGGCTTCCGGTAGTGACGGTGCTTACCGGAAGGGCAGATATGGAAACACTGCAGAAGGAGTTTCTCCTTCTCGGATCCCTTACGGGGCAGGAAGTTCGGGCCCGAGAACTGGTGGATTACTGGCAGAAGATTCTCGGGCTTCTCGAGGAACGGCTTGCCTCGCTTTCCCAGGGAGAGCGGAAACGGGTGTACTACATGCTGGGAAATCCTCTTCATACCAACGGAAGCGCCTGGTGGGGAGAGGCCTTTATCCGGACCGCCGGGGGCATCAACGTGGCCTCCGAAATGGGGAAGGTGCGGGATGTGAACGTGGAACAACTTCTCCAGTGGGATCCGGATGTGCTTATTCTCAGTTCCAACGAGGGAAAGCCGGTGCTTCGGGGAGATCTCGAAGAGGATCCCCGCCTTTGTAATCTCCGGGCTCTTCGGGAAAATTCCGTTTACTACTGCCCCATAGGAGCCTTCTGGTGGGACCGCCCTTCTCCCGAAGCGGCCCTGGGCTTTCTCTGGCTTGCCACGACCCTCTATCCCGAAAGGTTCTCCGACGTGGATCTGCATGAAGAGACGAAGTATTTTTTCGAGAAATTTTATGAAATTTCTTTGACAGAAGAGCAGGTGGAGGGATTTCTCGATCCCTTCGGTGCCAAAGAGCTCTAAAGGAGGACGATTATGAACTATAACGTACCGCCCAGACTCGGCATGGTGTCTCCTCCGGAGGGGCTTGAAGTACTTCAGGATCTCGGTCGGGGGTACAAGGCCTATAAAGCGGTGACCGTAGCGCTGAATCTGGGCCTTTTCGATTGGCTCGAGGAGAAGAAAAAAGCTCATAAAGAAGAGTTCGTACTCGAACTCGGTATCAATGGGGCTCTTTGCAGAAGCTATCTTCATGCCTTGGAAGAGCTCGGTTTTCTCGTTCAGGAAGAGGAGAGTTTTTTCCGGAATTCCCCCGAAGCTTCGGAGTTTTTCGTCCAGACTTCTCCCTCGTATCAGGGAGACTGGTTCGCCGCCTGGGGAAGCCCGGAAAGTCGCTGGAGTTTCCTCGGGGAGACTCTGCTGCTCCAGGAGCCGGTACTCCGGGAGTTCTCTTCGGGCCCCGGAGAATCCTTTATCCGTTCTCTGGGTCAGAGAATGCTCCAGGGGGAACTTCAGGAGATCGTGAAAGCCGTAACGTCCTGGGAGCATTTTCCCGAAGCCCGGAGCATCCTCGATCTCGGAGGAGGGCACGGGCTTCTCGGCATGGCTCTCTGTCAGGAAAATCCGGAAATGAGCATGGTGCTTTTCGACAAGCCCCACGTGGTGCCCTATGCGGAGCCCTACGTTGCGGGAGCGGGTCTGGAAAACCGGGTGATCCTCCGGGGAGGGGATGCCATGGTGGAACATCTCGAAGGCCCCTTCGACATCATTTTGGTGTCTCACGTACTCTACAAGTTTCGGAAGGAGCTTCCCGGCTTTTTCGAAAGAATTGCCGGATCCCTCGTTCCGGGAGGGCTTTTTGTTTCGAATCACTGGTTCTGCAATCCCGGATGCGCCCCCGGCAAAGGTTTGCAGGATCTCGAACAGGGACTCCACAGCTTCGGTCATCCTCTCTGTCACGTGGAGGATTTTCCCCGGCTTATGGAGCAGGCCGGATTAGTGCCCCTCGAAGAAGTGGTGACCGTTTCCGGAACCTTTGGCGACTCTCTTCTTCATCGTGCGGCCCGCACAGGAGTCTTTCAGGCTTCCCGAAGGGAGAAGAAGGCATGATTTCCTTCGATCCCGGGGTAATTCTCAAGGAAACCTGGGCCTATCTTCGGCAGGCTCTTGCGGAGGAGTATGCATCCCTTCGGGTGGAACGAGTGGTTTTCGGCCTCTTTTTCACGGGAGTCAAGCTGAGCAACGGAGATGGAGGCATATGTTTCACTCCGGTAAAGGCCATTCCCGAGGCGGTCTGCTGCCCCTCCTCGGCGAAGGTCATGCCCCTTTCGGGGCGCCTGAAGGGGATGGAAGTGGATAGGGTGCTTCGGGAGATGGAAGAGGGAAGCCCCCTCAAAAAGGCTCTGGGAATCGCCACGTTGAATGCCCTCTCCCTTACCCTGGAACGCTCTCAGGGAACCCCGGACTTCGAAGTTGTTCTTGAAAAGGACGCCCTGGATCTGCTCACGCTGCACGAGGAGGAATTCGTGGTGGTGGTGGGGGCTCTCGCTCCCTATCTCAAGCGCTTGAAGGCCCGGGGCAAGCCCTTTCGGGTGCTCGAAATGGATCCCCGGACTCTGAAAAAGGACGAGATGCCCTTTTACTCTCCCGCCGAAGAAGCTCCTCTATACGTTCCGAAGGCGGATCTTCTCGTGGTTACGGGAACCAGCCTGGTAAACGACACCCTCGAGGGGCTTCTCGCCCTGGCTCGGAAAGATGCGAAGGTCGTCGTGCTCGGCCCCACCGCAAGCCAGTATCCCCGAGCCTTCTTCGAACGGGGAGTGGACATGCTCGGAGGTATACGGGTTACCGCGCCGGATGATTTGCTGGAGCTTCTTGCCGAGGGAGGATCGGGATATCATTTTTTCGGACGATCCGCAGAGCGCACCACCATCGTGCCCCGTCTTTCCTGAATGGAAAGCCCGAGCATACAGAAAAGGAGAGGCCTTCAAAGGGCCTCTCCTTTTTTTCTTCCTCGCTTGTCAGATCGACCCCGCCACGACGCAGCCTTTCCGAGAAAGCATGTCAGGCAAAGCAGTCTCGGGGGGTCATTCTTCGGAGGAAAGCTTGTTTTTTTTGGCCCTTCGCGCATCTCCGCAGGCTTTGCAGATGCCGTATACGAGAAGCTGTTTTCCCTCCACGGAGCATCCCTCGGGTACGTCCACCCTCGGCATGGACTGCCCCAGAAGACATTCCATGGAGCCGCATTCGAGGCAGCAAAAATGAGGATGGTCTCCGGGACATCCCGGAGTGTTCAGGGGATGGGCGCGAAAGCGCCAGGATCCGTCGGTGCCCTGGATCTTGTGGATTACCCGGCGCTCTTCGAGAAGGGCCAAATTACGATAAAGGGTAATCCGATCCCATTCGTTGCCGAGAAGCTCCATGAGCTCTCCGTGGCTCAGAGGCTTGTCCGTGCTGTAGAGAATACGGAGAAGCTCCAGCCGCAGCGATGTAAGACGTATGTCGTGGGATGCGAGAATATGGGCATACTTGTTCATTACCGAATTCCGAAGGGGCATCGGGGGTAGGTGCAGGGAGAACACTCTGCGCACAGTCCGCCCACGCCCCAACGGCGCACCTCCTTTTCTGTGGGATAGATGCCTGCGGCTATCTGCATGAGTAGAGGATCCAAAGAAGTCCGCTCGTCGTGCACCACGCAGGCGGGGGCTCCGATGAGGGCGGTTTTGCCCCGTATGCCGAGCATGAGCATGGATCCCGGAAGGGCGGGAACTCCCCGGAAGAGCACGGAATCCGCCACTTCCTGAATGGCTCCGGGAGTGCGGTCGTCCGCATCCACGCTCATTCCCCCCGTACAGAGTACCACATGGGGGTTTTTTTCGAGAGCCCTCCGGATAGCTCCGGCGATCTCTTCCTGGGTGTCTCCCACGATCTGCTGTTCCAGAAGGGTGCCGCCGAAGAGTTCCAGCTTGCGCCGGAGTTTGGGGGCAAAGGCATCTCGAACAAGCCCTTTTTTCAATTCCGATCCCGTGGTAACCAGGGAGACTTGCAGAGGGCGGAAGGGGCGAATTTCCATGGGGGCGGCAATTCCTTCGGCTCTTCGGACAGTCTCCTCGGATACTGCCAGAGGAATAATACGGAAGGCTCCGATGGTGTCTCCCGAAGCTACCATGCTTTTGGGGGAGAGGGCGGCAAAGATCCAGAGAGGATCTTCGTTGATGGCGTGGACCATCTGGGGATCATAGAGTAAAAGCCCGGAGACCGAGGCGGAGAGAACGCACTTTCCCTCTTCAGGCCCCGAAAGGGAGAGGTTGGCTCCCCGGAGGATTTTTGCGAGTCTCAGGGCGGCATCGTTTTCGTGGACCTCCCCTTCCTCCAGGGAGAGTACCGAAAGGTGTTCCCGTCCCATGGAGCGGAGCACCGGAAGGTCTTCTTCGGTGACCACGTGGCCCTTTCGAAAGCGAGCCCCCTTGTATCCCTTTTCCGGCAGCACCTGGGTAAGGTCGTGGGAAAGGGGAAGCCCCAGAGCCTCCTCGAGAGTTATTATCTTCTGTTTCACCGTAAAAGCCCTCCTTGTCTACGTTTGCAAGATATCTGTTTCTTCACGATACGAATAATCATACGAATGGGGCTTGTGCTCCGGATGCGCCGTGGAAGGAGGGGCATCGAAAAGATGGATGCTCCTGGGAGGAATGGCCATGCGAACCGAAGAACCCTCGAAAAGGTTCATTTCGCGATATGATTCCAGGGAATACTCCACGTGCCAGGAATGCCCCGCCGCAGAGATGTACATACGATAAAAGCTTCCCAGAGAAAAAATTTCCGTTACGGTTCCTTCAAGAATGTTGGGCTGCAAAACCGGATCTACCGGCAAGTCCGGATAGAGAAGCTTGATTCCGTGAGGGGGGATAAAGGCGGCATTTTTTCCCGGAGAGGGATCTTCCGCAAGGCGGAGTCTCCAGGTATCTCCGGAAAGCCAGGAACATTCCTCGGTTTTTTCCACGGTTCCCTGAAGAACCGTTCCCCAGCCGAAGGCACTCCAGGCATGATATGCCGCATGAGGAGACCAGAGATCCTCGATGGGGATCCCCGGTGAAAGAGTGCCTTCCCGAAGAAAATAAAACACATCTCCCAAGGCGCTCACATCTTCCACGGAATGAGTAACGCAAAGCATGGGAGTTCGGGTGGTCTCTTGAAGCTGTCGCAATTCCCGGCGTAAATTGCGGCGCAGCGGGCCATCCAGGGCGCTGAAAGGTTCGTCCAGAAGAAGCAGATCCGGCTCCGCCGCAAGAGAGCGGGCAAGAGCCACCCGCTGGCGCTGGCCCCCGGAAATTTGATGAGGGTAACGGTGTTCCAGGCCTTCCAGACGCATGAGAGAGAGCCACTCTCCGGGAGTTTTTCCGGATTTTCGGGGCATGCCGTAGGCTACGTTGTTTTCCAGAGTAAGATGAGGAAAGAGAGCGAGATCCTGAGAAAGATATCCTATGCGACGCTTGCGGGGAGGAAGCCAGAAGCGTGAGTGTTCGTCGAAAAGGATGCGATCTTTCATGCGAAGGGTTCCCCGGGCGCGGGGTTCCAGTCCCGCGATAATACGCAGGAGAGTGCTTTTCCCCACCCCGCTGGGACCGAAGATGACTCCCATACCCCCCCTGAAGGAGAGAGATGCGGTGAGGAAAAAGGCTCCTCGGGAAAAGGTCAGGGATCCCTCAAGAAGAAAGTTCATGGCGTCCCTCCTCAATGCGGCGGACGAAGAAGAGGCTGGCGGTTCCCGCCGCCACCAGCAGAATCGAAGCAAGATATGCGGTGGAGAAGTGAAGTCGTTCCACCTGACTGTAAATGTAGAGCGGAAGCGTTTGGGTGCGGCCGGGCATGTTTCCCGCCACCATGAGGGTAACTCCGAAATCTCCCAGGGCTCGGGCAGAGGCAAGAGCGAGGCCGGCAAAGAGATGGCGTCGAGCCAGGGGAAGGGTAATGCGGAAGAAAATACGCCATTCCGAATCACCCAGGGTGCGGGCGGTGTCTTCCAGGAGAGAGGGAACTCCGGCGAAGCCCGTCCGGCAGGATTGAATCATGATAGGAAGAGACGGAAGAAGCGCACCGATAGCCGCGGCGGTAAAAGTAAAGGGAATACCCAGCTCTTTGAGAAAAGGCGTATGCCCCAGAAGGGCGAGAAGATAGAGCCCCATCACGCTGGGGGGAAGCACCACCGGAAGAAGCACCACCAGGGAGAGGGCGGTGCGGCCGGGAAAGGTTTTTTTCGCGAGGATCCACCCTATGGAAATTCCGAAAAGAAGAAGAAGAGGGATGTTTATGGCAAGAACCTTGAGGCTGATGCAGAAGGAAGCGATCATGATATTTCCCGGGAAATAAGAAATACCGCTTCGTTCCTTTCATAGAGAAAAGGAACCGCATGTCCTCGATGCCGGTTCCCGCAAGAAAACCTGAGGGCCGGAGAGAAAGGGGGCTCTTGATATGTGTGGCGCATGAAGAATAAACTCCCTTCGTATGACAACCGGTGCGACACGGAAAGAGGGGAATTGCCGATGTCGCATCTCTATTGCATGTTATACATAATGCTCCGGCAGGTCAAGCACAAAGTGCCCTTTCTGGAAAGGGAAAGGGCTTTCGAAAGGTTGGAATGTGGAGGTGCAAAAAAGCCTTCCTGCACGAAAAAAGATTCGCCGGAAGGCTTTGATGATAACCAAGATCGTTCGTGTAACCAGCAAGGAAAGATTTCTTAGAGGGCCGGTGAGAGGGGCCGGGCGATCTTCTCGAAGAGATCCCAGTGATATTCGTGTTTCTCCTCATTCTCCTCCAGGGCTTCCAGGGAAATGCCGAAGATCTGCAGCGGCAGGGCTGGTTCCGTCAGTTCCTTTCCCCGGGGAGATACGTATCGGGAGAGGAGCTCCAGATCCTCTTCCCTTGGGGTTACCCAGAACCACCAGGGTATGGAGTCGTAGTTCGTGGTATCCCGGTCGAAATACCAGGGAAGAAATATCCGTCGTTGCAGCATCATCCAGAGCTGAAACTGCCCCAGCTCGTTCCAGAGACCCTCGGGAATTTTCGCCGAAGAGGGGAGAAACTGAAAATAGAAGCGATCCGTATGAAAAAGCCCGTGGATATCCCCCGGAGGAGAGGAGAGGTGCTGAAAGTGCTCGCTGTCGTAGTGGTGCAGAAAAAGCAGATCCAGCTCCAGGAGACCGTGGGAAAGGTTTTTTTCCCCAGCCCAGGAATTCCATCGTTCCTCTCTCGAAGGATCCGCTGCGGGAATTTCCAGGGGAAGGGGCCAGCTCTCCCGGATCTGCCGAACCTCCCGGTGTTCCGGATAAAGCCATCGAAAGCCCTCTTCCGATTCCTCCCAGAGCTCCTTCGGAGAAAGGGCGGGAGCGTATTCCAGAAGCTCTCCGGGGCGAAACTCCTTGATTCCCCATCGTCCCTGAAACCCTCGGTTCAGAAGGAGTTCCAGGAGGGTACGCCGGTGGGCTCTTTCGAGATTTTCCGGAGAGTTTCCCGGAAGGCAGGGGAGGCAGTAATGATCCGCCATCTCCCGATAGCGGGTTCTCCCCCGGAAGGTAAGAATATAGAGGGTGTCTTTTTTTTCAAGAAATCCCGCCCTTTCGAGGCGATCCAGATTTTCCGGATCCTCTCCCTCCAGAGCCACGGTTTTTGGGGACCAGCAGGGATGACGGGCATCGAAAAGCAGCAGTACCTCTTCCATGAATGCCACCTCCTTGATAGCGAACGTCGGTCTCGGTATGGAAAGGAGGCCCCGGGTATATGCCGGAGCCTCGAAGAAACGAATATCATCAATCCTGGTACATTTTTTCGGCTGAAGAACACCTTTAGAGATGCAGTTATCCCCTCTCCGCGCGATCCTCATGCAGGGCCTTCCAGAGGGACCAGCAGGCGAGAACCATGACTATGGCAAAGGGAAAGGCCACGGCGATGGAGGCGATCTGCAGGGCCTTGAGCCCTCCACTCTGGAGCAGTACGAAGGCAAGAGCCGCCTGGAGAGCTCCCCATACCGCCATCTGCATCTTGGGAGGGTTCAGATTTCCCCGGGTGGAGTACATGGAAAGCACGAAGGTGGCGGAGTTGGCGGAGGTGATGAAGAAGGTGGAGATGAGCACCACCGAAACCAGAGAGAGGGCCATGCCGAGAGGATAGTGGCTGAACATCTCGAAGAGCCCCGTGGCGATGTTGTCGATAATCTTCTGGGCCGCTTCGGGAGCGATCTGGGCGATATCCAGATGCAGCGCCGAGGTGCCGAAGACGGCGAACCAGGTGAAGCTTCCCAGGGCGGGAACGATAAGCACGCCGGTGACGAACTCCCGAATGGTGCGCCCCCGGGAGATCCGGGCGATGAAGCTTCCCACGAAGGGAGCCCAGGCGATCCACCAGGCCCAGTAGAAGAGGGTCCACCATCCCATCCACTGTTTGAAATTCCCTCCGTAGGGAGCCATGTGAAAGCTCTCCCGCACCACGCTTCCCATGTAGTCCCCGATTCCCGTAAGAAGGGCCTCGATGATGGATACCGTGGGCCCCAGGATAAACATGGCCACCACAAGAAAGGCGGCGATACGGAGGTTCATGTTGGAGATGAACTGAATTCCCTTGTCGATTCCCGTCACGGCGGAGCCTGTGTAGATGATGCCGATTATGAGAATGATGAAAAACTGCACCCGGATGCTGTAGGGGATGTTAAAGAGATATTCCAGGCCGCTGTTGATCTGTTGAGCCCCCATGCCGAGAGAGGTGGCTACCCCCGCGATGGTGGCGAAAATGGCCAGGATGTCGATGATCTTGCCGAGAGGTCCCCGGACGCCTTTCTCTCCCAGAAGAGGGAGAAAGACCGAACTCACCAGCCCCGGGGCGTTCTTCCGGAACTGAAAATATGCCATGGCGAGAGCCAGCACCGCATAATTCGCCCAGGGATGAAGCCCCCAGTGGAAAAAGGATATCCGCATGGCCTGGGCCGCCGCCTCGGCGGTTTGAGGCTCCGCGAAGGGGGGCTGCATGTAGTGGAAGATGGGTTCTCCCACGCCGTAGAAAACCAAGCCGATTCCCATACCCGCGGAAAAAAGCATGGCGAACCAGGAAAGGGTGGAGTACTCCGGCCGGGAGTCTTCGGGGCCGAGCCGGACTTTGCCGAAGGAACTCAGGGCGAGCATAATGGGAAAGACCACGAAAATGGTCATCCCCACCATGTAAAGCCAGCCGAAATCGTCGATGAGGAAGTTGAACAGCCCCTGGGCGGCGGCTTCGAACCCTTTGGGAGCGATCCATCCCCAGAGAACCACTCCGAAGGTGATGATCAGGGAGATTACGAAGACCGCATTCCAGGGTGATTCCTTATTCAGGTTCTTCACGGGAAACCTCCTTATGTGTCTATGCGTAGTCAAAGCGACATGTTTCACGTGAAACATGTCGGAGTAGAGAGAGGACGGGGCCCTGGCACGACCCCGTCGTAACAGCTTCTACAGTACTCCCTAGATCTTGGTGGGAAAGACCGTGTATCCCTCCACCTCTTTGGTAAGGGCATCCAGAGCCACGCCTACCCGGTGATACCGGAGCTTCCACTCTTCTTCCCTGGAAAGCTGGGGATTTCCCAGAGGGTAGGGAACCGATACGGTCTGTACCAGCCGATTGTTCCCCATGGATTTCGCCACGTTCAGAAGGTTGCACATGGTGGTAATGGTAAAGCCCGCTCGCTCGATTTCCTTTGCCATCGTTGCACCGCAACGAGTACAGGTTCCTCAGGTGGCGGTAAGAATGACCGCATCCACACCGGCCTTCTTGAGATCCTCCGCGATCTCCCGGCCCATCCGGGCGGCCTCTCCCTGGGTGGTGCCGGTACCCACGGTGACGTAATAATAATCGTGGAGCTTCTTGAAGCGCCCTTCTTTTTCGTAGGCCCGCATGGCGTCAAGAGGAACCACCCGGTCCGGCACGGTATCCGCCGCCTCGGGATCGTAGCCCGCATGGATGGTTTTGTAATCCGGTACGGGAAAGACCTCGAGATCCGATATGTCGTATTTTCCCCACTTGGTGGCCGATGCGGACTGAATATGATCCGGATTGTGGGAGGGAACGATGCCTCCGGATGTCACCAGGGCGATGGTGATGCCCGAAAGATCTGCAATGGCGGGGGCCGGGGGCACCTTGTCCATCTTGGGAATGGGAAGCTCCGTGACGAAGGGCTCTCCCTTGAGTTTTTTGAGCATCATCTCCATGGCCCGGTCCGCCGCGGGCACGGGATTTTCCAAAAAGGTTTCGTACCGGATTCCCCGGACAAAATAGCCCTCCTCTTCGGCGGGCTTCAAAGGGCTTCCCGTGGCCAGCTTTTCCCCGAAAGTCGCCATGGCTTCAAGATCTTTTTTCATGAAGGTGGCCTTTCGGCCTCCCCGGAAAATGTAGAGATCTTTTTTATAAAGCTCCACTCCGGGATTCTCTTCATTCATGGAGGAAATCACGGGAACTCCGAACCGCTCCTTCACCGCCTTGCCGATGGCGCCGCAGGCATTGCCGTAGCGTCCCGCCATAAAGGCGGGGCCTGCGAAGAAGAGATCGAATTCCTTGTCCTCCAAAAAGCCCAGAATCCGGGCTACGGCTTCGTCGGTGGAGCTGGCGGCGAAGTTGTCCCCGCAGATCACCGTATGGGTGATTTCCACGTGGGGCATGAGGCTGTTCAGGAGCCCCGCGGCTCCCACGGTCCCTCCGTGAAGGGTGGGTTCGTAATCCGCCTGATCCTCCCCTCCCACCTGGCCGAAGAACTGATTGAGATAGGAAATGGCTTTCATGGCAATTCCTCCTTAAAATTCCCTGCAGGTCTTGAGGGAGGTTCCGCAGATTCCATCGGCGCAGAACATGGCGTTGTTCTCCATTACCAGGGAACCGTCCTCCCGGACGCATCCCTCCCAGCCGCCGGAAAGGCCATCCCGGGCAAGAGCTTCCAGTTCACCGAGTACCACCGGCATGGGGGGAAGCTCCAGATACTGAGAGACGTTCCCGCAGGAGACGATGGCATTCGCCGCCTCGTCCAGCGCTACCAGGGGCTGGGAGGCTCCATCCCGGCCGGTGCATTCGTTGGTGATTCCCACGGTTTTGATGCCCACCTTCTCCAGTTCCACCAGAACCTGAATGAAGTCCACGTCCGGGTTTCCGTAGCCTTCCTCCGCCACGAAGGCTCCCGCCGCTCCCAGATTGGAAGCCATGGAGGCCACCATCTGGGCGGAACGCTGCTTCTGATCCATGGCCACGTTGAGATTGGACATGATGACCCCCAGGAAGTTCAGCGTCTTGCCGTGCTCTTTCATGATTTTTTTAATGGTGACGCTGTTCTGCCACTGATAGGTGGAAATCTTGGAGGATACGGGCATGAAGCTGCCGGAGATGACCGCACCGTCGAGAATTTCGTTGGGATGCATAAAGGTGGGGAGCATGCGATTGCCGTCCCATCCGTAGATGAGGGTGTTGTATCCCAGGGCTTCCATCTGGGTCTGGGGCTGCAGCACGTAGACCACTCCGGGAAGCTTTCGGACCTCCGGAGAGCGCTCGTTCAGGGAAGGAAGGTCGAAAATCTCGGTATCTTCCGGAGTCAGATCCTTCAGACAGCGTCCCACGTACTCTGCCAGGCGCATTCCCGCCCAGCGAAGGGCCCGGTTCTTTTTCTGCTGTTCCCGCTGTTCGAAGGTTTCGTCGGAATCCGCCACCAGCACCAAGTTGCGAAGGGCTCCGAAGAGGGTATTTCTCTGAAAGGGGCCTCCCATGTCGATGAGACCGTCCTGAAAGCCTCCCCAGTGTTTGCCCACCACGATAAGGGACGCTCCCTTGAGGGTGTGGAGAGTGCCCTCTCCCGAGGGGGCGAGATCTCCCGTTACGCCGGGAAAGATGCTGGCGCCGCCCTTTACCTTGCAGCGCATTTCGAGAGCTTCCTTCACCGGGCAGAGGCGAACCATATCTCCGGGGTTGACGATGTGAAGTTCCGCGGAGGTGATGTGTTCATCCTCCCGAACCACCGCCAGGGCTTCCTCCTTGTTGATGCTCAAGATCCCTTCGGAAAAGGCGGTCCTCGCTCCGAAGGCGATCTCCTTTACGTGAAAATTGCCGATTTCCAGCCGCATATGCCAATCACTCCTTTATCGTGGAAAATTCCGAATTCATTTCCCCTTTGTCTTTCCTATGCGAAAGACGGGGATCCGGAAAGATGGAAATCGCACCAGTCGCTAGAGGCGCACCTCGCTGTGCTGGTCTCGGATGGAACGCACCGCATCCGCCAGTGCTTTGGGTTCCAGAACCATCTCCATCATTCCCAGTTGTTCTTCCCAGATTTCGGGAGCGATTTCCTCTCGAATCTCCTCTTCGAACATGTGATATACCGGGAGTCCCAACGGAACTCCTGCCAGGGGGCCTGCAAAGGTTGGATCTCCGGCGGTCACCGTTTCGGCGTAAATCTCCGCTCCTTCCGCATCGGAAGAGCCGAGAATCACCACCAGGGCTTCTTTGCCGAACGTGTCGAAAGCGTCCTTGATCCTCTGCTGATTCTGCAGGTCCATGGCTCCTGCGGCGGTTCACACGAAGCACTCCGTAACGGAGAAGATCACCTCCGCTCCCGTAGCCTCCAGAGCCACTTCCATGGCGGGGCCGGGGATGCCGTCCCGTTCTCCCAGAAGCAACAACTTCTTTCCCGCGAGCTTGGACAATGTATGTACCTCCCTTCTTTTGGATATGTATGGCACGGTGTGCCGAGGGCCGGAGATTCTCCAAGAGCTCCAGAGAAGAAAGAACCATGTGCGAAGAATCTCACGAAGTGGAGTGAGAACGATTTTGGGCTTTTGAAAAAAAATCTCGAAAGTTCTCGGCGAGTATCCGAATTTTATGAAAATTATGGTGTTACCTTCCATAAGGAAAAACGTGATTTTAGGGGTAGTACAAAACGTGAGAGGAAGAACAAAAAATTTCCGGACGGCAATCCATCCGGAAATTCGATATTCGCAGCTTGTAGAAGGGGTGTTCTTTGCCTGTTGAAACCCCCGTGCTTTGCTGGCAATCCGGGGTTTTCTATGACGCCGCCGGCCTTTCCGAATCCTCGTTTCTAATCTCCCGTCACGAGGTTCTCCCGGAGGGCCAGGCGGGTAAGCTCCGCCAGGTTGTTGCATCCCAGCTTATCCATGATTTTTCGTCGGTGGGTATCCACGGTGTTCTTGCTGATGTGGAGGGTTTTTCCGATCTCCCGGGTGCTGGTTCCCTGAACGAGAAGCTGGAGCACCTCGGTCTCTCGGGGAGAGAGGAGATCCCTCGAAGAGGGGGAGGGTTTGCGGAGGAGCTTCCGGTAATCTTCGAGAACCACGCTGGTTACCTTGGGGCTGAGATAGCACTCTCCCGAGGCGAGCACTCGGATGGCCGTCACCAGCTCCCGGGGGTTGGATTCCTTGAGAACGTATCCTTGGGCGCCGGTACGGAGAAACTCCGCGATCATCCGGGGGTTGTCGTGCATGGAAAGCCCCAGGATAGCCGTATTCGGAAGCTCCTGTCGGAGTATTCGGGAGACCTCGATGCCGTTCAGGTCTCCCAGGGTAACGTCCAGCACCGCCACCTGGGGCTGGAGTTTCCGGGCGAGCTCCAGTCCTTCCCGGCCGCTCCGGGCCATGCCCACCACCTCCAGATCCGGTTCCTTGGAAAGAAGCTCCTTCAGGCCGTTCAACACGATGGCATGATCGTCCGCCAAGAGAATACGGTGCTTCATGAGAGGCCCTCCTCCTTTGGGGGAACTTCCAGGGGAGCCCAGAGGGTGACGCAGGCTCCTCCCTGGGGAACGGGATCCACCCGAAGATAGCCCCGAAGATGCCGGAGCCTTTCCCGAATGCTGAAAAGGCCGAAGGCCTTGCTTTCGGAGGTGCGGAAGACTTCGGGATCGAATCCCCGGCCGTTATCCTGTACCGTAATCCCCACTCCCTTGGAATCCCGGTACATCCGAAGATGCACCCGGCTTGCCCGGGCGTGTTTGATCACGTTCATCAAAAGCTCTCGGGTCATCTGAAAGAGAAGAATCTTCACCTCTGGATCCAGGTGTTCCGGAGCCCCCTTTTCGGTAAAGGAAAACTCGATTCCCCGGGGAATAAGCATCTGTTCTCCCAGAGATTCCAAAGCCGCTTCGAGCCCCACCTCGTAGAGCAGGGGAGAGCTGATTTCGAAGGTGAGGCTCCGGGTTTCCCGTATTACGGACTCTACCATGGGAATAACCTCTTTCAGGGACCGGGAACAGGGTTCCGGAAGCTTCTCCGAGGTGAGATGGAGCTTCTGGAGGATCATGGCCAGGGAATAACCGATACGGTCGTGCAGATCCGTGGCGATTTGTCGCCGGGCCTTTTCCTCCGCCAGGGTGAGCCGGGTGGTGAGATTTCGGAGAGACTCCTTGTATTGAAGGAGATGTTTTTCCTTTCGTTTCAGCGCCTCCTGGGCCAGAATCCGGGGGGTGATATCGAGAAAGAGCACCGCCACCTCCTCGGAGCCGATGGCGAATCCCAGGGCCTGAAAATAGAGCCCCGTCTCCTTGTTGAAACCCTGGTAATCCACGGAATTTCCCGTGCGGATCACCTCTTCGATAAGCTCCTGCCACGCGGATTCCGTAGTGGGCCATACCTCCGCAAAGGTTCGGCCCACCACGGAAGAGCGCCGGACTCCCATAACCTTCTCATAGGCGGGGTTGATGTCTCGGAAAAGCACCTGGGGAGCTTCGGAATTCTCCGGGTTCCGGACTACCCGGTAGATGGCGAAGGGACAGAAATTTTTCTGGAACAGAGCTTCGTAGCGCTGGCTCTCTTCGTTTGGAGAAATCGGGGAAAAGGAGTTGTTCGACAAATTCATGAGACCTCCCTGGAAAGAGCTTCTTCTTCGAAAAAGAGAGGTGTTCCGGAAGGGGGAAGACCTCTCTTTTTCGCAACATCATGGAGATTCGAGGATTTTTCGAGCCTTGTCCACCTGATTGGGATAGAGTCCGAGAGGAACCGGTTTACCCGCGGAAGCCACCATATACCGTGCGCAGAGGGTCTTGTCCTTGAGACAGTACCGCTCCTTCATGGAGCTGGCAATGCTTTCGGGCATGGGAACCTGGCCGTTGAAAAAAGGGCACTTCTCCAATTTCTCACATACTCCCATGAACACACACCGTCCTTTCCGGGAAAAAACTCTCTTTTCTCAATATTCAGTATAGCATATGCCGGAAAGGAGGAACGAGGCATAAAAACTATCGGAAAAAATCGAAGAGACAGCCCATGTCGAAGGAGCCGAACCGGGATTTGCCGAACCGCTGATAAACCTTTCTCCTCGCCTCCTCCAGGCTGGGAGAGGTAACTCCGTGCCGGATGGAGAGGGATGCCTCGATATAGGCCGCCAGTTTGTCGCAGATCTCCACCAGAACGCCGTCGAAGGGCCATGCCTGGGGGGTGGTTTGCAAAGAAAGGGCCTCGGGGGTCTCATCGCCTTCTTTGAGAAGAAGCACCTCTCCCGAGGGAAACCGGAGTTTTTGATGGAAGACGTTTTCCGTGAAGAAACGCAGCTCCTCGCCGCACTCTTCGGAGAGAAGGGGATAGACCTTGGAATGCATGGCTTCCTTCTCGTACTCTTCGATAAGCTCCTCCAGCCCTTCCACGGAGCGTTTCACCGGGCTGATGATGTCCCGGGTAAGTACCTCGGGAAGATCGTGAAAGAGCCCTCCCAGAAAGGCGTTCCGCCCCCGGAGCGGAGGAAGCTCCATGTGCACCGTCACCACGTAGGCCAGAAAGGCTACGCAGAGCATATGGTCCAGCACCGACGTCTGGGGAATTCTTGGAGTCTGGGACCAGCGCTTCTGAAACCGGAGCTGTCCCACCAGGTCGAGAAAGGCGTAGAGCCCTCCCTTGCGGGAATAACTCTCCATGCCCAGCAGCATTTCCTGTACCGAGGGAATGTCCTGGTATTCCTCCAGCTGCGAGTCGATGGAGCGCCGGGTTTCCTCGATGCCGTAGAGAGATTGGCTCCAGTGGTAGACAAGGCCGAACTCCCACTTGGTGGCCAGATAGTGGGCGGCCCGCAGAATTCGCTTTTCCCTCGCGAAGGAAGTGCCGAAAAAATACGCTTCAAAACGATCCCGAAAGGCGACACTTACCCCCCGAAGATCTTCCTCAAGCTGTTGCAGCACCCATCGGTTGAGCTTATCCCCGGATTTTTCCATCATCATGTGAAAGATGGGAGGCTTGATATCCGTAAGAAGCACCCGGTGAAGAAATTCGAAGATGCCCCCTTCCACCAGGGCGGTCCAGGAGAGGGGGGAGTCCTCGTTCCGGCGTTCCTCCTCGGTGGCGATAAGGTAGGCGATGATCATCTTGTGGGCCTGTTTGCCCAGCTCCGTAAATTGAATGGGCCGGGGATGGTCGTTCCAGCGTTCTATGGAGGCGGCGGAAAAAAGTCGTTCCACCAGGCTTCGACGGATCATGACGGTTCAAAACTCCCTTCTCTTTTCAGGGTATGTACCCCTTTATGATAGCGAAGATCGTCTCTTCCGTCATCTTGCCCGAAAGAATGAAGGTCAGCATTGATCTATGCCTTTCATCGCAAAAATGCCCTTTTTAGCCTTCCGTATCCGGAAGGAAGAGAAAAAACGTCTCTCCACATCCGGGAAAGGCCTTCTTTGCCGCTTCTTTCGAGAGAATTCGAGGGGTACAATGAGAGCCATGGGGCGGGCCTGTTCGAGCCCGTCGAAAGAAAGACATGCGTACTGCAAGGGAGGTTCGAAAATCATGAGGCACACAAAGCGCAACAGAGGAAGCGCCACGCTTCTCGTGGTGGCGGGGGTGGCTCTTCTCGCTCTCGGAGCGGGGGGAACCTGGTTTCTTATGGACGAACGTTCCGAAGGCTTTCGGGAGGAGATGCGCAACGCCCAGTCCTGGATGCGGGAATCCCTGAAGGATGCGGAAAAGGAGATGGAGAAAGCCCGGGAAGATCTCCGGAATCTGGGGGCGGACTTCTCCCGGAAGAAAGAGGAGTGGCAGCGCCTTCTCAAGGAGAAAACCGACGAAGCCGGGGTCATGATGGAAGATCTCCGGAAAAAGCTCGGAGAGGCCACCAAAAAGGGAGAAGAGGTACGGGAGGAGCTGCAGCGGGAATACGAAGAGAAGCTGGAAGCTTTGAAAAAGGACTTCTCCCAGCGATTTACCGAGGGAAAAGAGGAGATGGAACGGCGCTTGACGGAACAGCGCCAGGAGTTCCTCAAGGAGAAAGAGGCCTTGGAGGGTCGCTTTATGGAGGAAAAAGAAAGTTTGAAGCATGAAGCCTCCCGCATTCTTGAAGAGGCCCGGAAAGAAATGAAGGAAATGCTCCGGCAGAAGGAGGAAGAGCTTCAGGATCTTCGGAACAAGCTGGAACAAAAGGATACCCCCGAAGAGGTTTCTCCGTAAAACCCTCTTCCGGAGCCGGGGAAAAAAGATCCCGAAAGAGCGAAAAATCGCCTTTTTTCAGGCAAAATCGGATGTAGTCCCCCGGCGAGGTATGGTACAATAACCCAGGTGCGCTTAAGGTTCGAGAAATCCGGATATGGCAGCTGTCAAGGAGGGAAGAAAGATGACTGAATGCGGTAATGGTAATGGAGGAAATGACAAGAAGATGCTCTTCATCTCTTTAGGTGTTCTCTGTGCGATTTTTCTCGGAGTTACCTCCTTTGTATGGAGTTCCGTGAATCGTCAGAACCTGGAGCTGGCAAACTCGGTTTCCGCCTTGGAATCCCAGATAAAAACCATGAAAGCCGCTTCGGAAGGAACCGCTTCTCCCGAAGGAGAGAAAAATATGGCCTCTCTCCAGAAGGACGTGCGGAACCTCAACTCCCAGGTAGACCAGCTTCGGAAAGATCTGCAAAGCGCTCTTTCCCGGATGGAGACCATGAAAGCGGAGCTCGAATCCATGGCGGGAGAAGGTTCGAAGATTCAGGCCCGGCTCCAGGAGGCGGCGAAAAAATCCCTGGCCTTTCAGAAGGAGTTTCTGGAGCATCTCGAGGCTCTCACCGCCACCCAGGAGGAGCTTCTCTCTTCGGAACAACAGTAGGGAGGCGGCAGCTGGCGAATCGTTTCGGGAGCTTTTCGGAATGAAGCTGAACACCGCTGGGGCGGTGACGGTGTAGAAGGCATCCTGTACATAATCAAGGAGGGTAAATGTTCTATGGGTGAATCGAAGGCGTCTCAGAAGATGGAGGCCCTGGTGGAGAAGTTCGGGGTAGGGGTGGTAACGAAGAAGGCCTTTTTTATCGGTCTTGCGGCGGTAGCGCTTTTTGCGCTCGTGCTGGGGAACATCATGTGGACCCAGATGAGCGGCCGGATTGCCGCAGTGGAAGAGCAGGTTGCGGCCATGCGTTCGGTAAACGAAAACGTAAAGGCCATGATGCAGAAGGCCGAGGAGAGCATTAACGCCATTACCGCCACGGCGGCGGAGCTGGAAAACACCGCCAAGGTTCTCGAAGAGCTTCAGGGGAAGGTTCAGTCTCTGGAAGGAAGCTTCGGAGAACTGCGGCAGGATATGCAGAGCGTGGTTTCCCTGGCGGCTCAGCAGGGACAGGCCATGAGAAAAGCCATGGAAGTACAGAAGGAAACTCTCGCCCAGCTTGCGGAAATCGTATCCTCCCAGGAGGCCCTGCTGCACCAGGAATAAGCGAAACAGCAGCAAGACTGTGGAGCACGTTTGTCGCGGAAGCCTATACACGAGGAGCCCCTTGTACAAGGGGCTCCTCGTTCGGTTATCGTTCCCTCGCTCTCCGGATTGAGGAGATGCGGAGAGCAAGGGTGGTTCTTCGCAGCACATCTTTCCGCCTGGAGCGAGAGTTCTTGGCCGAGTTTTCCGGAAGACGCCTCGGAACAAAGATGCCCCGGAAGATCTCCTTGGCACCATCTCTCCGAAACTATTCCTCCGAATCGGAATCGCCTTTCTTTCCCCGCTCCAGCCGGTGAAGCTGTCGTTTTCCGTGGGGATCTCCATGGGTGGGAACGATGCAGATGAAGACAAAATCTTTCTCCGGGTGATGGTTTTCGAAGGTATGCTCGGTGCCCCCGGGAATACGTCCCCAGGATCCTTCGGGAAGGGGCCCCACCTCGCCGTTTACCACGATCTGCCCCTCCCCGGCGATACCCAGCACGAAATGGTCCCACTCGTGAGAATGGGGAGGAACGCAGCATCCCGGAGGAAGCACGAAATGGCGCATGGTGTATTCCTTCCAGAAGCGTTCGGGGCCGAAAATAATCCGCTTGGTGATATTCGGAGCCAGGGCCGAAGCGTTGTATACCGGAAGATCTTCAATGCGTCCCGTAAGGGGTTTCTTTGGAATATCCTGCATGGCAGTACCCTCCTTGTGGTCTCTTGTTTTAGGTTTGCGGCCCCCCGGAAAATTACGGCAAAGTATTTTGCCGTACCAAGCGAAAGCTGGAAGGGGCATATAGGTCAGTATATATGAGAAAGCGGGATCTTTGCAAAGATCCCGCTTTCAAAAAGGGAGAGTTAGAGGAAGCTCGTGGCTTCCCAGTATATTTCCCGTGCCCCGGGTTTTCTTGCGGAGAAGCTCCGGGGCACGGGGAGGGGATCCTACTTCTTCATGGCCTCCAGAACCTTCTTGGGAAGGGCGGGAAGCTCGGTGATCCGGGCGCCGCAGGCGTTGTAAATAGCGTTCAGCACTGCGGGGTGCGGGGCGGAAAGGGGCAGTTCTCCCGTTCCGGAAGCACCGAAGGGACCGAATTCCCGGGGGCTCTCCATATGAATCAGCCGGATGCAGTCGGGAATGTCCTTGGCGAAGGGAAGTCCGCAGCCGATGAGGTTGTTGTGCTTCTCCACGTCGTCGAAATCTTCGCTGAGAGCGAAGCCGATTCCCTGGGCGATACCGCCGTAAAGCTGGCCTTCCACCACGGCGAAGTTATTGATCTTCCCCACGTCCGCCGCCAGGGTGAACTTTTCCACCGTGGTCTTGCCGGTAGCAGTCTCCACAGCCACCTGGGCCATGAAAATGCCGAACATGTGGTTCGCGAAGGGATATCCCTGGCCGGTGACGTCGTCCATGCCGGTGCAGTGCTGTACGTCTCCGTCCACGTTCCGGAGGGTGGCGGTCCACTGACCCCGGTGATGTACGGGGAGCCCCTCGGCGATCATCTCGTCGTAGGTGCGGTAGGTGCCGTCATCCTTGCGCATGGCGTCGAGAAGCTTCTGGCAGCTGTCCACGATGGCGTTCCCCACCATGACCTGGCAGCGGCTCGCCGCGGCGGCTCCGCTGTTGGGGGCCTTGGAGGTGTCGTTGCAGATGAGCTTGATCTGTTCGGGTTTGATTCCCAAAGGTTTCAGAGCTTCGTGGGCGGTTCCCACGCAGCCCATGTCGGCGCCCTGGCCGTGATCTTCCCAGGTATTGTAGAGGATCACGCCGTCCTTGGTGAGCTCCACATCGCTCTCGGCCTCGTCGGGGCCGTCGTCGTTGGAGTTGTAGATACCGAAGGCGATACCCACGCCCCGTTTGACTTTATCCGTGGAATTGGCCTTGGCGAAGGCCTTGGCCTCTTCGTAGTAGGGGCGAACTCTGGCGATCATGGCCTGGAGAGGATAGACCTCGGGGCGCTGGCCGCTGGGCATGGTGTCTCCGGGCTGAATCACGTTATGTTCCCGGAACTCCAGGGGATCCATGCCGGCTTTCTCCGCCAGCATATCCATCATGATCTCCCCCGCCAGGTAGGTCTGGGGAGCTCCGTAGGCCCGGAAGGCGCCGCACCACTTATGGTTCGTGAAGGCGGTATAGCCGCATCCCCGAATATTGTTCAGCCGGTAGGGAGCGAAGAGGAACTGGCCGCCCTTGTTCGTAAGATCCTGACTGGATTCGGAATAGGGGCCGTGATCCACGTACCAGGCGGATTCAACGGCGGTGAGCTTGCCCTTCTCGTCGATTCCCGCCTTCACCTTGAAGAGGAAGGGGGAGCGCTTGGGAGTCCGGACGATATGCTCCTTCATGTCGAGGCGCATGTACACCGGGCGTCCCGTGGCGATGACGCAGATGGCAAGGAGAGGCTCGTTGGTGGGGGCCACCTTGTAGCCGAAGCTGGCACCCATGTTGTTCTGGATAACCCGGATCTTGCTGGGAGCGACTCCCACGCCCCGGGCGATCATCATCTGATGCCGGTAGACGCAGATGCTCTTGGTCTGGATGGTGAGAAGTCCTTCGTGGTCGTAATAGCCGAAGCCGCAATCCGTCTCGATGGTGAGATGGGGCTGCCGGGAGCTGTAGAACTCTTCTTCCAGCACGTGGGCGGATTTCTTGAGAAGCTCTTCGGTTTCCTTGGGATCGCCCTTGATGATGGGGCGCTTGTTGAAGACGTTGGGCATGCCGTCGATGCCGTCGATCTCCTCGTATACCTTTACGGCATCGGCCTTGATGGCATCCTTGATATGCAGAAGGGCGGGAAGCTCCTCCATCTCCACCTTCACCGCCTTGGCGGCCGCCTTGGCCTGCTCCTCGGTGTCGGCGCAGACGATGGCCACGCACTCGCCTATCTGGCGGATCTTGTCGCCCTCGGCGACCATGATGCGCCGTTCCCAGCCGTCGGTGGTGGCGGTGCCGGAACCTGCCTGTCCACGAATGCGGTTGGTACCCTTATTGGCCTTGATGTCCTCGAAGGTGACCACCTTGAAGACTCCGGGCATCTTTTCGGCTTCGGAAATATCGATCTTGAGAATTTTTGCATGGTGGGTTTCGGGGCACACGGGAACCGCATGGAGAGTGCCCACGGGAAGCTTGAGGGCGATATCGTCCCCGAAGTCCCAGGTTCCGGTGGCTTTGTACACTGCACTGGGCCGGGGATAGTAGGTTCCCCAGACGGAGCCGTCCTTGCCCATCATTTCTTTGAAATCCGTCATCTCCGCTTCGCCCCGGAGAACTTCCGCGGCCATCATCACCGCATCCACCACCTGGACGTAGCCCGTGCAGCGGCAGGCGTTGCGGTTCTTCTGGAACCAATCGCGCACGTCTTCCCGGGTGGGATTCTTATTCTCGTCGAGAAGCGCCTTGGCGCTCATGATGAAACCAGGAATGCAGAAACCGCACTGAATGGCACCGCTCTTCACGAAGGCCCACTGAATGGCGTGAAGCCGCCCGGGAGCGCCGAGCCCTTCGATGGTGAGGACTTCGGCCCCTTCTTCAACCTTGCTCCACTTGACGATACAGGAGCGCACCAGCTTGCCGTTCATAAGAACGTTGCAGGCTCCGCACTGTCCCACGCCGCATCCGATCTTGGTGCCCGTAAGGCCGAGCTGCTTCCGGATAACTTCCGCCAGGGACGTGTCCGCATCCGCCACCACATGGTGAGGGATGCAGTTGACCATGATGGTCTTCCGCAAATACTGTTTCATACCGCTATTCCTCCTTTTCGCGTTGGAAGGTCTGTCCGTTTCCAGACAGGCCCTGACGGCCCATCGCCGTGAACGGACACTTCCGTTTGTAGGCAAACAGGCTCGGAGCTCTTTGTAAAGGATCTCGTGTATAATGTATCCAAGGTCTGCATGCTGACTCTAACGAAAGACCCCAGGGCTTGTCAATAGTAGATATTTTGCATATTTGTTGCAAAGTAGACATTTTTTCTCGAAGAACACTAAGGAAGCCACGAAGGGTATTGTGCCGTATACTTGTACGTGCATGCCGGAAGCCGTAAAAGAGGAAGACCTGAAGACATCGAGAGGAGAGACGAAGAATGGATTACATTATGCAGGGTTTCGTCCAGGCCCTGGGATATCTTTTTTCGGGAAACGAGGAGCTCTGGTCCGCCATCATCACTACCCTCAAGGTTTCGAGCCTTTCCATCGCCCTGAGCCTTCTCATAGGCGTGCCCCTGGGGTTTCTCCTGGGATATGCGGATTTTCCCGGCCGGAAAATCTGCCGCACCCTGGTGGATACTCTTCTGGCCCTTCCCACGGTGGTGGTGGGCCTCCTGGTCTACGCCTTCATCTCCCGCCGGGGCCCTCTGGGAGAGCTGGGCATGCTTTTCACCCTTCCGGGGATTGCCCTGGGGCAGATGGTGCTGGCCCTTCCCATCGTCATGGCTCTCACCGCCTCCGCCGTGGAATCCCTGGATTCCCGCCTTTCCATGACGCTCCTTACCCTGGGGGCCAAAAAAGGGCAGCTCGCCCGGGCGAGCCTGGTGGAATCCCGCTATGCGGTACTCATGGCGGGGGTCACCGCCTACGGACGGGTTATATCGGAGGTGGGAATTTCCATGATGATCGGGGGCAACATCAAATGGCACACTCGAACCATCACCACCGCCATCGCCCTGGAAACCGGAAAAGGACAATTCGCCGAAGGAATCGCTCTGGGGCTGGTGCTTCTCACCATCGCCTTTCTCGTAAACGGTTCCCTCTCGTTGCTTCGCAGGAGGGTGCAGGCATGAGCGCTCCTCTCTACGAACTCCGAAAAATACGGCGCTTCTACGGCACCCGAAAGGCTCTGGACGTGGAGCATCTCAAGATCAAGGCTCAGAGGGTGGTGGGCCTGGTAGGCCCCAACGGAAGCGGCAAGAGCACCCTGTTGCGAATTCTCGCCTTTCTGGAGCTTCCCGACGAAGGAACTCTTGCCTATCGAGGTGCCCCCGCCCTCTCTCGGGAGGAGGAATACCGCAAGGAAGTGACGCTTTTGCTCCAGGAACCCTACCTTCTCAAGCGTTCGGTGAAGGAAAACGTGGCCTACGGCCTTCGGCTGCGGGGAGAAACGCAGCACCTGGAAGATCGGGTACGAGAGGCCCTCCGGATGGTAGGTCTGGATCCCGGAGACTTTATGCGCCGCGCCTGGTATCAGCTTTCGGGAGGAGAGTCCCAGCGGGTGGCCCTGGCCTCTCGGCTGGTGCTGCGCCCCCGGGTGCTTCTCCTGGACGAACCCACCGCCAGCGTGGATTTGGGAAGCGCCGCCAAAATCAAGGCCGCTTTGGGAGAGGCCCGAAAAAACTGGGGCACCACCCTGGTAGTGGTAAGCCACGATTTTCAATGGCTCTACGAAGTGGCGGACGAAGTGGTAAGCCTCTACAACGGCCGTATCGCCTCCTTCGGGCCGGAAAATCTCTTTGCAGGAGGATGGAAGGCCGCATCTCTCGGAGGAGCGGAGCTCTTTCTCGAAGACGGCCAGAGGGTGATGGCCTCGGAATTTTGCGGAGAAGAAGGCGTGGCTTCCCTTAGCCCGGACAACATCCTTCTGGCGGGGGAACATCCTGCGGGGCTTTCGGTGCGGAACTCCCTTCGGGGGCACATAAGCCAGATGCTCTACGAGAACGGTAGCGGCCGGGTGCTGGTGCGGGTAGTGGCGGGAGGGCATCCCCTCACGGCCAGGCTTACCGCGGAGGCGGTGCAGGAGCTGGCGCTCCACCCGGGCAAGGAAATCTGGGCGCTCTTCAAGGCCAGCTCCTTGCGGTGGCTTGCCTGAACCGGGGGGAACTATCCGCAGATTCGGAAAACCGGAAATCCGCAGAGTACAGGTACACGGATGAAAAAACGAAAGCTCGGGGAAGGAGCCTGGTTTTGCAACCTGCGCTTATCTGCGTACTCTGTGGAGCGTATCAGCACACCACCTGATTGCGCCCCGCTTCTTTGGCGGCGTACATTTTTTGATCCGCCTTTTCGATAATTCCCGAAAGAGATTCCTCCAGATTTTCCACCTGGTATACCCCGATGCTTGCGGTAACCTGCAAAGCCTGCAGGGCCTTGTCCTGGCTGATGCAGCTTCGCAGCTTTTCCGCCACCTGAGAGGCCCCCCGGATACCCGTTTCCGGAAGAAGCAGCACAAACTCGTCCCCTCCCCAACGCCCGAAGACATCGTAGCTTCGAATCTGCGTTCGTACCAGTCCCGCCACCTTGCGGAGCACGAAATCCCCCGTGTTGTGTCCGTGAAGATCGTTCACTCTCTTGAAATTATCCAAATCCACCATCACCAGAGAAAGGGGATGTTCCTTCCGGATGGCCCGGCTCTTTTCCTTTTCTCCGGATTCCAGAAAGGCTCCCCGGGTATGGGCTCCGGTAAGCTTGTCCAGCACTGCCATGCGTTCCAGCTTGATCAATATGCTGTACACCACCGTGGCCACTCCCATGAGAAGAAGCGCAAAAAGCACCAGAAAGAGCGAGAGAAGAAAGTAAAGGGTCCGCCCCTGGGAAAAGCTCTCGGCTTCCTGAAAGGTCATGAGAACCTCCCGCTTTCCCGTCTCGCTGGAGGGAACGGAAACCCCGAGAACATCGAACCATCCCCGGGAGGTCTTCCAGGAAAGGCAGAAATCCCTTCCCTGAAGAATCCAGGCCGCAAGCTCCTCCTCCAAGGGCTTGGGAAGAGTCATGCCCGGAAAAAGTTCGAGAAAGCCGAGATACTCCTTCCAGAAGAAATTGGGCACGAAAAACCGGGAATCTCCTCCGAAGGGGCCTCCGTCGATTTGGGAGAGCTTCTCGTTTCCTTTGGCATTCAAGGAAAGGGCTACGCCAAAGGTGCGGAGGTTGAATAAAAGCCTCAGCCCCCGGGCGAGAGATTCCATATCTTCCCCTGAAAGAATGGGGTTTGTTCCCGTGTTGATCTGGCAGGAACGGAGCGTTGCCCTAAGCTGCATACGGAAGTTTGCCACCTGATTCTTCTGGTAGTCTTCTATCCCCGCATCTCGATAGGTAGCCAAAAGCTGGAGGCTCAGAAAAAGAAGCACTCCCAATGCCCCGAGCACTCCATAGTACATGCGCCTTCGGCGGATGGAAAAATTGGCGTGACTTCGAAACAGCCCCATGGTGCCTCCCCGGATGTTTTTGTTAGAAAATAGCAAAAAATTCAACGCATTAAAAATATTTTGAGGATCGAACAAAAGAGGTTCCAGAAAACTTTAACACACAAACCTTTCTTTGGGAGAGTCTGAGGGATCAAAGAGCGTTCCGGGTGGGAAAAAAGAAAATTTATCGGCAGAACTTCTGAAGTTATTTTCTCTTGTATATCAAGGGAATAGGGGATTAGAAAAAATTTTATGAGGGAGCTTTAAGAACTAAAGTCGCTTTTTTAAACCCTATTTTTCTGATAAAATGAGAAAAATAGGGTTTTTGCCACGGTTTGTGGGAAAAATGCCTGCAAGTGAGTTTTATGGACTGCATTCTTGTATGGAATTTCCATGATTATCACCGTAAGGGAGTGGAAGAAAAACTCCGGAGAAAAATCCATCACATAGGGTGACGAAAAATTTTATTTTATACTATTAAGGAGGACATGAATTATGATGAACTTTTTTCGCAGTCTTTCCATTCGTTTTCGCTTGGCGCTCCTGACGGGTGTTTTTGGTATTTTTCTTGGCCTGGTGGCCTTCATCGGATACTACGATCTAACAAAGGCGGAATTCGCTCTGAATGCGGTCTATCAGGACGATCTTCTTCCGGTACAGTGGCTCAACGACAACCGGGCGAACTTCCAAGCCATCCGGGGAAGCCTTTTGACGCTTATGCTCACGGAAAATTCGGAGCGAGAACGGGAGCTCCTGGAGGATATTCAGCGGCGACGTGAACAAGATAATAAAAACCTGGAAAACTACCGGAAATCTCGAATGGACTCCTTTGAAGAGGAACAGCTTCGGGAGGCGGAAAAGCATCTTGCAGCCTTTCGGAAAGGATCGGAAGATGTGATTCGCCTCGCCATGGCGGGGGGCCGGGATAAAGAGGCCTACGAGGTATACCGAAACGAGGTTGAGGAACCTCTGAATGCCTTTAACAGTCGTATGGAACATCTTGCAACATACTGTACGGAGCGGGCCGCGAAGGCTAATCTGGCCAATGAGGAGAGTACCCAAACCGCCAAGAGCCTTCTGACGTTCCTTTCCCTGGGGGCTCTCTTGCTCGGAGGAGTTCTCGCCTTTTTCATCGCCCTTTCCATGGTGCGATCTTTGAACAACCTCCGAAAAGGAGTGGAGGTCTTTGCCACGGGGGATCTCACGGTGCAATTCGATACCCGGGGGCGGGACGAAGTTACCCAGGTGGCCCGTTCTCTGGTGGAGATGGGCAAAAAGCTTCGGGAGGCCATGCGAGCCATTGCGGCAGCTTCGGAAACCCTGGGGCAGAATGCGGAAGACTTCTCCGCCGTGGCGGAGGAGACCGACGCCAGCGTGGAGGAGGCCCGAAGCGGAGCGGAGACCCTGGGAAATGCCATGGAAAACGTTGCCGCCATCGGCCAGGAACTTAACGCCAGCGTGGAGGAGGTAGCCGCCGGGGCGGGTACCGTAGCCACGAGAAGCAACGATGTGGCGGAGCAGGTGGAGACCGCTCGCCATGCGGGAGACGCGGGAATCCAGGCGGTGAAGAAGACCGTCACGGATGTGGCGGAGCAGATCGTGAGGGTGGAGGAATCTGCCAAAGCCACGGAGGAGCTCGCGGAAAAGGCCGCCCAGATTCAGAAGATCGTGGTTACCATCACGGGTATAGCGGACCAGACCAATTTGCTCGCTCTCAATGCCGCCATCGAAGCCGCTCGGGCGGGAGACGCGGGGCGGGGTTTCGCGGTGGTGGCGGAGGAGGTGCGCAAGCTGGCGGAGGATTCCAACGAAGCCGCCAAAAACATTGCGGATCTTGCGAGTTCCATCTCTTCGGATCTCGTCTCGGTGAAAGACGGGGCGGAGCGGAACAGGCACGGAGCCCGGAACGTGGAAAAACTGGTTCAGGACGTTTCGGAAAAAATCGCCCTCATCATGGAATCTCTGGAGAGTATCGCCGGATCTTCCCAGGATGTGGCCGCAGTGGGGCAGGAACAGGCGGCCTCCAGCGAGGAGATCGCCGCGGCGGTACAGGATATGGCGGGAAAGGTGAACGACTCCTCGGGGGTGGCGGATTCTCTCCGGCAACAGATGGAGGATGTGGCCGCCGCGGCGGAGCGAGTGGCCCAGGGAGGGGAAGAACTTGCCAAGATCAGCGGAGATTTGCGAAAACGGGTAAGGCTCTTCAAAATAGACGACTCCCGGGAGGAGGGATCTCCCAAGGCCCTTTGCAGAAAATCCTGAAAACCGTACTGCCCGAAAACGCTTTTTCCGGAAGAGCGGAAAGAACAGACCAGACAATAAACCGAATTTTTACCGTTTTGAATTAAAGAAATACTCTGTCTGAAACGAGCCCGGCTCGGAATGTTTTTTCCGAGCCGGGCTCGTTGTGCGGTGAAAAAAGGGCAAGGAGATCGTTCTTTATTTTCTCGTATTTTTTCACATATTTTTCTTGGCGTCATTCAAAGAAGCGGCTAGGCTTACATTTCAAGGCTTTACTCCGAGGGCTCTTCACGCAGTAACATGTCGGAGAAAGGCGTAGGATTTCTGAAATAGAGAGCTCCATGCTCTGTGCAGAAAGAGAGCATTTTAGTTCATTGCGGGATTATCGAAATGGCCGAGGCTCTTTTCTGTTTCAGGAGTGCCGAACCGCACTATTACGAGAATCAAAAAGAGAGCGCAAGAGAGAAAGAGAGATAGTGAAAAATTTTCTCGGAATAGCGGAGGAGAATTCCGAGGGCGATGAGGAGAGGAGCTGGTGTAGATGTTTCATTCACTTCGTGGAAGGCTTATCGTCGTTTTTCTCGTGATGGCCCTTTCGGCCATGGGAATCATAGGGTTTTTTGCCGTTAACCGTTCGAGCCAAGCCATCATGAATGCCACCTGGAAAGAAGGAGAAACTCTTGTGCAAGCTCTGGCAAGCGAGATGAGTGATCATATCGCGGAAAAAACCAAGGTTTTAAAAATGCAAGCGGAGCAACCTCTCGTTCAAGAAATGGACTGGGAGAAACAGCGTCCCCTTCTCCTTCCCCTATATAACGAATATGGTTTTGTGGATGTGTTTGTAACGAATCTTCAGGGAGAAACCCTTTCGGTACGGCGTAACCTCCCGGGGCCAAACATTAAGGATAGGAATTATTTCCTTCAGGCGATAAAAGAAAGAAAAACGGTCATCTCCGATCTTCTTGTAGACCGCGACACGGGAGTCCTTTCCTGTGTATACGCATCGCCGATTATGAATAATGGAGAGGTGGTAGGGGTTCTCTGTGCTATGGAATCCTTAGAGAGCCTTTCGGAAAAGGTGCTGGCTCTAAAATGGGGAGACAAGGGTTACGGCTATCTTGTGGATACCCGGGGAATTCTCGCGGCTCATCCGGTAAAGGAGCTTCAGGGAAATCTTAACGCTACCGTGGAGAGCGACAAGATCGCTCCTGATCTTGCGGCCGCCATGCGGCGCGGACTGGAGGGCAATTCCGGCCGGGTGGAGTACCACTTCAACGGTCTAGATCAGATGAATGCCTACGCCCCGGTGCCCCTTACGGGATGGCTCGCGGCGCTCACCGCACCCCGGGAGCAGTTCCTCGCCCCGGTGCGGGTTCTGCGAAACGTCATTCTCGTGGCCTCTCTGGTCATGACCCTGCTTATCGTAGGAGTATCTCTCTTCTTCGCCCGGAGCATCGCCAAACCCGTGGGAGCCGTGACGGCCATTCTCGGCAAGCGGGGCAACCTGGACCTCCGGGCGGACCCCGGGGATGCCTGGCTGCTGAAGGTGAGACTTAAAGAAGTTGCCGGCATGGTCCAGGGACTTGCCAAAATGGAAACCGCCCTGAAGGAAACCATCGTTTCCATAGCGGGGGTGGCGGAAACCCTGGGGCAGAACGCGGAAGACTTCTCCGCCGTGGCGGAAGAAACCAACGCCAGTGTTGAAGAGGCCCGGAGCGGAGCGGAAACCGTGGGCAACTCCATGGAAAACATCGCCGCCATCGGGCAGGAACTCAACGCCAGCGTGGAAGAAGTAGCCTCGGGAGCCACCACCGTAGCCACGCGGAGCAGCGAAGTGGCGGAAGAAGTGGAATCCGCCCGGCAGGCGGGAGAAGCGGGCATGGAAGCGGTGCAGAAAACCGTAAAGGACATGAAAGAGCAAATTCTCCGGGTGGAAGAATCCGCCAAAGCCACGGTGGAACTCGGAGAAAAAGCCGCCCAGATCCAGAAAATCGTGGTCACCATCACGGGCATAGCGGACCAGACCAACCTCCTCGCCCTCAATGCCGCCATCGAAGCCGCCCGGGCGGGAGAAGCGGGACGAGGCTTCGCGGTGGTGGCTGAAGAAGTGCGCAAACTCGCGGAAGAATCCAACAACGCCGCGGGAGGCATCGCGGATCTGGCGGCCTCCATCGCCTCGGACCTCCTCTCGGTCAAACAGGGAGCGGAGCGGAACATGGAAGGCACCCGGAACGTGGATCAAAACGTTCGGGACGTCTCGGAAAAAATCTCCCTCATCATGGAAGCTCTGGAGAAAATTGCGGGTTCCGCCCAGGATCTTGCCGCGGTAGGGCAGGAACAGGCCGCCTCCAGCGAAGAAATCGCCGCGGCGGTACAGGACATGGCGGGGAAGGTCAACGACTCCTCGGGAGTGGCGGACTCTCTCCGGAGCCAGATGGCGGAAGTGGCGGCGGCGGCGGAGCGCGTGGCCCTGGGAGGGGAGGAGATGGCCAAGATCAGCGGAGATCTCCAGGAGCGCATCGGAGCCTTTATCCTGGACGAACCCTCCCGCCAGAGTCCCAAGGCTCTCGCCGGTAAAAACCGATCCTGAAGATGCGCGAGGGCGAGCTAGGGGTATATCCGTAGCGGGAGATACGTAAAAACGCAAGAGATCACCCCAAAGTTCCCGGATTCGGAACCGCTTTTGTTCCGCAATCCGGGAACTTTTTTGTAAAGTACCTTTCTCGGGGCCTTTCGGGATCCTCTTTCGAAACGGAAAAAAGATTTCTTTCCGGGGTTCTCGGGGGCATTACGCCGGAAAAAGCATGGTACTTTCGTCCCGCTCCGAATTTCCCGGATATGTTCGAAAACCCAAACCTTATGGGGTTTTTTCAAGGGGTTCGCGTTTTGACTTTTCTGTATTTTCCCCTACACTTTTTTGGTGAGGAGGTGTGCCCCATGCCTTTTGTACACCGAGCTTTCGCTGTCAAGAGCTTGAAGATCCTTTTTTTCGTGCTGATTCTTTCGGAAATGCTCTCCCGGGCATGGGCCCAAGCTCCGGTGCTGGATATCCGGGCAGATCCCGAAGAAGGCATCTGCTACGTGGTTACCGCAGAACCCGGAGGGCTTTACGGGCTCTCTCTCTCGGATTTTCAAAATCTGGGGGGGGCCCTTTCCGAGGATGCTCTCTATTCCCTTTCTCTTTCTCCCGAGGGAAATCTCTTCCTTGCCACCTTTCAGGAAGTCCTTTTTTCCTCGAACCGGGGGGGCTCCTGGAGCTCTCTCCGGGGGGGCGGAGATTTGAAAAATTTCTACGCCACCTCCTCGGGAACCTTTGTGGGGGTCTCCTGGAAAAAGGGGCTTCTCTGGGCCTCCCGGGAAAATCCGGAGTTCCGGGAAGCTTCCGGAGAGATGGGCCATGTGGTGATAACCGAGATTTTGGAAACTCCCGAGGGAACTCTCTGGGCTGCCACCTTCGGCGGAGGAGTGTTTGCTTCTTCGGACGGGGGCAGAAGCTGGGAGCCCCGCAACGAGGGATTGGGAAACTTTTTCGTGCTCTCCCTGGCCCGGAATGCTTCGAAGGGGGTTCTTTATGCGGGAACCTACGAAGGAGGAGTCTATCGCCGGGTCGGAGAGTCTTTCTGGGAACCTTTTTCCCGGGGGCTCCCGGAAAGAGCCATCGTTCAGGCCCTGGAGGTGGATTCCGAGGGAACTCTCTGGGGAGGAACCCATCGAAAAGGAGCTTTTCGGGCCTCCTTCGAAGGAGAGTGGCGCCCCTTTTCCGAAAATACCGAGGACGCCTCCCTTTCGGTGAACGCTCTGGAGACCTTTGCGCAGGGCATGCTGGGAGGAACTCAGGAGAGAGGGCTTCTTTTCGCCGCCTCCGGAGCTCCGCCGTGGATGCCCCTGGAGATTTCGGATCCCCTTACGGGGCTTTCGGAAACTTCCGAGGGAATTCTCCTGGCGCTCTCCCGGTCGGGAATTCTCTACGAAGCTCTGCGAAAGGAAGGCCCCTGGAGAGAATGGGGAAGAATCGAAAGTTCCTTTCCCTGCCAAAGCCTGTCGCTCCTTTCGGATAGAATCTTTCTCGCGGGTACCTCCCGGGGAAGCTGGCTTTCCGAGGATGGCGGCAAAAGCTGGATCTTCCGGAGCTTTCCTGCTCCTGCGGAAGAGGATGTCCGAGAGGATTTCGGCCCTCCTCCGGGAGAATGGGGAGGCCTGGTGGGGATGGTGCAGCTGGGTTCCTCCGTGATGGCCGCCACGAGCTACAAGGGGCTTTTCCGCTCTTCCCGAGGCTGGAGCTGGAGCCTGGAGGAAAGAGCCCGGGAGGATATCGAGGGACGGTATCTTTACGACATGGCTTCGGACGGAGAAAGCCGCATCGCCCTGGGAACCGACCGGGGGCTTTCCTACTCTCGGGATTCCGGGAACAGCTGGATACATGTTTACGTGAACTATGGGCTCTCCTCGGTGCTTTTCGATGATGCGGGAACTCTCTGGGGGGTCTCCCGAAACGGTATCTGGCGCTTCGTTCCTCCCGAGATGGAGCCTTCCCTGGTACCGGTTTCCGGATATTCCTGGTCTCCCACGGTCTACTTTACCCGGCTTCTTTCCGGAGAAGAGGGCTCTTTGCTGGGGCTTCTCAAAAACGACCTTGTCCGGCTCGTTCCGGCGGGGGAAGGGCTTGCCCTGCAAAAAACGACCCTGGGAAATGCGGAGGTTCTCTCCTCTCTCCGGCTTTTCCGGGGAGGCATGCTTTTGGGGAGCGAAAGGGGCTTTTATTTTTCCGGAGACCGGGGCGAAACCTGGCAGGAGGGGCATGTGCCCCGAAATCTCTTCAACCTTTCCGAAGGGCGGTGAAGACCATGCGAGAACTGTACCGCCGAGGCGGAGCCCTTCTGTTTTTCCTTCTCGCCCTGGGATCCTTTCTTTCCATGCGAGAGGTGGTTCTCCGGATAGCCCCGGTGGATATGGGTGCGGAGTACCGGCGGGCCTACACTCCCGTTCAGGGATGGGGGGCCACTGCGGCGAGCCGGGCCTTTCTTCGGGATACCAGCCGCTTTATCCCCCTGGCGGCCTTTATCGAAAAGGAGATTGGGGAGAGGGGAATGAGGGTTTCCGGTCCCGCCTGGGAGAGGCTTTCCGCCTTTCTCTTCGACGGTGCTTCCGAAAAAGATCTTGCCTCCAGAAGGAGCGAGGATGTTTACGATACCGGGAGCCTTTACTTCACTCCCTCCGAGGAGCCCTTTCGGGAGGTTTACGAAAGCATGGAGGAGCGGGATCAACCCTTTCGGTATCTTCGGTTCTACTCTTCCCGGGGCCCCCGGTTTTTCTCCCTTTCCTCGCTAGATCCCGGCACCGCCGCCTCTCGGGGAGTGCCCTCCTTCGTACTTCGGCCCTTCCGGCGCTTTTCCCTTTTTTTCCTGATTTGTGCTCTGGGAATATACTTCTTGCTGCCGAGTAGAAAGGCTCCCGAAGACGCTCTGGGCTATTCCCGGATGGGCAGCGTGTACGTGCCGGATGTACTCGGGCTTTTCCTTTCGGGCCTCTTCTTCGGGGCTCCCTTTCTCATGGTTCCCGAGATTTTTCAGACTGCCAGGGTGCTCAGTTTTTCCGAGGGAAGCCTTTATTTCACCCTCTTTTGGTGGTTCCTGGCGGCCCTTGCCGCAACCCTTTTCTACGTATCCGCCAAATATGCCACCTTCTGGCTCCTCCTCCTTCCGGAAAGGGTGGAGGTGCACACTCTCCGAGGGGATTGGAATATGGCCTATCAGGATATTCAGCTGGCGGATTTCAAGGATTACCGTCCTCCCGGGGGACTGCGGATTATGATGAGACTGGGATCCCTTATGGAGCCTCGCCTTTTGGCTCAGAGCCTTCTTCTGGAAAGCCGCCGGGATTGGGGAGTACGGCTGGTGCGAAAAGATGGCGAAAGCTTTTCCTTTCTCTGCTCAGGCCTCCGGGGGGTACGCCTCTTTTTCGAGGCCCTGGAAAGGGCGGGAGTGCCTCTTTCGGAAAAGCTCCGGGAGGTTGTGAATGGAAGAGAATAGAGAGATTTCCCGTTTTCCTGGGCAGAAAAATACGAGGGCTCCGGGGTTTTTGCGGAGCTTTTGGGTGATAATCATGATTGCAAAGGTGGTGACCCCGTGATGCGCAGTACATGGATCCCTTTTTCCAGAGTTGTTGCATGTGCGGTATGGTTTTTTCTCGCCCTGGGCCTGGCTTTTTTTCCCCTGTTTGCGGAGATTTCCAAAACGGAGGCTGGGACAAGAGAGAACCTTTTACAGCCCCTGGAGGAGCGAATCGCCCTTCTTGAAAAGGCCCTGGAATACCGTATGGAGGGAGAAGCGAAGGAGATTCGGGGAGATGCAGTCGGTGCTCTGGCGGCCTATCGGCAGAGCTACGCCCTTTACGAAGATCCCTTTCTGGAAGAAAAAATCCGCTTCCTGGAGAAAGTGGCGGAACAGCTTTCCGGAACGCTTCCTTCCGGAAGGATTCCCCCGGACCTGGAACCTTTGCGGGAGCGTATCGCTTACCTCGAAAGGCTTTTAGCCGGCCCGGGCTTTTCGGAAGATTTCGTGGATCCCCTGGGGGAGAATTTATTCGAGGACGAGGATGCCGATTGGAGAAACTATCCGGACCTGGCGGAGGAAAAGGCCGCCATCGAAGAGAACTTCGAAGAATTCCGAAGCGCTCTGAAAGAGAAGGATATTCCCCGGGCGGTGAGCCATATCGACCTGGGATGCCGGGAGGAATACGCCGCCCTCTTCGCCCATAATCCCGAGGCCATGCCTTCCTTTGCGGAGATTCTGGAAAAGGCGGAGATGAGCTTTCTCGCCGCGGCAGATCGTGCGGATCCCGCAACCAGCACAAGCCTCCGCACCTCGGAATATGCGGTGGAACTCGATGGCTTTACCTTTTACGTTCGGTGGATCAAGGTGGAGGATCGATGGGTACTCTTCGATTTTTAACGTTTCCGCCGGAGTATCGTTGCCACCGAAAGGGAGGAAAAAACCATGTGGTGTGGTAAAAATAAAAACTTGAGAACGGTTCTCGTGCCCATTCTACTCTTCTGGATCTTCCTGATTCCCTCCTTCGTGGAGGCATGGAGCCAGGCTCCTCACAGCCAGATCAACGCCGAAGCTCTCCGTCTCTTTTTGAGGCAGGCCAAGGGAGAGGAAAAGTTCCGCCTGGGGCCCTTCGCTCAAGGGGCCTTTCAAGAGCACCTCCGGGGGGTGGGGGTGACAAGCTCCTCCCTGAAGGCCGGGGACTTCGTTTCCCGGGAGATGAATCTCTCCATGCAGCGCTGGATCATCATGGGGGGGGACTGGGCCGACGAGCCCCATCTCTTCTCTTCGGTGCGGCACTTCTACGATCCTCTGCGGATGGAGGGGGTGGCCTATCTGACCGATCAGAGCTGGGCCCATGGGTTGTACGACAGCCCCCAGATCGATGCCCGATCCTGGGGGGTGGATCATCCGGAAAACCCCTTTACCTTTTTTACCGCCCTCTCCTCCTACAAGGCGGCCCTGGAGGTTCGGGAGGATGTTCCTCTTCCCCAGCAGATAGGCATGCCCCACTTCAAAACCACCCTGAACCTCGTTGCCCGGAATCATGAGGATCAGCGGAACCTCTACCTTTCTCGGGCCTACCGCGCTCTGGGGGAGTCCATGCACATGCTGGGAGACATGACCCAGCCCGCTCACGTGCGGAACGATTCCCATCCCATGGACGAGCCCATCGAGATTTCCATCTTTCCGGAGCATGTCCGGGCTGCCGCCGGGAATCCCTTTATCGACTCCCACATTCGTCCCTACTTGGAAAGCGCCGGGGGAACTCTTCAGGAACCTCTGGAGCTCTTTCATCAGGTGGCAAGCTTTATTAACAAAACCTTCTACACCATGGACACCATCTACGACGGCCCCTCGGGGGCGCTGCCCAACAATCGGCAGAAGCCTTACCCCGCTCCCCAGTTCAAGGATCTGGAAGAGGTAAAGACCACGGTTCAGGGTTTTCTCATGCCTCGCAGTGTGAGCAAGTTCTACGGCCTTTTCGACGCAGTCAAACGGGTGCCCATGGCCCAGGAGCGGCTGAGTTTTCACTGGTTCGATCCGGAGCAGAGCTTTCTCGGAGGTTTTGATCCCCTCAAGGAGAAGGTTGCCCGAGGGGTGGCGGGGAGGCTCGGCAGGCTCGGGCGATATCATGTTCCTCACGCCTTCGCTCCTTCTCAGGGAGAGGTACTGCTTCCCCTGGCCATCTATGCCTGTGCGGATTTGCTGGAGCTCTTTTTTCCCACTCTGGAACTGAAGGCGGAGTTTGAAGAGAGCGAGCTTTTCCCCGAAAGCGAAACCGGAGCAGATCCCTCGGAGGATGTGGAGGGAGTGCCCATCACGGTTATTGAGATCGAATCCTCCATGGAACATCTTCAGAAAAAGGATCCCGCCTGGAAGGCCGCAGATCTCATCATCCACTATTCCGGGCCCGCGGAGTTGGTGGTGTTGGAGAAGGAGAAGCAAGAGGGAGAGGAGAGGGAGAAGGAGATATACACCCGAAAGCTCCTCTTCCGTAAGGGGGCCCTGGAGAAGATCGAAACCCTGGAGGGGGACTTTGAGGAGGCCCCTCTGCGGCTCTACGCCGCCCCTTCGGGAGCTACCCTCACGGAGGAACAGGCCTTCTACGAGCTGCAACATAAACAGACCGCCCTTATCCGTATAGAGGCGGGGAGCCGCCTCTTCGAAAGCCCCTCGTGGACCCTGGAGCAGGAGGCGGAGGTTTCCATACTCCCCCCCCGAATCGTGATTCTGGAGCTTATAGAAGGATGGGCAGATCAGGAGGAGATGGAATTTGAGGCGTTGGCCACTCCCAAGGGGCTCTACCTTTTCGAATGGGATTTCGACGATGGAAGCGACCTCTTGCAGGATCGGCCGCATCCGGGAAAACGCTCCAAGGTGACCCATCTCTACCAGGGATTAAAGCCCGGACAGGAATATGCTCCCCGGGTGAAGCTCTTCGACCATGAGGAGAACTTCCTCACCGAGGATGCCATCTCCATCAGCGTCATTCAGGGAGCGGAGCGGCATTTCTTCGAAAACCGAACCTTCTGGACCACGGGTTCTCCCTTCGGCAACGACCCTTCGGTGACCTTCCCCGAAGTGCCCCTGAAACTGAAGCTTGAGGCTGCGGGGCTTTCCGGGGACATTCTTCCGGAGACCCCCGAGGCAAAGAGGCTCGAAAAGATGACCGGAGCCGTGGCAAATGCGGGAAATGCCATGAAGGAACAGATGCTTCAGGAAATGGCCAGAATGGGCGTCACCCTTACGGATGCCCAGCTTCAGGAGGCTCTGGGGCAGGCCCTGGCCCTGAGCGGCCTCGGAGGAGCGGGGCAGGATCCCCGGACGGTGCCGGGACGAAAGGTTCTGGCTTCGGGATATGCGGTACGGGGTAAACCTCTTACCCTCACGCTTTCGGTGGCTCTCGCCGCCATTCCCCCCGTGGGGGTTTCCATGCCCGAAACGCCCCCCCTGGAGGGGCGGGTGACGGTGACGAAGTGCTTTTTCACCACGGGATTTCTTTCCAGCACTTCAATTTCCGGAAGCTCCGGAAGTGCTTCGGTCTCCTGGACTCCGGGAAAGGATGCCCAGGTTCCCGAATCCTTTTCGGTGGACCTTGTGATGTATTACTCTCTGGATTTCTACAAGCGGGGAACCCAGGAACCCTGGCTCGACAGCGGTGTACCGGTGCGATACGACAATCTTTCGGTGAGCTTTCCCGTGGGGATCTGTTTCTTCCCCTTGAGCCGTTACGAAAAAGAGTAGCGAGAAAAGGAGGTTGGGATCATGCGTTTTTTATGCGGATCTGTTGCAAGGGATGGGCTTTCGGAAAGAAAGAGACCCCTTTGGGTGTTTTGGGTGCTGGTGTCGGTTCTTGCGCTTTCCTGCCCGCTCTTGCCGGAAAAAGCCTTTGCAGACACGGTCTCTCGTTGGATGGCTCCCTACTGGGTAGAGGTTCCCGCCTCCTGGAAACCCCTGGTGGATCGTCGGGAAGGGGTTATGTTCTTTACCGGAGCTCCCCCGGATTCCATAGGTTCTCCTCAAGAAGAGGGTCGTTCCATCCTGGCGGTGGGGCTGATGCGGCAGGCACCTCCCCCGGGCATGGGCTACGAGGCCCTTCTGGAATCCTTTGAAAAGGAGATTTCCCGGGAAAAGCCCAAAAACTTTACCTCCTCCCGAAAGGAGATTACCCTGGGCTCCGTTCCGGCGGTGTATGTATCCTTCTCCGGAGAGGTGGAGCTTGAAGGAGCTTCCAGGAAGGTGGGAGGAAACTTCATTCTTACCAAGGAGACCGATGGAGAGGGCAACCTTACCCTGGTGATGGTGATGGGAAACGCCTCGGGGCTGGAGGAACATAAAGAGGAGTTGGAGGCTCTTCTCAGCTCCGCCAGAGAGGGCGAGCCTCCCCTGAAGCTGGAGAAGAGCTTTCCCTACGGAGCCACCCAGGAGGTATTCCGGCACACCTTCGGCCTTGCCTGGGCTTCGGATGGCGTGTTCGCTCTGGGGGATTCCACAAACTGTAAAATCCGCCTCTTCGATGCGGAGGGAACGCTTCTGGAAGAATGGGGAGAAAAGGGCAAGGGCGAGGAGGGCAGTTTTTCCTATCCCCAGGGTATGGCCTTCGCTCCGGATGGCTCTCTCTGGGTGGTGGAGGAGGGATATAGCGTGCGGGCCCGGGTCCAGCGATTCTCCCGAAAGGGGGAGCTTCTCCAGAAGATCGAGCTGAGTCCCAAGATAGTGGGCGAAAAAGGCATTTACAAGCCTCCTTTTGTGGGGATTACCGATTCCGGCAAAATCGTGATTTCCGGTCTTACGGATATTACGGATGGGGAGTATAGGGTTCTTGTCTTTGCTCCTTCCGGGGATCTGCTCGCCTCTTGGGAGCCCGGAGAGACGGGGGGCATGGCCGTTCTTCCCGGGGATAGGCTGGTGCTTCTCCAGGAAAACCCCGAAACCGACCGGAATCCTCTCTTCTGCGTGTACGACCTGCAGGGAAAGAAACTCGCTCAGTGGCCTTTTTACGGCGCGGGTTTCTCGCCTACTCCGGGAGACCGGGACGTATACTTCAACCCCAAGGCCATGGCTTCGGACGAAGCGGGAAATATCTACGTCTACGACGATTCCGAGGATGCCCTCTGGATCTATGATGGGGAGGGGCGGTTTTTCCAGGCCCTTCCGGTGCGGGAGCATTTCGGCATTTTCCTGAATATGGCGGCTTCCCCCGGAGGCGATGTGGTGGTGCAGGATCGACCGGGCAGCTACGGTCCCGGCGAACCCTCGCTGCATATTCTGAGAAATACGTGTATCTCCTCTTTCTCCGAGCCTTCCGAGATGAAGCCGGAGTCCGAACCCAAATCCGAAGACGTTCTTGGGGAGGAGAGTTTGAGGGCGGAGCTGGAACGGCTCAAAAAAGCGCTCGCTCTTCGGGAGGAAGCCCTGGCTCTGGAAAGAGGGGGAGATCTTTCCGGAGCTATCGCAAAATATCGGGAAAGCCTTCCCCTTTCTCCGGATCCTGCGGTGGAGGCCTATGCGGCAGAGCTGGAGCGGGAGCTGGAGGAGGAAAAGGAAGTTGCTTCAAAGGCTCCGGAGGAAGCTCCCGAGGCGGCACAAGCCCCGGAACCCGAAAAGGATGCCGAAGTTTCCGGAGAAGCTCCCGGAGCTTTGGAGGAACCCGCAATATCCCTGGAAAGCCTTCTTCCGGAACCTCCGGCACCTCCGGAGCTTCCCGAATTGATGGAGACTCCTCCGCCGGCGTCGCCCTACGACGAGGCGAAAAAGCTTGAATCCGAGGGACGCCGGTACGAGGCCCTTCTCAAATACGAGGAGGTTCTTCGGGAAAATCCCGATCCGGCCATGCAGACTCATGTGCGGGAGCTGGAAAGCCTCCTTCGGCGGGAGGCCCGGCAGGTGGTTACCCAGGCAGTGGCGGTACAGAACCGGGGAGAATATCACGAAGCCCTCCGGCTCTACCGGGAGAGCCTCGCCATCTTTCCTCTGGAACAGGTAAAGGATTATGCGGATCGTCTGGAGATCCTGCTGCACCAGGGTGCCCAGTCTCAGGAGGCCCGGGCGAAGGCGGAAGCTCTCTGGCGGGAGGGGGCGGAGCTTCAGAAGAACTGGCGATACCAGGAGGCTCTGAAGAAGTATAAAGAAGGTCTCGCTCTCTCGCCGGATCCCAAGATGGAAGAGCACGTGAAAAAGCTCGAAGCCTTTCTGAAGGGGCGGGAACCTTCCTCTCCCTAAAAGCGTTGCCCGGGGGAAGCATGTCACAAGTTCCGTATGCCCGGGGATGAAAGCGTGGCGTGCTTCCAAGGCGTGTTCGAAAGAACGACATTCTCTCTTTTCCGTGTCAGGGCGTCCCTGCCTGCCCCGCCGCATCCATGGCGGGGCCGGTAGGGTTCGATGGGCTTTTACAAAAGTCCCGGGTTTCTGCATTTCCCCTCCCCATGGTAGTATGTTCTGAAGCGGCATGGTCGGAGTGCCGGGGATCTCTATTCTCCGGGGAGAATCCCCCAAAAATTTCCCCCCGCCCCTTCCTTCAGGGATTTTGCATCGGAGGTTTGCAAAGGCATGTGTAAACGAAACAGACCCCATATTCTTGCGATAAGTCTTCTCATTCTCCTGGGTTTTGGAGCCGCCAGCATTTTCAGCTACCTGGTCTCTCTCACATCGCTGCGGCACCAGATAGAAAGGCATGCCCTTCCCCTCACGAGCGATACCATCTATTCGGAAGTGCAGCGGGATCTCCTGCGTCCCATCTTCATATCCTCTCTCATGGCCCGGGATACCTTTCTGCGGGATTGGGTTCTTCGGGGAGAGCTGGACGTGAACGAGATAACCCGCTACCTCCGGGAGATCCAGAGCCAATACGGTACGGAGACAAGCTTTTTTATCTCCCAGGAAACCGGGCGGTATTACTACTACGACGGCATACTCAAGACGGTCTCCCCCGAAGAACCTCGGGATGTCTGGTACTACCGCCTCCAGGAAATTTCTGGGGATTACGAGGTAAACCTGGATGTGGACATGGCCCATCGGGACGCCCTCACCGTCTTCATCAATTACAAGGTTTTCGACTACCAGGGAAGTTTTATCGGGGCTTCCGGAGTAGGCCTCGGGGTGAGCGCCGTGACGGATACCATCGGAGAATATCAGGAACGGTACGCCCGGAACATTTGTTTTTTCGACCTCCAGGGAAACATTACTCTTGCAGGATCCCACTTTCTGAAGGAGAAGAAGAATATTCGGGAGATCCCCGGATTGGGAGATCTTTTTGAAGAAATGACCGCCCGGGAGAGCGGAACATTTCAGTACCATGGTAATGGAGACGTCTATCACGTGAATGTCCGGTTCATCCCCGAATTCCACTGGTATCTCCTGGTAGAACAGGGAGAGGGAGAGGTCAAGCGGCACATTTTTTTCACCCTGCTTCTCAACCTGGGAATATGCGGTATTCTTGCGGCTCTCGTGATTATCTCCATGCGGGCTCTGGTGGAGGGATACGAAAAGAAACTGGAAAGTATGGCCGTTACGGACAAGCTTACGGGAGTATACAACCGTCATGCCTTCCAGATCTTTTTCCAGCAGGCCCTGCAGGAATATGAACGTACCCGAACCCCCTTTTCCCTTCTCATGATAGATCTGGACGACTTCAAAAAGATTAACGATCTTCACGGACATCTTTTTGGAGACGAAGTGCTCCGGGGTGTGGCAACCATCTTTCGGGACAATCTCCGGGGCATGGACATTTTGGCCCGTTGGGGAGGAGAAGAGTTTGTGGTACTTCTCAAGGCGTGCCCCCTGGAATTTGCCTTCGAACGGGGAGAACTTTTTCGCAAACAGGTAATGAGCGCCTCCTGGACTTCCGGAAAGGGTGCAACCGTACGGGCGACCATAAGTTTCGGGGCGGCCCAGCACGAACGGGGAGAATCCGGAGAAGCCCTCCTTCTCCGGGCAGACGAGGCTCTCTACCGGGCGAAGCGGAAAAATAAGAACCGGGGAGAGCGGGGGTAGCTCCAAGATTCCTTTTGGAAATGAGAACCGCGATTTCTTGAGGAACTCTACCGACCGTTCTTTCCGGGGCGGAAAAGCTGTTGATCTCCGAAAGGGAGAAGATTCTCCAGGGAATTTTCTCCCTTTTCGAGGCTGAAAAAACTTGCTTGCGCAAGTAAATAAAAAATGCTATTCTCTTTTCCGAGGTGAGAGCCATGAAGAAAGAAAAGGAAGTCTCCCGAAAGGATCTCTGGAGTCTGGGGCGGACCCTTTCCCGCATGTATCGTCAGACCCAGATGTGGATGGATAAGGCCTTCGAACCTCTGGGACTTGGCCGGGGACTCTATCAGTATCTGGTGGAGGTGGCCCGGAGCCCCGGAGCGAATCAGATGGAACTTGCGGAAAAGCTTGCGGTGGATGAGGCTTCGGTCACCCGGGGCATAGGGCGCCTTGAAAAGCTCGGATACGTGGAACGCCGCAGAGATACGGAAGATCGCCGGATGCGGCGCATTTTTCTTTCCCCCCGGGGAGAAGGAGTGCTTCCCCGGCTTGAGGAGGAATTTCGTCGCTGGAACCGTGCGGCCACCCTGGGGGCTTCGGAGGAAGAGATAGCCAGACAGGTGGCCTTTTTCCGCAAAAGCATGGAGGAAGTGGCTCGACAGATGAATTTGCAGGGATGCACACACTGCGAGAGGAGCGAAGAAGCATGACTTTTATGGAACAGGCCCGGATACGGGCCCGGGAAAAGGATAGGGCGGATTCTCTGGCCTCGTTTCGGCATCGGTTCTACGGTGTCCCCGGAAAGATCTACATGGACGGCAACTCTCTGGGGCTGGCGGGAAAGGATGCGGAGGAGGCTCTTTTGGAGGCTCTGGAGGAATGGAAGCGCCTGGGCATCGACGGATGGCTGGAGGGGAATCCCCCCTGGTTTCATCTGGGAGAGACCCTGGGAGCCGTCATGGCTCCCCTGGTGGGAGCGGAGCCCGAAGAAGTGGTGATGACCGGGGGAACCACCATCAATCTCCACGCTCTGACCAGCACCTTCTACAATCCTCGGGAGGGGCGCACCAAAATCGTGGCGGACGAGCTGAACTTTCCCTCGGATATCTATGCCCTTTCCAGCCTTATCCGGCTTCACGGGCTGGATCCCAAAAAAGAGCTGATCCTCGTGAAAAGCCGGGACGGGCGGACTCTGGAGGAAGACGACATTGTCGCCTCCTTCGGGGCGGACGTGGGGCTGGCGGTGCTTCCCTCGGTGCTTTATCGAAGCGGGCAGCTTCTGGATATTCCCCGGCTTGCCGAAGCGGCCCGCCGCAAAGGGGTGGTTCTGGGCTTCGACTGCGCCCATTCCGCGGGGTCCGTGCCGCACCGCCTGAGTGAAAATGGGGTGGACTTCGCCTTCTGGTGTTCCTACAAACATCTCAACGGAGGGCCCGGAAGTCCGGGTTTTCTCTACCTCAACAAAAAGCATTTTTCCCGCTCCCCCGGCCTGGCGGGGTGGTTCGGCTACGTCAAGGAAAAGCAGTTTCAGATGAATCTGGAGTTCCAGCACAGCCCTTCCGCGGGAGGATGGCAGATCGGTACGCCCTCGGTCTTCTCCGGCGCCGCCCTCAAAGGGGCCCTGAAGGTCTTTGCCGAAGCGGGAATGGAACGGGTGCGGGAGAAATCTCTGGGGCTTACGGAATATCTTATGGATCTCGTGGAGGGGGAGCTTGCTCCTCTGGGATACGCCGTGGGAACCCCCCGGGAGCACTCTCGCCGGGGAGGACACGTGGCGGTGGAACATTCGGAGGCCTGGCGCATCTGCTGTGCTCTGAAAGAGCGGGGAATCGTGCCGGATTTTCGGCCCCCCCGGGTAATCCGCATCGCTCCGGTGGCGCTTTACAACAGCTACGAAGAGGTTTGGGAGGTGGCCCGGGCCCTGAAGGAAATCGTTACCTCCAGGGAGTACGAAAGCTTCTCCAAAACCCCTGCAGCGGTATCCTGATTCGGAATAACGGAAAAAATATCTTCTTTCCATGGAAGCGGCTCCTCGATGGGGGGTCGCTTTTTTTGCGGAACTGGGGAATTTTTCTCATTTCGAGGTACGGAAAGAGCAAAATAAGCGCATGGAGAGGTTGATGAATTTTGATCATTCTTTCGAAGGCTTTTTCGACGAAAGCGGTTTTCGTTGACATGGGGCATTGGAGAGACCGTGGAGCCGGAGTTTATGAATTTCCGGCAGCGACAGGGGAGCCGGGGGGCATGGCGTTGCGTCGTGGAGAGGATCTTTTCACCGCAGGCGGATGTGCCGGTAAGCCCGGATCCTTGCCATGGCAGGCGCGGATCCGGGCGATGGGCCGGAGCAGCGAAGCTAGCTAGGAAAGATTCTTCAGCACCATGGCCACGCCTTGACCGCCCCCGATGCAGGCGCTCACGATGCCGAATTCTTTCTTCTGGTGTTTCAGTGCGTACGTCAGGGTGGCGAGAATCTTGCCTCCCGTGGCTCCTATGGGATGCCCAAGAGCGATGGCGCCTCCCAGGGGATTCAGCTTTTCCATGGGGAATTTCATTTCCCGATGACATGCGAGAATCTGGGCCGCAAAGGCCTCGTTGATCTCGATGATCTCCATGTCCTCCAGGGCCATTCCCGCCTTTTCAAGGGCCTTGGGCATGGCCACCACGGGGCCGAGCCCCATGTGTACCGCATCCAGGGCGCCCGAAGCGTAGCCGAGAATCTCCGCCAGGGGAGTATAGCCCTGTGCGGCGGCCCAGTCGCTGTCGGCGATGATGCAGGCGCTTCCCGCATCGCAGAGGGCGGAGCTCGATGCGGCGGTGATGGTGCCGTCTTCCTTGAAGAGCACCGGGAGCTTGCCCAGGGTCTCCATGGTGGTGTCGCTCCGGGGTATCTCGTCGGTATCGAAGAGGATGGTTCCCTTCTTGCGGTCCTTCAGCGTCACCGGAACGATCTCTTCGGCGAAGAGTCCTCCTTCGATGGCTGCCAGGGCCTTCTTGTGGCTGTTCAGGGAAAATTCGTCCTGTTCTTTCCGGCTGATGGCGTATTCCTCCACCAGGATCTCCGCGGTAGCTCCCATGAGCATATCCGCAAGGGGACAGTGAAAGCCGTCCTTGTGCAGGGCATCGAGAACCTTCTTCTCCCCCATCCGGTATCCCCAGCGGGAGTCCGGAAGAATGTAGGGTGCATTGGAGGCGCTCTCCATGCCTCCCGCGGCCACCGCCACCATATCTCCGAGCCGGATTTTATCCGCTCCGAGCATGGCCGCCTTGAGGCTCGAACCGCACCGCTTGTTTACCGTGAATGCGGGAATGGACTGGGGAAGTCCCGCCCTATGCAGAGCGATCCGGGCAGGATTGGCCCCCACCCCCGCCTGCCAGCCGTTTCCCAGAATGACCTCGCCCATGTTCTCGGGAGAAATTCCCGAGCGTCTTACCGCTTCTGCAAGGGCAAGGGCGCCGAGCTCCGGGGCCGAAGTGTTCTTGAGGGAACCCCCGAATTTTCCTCCGGGGGTTCTGCATGCGCTTAGAATAACCGGTTTGCCCATGATAGGTTTATCCTTTCCCGCTTCCTTAGAGCGGTTTTACAAATGATGTGTTGCGAAATGTTTAACGGGAGCCTCCGTTTATATGTTCCCTCTGCTCCTCCAGTGGTCGAACCGCTCCCTTGCTTTGCTGCTTCGCCCCGTCGCCTCAGACGTGCCGTCCATGGCACGGCTGAGACTTGTCGGCACGTCCCGTGCCGCCACCGGCCCTCCACGGCGCAAAGCCGCACTCGCCGACTCCTATGTCGCTGCCGGGAACATATATACTCCGGCTCTGTCTCTGTGCTTCATACAATGCTCCGTGTCAACGAAAAGCGATCTAGGCAATGCCCTTCATGGGGGCAAGATCCGGAGAAACGTCGTACTCCATGGTGGTATTTTCCTTCAGCTCCTGGGGGGTTACCTCGGGAGCGATTTCGCAGAGCACCATGCGTGTTCCGATTTTCCGCATGAGGCAGAACTCGGTGACCACCACGCTCACCACGCCCTTTCCCGTGAGGGGGAGGGTGCACTTCTTGATCAGCTTGGGGCGCCCCTTCTTGTCGCAGTGAGTGGTGGCGATATAGACGGCCCTGGAGCCCGTAACGAGATCCATGGCTCCTCCCATGCCGGGAACCATCTTGCCGGGGATCATCCAGTTGGCGAGATTTCCCTCTCCATCCACCTCCAGGGCGCCAAGTACGGTGGCATCGAGATGCCCCCCCCGGATAAGGCCGAAGCTCGTATCGCTCGCCACGAGGCACGATCCCGGAAGAAGGGAGACGCAGCGTCCCCCCGCGCCGATGAGGCGAAGATCCTCCGCTTCGGGTTTGGGCCCCGCTCCCACGATGCCGTTCTCGGTCTGCATCAATACATGCACGTCCTCGGGAATGTAGTCGGAGACGAGGGTGGGAATGCCGATGCCGAGGTTGACCACCGCACCGTCCTCGAAGTCCAGGGCGATGCGTTTGGCTATTCTGTGCCGGACAAGCTCTGCATCAAGTACGGGAAGCATAGTATCCGTCTCCTTTCAGAACGAGTATGTCCACGAGGATTCCCGGAGTGACCACGTCGTTGGGGTCGATCTCCCCCTGGGGGAGAATGGCGTCCACTTCCGCGATGACCAGATTTGCCGCGGTGGCCATGGCGGGGTTGAAGTTTCTTCCCGTGCCGTAGTAGGTGAGGTTTCCCCACCGGTCCGCCTTATATCCCCGGATAATGGCCACATCCGCCGTCAGAGGGAGCTCCAGAATGAATTTTCTTCCATTCACTTCCAGAACCTGTTTTCCCTCTTCGTGAATGGTTCCCACTCCCGTGGGAGTGAGAAATCCCCCAAGGCCGAATCCGCCGCAGCGAATGCGTTCCACGAAGGATCCCTGGGGAACGAGTTCCAGCTCTATTTTCCCCTGGTTGTAGAGGCTCTGGGTGGTCCGGTTCAATCCGATATGGGATGCGGTTACCTTGCGGCAGAGTTCGTTCACCACGAGCTTGCCCTGTCCGATTCCCTCGGGGTGTTCGTCGTTGGCGTAGAGAGTATCGTTTGCGATGAGATGAAGATCCCTGGTTCCCTGGGCCACCAGGGCGTCGATGAGGGTGTAGGGAACTCCCGCATAATTGAAGCCCCCCACCATCAGGGAAGAGCCGGGCTTGATGTGCGTCACCGCCTCCTCGGCGGACATGACCGGCTTGATAAGTTTATGTGTCATGATGCGGATGACACCTCCTTAAGATTGCGAGCCGTCGGAAGAAGGAATCCCCGAGGTTTGCGCCGTGGCTTTTGTGGCTTTTCTCTTCTGAAAAAGGAAAACGCCTATCAGAATGGCAAGGGCGAGAAGATCCGTATAGATGTTCGGAACGATGAGCAGGAAGGGCACCACGAGAAGAAAGATTCTCTCGAAGAACGAGAGCTTCGAGAAATAGTATCCCTGAACGGCTGCGGCGAGGCCGATAATCGCCATGAGCGCCGTGCCGAAGGCGAAGATGATCTGAAGAATGTTTCCCTGGAAGAGGAGATGGCTGTTGTAGATGAACATGTAGGGAACGAGAAAGCCCGCCATGGCGGTGAGAAGGGCGGTAAAGCCTGTCTTGATGGCGTTGCTTCCGGCGATTCCTGCGGCGGCGTAGGTGGCCAGCGCCACGGGGGGTGTCACGTCCGCCAGAACCCCGAAGTAGAGACAGAAGAGATGTGCCGACATGAGGGGCACTCCCATCTGGAGAAGTGCCGGAGCCGCCAGGGTGGAGGTGATGATGTACTGTGCCGTGGTGGGAACTCCCATGCCGAGAATGATGGAGCCGATCATGGTGAGTATCAGAGCCAGAGGGAGAATTCCTCCCGAAAGGCTGATAACGAAAGATGAGAAGGCCAGGCCGATTCCCGTAATGCCGATGATGCCGATGACGAGGCCCGAGCAGGCACATGCTGCGGCTACTTCGATGGCTCCGATACCGCCGTTGATGAGGGCGTTGAGAATACGCATGGGGGTCATGCGGTATTCCGCCTTGCCGAACCAGGAGACCATCACCATCAGGACGATGGACCAGAACACCGCTTTCACCGCGGAATAGCCCAGGGCCAGGAAGACCACCAGGGTAATGATGGGAAGGAGAAGATGCCATCCTTCCTTGAGAACTCTGCCTACCCGGGGGGCGGTCTCTGCGGCGATACTCTTGATGCCGAGCTTGCCCGCCCGGAAGTGCACCATGGCCATGATGGAGATGAAGTAGAGCGTGGCGGGAATCGCTGCGGCTACCACGATGTTCCAGTAGGAAATGCCCAGAAACTGGGCCATGATGAACGCCGCGGCTCCCATAACGGGAGGCATGACCTGCCCCCCCGTGGAAGAGGCGGCCACCACGGCTCCCGAAAAAGCCGGGCTGAATCCGGCCTTTTTCATCAGAGGAATGGTAAAGGCTCCCGTGGTTACCGCATTTGCCACGGAGCTTCCGGAAACCGTTCCCATAAGGCCGCTGGCTACCACTGCCGCCTTGCCCGGTCCGCCCTGGCTGCGTCCCGTAAGAGCGAGGGCGAGGTCGATGAAGAACTGTCCCGCTCCGGAAACCTTCAGAATGGCTCCGAAGAGAACGAAGAGGAAGATGAAGGAAGCGGAAACCCCCAGGGGTACTCCGAAGATTCCGTCGGTACGAAGATACTGGAAGGGGGCGATTTCTTCGATGGGAAAGCCTCCGTGCCCCAGAATGCCGGGAAAGTAGGGGCCGAAGAGCGCGTAGAGTATGGCAATAATGGCCACGATGGGAAGAGGCCATCCCATGGCACGGCGTCCTCCTTCGATGACCAGGATAATCATCATCACTCCCAGATAGACATCCGAAGGTATGGGCATACCTTCTCGCATGGCGATGGCGTTCCAGTTCAGAAGGATATTCAGACAGCCCACCACCACCATTCCCGCAAAAACCCAGTCCCAAAGATCGATCTTGTTCTTGGGGCGGGATTTTGTGGCCGGATAGAGGAGAAAGACCAGACTTCCCATGAACATCCAGTGAACTCCTCTCTGGTACATGGCCGGGAGAAGTCCGAAGGCTGCCGTGTAAAGGTGGAAGATGGAGGCTGAAAGGGCAATGCCCGCCACCACCCAGTACTGCCACCCCGAAAGTTTGCGTCTGTTTGTTTCGATAACCTCTTCTTCCAGAGCCGGAGGAGAAGTCTGTTCCTCGGGCAGATTATGTTCGATATTCATATACAGACCTCCACTATGGAACACCATAAATTTTTTGGGAAGGCTCCCGGCGAATCCTGAAAGGAACCGCCGGGAGCCTTTTACGGTAGAACTTCTCGAAAATATGATTGTGTATCGACGGTGAAGCGGTTATTTCATTTCGATGCCCTGTTCCTCGAAGTACTTCTTGGCTCCCGACACGAAATCGGTGATACCCACGCTGGCGGATTCGGGGACGAAATGTGCCGCCTGCTGGGTGATGTTCATGAAGCTTTCCCGGTTCTCGATGATGGTCTTTACGAGATTGTAGGCGAGGGTCTCGTCCATATCGTCCCGAACCACGAGGTAGTTGCTGTCGGCGATGGTGAGGACATCCTCCTGGACGCTCTCGTAGGTGCCGCTCTTGATGGTGTAGGAGATGAGGAAGGGATTGGTCTCCACGACCTTCTGTACCAGCTCCGGCTCCAGGGGAATAAGAACCACGTCGCGCTGGGCCGCCACTTCGAGCACCGCGGAGCCCGGAGCCGCAAAGTTCCAGAACACCGCATCCACGTTGCCGTCCTTCAACGCCATGACACCTTCAGGCTGGGTAAGCTGCTGCCTTGAAAAATCCTTCTCGGGATCGATTCCCGCAGCGGCCAGAATGAGATTGGTCAGAATCTGGTCGCCTCCTCCGGGAGCACCCACGGAGACTCTCTTTCCCTTGATGTCCTCGAGCTTGGTGATTCCCGTACCCTTGGTAGTTACGAGGTGCTGGGGGGCAGGGTACATGCTCATGAGAATCTGCAGGGGAAGCTTGCCGTCGGGCTCGAAAGCCTCGGTACCCGTAATGGCCTGATAGAGAGCGGATCCCATGGTCATGCCGATCTGGGCGCGGCCCGAGGCCACGAGACGGCAGTTTTCCCGGGAGGCCGAAGTGGCCCGGGAGGTGGCCCGAACCCCGATGTCGGCGTTCGTCAAGACTTCCGCCATGGCTCCGCCGAGGGGATAGTACGTTCCCCCCACGCCGCCGCTGCCGATGGTGATAAAGGTGGCGGCAGAACCCAGAGATGCGAACACCATAATGCCGATAAGCGCGAATGCCAGAATTCCCTTCTTCATGTACAACTTCCTCCTTTTTGGTGCGAGTTTTTTGGTGCAAGATACGGGGCCTTTGCCCGTTATCCTTTTGCCTTGAGCGCCTCCGAGGCGGCCTTCAGGCCATCCAGAAGACGATCCGTCATGATGTCCATCTCCTCTTTCGTGGCGATGAGAGGCGGGGCGAAAAGGAGCTGATCCCCCGCTACGCCTCCGATCTGTCCCGTTCCGGGATAGATCACCAGATTGCGCTTTATGCACTCGTTCGTTACAAGGGCGGCGGCCTTCAGAGACGGGGGGAAGGGGGCTTTGGTTTTTTTGTCCGCCACGAGTTCGATTCCCCGCATCATTCCCATGCCTCGAACATCCCCCACGATGGGAATTTCACGGAGAGCGGGGATTTTCTCCTCGAAGTAGGTTCCCATGAGGGCGGCATTTTCGAAGACCCGGTGTTTTTTCATGTATTGAATGGTAGCCACTACCGCAGCGGCGGTAACGGGATTGCCGTTGTAGGTATGACCGTGCTGGAAGGAACCGCTGCCATCCCGGATGGTTTCGGCAATTTCCTTGGTGACGATCATGGCTCCCACCGGGGCGTACCCTCCGGTGAGGGCCTTGGCGGAACAGATAATGTCCGGAGTGACATCCCAGTGCTGGGTACAGAAGGGTTTTCCCGTCCGTCCCATGCCGGTCATGATTTCGTCGGCCACCAGAAGCACGTCGTATCTGGTGCATATCTCCCGGACTATGGGCCAGTATTCTTTCGGAGGGTTCAGGCCCCCCGCAGTGGAACCCACCACGGGCTCGGCAAAGAAGGCCGCCACCGCTTCGGGGCCGATTCGCAGAATTTCGCTTTCAAGAGCCCGGGCACAAGCCACGTCGCATGCGGGGTACGTGAGGTTGTAGGGGCAGCGGTAGCAGTAGTGAGGCTGAATCTTGGGGTGTTCTTTGAAGAGGGGGGCGAAGGTGCGCCGCCGGGCCATGCTGCCTGCGAGTCCCATGGTTCCAAGGGTTCCTCCGTGGTAGGAGTTCCAGCGGGCGATAATCTCGGTTTTGCCGGAGCCCTTGCCGTCCCGCTCCACGAAGAACTGGCGAACCATTTTCATGGCCGATTCGATGGCCTCGCTCCCGCCGCTGATGAACCAGGCGTAGTCCAATCCGTCCTGGGTGAGCGAACAGAGTTCCTCCGCCGCCTCCACGGATTTCTTGTTGTTCCAGCGGGAGGGATGGGCGAACTCCATGGCCAGAAGCTGTTCGTAGATCGCCTGGGCGATCTCCTTGACGCCATGTCCGATATTCGAGAGTAGCGCGCCGCTGCATCCGTCGATAAAAGCGTTTCCGTCCTCGTCGTAGAGATAAATTCCCTCTCCACGAACTGCCGTTCTGAGATTTCCCTTGAAGCTTCGAGGTATGAAATGTCCGAGATCCACTGAAGAAGCAACTCCTTCCATTTTTTGGACTTGAAAACAGGTTTGTTACCGATCTCTATGGTTTGTATAGACCTTATCCTCCCTCCAGCGGCTTTCAAGCATTCCGAGCTTTTCCGTGACATTCTCCCCCAGGTGCTGGGCGACACTCAGAATAAGGCAGTTCAGAACGCTCATGGGAGCTGCGAAGGAGTCAATGAACGCTACGGGTTCGTAGGGCACCGAGAGTACATAATCCTTTTGGGCCGCCAGAGGACTTGCAAGATCGTCGGTGACCACGGCGGTGGTCAATCCGAGCCGGGCCGCGGTTTCGAGAACCTGTACGGTCCAGGAGGAATACCTGGGAAAGCTGATTCCGAGGACGATACTCCCGGAGGGAGCGTTTGCCAGCATTTCGAAGGGCATGTCCAGGCTGACATTTTTGACGTTCGGAAGAATCCAGGAGAGGTAGAACGAAAGGTAGTAGGTAAGGGCGAAGGAGCTGCGATACCCCGCGAGATAGACCGCATCGGCGTTCGCCATGGCTTCTCCCAGGCGGTTCAGGCTTTCCGAGGAAATTGTGGAGAGGGCCAGGGTGAGAGCTCCCAGATCTTTTCGGATGGCACGCTCGAAAAAATCGTACTCCTGGGTGGATTCGTAGTCTTTCAGCCGCTCCAGCGTGGAGAGATGATTCATCAGAAGATCCGTCATGGTGCTCCGCATTTCGTGATATCCCGAAAAATCCAGAAGGTGGGCAAGGCGGATTACCGTGGTTTCGCTTACTCCCACCCGCTTGCCGAGCTGCGAGGCGGTGAGAAAGGCCGCCTCCCTCGGATTTCCGAGGATGTAATTCGCCACCAGGGCCTGCCCCGGGGTCATGTCCTTGCGTCGGAAAAGAATACGTTCTCTGAGCATGGGCCCTCCTTGAAGGAGAAAAAACTTTTTATCCAACGGAATGAAGTTGTTCCTTCATAGAGAGTAGTAAAAAAATTATGCCTTGTCAAATGGATATGACGAAACTTCGATAAATGCACTCAAATTAACGGCGGAAAGATGGACCTTATAGCAACCATGGCAACGGAAAAAGGGAGGCTCCCTTTCGGGGCCCCCCTTGGTGTGTCGTCTGGATTTTTTCGAGAAATACGGAAATTTTTACTTTCCCGCCATCATGGCGGCCACGTCGGTCTCTACGTCGGCGATACCCTGAATGCCGAAGGTGTCCACCAGTACCTTCGCCACGTTGGGAGAGAGGAAGGCGGGAATGGTGGGGCCCAGGCGGATGTTCTTCACTCCCAGATGGAGCAGGGCCAGGAGCACCGCCACGGCCTTCTGTTCGTACCAGGCGATGTCGTAGGAGATGGGCAGATCGTTGATGTCCGCGGCACCGAAAACTTCCTTGAGTTTCAGGGCGATCACCGCCAGGGAGTAGGAGTCGTTGCACTGTCCCGCATCGAGCACCCGGGGGATGCCTCCGATATCTCCGAGATCCAGTTTGTTGTACCGGTACTTGGCACATCCCGCGGTGAGGATCACCGTATCCTTGGGAAGGGCTTTGGCCACTTCGGTGTAGTAATCCCGGCTCTTGTGGCGTCCGTCGCACCCCGCCATCACCACGAAGCGCTTGATGGCGCCGCTCTTTACCGCCTCTACCACCTTATCCGCCAGAGCGAGAACCTGGTTGTGGGCAAAGCCTCCCACGATACTTCCCGTCTCGATCTCCTTCGGAGGAGGACAGGCTTTCGCCTTGGCGATGACGGCGGAAAAGTCCTTGGGCTTGCCGCTCACCCGGGGAGGAATGTGGGGCGTATCGGGGTAACCCGCCATGCCCGTGGTAAAGAGCCGGTCCGCATAGGTGTTGTTCTGCCTGAGAGGCACCAGACAGTTGGTGGTCATGAGGATAGCGCCGTTGAAGGATTCGAACTCCTCGTTCTGCTTCCACCAGGAACTTCCGTAATTACCCACGAAGTGGTCGTATTTTTTGAAGGCGGGATAATAGTTTGCCGGAAGCATTTCGCTGTGGGTATACACGTCCACTCCGGTGCCCTCGGTCTGCTTGAGAAGATCTTCCATGTCCCGCAGATCGTGGCCGCTGATGAGAATGGCGGGGTTGTTCCGCACCCCGATATTTACCTTGGTGATCTCCGGGTTTCCGTAGGTGGAGGTATTGGCCTTGTCCAGGAGGGCCATGGTCTGTACCGCCTTTTCTCCCGCCTGGAGCACCAGCCCCGTCATGGCATCCACGGAAAGATTCTTGGTGGTGGAGGCCAGAGCGGTCATGAAAAAGTCGTAAATTTCGGTGTCCTCATGCTCCAGCACCGCCGCATGTTCCGCATAGGCGGCGATTCCTTTGAGCCCGATGGTAAGCAGTTCCCGGAGGGAGCGCACATCTTCGTTCTCCGTGGAGAGAACACCCACGGATCTCGCCTTTTCCCGGAAGGCCTCCAACCCCTGGGCGTACCAGGTAGCGGCATCGTGCATATCCTCTCCGAAGGGTTTGCCGTGCTTCTTCTCGTATTCCTTCAGAAAAATCTCTTTCAGGGCATCCCGGCGCTTGAGCCCTTCCTGTACCCGGGCCACGAAGACTTTGTCGTCCCAGTTCGCGTTGGTGATGGTGGTGAAAAGGCTCTCCCCGACAAAGCTTCCTTCCTGGGGAAGGGAGATTCCCTCTTCCTTTCCCTTTTCATGCCAGAGAGCTATTCCTTTGAGCGTATAGATAAGGAGATCCTGAAGATTTGCGGTCTCTTCGGGCTTGCCGCAGACTCCCCGAACCGTACATCCCTTGTTTTGCGCGGTTTCCTGACACTGAAAACAGTACATATGCATCCTCCTTTTCTTGATCACTTCATTCTGCACTCCTGCGGCATTTCTCCAAGGAGAGCGCCGCTCCACACCGCTAAGCCTTACAGGATTTTTGCGGAATTTCCGGGACGGGGGGTTTTCACCACCAGCACCCGGAAGACTTCCGTGCTTTCATTGTACCAGCAGTGGGGAATATCCTTGGGGCTCTCGATGAGAGTGTCCCGGGAGACTTCCCGCTTTTCCTCGCCGATCTCCACCATGCCGGTGCCTTCCAGCACGTAGAAGAAGACGTCCACCGGAGTGATGTGTTTCTTCAGGGCTTCGCCGGGTTTCAGGGTAATATGCATCACCTGGGCATCCGGAGAATCGTAGAGTTTGCAAACCTCCACACCGTGAGGATTCTGCACTTTTTCCGTTTCGAAGGGGGTGCGATACCGCATGATGTTTCCTCCTTTTTTCTTATTTCTTATCTGGTTTCGGAAATACCCCGAGGGCTTTTCCGGCTCTATCGCTGGGCCACGCTTACCTGGGAATTGCTCTCTCCGAACTTTTCCAGCAGGGCCTTCATGATGGCGGAGTGTCCCTGTTTGCGGCCTTCCATCTCCTTGATGAGTTGGTAGGCTCCGAAAAGCGGGGAAGGGCCGATTTCCGAGGCGAAGGTGCCCATGCCCCCGTTCCAGGCGAAGAGGGAGAACATCTCGTCCATCTCCGGGATGGTAAGGCCGAGAGCGTAGGCCTTGATCAGCTCCCGGGTGGCCTGGCGGAACCGCCCCGCCCCCACTCCGTTGGCCAGGGAGAGGAGAAGTTTCGTCTTCAGATCCAGAGCGGGCGTCTCCTTGTTCCAGATCTCCTGCCAAAAGTTTACTGCCAATCCCGCCATGTTGTCACTAATTTTCTTAAAATTCAGAATAGCCGTTGGTTTGAGGGGAAGATCCCCCGCTTCCGCATAGGTGGGATCCCGCTCTTCGGTTCGGCAGAACCATACGTGGTACTCCTGGTCCGTCATCTTTTCGGTAAGGTGCTCGAATCCCATCTCTCCCAGGGCGGAATAGAGCGGAAGGGGTTCGAAAGTCTGGATTATCCGGAATCCCTCTCCCTTGGATGTCGCTGCGGCCCGTTTGAGCAACCCCGGCAGAAAGTTTTCCGTGGCCTTGCGAAAGTCCAGGGAAGGAAAGGATTCCTTACGGCTTTCCCATTCTTTTTTCATAATTTGTGCACCTCCTGGTACAATCTATGTGCGGTTTTTCGAGAAAAACCGGAGCTTTTCGGAAGTTCTCTGTATTTCGGTATGAGAATACCAAAAATGACGAGTTTTTCCTTGATGTAGATCAAGAGGTGTAAATCAAGAAGGGTATGGGTGGAAAATAAGGAGGGATTCCGAAAGGATCATGAAGAAAGACGAAACGTTTCTGGAGGCCATTCCCGGTTTTTCCGGGCTTCCCCCGGAGGATCTCCGCAAGATCGCCGGACTGGCTCTTTCCCGAACCTTTGAAAAGGGAGAGACGATTTTCTTCGAAGGCCAGGAGGGAGAGGGATTTTACGTGGTGCAGCGGGGAAGTCTCAAGGTGTTCAAGGCTTCTCCCGAGGGGAAAGAGGTTATTCTTCATCTCTGCGGTCCCGGAGATCACCTGGGGCATGCGGCGGTATTCGAGGGGAGCACCTTTCCCGCCTCCGCCGAAGCCCTGGAAAAGTGCCTGCTGTACTTCTTTTCCCGGGAAGCCATTCTGGGCCTTATCGCCCGGGAGCCCAACATTGCCCTGCACATGCTGGCAGTGCTCTCCTTCAAGCTCCGGGAGCTTACCCTGCAGGTTGAAAACCTGGCTCTCAAGGAGGTGCCGGGGCGGCTCGCCTCGTACCTGCTTCATCTTCGGGAAGCGGGAAAAGAGAGAAATCGGGACGTGCTGGATCTGGAAATTTCCCGAACCGAGCTTGCCCGAGTTCTGGGAACCACGCCGGAAACTCTCTCCCGCATTCTGGGAGAGATGACCGCCCGGAAAATCCTGGAAATTTCCCGGCGGCATCTGGTTATTCGGGATCTCCCCGCCCTGGAGTACCTGGCGGAGCAGGGGAAGTACGAAAAATAAAAAAGTGGTGCCGGAGAAAAAAAGATCTCCCGCGACGAGTTGGCCCCTTTCGGAGGAAGGCGTTTCGAGGAGCTACTCCGGAATGGCGCCTATCTCCTCCAGTACGGGCTTGAGATATCGTATGCTCCGGGGTTTCCTCCCCAGAATGCCCGGGTCGATAAAAAAGAGCTGCAAGGGCTCGCTCAGGGTTACTCCCAGGCGAGTTCCTTCTTCAATAATCCACCACTTCGAAGGCCACCAGATACTGGGTGGTTCGGAAAAGTCCCTCCCATTTGGCGAAAACCAGCAGATTTTCGGAACTTCTCTCGGGAAGATGTACGAAATCCCGGGAGATCATGGAGGTATGTACCCGGGGGAGCACCACCTCCCGGGAATGAGGAATATCCATGGAAACCTCCAGCTCCGCAAAAGCGTGATCGTAGAGCAGCTTTCCCGCGGGCATGGCGAGCTGTGTCAGGGGGTCCGCTCCCCGGGCGGCTTGGGAGCCCCCCAGGAGAAAAATCCCCAGGAAGAGCAGGGTACAGAAAGTGCGTCTTTGCATGATGAAGATTCTCCCTTGAACGGCATTGTGGATGTCTAGCCGTGGAATCGGATTGTAACCGAAAGGCCGGAAAAAGCAAAAGCCTCTTTTTCCGGATGCTTCGGGAGAAAATTTTCTGCCCCGGAGTGCCGGGAATACCCCATATTACCCAGGCCGCTCCGGAGTGGAGCGGCCTGGGTAATATGGTACTCTTGCTCCAGAGTTGGGCGGAGGCATTGCCTTTTCTCGTCATAAAATCAGCATTGGTCAGCTTCTTTGAACACAAAAATTCCATGGATTTTTACTCTATCCGCTCCCTTTTTTTGCGGAGAGGGGCACAAGGAGGGCTTATGAAACTTATCCATACCTCGGATTGGCACCTTGGCCGGGGGCTTTACGAGAAGAAGCGCTACGAGGAGCACGAGAAGTTCCTCGACTGGCTGGCCTCCAGGATTGCAGAAACTGCCCCGGAACTTCTGATTATCGCGGGGGATGTCTTCGATACGGGCACTCCCAGCAACCGGGCCCGGGAGCTCTACTACCGTTTTCTCTGCCGGATGGCCTCCTCCCCCTGCCGTCATGTGGTGGTGGTGGGGGGCAATCACGATTCTCCCTCCTTTCTGAACGCTCCCCGGGAGCTTCTTCGGGTGCTGAACGTGCACGTGGTGGGATCTCTTCCGGATTTCCCCGAGGAGGAGGTGCTCGTTCTGCGGAATGCGTCGGGGGAGCCCGAGGCGCTCTGCTGTGCGGTTCCCTATATTAGGGATCGGGATGTGCGCCTCGCCGAGGAGGGGGAGGATTTCGCCGCCCGGGAGGAAAAGCTGCTTGGGGGCATTCGGGAGCACTACGCCAGAATTTGCGAGGAGGCCCGAAGAGTGCGCAAGAATCTGGAGGCAGAGCTGGGGAGAAAGATCCCTCTCGTGGTGACGGGGCACCTTTTCGCCGCCGGAGGTATGGTGCACGAGGGAGACGGGGTGCGGGAGCTCTACGTGGGTTCCCTTCCCCGCGTAGGAGGAGAGTGCTTCCCCGAAGACGTGGATTACGTGGCCCTGGGGCATCTGCACGCTCCCCAGGTTGTGGGGGGAAATCTCCTGCGGCGCTATTCCGGGGCGCCTCTTCCCATGAGTTTCGGAGAGCCTTCCGGGAAATGCGTGGTGGAGGTGGATTTTTCCGGGGAGATTCCCCGGGTGACGGAGGTTCCGGTGCCCTCCTTTCAGAAACTCGCCCGGATTTCCGGAACCCTGGAGGAGATCGAGGAAAAGTTGGATAGCCTCGCCGGAGAGGGAGAATCCTGCTGGATCGAGGTGGAGTGCCGGGATGTCGCCGGCGGAAGCGTCCTCCGGGAGCGTCTGGAGGAGCGCATTGCGGGAAGGCCCCTGGAGATTCTGCGCATCCGGACTCCCCTGGACCTTTCCCGAAGCCTCGGAGTTCTTTCCGAGGAGGAGTGTCTTGCGGAGCTGGATCCCGAGGAGGTCTTCGGGCGCTGTCTCGAAGCCCATCATATTCCGGAAGAGGAACGCCCCCGGAAGATGAATCTTTTCCGGGGGGCTTTGCGGGATATGCGGGAAGAGGATTTGCGGGCAGAGTAGGAGAGGGGGAAGGATTATGCGCATCTGCAGCGTTCTATTGGAAAATCTCAACTCCCTGGTGGGAACCTGGAGCGTGGACTTTCGTTCCTCCGCCTACGAGGAGAGCGGACTTTTCGCCATCACCGGCCCCACGGGAGCCGGAAAGAGCACCCTTCTGGATGCCCTCTGCCTGGGGCTTTACGGAAGAACCCCCCGTCTGGAGAACATCAGCAAGAGCACCAACGAGGTCATGTCCCGTCAGAAGGGAGTTTGTCGGGCCGAGGTGGTCTTCGAGGTTTCCCGGGGAACCTTTCGGGCCTCCTGGGGGCAGCATCGGGCCAATAAGAAATGGAAAGGGGCTCTGCAGCAGCCTTGGCGGGAGCTCGCGGACGCAATCTCCGGGGAGATCCTGGAGAGCTCCGTGGGAGGAGTGAACTTCCTGGTGGAGGAGCTTACGGGAATGGATTTTCACCGGTTTACCCGGTCGGTGCTCCTCGCTCAGGGAGGCTTTGCCTCTTTCCTCCGGGCCTCTCCCAACGAAAAGGCCCCTCTGCTGGAGCAGATTACCGGTACGGATCTCTATTCCCGCTTTTCCGTCTACGTGCACGAGCGGCGTCGGCGGGAGCAGGAAGCCCTGCGGGATATCGAGAGCAGGAGCGAAGGGGTGGAACTGCTCTCTTCCGAGGAGCTTCGATCTTTGAAGGAGGAGCATCGCCAAGCCCTGAAGGCGGAGGGAGAGCTAGAGCTCCGGGATAAGGAGCTTTTCCGGGGAAAGGAGTGGCGACTAGCCTTGGAGCGGTTGGAGCGGGAGCTTCGGGAGGCTGAGAGGGAGCGGATCCTTCTGGAGGAGCGCCGAAAGGATGCCGAAGAGGATCTCCGAAAGCTCCGGCGGGGACAAATGGCCCTGACCCTGGAGGCGAAATATGAATTCCTGGAGAGCACCCGAAGGAACCGGAACGAACTGGCCCAGAGAGGGGGATTCCTCGAAAAGGAGATAGAGGCTCTGGAAGAGCTTGCGGAGCGGCTTCGCCGGGAAGAGAGGGAGGCGGAAGCCCGGGCTGACAAAGCCCGAAAGGATCGAGAGGAGAAACGTCCGATCCTGGAAGAGTGTCTTCGCCGGGAGGAGGAGCTTCGGGTTCTGGAAGAGGGACGGGGCGAGGCCTCGGAGCTTCTGAAAAAGAAGAACCTTCTTCGGGAAAAGCAAGGAGAGGAGCTCCGAATTCTGGAGGAGGAGCATGAAAAGACCCGGGAAAGACTGGAGGAGTATGTCCTGTTCTTCGAGGAGCATGGAGAGGACGCTTCCCTGGGGGAGACCTGCGGGCTTCTTCGGGAGAAATGGGAGCAGTTTCGGGAGAAAGAGAGCCGGGAACGGATTCTGGGGAAAGAAAAAATCCTGGAGGAGGAGAAGCTCGAGGCCAAGCGGAAGGAAGAGGAAAATCTTGCCTCGGTAGTGGAAGAGCTACGTCGAAGAGGGCAGAATCGGGAAGACCTCCGAAAGGAAGAGCGGAAGAAACTGGAGGGCCTTCTCGAGGGGGAGGAGGTTTCCGCCTGGCGTTCCCGGGAGGAGCGGTGCCGGATAAACCTCCGCTGGACCGTAGAGACGGCGGAGGTTCTCGAAAAGCTGGGGGCCCTGGAAAAGGAACAAGCCCGGCTTCGAAAGGAGGAGGAGCTTCAGGAGCGGCGAAAAGGAGAGATTCTGGGGGAGCTGGAGCATGCGGAGAAGCTTCTGGTCCAGATTGCGGAACGCTGTGCCGGTCAGGAGAAGCTGTTGCATCTCTCCCTGCGGGTGGCGAGCCTGGAGGAGGAGCGCTCCCGCCTTCGAAGTGGAGTTCCCTGCCCGCTTTGCGGCTCTCCGGAACACCCCTATGAGAAAAAGGAGAAGCTACCGGTTCGAGAGAGGGAACAGGAGGAACTGGAGCGGATTCGGGAGGAGCAGCATCGGCATGAAAAGGCCCGAGGAGTCCTCGAAAGGGAACTGGCCTCCCTGGAAAGTCGGTTGGAGGATCGAAAAAGAGAACGCCAGGGCATCGAAGAGTCTCTGAAATCGGCGAAGGGCCGTATGGAAAACCTTCGACGGGAGGTGCCTTCTTCGGAGGAAGGGAAAGACCTTTCCAGCCCGGAGGATTTCGAGAAAAGCCTCAAGGAGCTTGAAAGAGAGGAGAGCTCTCTCAAGGAACGTCTGAAGAGGATCGAGGATCTCCGAAAAGCTCTTGAAGACCTGGAAAAGCGGGAACGAGTCGAAAATCGGGAGCTTCAGGAGAGAGAAAAGAGTATGAGCTCTTTGACCTTTGCTGTCGAGGAGTCGGAACGGGAGATTGCGAGACGGAAGAGGGAGTTGGAGGAGCTGAAGGAGGAGCTACGCCTTCTGGAGGAAAATCTGCGTTCTCTTCTGGCTCCCTATGAAAAAATTTCTCGGGAGGAGCCTCTGGAAGAGAGGTATTTCGAGGATCTTCAGATCCGTTGGAATGCCTGGAAGAAAAGGAGCGCCGAGGCGGAGGAGGAAAAGCTCCGTTTCAGGGGGCTCCAGGAGCGCCGGGAAGGTTTGAAAGCTCAGGAATTTCGCATGGAGGAAGAGCTAAAAGGGCTTTGGCAAGATCTACAAAGGAAGGAAAATTTTCTGGAGGAAAAGAGGGGGGAGCGGCGTTCCCTTTATGAAGGGGATCCCCGGAAGGGGCTGGAGGATCTGGAAGAGAATCTCGAGAGAACCCGAAAGGAGCATCAGAACCTGGTTTCCGAAAGAAAGGAACTTTCGGGGAAACGGGAGGTTCTCGAAGCCTCCCGGAAGGAAGGGGAAAAGGCTCTCGAAGAGATGGTACGTCTGGAGGCTCTCCGAGGGGAGGAATTTTCGAAGGCCCTGGAAAAAAATTCCTTTGCGAATGAGGGGGATTTTCTCAAGGCCCGTATTTCCGAGGAGCTTCGGGAAAAACTCACCCTCCTTCAGGAGGAGCTGGAACGGAAAGAGGCGGAATTGAAGGGACGGCTTGCCCGGGGGATCGAAGCTCTCAAGGCAGAAGAGGAAAAAAAGGTTACTTCCCTTTCGGCGGAAGAACTCGAGGTGGAACAGCGGAACTGCGGCGATGCCCTTCGGGAGTTGCGCCGGAAGATCGGAATCCTGAAGGCGAAGGAGGAGGAACAGGAGACTCTCTCGAAAAAAGCGGAGGAGTTGCGCCGGGAGGCGGAGGCCCGGAAGAAGATCCTTTGGGAGTGGGAGGAACTTCATTCCCTGGTGGGGTCCGCGGACGGCAAGAAGTTCCGGAACTTCGTTCAGGGGCTCACCTTCGAAATGCTGGTACGTCAGGCGAACCGGCAGCTCGAGAGAATGACGGATCGCTATCTACTCATCCAGAACCCCGAAGAGCCTTTGGAGTTTTGCGTTTGCGACAGCTATCAGGGGGGGGAGATCCGATCCTCCAAAAATCTCTCCGGAGGAGAGAGCTTTCTCGTGAGCCTCGCCCTTGCCTTGGGACTCTCCCGGATGATCGGAGGAAAGAATCGGGTGGAATCCCTCTTTCTGGACGAGGGTTTCGGCTCCCTGGACGAGGATACTCTGGAAGTGGCCCTTCAGGCTTTGGGGGAGCTTCAGGGAACCTGTCGCCTGGTGGGGGTGATCTCTCACGTCCCCGCCCTCTCCGAGCGGATGGCGAACCAGATTCGGGTTATTCCGGTAACCGGCGGACGAAGCCGCCTGGAAGGCCCGGGAGTTTCCGGCGGCATGAATGCGTAGAGAGGCGGTACAAACGGTGTCTTTCTGAATGTTTCATGGGAGCCTCCGTTTACGGGTTTTCTCCGCTACGCAAAATCGCAGTCGCCGACTGCCTTTGGTAATCTAAAAGGGATCCACCCCGTAGCTCGGATGCACCTCACCGTATCCGGAAGACCCCGGGGGAAAATTTTCACTGAAAAAGCGTAAAGAACGGGGTTGTGCATTGCGGACAGAATGAAATTTATGCTATTTTCACCAAAGTTGAGGAAATTCTTTCGACCGGAGCAGCTTTGCTCGAAGCCCGTTCTTCTATATTTTGTCTTGGGAAAGGATATGATGGAATGGCGGAACCTTTGCTCTCTCAAAAAAACCGCATTGCGGGGCTGGACGCCCTTCGGGGGTTCCTGATGGTGTTCATGGCCCTGGATCATTCCCTGGCCCTTATCTCCGGGGTTCATTTCGGGGAATTATGGATTCGCCCCGCCTGTGACTACGGAGGCTCTCTGCTGGCCTTCTTCACCCGATACGTTTCGCACTTCTGTGCCCCGGGGTTTGCCTTTCTCATGGGAGCGGGGATGGTGCTCTTTGCGACATCCCGGGCCCGGAAAGACTGGACGTTTTGGCGGTTTCTCCGCCATTTCTGGGTGCGGGGACTTCTGCTTGTGACGGTTTCTCTCACCCTGGAGAATTTTTTCTGGTGGTGGGGCTTTTTTTCAAGCCCTGAAAGCTCCTCCTGGATCGTCTTTTTCAGCATCCTCTCCACTCTGGGGGCCGCCATGATGCTGGGGTCTTTTTTCCTACGGCTTCCCGCCCTGGTGCTTGGGGTGCTCGGGGCCCTTTGTGTGGGAATTACCCCCTTCATGCTGCCTCTGGGAGTATCTGTTCAAGAGGCGGCGCCCCTCCTTTCGCTTCCAAAAATTCTTCTTTTTGTGCCCTGGGAAACCTCTACTCCCCTGGGCATGGGAATTATCTTCTGGTATTCCTTGGTCCCCTGGCTGGGCATTACCTTGGGAGGGATGGTCCTGGGACGGATTCTTGCCGCCAAGGGCAAGGATGGGCTCAAGCATGTCACTCTGGCGGGGTTGCTCTTTCTGGGGGCCTTTGTGGCACTTCGTTTTGCGGGATCCCTGGGGAACATCCAACAGGGAGAAGTTAAGGGGATCATCGGTTTCCTGTACATCACCAAATATCCTCCCAGCCCGGCCTTTGTTTGTGCCACCCTGGGGTGGAACTGCCTTCTTCTCGGAGTGCTCGCGCCCCGGGCCTCCAGATGGAACCGGGACAACCTGTTTCTCCTTCTCGGGCGGGTGCCCTTTTTCTTCTACCTGCTCCACATCGCCTTTTTTGCCGCGGCGGGAAAATTCTTGGGGGGAAGAGGCCTTCTCTGGGGATATGCCTTTTGGATCCTCGCGGTGGGGCTGCTCTATTTGCCCTGCCGTTCCTTCGATCGGTTCAAAGGGAGCACCTCCCCGGATTCCCCCTGGCGGCTTCTGTAGGTTATAGCTCAAGGAAACAGCATAAGAATTGCTCTGAAAATAAAACTGTGGGGGGAGATTTCTTCGGAAAAATCGAGGAGATCTCCCCCCTTTTTGCGTTCAATTTGCCAGGGATTCGCGGATTTTGCCACGAGAATTACATGTTCTTCATGGCCTTCCGTGGGACGAAATAGTGGGAGTACATGACGCAGTTCTCCGGAAACTGATTTTATGATCAGGAAAGATCTATGTCTTCATGCTTTTTTGAAACCCTCGAACCTTCGAATTTTCTCTTCAAAATGCCGGTTTTTCGAAAAATCCGTATTTCTTGCAAAGACTTTGCAGGCCAAAATGAGATAAGGGTTCGATACATGTTTTGAAACACAGAATTTTTCCGTGACCTTGGTGGCATTTTTTGTGTATACTTGTAGAGTCTTTTATTCCACCTATTAGGGTATTCCGATGGAAAATGCGTTCCGGAATACCTGGAAGGAGAAAATTCATGTCTTTTTTCTTTCTCTCCCCTCCCCCTCCGGAAAATTTCTAGCTGACTGAAGCTTGTCGTTTCGGTGCCGCAAAGATCGGAATTTTTGCGGAGCATCGCTTCGATGGACCGGGACAGGCCTCTTCGTATTTTGCAGAGGCACTGATGGGGTGTGCAGATAAAGAAGAAAGGTGTTTTTCGTGAAAAAAAATACGTCTTTTATGGCCCTCTCTGGAGCGGCCTTTATTCAAATGGTGGGAGTGGGAATCATTGTGGCTCTTCTCCCCGGAAGGGTTATGCAGGTATCTCCTTCCATGGAGTACGTGGGATATCTCGCGTCGGCCTTCGCGATTTCCTTCGTGCTGCTGCAGCTTCCCGTGGGATACGGGGGAGATCTCTGGGGATACAAGCTCTTTCTCATGGGGGGATATGTGATTTCCTGCCTGACGGGGTTGTTGTACTTCAAGGCGGGAAGCGTTTGGGGTTTCCTCGGAGGAAGAGTGTTGCAGGGGTTGGGAGAGATTCCGGTTTGGGCACTGGCTCCGGCCTTGCTTTCTCTTGTTTTTCCGGATTCCAAGGGGGAACGGATCGGAAAGTACAACGCTTCCATCCATTTGGGATTGACCCTCGGAGGCATTCTGAGCATCTATGCGTGTAGGATCTGGAGCGGTAACGAAGCCTTTCTGCTCTATGCGGCTACGGGTTTTCTGGGGGCGGTAACGGTGGCTCTCTTCGTGAAAAACCCCGGCCTTTCCGGCGGGAAAGCGGCAGAGGACCGGGGGAGTTACCGGGATATGATGCGGGCCATACGCAAGGTTCGGATGCCCGCCCTTTTCGGAGGAATATGCCTGTACGGCGGGAGTTACGGCCTCTTTCTGACGATCATTCCCGGAATTCTTTTGACCGAGAAGGGGTTTTCCCAAACCGGAGTGTCCCTCTTTTTCGCCCTCTTCTACGTGGCCCTCAGTGTAGCCCAGGTGGTGGGAGGAAAAAGGTCGGACGCGAGAGGACGGTATGGCACCATGTACCTCGGTTTGGGACTGGTGACTCTGGGGTTGGCTCCCTTTATGGAGCTGCATGGAAAGGCGGTATTGATCCTTCTCTTTTTCGCGAGTTTCGGGCTGGGAATGTTCGGCGTTTCCGCCATGACCCTGCTGAACGAGGCGGTGCCGGATTCTCTGAAGGGATCGATTTCCGGGGTCTTCTACCTTTTCTGGGGAATTGGTTTCTTTCTGATTCCTCCGGGAGTTGCCAAGCTGGGGGCTCTTTTGGGATATTCCCGGGTGTTTCCGATTCTGGCGGTTCTGGCATGTCTGAATCTTCTGGCCCTGCGAGGACAACAGAAAAGGAGCCTCGGATAGGATGCTCGAAACCATGCCGATAAGGTGATGATGGTATCGTTCCGACATAAAGCGAGGGACTCCCGCCGGGGGCCCCTCGCTTTATGTCGGAACGCGGGAGAGATGGTGCCGGATCCCTTCGTTTTCGTCAGCGGAACTGCTCGTCCAGCCAATCCAGGGCCACCGCCCAGGAGAGGGGCATGTTGTCGAGCTGGCAGTGGATATTGGCCCCTTGTTCCTCTTCGAAAACGTGGAGGCTCCCCTCGGGAGCCAGGGCCGTAAAGTTCTTGGCCTGATTCAGGGGAACCGCTCCCTCTGTTTTGCTCACCATTCCCAGGGCGGGCATTTCGAGGGCACGAACCAGATTTTCGGGTATCCTGAACTCCTTCATGGCCTCCAGAGTGGCTTGTACCGAGGGCTTTCCGTAGCGGAGGCAAAGGTTCAGAAGGGAGAAGCGGTATTTGAGAGGAAGTTCCTCTTCGGAAAGTCCCCGAATTTCTTCCACCGTGAGATCGTCGCTCTCGAACATGGTCACGAACTGGGGCCCCATGGCGGCGAAGAAATATTCTCCCGCATCCAGAATGGGAGAGTTGGCGATCACTCCCCGGAGGCGCTTTTCCCGTACCGCTCCGGAGAGGGCGAAATACCCTCCGAAGCTCGCCCCGTAAAGGGCAATTTTTGAAGGGTCCACCTCGGGGCGGGAAAGGGCGTAATCTACCACCACCTTTAGAGCCGGGGAGGTATCGGGAACGAAGACGGAATTCGGATGGAACCGGCGCATTCCCACCTGCCCGGGCCCCTCGAAGAGAAGCACGTTATATCCCCGCCGGAGGGCGGCTTCTCCCAGGGCAAAGTACATCTCTTCCGCGGTGCCGTCGAAGCCGCTCTGGATCAGCAGGGTTTTTCCCCGTTTCTCCCCGTTTGGGGGGCTGAGAAAGTACCCGGGCAGAAAGATCTCCCCGAAGGGAATTTTCAGGCTTTCCACCTTCCATGGAGAGAGGGCCATTCCACTAAGAAAGGCCTCCCGGCAACGCATGCCCCATTCGGCGGTCTCCGGGGAAAGAGGATCCCCGTAATACTCCGCCGCCCGGTAGTAGGAGGCGGCGCGAAGCAGGCTTTCTCCCGCGCTGATTTCATGCCCCCGCTCCAGCCGGGCCTTGCCGTCCGCTTCCAGGCGTTCTCCCAGGGCGAGAAAGGCGGCGGACCAGGATGCGGGATTGCCCCCCTTGATCTCTCCGGCGGCCAGCAGAATCTCTCCGGGAGTTCCTCCTCCCGCTCCGTCGGCTCCGAGGCTGCGGAGAAGCTGGAAACTCATCTCCTCATCCTCGAAAAAGGAGAGGAGAACCTTGCCTCGGGAAAACTCCTGAGAGCCCTCTTCCGTTTTCTCCGCCCCTTGGAGGGAAAAGGGGGCCAGGACGAAAAACAGCAATGCAAAGACGCCGGACAGAATTTTCATCAGCATCGTCACCTTTCCGGGATAGATCGTATTCCTTTATTCCAAGCTCTTCATGCTCTCCAGAACCCGCTGCATATCCTCCTCGGTGCCCACGGTGATGCGGATCCAGGTGCCCTCCCAGGGGGTGTTCAGGGAACGTACCCGTACCCGGGCCTCCGAAAAGGCATCCTGAAAAAGCTCTTCGGGGAGATCCGTCTTCAAAAGCACGAAGTTGCCCGAACTTTCGAAGGCCTGCCACCGGGAAAGACGGTTCGCCTCCCGGATAAAAGCGTCCCGGGTGTACTGAAGCGTGAGAATCCGCCCCTCCACCCACTCCTGGTGCCGTATAAGAAGGGTTGCCGCTTGCTGGGTAAAGATGTTGACGTTGAAGGGGCTGCGGATGCCATTGAGGGTATCCACCATCTCTTTATCTCCCACGGCGAAGCCCAGCCGGAGCCCCGCCATGCCCCAGGCCTTGGAGAGAGTTCGCAGGAGCAGCATGTTTTTCGGAAGAGCTCCCTTTTTCCATAGATCCAGCATGGAAGGGCCGTGGAAATCCACGTAGGCTTCGTCCACGAGAAAGGGAGCCTTGGTGAGCGTGGCCGCTCGGATAAGCAGATCCGGAGAAAACACCATACCCGTGGGATTATTGGGGGAATCCACAAGCACCAGCTTGGGATCTTCTCTTTCGAGAATCTCCAGAAACCGCTCTTCCTCGGGAACGAAGCGGTTTCCCTGAAGGGAAAAGCCAAAGGTCTTTTCTTCGAGCCGGAAAACCTTCCGAAGATGGAAATATTGGGAGAAGGAGGGGTTGGGATACACCACGGTGTTTCCGGGCTGGGTAAAGGCGATTACCAGAAGCCAGAGAATCTCGTCTCCCCCGTTGCCCAGCACCATGTTCTCCGGAGGAATGCCGTAGACCTCTCCCAGAATCTCCCGAAGCTCCCCATATTCCGGATCGGGATACCGGTTCAGCTCTATCCGGGAAACAAGCTCCCGAAGTTCCTCCCGGGAAGAAGGAGGAAGGGAGAAGGGGTTTTCGTTTTTATCCAGCATGGCCGGGGTGCGGTCCTTTTCCAATGCGTACATGAAAGCAGTCCTCCAATGTCACTTTATCAAGTTAGAGTGTCACTATGTTCGGTGCGAAGGTAGGGTAGCACGAGAGTCTACTCTGTGTCAAGATACGAAGGAGTTTTGATTTTTCAGAAAAGAAAGTCACCTTTGGAGACAAGAATATGTTTGGGTTGCGCAAAAGCGAAAAAAGACGCATACTATACCCCGTATGGTATTTGACGAAGGATGGATGCTTCGGCATGCCCAACTTTATATATCGGGAGGAGTGGAGAGATATGAGCAAAAAGGTGGTTGTCATCGGTGGAGTGGCCTGCGGAGGAAAGACCGCTGCCCGGCTTCGGCGGCTGGATCCGGAGGCGGAGATTCTCATTCTCGAAAAGGGGCCCTATCTCAGCTATGCGGGGTGTGGTCTTCCTTATTACATCGAGGGAGTCGTCAAGGAATACAAGGATCTCATGTGCACCCCCATAGGAGTGGTACGGGACGAAAGCTTCTTCCGGAACGTCAAGAAAATCGACGTGCTTACCCGGCACATGGCCACGCGAATAGATCGGGACGCCAAAGAAGTGGTGGCGGTGGATCTCGAAACGGGGGAGGAGAAGCGTTTTTCCTACGACGATCTCGTCATCGCCACGGGAGGTTCCCCCATCAAACCCAACTTGCCGGGGATCGACCTCGGGGCGGTCTTTACCCTCTGGACTTTGAGCGATGCCCTGGCCATGCGGGCCGCCATCGACAGCGGCAGCGTCAAGCGTGCCGTGGTGGTGGGAGCGGGGCTCATCGGCATGGAGGTGGTGGAGGCTCTGGTGGCCCGGAACATCGAGGTTTCCGTGGTGGATCTTCTCTCCTGGCCCCTGCCGAACATGCTGGATGAAGAATTCGGCGCCCGGCTCCTGGGAGGGCTTAAAACCAAGGGAGTGCACTTCTACGGAGGCGAAAAGGTGGTGGAAATCCTCGGGCAGGATTCGGTGCTCACGGGGGTGAAGACGGATCAGCGCACCATCCCTGCGGATATGGTGCTTCTCGCCATCGGAGTGCGCCCCAACATCCATCTCGCCGAAGAGGCAGGGCTCGCCATCGGTCCCGCCGGGGGCGTGGCGGTGGACGCCTACATGCGTACCAGCGATCCCCACATCTACGCCGGAGGGGATTGCGTGGAGGTGCGGCACATCCTCACGGGCAAGGGTGTCCGCCAGCCCATGGGATCCTCCGCCAACCGGGAAGGCCGGGTCATCGGAGATAACATTCTGGGGCGGAACGTCACGTTCAAGGGAGTGCTCGGCACGGCGATCATGAAGTTCTTCGAGTACACCGTGGGACGTACGGGCTTCAACGAGGATCAGGCCCGCAAGGAGGGGTTCGACCCCATCTCGGTAACCGTAACCGCCGCAGACAAGCCCCACTTCATGCCCGGCGCCGCCTGGATGGTGATCAAGCTCGTGGCGGATACAACCACCAAGCGCCTTCTGGGAGGGCAGATCTTCGGCCCCGGAGTGGTGGACAAGCGGCTGGACGATCTGGTGACAGCCATCACCGGAGGGCTCACGGTGGACGATTTGGCGGATACGGACTTCGCCTATGCTCCCCCCTACGCCACCGCCCTGGATCCCATGACCCAAACCGCCAACGTGCTGCGGAACAAAATGGAAGGACTCATGGTCTCCTACTCCCCCCGGGAACTCAAGGCCAAGATGGAGCGGGGAGAGGATTGCGTGCTCCTGGACGTGCGGACGGAGCAGGAAATCCGGCTCCAGGGGAAGCTCCCCTACGCAAACCAGGTGCACATTCCCCTGGGAGCCCTCTGGAATCGGGCGGAGGAACTTCCCAAGGACAAGGAAATCATCGCCTTCTGCAAAATATCCCTCCGCGGATGGGATGCCCTCACGGTGCTCCGGGCCAAGGGTTTTCCGAAAATCGCCATTCTCGAAGGGGGCATTATCGGCTGGCCCTACGAGAAGGAAAAGGGATAGATTAAAGGTAGGGGCAATTTCTGAATTGCCCCTGCGCACGGTTCCCTACGTTTTTCCCGAAAAGAAAAATCGAAGAGGAAAATTTTGAAAGCGAAAGCCCCGGAGGCTCTGAAGAAATCTTTCAGAGCCTCCGGGGCTTTTTTCTATTCTCCGCAATTTTGCCTAATCACTTTATAATAATTCATCAGAAATAACCAAGGTATGTGGAGGGAGTCATAAATCGCTCCCACGCTTGATATGTACCGTATTATGATACTATATCGACGAATGTGCCGAACATTATGAATCGGTGTGGGATCAGGAGAGGGGGGAGGCTCGCCCAAGCCCGAGATCTTCTCCTGACCAAATTGATGAACGGTGGGGGAGCGGTATGACGTGTAATATCCATGATGTGTCCCAAAACAGGGAATCCCAATACACCATACCCCGACGCAACCGTCGGTCCATTTGATTGAAGGGATACGATTATTCCCAGGCGGGGGCCTATTTCGTTACCCTATGCACCCGGAATGGGGAATGCCTGTTCGGGGAAGTCTTTAATGGGCAAATGCGATTGCACGATGCCGGTGAAATTGTTGCCCATGAATGGATCAAAAACGCCGGAATTTACGATGCCATCGAATTGGACGAATGGGTGGTGAGGCCCAATCGTTTTCATGGCATATTTATATTGTCCGCCGCGGTAGGGGCGATTCATGAATCGCCCCTACATATGACCGTGACGCAACGTCGGAATATGGCGATGCCAAAAATCATCGGACGGTTCAAGATGTTGTCGGGAAAGCGTCGGGAAAATGTCGGGAAAGATCCTCGATGCCTGTCGGGAAAAACCTTCCGTTACCGTTCTCGAACTAGCTGACTTAATTGGCATTACCGAACGATCGGTGCAAAGGAATATCCGAAACCTCCAAAGAGATGGCCTGCTTAGGCGTGTGGGCGGAAGCGGTTGGAGGAGGATCAGCCGGGAGCGGTGGATATGGAGACTCTGCTCAAGGGAGTGTGCGCCAAGGCCAATTTCCTGGATTTGGTGGAGAACTTCATCGTTTTCGACGACTTCGCAAGGGAGTCGAGAAAGATTCTTGCCAGGAATTACCAGTACCTCGGGGTAAATCGGGCCGTCGAAGCGAGATCCGTTCCTGCAAATGCCGAGAAGGGAAGCTGGGGGCTTTCTGGCATACCCAGGGTTCGGGAAAGAGCTATTCCATGGTGTTCTTTACCCGCAAGGTTCATCGCAAACTGGGGGGTAACTTCACCGTCCTGATTCTCACGGATCGGGAGGATCTGGATCGGCAGATCTACAAGACCTTCGCGGGATGCGGCCTGGTGGATTCTGTGGACGCTTTTATGGAAGATCTCGAGAAAAAAGGGGCTATCCTGTTGGAATATCCCCAGGCGGTACCCACGGGAAAAAATATGCGTGTGAAACACCCGGACGGGCTTGTGGCGGAGTATGTGGAGCATACATAAATGAAAAAACAATGAAGCGGCTGCTATCGTCACGGAGATTTTTATAGTTAAAATATCGCGAAAAATAATTTTTCACCAATGGTTTTCTTCCTATTTGTGGGGAGAGAAACATAGCTGCGTAGCTTGTAGATGTTTAGGGCAAAGATTGCGGATGAAAGGAGTCTTGGCGTGATTGTTCAGCAATACTCGGTGAATCAAAATCCTATTCAAACACTCCTGAGCTGGGTGCAATCCGGAGAGGTGGCGATTCCGGAAATTCAGCGCCCCTTCGTATGGGATGCCAGTAAGGTGCGCGATTTGATGGATTCCCTCTATCGGGGGTATCCCATCGGGTATCTTATTACATGGAGAAATCCTAATGTGAAGCTCAAGGACGGTTCCATCTCTGCGGGAAAGCGCATCGTTATAGATGGGCAGCAGAGGATAACCGCTCTCATGGCAGCTCTGTTGGGAGTACGTATCGTCAATAAGGATTACCGAAAAGATCGGATAACCATCGCCTTTCATCCGGTAGAGCGTAAGTTTGAGGTTTCCAATCCAGCGATTCAGAAAGATAAAGCCTGGATACCGGATATTTCTTCTGTTTTTTCCCCGGAATTCAGAATGCTGAAAGCCATGGAGGAGTACTGCCTTCGCAACGATATTGAGAATCGGGATGCCATCCACGAAAACTTGGAATCCCTGAAGGGAATTATCAACAATCATGTGGGTCTCATCGAGCTTGACGCACATCTCGACATAGAAACAGTCTCAGAAATTTTTATTCGCATCAACTCTACCGGAGCGATTCTTAGCCAGGCGGATTTTGCCATGTCGAAAATTGCTGTGAATGAAAGCTATGGAGGAAATACGCTCCGTAAGGCCATTGATTATTTTTGCCATCTTGCGGTGAATCCTGATTTTTACGATCAGTTGGTGGAGGTGGATAATCCTTTTACGAAAGCGGATTATTTCCAAAAGATGAGCTGGCTCCGGAAGGAAAATGGGGATCTGTACAATCCTTCTTATACGGATATGCTGCGAGTGGCTTTTATCTCGGAATTTAAGCGGGGGCGTTTACAGGATCTTGTGGCTTTGCTTTCGGGAAGGAATTTCGAAACCCGGGGATACGAGGAGGATATTGCAGAGAACTCCTTTGCAAAACTTCGTGCCGGTATTTTGAACTATATAAACGAAACGCATTTTAAGCGGCTCCTTATGATCTTACGTTCCGCCGGTTTTGTGGATACCGCCATGATAGGCTCGCAAAATTCCATTAACTTCGCCTATGTTCTTTATCTGGCCTTGCGGAATCATTCAGAAAATGCTGCACACATTGAATCGTTGGTGCGAAAATGGTTCGTCCTTTCGGTTCTCACGGGACGTTATTCCGGTTCTCCCGAAACCAGGTTTGATACTGATATCCGGCGTATTCACGATCTTGGTGCCACTACGTATATTCAAAATGTCGTTGATGCGGAACTTTCCGAGACCTTTTGGAAATTCGGCTTGCCTCAGCAGCTGGAAACGTCTCTTTCTACGAATCCCTCATTTCAGGTCTTTCTGGCAGCTCAGGTTAATTTAAAGGACAAAGGTCTTTTCTCGAAGGATATCACCGTTTACGATTTGATTGAACACAAAGGAGATAAGCACCACATTTTCCCTAGAAAATATTTGAAAAACCTTGGGTTTAAACAAAGTCACTATAATCAGGTAGCCAATTACGTGATGACCCAGAGTGAGATTAATATCGCTATCGGAGCAAAGCCTCCCTCTCAGTATTTCAAAGAGGTTCTTGCTCAGTGTAACGGGGGAGATCTGCGTTACGGAGGCATTGTCGATAGAGAACAGCTTCTGGAAAATTTTCATATGAATTGTATCCCCGAGGGGATTGAGGAGATGAGGGAAACGGATTATGATCGGTTCCTGAAAGACCGTCGTAAGTTAATGGCCCGGAAAATAGAAAAGTATTTTGCCGCCCTATGATGATCCACTTCTTGCTACCGTCAGGAAGTCCGGGACGGAAGCCCCTTTTGGGGAGGGCTTGTGATGACCGCCACACCTGACGAAGGTCCGATTTATCCTGTCAGCCTGGCCCGATAAATGACTTTTTAAATGCATTGTGTTTCGATCCCTCAGCAGGCTATGTAGCACATTAGCTGAGCGGCTTGAAGAGAGTTTGGCTGCTGTAAAACGTAATATTCAAAAACTGAAACGGCAAAACCGCATTCGCTGGATCGGTTCCAAAAAACCGGTCATTGAGAGGCGATTGAATGCCCCCTTCACCCTATACCGAAAATACCCTCATTCAGCGGACCACCGCAGAGTACCTGGAGGCAGCAGGAGTTGGCGATGGGAGCGCGCTGTGGAGAGGACAGCGAGCTAAAGGCAGAGGTGCGTGAAAAAACCGAAGCGGTTTTCGTCCATGTATTTCGGGCGTACCCCACGGTGCCGTCACCCTATTACGCGAGCATGGCGTCCTAGAAAAATAAGGGAAGGATGTTGAATCGATGAAAAAAGGATTGTTGGTAATCGACCTGCAAAATGACTATTTCCCCGGCGGTAATTTCCCTCTCTGGAATACCGAGGCAACCCTCGAGAATGTTCTCGATGCCATGGAAAGAGCCAAGGCAAAGGCCATTCCGATTATTCACGTGCAACACGTGGCGGATCCGAAAAAGGGAAAAGCTCCCTTTTTCAATCAGGGTACCGAGGGTGCGGAAATTCATTCCCGGGTTATCGAAGCTGCTCCGGAGGCTCCCGTGGTGGTGAAGGGCTTTGCGGATGGTTTTGTGGGAACGAATCTTGAGGAAACCCTTTCGAATCTTGGGATAACGGATTTATACGTATGCGGCATGATGACGCATAATTGCGTTACTCATACCGCAATCTCAAAGTCCGCAGAAAAATATAACGTTTCCATTCTCGGAGATTGCTGCACCACCGTAGATGAAATGATTCATAAGATGGCCTTGAGTGCCGTATCCACCAGGCTTCCAGTGGTAAATTCCAAAACCGTCCTGTGAGGACGGACACGGGGTTTATGTATAGAGAGCTTGATATTCAAAGGAGCCTGAAAGATGAGGGTTTACAAGAGCCTTACGAGAATTTTTATTGCCCCTGCGGAAATGGATGTTTCCATCGCTTTTTATGAGGAGCTTTTCGGAGAAAAATGCGGTATGAGGTTTGCGTATTCCGAGAAGGGGCTCGAACTCGCCATGGTGGGTTCCTTCTTGTTGATTTCCGGTTCCCCGGATAAGCTGGAGCCCTTTAGGGAGACAAAGGTGACATTCCTGGTGGATTCTGTGGACGCTTTTATGGAGTATCTTGAGAAAAAAGGAGCTATCCTGCTGGAATATCCCAAGGCTGTGCCCACGGGAAAAAACATGCGTGTTAAACACCCGGACGGGTTTGTGGCGGAGTATGTGGAACATAAATGAAGAAATGGTGAGATTGCTGCTGTTGTCAGGGAGATTTTTGTAGAGTTCCTGTCCGTTAGGTTTTATGCGACTGATTCTGCAGATCGCAATCCTGGAAGAGGGCATTATAGGCTGGCTCCACGAGAAGGCCGAGGGATCGATGTAGGGGCGATTCATGAATCGCCCCTACATCGATGTGTCCAATTTTTTTGCCTCCCCGCGCAAAATTGCGGGGGGGGCATTTTCTTTTTCTTTCAAGATTGCTCTGCCGTGCTATACTCTTAACCAAATAGTGCTCTTTTTTGAGGGCATGGAACAGATGTCCTTTTGAAAAAATCGCGATATTCCGAGAGGGGATGAGAGATGTGTGCCGCTACCGTGACGGTTTGGGTGAACAAAAAAGCGGGATTCTTTTTTTTCTGCCTTTTCTGATATTCTTCCTCTTTTTGTTTTTCTCTGGTTCCGCTATCGCCGCTCCGCCTCCGGAGGTGCTTTTTAAGGTAGGCCAGGCGGTGATGAACTGGGACGGCCTTACCCCCGCAGACCTCTACGGTTCGGTGAAGGAGGCGAATCCGGATCTTTCCGCCATCGAATCCCTGGAGATTCTGGATAGGGTTCTGAAGGCGGGAGAACTTCCGTCGCTTCTGGGATATGCCCGAAGCATGGAAGCCCGGCGCGAAGCCGCCCGGAATGCGGTAACAAAGGCCCTTTCGGAGAGCCGCAACAAGGTTTTTGCGACATATGTGCAGGAACATCCCGAGAAGGCCCGGAGCCTTTACGGCGTGGCGGAGGAGGTTCAAGGCCTTTGGAAAGAGGCGTTTCTGAGCGCTCTCGGAGCTTCCGGAACCGAACTTTTGCCGGAAGATTTCGGGGTGACCCTTCTTTCTCAGCGAGGCGAGGAGGCTCTTTTTTCTCCGGAAACCTTCCTGCCACTGGATCTTTCGGGAAACTTCGGATCTCCCGTGAAAGAAGATGCCCTGGCGAAAGAGCTCGCCCTACGGGAGCCCATGGCCCGAACTCGAGATCTCGCTACCCGGGAGGGCGTTTACGAGATACTTTTCGATGAAGAGGGAAATCTCCGTAATCCGAATTCTCTCAACCTTGAGGATCCCGAAGCTTTGGTCAGGGAAGCCTCCCCGGATCTCTTTGGAGATCCTTCGAAGCTCGAGAAGCCCACGCTTTCGGCGGATCTTCAGATTTCCGAAAAACCCGCCTTCGAGGAGCCTTTCGGAGAAAAACCCTCCCTTTCGCTCTCGGAAGACGCTCCTTTCTCCTCCGAGATTCCGGATCTTTCGGCGGATCTTCAGATTTCCGAAAAACCCGCCTTCGAGGAGCCTTTCGGAGAAAAACCCTCCCTTTCGCTCTCGGAAGACGCTCCTTTCTCCTCCGAGATTCCGGATCTTTCGGCGGAGCTCGAGGGGCTTGCAGAAACCTTGCAGCCCGGCGAAGTCCTTCAGATCGCCGCTCGCGTATCCGGAGGGGCTCCTCCCTACCGCTACGCCTGGAGCGAAAATCTTCAGGCCAGCGGGGGTAACGCCCGATACGAGGCGGAGGCCCCCGGAAAGGATATGATTTCCCTTACCGTGCTGGACAGCCGGGGAAAGACCTTGGAAATCCGCAAAAGCCTCAGGGTGGTGCCTTTGGAGGTACGAGTGGAGATGCTGGGGATTTTTGCTCCCCAGGGGAGCCCGTATCAAAAGGGTGCCGAGAATATCATGGCGGGGGACCGGGTACATCTCAAGGGTATCGCCAGCCGCCGGTATCCGGGAATGCAATACCGCTGGAAAGCCGAGGGGGGAGTGCTCTTCGAAGGGCGCACCGCCGGAGAGACCGTCTCGCTCTACCGCAACGACGAGGGAAGCGCCGCCATTACCCTGGAAATTCTTTCTCCCAGAGGAGCCCTGCTGGGAGAGGGAAGCTACGTTTTTCACGTGAAACAAGTGCGGGATCCCCAACGGGCGAAAGAGCTTCTGGAACAATCTCGAGAGGCCTGGAAAAGCCGGGATTATTCCCGGGCTCTCTCCCTGATTCTTCAGGCGGAGCGGTTGGATCCTGAAAATGAGGAAATCCGGAAGACCCGGGAAAAGGCGGAGCAGTATCAGGAGGGACAGAAGCGGGCCCTGGAACTTCGCAGGAAGGCGGAAGAGCAGATTCGGGAGGGTAAGCTCGAAGAAGCTCTGGCATCCTATCGGGAGAGCCTGAACTATGCGGAGGATCCCGAAACCCGTCGGCGCCTGGAAGCGCTGCGGGAGTTCGCCGCCAAGTACCGCAAGGCCCAGGATCTGTGGGAGCAGGCTGCAAGCCTCCAGGAGCACGGGTATTACGAAGAGGCTCTGGAAAAGTATCGGGAAGGACTTGCTCTCTACGGAGATCCCCGCATAGAAAAACATGCCCGTATGCTGGAAGACTATGCGGAAAAGGCGGAGGCCCTGGAACGCCGGAAAATCGAAAAGGCCCGGCAGCTCTGGAAAGAGGGAGCGGAGCTCCAGAAGCAGAAACGCTACGAAGAGGCTTTGGAAAAGTACCGCCAGGGGCTGGAATACTATGAAGATCCCCGAATGGAAGAGCATGCGGCGCAGCTGGAGGCGTATCTTCACGGAAAAGAGAAACCCTCCCGCCCCGATCCGGAGGAAATTCCTTCCCCCTCTCCGGAGCCTACCGGAAATCCTCGGCCCTCTCCTTCTCCGGAGCCCACGGAACCTCCCCGGCCCTCTCCCACCCTGGCGCCTCTGCCGGAGCCTACGGAAACCCCTCTGGAGGGAGTTCCGGAGGTTGTGACGGAGGAAGGTCTTTCGGATGCCGGGAAATGCGGCCTTGCCTGGGAGGAAGTACATGCCTTCGGCCTGGTCTTCGAGGTACCTCAAAGCTGGAATTTTCACGAAGGAAGCTGGCACACCGGTAATGCCGAGAATCCCCGTGCGGTGGTGGGGGTGGTTCGGGAAACCCGGGAAGAGGCCCGGGGATACCTGGGTTTTATGAACCCCCAGGAAAGCCGCACCGTAACTCTTGCGGGGCACTCCGTAACGCTTCATATCTCCCGAGAGAAGAACGAGGCGGGGGAGGAAGAAAAAACTCTTGCCCTGGGGTTTCTGGACGATCCCTCTTCGGAGGAGCACGTCTTTCAGATAGGGTACGCCCTTCCCCCAGAGGAGGAGTATCACTGCGTGGCGGAACGATTCTTGCAGTCCTTCCGGTTTGAATAGATCTGGGCACGTCGAAAAGACCGTTCTACGACACCGTGATGTGGCGTGCTTCTTTCTCCGGATCGGAAAGAGAAAGGGAAACCGGGGCAAGGTGTGGAAAATATGAAGGAAAAGCAGGGAATTCTCTACATTCTTTCGGGGCTGCCGGGATGTGGCAAAAGCACCCTGGCCCGGAAGATGGCCTGGCATTTCAATGCCTTTCATCTGCGGATCGACACCATCGAACAGGGGCTTCGGGATCTCTGTGCCTGCCGGGTGCAGGGCGAAGGATATCGGCTCTCCTACAGGATCGCCCGGGAAAACCTGGAGCTTGGCCTGAAGGTCATCGCAGATTCGGTAAATCCCTGGGAGCTTACCCGGAAAGAGTGGCGGCAATGCGCCGCCATGGCTGGGGCTGCATACGTGGATATCGAAATTCTTTGCAGCGACAGGCTGGAACATCGCCGGAGGATAGAAACCAGATCGAGTGAAGTTTCGGGACTGGTATTGCCCTCATGGGAAGATGTTCTTGCCCGGGAATATCATCCTTGGAAAACCGAACGGATACGACTCGATACCGCAGGTAAAACGCCGCTTCAATCCTTTGAGGAACTGGTGGAAAGCATGGCCGCACGCACCCTTGTCGGGAAAGCGCTTCGGAGTGATTGCTGATTTTTTCTGAAAAATCGGTGCCGTTCTGCGCTTTAAGCATGGCCGGAGAAAAGAGCAAGTTTTCAAAGGCCTCGGAGAGCATGCTCTTCGGGGCCTTTATCGAATGAGATCCATATCCGCGATGTCCATGATCAGATGCCCCGCGTAGAGCTCCATCCGGGTTTTAGGATCGGAAAGATCCCTCCCGAGAATCTCCGAAATTCTTTTGAGGCGGTAGATCAGGGTTTGGCGATGAATTACGAGAATGTCCGCGGTTTCCTGCTGGCTTCCCCTTTCAAGGTATACCCTCAGGGTTCGGCAGAGATCTCCTCCAAATTTCGCATCGTACTCGAAGAGGGGACGCACGGTTTCCTCCACGTAATCCCGGAGGATGCTCTTGTTCTTTATGTGGCAGAGAAGCTTGTAGAGCCCCAGGTTTTCATAGCGCACCACCTGGGTGCTCGACGAAAGAGACTGCCCGATCTCCAGGGCAAGAACCGCCTGGTAATAGCTATCTTTGAACTCCTGCCAGTTTTTCGTGGCCTTTCCTATGCCTACGCAAAACGTGCCCCTTTCCATGCCGCCGTTGAGTGTATTGCCCACATTCCGGAAAAAGGAATCCTCCTCCTCCTTGGAGCACTCGCTGAAATACATGAGCACCACCTGATTTCCCCGGATCCGGCTGTGCATGTTCTTGGGAGCGAAGGGGTGAGAGACGATAAGTTCCCGTATCTTCTGAAGCGAATGAGGGAAATGCCCTTTTTCCTCTCCGAGATAGGGAGAGCAATCCACCACGGCGACCTTGCAGGAGGAAAAAATCTCCAGCCCCACCATGCCCGACCGGGCCAGAATCTCGTTGTAGGAATAAAAGTTGCCGTCCAGAAGATCGTCGAAAAACTCTTCCAGAATGCCGGATCTCCAGCTTTCCAGGGCCCGAGAGGGAAAGGACGCGGAAAACCCCATACCTCTCACGGAATCCTTGGTAAGAAAGTCCAGAATGGCCTTGGTCACCTTGCCGAAGGTTATTTTCGGCTTGAGGTGGATGATGGGAAAGTCCAGCTCGTTCGCCTGATCGATCATTTTCGGAGGAATGGTTGTAATGTAGTATCCCGGCTGAATGGCGATACCCGCCAGCTTTTTTTCGTCCAGCCTCTTCACCAGATCCACCACCAGGGGCGACTCTTCCGTAAGCCCGTATCCCGTGGAGATCAGAAGTTCTCCCGGCTGGAGCTGCTCCAGGGAATCGAGAATTTCCATCATGTTAACCCATGTAACCTCCCGATCCATGCCTCTCTTTCCCGCCACCACTTCAGACCCCTGAAAGACCTCCAGTCCGAGAAGATGAAAGAGTTTCATCCTGCTCCCTCCTTGCATTGTACAAGCGCGGCATCGCTGCAGAGTGCCGCAATTTCATACATGCCCTATTATACAACATGTATAGATGGGCGCGAACAATTTCATATATTCCGACCAATTGCGTATATTTCCTGGTGGCAGAATAATGGTCGAAACTACCTTTCGAGGGGAGGAAAGATGCAATGAGCGGAGAAAAGAGTTCCAAGAAGAGGACATTTAAAATGCCTCACGTGTATGTGCTTCTCAGCGTTATCCTGATTATCGTGGCCCTTTGTACCTATGCGATTCCTGCGGGAGTTTTCGACCGTGTTCAGGATCCCGGCACGGGAAGAATGCTGGTGGATCCCGCCTCGTTCCATACCGTGGAGAAGAGCCCTGTGAACCTCTTCAAGCTGGCGGTGGCCATACCCAAGGGAATGGCGGCCTCGGTAAGCATCATGATGCTGGTGGTTCTCGTGGTGGCGGCCTTCGAAATCGTAACGAAGACCGGAGCCTTCGATTCGGGAATAACCCACATGATGAAGCGATCCCAAGGAAAGGAGAGCTTCATCGTGGCGGTGATCACGGTGATGTTCGCCAGTATCGGTGCTTTTCTGGGCTGGGCCGAGGGAACCCTTGTCTTCGTTCCCCTTGGAGTTTCCCTTGCCCGGGCCATGGGATACGATGCCCTTATGGGAGCGGGAATGGTGCTTCTCGGCACCGCCGCAGGATTTACCTCGGGGGTGCTCAATATTTACACCACCGGTATCGCCCAGGCCATTTCGGGGCTTCCTCTCTTCTCGGCTCTGGGTTTCCGAATGATAGGCTTCTGCCTCTTCACCCTGGCCACCATTCTCTTCCTTATCTCCTACGGAAAAAAGATCAAGAACAACCCTTCCGCAAGCCTCATTTACGAACTCGAAATGAGTGCCGCCAAGAGCGAGGAACAGACGAAAGATCTGGTGTTCACCGGAAGGCATCGACTGATCATGCTTACGGTGCTCCTCGGGTTTATCACCGTGGTGATAGGAACCACCAAGCTCGGATGGTATCTCAACGAAATAACCGCCGTATTCATCCTGGTGGGCGTGGTGTCGGGCTTCATCGGCAAGATGTCCCCCAATGACATGGCCCTGAACTTTGCCCAGGGCGCCAAAAACATCATTCCCGCCGCCCTGACCATCGGTATCGCCCGGTCGGTTCTCGTGGTGATGGAAGAAGGAAAGATCTTGGATACGGTGGTTCACGGGCTGGCCTCCTCTCTTCACGGGCTTCCCACCGTGGGGATCGCCCTGGGGATTTTCCTTATCGTAAGCGCCCTGAACTTCTTCATCATTTCCGCCAGCGGCAAGGCGGTCACCATGATGCCCGTTCTGGCCCCCCTGGCGGACATCCTCGGCATCAACAGGCAGGTGGTGGTCATCGCCTTCCAGTACGGGGACGGCTTTACCAACTGGTTCTGGCCCACTTCGGCCATTACCATGGCGGGACTGGCCATGGCGGGGGGGATACCCTGGGAAAAATGGGCCCGCTGGTGCTTCCGGCTCATTCTTGTGTGGATGCTCACCGCGGCGGTTCTCGTTACCATAGCCCAGGTGATGGGAGTGGGCCCCTTCTAGGCCCTTGAAGACGAGAGCAGAACGAAGAAACGGCCACAAGGGGGCTTGTGCGGCACGCCCCCTTTCTTCCTGGAAAGGAGGAGCGCAATGAGGATAGAGAAAATTTTCGTCAACGGAGATTTCTATACCATGGATTGGAAAACCCCCCGGGCCGAAGCCGTGGGGGTTGCCCAAGGAAGGATCGAAGCGGTGGGATCCAGGGATTACGTGGCATCCCTCGCTCCGGGGAACGTGGAAGAGATCGACCTTCAGGGAAGGGTGGTCTTTCCGGGATTCATCGATGCTCATACGCACTTTATGCAGACCGGTCTGGATCGTACCGCGGTCTACCTGAACAAGGCGGAGAACCTGGAGGATCTTTTCCGTCTTCTCCGTGAAAAGGTTCGAGTCACTCCCCGGGAAGAATGGGTTCGGGGGTACGGATACGACGAAACGAAGCTTCAAGAGAACCGGGTTCCCTCCCTGGAGGAACTCGATGCCCTTTCCCCGGAAAAGCCTCTCTTTCTGAGCCGGGTGGACGCCCACTCCTGTCTCGTCAATTCCGCGGCGTTGAAGATGCTGAATCTGGATCCCGGCCTCGAAGGCCTCGACCGGGAGGAAGGACGTGTTATCGGAAGGCTTCGGGCCAAGGCGAACTCCGCCGCACGCATACAGATCCTCAACCGTCTTCTCGGAGAGGAGGAGAAGAAAAAGGCTCTCTTCGAGGCCTCTGAAGAGGCCCTGGCGGTGGGGGTAACCACGGTGCATGCCCTGGAGGGGGGAAGCCTCTTCGGAGAAAGGGATTTCGATATTCTTCTGGGCGCCATGCCGGAGCTTCCCATCCGGATTCTTCCGTATCACCAGGTTATGGACGTGGATAGAGTCGCCGAGACGGGAATCAAGCGGATCGGGGGGTGTATCACCGTGGACGGGTCCATAGGCTCCCGGACTGCGGCGCTGCTTTCTCCCTACGAGGACCAGGAAAACTGTACCGGTTGTCTCTATATCGAAACGGAAGAACTCGAAGCCTTCGTGCTGGAGGCCCACCGCCGGGGAATGCAGATTGCCATGCACACCATCGGGGATGCCGCCATCGAACAACTGCTCCGGGCCTATGAAAAGGCCCTGGCCCGGTATCCCCGGAAGGATCACCGGCACCGGTTCGAGCATTTCAGCATCCCCACGGACGACCAGGTCCGAAGGGCCGCAGCCTTGGGGTGTGCCATCTGCGTGCAGCCGAGTTTCGACTTTTTCACCCGGAACATGATGCCCCTCAGGCTGGGAAAGAAGCGTTTTGAACGGGCCTATCCCCTGCGAACCCTCCTGGAGGCGGGGCTCCTGGTGGCGGGGGGGTCCGACAGCAGCATAACTCCTCTGAATCCCATGCTGGGAGTCTACGGAGCCAAAACCCATACCCATCCCTTCCAGAGGCTCGAGGTGTACGAAGCGGTAAAGCTCTTTACCCTGAACGCTGCCGCCATAGGTTTTGAAGAACACCTGAAAGGCTCCATCGAGGCGGGAAAGTATGCGGACTTCGCGGTGATGTCCGAAAACCCCTTTACCGTTCCCCCGGAGGAGATACAGAATATAACCGTGGCCATGACCATTCTCGATGGCACTGTGGCCTATGCGAAATCCTGAAAAGGAAAGGACTCCCATGGTGAAAGACGCTGCGCGTATGCTGGAAGCCGCCCAAAGCTCTCTGGATGAAGAATCTCTTGTGGCCCTCACCTCCAGGCTGATTTCCATTCCGAGCTACCATGGCCTTGAAAATCCGGAAGAGAAAATCTCTCTCTATCTTCGGGACTTTCTCGCCGGAGAGGGACTGGAGACGGAACGGCGGCAAACTCCCGAGGGGCGATTCAACGTATTTGCCCGCTACGGCAGGGGCAAATCCTTCGAAAAGACCCTCATGCTTAACGGCCATACCGATACGGTGGACGTGGCGAACATGACCATCCCTCCCTTTTCGGGGGAGGTGCGGGAAGGAAAGATCTTCGGCCGGGGCTCCGTGGATATGAAAGGTGCCCTGGCGGCCATGATCCATGCGGTGCTGGCTGTAAAAAAGGCGGAAATTCCCCTGGAGGGAGAGGTGCTCTTTGCGGGGGTGGCGGACGAAGAGTTCTGGAACGCCGGCACCCGGGATATCGTGGAAAGGGGCCCCCGAACGCGCTATGCCCTGGTGGGAGAACCCACGGAAATGAAAATCTTCCACGGTCATCGCGCCCTGGAGTGGATCGAAATCGTCCTCAAGGGTAAATACGCCCACGGAGGAACCCCGGAAAGGGGAATCAACGCCATCGAAAAGGCTGGACTCCTTATCCGGGCTCTCTCGGAGGAACTTCTTCCCCGTATTCGGGAACGGGTTCATCCCATTACCGGTCCCTCCACGCTCAATCTGGGAGAAATCCGGGGAGGAACCCAGCCGAGTACCGTGGCGGGGGAGTGCCTTCTCCGGCTGGACCGCCGCTGGATACCCGGAGAATCCACGGAATCCGTACTCCGGGAACTGGAAGAGCTGGGGGAGCGGCTTCGCTGTTCCGACGAAGATTTTCAGATGGAAATCCGCAACATGCGGGATATGGAGAAAAATCCCCTGGGGCAGCCTCCTCTGGAGACATCTCCGGAATCGCCCCTGGTTCGAACTCTGGAGAAAACCCTTCTCCAGATGCAGAAGATTCCCGAAAAGGGTTACTTTCCCGGCTGGACCGACGGGGGGCTTCTCAGCTTCGCCGGGGGCATGGAAACGGTGGTCTTCGGCCCGGGAGATCTCAGCCTGGCTCACACCGAACGGGAGTTCTGCGAGGTGGATCAGATTGTCGCGTGCTCCCGGGCCTATGTGGCGGCAATTCTCGAAATCTGTTTCTGAGGGATTTTCATGTAAGCCCTGAGGATTGAGCGGCACTGCTCGACATCCCCTCCTTTTCGAAAGAAATTGTAACGAGGGGGTGGTGTCCCGGTTTCTTGGAAAAACTCTGAAGTTTCTGCGATTATGGATAACTTTTACGGAAATCCTCCCAGGCTCCTCCCGATTTTTGGGGGAGCCTGGATCGCGAAGAGTCAACTATTTCTTGGGAGTTGGGAGAAAAAAATCTTTTTTCTTGCTTGCGAAAGTTAAGTAATATATTTATTATCGCACTATAGCCCATTCTTACAGGGGTCAAACATGTAAAAAGGTTGTTTTATACACGGCAAAACGTGAAGGGGCACACGCGTCGGATGAAGGATTATCTTGTTCCGTTTCTTAATAGATTTCTCCACTGGTTTACCGTCGGTATTGGAACGACCGTAATGTCCCTGATGATGTTGTCCAAGGGCAGCACTGTGGAAACCTTGGGCTTGATTACGGGATTCTATTCCATCTCCATTGTGGTATTCGAATTCCCCAGCGGCGTCTTGTCGGATCTGATGGGACAAAAGAGGATTTATCTCTTTTCACTGGTTTTATCGATAATCGGATATGCCACCGTGCTCGTCACAAACCATATTGCCGGGCTTTTTGCGGGATTCGCTTTCTATGGCGTATCGAGGGCATTCTCTTCGGGATCTCTGGAAGCGTTGTTCATAAGCGAATATATCCAAAAAAACGGAAAGAACACGTTGCATAAATTCCTCGGCATACTCAATGCCGGAGAAATTCTGGGTCTGGCGATAGGTGCACTCGTTGGCGGCGTTATCCCCATGTTCTGGGAAAAACACCTTCCCGCTCACAATAAATACAACGGAAACCTCTCCATACAAATCCTGATTCTCGTATTTTTATTCCTTTTCACCCTTGTCTGGGTAAAGGATACACATGCGGTTACCTGCGGAAACAGGTCCGCTGGCAGGCACATAAAGGAATCCTTACGTATGGCCTGCAGCGACAGAAACTTTCTCTTGTTATTGTTGGGTGCTGCAACATGGGGATTTTGCTTTAATGCGGTAGAACTATATTGGCAGCCTAAAGCTCTTTCAATCTTGGGAGACGAATCGCAGATATGGATCTTCGGTATCATAAATAGCGCATATTTCCTGGCTTCCTTAGGAGGAGTGGGAATAATAAGCCTGATCTTCCGAAAAGGTCTTCCCCCATCGAATTTTCTGCTTTGTATCGGTAGAATTTCCATGGGAGTCCTGATTATTCTCATGTCTTTCCAGGAGAAAATATTCTCCTTTTCCTTCGTGTATCTGCTGCTTTTCATGGTGAACGGCATGATTAACATCCCCGAGAGCACTCTCCTCAACTCGTTGATTCCCGACGAAAGGAGGTCTTCTCTTCTATCCCTCTCATCATTAACGATGCAGGTGGGAGGCATTACGGGATCCTTACTGTTCAGTCTCCTGGTGGGGAGTATAACAATTTCCGGAATATGGATGCTTTCGGGGGCGGTATTTTGCCTTTCCGGTTACCTTTTCCTGCAAATCCGGAAAGGAAAGGGCGAAGACCCCAAAGCTTCCCCGAAGAACTATGCGTGAACAGCTTTCGAAAGCATTCGGCAAAAAAAATCCCGGTTCAGAACTCTTTCCCGGCATCCATGCAACCTTTCGCACGAAGCTGGCAGATCTTGGCATAGGCGTGGCGGGATTGTATAGTATCTATGGAAGCTCATACATGAACCAGGAAACTGAAGCGGCGAACCCTTTTTCCGCATCTCCGGAATATCTGGGAAAACTCTTCCGGCCTGAAGGCTGACGGGGAGGATCCCAAAATCGATTCCGTGAAAGCGGCAAAACCGGGGTTGGAGACTCTCAAGTCCGGTTGAGATGTCATCAGGAACGGCAAGCCTCATATGCATATCGGGGTAGCTCCTCCTCTTTCCGGGATCAGGGAAGCAGTGCCTCTGGCTCCGGCGCTGGAGAGGGCCGCCAACCGATGTTTAGCGAGAGATTCCTTGGCCCGATCTCCTGCAAAAATTGACGAGATGAAACGAAAACCTCCGCTTTCGGGGTAAAATGTGGTGTAGCGAAGCCACAGGATCTCCCTGTGGAATTATGAAGCTTAAAATTAATTAGTCTTGCGAGATTGGAACGAATCGCTTTCGTAAATTGTTGTTCCAGAAATTTTTCGCCCCCCAGGGGCATATTTTTGAGAAAAGAGTTGGAGGAATACCTTGATGAACGTTCTTTTGGAAGGATACCGCAGCTTTTGCAAAACCGCAGACCGGGAGCTCTATGCGGCTCTCGCCTCAGGGCAGCAGCCCCATACCCTGGTGATCGGCTGTTCCGACAGCCGCATCGTTCCCGAGGAAATTTTCGGAGCCAAGCCGGGAGAGCTCTTCGTGCTGCGGAACGTGGGCAACCGCTGTCCCCAGGAAGATTTCGGGGCGGCTTGTGCCGTAACCTATGCGGTGGCCCATCTTCACGTGCGTAATGCCGTGGTGCTCGCCCATGCGGATTGCGGAGCCGTAAAGGCCGCCAGCCATCCCGAACATCTCCACGAAGAGGCTCTCAAGGGGTGGCTCGGCGAGGAATCCTGCCAGGGCGCCTGCCTGGAAGAATCCGTGAAAAATTGGGGAATCCGGCAGCTTCACCGGCTCAACTCCATGGAGGTGGTGCGGGATGCCCTTGCCCGGGAAGAACTTGTCACGGGGCTTTTCTACTTCGATATCGCCACCCTCAGGTTGGATTATTTCGATGGAACCCACTGGAAGACGGGAATAGAAGATCTGTAGAAAGATTCTCTGAACGGGCGCAGGCTTTACCATATTGCAGAAGCCCCGGAATTCCTTTCTCCACAAAGGAATTCCGGGGCTTCTGCAATGGCGTCTTTATTACGTGGAGTTTCCGCTTTCACAAATTCCCTGTCTCTTGGCACACCAGCGGTGCTGGGTACATAAAACGGCCAATGTCTGAACAAGCTCCCCGAATCCTTGCAGGGCATCCGGTTCTGGCATGGCCCGGGTTAGCCGGAAGGATATGAACGCAGCTGTCCGTCTTCGTAACCATAGATCGCGAGAGTGTCCTGGCTGGAAAACTCCTCCGGAAGTCGGAAGCTTTTTCTCAAAAGACTTCATCGGGATGGCCAAGAGCGCTGTACTCGATTTGGCAAATCAGGAAGCGTGGCCTCTCAATCCATTGTTTACAGGGGCTTGATGGTTACGTTTTTTCTTTACTGCTATTGTTCTCCCCAACGCTGGAACCAAATGCCTTGGCTTCCCTTGGCTCGGAAGTAGGCGGATCTCCCGAAGGATTGGAAGAGCCATCCCGCATTGATGCGTGCCACCACGTCGATCTCGGGATCCGGATTCTCCACCGTGGCGGGGTTGGTGACGTTGGAAACCTGGGCGCTCACGTTGAGGTACATTCCCCATAAGGCGTAGGCGCTCTCTACGTCGAACTGCACGTTCTGCAGGTACTGCCCGCCGAATTCGGGAGTGGTGGCTGCGTAGGAGGCGGAGCCCCGGAACTTGGTTTCGATGAGAATCCAGGATTTGATCCACGCATCGTTGACCTTGAAGTGCAGAATCGATGTCTCGTTGCGTTTCGCGTTGCCGTAGTCGAGAGCGGTGGTTCCCTTTCGCAGAACCGACGTAAAGGCTCCGTCGGTCTGTACCTGAGGTTTGCCATCCTTGATGACATCCCAGCCGAACTTGAGAACGTCCAGCCCCAGTTTACCCAGTTTCACGGGATCGATTTTGGGAGTATCTCCACAAACTTGGAGCGAGGAGGCATTTTTCAGATACTCCAGGAATCCGGAGAAGGAGTCTTCCAGGGAAGCTTCCTGATCCACACACCAGGCTACGTAGGCAGTGTAGAGGTTCTTCATCCCTAGGCCGAGATTCGTCAGCTTCGCGCAGAAAGCTTCGTGGGTGCCGAAGATCTGCTGGATATCGGTAAAGTAGCTGCGGAGTTCGAACCCTCCGAGATCGCAGAAAACTTCAATCTCGTTGAAAATATCCTCTCCGTCCAGGGAGTCCAGCCGAGTGGAATAAACGTCGATAATTTCGAGAAATTCCACCATGGAGTAATTCAGAGCTTCCAGAAAGCGGAAAAACTGATCCATGGGCATATTGTGCTCTTCCAGGAAATCCAGAAATTCCTCGGCATTTACGCCCTTATCCTCGACTCCCTCGTAGGATGCGTCCCAACTGTTCGTGAGGAAGGTTTTCACCTCTTCCGGAGTCGGTCCGGAGAGATTCTCCATGGTTTTCAGGGTTCCCGAAGCCTGGTCCAGATATTCCTCCTCCGTGATGAAAAGAGCCACCGCAGGGGATAGGGTGGAGTCCGTCTCGATATTGCGGGCCTCGTATGCAACCCGCATGAGCACCGTGTCCTCTCCGTTTTCCTGAAGGATCAGGGTTCCCTCGTACTGCGCTCCGGGCTGAATGTCGTCGGGGCTGGCGGGAAGGGAGCCCGAACCGCTGCCGCCTCCGCAGCCTCCGCCTCCCATCATGGCCGCCATCAGTAACAACATGGTACAAACCGAAGCAAAACCGTATTTTGATTTCAAAATAAAACCCCCTTCTTTTCCACATAAGGTACATCGCATGCTCTTTTCCGCCTCAAATACACCGCTTGTTTCGCCCGCTGCAATTTCGCCCTTTTTCGGGGTGTTTCAAGAATACACTATGACACTGTGGGAGAGTCAATCCCTCGGGGAATGTTTTTCGGTGGAAGGGGATTTTGCATAAAGAATTAAGCCGCTGCAGCCGCAGCAGCTGCTCCGACTCCGATAATGCCGACGCCCACCATGGCACCTCCCACGAGGGTCGCCACGATTACCGGAAGAACGCTGGCTTCGTTGGAGGAGGAAATTCCTCCTATCACGGCCTCCAGGTCTTCATCGGCGATTTCCGGGTTCTTTTCGAAGATCACCTTCTGCATTTCTTCCAGGGAAAAGTGATATCCCAGCTCTTCCTTTACGTATTCCTCGATACCTTTCTGGGTACCAAGATCCTTCAGCTTTTCCTGAAGCTCTTCGTTCGCCTCCACCTGTTCGTAAAAAGCTACCGCGGATTCTCTCGACATGGAAAAAGCCTCCTTCGTGTAAGAGTATAAGAAATATGGTTGTTCACAGCTTTTGTAACGTGGGTTAGGTCGCAGCTATCGCGGTTACGCCTAAGACGAGGATTTCTCCTGCAGCGACCGCACCAATGCCTTCAGCCGATCGTAAAAGATCACCGGAGATTCTCCGGACATACGAAAGACTCCTCTCTGAAATAAGTTTTTTCGCTACGGAAGTTACAGTGTCGGGAGAGTATTTTTCTGCTGATCTTAGGAAAGTATAAACCCTCACATAGCGTTAAAGTCAAATCTTTTTTTCCTGCAACTTTTTAGCCGGATACGGTGTGCATGAGAGCCCCGATAGCTCCTTATTTGAAACGATCAGAAGCGAAGGAAATCCCTCCGGCACATTGGCAATAGCGACGGGGGATTTCCGGAGGAGAGGGATCCTCGTAATCGGGGCCCGAAAAAAGATTGTTCCGGTCCATGTATTTTTCATAGGTCACTCCCCACTTGCGCATTTCCAGCAAGATGGGAATCAGGCTGCAGCCTATGGGAGTGAGAGTGTATTCCACCCGGGGAGGAACCTCCCGGTAAACTTTTCGAAAAACAAGCTCGTCCCGTTCCAATTCCCTAAGCTGTTTTGTGAGCATCCTTTCGGTGATGCCCGCGATGCTTCGCCGCAATTCCCCGAACCGAAGAACTTCCTCTCGAGCAAGATGATAGAGAATAATGGGTTTCCATTTACCCCCCATAATTTTAAGGGTAAGCTCGAAAAAACATCGATATTTTTTGTCTCCCAGGGTTTTTTCCTTACACCATGTCTGCATGGGTATTCCTCCGATACTATACTTTTTGTCGGTATCCTACATAAAAGACAGTACTTTTCATAAAAACATGTTTAAAGTATAGTGGCCCCGGCAAAAAAATCAAACTTCACGGAGGTGTATCTGCATGTACGCTTTGGCGTTATCGGGAAGTCCCCGTAAGGGAGGCAATACGGAAATTCTGCTTAACCGCGTTTTGGAGCCCTTGAAGGAAGGGGGCTGGGAAACGGAGCTTGTGCAGATAGGAGGGCAGGAACTGCGAGGGTGCCTGGCCTGTGGAAAATGTTTCGAAAACCGGAACCGCCGTTGCGTGATCGAAAAGGATATCTTTAACCAGGCAGCGGAAAAGATGTTCCGGGCGGATGCCCTTATTCTGGGATCTCCCACCTATTTCACCGACGTTACCGCGGAAATGAAGGCCCTTATCGATAGAATCGGTTTTGTCTCCATGGCCAACGGAGGACTTCTTACGGGAAAGATCGGGGCTGCCGTGGTGGCGGTGCGTCGGGCCGGATCCACGCATGTTTTCGATACTCTGAACCATCTCTTTCTGATTTCCCGGATGATCGTACCCGGCTCCAGCTACTGGAATATGGGTATGGGCCTTGCTCCGGGGGATGTGGAAAAGGATGCGGAAGGTCTGGAGACCATGGATCATTTGGGAAAAACAATCCGTTGGCTCGGAGAAGCCTTGGCTTCTCACAAGGATTCTTTTCCCCGATAAAATAAGGAGGTCTGCATGAAACTTTCGGTTTTTCAGGTGGACTCCTTCACCACCGAGCTTTTTTCGGGAAATCCCGCCGGGGTGGTTCTCGACGCCCATGGATTGAGCGAAAAACAGATGCTCCAGATCGCCCGGGAACTGCATAACTCCGAAACCGCTTTCCTCTTTGAGGGAGAGAAGGGCAGCTATGACCTGGAGGTTCGGTTTTTCACCCCTCTGAAAGAGGTACCCCTCTGCGGGCATGCCACGGTGGCGGCGCACTATGTTTACGCGAAAGAGCACGGTCTGGAGCGAGCCCGGCTTTTGCAGAAGACCAGGGCGGGAATTCTGCCGGTGGAAGTGGAGCCCGAAGAAGGAGATCTTCGGGTCACCATGACCCAGGGCTCCGTGGAGTACGGGGAGATCCTGCAGGGTTCCCTGAAGGAGCGGTTGCTTGAGGGATTGGGGATGGAGGAGAAGGATCTCGATTCCTCCCTGCCGATCCAGATCGTTTCCACGGGCCATTCGAAGGTGCTGATTCCCCTCAAAAAGAAAAAGATCCTGGACGGTCTCGCGGTACGGGAGGATGTGCTCATACGGCTGAGCGAGGATCTGGAATGCAACGGTTACTACACCTTTACCTTCGATTCGGGAGAGGCGGGGGTTCTCGTGAGCGGAAGAATGTTCGCCCCCGCCCTGGGTATACGGGAGGATCCCGTAACGGGAAACGCCAACGGTCCTCTCGGAGCCTATCTTACCCGATACGGCAGGTTGGAGAGAAAAAGCGAGGGCTCCCTTTTCACCATCAAGCAGGGAGAGGCTTTGGGGAGGAAAGGGTACATGCGGGTGCAGGTTTACAGCCCCGAAGGGGCTCCTCAGATGGTGAAGATAAGCGGAAGGGCCCGGCTCGTCTTTCGGACGGAAATTTTTCTGTAAAAGTCCATGACATTTTTCTGCCGGCATGATGGGTGCCATATCTCGAAGAAGGGGGAAAAATTCCTTCGGCGGTTTTATACGGAGCGGAAAAAGCGAAGAGATCTGTTTTGGTCAGAGATCCCTTCGCTTTCAGTATGCTCCATTGCAGCCTTTTACGTCTCAGCGGGAGATGCCACGCTTCGACGGAAACCATGTCATATCAGTTATCCGCATAAACACCCTCTCGGAGAAAGGCGTTGAGCATCTCTTTATCCATATGCGCGATTCCCAGATCTTCCAAGGTAATTCCGGTTTTCCAGAAATTCCTTTCCGTCATGACGGAAGCGAGGGTAATCATGGAGGAAATAACCGGAACCTCCACGCCGAATTTCCGGGCAAGTTCCCAGAAAATATGGCATCCCACGGGAATATCCTCGGTAATGTACCGATTCTGGATGGTGAAAGGCCCCGTTCCCAGAGCCAGGGGATACTGCTCGTCGAAGGGAATCACGAAATTTTCTCCCATGTGTTCCGCTCCGAGGATGTTCGATCTCGAGAAGAAGGCCTCTTCCTTGAAATCTTGGATTCCCACTCCCATGGCTTTGGCAATGGCGCATTCCTCCCTGTACAGAGCCAGCTGGACCTTTGAGATGGAGGGGCAGTAGGCATGGGAGTATATGGAAAAATCGTATTTGTTTTCGCCGTAGACAACTCCCCAGTTTTCCATGGCTCCCACGCCGAGAATGGTGCCGGGGCAGTGCAGTATGGGGTTGACGTTGCTGAACCCGATGTCCGCCACCGTATCTCCTTGGATAGGATGTACCACCGAATCGAGGGAAGGCACGTATCGTTTCGATTCGAAAAAGGCCTCCTGGTCGGTCATGGGAAGTGCGGCTCCCCGAAGGCTTATGGCCCAATAGTTGATGCTTACCTCGGGCATCTGCTGCCCCCCGGCGCTCTTGATACGGATTCCGTAAGGCTGGCTGCTCCATTCTCCTATGATGACTCTTTTGGTACAGCCCGCCTCCCGCATCATTTTCCGAAGAATCAGGGAGCCGAAGTTCGCCGTGGTAAAGTGGATGGCCATGCCGTCCTCGAGATGCGGAATGAGCTTTTCGAGAAAGGCCTTGTATCCTATGGCGGGGAAACTGATGATGATGATTCCCGCTCCCTGCACCGCTTTTTGAATATCGTCGGTAACCATATCCAGCTTCGCCAGCCCCTCCCGTTTGAAGCCGTAGAGGCTTTCCTGCCTGCCGCTGAGACGAATCTCCCGATGTTCTCCGATGCATCCGAGCTGCTGAAAAAACTCGGGTAATTCGTACAGGCGCACTTCACGTCCCTTGAGAGCGGCGCAGGCGGCATGCCCCCGGGCGGTGGCTCCTCCTCCGAGAACGGCCATGGGTTTGTGCTGCAGATACTCCATATTTGTCATGTCGAGACCTCCTCAAATCTGGTACCGGGTACAAGGTGCGGTAGCTTAGGCTTGTGGGTGCGTTCTGTGCCCACACCGACCCTCCGGGATGCAAGCTGCGGTGGGGGGGGCATAAATGGGTTTGCCCCGAACGTATCAACTCCAGCTCCTGTTTACGTAACGCCACACTCCAAGGAACACCGCCCTCAATGCGGCACTCCGGGAAAAAGAATAGAAATCACGGGGGGCCGCATCTTCGGGGATTTCGAAAGTTTTGCCCTGCCGCCCCGGAAATGCAGGATGGGTGCCGGGGGAGATTCCCCCGGCACCGAGAGCATGTTATTGCAGGGATTCTTTTATCTTTTCGAGGGTTTCCTTGCCGTAGATTTCTTCAAGTTTTGGCCAGGTGATGTTCCGAATGTGCTCCGCAAGCTCCGCCATATCCTTTTCGGGAATCGAGATGATTTCCACGCCGGCTTCGGCGAGCTTTTTCTGGTATTCCATATCTTCGGCGTTGCTTTCCAGGAAGCTCTTGTCTGCCTGTTCATTTACGGCATTTATGAGAACTTGCTGATCCTCGGGGGAGATACGCTCCCACACCTTGGTGCTCACGATATAGGCGGTCTGGTCGAAAAGGCAGTTGTAAGGAATGTAGTATTTGATGACATCCCGAAAGCTCAGGTAGTTGATCTGGGAAGATCCGCCGATCCATCCGTCGCAGACCCCCGTCTGGATGCTGGTGTAGGTGTCCGCATAGGGAATGGTGGTTGTCCGGAACCCGAGATCTTCGGCGGTTTCCTTATAGACCGCCAGGGGAGCCACGCGGATCATGGCATTTTTCGCCGCTCCTGCCTGAAGGGAATTATCGGGTTTTTTCGCAAGCCCTACGCCGACAAAACCGTCCCCATAGAGCCGAAGGAGATGCACCCCGAGTTTTTCCAGGGAGCTTTCAATGATGGAGTAGACCACGGAGCCCGGAGAAAGCTGTTTTTGCATGCCTTCGCTCGTTTCCGCAAGGAACGGAAGCGAGCCGACTTCCAGCATGGGATCGAACTGGCTGGGAAGAAAGATGAGTCCCATTTCGATGGTGCCCCGTCGAATTTCCTCGAAAACCTGGGTGTAATCCCCCAACTGGTTGGCAGGAAAAACATCGAGAATCACCCTGCCCTCGGTCCCCTTTTCCACCGCATCCTTGATGGCCATAAGGGATTTGCTCCCCCGGTATTCCGGTGAGGAGATACCCGCCACCTTCAGTACCATTTTTTCCCGGGCCAGACTCTCCGTTGTTCCAAGGGAGAAGAAAAGCAGTCCGAGAACGAGGGTTCCGATTATTCCCAATACCAAGTTTCTCTTCATTGCAACAACACTCCTTTAATAATAGTTTTGTGTACCTCAGCACGGTGCTCGTTTTCCGTCCTCCTTTCCGCGGAGCTTGAGCTTGTTCCGAATTCTCAAGGTATGACCTTATGTTGCATACCTTGACACGAATCGTTGTATGCGCCGCATACCTTCCTCGATGTAGTCGTACGATCGGCAGTAAGCGAGGCGAATGAAGCCGGCAACGCCGAAGGCCTCTCCGGGAACTGTGGCAACCCCCTCTTCCTCCAGAAGGGCCGTGCAGAATTCCAGGGCAGATATGCGCAGCTTGCGGATGCTGGGAAAAACAAAAAAAGCTCCCTGAGGTTCTACCGCTTCCATGCCCTCCATGTTCCGGAGGTACTCGCAGACCATGTTCCGCCGTTTTGCGTACTCCCCGATCATGAGAGCCACATGCTGATCGGCTTCCTGAAATGCCCGGGTTACCCCCGCTTGAGCGAAGGAATTGCAGCAGGTGGTGCAATTTTGATGGCACTTGGTCGCATAGGGTTTCATTCGTTCGGGAAGGATCGCCCAGCCCACCCGCCACCCCGTCATGGACCAGGTTTTTGAGGCGGCTCCTATGGTGATGGTCCGTTCCGCCATGCCCGGAAGGCTTCCCATGCTTACGTGTTCTCCCTGGTAGAGAAATTTTTCGTAGCATTCGTCGGAAACAATCCAGAGATCTCTTTTCCGGGCAAGGTCTGCGATGGCTTCCAGATCTCTTCTGGTGAGGACGGCACCGCTGGGATTATTCGGGGTGTTCAACAGAATCATGCGGCTTTTGGGAGAGAGGGCTTTTTCCAGATCTTCCACCTGGAGTCTGAAATGATGTTCCATGTGACAGGGCACATTCACCACTTGGGCATTGGCGAGAGCAAGCTGGTCCGCATAGGCGGGAAAAAAGGGGGAAGGAATGAGAACCTCGTCTCCGGGTTCGAGAATCGTCAGAAAGGTCATCAAAAGAGCTTCCACGGCTCCGACGGTAACGATGACGTGAAGGTCCGGATCCACCTGCATGTGGTTGCATCGGCCATATTTTTCCGCAATAGCCTCCCGGAGGGGAAGGGTGCCGGAGATGTCCGTGTAATGAACGTCTCCCCTTTGAAGAGCTTCCACGACCCCTCTTTTGGCACATTCCGGAGAATCGAAATCCGGGCGGCCTATCTCCATGTGGATCACGCTTCGGCCTTGCCGTTCCAGCTCGTTCGATCTTGAAAGGATTTCCCGTATTCCTCCCTTGAGGGGAATAGTGGCCATACGGGAATTGGGAAAAGAAATTCTGGACATCGTTACATACCCCCTCCGCATCATGGCGTGCGGCAACCATTTTTTTCTTCGGGCCAAGAGAGTATGTATTCAAGGTGGAAAAGATGGCGGGGGTAAAGAGAAGGCCCTTTTTATGCGAGAGACGAGGGGCGAATGTTTCTCTCATCTCTGTGCGGGCATATTCATTGTCGTTGCGGAATGTTTCTTTCCGGGAGCTAACGCCTGAATTGAAAGCTGTAGGAGAGCTCCTCCGCTCCGTTTTTCAAGATCTGGATCCATTGGGCCATGCGTTCCTCGGGCAAACGTTCTTTGGGGGCCGCAAGGGCAAGGCTCGAAAAAACCAGGCCGTCCTTATCGAATACGGGAACCACAAGGGAGATGAGGCCAAGGGTAAAAATCTCGTTCTCCACGGCATATCCCTGTTTTCTGATTTTTGCGTATTCCTCCAGAAGCTCTTCTTTATCGGTGATGGTGAGAGGGGTGCGCTTTTCAAGCTTCAGCGAATCGAGGATCTTGCTCATACGCTCACGGCTCTGGTAGGCGCAGAGAAGCATGGCGGAACCTCCGGCGTTCAGGGGAATGCTTTTGCCTATAAAGTCGTCCGAATCGTAGATGCCTCCGGGAAGAGCTCTCTTATAGGCCGGAAAGGCCCGGTCTCCTTCCCAGACGGTGATATAGGTGGTTTCTTGGAGTGTATCCGTAATATGAGCCAATACGGGCCGTGAAATTTCATCGATTCCCTTAAACCTGTTGTATACGCTGCCGAGACGAATCATGATGGGGCTCAGGTGGTATTTTTTGGAGGAAAGATCCTGAATGATGAAGTTGTGATTCCTCATGATCTGAAGAAGCTTGAAAGTACCACTCTTTCCCATCTCGACATGGGATGCGAGATCCCCAAGGGTCAGCTCGTAAGGGGGTTCCCCGAGGCGTTTTATTATCAGGAGAGATTTATCCAGACTGCTCATGCTCCACCTCCATTTCCTATTAGGAAATAACTTTTCCAAAATAGGGAATAATCTTACTGTATCAATAAAAAAGAATTTGTCAAGAAGGTTTCGACAAATTGCGATAAGGCCATGGCTTTTTCGTTCTATGGGAACGGAGAAATCGTTGTAAAAATCAATACGGAAGGGGGGCATGATCGGGGGTGGATGCAGAAAGGGGATTCCGGAAACGTCTTCGGACGAAGAAATTTCCGGAATCCCCCGGTTGTTCGGTTTATGCGTTTATCGTCTGTTCGGGGAGGCTATGCGGAGTACCGAACCGCTCCGTTTACCAGAACCGCCCGGGTTTGCACCCCCGGAAGTTCGTCGGGCTTGAGGCTTGAGAGATCCTTATCCAGCACGGTGATATCCGCCCGGCAGCCCTGCCGGAGAGAGCCCTTTTTATCGTCCCTTCCCGTGAGACGGGCGGGGTTGCGGGTGTACATGGCCAGGGCCTCCTCCAGGGAGATTTTTTCCGCAGGATTCCAGCCTTCCCGGGGATAGCTCTCGGGATTCTGCCGCACCAGGGCTCCTCGGATGCCGAGAAGGGGATTGATGGGTTCCACCGGGCAGTCGCTGGAGCCCACCAGAAGAACCCCCGCATCCATCATGCTCCGGAAGGGGAAGCACCAATCTTTCCGCTTCTCTCCCAGCCGTGCCGGGGCCATGTGTACGTCGCTTACGAGCTGGTGGGGCTGTACGTCCCCGGCGATTTCCAGCTCTCCGAGCTGCTGCACCTGGTCCGGCCGGCAGACCTGGAGGTGGCTCGCCTTTACCGGATAGGGCCAGGTAAAACCTTCCTCCTTCGTCTTTCGGACGCAGCGGATAAGCTGGTCTATGGCGGCGTCTCCGATGGCGTGGATCTGGGGCTGAATGTAGCGTTCCCCCATCTCCCGAAGAAGTTCCGTGAGCTGGGTGTCCGAATAGAGCAGGGTGCCCGTGCCGGGGCGATCCGCATAGGGTTCGGTAAGGGCGGCGGTGCCCCCTCCCAAGGAGCCGTCGAGATAGAGTTTGCATCCTCCGTAACGTACCCAGAAGTTGCCGAAGCCGCTGGTGACGGGGATGTTGGGCATGTCGTCGTAGTAGCCTATGATGCGGAGAGGAAGGTTCCCCCGGCGGTGGAGAATTTCGTAGTATCCCAGCTCATCTCCCAGGCCGATGCTTCGTCCTCCGATAACGTGTACCTCTCCTATACCCGCCTCCAGGAATTCCCGGAAGAGCTGCTGAAAGGCCTGATCCATCCGGGGATCCTTCCGGAGGGCCCGGGCCAGGGCATCCGTTACGGGGCGGGCTTCGTTTTCCTGCAAAATGCCCCGGGAGCGGGCCTCTTGTGAAAGAGCTCCCTTTTCATCGAGAGCTTCTCCCAGGGCGAGGCCCCGGGAGTTGGCCACGTGAATGTGCGTGCATATGCGCACCAGCAGCACCGGGTTGGGAATATCCAGGGCATCCAGATCCTTGCGCTCCGGAAGCACCGGGTTTTTCCAGTTCTGTTCGTTGAGAAGAATGCCGTAAATCCACTGGTCCGGCTCGCACTTTCGGGCCTCTTCCCGGATCATCTCCAGTACTTCCTCCCGGGAGGCGGTGCCGGAGCAGTTTAGGCCGAAACGGTGCCGGGCCGCCGAAGCCAGGTGCACGTGGCTATCCGTAAAGGCGGGAAGAATGGTGCCTCCCCGGGCATTCAAGGGAATAGCGGCGGCGAACTCCGGAAGATTCCGTAGTTCCTCCTCCCGGCCTATCCGGAAAATGGTGTTTTTTTCGATCAGCAGCGCTTCTCCGGGGGGAAGAAATGTTTCCCCGTCGAAAATGCGCCCGTTGTGCAGATAGAGCATGGTCACAGAAAGAACCTCCTTGATCTTGAAGACGAGATTTGTCGCCATGTATTTTACACGATCTTGCCTTCCAGATACTCTTCCATGGCCTGAACCACGATTTTGGATTGCGCCACCGCCTCCACCACGGTTTTTGCCCCGGTTACCACATCTCCCGAGGCGAAAATGCCCTCCCGGGTGGTATGCCCTCGGGAATCCGTGACGAGAAGCCCTTTGATTCCCGTTTCCAGGCCGTTCGAATTATCCGGAATGGTGGCGCAGGGATCCTGGCTGATGGCGATAATCACGGTGTCGCAGGAGAGCAGGGCGATTTTTTCCGTATCGTGATATCGTCCCGGAGCGTTTTCTTCCTCCTGGGTTTTCACGTATCGTACCCCTTCCTTCGTTATTTCCACGGGCCGGGCTCGATAGAGAAATTGGACTCCGTCGATGAGAGCGTACTCCACTTCCACATCCCGGGCGGGGATGTACAGCTTGTCCTTGCGATAGAGTATCGTTACCTCCCGGGCTCCCCGGCGGAGGCAGGACCGGGCCGCGTCCATGGCGGTATTGCCCGCTCCGATAACGCATACCCGTTCTCCCAGATGGTACACTTCGGGGTTCCGCAGATAATCCAGGGCGTAGTGCACGTGCCCCAGGCTTTCGCCCTTGATGTCCAGCCGATGGGGGGTCCATACTCCCGTGCCGATAAAGAGAGCTTCGAAACCGTCCCGGAAAAGATCTTCCAGAGTAAGGCGTTTTCCGATAAGCGTGTTGGGGCGTATGGTCACTCCCATGCGGATAAGATGCTCCTCCAGGCGATCCAGAAGCGTTTTGGGAAGCCGAAAATCCGGTATGCCGTAGCGGAGCACTCCCCCGATCTTGTCCTTGGATTCGTAGATGGTGATGTCGTATCCCCGGAGGGCGAGAAGAAAGGCCACGGTAATGCCCGCGGGCCCCGCTCCGATAACGCCCACCTTTTGGGGGATCCTTTTTTCGGGAAGCAGATCCATGAATCGGAGATAATAGTCGGAAATGTAGTGTTCCACGGAGCTGATACGTACGGGTTTGTTTTTGTGTCCCAGAATGCAGTGACCTTCGCAAAAACTTTCGTGAGGACAGACGAGGGAGCAGATTACCGAAAGAGGATTGTTCCGGAAGAGCATCTCTCCCGCCTTTCGGATCTGTCCTTCGAGAAGCATGGAGATCATCTCCGGAATGGGAGTGCCCACGGGGCATCCCCTGACGCACTGGGGGTTGGCGCACTGAAGACATCGTTTGGATTCCTGAACTATTTGGGTTCCCATAAAAGACCCTCCTTGCATTTTTTGGTACGATCCATATTCGAGAAAGCATGGTAATTCGTTCCGCTGAAAATGTAAACACTTGTCGGTTTTTTGATTGAATAGCAAAACACCTTCGGCTTTCTCTCGTGTTTCCCGGGCAGATAGAGATAAGCGGAAGGTGTTTTTTTTCACTGCTTCTGTTTTTTTGTGAAAACTCAGGAGCTGCGGTTTCTCCCGGAGCTGGAGAGCATGATGCGCAGAGAGGAGAAATTGGTGTTACAGATGATCAATCCCAGCAATATAATTGCGCTCCCCAGCCATTGAGATGCGGAAAGCCTTTCTCCGAGAACTACCTGGGCAATGAGCAACCCCGAAATGGGAACCAGCAGGGAAAAGGGAGCGATGCTTCCCGCAGGGTGTTTTGTCAGCAACCGGCTCCAGCATGTGGAACCTAAGATGGTTCCTCCATAGGCCAGATAGGCGATGGAAAAGATGGCGGATCCCTTGATATTCGTCAGTGATGACCAGAGCGTTTCGGGGGTGTCCATCAAGAGGGCCATGGCCAGTAGCGGCAGAGGAGGGACCAGGCTCGACCAGGCTACCAGGCTCAGGGTGTCCAGTTTTTCTCCCCGGGAAGCCGCCTTACGGGCCGCAAGCCTTACGATGACATTGGAGATTCCCCAGAAGGCGGCGGCGGCAATCGTAAGGAAGAGCGCGAATCCGGGAATGGAAAACACCAGATTGACGTCGTTGATGCCTCCGATACAGTAAAGTCCCAGAAAGGCGACGAAAAAACCCAGTATTTGCCGTGCTTTTATGGGTTCTTTCAAAAGAAGAAAGGCAAAGATGATGGTGAAAAATGCTTGGGATTGGAGAATCATGGAGGCGATGCCTGCAGGCATTCCTATGGTCATGGCATAGAAAAGACAGGCAAACTGGCCGAATCCGATGGTCAAACCGTACGCCAGGACGTAGCGCCCTTCTATCGCCGGTTTTCGGATAAAAAAGATTATGGGCAGAGCGGTAAAGGTATAGCGTAGTGCCGCGAGAAGCATGGGAGGCATGTCGTGCAGCCCGATTTTGATAACCGTGAAATTGCCGCCCCAGATCGTTGCTATAAAGAATGCCAGAGCCACATCTTTTTTGTTCATGCTGAACCGTCCTTCCTCTACGAATAAGGCTTGAAATCCTCAGTTCTTAATCCTCCAGAAGAACTCCTTTTACCCTTACGGAAATCCCGGGGATCTTGGATTTGAAAATCCGAGCCTTTTCAGCAATCTCGGAAAAGCTTGGGCTTTTGATTTCTTTCAGGGGATATTCCCTGCCGAGATGGCGGTATGTATCTATTCCCAGCCTGTGATAGGGAAGAAATTCGTATTCCTTTATTTTGGGGAGATCCTTTACGAAGTCCGCCAATTGTGACAAGGTCTCCTCGGAATCGTTGATTCCGGGAATGAGAGGCGTTCGAAGCACCAGTTCGAAAGTATGAGAGGAGGCCGCCGCTTTTTTTATGTTTTCGAGGATGAGTTCGTTGGGTACTCCCGTGAGGCGGCGATGTTTCTCCGAATCGGGGTGCTTGAGATCTACGTAGAGGAGGTTTATCCAGGGAAGCAAAGACTCGATGATTTCCCAGACACCGAACAAACAGGTTTCCAGAGCTCGATGAATACCCCGGTTTGCGCATTCCCGAAGAATGGCTTTTGCGAATGCCGCCTGCTCCAAGGGCTCTCCTCCGCTCAACGTAACGCCTCCCCCGGAGTGGAAATAAAAAATTTCATCCTTTGAAATTTCCCGAAGAACCTCGGAGACCCTCATGGAAGAACCGTATTCTTTGATGGCTCCGGAGGGGCAGGCCCGAAGGCAGGCAAAACAGGCTTGGCATTTGCTTTTGTCCGTAACGATACGGGTTCGATCTTCGGAAAAGCTCAAAGCTCCCTCGGGGCAGACCTGCAGACAGGCCCCGCACCGGGGGCACTTCTCCCTTACGTATCCCCTTTCCGGTAAGGGGTGCTGGGATTCCGGAGTGGAGCACCATATGCAGCGAAGAGGGCAGCCCTTCAGAAAAACCACGGTCCGAAGGCCTTCCCCGTCGTGAATGGAAGTCCTTTCGATCCGCAGCACCATGCCGGATTGCTCCCGCTCGGAATGGTTCTTGGTATGGAGGTCCATCTTTATCCTTCCTCTCGAAACGATCCAAAAAGCCTGATTCTCGAAAAACAAGGCCCTCGGAAGATTTGCGGGAGGGCCTTGCGGGTCTGTCGCAACCGGTTCAGCAGGATATTTTCGAGGATGTGGCGGTTTGCACCGTTCGGGCTATGATTTCATCCTGTACATCCTTGCCCAGCTCTACGAAGAAGGCGGTATATCCCGCTACCCGTACCAGGAGCCCTTTGTAGTTTTCCGGATTTTTCTGGGCCTCCAGAAGTTTGGCCTGATCCACCACGTTGAACTGAACATGATAGACTCCCAGGCTGCAGAGGCTTTTCAGCAGCGCCATAAGCTGGGTAATGCCGTTTTCCGTCTCCAGCATCTCGGGATCAATCTTCATGTTGAGCAGCGTTCCCTGGACGAACCGGTCGTGAGGGATGTTCGCCACCGATTTCAGCACCGCGCTGGGGCCGTTGCAATCCGTTCCTCCGTTGGGGCTCACTCCATCCGCCAGGGGTTTCCAGGCCCGACGTCCCGAAGGCAGGGCTCCCACTTCGAGGCCGAAGGGAGTGTTTCCCGAAACGGGAAGAATTCCGGGGGTCATCTTGCCGAACTTGCTGGAATAATTTTCGATCTCATCCGCTATGAAGGTGAAGAGGTCCGCCGCAAGATCGTCCGCTCGGGCATCGTCGTTGCCGTATTTCGGGGCCTCCGCACAAAGTTTCAGAACATCCTCGTGCCCTTCGAAATCCCGGTCCAGAGCCTGGAGCAGCCTTTCCATGGAAAGCTGTTTCGTCTCGTATACGAGGTGCCGCACCGCTGCGGCGCTGTTGATGAGATCCGCCACGCCGATGCAGATGATACCGTTCCCCGTGTTGTACTTGGCTCCTCCCCAGGCGTAATCCTTGGCGTTCTCGATGCACTCCTCGAAACTCAGGGAGAGGGCGGGAACGGGACGATCGAGGCAGATGTCGTCGATGATATGGCTCGCCTTGACGGTGACCTTGATAACATGGTGAAGCTGTTCCTTCAGGGCTTTTTCGAAATCCTCCCAGGATGCGAAGCTCCGGGGATCTCCCGTAGAGGCTCCCACCTGGCTGCCGCTTTTCCGGCATTTGCCGTCCAGGAAAACGTATTCCATCACGCTGCCGAGGTTGATATCCGCAAGGGCGGAATAGGCCCGTAGTTTTCCCGCGAGGTTGGTTTCCACGCAGCCCCCGGGATTCCAATCCAAAGCCTCCCGGAGAGGAATGCCCTTGTTCATGAGCATCCGGATGCCCACTTCGTCGTTATGGAAGGCGGGAAAGCCCGTGCCGAGCTTGATGAGTTCCACGATCTTCCGGAGAAAGGCATTGGGGTTCTTGGCCATGTTGTAACGCACCGAAAGAGACGGCTGGTAGAGCTGGGTGTTCATGGTGGCTTGAAGAATCATGTACGAGAGATCATTCACCGCATCCACTCCCCGGGCATCCACGCCTCCCGCGCAGAGGTTCTGGAACATGGGATATCCCGAGGCGTATTCCGCGGATTTCGCATCCTGAAAAAGGCACTGTTCGGAGAATTTTATCCAAAGGCAGTCCAGAAGCTCCTGGGCTTTGTCCGGGGTAATGCGTCCCTCTTCCAAATCCTTTTTGTAGAATGGATAGAGATACTGGTCGAAACGCCCCGGATTGTAGGCCGCCGCATTCTGCTCCATGAAAATGGCGATTTGGTAGAAGTAGAAGGATTGCAAAGCTTCCTGAAAGGTTCGGGCGGGTTTTGCCGGAACTCTCTGGCAAATCTCGGCGATTTGCAGGAGCTCCTCTTTCCGCTGGGAATCCTCTTCTTCCGATGCCAGGCGCCGGGCTTCCCGGGCGTAGCGCTCTCCGAGTATTTTCAGCCCTTCCGCCACAATAAGCAGGGAGTCGAGATAGGTTCCCTTGGCATACTCTCCGGGCCTGCTGCCATCCAAGGCATTCTTCCGGGCCTGTATTTTTTCGATCAAGCCTTCCGCACCGTGGTGAATAAACCACTCGTATCCCGCGGTAACCTCGCCCCAGCCTCGAACGGCTTTCTTGTCGATGTAAAGCGCTCCGTTATCGCGAAGAGCCGCCACATCCTCGGGAATCTGGGCAAGCCAGGCTTCGTAACTGGAGCGGCCTTTCCAGTAGGGGCGGATAACCTCTTCGAAAATGCGGCGATCCTCTGGAAGAAGGTGAAATTTATCGTAGGCCCGGGTGTTGATGGTATCCAGCTCTTTGTTCAGCACGGACCAGCAGGTCTCTGGAGAAAGAATGCCTCCTCGGATTTTGCTTCCCGCATTTCCCACGATAAGCTCGCTTTCCCAGATGGTGACGGTTTTTTCTTCGCATTGTCTCCGAAAGGCCTTGGCCTTTCGTAAAACCAAGGGCTCCCCCTCGGTTTCGCGAAAACTCTCCGTAAGAATGCGGGCGTTTTCAAGGTCGATCTCGGGGTAGGTGTGGAGCACCTTGGATTTCAGTTTTTCCACGCGATCCTTGTGTTCAAAATGTGTAGTCTGTTGCATAATGTTCCCTCCTTCCGGCTGGGTGCTCTTATATCATTTCCTGATATTCCGTTCGAGAGATGATCTCGTTCTGGGTACGTTCATTGAGCTCCGTAAAATAGGCACTGTATCCCGCCACGCGAACCACGAGATCCCGGAACTCCGCGGGGTTTTTCTGGGCCTCCAGCAGAACCTCCCTGGAGACTATGTTGAACTGCACGTGGTGCCCCCCGAGAAGGCAATAGGTTTCCATGTAGTCCGCGAACTTCCGGAGAGCTTCGGGAGAGTCCAGGGCGGAGGGGTGAAATTTCTGGTTATAGAGCAGTCCTTGAAGTACCTCCACGTGGTCGATCTTGGTAATGGATTGTATGGCTTCGGTGGGGCCCTTTCGCTCCCGGCCTCCCATGGGGGAGATGCCATCCGCGAAGGTCTCTCCCGCTTTCCTGCCGTCCGGGGTGGCGCCGGTCATCTCGCCGAAAAGAACGTGGGTGGCCACGGAGTGCATTTCGGGAATATACTTGCCTCCCCGAATGCAGGGATGGCTTATCACCGCCTTGACATACACATCCGCACACTCCCGGGCCAACTCGTCCACATAATCATCGTTGTTGCCGTATTTGGGAGCTTTTTTCAGCAGAGTAACGCGCAAATCGTCCCGTCCTTCGAAGTCCTTGGCCAGATTGTCGAGCAATTCCCGGGCGGTGACGCTGCGTTCCTCGAAGACGAAGTTCTTCACCGCCGCGAGAGAATCTGCCGCCACCGAAAGCCCCACTCCGAAAATGCCCGAGAAGTTGTAGCGGGTGCCTCCCTCCTGACGGGTTTTTCCCGTGGCGATGCAGTCGTCCAGCAGGGCGGACATGAAGGGTTCCGGGACGATGGCGGCGTGGACCGCATCCACCATATCGTAGGCTTTCACGATGGTTTCGATGAAAAACGTCACCTGGGCCTTGTAGGCATGGAACAGCTCCTCGAAGCGGGTAAAGCTTTCCAGAGATCCCGTCTGAGGGCCGATCTGGATGCCCGATGCGGGATCCTTTCCGTCGTTCATGGCGAGAAGAAGGCATTTGGGGAAGTTGACGTATCCCGAATGGGCCCGGGAATCCGTCATTCCCGGAACGTCCGTTTCCACACAGTTGGTACAGTAGTCCCGAGCCTCCTCCAGGGTGGCGCCGCGAATGAGATGTTTGGGTACGATAACGTTGTCGTTCATGATGGCGGGATAGCCCAGGCCGAGCCGGATTACCTCGGCGGCCTTTACCATGATCTCCTTGTCGATGCGGTTGTGGTAGCGTAACCCCACCGAGGGCTGGGAGGTTTTCGCCGCCGCCACCGCATCCAGCATGAGAAAGGAAAGTTCGTTCGTGGCGTCGTCTCCCCGGGGGGTCTGGCCTCCGGCGGTGATGTTCTGGAAGAGGGGAAATCCCGCAAAGGCCTTGCTGGAGGCCTCGTCCCGAAGCTTGATCATGCTGGTGCACTTGATCCAGAGGCAGGCCATGAGGTCCACCACTTCCGCATCGGAGATCCGGCCCTCCTGGATGTCTTTTTTGTAATAGGGATACATATATTGATCGAAGCGTCCCAGTAGAATGGCGTGAGGATCCGACTCGATATGAAGCACCACGTAGACGAGCCAGAGGGATTGAAGGGCCTCCCGGAAGGTTTGGGCAGGATTGGCGGGAACCCGATCCAAAATGTCCGCCATGATTTCCAGCTCTCGCTTCCATGCGGGGTCCGCTTCTTCCTTTGCCAGACGGCGGGCCTCCGCAGCGTAGCGGGCGGCAAACCCCACAACTGCCTCGCAGGCGATGCGGGCGGCTTTCCAGAAATGGAGCTTGCTCATGTCGTGGATATCGGTAACGGAAAAGCTTGCAATCTGAGTGTCGATTTCGGCGATAATGCCCTTAAGACCTTTTTGGAGGAGTTTGGCGTTGTTGATGGAGATGTTCCCCAGAGCGGTACCGGAGCCTCCCACGGTAATCATGCCGTGGGCGATGGCCCTTTTGGCCTCCTCCGGCATAAGTTCACCCATCACGCCGTCCACGGATTTGTCTTTCCAGAAATCCAGGCATTCCCGGAGAGCCTTCTTGTTTTCCTCGGTTACCGCAATGGAATCCGCCTGACGGTGGGGAAATACGTCCAGTTCCCGTTCGATCCAGTTGGCTCCGAATTCGGGACACACCACGGGGCACCGATTCCGGGGGGAAGGAATTCCCAGAAAGTATTCTCCCTTCTGAATGAACAGAGTCATGTTCTCGAGGATTTTTTTGAGAGAAAGAGCCCTTTGCATAACCACGGGCTGCCCCGCGGTTTCCTTGTAGGACTCCGTCACGAGCTGGGCTCTTTCGGGGAAAAGCTCGGGTTGCCCGGAAAGATAGTGTCGTTTCAGTTCCTCAATTCTCGTCATGGAAAACACTCCTTTCGAATGGAAGAGCCTAAGAGAAAATTTTCTCGGGAGGGATCTTCCGCGCATGAGACAGCATGATGGCAAATTTTTAAAGCCCCTATTTTCGAGTATGGGTTTATTGTTTTTTCTATCCCAAATCGGAGTTCCCCCCTTGCCTTCTCTTGGATGAAAACCGTACATTGAGGAGGCTTTTTACTCGTTTTCGTCCCTTGTTGCAAAAGCCTCCTTCCTGAAATTCTTCAGGATTCCGTCATTTCCAATCCCAGGTTGCTCAAAAGCCGTACAGCTTTCTCCAAGGCCTCCTTTGTGGGAGGAGAAATCTCGGACATCGCATACATTCTGCCCAATTGGGCATATTTATTTTCTCCGAAAGAGTGATAGGGCAAAAGTTCAAGCCTTGTTCCAGGGCGGTATCTGTTTAAAAAACGAGCCAGTTCCATCAGATTTTTCTCGTCATCGTTTATGTCGGGAATGAAAGGCATGCGTACAAGCACATCCCGGGAGGATTCGAGCAAATATTGCAGGTTAATTTTGATCAATTCGCTAGAAACTCCCGTGTAATACTCATGTTTCTCCTTTTCCATTATCTTCATGTCACAGATAAAGAGATCTGCGAAAGGCATTGTGGATTGCAGAACTTCCCTCGGAGCATAGAGGCACGTCTCGATGGCCGTGTGCATATGATGAGCCTTGCATTTCTCCAGAAAATCCCGGGTAAAGTACGCCTGAGCGAGGGGCTCTCCACCGGAGAGAGTCACGCCGCCCCGGGAACGTTCCCAAAAAACCCGATCCGATGCAATTTCCGCGTAAAGGCTTTCCACCGTCACTTTCCGTCCTATCATTTTCAGGGCTTCGGAGGGGCAAACTGCCGTACATTTTTCACAGCCGTCACAGGCGTTGCGCTGGATAGTCCGGTGTCCCCCAAGCACGGAAAGGGCTCCGTGGGGGCAAATTTGAATACATTTTCCGCAATCGATACATTCGGATTCCTGAAAAATCAGTTCGGGCACAAAACTTTGAGATTCGGGATTCGCGCACCATAAGCAGCGGGCGGGGCACCCTTTCAGAAAAACGGTGGTTCGTATTCCCGGACCATCGTGTATGGCATAACGTTTTATGTCGAAAACAAGTCCCGTCGTCTCTTTTTTCATGAAGCAACACCTTTTCTCGCCTGAGATTTTTTATGGTCTTTCCATGGACTGACCAGAGGGAATATAAAAACTCCTCCCCCCCGGAAGAAATTGCTTATGCACGGTATATAAGCTATAACCATAGACAAAGGGGGGAACATCCGTTATAGTGTAATGGCAACTACTGGTCTTACCATAAACTTACCAATGTTTTTCTGCTTCCTATAGTAGCACAATTTCAAATTGAATCAATACTTTTTTTGCAAGAGGGGTGTTTATTTTTGAACAAGCGAGAAACGGTCATCAGGGAAATTCTGGCACGAATTCAAAACGATCAGCTTTTGGAAGGCAATAAACTGCCTTCCGAGAGAGATCTTGCGGAAAGTCTCGGAGTAAGCCGTGTTCTTCTTCGAGAAGCCATAGTCTCTTTGGAGACTCTCGGAATTCTGGAGGTAAAAAAACGTTTCGGAATCTTTGTCCGAAAGCCGGATTTTTCGGGAGTAACGGAAAATCTTAAAATGATGTCCTTCTGGTCGGAAAATTTCATTCCTCAACTCATGGAAATGCGGCTGATTATCGATGTTCATGCCTCCGAATTTGCTGCCCTTCGCAGAACCGAGGAAGAACTTGCGAAGCTCGAAGAGTGTTTTGCCAATCTTGAAAAAATGCCCCCTTCTTCTCCTCGAGGTGTTCGGCTTCATGCCCATTACGAATTTCTTTTTCATTCTCTTATCGTCGAAGCTGCTCATAATGCCGTTTTGGCAAGAGTTTACGAAGGATTGATGTCTCTTATGGAAAAGAACAATGAAGTCCTTCATATGAATCTTGCCCAAGACATGGATTGGGTCTTCCAGGTAATCAGTCATCATGAAAAAACGTTGCAAGCAATTAGAGAAAAGGATTCTTTGAGCGCTGCCCAAAGCATGAGGCTCCACCTTCTGGAATCGGTTCGAAGGTATCAGGGAATGCAAAATAATGGCCTTTTTTCTCTTTCCATTGAGACTGATGACCCTGGAAAAGATGCGTAAGAAGGCGCGTAAACAGTGCCTGTACATGGCAGAATGGTATCTATGCGGGAATTGCCGTGAAAAAGTTTTCAGCTCGGATAGCGCTTCCCGGGAGGGTTTTGCAGATCGAAAATCCTGATACGGCGCAGTATTTTCCAAACGAGAAATTCCGGGTGAAGCGCTTTGAACGTAGTTACGAAGTATTTTTTCGGATAACCTGGTCTTTGCAGTGTGAAGATTGATCCGCAATTCCCCTTGCACATTTTTGAATTTATGCTATCTTATACAAAACGGGTTTTTGGTGTGCCACTGGTCTTACCAGAAAATAGTGTCCCTTCTGTGAAAGTAAGTGCAACAGGGTTTTTGGAATGGCGATGAGCTCAGAGCCGGATTGGTCTGCATGTTTTTTGATGACAGTCTGATGCAAAGATTGTTTTTGTTCGAGTGAGGGGATTGAGAGAGAACTTTTTAGTGTGGCTAGGGGAGACCCTGGCGAATTTTTTTACCAATAATGGTCTTACCAAGGTAAGTCCTGAGATGGAGAAGTTTTTCTTTTCCTTTCAAGAGGAGGCAGAGGAGATGGAAAAAGCAAGGCACGTTCTAGTAACTGGAGCAAGCCGAGGCATCGGAAAAGCTGTGGCACTCCATTTTGCAGCGGAAGGATGCTCTGTCTCCGTAGGAGGACGTAACGCCGAAGGAGTTGAAAGGGTTGTTTGGGAAATCCGGAAGAACGGTGGAAAAGCCTGCCCCGTGATCTGTGATCTTTCGATTCGAAAGGGAGTAGAAGAAGGAATTGAAGCCTCTCGGAGCTTCGCGGGCAATCCGGACGTGTTGATCAACAATGCCGGAATGTATCCCAGCAGTCCTTTTCTCGAAACCTCGGAAGAGGAATGGAACGCCATCATGAGTATTTGTCTGGATGCCGTATTTCGTTGCAGCCAAATGGTTCTTCCGGAAATGATCCGGAAGGGAGCGGGGTGGATCGTGAACATGGCCTCCGTGGATGGCAAGACTCCCGGTACCTGTAACGCCGCCTATTCTGCCTCCAAAGCGGCAGTTATAAGCTTGACGCGATCCATGGCGATGGAAATGGCTCCGCACGGTATTTTTATCAATGCAGTAGCTCCTGGCTGGGTGGGAACGGAACGGATTTTTGCGGGAGAGCGGTGGAAAAAGGCTCTTTCCGAGGTGCCTCTGGGAAGGTTGGCGGAACCCGAAGAGATTGCCGAGGCCGTCGGCTGGCTCTGTTCTGATAAGGCACGGTACATTACCGGAGAGACCTTGAACGTAAATGGAGGCGTTTTCATGGACTAGCCTGCCCCAAAATGAAATGAGCTACAGGGCAGTAGTTTGGGTATATGGCTCAAGGTACGCGGGATGTGAAGGTGATGCATGCAAAAAAGAACAAGGGAGGTGAATTTGAAGAGAGCGTGTCGGTTGACGAGAGCGGGTTCGTCGAGCTTTATGGAATGCTGTCTATGATGGGAGGTCTGTTTTGTTATGAAGAAAAATATGTCGAAGGTACTGAGACTTGGAGTCCTGGTTCTGGTGACCCTCGCGTTGTTTATCGCGTACATGCCTAATGGAGTGATGGCAGCGGAAAAAGAGAAGGTGTGGCGTTGGTATCCGTCGTGCTGGCAGCCTAGCGGCGTCGTGTGGGATAGGCTTGTCTATATTTCGGACTACATCACCCGGGCATCGGGGGGGCGGATTAAAGTCACTCCCACCGCTCCGGGAATGACCGTTCCGGTTCAGGAACAGCTTGCTGCCGTAGCCAACGGTATCACGGAGGCCATGGTAGTCTACACCGACTATTATTCCGGACAGATGCCCTTGCTTTCCATGACGGTCAATCCTTTGTTTCTCATGAATAATACCTGGGAACTGGATCAATACATAATGCATCAGAATGGCGGACGTATTATGGAGTTGCTCCAGGAGCAGCTGACGGAATATGGCGACGTTCACGTGGTGGGTCCCACGTATTACGTTTTGGAGATGATTATAAATTCCAAAAAGCCGATTAAGAGTGTCGACGACATCCGGGGAACGAAATTCCGGAGCGGCGATGTGCCTGTGGCAAACGCCCTTGGAGCCCTTGGAGCTTCGGTAACCTGGTCTCCCGGCGAAGAGATCTATACCAATCTTTCCGCCGGCGTCATTGACGCATGTACCTATTGCGGCCCCGCAGACAGTATCGCCATGGGATTTCACGAAGTGGCTCCCTACTGGGTCAGAACTCCCGTTATGGGCCCCGTCAATGTCGATTTCTTCGTGGTTAACGGAAAGGTCTGGAGAGAGCTTCCCGACGACCTCAAGGCGATCGTCGAGGCGGCGGTGCAAGCCGGAAACGCTTTTGCGGAATATAAGGGCGCTGCCGACAACAGTCAGGCCTGGGCCAAGGCACAGGAGGAACATGGAGTTACGGTAATCGATTGGTCTGAAGAGGATATCCTCAAATGGGAGAAGACCGTGGCATCTTTCCTCCCGGAGTATGCCAAGGACGATGCGAGTGCAGAGGCCGTAGAAGTGTTGAAGGACTTTATCAGGGAATGGAAGCCCGAATTGGCAAAGGAATTGTTTAACAACTAGAGCGGTGCTTTCGTAGAACCCTATGTTGCACGGGGCACCTGTTTTTTGTAAGCAGGTGCCCTCTAAACACTCTCTCATGAAACGTCATAATCGCTGGATGTTAAGGAGATGTTTATATGGAAGCCATCTTAAAAATTGTTGACGCAATTAACAGAGGCCTCGGAAAAATCATGAGCTTTTTTATCTTGCCGCTTATCTTTATCTTGTGTTATGAGGTTATCATGAGGTACTTCTTCAACTCTCCTACTATTTGGGCTCATGAAATTTCAGGGCATATTTTCGGTATGTATGCCGTGCTCGGCGGGGGGTATGTCATGCTCAATCGGGAACACATCAAGTCGGACGTTCTGTATGCCCAGTTTTCCGAACGGAATCAGGCCATTATCGATTTAGTGACCTTTCCTCTGATTTTCTGCCTGTTGGCTGTGATCTTCGTAGAGGGAATCGAGATGGCGAAGGTTTCCTTAAAGTATAGGGAAACCACGGTTTCCTTTCTCCGTTCCCCCGTATATCCCGTCAAAATCTGTATTCCCATAGCCGCTCTTTTGATGCTCCTCCAGGGAGTTGCCCAGTTTATTCGGACTTTCCGGTTTGTCCTTAAAGGGAAAGGGGGAGCGTAGAATATGGAACTCACTGCACCGTTTTATTTGACCATGTTGCTTTCCTTCCTTTTCATAGGGCTCTTTCTCGGTATCCCCATGGCCTTCACCCTGGGAGGAAGCGCGGTGGTGGCAGCCCTTATCTATGCAGGGCCAGGCATGCTTGCCTTTACCACGAGCCAGATTTTCAGCGGAATGCTCTCTTTGGGGCTTATCTCCCTCCCCCTTTTCATCTTCATCGCCTGCCTTTTCGAAAAATCCGGCATAGCGGAGGACATGTTCGAATGTCTGCGTCATTGGCTTGCCCCCGTACATGGTTCTTTGGCCATGGCTTCCGTGGTGGCTTGTGCGCTTATCGCCGCTTTCTCGGGAGTCTCCACCGCCGGAGTGGTTACCATGGGAATTATCGCTCTTCCCATGATGCTTCGGCTTGGATATCACAAGGGCATTGCCACGGGCTCCATTATGTCCGGCGGGGTTTTGGCGATTCTCATTCCTCCCAGTGTTTCCTTTATCGTTTACGGTATGCTTGCTCGCGTGTCTATCGGGAAGCTTTTTGCGGGAGGTCTCATCCCCGGGCTTCTTCTCACGGTGGGGTACATGGTTTACATTAATATTCGGTGTCGCCTGAACCCCGAACTCGGCCCTCCCATGCCGGTGGAAGAACGAGTTTCTTTCAGGGAAAAACTTCGTATTACCAAAGGACTGCTGGCTCCTTTCCTTCTGATTTTTTCCATTTTGGGTACCATTCTTATCGGTGCGGCGTCCCCCTCCGAATCTGCTGCCATCGGGGCTGCCGTCGCCCTGGGCTGTGTACTTGCCAGGGGGCAATTGAAATGGGACTTGTTGAAAGAGACCTGTTATAGAACGTTTCGGATTACCAGTATGGTTATGTGGATTATTTTCGGAGCGAAGATGTTTGCTACCGTTTTCGTGACCGTAGGTGCGGCGGAAATGATACGGGAGACCTTCCTCAATCTGAACGTGTCGCCTATCGTCATGATTCTCATGATGCAGATGACCTACATCATCATGGGCTGTGTCACCGAAGAAATAACCATGATGTCTCTGACCATACCGATTTATGCGCCCATCCTCGCCGCATTGGGATTCGACCCCGTGTGGTTCGGAGTTCTTTTCATGGTGAATATGCAGATAGGCTATCTTACTCCTCCCTTCGGCTATTGTCTGTTCTACATGAAAGGAGTCGCCCCCCCTGAAATCAGCACTGCGGACCTTTATCGTGCGGTCTGGCCCTTTATTCTGATCCAGCTCGCGGTGCTTCTTTTGATCCTTTTCTTCCCCCAGATTGTTCTCTGGCTTCCCAATACGGTTTTGGGTATTAGGTAAAAAAGCCGAGTTTTTCTCAGGTAGAAGTCTTCGAGAATTTTCACGTCGCTGCATAGTGAAAAAAGTTCGGAGGAGTTGGTGAGGGGAAAGATGGATAAGAATAAAATGGATTTTGCCATAGATCCTGATAAAAAGCGGTATTTCGGTTATGTGGGGAAGGAAGAAAGGTATCAGCATTTTTCCGTTCCCCGGGGGCAGGTGGTATCGGGCTTTTCCGTGGGGATTCTGCTTCTGGATAACTGGTACCCTGCCATTCCGGGTAACGTAGCCAACGGAACAACCTATACTTTCCCCGTTCGGCATCGAATGGTCGAAGGTGCTACGTGGGAGCGGATCAATTGCGGCGATCCCACGCTTACCGAAGAGATTATAGGGGTAGCCAAAAGCCTTCAGCGTGAGGGATGCCGTGTTATCTGCGGTGCCTGCGGCTATTTCGGACACTTTCATCGTGCCGTGGCGGAGGCCCTCGAGGTTCCGGTTTTTCTCTCCAGCCTGGTTCAGGTGCCTCTTATCAAGGCAACCATGAGAACCGACCGGAAGGTGGGGATCATCTGTGCCGATGCAACGGCTTTGACCGGTGGTATTTGGGAAAGCTGCGGTGTGGACCCGAAAAGCTGCGTCGTGGCGGGTATGCCCAAGGGAGGGGAGTTTGATCGGGGAATTCTTCACGATCAGGGGAATTTTCATAGCGGTCGGATTTGTGAGGAGCTTGTAGATACGGCGGAGGCGCTTCTTTCGGAGCATCCCGAAGTGAGGGCTCTTCTTTTGGAGTGTTCCGATCTTCCCCCTTATGCGGCGGAACTCCAGCGGCTTGTGAGGCTTCCCGTTTATGATTACATCACCATGATTAAATTTGCCCATAGTGCGGTTTGTCAAAAGCCCTACGAAGGGTTTATTTAAAAGCTGCTTCTCTTTTTTGTTTGCCTGTCATGAGTTTTTCTAAAATAGCCAGCAAGGCCGGAATTCTTCTTCTGTGGAGAATTCCGGCCTTGTGGGTTGTTTTTCGTAAGGGTTATCGTTTTGCAGCGAGATCATTTTTTCTGAGCATGTCGTATCCTTTTCGAAGAAATCTCGCTCCGATTTCCAGATCTCCGGGGGTGCGATATGCGTACTCCGTCAGGGCGAAGCCCGTGACGGGAAAGGTTCCTTCCAAAAGATCCAGGAGATTTTCCAGGGTTTCCGGAGAAATGCCTCCGGGGGCGGGGGTAAGCAGGCCAGGAATGTGCCCGGGTTCGAGCACGTCGAGATCGAGATGGATATACACATGTCCGTATTCCATGGAGAAGAGCGTTTCCCGAAGGCTTTCGGGGTTTCGGGAGAGGCTTTCCGAGTCGAGCCTCCGAATGTTGTTGTTCCGAATGAACCGCTCTTCCGGAGGGTCCAGATCGCGGACTCCCGCGAAGAGAATCTGTTCCGGTCGAAGGCGGGAAAAACAAAGTGAGAGAAGCGCCGCATCCCCTTCCCCCAGGGCGGTGCGGAGGGGCATGCCGTGAAAGAGCTTGCTCGGAGAGGTTCGAGGCGTATTGAGATCTCCATGGGCGTCGAGCCAGAGCAGGGCCATGTCGCCCTTGTGGCGGAAATTCCGCTCGGTAATGGCGAGCATGTCCGCGTCGCATCCTCCTCCGAGGGTGAGGATTTTTTCCTCTTTCTTCAAATCTTCGAGAGAGCGGCGCATTTCTTTCTGATGCTTCAGAATGCTCTCGTAGCCTAAAATATCGTTTCGTACGGAAAGTTTCTCCTCTTCCGCAACGGGAACGGTGGTAAAGGCAATCTCTTCGAGGATGTCGTGAAGCTTTGTGGCTCCTCCGAAAAGGGTGTTCTGAGGGGATGCCCCCTGCCAGAGGGGGAAGAAAAAGTTTCTGGGAACCATGAAAACACGTCCTTTCAATACGGCTCTCAATGCGGGAAGTCCTTGCAGAGGAAGAGAGACAAAGCCACGACGGAGTTTCTCCTCGTTTTCACGAGAGGGTTATATTCAGATCGGAGGAGAAGGAAATTTTCCCAGTACGTTCTCCAGATATTTCGCTGCGGCCAGAGAAACGTCTTCCCGCCAGGGGTGGGCGATAAGTTGGATTCCTATGGGAAGACCTTTTGAGGAGGTGCCTCCCCGTATCACCGCAGCGGGCCATCCGGTAAGGTTGTATGTCATGGTGTAGCTGAAACTCCGGAGATCGTCCCGAAGGGCTCCATGAGGCTGGGCGGGAAGGGCGTTTACCGGGGAGAGCAGAAGGTCATACTCACTGAAAAAGGAGAGCATGGTGCTTCGAAACCGGTACCACCGCATGATAAGGGCATCCAAGGCGGGGGCTTCCAGAGGTTGTCCGAGGCCGAGCCAGGGAATGGAGTGCTTCCGGGTATTCGATTCTTCCAGCAGCCTTCTTATGGAAGCTCCTCCGTCGGCGGAGAACAGGCCCATTATGATTTCGTAAGATTCTTCGATACCCCGGGGTCGGACCTCTTCCACGATAAAACCGTTCTCGTCGAGGAGCGAGGCTGCCCGACGCACTGCCTGGGCGACTTCCTCCGAGGCGGGGAGGATGCCGTTATCCGTGTGAAAGGCCACCTTCAAATCCTTGACGGATAGATCTTCGGGGTTTCCCAGGGGCATGGGAACTATGGAGGGGTCTATTTTGTCGGGGCCCGATATGAGCGGAAGAAGAAGCTCCAGATCCTCCACGGATCTTGTCATGGGGCCGATCTGCTGGAAGGAATCCAGCATTCCTCCGAAGGAGAGAATGTGCCCTGTTCGCGGAACCCGTCCGGAGGTAGGTTTGATGGTGGTTATGCCGCAGCAGTGCGAGGGATAGCGCAGGCTTCCGCCGTAATCGCTGCCGATGTCGAAGGGAGAGCCCTTGGAGGCCACGATTGCTGCGGCTCCGCCACTGCTTCCCCCGGGAGAGCGGGAAAGATCGTAGGGATTGTTCGTTCTTCCGTAAACGAGATTGTCCGTCTCGTACAGAAGGGTGAACTCCGGGGTGTTCGTCTTTCCGAGAAGAATGGCTCCGTTTTTCCGCAGACGTGAAAGTACCGTGGCATCTCTCGGGGGTTTGAAGTTCTTTCGCCCGAGAGTACCTCCGGTGGAGATCACCCCCTCGGCATCGAAGGAGTCCTTCAGGGTCATGGGAACCCCGGAAAGAGGCCCGGTGCTGATGCCTTGCGACAACAGGCTGTCCGCCTTGCGGGCTTCTTTCCTTGCGGATTCCTCGGATAGCTGTACCACCGCGTTGAGTTTGGGGTTAATCTCGTGAATGCGGCCAAGAAAGGCATCTACCACTTCGGCGGAGGATACCTCTTTGTTGTGAATTGCCGCGGCCATTTCCTTTACCGACATGTCCAAAATTTTTTTCATAAAAATTCCTTCGCGTTTCGAATCGGTAATACCGATTTTTTCTACTTTTTCGAGTACCGTATCTTTCCGTCCACCAGAGTGTACCGGGGCCGGACCTCCTTGAGTTTTTCCGGAGCTTCTTTGAAGACATCCCGGTCGAGAAGCACCAGATCCGCCTTGTACCCCGGTTCGATGCGTCCCAGCTCGTGCTCCTGGCCGATAAGTTTCGGAGGATTTGCCGTAAAGAGGCTTAAGGATTCTTCCAGGCTCAGTTTCTGCCCCGGATTCTGTCCTCCCTCGGGATACCCCGCATCGTTCGTGCGGTTTACCGCCGCCCAGATGCCCCGCCAGGGGTTGGGGCTCTCCACGGGGGTGTCGCTGGATCCAGCCAGCAGAAGCCCCGCGTTCAGAAGATCCTTCCACCGGTAGCCCCAGGGCCTGCGCTCCTCGTCCAGGTGGCTTTCCACCAGGGCGATGTCGCTGGGCAGGAAGACCGGCTGAATGTCGCAGGCCACGCCCAGCCGGACCATGCGTTCGATCTGGTCGTTCCGGCAGATCTGCACGTGTACCGCCCGATGGGGGAGGCTGCAGCTTCCCGGAGAGGCCTCCAGGGCGTTCAGAAACTGATCCAGCGTGGCGTCCCCGATGGCATGAACCTGGCACTGCACGTTCCGCCGGTTGGCCTCGGTAATCTGCTGCCGCACGTAGTCCTCGGTATAGTTGAGAATTCCCAGGGCATCCTCGGTGCCCGCATAGGGGCGGGAGAGAGCGGCGGTGCGGCCTCCGAAGGAGCCGTCCAGAATCATCTTGTACCCTCCGTAACGTACCCAGGATGTGCCGGAGCCCGAGGGGATATGATCCTCCCGGAACTGGTCCGTAAAGGAGACGATCCGCAGAGGAAGGGCTCCTTCCGCTTCGAGCTTCTGGAAGAGTTCCATGCTCTCGGGCATTCCCAGGGAGACCAGCCCGCAGGTGTGCACCCCCGTGAGGCCGTAGGAGGAGAATTCCTGAAAGACCTCTTCGAGATACTCCCGTTCCCGCTCCTGAAAGGCGGGATTGGCGTGCATGGCCTCAAGCAGAGGAGTGCAGGCATTTTCCAGAAGGATGCCGTTTCCCTCCGGAGAGATTCCAGCCCGGCGGAGCCCTTCGCTGTTCGCCACATGCACGTGCACGCAGACCCGGCGGAGGAGGATGGGGTTGGGAAGGTTCAGGGCGTCGAGATCCTCCTTGTTCGGGAGCCGGTTATCCTTCCAGGGAGTGTTGTCGAAACGCACTCCGTAGATCCACTCCTCGGGAGCCAGCTTTTTGGCGTATTCCCGGATTTTCTCCAGCATCTCCTGCAGAGAGCCCGCATCGTCCAGGGGAAGGGCGGATTTCTGGCGGGCGCAGGTCATGATGTGCACGTGGGTATCCGTGAGTCCCGGCACCACGCTCTCTCCGGAGAGTTCCAGCCGGGTGGCTCCGCGGGCTCCGGGATGGGCGGCAATCTCTTCGGCGGTTCCCAGGGCGGCGATGCGATCTTTTTCCACGAGAATATCAAGTTTTTCGGGGGAACCGCTTCCGGTCCACACGCTTCCTCCCGTAATGAGAAACGAGGTCATGGTTATATGCTCCTTTCACAGGCTTTGCTCCGAAGCCATGTCACCGCTCCGGAGAAAGATGGTTATACGGTATACATTTCAACGTTCTCCATGGTAGCGCAAAAAAAGAAAAGAATCCACGATAAAAAAGAGTTTCCATTGATAAATGCCTCGTCGCACACGATCTCTAAAGTCGTTTTAATTCCAACCCGAACTGCGTGAGTTTTCTCGTTCATGTGGTTTAATAGCGACGAACACCCCATGGAGAGCTGCAAGAAGGGAAACGAGATGTGTAATGAACACAAACCACAGGGGGCCTGATCACACGAAAGAAATTCAAAGAAAAAGCGGTAAACATGGTCCCGAGGTATGGCTGCTGCAAAATTTTTTATTAATGGCGCTGAGGGGATTTGTTTTCAGGGAGCGACGATGGCAACGCTTTTGTGAGGTGTTTTAATGACAACGTATCTGAATACATTGCTGAACCTTATTACCCAGCATTCCCTGCTGGCTTATGTCGTGATTTTCATGATTTCCCTGTCGGAATCCCTTGCTATAGTAGGGCTGCTGGTTCCGGGCACGGTGATCATGTTTGGTGTCGGCGCGGTTGTGGCTGCGGGAAAATTAAGCCTGTTTCCCGTTCTTTTGATGGCCATGACAGGCGCGGTTATCGGAGACGGTATCAGCTATTGGCTGGGACATCATTACAGAGACAGGCTGATAGATGTTTGGCCCTTTTCCCGCTATCCCCGAATGTTAAAGAAAGGAGAAGAGTTTTTTCTTCGACAAGGGGGCAAAAGCGTTCTGCTTGGTCGTTTCGTGGGGCCGGTGCGCCCGGTGATACCCGTGGTGGCGGGAATGCTGGGCATGCGTCCCTTGCGTTTCAGTATTGTCAACATTCTTTCGGCCATCGGCTGGGCCTTGGCCTATATTCTGCCCGGAGTCTTTTTTGGAACCTCCCTGGCGGTGATCAAGATCGTCAGCACAAGGCTGGCGGTACTCGTTTTGATTGTCGTGGTCAGTATATGGAGCCTTCTATGGCTATCCCGCAAGATGTTCTCCCTGTTTGAACGTAAAGCGCCGATATGGTTGGCCATGTTGCAACGATGGGCAACCACGGAACGCCCACATCAGGGGAGACTCCTGGGCTTTTTCAAGCGGATGCTTTCGAGCCTGGTTTGCGGTAAACAGGGAGAAGAATTTCTGTTCGCCTTTCTGGTACTGACGCTTGTTGCCGTAGTGTGGGGTTTTTTAGGAGTGTTGCAGGATTTGCTGGCAAAAAATCCCTTGCTTGTTGCCGACCATGGGGTATATCACTTTCTTCAATCGCTTCGAACCGTGTGGTCGGATAGTATCTTTGTAGTGATAAGCGAACTGGGGGATCCTTTCGTCAATATCGTTCTGTTCTGCACGGTGCTGCTCGTGCTGCTCGTCAAACGTTGTTACCGGGCTGCGGCATTCTGGATTGTGGCAGTAGTCGGAGGGCTGCTGGTCGTTCAATCCCTTAAATGGGCCATTTCTTTACCGCCCCCGGTGCCCCTTTACGGTGGCGCTTCGGCCTATGGTTTTCTCAGTGCCCACACGACCATGAGTTTGATCCTCTACGGCTTTCTGGCCATTCTGATCGTTCGAGAGATTACCGTTGCATGGCGATGGGGATTGATTTCCGGCGTCGTACTCGTTGCCTTTGTTATCGGATTTTCTCGGCTTTATCTGGGGGCACACTGGCTTTCCGATGTGTTGGAGGGCTATTCTGTCGGTGCGATCTGGATGGCTGTCGTGGGAATCGCCTATCTCAAAAAAGCGGATAAAGCCCTTCCCAAGCGCCTTTTGGGAGGAGCGGTTTTATGTGCTCTCGTTCTTGCCGGCGGATGGCATGTGACGCAACAATATGAGGACGATATATCCTTTTATGTTCCTCGTCACGAGATGCAAACCATCGCCTTTGCGGCATGGATGGCGGAGGGATGGCGAAATCTTCCCACCTATCGCATCGACCTGGCGGGGGAAAGAGAACAGCCCCTCATTCTCCAGTGGGCGGGGCCGACGGAGGATCTGGCACAGTATCTCTTGTCCAAAGGATGGAAGATTCCATCATCGTGGAATCTGAAAAACCTCCTGAACGTGTTTTCTTTCGATACGCCGATCGGTGAATTGCCGGTGCTGCCGTTACTGCACAATGGCCGAATCGACGTGGTGCGCCTTGTGTTGCCCGTAGATAAGGAGCATCGGTGGGTACTGAGGCTTTGGGCCACAAACGTAGAGATCTCGGAAGGCAGACTTCCCGTCTTCGATGGGACAATAGAGGTACAAGACCGGCGGCAGATCGCGAATATGATTCTTCTGGCGAAGGATTCCGGAGAGTACGACGTGCCTTTGAAAAAATTGGCGGAAATTCTTGACGGAGGATTTGCGATGAGACTGGTGAACCGTAAGGGGAATGGGGTCGTTCCGGAGAAAGAAAGCCGAAAAATGAATTGGCATGGCGGCGTGCTGCTCATGTGCCTGAAATAAATGTATATGGGAAGAAGCTTCAATTACGCGATAAAACTTGAATTGTTTGAAGCGAGGGATCCCGAAATTTTCGGAATCCCTCGAAAAATGATCGAAAGAAAATAACCCTATTTCTCTCCGTACTCCCGGAAGCTCTCCCGGATTTCTTCCAGAAATCCCCGCCCCCGGGCAATCTGCTTTTTCACCTGGTCGAACCCCGTGCCTCCATAGGTGTTCCGTCCTTCCACCGCCTTTTCCGGAGTGAGAAGAGGGGGCAGATCCTCCCGAACCTCGGGAATGAGGCCCTGCCATTCCTCCAGAGAAAGCTTGTCCAGAGGCCGGTTGTGCTCCTGGCACCAGGCCACGGAGCGCCCCACCTTCTCGTGGGCCTCCCGGAAGGGAATGCCCTTTCGCACCAGGTATTCCGCCACGTCCGTGGCGAGGATGGTGCCCCCCTCGAAAGCCCGCCGGGCCTCCTTCTCCCGAACCTCCACCCGGCTCAGCAGGGGAGGAAGCACCTCCAGAATCGCCTCCAGGGTCTCCAGGGAGCGCCAGAGCCCCCGCTTGTCCTCCTGGAGATCCCGGTTGAAGGTGCTGGGAAGCCCCTTGAGGGATATGAGAAGATCCAGGAAATGCCCTATCACCTGCCCGGTCTTGCCCCGGAGAATTTCGAGGACATCCGCGTTCTTCTTCTGAGGCATCATGCTCGATCCGGTGCAGAAGGCGTCGGGAAGCTCGATCCAGCGGAACTCCTGGGAGCTGTAGACGATGAGATCCTCCGCCATGCGGCTGCAGTGGATCGTAAAGAGGGAGGCGAAGTAGTGGTAGTCCGTCTGGTAGTCCCGGTGTCCCACGGTGTCCAGGCTGTTCTCCGTGGGCTCCCGGAAACCCAAAATCTCCGAGGAGTATTCCCGGTCCAGGGGAAGGGTGGACCCCGCCAGGGCTCCCGATCCCAGGGGGCATTCGTCCAGGGATTCCAGGGCGAAGAGGAGCCGCCTCGTATCCCGCCGGAGCGCGGCGAAATGGCTCATCCAGTAATGCCCCATGCTGATGGGCTGGGCCTGCTGAAGATGGGTGTAGCCGGGGACCACCTTTTCAAGGTGGCGTTCAGCGTTTTCCAGAAGCACCTCCAGGAGGTCTCCCAGGGCGACGCCCAGCCGGGCGAGGCGGGAGCGCAGATAGAGCCGCACCGTGGTGGCCACCTGGTCGTTCCGGCTCCGCCCCATGTGAAGCTTGGCTCCCAGAGGGCCGAGAATCTCGATGAGCCGGGATTCGATGTTCATGTGCACGTCTTCGAGCTCCACCGAAGGCTCCAGCTTTCCCGAGCGGATCTCCTCCTCCACCTGGTCCAGTCCCCGGCAGAGTCCTTCTCCTTCTTCCAGGGAGAGAAGCCCGATTTTCACAAGCATTTGAACGTGTCCCTTGCTGCCCCGGATGTCCTCCCCATACATGCGCCAGTCCAGATCGAGGGACTCCGTAAATTTCTGCACCACCTCGGCGGTGTTCTCCTTGAAACGTCCTTTCCACATACGCCATGCTCCCCCTTTTGTCTATCCTTGAAAATCCGGGGCTCTTTTCCCGGTTTCTTCGTATTCTTCTCCGGGAGGGTACGCTTTTTTCGCTTTTCCTGTCAATCTTTTATTCCTCTTGACTTGCTTCACGTGCATAAAAATCCCCGGCCTCGGAGCTTGAAAAAGGCTCTGAAACCGGGGATTTCGAGGAGAGGAGAGAATTTTTTAATTTTGGAGTGGTTCGATCACTCGAGGAGTCGAGGGGGCGCATAACCGGAGGCTCCCATGACATATCTCGGAGCACTTTATTTGCAAAACCGCTTTATTCGCTTCCGAGGTTTTGCAGAACGTAGCCTCCCAGGGCGGCGCTTCCCCGCCAGAGCACGTCCTCGTTGATGTCGAACCGGGGGTGATGGTGAGGGTAGTCCTTTCCGTCTCCCTTGCCCGCTCCGAGAAAGAAGAAGCCCCCGGGGCGGTGTTCCAGGTAACAGGCCATGTCCTCTCCCACCATGGTGGGGGAGGTAAGCTTCCGGGCTCCGGAATCGCCGAAGAGTTCTTTGGCGAATTGCAGAAAGGCCTCCGCCTTTTCCGGAGAGTTGATCACCGGAGGAGCTCCCCGGAAAAGCTCTGCCTCGCAGCTTCCCCCGAGAGTTGTGGCTATTCCCGAGGCGAGTTCCTTCAGCCGGATGCTTACCCGATCCCGGTCCTCGGGAGTGACCGTGCGGAAGGTGCCTTCCATTTCCGCCTTTTCGGGAATGATGTTGTAGGCGGTGCCTCCGGCGGTACGTCCCACGGTGACCACCACGGGATGCACCGGGTCGATCTCCCGGCTTGCCAGGGTCTGGAGGGCCGAGAGAAACTGCCCTCCCATCACGATGGGGTCCACTCCCCGGTGTGGGGTGGCTCCGTGGGTGCCGGCTCCCCGGAATTCGATACGAAAACGGTCCATGCTCGCCATGGCGGTGCCTCGGTGAATGCCGATCTCTCCCGGAGCGAGTTCCGGAAAGATGTGCCCCACGTGGAGCCCCCAGACCTCATCCACGCCTTCCAGAACGCCTTGGGCGATGAGGGCTTCCGCTCCTTGGGAGATCTCCTCTCCCGGCTGGAAGAGAAGCCGCACCCGCCCCGCCAGGGAGGAGAGGTATTCCCGGATCAGCTTTGCCGCTCCCAGGAGCATGGCCATATGGCCGTCGTGGCCGCAGGCGTGCATGTTTCCCGAATCCGAGGCGAAGGAAAGTTCCGTGTCCTCCCGGATGGGAAGGGCGTCCATGTCCGACCGGAGGAGAATCGTCTTGCCCGGTCGGGAGGTTTCGATATCCGCGGCAATGCCCCAGGAATCTCCCACCCGGTGCCCCGGAATGCCCAGCTTGGCAAGCTCCTCCAGGATTTTCGTTCCCGTTCGGGGAAGCTCCATGCCCGTCTCGGGAATGCGGTGCAATGCCCGCCGCCAGGCGATCAGATCAGGCTGCAGCGTATGAGCGGATTCCAGAAAGGATTGCATCTTTCCGGCCTATACGCTTTTGGTCATCCAGTCCAGAAGGTTCTTCCAGAAGGTGTTGTAGTGTTTCCAGTTCACGAACTCCGGCGGGCCCCAGTGGGGAGCGCAGTCCGAGGTGAAGGCGGCGGTGCGCCCCTTGCTGCATTCCCGGAGGGCGATGAAGGGATCTCCGTTGAGGGAGGCCACTACCTTTCCTTCCTCCAGGGGAAGGGTGGCATTGTATCCCAGGAAGAAGGGCCAGGGTTCGCGGATGCCCCGGAAGACGGGATGTGCCGGATCGGTGATTTCCGGCAGAAATCCCTGGGGAAGTTCCACCCGGTCGTCCCGGTCCAGGCAGGCCACGGGAAGAATCTCCGAAAGGGAGGTCTGGCCGAACCGGGCCTTGGCATCGATTCCCGAGAAGGACATGTAACCCCCCACCATGCAGAGGCTTCCGCCCCGGCGCACGTAGTCCCGGAGGAGGTCGCAGCGGTTGGGGGTACGCTGGCTGCGGTTGAAGGTGTTCGGGGCCAGGAGCAGGGTGTTGGAGCCGATATCCGAAAGCAGTACCGCGTCGTAGACATCCAGGGCCTCCGGAGAGGAGGGGAATTCCTCCGGAGCGAGGTGGTTGGGAAGAAAGACGACTTCGTAGCCCCCCGCTTCCAGGGCCTCCCGAAGCCATGCCACCCCTTCCTCGTATTCGCAGGTGTTGAAGGTGTCGAATCCCTTCACGTGCACCGTGTGCTTCATCCAGGATTCCCCGGCGATAAGAACTTTTTTCATGATCTTTTTCCTCCTGTCCAGTTCACGATCAGATGGGCGTACGTCAGAATGCACTGCAGATACTCATCCAAAGGAAGCCATTCGTCCGGCATGTGGCAGTTTTCCAGGGGCCCCGGCCCGAGTATCACCGTGGGCATCTTGCCGATGTTGCGGAGGAGCCGGGCATCGTTTCCCGCGGCGGAGCCGTTTATCACCGGAGCTTTTCCGGTGCCCCAGGCCACGGAGGTCTTGAGGCAATCCAGGAAGGGATGGTTCTCCTCCATTTCGAAGGCCCCTCCCTCCTGATAGATGGAGATCTCCGGAGGATGTTCCCGGAGCCAGGGATCCCCCTGGGCCCGGAGCTGTAGCCGGGAGAGCACCTCCTCCACCACGGCGTTCCGTTCCATGACTTCCGGGAGATAGTGAAGGCAGATCTTGCTTTCACAGAAATCCGGTACCGTGGAGCCCGCGGTGCCTCCCCGGATGACCCCAAGATTGAGGGTGGGGGGAGGAAGCAGGGGATGCCGGTATTCCATGAGCCACTGATGTTCCATCTCCCTCAGGGCTTCCGTGAGGAGGAAATGCTTTTCGATGGCGTTGACTCCCCGCCACTTGGTGCCCGAGTGGAGCGCCACCCCCCGGGTGACCATGCGGAAGAAGAGAAACCCCATGTGAGCCCGGGTGATGGCGCATCCCGTGGGTTCGCAGACCACCGCCGCATCCGCCCGGTATCCCCGGAGGAGGGCTCCCAGGGTTCCGTTGCCGCCTCCCTCCTCGTCCACCACCGAGAGAATGGTGACATCCCCGGGGAGATCGTACCCCCCCTCCCGGAGGAGCCGCACCGCCATAATGGAGGCCATAAGCCCCCCCTTCATATCGCAGGAGCCCAGGCCGTAGAGACGATTTCCCCGGATTTCCGGTTTCAGGGGATCCAGGCTCCAGGAGTCGAGATCTCCCGGAGGCATGGTGTCCACATGGCCGTCGAAGAGAATCGAGGGGCCTCCGCCTCCGGGAAAGGTAGCCGCCAGGTTGTAGCGGTCCGTGTAGTCGTGTCCGGGATTTCCCTCGCCGAAACGCTTTCGCCCTTCCTCTACGAGGGATTCCTCCATAGGTTCCCGGGTTACCCGGGCTCCCATGTCGCGAAGAAGGGATTCCAGATACTCCTGGCCGTTCTTTTCCCGGCCCCCCTCGATGCCGTGTCCCAGCACTTGGGTATCCCGGCTTACCAGATTCAGAAGGGGAGCGATGTATTCCTCCCGCCGCTCCTGCAGAAGGGTGCGGAGCCGTTCCATGATCAGGCGAAATTACGGCCCGGGCAGGGGAGATCGTCGTAGAGCTTCAGGGTGTCGTGAATCAGATCCCAGAAGCGTTCCACCTCCAGCTCCAGGGCCACCTCCGCATTGGGGGCCTTCCGGGTCATGCCGAAGTAGTCGCAGCAGGTACGGCCATAGGTATGTTCTCCCCGGAGTTCCACCTCCACCGCCATGGGTTTGGTCTTTATAAGGGTGGGGTCGATGAGCCAGGCCACGGTGGTGGGGTCGTGGAGAGGAGGCCCCTCCCAGCCGAAGACTTCCTTCTGGGTCTTGGCAAAGAATTCTATGAGCTCCACGAAGAGCTGGGAAACGGGATTGCCGATTTCCCGCATCCGTTCCACCACCGAGGGAAATACCTTGGCCTGCCGGGTGAGATCCAGCCCCATCATCACCAGAGGTCGTCCCGAGGAGAAGACCACGTGGGCCGCTTCGGGATCCGCGAAGATGTTGAATTCCGCCGCGGAGGTGATGTTCCCCAGCTGATAGGATCCTCCCATGAGGACGATGCGCTCGATCTTTTCGATGATCCGGGGTTCCAGCCGCATGGCCATGGCGATGTTCGAGAGAGGCCCCGTGGGAACCAGGGTGATGTCCCCGGCGGAGCTCATGAGAATCTCGATGATGAGCTGCACCGCATGACGGCTGTCCAGGGAAACCGTGGGCTCCCCGAAGGTGGGGCCATCCAGGCCGGTGACGCCGTGAATGTCGTCGGCGATAACCTGGCGCCGTACCATGGGGCCGGACATGCCCGCCGCCACGGGAACCCCCCTGACCCCCAGGGCGGTGGCCACGTTGAGGGCGTTTCGGGCGGTCTTTTCCAGGGTCTGATTCCCCGCCACCACCGTAATGGCCTGAAGGTCGATCCGGGGATGAGCCCAGGCGAGCATCATGGCCACCGCGTCGTCGTGGCCGGGATCCATGTCGAGAATGATTTTTACAGGTTTTTTGGTCATGAAGAAATCGCTCCTTTGAAGTCGAAATCTATTCTTTCGTTTCCGAGATCTTGAGGGAACTCTGGGCTTTCCTTTCCTTTCTATTCTTGCGGATCATGGCGAGGGAGAGCACGGTAATGGTAGCCACGTAGGGAATCATGAGAATGAACTGGGAGGGAAGCCCCAGGGATTGGAGCCGGGATCCCACGGAATCCGTGAAGCCGAAAATGAGACAGCCGATCCAGCTTCGGATAGGATCTCCGCCGCCGAAAAACATGGCCGCCACTCCCATGAAGCCCCGGCCATTGGTCATGTTTTCCGCGAAGAGCCGGGAGTATCCCAGGGAGAGATAGGCTCCCGCCATGCCTCCGAGAAGTCCCGAGTAGAGCATTACCTCGAATTTCCGCCGGAAAACGTGAATTCCCGCAGTGGACGCCGCCAGAGGGTGGAGCCCCACGCTTCGGAGCCGAAGGCCCCAGACGGTGCGGTAGAGAACCCACTGGAGCACGAAGACCAGGAGAATTCCCAGAGGTTCGAAGAGGGAGTAGTTGTTGAAAAGGGTGTTGATAACCTCGTTTCCCGAAAGAAAATCGAAGTGCAGCCGGGGAAGGGGAACGATGGCGCTATCGTAGAAGGATCCCGAGGTGTGCAGAACCTTTTGCAGCAGAAACCGGGTTACCGCCAGGGCGAGCATGTTGATGGCCATGCCCACCACGAAGATGTCCGCCTTGTACTTGAGGTGGGCGAAACCCATGATGGCCGCGATGAGAAGCCCTACCCCCATGGCGGCGGCCAGGGCCAGAACCCAGCTTCCCGTGAGGTAGCTCGTGGCCACCGCGGTGAAGGCTCCGCAGAGCATGATGCCCTCCACTCCGATGTTCAGGATATCCGCCTGCTGGGTAAGAATACAGGTCAGGGTGGCGAAGAGAATGGGCGTGGAGGCACGAATGGTGGCGTGAATCAGGGTAACGTTGAAAACCAGAGAAAGATTGTCCCACATGGCTTAATCCTCCTGTTCCCGAAGGGCGGCTTTTCTACGGCGGCGCAGGAGAAAAAGCCCTTCCATGGCGGCGAGAAGAATGAACATGGCGATGATGGCGTCCACCAGGGACTTGGGAATTCCCGTAAAGCGCTCCATTCCCAGGGCTCCCGCCTTGAGGGCCGCCAGAAAGAAGGCCAGCACCGGAAGAAGCCGGATGTCGTTCCGGGCGATGAGGGAGGCCAGCATGCCGTCGAAGGCGATGCCCACGGAGAAGTTATCCAGAAAAGAGCCGTAGATTCCCATGACCTCGATGGCTCCCGCCAGCCCTCCCAGGGCACCGCTCAGGACCATGCCCCACACCATGGTGCGTTGAGGGTTGATGCCCACGTGGGCGGCGTAGCCCGGATTGTCCCCCACGCTCCGCATGCGGTATCCCCAGGTGCTGTGGTGCACCAGCCAGTAGACGATTATCAGGGCTGCCAGGGCGATATAGAGCCCCGTATTGGCCCGGCTCGGCATGAGAATGCGCCCCAGGATGGCGCTCTCCTCCAGAGGAGCTGTCTGGGGAACCCCGGTCTTTGCCGAGAGGGGATATCCCACGAGATAGGAGGTAATGTAGATGGCCACGTAGTTGAAGAGAATGGTGGTACAGACCTCGTTCACCTTGTAGTAGGCCTTGAGGGCTCCCGGAATGGCTGCCCAGGCGCCTCCGGCGATCATGGCCACCAGAATGCAGAGAGGAATATGGAGCAGTGCGGGAAGCCCCGTAAAGGCCGCTCCCGCCCAGGCGGCGGCGATGGCTCCGAGATAGAGTTCTCCCTCCACTCCCACGTTGAAGACCGCCACCTTGGAGGACACCGCGAAGGCCAGGGAAGTGAGAAGAAGGGGGACGAAGCGTTCCAGGGTGCCTCCGAAGTTGAACTTTCCCCAGAAGGCTCCTCGCAGGAGCTCCCGGTAAGCCTCCAGGGGATTTTCCCCGAGAAGGAAAATAACCAGGGCTCCGAAGAGAAGGGAAACCACGATGGTGAAGAGCGTGTTGTAGAGCGCGTTCTTACGCATGTTCCGATCCTCCCGTCATGAGCAGTCCCAAACGCTGTTCATCCGCTTCTTCCGCCCGGAGGATTCCGGTAATGCGCCCCTCGAAGAGCACCGCCATGCGGTCGCAAAGGGAGAGAATCTCCTCCAGATCTGCGGAGACGAGAAGGATGGCGGTTCCCCGATCCCGGGCCGCCACCAGAGCCTTGCGGATATTTTCGATGGATCCCACATCCACTCCCCGGGTGGGCTGGGATGCCAGGAGCAGATCCCCTTCCGCGTCGATCTCCCGGGCGAGAACGATTTTCTGAGCGTTCCCTCCCGAAAGATTCTGGGTGGGGAGATCCGGTTTGGAAGGTCGAATATCGAAGGCCCGGATGAGCCTTTCCGCGAAACGGCGGAGTTCCCGGGCGGAAAGGGCAAGTCCCCGGGAGAGGGGGTTTTTTCGAAAAGCCAAGCCTCCCAGGTTTTCTTCGGTGGTCATCTTGCGATTGAGGCCCCGGGCGTTTCGGTCCTCGGGAATGTGAGCCACTCCGGCGCGGCGTACCTCCAGGGGAGTGCGGTTCTGAATCTCTTTGCCCCGGAGGCGGATAGCTCCCTTTTCCACCTTCCGGAGTCCCGCGATGGCTTCCACCAGCTCGCTCTGGCCGTTGCCGTCGATGCCGGCGATGCCGAAGATCTCGCCTCGGCGGACGTCGAAAGAAATGCCCCGAAGCTTGGAGAGTTCTTTTTTGCTGGGAACGAAGATGTTTTCCACCGAAAGGATCTTTTCTCCCGCCTCGGCAGCTCGGGATCGCTGGATTCCGAGAAAGACCTCCCGTCCCACCATGAGCCGGGCGAGTTCCTGCATGGAGGTTTCCGAACGGTTCCGGGTGCCCACGTGTTTTCCGTGACGCATTACCGTGATCCGGTCGCTGATCTCCATAACCTCCTGAAGTTTGTGGGAGATGAAGACGATGGATTTGCCGTCCTTGCGCAGAATGCGGAGAATGCTGAAGAGCCGGGATGCCTCCTGAGGAGTGAGTACTGCGGTGGGCTCGTCGAGAATCAGAATTTCCGCTCCCCGGTAGAGGGTCTTTATGATTTCCACTCTCTGGGCTTCCCCCACAGAGATTTCATTCACTTTTTTGTGAAGCTGGATGGAAAGGTCGTAGCTTTCTATGTAATGGCGTATCTTTCGGGTGGCCTCGTCGAAGTCGATGCGATGTCCCTTTCGGGGTTCCGCTCCGAGAATGATGTTTTCCAACACCGAGAGCTCCTGAACGAGCATGAATTCCTGATGCACCATGCCGATGCCCCGGCGGATGGCCTCGGAGGGGGTAAGAGATTCGAGGCGTTCTCCCCGAAGGAAAATTTCCCCTTCCTCGGGCTCGTAAAGGCCGTAGAGGGTTTTCATCAAAGTGGATTTGCCCGCCCCGTTTTCTCCGATGAGAGAGTGAATCTCTCCGGGGCGGAGGTCGAAATTCCCTCCGTCGATGGCCCGGACGTTGGGAAAGGTCTTCACGATATTTCGCAGGGTTACGAGATTTTCCGTCGCCAATCTCACCACTCCAATCGGAATTGACATAAAGGGGCGGCTCTCGAAGGAGCCGCCCCGGAGAGAAAGGGAGTACTAGTTGCGCTGGAAGCCCTCGTAGGCCTCCACCGTAATGGTGCCGTTCTTGACCTCTTCGGTAAGAGCCTGAATTTTATCCAGCAGATCCTGGGGGAACTTCTCTCCCAGAGCTTCCTTCATGACGGACATGTCCGTAAGGCTCACGCCTCCCGAGGCGATGCCCATTTCGATGACCGTATCTCCCACGAAGGTGTTTTCCACCACGTCCTTCACCAGCTTGTAGCTCGCCTGATCCACCCGCTTCAGCATGGAGGTGAGAATATGGCCGGGATAGATGGCATCCTGATTGAGGTCCACGCCGATGGCGTACTTGCCCGTTTCGTTGGCGGCTTCGAGAATGCCGTTCCCCGTATTGGAGGCCACGTTCATCACGATATCCGCGCCCTGGTCGTACTGGGCCAGGGTAAGCTCCTTGCCCTTGAGAGGATCGTTGAAGGTGCCCGCGAAGGAGACCAGAATTTTCATGTCCGGATCCACGTACTTGGCTCCCTGCTCGTAGCCCACCAGAAAGTCGTGGAGCACCGGAATATCCATGCCCCCTACCCAGCCGATGATTTTCTTGTCGTTCACGCCGGGAAGATCCGTCTTGGTGGTGAAGAGGGCCGCAGCGGCTCCCGCCAGAAAGGAACCCTCGTTCTGGGCAAAAACGATGGACTGTACGTTGGGGGCCTTCACGGCACCGTCGATGACGCCGAACTTCACATCCGGAAATTCCGCGGCATGTTTCGCCACGAGTTCCGCAATCTGGGTGCTGCATCCCAGCACGAGATCGTATCCCGATGCGGCCATGGCCATGACGTTGGATTCCCAGTCACCGGGATTTTTGGACTCCATGACCTTGACCTCGATGCCGAAGTCCTTTATGGCCTGCTCAAGTCCTTCGTAGGCGGAGTCGTTAAAGGATTTGTCCCCCAGAAATCCCGCAAGTACCAGAGCTACCTTTACGGGTTCCGCCGAGGCGGGCTGAAGGGAAGCCGTCAGAAATGCAAAGGCGCAGACGAGGCAGACAAAAGCCGTAAAAAAGGTTCTTTTTTTCATAATTTCAAAATCCTCCTTCGTAGACATGGAATGATGACACACCGTGTTTTCCGCCGGGCCCCCTCCCCCCGGAGGGGTGGCGATTTCCATACGAACCTTCTGATGAAAAAATGTTTTCTCTATCCTCGAGGATCACCTCCCGGAACGGCTCCCGAGGACTCCCGGACTCGAAGTTCCGTCTTCAGAAGCACCTGTTTGTTCGGAGTGTTGTCGCCTTGATTCATGCGTTCCAGCAAAAGGCTGACCGCCATATGCCCCATTTCCTGCCGGGGCTGGGCCACCGTGGAGAGAGCGGGATTGAAATACGAAGCCAGCCGAATGTCGTCGAAGCCCACCACGGAAATATCTTCGGGAATCCGGAGTCGATTTTCGCAGAAGGCGGTGATGGCTCCGAAAGCCATGAGGTCGTTGCAGGCGAAAAGCGCCGTGGGAAGAGGCTTTTTTCGAGCCATCATTCGCTGGGCGCAGCGATACCCCCCTTCAGGAGTGAAATCGCCTCGAAAGATGAGGTCCGGATCCATCTCGATGCCCGCATCTTTCAGGGCCTGGACGTACCCCTTAACCCGGTCGCTGCTGGGAGAGACCTGAGAAGGCCCTCCCAGGCAGGCGATATGACGGTGTCTCAGAGAAAGAAGGTGTTCCGTGGCCTGGCGGCCTCCCAGGGCGTTATCCACCTGAATGGAATCTACGGGAAATCCCGGAATCTCCCGATCCAGCATGACCAGAGGAATTTCCAGATTTTCGAAAATCGCCGCCTCCCGGCGGGTCATTCCCACGTTTACCAGAATGAGTCCTCCTACCCGGTTCGATGCCAGCACCTCCACGGCGTTTTTCTGGCGTTCTCTCCGGCTGTCGGAGTTGCAGAGAATCACTCCGTATCCCTGGGCGGCGCAGGCATCTTCCACGCTCCGGGCAATTTCGGCGAAGTAGGGGTTGGTCACGTCGGGAACGATGAGCCCCAGAGTATGGGATTTTCCCCGCCGAAGCCCCCGAGCCAGTATGTTGGGCTGATAATCCAGCTCTTTCATGGCCTGGAGAACTCGGTTCTGGACTTTTTCGCTCACGAAACGGGTTTCGTTCAGCACGTGAGATACGGTGGTTATGGATACTCCCGCCTGTCTCGCGATATCCTTCATGGTGGCCATGCTTTTCCATGCCTCCTTGCGTTCCCTTGGAAAAAGGTTTTCGACAAAAGCAAACGATTGCGCAAACCTTTTCCTCATGCTAGGCTATGAAAATACTTCTGTCAAGTGGAGAAAAGAATTTTGCGAATCCATGGTATACATGGATGGGGTTATATGACACGACAAAAAGGAAGTGGTTGGATTGTCCCGAATCGTTGTGGTGGGCTCTTTGAACATGGATCTTATTATGCACGCTCCCCGGCTCCCCGCCCTGGGGGAAACCCTTCTCGGAGGGCCCTTCGGGGATGCCTGCGGAGGTAAGGGGGCCAATCAATCCCTGGCCTGCGCCCGGCTGGGGGCTGAGGTGGCCCATATCGGCCGGGTGGGAGAGGATGCTTACGGAAGCCGCCTCAAAGAGGCCCTGGCCCTGGAAGGAGTGGATGTGCGGGGCGTGTATCGTGCTCCTTTGGAGCCCACGGGAGTGGCGATCATCAACATCGTGGAGGGAGATAACAGCATCATCGTTGCCCCGGGGGCAAATTCCCGGCTCCTTCCGGAGGATTTGGAAAACTCCCGGAGCCTTTTGCGGGGAGCCTCAATGTTGCTGGCCCAGCTGGAAGTTCCCGTATCGGCAGTGATGGCGGCTTTCCGCATGGCTCGGAAGATGGGGGTTGCCACGATTCTGAATCCCGCCCCCTGGACGGAGCTTCCCGAGGAGATCTACTCCTTGGTAGACCTCTTCGTGCCGAACCGTATCGAACTTGCCCAGGCGAGCGGCACCGAGGACGTGGCTTCCGGGGCGGCGCGCATTCTGGAAAGGGGAGTGCCTTCGGTGGTGGTAACCCTGGGGGAGGAAGGAGCTGCCTACTTTACCCGGGAGAGTTCCGGCAAGGTGCCTTCTTTTCCGGTTTCCGTGGTGGATACCACCGGAGCGGGAGACACCTTTACCGGTGCCCTGGGAGTTGCCCTGAGCGAGAAAAAGCCTCTGGAGGAGGCGGTGCGTTTCGCCTGCTGTGCCGGAGCCCTGGCCTGCGAAACTCTGGGAGCCCAGCCGGGCATTCCCCGCCGAAACGAGGTGGAGGCCCTGCTCGGAAGAGGATAGCCCGTTTTCGTTACTTTTCCTCGCCCGGTGGGATTTACACCACCTGCCGCCGGGCGAGTTCCGTAAAAAGGCCGCCCTTGGCGAAAAGCTCCCGGTAGGTTCCTTCCTCCACAAGCTGCCCCTGCTGGAGTACCAGAATCCGATCCGCTCCCATCACGGTGGAGAGCCGATGGGCCACCACGATGCGGGTGGCTTCGATATTTTCCAGGCTTTGGCTCACCAGCTCCTGGGTACGGTTATCCAGGGCGCTGGTGGCCTCGTCGAAGAGAAGTACCTTGGGATTTCCCGCCAGGGCCCGGGCGATGAGAAGCCGCTGTTTCTGCCCTCCCGAAATGGTGTTGGCTCCTTCGGTGATCACCGTGTGCACTCCCATGGGCATGTCCGCCAGATCGTCCTTCATTCCCGCCCTGGCGAGGGCCTCCTCCACCTGGGCCAGAGAAAGGGGGCGGGAGCAGCGAACGTTGGAGGCGATATCCCCGGGCAAGAGCCCGCCTCCCTGAAGAACCACCCCGATCTGTTCCCGGAGTTTTTTCAAGTCCAGATTTCCCAGATCCTTGCTGTCGAAGAAGACCCCCCCCGATTCGGGGCGATCGAAGCCGAGAAGAAGCCGGATAAGGGTTGATTTTCCCGCTCCCGAAGGGCCTACCACCGCAATAAATTCTCCGGGTTTCGCGGAAAAGCTCAGGTTCCGGAGCACCGGAGGCCCGTCGCTGCGGTAGCGGAAGGTTACTCGGTCCAGGTCGATGCGCCCCGTGATTATGCCGGGGTCGCTCTTGCGTTCTCCCGTTTCGGGCTCCGTCTCCAGAAGGGGTTTCAGGTTTTCCAGGAGGGGGAGCACGTTCAGGGTAGAGGTGGTGGAGCTGATCACCTGGAGAAAGGAGCCCTGAAGGGCGGCGAAGGCGGTCCAGAAAGCCATGAAGCGTCCCGTGTCATAGGATGCGTCGGAGGCGCTCCAGTGGATGAGAGCATAAAGAATGGCCATGGAGGTTCCCGCAGAAAGAAAGGCCGTGGCGGTGTTCAGGCCGTTTTCCAGGCTTCGGGCCCGAGTGGAGAAGGTTCGCTGATTGCCGAAGAGGTTCGCCCAGCGGGAGAAGGATCGTTCTTCCGCTCCGGCGATGCGGATCTTGGCGATTCCCGTGAGAATCTGGAAGGTAAGGCTGGAGAGCCGGTTCTGAAGAGTTGCCATGCGCCGCTGATACCGGAGCTGCAGCAGATTGACCCCCACCATGAGAATCCCCTGGATTGTCAGGCAGCCCAGGCCGGTAAGCCCCAGCTTCCAGTCGTACCAGAAGGACTGGCCCAGGTAGAAGATCACGAAAATGCTCTCCACCACCAGGGTTCTCACCGCCAGGGAGGCCACGTTCCGGAGCATGTAAAGCCCCAGGGCCCGGCTGGCCACCTCTCCGGCGGTGGTGGTGCGGAAAAAGTCCACCGGAAGCCGGAGAATGCGGTCCCAGATTCCCACGGAAACCGAGTGGTCCAGCACGCACTCGGTGCGGAGAAAGGCTATTCCCTGAGCGAAGCGCAGAAGCGCCGAGGATATCCCCAGGGCGATAAGAATGGCGAAGAGCTGCAGCATCCGTCCCCGCTCCGCCTGGGGAATGACCTCGCTGAAGATAATGCCGTTTATTTCCGGAGGAAAGAGCCCCAGGATGGCCAGGGCGATTCCCACGAGAAAGGTGAAAAAGAGATCTTTTTTGGAGCCTCTCAGCCCGAAATGCAGAAGATCCAGCCCCCGGAGGGGTTTTGCCGGAAGAGGCCGGTAGATATGGTATCCTTCGGGATCCAGGGAGGCGGCAATCTCCTGGGTGACCCGGCGGGTCGTCCTGCCGGATTTCATGACGTAGCTTCCCCCTCCCGTGGGAAGAAGGGCCACGGGAGTTCCTTCCAGAAAGGCCACCAGGGGGGCCCCGTCGGCAAGCCACCAGGATCCCGAGAGAGTGATTCGGCGAATCCGGAGGTTCGCGCTCCTTGCAATATCCTCCAAAGATTCTTCCCGAATGCCTTCAGGGGGCGGCACAAGCTTTATGCCCAAGAAGGCCGCAGCGTCACCGCAGGCTTGTCTCAGGGGCGTTTCCTCCGGAGAAGAGGTGGTTTTTCGGAGCTTCCCTCCCAATGCCGAAGCCAGGGTGCCCAGCCCCGAGGCCAAGGATTTTTCCCGGGAGCGCTGCATCTGCCGTAATTCTCCCAGATCGTCCGCCGCCCGAAGCCGGGCGTTCATGGCCAGGGAAGAGAAAAGAGTTTCGCAGAAATTATCGAAAGCGGTTTCCAGAATTTCCCGGCGGAGCAGCTCCTCGGTAGATGCCGCCGTGAGAGAGCATTCCTGAAGAGGAAGAATCCAGCAGCAAGAGGGAAGGGCGAAAAAGCCCGACTCCGGTGTCAGATCTTCGGTACCCGTAAAAAGAGCTCGCCCCTTCCGGAGCTTTCCCCAGAGAAGAGCCGCCGCTCCTGCGGGCTGATCCGGTTCCAGCTCAGAATCTCCCGGAGGAATGTTCTGCCGGATTCGAGGAAGGGGGACAATGTCCTTCACGATTCCCCGGCCGAGTCCTTCCAGGAAGGTGTCGATCAGGGAAGCCGCTTCGGAGGAGCCCGGGAGTTTCGTCTCTTCCAGCAGATCTCTCCGGGATATCCGGAGAATTCGGGTGCCGGGAAGGCCGCTTGCAAGAAGTCCCATGGTAGTTCCGAAGAGCCCTGTTTCCACTCCGAAGAGGGCCTGATCCTTTTGGAGGGTGAAAAGGTAGTCCCGCCCCCCGGTTTGTTCCGTTCCTTTCCGGGAGGTGACGTATACGTGGATCTTCCCCTCCAGGATGCACCATATCTGTTCGGGGTCGTCCAGAAAGAAGGGAGTCTTTCCGGTGATGTCGAGAATATCGCCTTTGGAGAGAAGTCTTTCGAAGAGAGGAATCATGCGAGCCTCCTTTGTAGGGGCGATTCATGAATCGCCCCTACTCCTTGAGGCGCAGAGGAGACGCAGAAGCCGAGGCTGTTGTCAGTTTTCGATAAGGTCCGCATAGCGTCCTCCCAGGGCGATCAGTTCTTCGTGGGTTCCCCGCTCCAGTACCTTTCCCTGGTGGAGAACGATAATCTCGTCGCAGTCCCGGATGGTGGAAAGTCGATGAGCCACGATAAGGCAGGTGCATCCCCGGCGGCGGAGGGCCCCGTCGATGGCCTCCTCCGTGGGGGGATCCAGGGCGCTGGTGGCTTCGTCCAATACGAGGAGCGAGGGGCGCCGCACCAGGGCTCGGGCGATTTCCAGGCGCTGTCGCTGACCTCCGCTGAAGTTTCGGCCGTTCTCTTCCACCTTGGCTTCGTACCCTCCGTTGCGTTCCACGATATCCCGATGAATCGCCGCATCCCTGCAGGCCGCCACGATCTGTTCCATGGGAATGGTGTCATCCCAGAGGCTCAGATTTTCCCGTACCGTTCCCTCGTAGAGAGAGATTTCCTGATCCACGAAGGCGAAGGAGGTGATGAGTTGTTCCCGGGGAATTTCTCCCAGGGGCCGGTCATCCAGGAGCACATCTCCGGACCAGGGGGTAAAGAGTCCGCAGACAAGCCGGGCCACGGTGGATTTTCCGGAACCCGAGCTTCCTACCAGAGCCACCCGGGAACCCGGCACCAAGGTGAGGGAGAAATTTTCGATAAGAGCTTCTCCCAGGGGGGAGTAGCCGAAGGAGACATCCCTCAGTTCCAGGCGTCCCGAAAGGCGCACCTGCTGCTTTCCCGCCATCTCTCCCTCCTTCAGCACGGGGCGTTCCTTTTCCGGGGCGTAGCGGAGCACATCGTCCAGGCGATTGATATTTCCCTTGGCGGCTTCGAAAGAGCCCCAGAGGCGCACCAGGTCGGACATGGGGGCCAGAGTCTGCTGCATCAAGGTCTGAAGGGCCAGAAGCATACCCATGGTAAGAGCTCCGTTCATTACCCGGAACCCCCCCAAACAGAGCACCGAAGCGGTGGCAAGGGAAGCGAGAAGGGGCATCACCGGCTCCATGCGGGCAGAAAAGACTCCCAGAGACGTCCGGGCGTCCGCTACCTTGGCGAGATATCCCGCCAGCCGGGCGAATTGATCGTCCTCCCCTCCAAAGGATTTGATGGTTTCGATCACGTTGAGTCCCCCCAGGGCGGTGCCCGCAAAGCGTCCCATCTCGCCGATGAGCTTTTCGTTGAGGTCCGAGCGTTTCCGCTTCACCGAAATCAGCATTCCCAGGCTGAGCATGCCCGCTCCCAGGGCTATCAGAGCCAGAGGAGGATCGTAGAGGGTGATCATGATGCCGTAGAAGATCACCATAAGGCATTGAAGCACCGTGGTGGCGAGTTCTCGCGAAAGAAGCTGGGCCACCTGGTCGTTCAGCTGCACCCGGTTGCCGATTTCTCCGGCGTAGCGCTGAAGAAAGAAGGTATAGGGAAGCTTGAGGAGATGGTTCAGAAAGCGGGCGGAATCCCGGAGAGCCATGGCGATTTCCTGCCGGAGGAGGGTAGATCCCTGAAGCCATGTGAGAACTCCCGTTACCAGGGCCATGACGCCCATGAGGGTGAGCAGGGGGCGGAACCACTCCATGCGCCCCTCCACAAGAAGGCGATCCACGAAAATCTGCTGGAAGGAGGATTTGAGAATTCCCGGCACCACCAGTCCCAGCCCCGCCAGCACCGCGAAGGCCACCGCCCACTTGGCTCCGTAGAGACGCCGTTTCAGGGCGCCCCAGGGGTTTCGGGGTTTTCCCAGAGGCTGAAAATCCGGGCCGGGGGTTACCGAGAGGGCCACTCCTGTAAAGGAGCGATCCAGGGTTTCCCGATCCACCACCCGGGGCCCCGAGGCGGGGTCGTTGAGGTAGACCTTGTCTCCCCGAATGCCCTCCAGCACCAGAAAATGATTGAAGTTCCAGAAGAGGATGATGGGCAGAGGAAGATCTCCCAGTCGATCCGGCTCCTTCCGGTATCCCTTGGCGATCATGCCGTGACGCCGGGCGGCTTTGAGAACGTTTACCGCCTTGCTTCCATCCCTGCTGATGCCGCATTCCTCCCGGAGGATTTCCAGGGGAAGGTGCACGCCGTAGTACCCCAGGACGATCCCCAGGGAGGCGGCGCCGCATTCGGTGGCCTCCATCTGGATCACCGTGGGAGTGGATACGTGTTTATTCTTCCAGAGGGTTTTCGCAGCCGGATTATCGGTCATGGGATTCTTCCGAGGGCATCTCCTCTCCCACTCCCAAGAAAAATTTCTTGAGGAAGGGGAGCACCAGGGTTATCGGGGCCTGGCGGCGTACCACCACGGTGATGCCCGCCAGGGTGCCGCTCTGGAGCTTGATGGGGGGGCCTCCTCCGGAGGACCAGGCATAGCCGCTTTCGGTTTTTACGGAAGGCCGCAGTGCCACGGTGACCGTTATGGGAGCTCCGCCCTGGGAAAGGCTCTGGGCGAGCTGATCGTTGCCGAGAATGCGCATCATTCCCTTGAGAGATGCGGGAAAGCGGGAAACCCGGGTAACGTGGCCCAGAAGAACTCCGAATTCTTCCTGTTTGACCACCGAAGGGGAAACCTGGGCCTCCATGCCGAAGGCGATCTTCTTTCCGTGCTGGGGTTGTACGAAGGCGTGCACGTAGAGGGGTTGTTTCTCATCTCCGGTTTTCTCCACCGAAAGAAGGGCTTCCCCGGATTGGATGACCTGCCCGGGGGTTTTGAAAATCTCCAGCACCCGTCCCGTGGCGGGGCTGAGAATGAGGCTTTCCAGTTCCAGCCGATCCCGGAGAGCCCGAAGCTGCTCCCGGGCCGCCAGAAGGCGCATCTTGATGTCGATCTTCTCCCGCTCCAGCTGGGTGGTGGAGTCCGCGGCGGTCATGGGAAGCCGGGCCAGTTCTTCCCGGCGGGAGAGAATTTCCTGCAGCGCCGCATTGTACTTGTCCTTTACCTCCAGATACTGGCTCCGGGTAATATACTTTTTCTGGTAGAGCGCATCGTACTGCTGAAGCTGTTCTTCCAGCGAAGCCGCCCGCTCCCGGGCCACCTCCAGGGAGGATGTGAGGGCTTTGCGGCGCCGGGCGAGGTACTCCGCTTCCAGGTTTTTCTTCCCCTCTCCCATCTCCTGCCCCATATCCTGCTCGATCTGGAGAATTTCCAGTTTTCCTTCAAGTTCCCGGATCTGGTTCTCCAGATCCGGCTGGGCCAGTCGGGCGATAATCTGTCCCTTTTCGACGGTGTCGTCGATATCCACCAGGATCAATGCGAGTCGCCCCGTTCCCGGCGAAGGAGCCTCCTCCAGGGCCCCCTGGCGCAGGAGAATGCCCTGTCCCGTTACCTTGGTGGCCACGGTGCCGTAAAAACCCCAAAGAAGAAGGGTTCCCAAAAGGAGGAGGGTTGCCAGAAGCACGAACCACGCCGCGGGAGGAACCACCCGAAAAAGGAGATCGAGCTGTTCCGGAGAGGAGAGGCGATCCAGGGCGGATTGGCGGAAAACCTGTTTTTTCATGTGCGGAAAACTCCTTTAAGATGCTTTCAGAATGAAAACGGATTTTGGAAGAAAATTCCCCCCCAAAGAACGACTCGATGTTATAGTAGCGCAGTATGTATGATATGGAACAAATTTTACCTCAAATTCCCTATGGGGAGGAGAAAAAATGAAAAAGTTCCACCTTTCTCTCGTTTTTGTCCTGATGATTTTTCTGGTTTTCCCCGTGAATGTCTTCGGAGCCTCTTCAGATGCTCCGGAACTTCCCGAAAAGGAATATCTGGCCCTCGTGCTGGAACGCAATGAAGATCTCGGAGCCCTCCGGAAGGAGATCGAAGCCCGGCTCTACTCCATCCGTGGGGAGCTTGCCTCTCAGCGTACCTCCGTGGGAATTACCGCCGAGGTGGACCGCTGGCTCAATCACAGCCGGGGGGATCGATATGCGGATCTCGCGGTAAGCCAGCGCATCGATCTTGGAGGGCGTTACGGATTGCAGGAGCAGGATCTGCTTCTGGGGCTCCGGATTATGGAAAGCCGTTACGCCAATTCCGTAAACGAAATGCTTGCCAAGGCCTCTTCCAGCTACCGTCAGGCGGTGATGGCGGGATTCAACCGGAAAATGCGGGAGGAGGTGCTGGAGCATCGCCGACAATCCCTGGAGGTAACCCGGGAGAAGTTTCAGAAGGAGCTGGTGCCCCTTCTGGATTTTCTTCGGGCCCAGTCCCAGGTGGACGAGGGGGAGGGCCTGCTGCTTCAGGCCCGGCAGAATTACGAGCAAAACCTTATCGAAATGCGGGCCCTGGCGGGGCAGACAAAAGTGGCCCCCCTTCTCGAAGTTCCGGATATCCCGGAAATCGTCAACCGGGGGCCCGAGGTGGATTACGAAAGAGCCTGGGAGCATCGGCCGGACGTGGATACTCTGCGCTCTTCCCGGCAGCAGGCTTCGGTGCGGCATGCTCTGGCGGCCCGAGGGCTGGCTCCCTTTCTGGACCTCTCCGTGGGATGGCGGGGAGGGGAGGATTACCGCTCCTCCTATATGGAGGATCATCAAGGAGAGGTGCTTACCAAAGCGGTGCTCTCCATTCCTCTGGGGGACGGGGGAAAAACCCGCAACGCCACCCGGGCCGCAGAACTTGCGGTGGAGAAGGCGGATCGGGAACTCCGAGCCAAGGAGGATGCGGTGGAAAAGGAGCTGGCTCTCGTTCGGGAACGCTGGGCCCGGGGATTGGAGCTTGAGAAGGTGCGCCGTCGTCAGATGCAGCGATCCTCGGAAGAGCTGGAGATCGCGGAAATGCTTTATCGGGAGGGTCTCGCCTCCCAGCTGGATCTCCTGAGCGCCCAGGAGAGGGACCAGCAGAGCCGGGCGGATCACCTCGCCACGCTTCAGGAACTCTGGCTGACCCTCGCCGAGGCGGATCGCGCTATGGGGCGATGCGGCGGAGATCTTCTTTCGAATCGCACAGAATGACTTTTTTCCAAAGATCGTTTTGCAGGATTGCGGAGTCCTTCAAAACCTATAAAAGGACTCCGCAGTCGTCGTGTCTGTTAGATGTGGTACTCCGGTACCGGATTTTCGCGGCCCCCGGAAGAGGGCTCAGGCTGCGGCTACCGCCGCTGCGAACGTCACCGTCACCAGTCCCACCCCTGCCGCCACTACGGCAAGGCCGGCCGTAGCCCCTGACACCGTAAGTCCTACAATACTCATAGTGAGCTGAGGGTCAAGTCCTCCCACCACGGCCTCCATCTCCTCGTCGGTTATCTCGGGATGCCGTTCGAAAATCACCTTCTGCATCTCTTCCAGGGAAAAGTTGTATCCCAGCTCCTCCCGGACGTACTGGCCGACAGCCTCGCTGGTCTGAAGTTCCTGTATGCGTGCCGTCAGCTCCGTGTCGCTTTCCAGACGCTCGTAAAACGCTGTTGCAGATTCCATGGACATGATGACGCCTCCTTTTCGGTTCACTTTTTCAAATTTTCGCCGCCCCCGGAAGAGGGCTCAGGCTGCGGCGGCTGCCGCTGCCAACGTCACCGTCAGCACTCCCAGCCCCGCCGACACTGCGCCAAGGCCGGCCGCCGTCCCCAATGTCGCAATAGTCAGAGTCTCGAGAGTACCGAGTCCTCCCACCACGGCCTCCATCTCCTCGTCGGTTATCTCGGGATGTCGTTCGAAAATCACCTTCTGCATCTCTTCGGAGGAAAAGTCGTATCCCAGCTCCTCCCGGACGTACTGGCCGATAGCCTCGCGAGTCTGAAGTTCCTGTATGCGTGCCGTCAGCTCTGTGTCGCTTTCCAGCTTGTCGTAAAACGCTGTTGCGGATTCCATGGACATTACACATTTCTCCCTTGCAAAACGTAAAAAACGCTACGCCGCAGCAGCGGCAACTATCGCAACAGCTACGCCTAGCCCCGCAGTAGCCCCCACCAGGACGCTGAATGTATCCAGCTTTCCTCCCACCACGGCCTCCATCTCCTCGTCGGTTATTTCGGGATTCCGTTCGAAAATCACCTTCTGCATCTCTTCCAGAGAAAAGTCGTATCCCAGCTCCTCCCGGACGTACTGGCCGATAGCCTCGCGAGTCTGAAGTTCCTGTATGCGTGCCGTCAGCTCCGTGTCGCTTTCCAGCTTGTCGTAAAACGCTGTTGCGGATTCCATGGACATGATGACGCCTCCTTTTCGGTTCGCTTTTTCAAATTTTCGCGACCTCCGGAAGAGGACTCAGGCTGCGGCGGCTCCCGCTGCCACTGCCGTTGCCAACGTCACTCCCACCACTCCCATCCCTACCACCATTATGCCAAGGCCGGCCGTAGCCCCCAATGCCGAAATACCCAGAGTCTCGAGGGTACCGAATCCTCCCACCACCGCCTCAAGCTCTTCGTCGGTTATCTCGGGATGCCGTTCGAAAATCACCTTCTGCATCTCTTCGGAGGAAAAGTCGTATCCCAGCTCCTCCCGGACGTACTGGCCGATAGCCTCGCGGGTCTGAAGTTCCTGTATGCGTGCCGTCAGCTCCGTGTCGCTTTCCAGTTTTTCATAAAAGGCTACTGCGGATTCCATGGACATAGCACATTCCTCCTTTGCAAAACCTAAAAAACGCTACGCCGCAGCAGCGGCAGCTATTGCGCCAGCTATGCCTAGTGCGCCTAGCCCCGCAGTAGCCCCCACCAGCATGCTGAATGTATCCAGCTGTCCTCCCACCACCGCCTCCATCTCCTCGTCGGTTATTTCGGGATTCCGTTCGAAAATCACCTTCTGCATCTCTTCCAGGGAAAAGTCGTATCCCAGTTCCTCCCGGACGTACTGGCCGATAGCCTCGCGGGTCTGAAGTTCCTGTATGCGGGCCGTCAACTCCGTGTCGCTTTCCAGTTTTTCATAAAAGGCTACTGCGGATTCTTGAGACATAAGGAGTCCCTCCTGTTCTTATTTGGGTTATTTTCGCACAATACCCCAGGGCACTTATGCGTTCAAGGGCTCCCCTGTTTAGGCTGCCGCCACGGCGACTACGAAGAGGTAGCCGATTCCAGCCCCGACAATGCCGGCGCCGATAACGCTAGCGCCTAGTATGGCACCGCCGATGAGAATAGCCCCCTCAGCTTCAAGTCCTCCCACCACAGCCTCTAGCTCTTCATCGGAGAGTTCGGGGTGGCGTTCGAAGATAACCTGCTGCATCTCTTCTTTGGTAAAGTCGTATCCAAGCTCTCCCTTTACCAGTTTTTCCGCCTCGGGACGAGTCATTTCCCGGAGCCGTTCCATCAGGGAAGTGTCGCTTTCCAGTTTTTCATAAAAGGCTACTGCGGATTCCATGGACATAATAATTCTCCTCTTCATTTTTATCGATGAATATCTATATGTTTTCCTCAAGTAACACCCCGGCGGAGTAGAAGCGCCAGAGAGCAGCCGGGGTTATTTTCGAAAAGACTTCAGGAGCCTTTACGAGATTTCCCAGCTCCGTCTCTTCGAGCATCCGGAGTACCTCGGGAAGGAGGTCCGGCATTCCCGGGCCGTTGTGCCAGAAACCGGTTTTACGGGTGTGGAAACGCACCTTTTCGGGAATCTCCGGAAAGAGATGCCGCAGGGGGTACTTGAGCAATCCCTCAGCATAGAGAAAATCCAGTTTGAAGCGAGAGACCAGATCTACCATGCCTTTGCTCAAAAAGGGAGCCCGCCCCTCCATGTCGAAATGTTTTGTGAGCCGGTGATCGTAGTGGAGGAGATACCGCAGGCTTCGGTTCCGAAGCCCCTGATGGCGTGCCTCTTCCCAGGTGGTGGAATCCGCCGCGAAAAACCGCACTCCCGGACGCTCCGCCACCTCTTTTCGGGTAAGCCCCAGGGCGTGGCAGGCCCCTCCGTCGTTCAGGGTTACCCAGCTTTCGGTACGGGTGAAACTGCGCCTCGTGAGGCGAAGCTCCAGGGGGCCGAAGGGGGGGGATCCCTGGTGCAGGACTTCCCAGGCTTCCGCCTTTTCGGGATTTCGAAGGGCGAGCTTCTTCATGGCCAGAGGAAAGTGCCAGGGATAGCCGCAGAAGAGTTCGTCCCCTCCCTGGCCGCTGTAGACCGTAGTGATCCCCTCTTTTGCCATGGCTTGCAGAAGCCGGAATTGGGGCAGCGGCCCCAGAGGAATGTGGAGAGGAATTTCCAGAATTTTGAGCATCTGCTCCAGCTCTTCCAGAGAAACTCTTGAATCTGCTTCCAGAAGAAAGGGAGTTATTTTCAGAGCTTGGGCCGCTTCCAGAGCAAGTTCTTTATCCGGGGTTTCCGAAGCGGCGTAGAGAAAGCATCGAGGAGTGCCCAGGGGGGCCCAGGCGGCGGCCAGGGATGTGGAATCAAGCCCCCCGCTCAGGCAGAGCCCCGCCTTTTCGGGAATCTCTCCCAGGCTTCGGATAAGCTCTTCCCTAAGAAGGGGAAGGGCCTCTTTGCCGAGTTCTTCCCGAGGTTCCGGCAAATTCTGCCGGAGAGTGACGGAGGCCTTGTTCCCTGAAATGTGCAGATCGTGCCCCGGAGGAACCTCGAAAACTCCCTCGAAAAAGGTCTGCCCTCCGGGAAAGACCACGGTTCCCGCGGCGAGAAAGTCCATAAGGGCTTCCCGGCGCCATTTTTTTTCTACGAGTTTGGTGGCGAAGAGCTCTCCGTAGGTCTGCCCCACCAGTACCCCCTCTGGGAATGGGGTGTAGAGGAGAGGCGCGGTGCCCAGAAGATCTTGGGAGATCCGGGTTTTCTGGTTTCGAAAAATCCGGATCCCCTCCCAATTTTTTTCAAGAGGGGACATCGGGGCTTTCCTCGGATCTCTTCCCCGCACCTTCCAAGGTTTGGTTGAGATGGACTCGGGTTACTCGGGAGGCCACGATTTCGTCCATAAAATCCGTAAGCTCCATTCCCGTTTCTCCGAGGATTTCGATAAGCGAAGCCTTCCAGGGGAGTTTTTCCCCCCGGAGATGTTCCCGAAGGAGCTGCAGAAAAGGGATGGTGTCGGCCGTGGCTGTTTCCTTGCGGAAAAGCTCCGGATTTTTTCGCAGGAGAGCCTCACGGCGGGCGGCCTTTTTCTTCCACTCTCCGTACTTTCCCTGGAGTTTCATTTCGTCCAGCAGGGCCCCGGTATTTTTTTCGTGAATGCGTCCCTGCATAAGCCAGCGGTGGAGAGAATGGATGATCGCTTCTTCCCGGAGAAGCCGGTCCAGCTCTTCCCGATCCAGATCGTTTTCTTGCATCCACTTCAGAAGGTCTCCTTCGTTTTTCAGGTCGAACCGACGGCGGAGGCGCTGTTCCTCCAGTTTGAGAAATTCTTCGCGGGGTTCGATTTTCCAGAGAGTGCCCAGCAGAAGAAGGAGTTTGCGGTCGAGTCCCCGGCGGTTGAGATCCTCCGCTTCGGGATGGGCGAAAGTGGCCATGTCTCCCAGGCACCACTGTCGGAGGGAGCCCGAGGCGGAGGGTACCGATCGGTCCCGACGGTTCAGGGATTTGAAGAGGCTGGACGGGCTTGAATGTTGGCGAGGGGAATTTTTTCCCCCCGTGGCATTTTCCTTCGTGCCCAGTTCTTGCAGCCGTTCCAAAAGGGCCAGGGCGTCTTCCCGTACGGGGTTTGGTGCCTGGGGGAGCCAATTTTCGAAGGATTTCCGATCTTCCCGGGTTATTCCCCGGGAAAGAGCTTTTTCGAAGAGGGTTTCCCAGGTGCGGTGCCTCCAGAAAAGATCTTCCGCGACTTCCGTAAGAATTCCGGCTTTTTCCGGGGAGAATATCCCCTCCTTTGCAGCCCTTTTCAGGACATCCCGCATTACTACCAGCGGAAGGGAGAGTTGCCGGAAGCCTTCGGGGATGGGCTCCCAATCTCCCAGAATTTCATCGTCCCGCTCCAGCTCTCCCGAGACCACCCGGAGGTAGATGCTTCCCACTCCCTCCATGCCGTGGGGAGCGAGTTCCGCCGCCCGATGAGCCCCTACCGAAGCGGCTCCCACCACGGGAATACCGAGATTGAGGGTGTGGATAATCTCCTTGTGCCAGGTGGGAAGATCCCGGTAGGGGAGTTCGCAATCCAGCAGCCCCACGGCTCGGGGGCGTAATTCCTTGACGTACCGAAGCAGATCTCCCTGGGCTGCGGGAGGAAGCAGGGTGACCTCGCTTCCGGAAAGGTCGATTCCCTCCAGAGAGGGGCCGCCGAAGAGAAGAGTTACCATGAGAAATCCTCCTTCCGATAGAGGGGGCTTCCTTCGCCGAGCCCCTTTTGAATGGACCGTATTCCCCGGTCTCCCGGCCGGTAGTAGGGGAAGATGTATCCCTCCGCTCCGGGAACTACCACCTTTACCGCCTGCACGGGATTTTCCTTTCGGGAGAACCGGAAGACCACCACTCTATCCAGCCCTCTCTCTTGCAGGCATTCCAGGCAATAGTGCACGTCCTCTTCGAAGGTTCCCTTGGGGGTGTCTTGAAGAGAGGAAAGATCCATCTCTTCCTCTACCCCTCGTCCCATGATTTTCAGGGAGGCTCGGGCGTCTCCCCGGAGGGAACGCCGGAACTCCTTGGAGGGGACGATGTCCCGTACCCCCGAAAGAAAGACGCAGCGCCCCTGCACTGCCTCGGTGATGGCCCGGATCATGGCGGTCTCATGTTCCAGAGCGCTTCCCATGCCGTGGGCGGTGCTTGCCACGGAAACGGGCTCTTGCATGTCCATTAAATAACAGTTCCATGTGGGAATTCCCACATCGGTGCCGTTATCCGTCAGGAGGATTTCGATTCCCGCCCTTCGGATGCGCTCCAGGAGCTCCCGGACCCTCGGAAAGGGAATGAAATTCTGGTTTGCCACTCGAAAGGTCGGGGCGGGATGTCCTTTGGCCCGCCCCGCCAGAATGGAACAGGTTACGGAATCCCGCTCGATGACCTCCAGCAGGGCCTGGGAGATGGCCTCCAGAAAGTGAACCCCGCAGGCGAGGCCGTTGGAGCTGCACTGAAAGAGAAGTCCCTCGGAAAGGTCCACCAGCCGAGAATCCTCGCCTCCCGGAGAAAGGTGTACCAGCTCCAGAGGCAGAGGAATTTCCTCCTGGTGTACCAGATCCCATCCCAGAACCCAGGGAATTTCCAGCTCTTCGTGAAAGAAGGAGTGCGGCGTAAGGGCCAGACGTTCCGGGGGGATCATGGAATAGGTTTTCGAAAGTTCCCGCCAGGTGCTCCGGAAGGATTCCAGGGGAGCAGAGGTGCCGTGCCAGCGTTCCAGGGATTCTCCCGCGGCGGAAAGCCGGGCCGCGGTGGAAGTGAACCCCTTGCCGTGGGCGGCGGTATAGCCGTCGATGCTCGGCCGGAGCACGTTGAACACGGGAATGCCGATACGATCGAGTTGAGTGATCTCCGAAATGCGGGTTACCCCGGTTTCTTTGAGGACGGGTTCGAAACGTCTCCAGGCCTCATCGGCGCTTACGGGATGGGCCGAAGTCCCTTCCTGATCGGAGATTTTGGAGAGCCGAAGCTCCTCTTCCCTAAAAAGAACCGGTGAGGTCTGTTGTCGTGTGGTGTCGGCGGAAGCCTGAAGCATGGAGCCACATCCTTTCTTTGGTAAAAGTTGTTTTTTCTTCCCTTTTCTCTTCCCGGAAGAATCTCTTTCCGGGGCAGAGCGGCGGTGGGGAGGTTCAGGCTGCAGCGGCAGTGGCGGCTCCCAGAAAGATTGCTACGGATCCCACGGCTCCCATTCCTACCGCGCTTCCCACCAGAAAAGCTTCGGTCTCGTTGGCGAAACCTCCTGTAACAATTTCCAGCTCCTGGTCGGTCATTTCGGGGTAGCGTTGGAAGATCACCTTTTGCATCTCCTCCCGGGTGAAGTCGTATTGGAGCTCCTCCTTCACCAGTTTCTCCGCCTCTTTGGGTGTCATTTTTGCGATCCGCTCCATAAGGGCGGTGTCGTTCTCCAGAGTTTCGTAAAAAGCTGCCGCAGATTCCATAGACATGACGCATACCTCCTTTGTTCTTTCCTGCTTTTCAAGCCCCCGCTGCGGCGATGCCTATGATCACCACCCCCGCAGCCAGAGTTCCCAGAATAAGTCCTGCCGCAGTGAGAATCTGTGCTTCCGAAGAAGCTCCTCCTATAACCGCCTCCAGCTCCTCGTCGGAAAGTTCCGGATGGCGTTCGAAGATAACCTGCTGCATTTCTTCCTTGGTGAAGTCGTATCCCATTTCGTTTTTCACCAGTGTTTCTATCTGGGAAGCCGTCATTTCCTTGAGCTTTGCCACCAGTTCGGGTTCCGTTTCGAGCCTTTCGTAAAAGGCCGCTGCAGATTCTACAGACATGGAGTTTCTCTCCCTTGTTTCGGTTAGAATGTTTTTTGAGAAGAATAAAGAATATTTTGAAAAGCTCCAAGGTTGTTCTCTGGAAAGAAGTATAAAGCCTTACACAGTGTTAAAGTCAAGGGAAAGCTTGATGTGTGGGTTGATCTAGGATTGTTTAAATCTGATGTTTTCAGGGCAAAGGCATCAAAAATCGGCAAGGCTTGTAACATCTTGGTCAGCATGTTTCCATCAGCGGGGATTGAAGGAGGCGAAAATGAATCAGCCGAAAATGGGCATTACAAGAACTTGCCGATTTTTAATGCCTTTGCTTCGTTGATATTTTCTATAGTTTAGAGCGGTTCTATCACTGCAGGAGCAGAGAGAACGTATAAACGGAGGTTCCTATAAAACATTTCGTGGTTTTTTATTTGTAAAACCGCTCTAAGTGGACTTCTGTACATCGTAAAAACTCGCCCATTCACTTTGTCAACTCTTTATAGAAATAGATACAGCATCATAGATCTCTTAAGAATGCCACTCCGGGAGAAACCTTATGTTCTTGCTTCTTTCCGGAATTTTTACAAATAACGCTGGTTTTTCCTTTAAATTAAAAATAATTATAGTTAAGGGGCATAAAGCGGTGGATCACTAGGTTTCGGGCGAGGCTCCGGAAGAAGAACGCCGCCGACAACGGCCTTCAAATCCTCTTCCGTCATCTCCGGATTCCGCTCGAAAACCACCTTCCGCATCTCCTCCTCGGTGAAGTCGTAGCCCAGCTCATTCTTTACATAGGGCTCGACCTTCTCTTTGCTTCCGAGTTCCCTCAACTTCTCCCGCAATTCCGCATCCTTCTCCACGCACTCGTAAAACGCAACCGCCGATTCCATGGACATCTTTCTCCACCTCTTTCGAAAGCGTGCCTCTCACGGAGATTAATCGGGCCATGAAGCGAAAGAATTCCTCACGGTCTCTAAGAGACGGGCATGAAAGGGAATCGAAGGCCGCCGACCACCGCCTCCAAGTCCTCTTCCGTCATCTCCGGATTCCGTTCGAAAACCACCTTCCGCATCTCCTCCTCGGTGAAGTCGTAGCCCAGCTCATTCTTTATGTAGGGCTCCACTTTCTCCTTGCTTCCAAGTTCCCTCAGCTTCTCCCGCAATTCCGCATCCTTCTCTAGACGCTCGTAAAATGCAACTGCAGATTCCATCGACATCTTCCCACACCTCCTCGTTTTCTGAAGAACTATCCGTGTCTCAAGCTGCAGCTCCCGCTGCTGCGGATCCGGCGATAATGACGCCACCCGTTACAAGCGCACCCAGAAACACCACGACATCCTGTGCGTTTAGCCCTCCCACTACGGCCTCCAGCTCCTCTTCGGTCATCTCCGGATTTTTCTCGAAAATCACCTTTTGCATTTCTTCCAACGTGAAATCGTACCCGAGTTCTCCCTTTACGTACCCTTCTACGTTCTCTTTCGTGCCCAGTTCCTTCAATTTCTCCTGCAACTCCACATCCTTCTCCACGCGCTCGTAGAACGCTACTGCGGATTCCATGGACATCTTTCCACACCGCCCTCGTAAGAAGATCAGGATTTTCCTGTCGTTCTTCGGACGTAACCTTCGTTACCGCCCCCAAAATTCCCCACGATTGGATCGTTCACTGAAGAAAACGGGCGACCACGTCGGCCTTTTCCGCAACCTCAAGGCCAAGCAGGCCATGCTCTTCTTTGCCCACGGGTTCTTTCAGCCTCTCCCGCAACTCGAGAGTTCATATATCTTTCCGTTCCTTATCTTGGCATCAGTATATTCCTTCACACAGTGTCAAAGTCAAGTTGGTTTTATAACCCTCGATCCGCAAAAATCGGCAAGGCTTGTAACATTCTGATCGGTGCGTTCCCATCAGTGAAGATTGAACGGGCCGAAAATGAGCGTTACAAGGGCTTGCCGATTTCTGATGCGCTTGGTCCTGTTAATGTTATCTATTGTATGATCTGTAGAACCGGATTTTATGTGCTCCCCCTGCTCCGGAGCGGTTCGATCACCCGATGAGCAGAGGGAACGTGTAAATGGAGGTTCCCGTTACATATTTCGCGGCACCTTCTTTGCAAAACCGCTTTCATCGATTATTTGGAGGAGGATTCGAAGGCTTCGTCGAAGAAATCGAACACCACCTGGCTCATGATGCTGCGGTTTTCCGTAAGACAGTGATTGGAGGCTCCTTCCTCCGCGGGAGTTACCACAAGGGCTCTTCGCACTCCGAAAGGAATTCCCTCCAGAAATCTTCGCTGTTGTTCCTGGACGTTGGAATCTGCGTACTCTCCCTCTCCCACGAGAGAGAGGGCGGGGCAGCTGATCTGAGCGGGATCGAAGGAAAAACCCCGGTTGGCTTCCACCAACCCCGGGATATTGTCCATAGAAACTCCCCAGCGCCAGGCGATAACCCGGATGGTGTTCTCCTTGAAAGAAGAAAATCCCTTCATTTGCTCTTCCGTCATGGTGGCCACGGGCATGGCGGCGAAGAGGGGGTACGCGTCCACCACGGCGGAGTTCATGGCTATGGCCTTAATGCGTTTGTCGTATTGCGCCGCCTGGGGAACGAAACCTCCTCCCCCGCTGATGCCGAACATGGCGAGTCGTTCGGGATCCACCTCGGTTTTCGAAAGGGCGTAGTCCGTCACCGCCTTGAGGGGGACGTTCATGTCCGCCCGGAAAACCTTGCCGTCCAAAGGCAGCAGCCCCTGGCCGGGAAGATCTACCGTAAGAAAGTTGTAGCCCCGTTCATGCGCCAGAGGAGCGATGTAGAAAAAGAGATCCTCCGCGAAGGTCTCGCCTCCTCCGATCATGAGAAGGGTTTTGTGCTTTTCCGGTTTTTCCGAGGCTCTCCGGTAATAACCCGGAAGAAGGTAATCCTCGAAGGGGATCTCGAAATATTCGAGAGGTGGATTCAGAAGTTTTCCCGCCTTTTGCAGAAGAGAGCGGCTTTTGTTCGCGGTTTCCCGAAAGAGGGGATTTTCGGGAAGCATGGAGATCAGAGCAGCCCGGTAGTAATAGGAAGCCCGCATATACTGCTTCCGGGCGCTTATGGGGTGCCCCTTTTCCAAACTCCGATCTCCCCGGGTTTCCGTGAGGCGCCCCGTGGCGATCCACTCCTTCTGCCAGCTTGCGGCATTTCCTTCCTCGATACGTCCCGCGGTGACGAAGGCCTCGCCGATTTCACATCCTCCGTTTGCGGTGGCCCCCAGAATAAGGGCCAGGGAGAATTCCATTTCATTATCCTGAAAGTGCATCCGGGTTTGCGATTCATGGGCGTCCCAGCCCTCTTTTTTCGGAATTTCTTCCGCTCCCGATGTCCCTGCGGAAAAGGAGAGCATTCCTGCCGTTGTAATGGCACATATCCATAGGATGGTTCGGTAAATCCTTTTTCTCGTTTTCATTTCTTTTTCCTCCTGAGTAGATATTTTTGTATGCGAAACTGAGAGCCATTGAAGATGCATGGGCCTCCACAAGCTGAAAGAGCGTTATTTAAAGCGGTTTTCGTCAGTATGTGGCATTTGCTTTTCCGCTTTCTTCCGGATGTACCCGGCCCAGAATTTCCATGGATAGGGTCTGCCCCATGGCGTAGCGCAGTTCCGCTCGTGCCGTGTAGTAGGCGTGGAGAGCGCGGTTGCAATCCAGCGCGGTATCCTTGAGGGCGTTCATGGCATCCACCACTTCGAGGGAGCTTCGTGTACCTTCCCGGTATTTCTCATGAGCCTGGGCAAGACTTGTCTCGGCCTGGATTTTTGCGGATTCCGCCACGTGGAGGCTCTCCTGGGCCTCTTCCAGAGCTAGTAATGCCTGCTTTACCCGGAGGACGATATGGTTTTCCAGCATCTTTCGTTCCGCCTCCCGGGCCTCCCGGTGTCCCCGGTTTTTCTGGAGCCGGGCTGCGGTGATACCTCCGTCGGAGAGAGGAATTTTCAGTTCCATTCCGAGCCTCCAGGAATCCTCCTCGTGAAGAGAGCTTCCCCCGATATTGTATGTTCCCAGGGCCGAGAGGGATGGAGCGTTTTCCCGGGCGATGAGGGTGCGTTCCTCCTCGGTACGGAGGATCCGCCTGGAGGATTCCAGGAGATCTGCCCGGGAGAGAAAAGCCTGATCCACGGCTTTCGTAAAGGAAATAGATATGGGCTCGTACCCCTGTACATCTTCGACGGTATATTCCAGGGAAAGAGATTGAGGGCGCCCCATGCTGTAGTAGAGAATTCCCCGGCCATCTTCCACCGCCGTCTCCGCCTGAATCAGACTTATCCGGGCCTTGCTCGCCTCCACCTCCAGGGCGGCCCTGTCGGAAGCCCGGGCTTCTCCGAGATAGGTTTCGTAACGGGAAAGGTTGTCTCTCTGAGCCTTGGCGTCCCACCGGGCCCGAAGAAGGCTGTAGTAGGCTTTTTCCACCTCGAAGACGATGCTTTCGAGAGTCCGGTATTCCTGGAGCCTGGAAATAGCGAGGTTCTCCAGGGCTATGAGGGTTTTCGTATCGGTACGCCCCCAGTCGAAGATGGGTTTGGAAAGGACGATTCCCGTATCGTAGGCGTCTCCCGGATTGCCTTGAGCCGGCACCTTTTCGCGATTGTAGGAAAGGGCAAGATCCAGAGTGGCCTCGTTTCCCGTTTTGGCGAGGGAGAGATCTCCCTGAGCCACGGCGATCATGGCCCGGGCTTTGTGTGCCTCCGGATGCCATCGGAGAGCCTGGCGGATACTTTCTTCCAGGGAAAGACATATCGTTTTTCCGGGGCCCTCTCGTTGTTCCGAAGAAAAGAGGGGAGCGGAGAAGGATACCGTGAGAGCGAAAGCGAGAATCCAGGTAAGGAAATGAGAGCCCTTTTTGTTCGCTCCTTTCACGAATTTTTTCCGGAATTTTTTCGATAGCCTGTGCACGAGTTCCTCCTTGCCCGAGCAGATGTTTTTCGTGGCGATCTTTCGAGTGGGGTGCGCGCTCTCAATGAGCGGTTGTTAGAGTAGCCGAAAAATCTGTCAAAGGGAGGGGTGATTTGTCTCACCCCCCCTTTTGAACCTTGAAATGGCAATGGATGCGGGATTCCTTCCATTCCATGGTATGCTTGAAGAAAGAGGGGAGAGAGATTTGTGAAAAATGTTCTTGGACTGGCGACCATCCTTCTCTGGCAGTGGCTTACCGTTCTGGAGGGGTCTCTTTTTTCGCGTTTTTCCAAAGGCCCTTTTCCGGGGCCCAACATGGAGTATGCCTTTTTCTGCCTGATTCTTTGTATTGCCTTTTTTTCCCTGGCCCGCTGGGGAAAATTTCTTCCGGAGGGGTGGCCGAAATGGGGGGTGTGGACCGCGGCCATGCTCATGTCATTGGCATGGCTTCCCTGGGGATCCTGGCTTCGGGAGATTCCGTTTCTGGGAGCACCGCTTTTCCTGGCTCTTCCCGCTGTGGGCTCTGCGGTGCAGCTGGCCTGCTGGGAATGGCGTCTTTCGGGATGCCCTTTTTCCCTTCAGGCTCTCTCCTTCGGTTTCGCCTGCACCTTCCGAACCCTTATGATTCTTTGTATACCCTTGTTCCTTCCCTCGTGCCTCACCGCTCTGGCGGTGCTGCTACCCTTTGTCGGCGCTTTTCTATGGGCTCCTCCCGGAGGATTTTCTGAAAAATCTGAAAAGGGCCGCTTTCGCAGGGGAGAACGATTCGTGTTCCCTCCTCGGCTGGCCTTTCGGGTACTCTGTTTTTTCGGGGTCTCCGCCATGTTTCTCTCCATACTTTTGGTGCGCCAGAGCCCTGCCATGTCATTGGCCCAGAAGCTTTCGGATCCTCTCTACAGCTTGGGAGCTCTGGGGGTCGGTTTTTTACTCCATCGTTTTTCCAGCGTGGATCTCCGGAGCCTGTATCCCTGGGCACAAGGCTTCGTGGGGCTGGGGTTTCTTCTCTTCGCAGCTCTCGGAGAGGGACATCCCTTTCTGCCCTTGGCTTTGCTGCAATTGGGTTTTGGCATTTTCGGGGCCTATATCTTTACCCTGCTTCTCTATCTGGGTTCCCGGGCCGGAAGAGAAGGCGTTCTTTCCGTGGTTGCCACGGGACAGGGAATTATCATGAGTTCCGTTCTTCTGGGGTTGCTCCTCATGAAGATCATGGAACTTCTCGCCTTTCGAGGAGAGGTGCCCTTTGTGCGTACCGCCAGCCTTTTGGGAATAGGGCTGCTTTTTTTCGCGAGCTTCTTCTTTCGGGATTCTTCGGAGAGCTTTGCGGGGTATGATCTTGGAGAAGAGAATGACGAAGGATCTTCGGTTTTCGGGGAGGAGGATTTCTTGCGGCTGCATCTTTTCGAGGAAGGGCTTTCCCCTCAGGAAATCCGGGTGGCCCTTCTGGTGGCCCGGGGATGTTCCAACGGGGAAATTTCCCAGGAGCTCAACATTACTGCAAACACCCTGCGAAGCCACCTGAAGAAAATTCACAAAAAAGTGGGATCCGCCAACCGGAAGGATCTTCAAAAGGAGCTTGCCTTCCGGAGGGTATGATATCCCAAAAATCACAGGGCTCGGGAGAGTTTTCCCGAATCGCGTGTTTTATAAAAAATCGGATGACCCATGCGAAGATGTGGGGATCAAGGAGCCAGGGACTCCCGTTCCTCGTCGTGGTCTGCAAACTCCAGGGCGATTTCGCGAAATTTGTCAGCAAGCTCCAGAAAGGCATCCACTATGGCAGGATCGAAATGAAGGCCCCTTCCGGCTCGAATGATTTCCACCGCTTTTTCGTGGCTGAAGGGCATCTTGTAGCCTCTTTTGCTGATAAGGGCGTCGTATACGTCCACGATAGCCATGAGGCGACCGGAAATGGGAATTTCCTCGTGCCGCTTTCCCTCGGGATAGCCGCTTCCATCCCACTTTTCGTGATGTGAATAGGTAATTTCTCCGGCCAGGTTAAGAAACGAATGTTCCCCAAGTTTTTTTTCCGCGATTTGCAGTGCCGTGAGACCGTAGAGGCAATGTTTTTTCATTTCTTCGAACTCCTCCATGGTCAGTTTTCCCGGTTTAAGCAGAATGCCGTCGGAGACCCCTATCTTTCCTATATCGTGCAGCGGTGCGGATCTGTAAAGAAGGTCGATGGTAGCGTCGTCCAGAAAGTGAGCGTATCGAGGATGATGCCGCAGGTGCTCCGCAAGAATTTTTATGTATTCCTTGGTGCGCTTGACGTGCCCCCCGGTCTCCGAGTCGCGATACTCCGCCAGAGTTCCCATGATTTCAAAGGTAACATCCTGGGTTAGCTGCAATTCCGCAGTTCGTTCCCGTACCATCTCTTTCAGTTCGTCCTGGTGGCGTTTCAAGAGAAGATGGTTATGAACGCGTGCCTTGACAAGGGTGGTGCTGAAGGGTTTGGTGATGTAGTCCACCGCTCCCAGGGCAAGGCCCTTGGCCTGGTCGGGCTCCTCGATTTTGGCGGTAAGAAATAATACGGGAATATGTCTGGTTTTGGGGTTCTCCTTCAGCCGGGCGCACACTTCATAGCCATCCATGCCGGGCATCATGATGTCCAGTAGAATGAGATCCGGAAGCTGTTCTGCAACATGTTCGAGAGCCGAGGCCCCGTCCAGAGCCACGCTCACTTCGTAGTCATCTTCCAGGGCGTTTACCAGAATATCGATATCCGATTCGGTATCATCCACAACTAAAACCGAACAATGAGAAAGATCATTCATCAAGAGCCCTCCTTTCGATCAGATCTGCCAGAGCGGTTTCCAGCCGGGATGCCATATTTTCCGCTTCGGAAAAATCATACTTTTCAATGCCCTGCGTAATGTTTTTCAGATCCTCAAGATGTTCTTCCGGCCAGGAATAACTATTGATTTCTCCGAGTATCTCCCTGGCTTGCCTGGGCTTGCGTCTATGGAGATGAGGCTGTAGTTCGAGCAGTTTTTTTCGAAGAGTTTCAAGATCCCCCGGAGGCAGAATTTTTGCAGAAGCCTCGCCGCCTTTTTCCAGATATTCGTCGACCCCCTTGAGAACGTGACGCAGTTCCCGGTTCAGATCGATCAGAAGAAGCTCCATATCGGCAGGGCCATGGTCTTTTATGGCCGCTTCCACTTTCGCCGCCGCATCCTGAACCGAATCGGCGCCGATATTGCCCGCCACCCCTTTCAGGGTGTGGGCAAGCCTCTGGGCATCATGGTCCTGGTGCGCCTCGAGTAATCGGGCGATCTCTTCGCCGCTGGTACTGAAATCTCGTCGAAATTTAGCCAGCAGGCTGTTGTAGAGCTTTTGGTTGCTGCGGACCCGGGCGAGGCCCGTTTGGCTGTCTATGCCGGGAAGCGCTGACGAGGCAAGAGGCTCTGCCGCCTCGGGAGCAATCTCCTTGCGGCGGCGTGTTTTCGAGGGAGCATGCTCCTTTGGGCTGATCCATTTGGCCAGAGTGGCGAAAAGCTGGTCGGGATCGATGGGTTTGCCGATATGATCGTTCATGCCCGATGCGAGGGTTTTTTCCCGATCCCCGGTCATGGTGTGGGCTGTCATGGCGATGATGGGAACCTCACCATTTTTACCCGGAAGCGCCCGGATGCGTCGTGCAGCCTCGAAGCCATCCATCACCGGCATTTGGATATCCATCAAGATCACGTCGTAGGCTCCCGTGTCTGCCATGGTTACCGCCTCGGCCCCATGATGGGCCACCGCCACGGTGAATCCTTCCTGTTCCAAAATTTCCTTTGCGATCTCCTGATTGATTTCATTGTCCTCGGCCAGGAGAACCCGGGCTCCGCGGATACCCTCCGTCAGGTCTGTTTTGGGTGTTCCCACAGGTTCGGAAGGTTTCTCCCGGGGTATGTTCTTGTCAAAGACTGCCATGATGGTATCGAACAACGTCGATGGAATTACGGGTTTGATGAGGAAACCGTCCAGATGTTCTTTCGCGGCTTGCTGCATGAGAATTTCCCGACCATAGGCGGTGACCATGATAATCTTTACATTTTTGAAGAAAGAGTCGGAACCGCGGATTTTTTTGCTTGCGGTAAAACCGTCCAGGCCAGGCATTCTCCAGTCGATAATCACAAGGTCGAAGGGATCTTCTTTCGGTGCCTTTGCCAGTTCCTCTATTCCCTCGGCGCCGGAGGCTGCGAGAATAACCCGGAAGGACATGGATTCAAGCATGGTTTGCAGAATTTCACGAGACGTGGCATTGTCGTCAATCACAAGTATCCGTATATTGCGCAGGTCCGGAGGAGGCAGAAATCTTCTTGCGGGAGGAAATGAAGGAAGACCGAACACGGCGGTGAAGGTAAAAATGCTGCCCGCGCCGACATGGCTTGTAACCCAAATTTCTCCTTCCATCATCGTAACCAGGCGCTTGCTGATGGTCAGGCCAAGCCCGGTGCCCCCGTATTTGCGGGTAGTGGAGGAATCCGCTTGGCTGAAGGCCTGAAAAAGTTTCGCCTGCTGCTCTTTACTGATGCCGATTCCGGTGTCGGAGACGGAGAAGCGAAGACGGATTCTTTGGTCTCCTCTATCCAGGGCGGCCACGCTGATCACGATTTCTCCCTCTTCGGTAAATTTAATGGCGTTTGTCGTCAGGTTTGTAAGGATCTGGCCGAGCCGCAGGGGGTCGCCCATCAGCCGGCGCGGTACTTCCGGAGGAACCTTGACCAAAAGTTCCAGTTTTTTTTCTTCAATTCGTTCGGCCATAAGGCTTGAGAGGTTCTCGAACACCTCTTCCAGGTTGAAGTCGATGAATTCCATATCCAGCCGTCCCGCTTCGATTTTCGAGAAATCGAGAACGTCGTTGATAATGCGCATCAGGGTATGGGATGCGGCGTTCAGTTTCGTGAGGTAGTCCTGTTGTTTACCCGTCAGCTCGGTTTGCATCACGAGATGGGCGATGCCTATAATGGCGTTCATGGGCGTCCGGATTTCGTGACTCATATTGGCCAGAAAATCGCTTTTGGCCCGGGTTGCCACTTCTGCGGCTTCCTTGGCCTCCTGCAGGGCCGATTCCGCTCGTTTGCGTTCGTTGATTTCTCTGGCCAGGCGGCGGTTCCAGGAAAAGAAGAGGGCGAAGAGCACCCCTGCACCGAGAAGAATTTTCCAGACCAGGCGGTAATCCATGCGCCAGGTATACGTAACGGACATCCACTTTTGAGAGATGGCCTGGCGCTCTTCCTGGGGCAGGGCATCAAGCCCCTTTTGCAGCAAACTGGCCAGGACGGGGAGGTTTTTGTCCGTGGCCATGCCGATTTCTGTAGTAAAAACGGTTTGTCCCGCCACCTTCAGATTGGTGAATCCTTCTTTCCTGATACAGTGGGTGGTGATCAGAATGCTGCCGATATAGGCATCCGCTTTTTTCTGCTGCACCCCCTGCAGGGCTTCGGAAACGTCGGAGAACTCCATAAGATCGAGGAGAGGATACCGCTCCTTGATATGGCTGATCATGGCGTGTCCCCGGAGAATGGCGATTCTTTTTCCGGAAAGCTCCTCAAGATTGGTGATATAGGGAGCCTCTTCGCGGTTGAAAATGACCATGGGAAGGGAAAGGTATGGTTTCGTGAAAAGAAGGGCCCCTTCGTGCAGGGAGGTTTTTTCCACCGCCCCGCACATGGGAATCTCGTGCCGGGCAATCCGGGCCGTTTTTTCCTGCCAGGAATCGACCTCCGCGAAGTGAAACTCCAATCCGAGAATTTCCCCCAGGCGTTCCAGATAATCCACGGCGATTCCCTGGAAGGTATCGTTCTTATCGAGAAACTCCACGGGTTCCCAGCGAGGAGTAAGGGCAACCTGAACCACCGGATGATCCGTAAGCCAGGCCTGTTCCTCCGGCGTGAGGATCAGTTCGGAGGCGGCACCTCCCCATTTTCGATAAATGCCTTGTATCTCTTCCTCGGGCATGGAGGCCAGAGCCTTGTCGAGAATTTCCGCCAGTTCGGGCCAGTCCTTCCGCACAGCCATGCTGTTGATAGAGGCGGTTTCTCTCAGTTTTCCCTGGATCTGCAGATTGACGAGGAGCTCCTTTTCGATGAGATAGGCCGCCGCGGCTCTGTTGCCCGCATAGGCCTCCGCCTCTCCTTTGGATACCGCATCCAGGGCGTCGCTGGTGGAAGGATATTCGGTGATCTGTGCATCCGGATAGTTTTGCCGCAGGTAGTTGACGAGGAAGAACTCTCGTTCCAGGGCGATTTTTCTCCCGACGAGCTCCTCCATGGAGCGGAGATAGGGTCCGTTTCTGGGGGCTATGATCACGTGAGGAATTGTGGCGTAGGGTTTGGTGAAGAGGAAAAGATGTTTTCGGTCCTCCCGGGGAGTGATATCCATAATGACGTCGAGCTCTTTTTCCTGGAGCTGACGATAGATTTCCGCCCACGGCCCCGGAAGGATGGTTAGCCGCCCTTCCAGGCGCTTGTTCAGTGCCTGGACGAAATCGACACCGATGCCCCGGGGAGCTCCGGTGGAGTCCACGAAGTCCATGGGAGGCCAGGCTTCCATAATACCCACCCGGATGGTGGGATGAGCGTCGAGCCAGGCATAATCCTGGTGGGTCAGGTTCATGGAGGGGAGAAGGGATTCCTGGGCTGCGGGGGTTACCCAGCGGCTTTGGATTTCTCGCATTTCGAGAGGCGAAAGGGTGTCCAGAGCCTTTTGCAGAATGGTTTGCAGCATAGGCCAATCCTTGCGGGTTCCGATGGTAAGAAAGGCTCCTCGTTTTCGCAAGGTGCCGTGCACCATGAGGTTGGTGAGAACATTTTTTTCGATCAGGAAAAGGGCAACCGCACGGTTTCCCGCATAGGCATCCGCGGTGCCTCTTGCCACCGCTTCGAGAGCCTCGGTGGTATTCCGGTATTCCCTGATCGGAACCCTCGGATAGTATTCCCTGAAATAGCCGACGTTGCCGAAGCCCTCTTCCAGGGCCAGAATTTTTCCCGCAAGATCGTCCTCATTGTCGAGAAGAGGGGAGTCCCTGGGAGCGATGATTACATGGGGAACGTCGAGATAGGGGGTGGTGAAATGAAAAAACTCTTCCCGTTCGGGTTTGGGCGTGATGTCCAGAAGACCGTCGAGTTCTTTCCGGCATGCCCGGTCATAGAGATCGTCCCAGGTGCCGGAAACAATGTGCAACCTGTGTCCCAATCGTTTGTTGAGGGCCATGATGAGATCGCTGCCGATGCCGCTGGGGTTGCCGTTTTGATCCACAAAATCGAAGGGGGGCCATGCATCCATGGCTCCGATGCGGATCACCGGATGCTCCTCCAGCCACATTCGTTCCTGTTCCGTAAAAAGGGAATGTTCTCCCGAGAAGGCGGAGCTTCCCGAGGCGAAGGCAAGGAAAACCATCGCCGGAACAGCGAAGCAGAAAGACACAAAAAAGAACGTTCCTCGACAGAACTGCTTGAGGATGGCCATACATTTTTCCGCATAGATAGGTTTCATCGTCCGCTCCTCCTTATGGCGAGGCATCCGGGAACAGAGTGTGGGCCATGATACGTTCCATATAGCCATGGCCCTTGCCGATGGTGCGTCATGCCGAGAGTTGTTCGCAACTGGAAAGTGCAAGGTTCCGCTTTGCGGTATCTCCTCATGTTTGAGGTGCGTATTTTCTTGAAATCCGAGTCAAGTATACCAGGTATTAATAAAGAGAAAAAAGAAAAGAACGAAAAAAGCCCTTCGCTTTTTGGCGAAGAGGTTTTTCAAGGAGCTTTTTTATTGTCCGGAACTTTTCGGGGTTTCGAAGTGTTTCTGAGGCACAATTTTTCAGAATCTCCATGCCGACGGCTCCTTGCCAAATCTTCACGTGAAAAGCTCTTTCGAAAAGTACGGCGATTTTGTGGAAGATCGATTCCGGGAGCGCGCTTTACTGCAGGGATTCCGTACCGTCAAACCATGGAAGAATCAAGGGGTGAAAGAAAGACCGGAAGTTGTGCGATAATTTGCTATTGCAGGGTGTTCTTTTTTGTGCAATGCTCGTGCGGAAAAACATAGGAAAGATTCCCTCTTGACTTTCCCACGGTGTGAGAGTGTAGGCTTGATTTGAAAAGAGCATCTTCCCGAAGGAGGAGAAAAATGGACAATCTCGATACGTTGCTACGCTCTTTTGGTCTGGATCCTCGGAGAACTTGGGAAACGCTGCAGAGGGGAGGGCTTGAGGAGGTGCTGGAACTGTTGCGGAAAGAAGAATCTCGCATCTCTCTTCGGCGGATGGAGCTCGAAGATCTTCGGGAAGCCCTGATCGTCTGGGCGGAAAGAAAGGATTTCCACCGGAATGATGAGGAGCTTTCGGACGAGGACATGGAGCTTCTCAGTGCCGCCGGAGAGGAGAGAAGGATGGATCCGTGAGTTTTTCCGAGCCCCTTCCGGCTCTTCTTTTCATCGGCCAGTTTTCCCGGCTGAGCGGTCTTTCCTGTCGGATGCTGCGGTTTTATGAGGAGCAGCATCTTCTGGTGCCCGCATGCCGGAATCCCGACACGGGATACCGGCGCTATCTCAGCTCTCAGCTCGAAGAGGCCCGGTTTCTGCTGCGGCTTCGGAGAGCTGATTTTTCCGTGGAGGATATCCGCAGCATTCTGCAGGGCTGGGAGAAAAGAAAAGAGCTGCTCCAGCGCCTCGGAGAGGAGCAGCGTAAGAGCCTGGAGGAAAAAATCAGGGCTCTTGAAGGTTCTCTTCGGGAGCTGGAGCTTCTGGAAAGGGAGTGGGAGCTTCCGCGGTACGGATTTACCCATGTGAAGCCTCTTCCGGGGTATAGCGCATCCTTTCAGGGAGAGCGGGAGCATCTTCGGGAGCTTGCGCGCCGCACGGCGAAGGCTCTTGTGGAGATCTCTCCGGGAGTTTTGCCGGGAGTTCCCTATCTTTGCACCTATAGCCTCGAGAAGGGGCCCGGGGAGGCGACGCTGCATATTCCGGGAGAAGGCGTTTGCCCTCATACGCTTCCCGGAGGAGTAATGGCCACGGTTCTTCACCGGGGAGAGTACGCCAAACTTCCGGAAACGCTGAAGGGGCTTCTTCGTTGGGTAGAATCTCAGGGACACGCTCCTCGGGGAACCGTGCGGGAGTGGTATTTCCCCGGCGATGAGAAGGAGACCTCTTCCGGAGAGGTGGAGCTTTCCCTTCCCCTTGACCTTGACATGGCATCAAGGCATACCATGTTTGATGCGTGATCCGAGAGAGCAACCGTTCGACGAAAGAGAGTTTTCCGCCCGTAATGTTGCAAGGAGAGAAGGAGGCTATTGCGATGCTACAAGGAAAAAAGAAAAGAGCACCGTTTATGTTGCTGTTCCTGCTCGCTGCATTGCTGCTGCCGACGGGCTTCCCGGAGGCGGAGGAGGGGGCGGGCCCGCCGGGAATGACGGATCCCTTCGTCCGCGCGCCGTTTCTTCTGATGGACGAAGAGGCGCTCCTGCTGACGCAGGAGAGTATGGGCATCTACAGCGATGTCTTCCTGCCGAACGTGGTGCAGCGCGAGGACGGCTCCCGCACCTGGTCCGAGAGGCTGGACGACGCAAAGACCACCTGGTCTGCAAGTCCGCCGCTTCGGGAGGGACGGATCGGCGACGCGGCCGTACTGCTGCGGAATAGCCGGAACGAGGCCTTCCTGGCGCAGGTCTGGAATGGTACGACCATCTCTCTGACGCCGGTGGACCAGAGCGGGTACAAGGCCGAGAGAACTCGAACGTATAAGGCCGGTTTTTCAAACTCCTTCCCTCTTGTCGCCGCTGCGGGGGATCTTAACGGGGACCGGGCTACGGAACTTGTCTTTGTCGGCGGCAACAGTAATAGACCGAGGTTTTACGCAGCCTCCGTCGAAGGATTCGACAATCCCGTGGAAAGTGATTTTTGGAACGACTCCGGCTTCCCTAAAATACATGAGAAGTCCGGTCTCCGTATTGCCGCCGGCGACGCGGACGGGGATGGCAGGGACGAGATCGCCGTAATGTACGTATCGGAGGCGGGAAAGTACGTGGTGGCGCTCCTCAAGGCGGAGGCGAACCTGCAGCTTCGTCTCCTCGGAACGCATACGCTCGACATAGCGCCGCACCGTGAAATATACTATCCCCCCGATCAGTTCGACATCGCCTTCGCCGATTGGGAGGGGGACGGAAGGGCGAAAATCTTCTGTGTCACAGGGTACGTGGGAGACGGGTACGGAAGGAACGTTCGCCTTTTGAGCGTCACCATCCAGGACGGCAGGGCCACCTTTACCACAGAATCCAGACACTCGCACGGGTTCATCGGGAACGAAGGGCCCATCCTGGCGGCTGCGGGGGATATCAGCGGGAACGGTAAGGATGAGCTTCTTTTTACCAATCGATGGGGACAGAGCCCTTTTGAGCGTACGGAACTCGTGGCGGTGTATAGGAAAAATGACGGCTCCTCCGGGGTGGCTCAAGTCACGTGGGAAAACAGCAGAGGGCCCATCTATAGCCCCATCTCCCATCTGAAGACGGGACGCTTCATGGGCTCTCTCCACCCCTCAGCCCAGGGAAGGAACAGATCCCACGCCCTTGTGGTGCTCCATAAGACGGAGGTCTTTGCCCCCGACGGCTATTTTGCCCATCTCCTCCGGCTCGAGGGTGAGACCTTGAAAGAAGTTTCCGCCCCGGTCCAACTCAGCAGGTTCTGGGTAGAGCCAGCTCATCTCCTTATAGGTGACCTCGACCACGACAGCATGGTGCTCGGGCTTCCCACGCACATAACCCTGGAGAACCATGTCACCCCGCTTCTCTTTCTGAACGAGCCGCCGAAGCACATCGACGCAGACGACTCCGGAGCGGTGACGAACAGCACCCGCAGAGACGACCTGTACGTCCAGTACGCGCAAAGCGACTCCGAGTCCAGGGAGACCACCAACATCTTCGAGGCCGAGAGCACCCTCGGGGGTTCCGTGAGCGTGGAGCAAAAGGGAGGGATCGATCTCGGCCTTGTGAAAGCCGAGATGAAGCTCACCACCACCGTGGGGGGGGCCACGAAAGACCTGCGCTCGGAGATCGCCAGGAGCTACCAGTCGAGGTCCACGTCGCTCACCGGGGCCACCACGAGAGACGACGTGCTGCTCTATCTCTCCAACCGGGTGCATCTCTGGCGCTATCCCATCCTCGGCTGGATGAGCGAACCGGAACAGGGGGGGGCGAAAGTGCCCACCTACTATCAGCTCTCCATCCCGGAAGCGGAAGCGAGCATGAAATTTCTTCCCGGACTGAACGTGGACTGGTATCATCCCGCCCACATGAACGGCAATGTCCTCTCCTACCCTTCGAGAAGAGCCCAGATCGGCGACTTCGCCGAAGAGAGGCGCCTCTCGGACAGCGTGGAGTTCGGCGTGGGCGGCGGAACGGCCTTCACCAGAGGCATCACGTGGAAGGACGCCTTTACGAGGGAGAGTCTGAAGTCGGTGGAGGTCACAATGAACCTCGACGTGGAACTGCAGGCCAGCGGCAGCGCCCAGGTGGACATCTTCGAGGTGGGGGGCTCCACCACCGCCTCCTTCCACATGGACGAGCGGACGACCGAGACGAGCGTGGCGAAGACCTCCGTGGAGAAGGAAAAGGCCTTCACGGTGAATATCCCGGCGTTTTCCACGCCTTTGGGCTATCAGATCACGCCGCTGATGTACCGAACAAGCGGGGGCGTCCTCAAAACATCCCACGTGGTGGATGTGCTCAGCAACCGATCTCTGTGGGCGACCCGCTACGCCACCCCGGACCCGGCCCTCAACCTTCCGCGCCTCTGGCGGTACGTGGAGGGGAGTGACTGGAAATGGGCCGCGGAAGATCCCCTCAACCCGGACGCGCGGAAGATACGGGGGATCTTCTTCCGGAACTCGGGCGGCGTGGATCTGGGCAAGAATCTCCCGCTGGGAGAAACAACGACCATCGCCCTGCGCGTCCATAACTTCAGCCTGGTGGAGTGTCCCGAGGTGGACGTCCTTTTCGAGGCCCTTCCCTACGGCGGCGGCTCGGCGGTGGTTATCGGAACCGCGCGGACGCCCCGGATCGACCCGTGGGGCGCTTCGGAAGCGGCAAACTGGAAGTGGGCCACAGTTGCGTGGAACACTGCGGGGATGGCGGAGGGGAACTACAAGATACGCATTACTGCGAATCCGGACGGCCGAGTCCCTGAGCTTGCGGGACGCGCCCTGAACGAGCCATTCGATAACAATCAGGGATGGTACGACGTTTTCGTGGCCAGGCCACAGAGTGCCTTCGCCGAGCAGCTTACCCCTGAGGGGGTCTCCCTGATGGAGAGAAACACGAACCTCATGGCTCTTACCCTCGAATTGGAGAACACTCCCGCAGACGAGCATGCCTTCGCACTCGGGGAAACTATCCTGATTTGTGGAAGGGTGCACAACGAAGGGAATCTCCCGGTGGGAAACATCTCGCTTTTCTTCTACGATGGCAACCCCGACAGAGGAGGGAAGCCCTTCGCTAACAGAATCATCTCCGGAATCGTACCGGGGGGAGAGTACTCCCTGGTGCTGACCCACGCCTTTGAAACGCCGGGATCCCGCAGCGTTTTCATGAGGGTGGTTCCCAAGGTAGGCGATCCTCCCGACGACAACACCGTGAGCGTTGCTGTCCCCGTACATGGTGGCGACACAGGGAACGGGGGATGTTCTGTCGGAAATGCGGGTGCCTGGAGCACGCTGCTCTTGGCGGGTTTTGCACCGCTGTGGTTTCGGATCAAAAAGCGGTAGGGTAATATAGCGGTAGAGTAATATAGACCCCTCGGAACAACCACGTACCTCCTCGGCAAACGGAACGGGGAGAGGACTGTGACAGCCGGAGATTTCCTGCTATGGCACACCGTGCGCCGTCCGTGCTTACAGTTTCGGGCACGGACGGCGCATGTCCTTGAAGGGCTCCGAAAGGATTCGTTTTTCCGTGTTTTTGTGCCAGAGCTTTTCCCCGGATGGAGAGATTCCGGAAAAATCGGGAACTCTCTGTTCTTTTTGCCTTGCCAGGCTGTACGGTGTGATGCGCCAGGAGATCTTTTCTGGAAAAATTGTTGGTCAAGCGGATTTTCCGTCGGAAAGGAGGAGAGCCATGCGGTGGATGCGGCCTTTCGGGGCGGCCTTGGCCATGGGATTTCTCTTTGCCTGGATGGAATCCCTCTTTCTCGACTACGGCCTTCTCAGGCGCCTTGCCACCCAAGGCTACGAGGGAGACGGGGCCATGCTTTTCCTCGGTTTTCACGCCTTCGCGTATCTTGGGGCGGGGCTTCTCTCTCTCGGAGGATTTCCAAAAAAGGGATTCCGAGGGCTTCCTTTTCTGGGGGTATTGTGTATGCTATCCCTCCCCCTTTCCATGTGGAGCCCCGTTGCGGAATCCTCCCTGGCGGTGCCTCTCGCAGGCGTGATACTCGCCGCAGTGGGATCCGCCCTTCTTTTCGGGCAGTGGGGAACGTTTCTGAGCACCTTCGCTCCCGGTGACGTGGCCCTCGTTTTCGGCCTTTCTCCTTTTGCGGCGCTCTTCTTGATGCGTTTTGGGGCAGCATTGGATCCCCGCCTTCTCATATTGGGAGCTCCTCTCTTCGGGGGAGCCCTTTTTCTTGTCATGCATGGAGAGCTGGGGGAGGAGGAAGAACAGCTTACTCCCCTTCCGAACTTTCCTCTCTGGCGGCTGTCGCTTTTTTTGTTTTGCTTCTACGCCGCCCAGGGGTTTCTTTTGAGCCTTATGCCGGTTCTTTTCACCCCTTCAGTTCCCCGAACGGGGCAGGCTGCGGCATGGATCCACCCCTGTGCCGCTCTGGCCGGGGCTCTCGCCTTCCGCCACTGGCCCCGGGTGAATCTGGGCAATTTCTATCGGGGGGCATTTCCCTTCATCGCAGGAGCGCTCTTTCTACTCTTTTTTTCCCCGTTTACGAACATCTCCCGCCTTTTTCTCGAAGGTGGCCTGACTCTCCTGGATCTTTACGCCTGGCTCCTGTTGATCTATCACGCTTCCCGCAGGGGGCATCGGAGAGGAGCGGTGGTGAATTGGGGATTGTTTCTCATGATTGCCGCCGGCATGGGGGGGCATATCCACCTTCTTTTCGGTGAAAAATCCCCTCTTCTTTCCGGAGAACCCTATCTGGTCTCCGTCGCTCTTATGGGGATCCTTCTTCTCCTCATGGTGCTGGCCCTGTGGGACGTGAGAGAGGTTCCCCTTCGATGGAGCGGGAAAGAGCTTCCCGTCGCCGAACCCGAGGATAGGGAGCCCGCGAAAGAAACTCCTCCGGATAAGGAAGAAGAGATGCGCCGGCGTCTCAAACTTATGGAATTTGGCCTCACCCGTCAGGAGACGGAGATCGCCCTTCTTCTCCTCAAGGGACTCAAGGACATGAACATCTGCTCCCTTCTCTACATCTCTCAAAACACTCTCAAGTATCATCTGCGTAACATCTACCGTAAAACCGGATCGGGCAACCGGCGGGAATTGAAAAGTTCCTTCGAGTAACCTCCAGGGTGAGATCTCTCACCCCAAGGGTTTGGGAAGAGGGGTGGGAAAACCCACCCCTCTTTTTAGTACCTGGGTAGGGGACGTGCGTCCTTTTTCTGTGTATATTGAGGATGTTGTTTCAGGGGGAATATTTTCTGGAAGGCGAGGTGAAAACCCGAAGAATCTCCTGGAAATGTAACAGCCTTTGTGGATGGAGAGAAGGAAAACGCCGCACGACCTACTTTTGTCTCAAGCAGTCCGGGGTTTAGACGGAGAGAAGGAGAGGATGCCCTCCTTCACGAGAGAAACGAGAAACTCCGGCCCCTTCGGAAGCCTTCATATCTCTTCGACCTTCATATGCAGAACCCTTCTCATGGTCTGTGCCGCCCTTCGGCAGCACGCGAGATCTTCAAGAAACGCTTTCAAGGAGGTATACGGTCATGACGGGTAACAAAAGAATCCTTGTGATGGTTTTGCTGGTCCTTTTCTGTCTTTTCGCCTTTTCCCTCTCCGCCTTTGGGGCGGATCCCAAATATTCCAAGAGTTCCACCTTCGGTCCGAAAATCACCGACGGTGTTACCGAGGAATTCCTCGGCATGGTTCGGGAGGATCCGGACATTGCCAAGGGCAAGCCTCTTCGCCTGGGAGGAGTTATTACCGAGGAGGATCTGGGAAAGCTCGCTTCCCTGGCGGACGTTCTTACGGGGCTTGAAATTTCCGGGGTCAAGGAGCTGACGGATCTTTCGCCCCTGGCCTCCCTTTCCGGACTCTCCTTCCTGAAGTTGGAAAACCTTAAAGGAATAACCACCCTGGCTCCCCTGGGAGCTCTTACCGCCATGAAGAAGCTTGAAATAAAGCAGGTGGAGTACCCGGATCTGGAGTTCCTGGCCCCCATGACTCAGCTCGAGGAGCTGTCCTTTTTCATGCAGCCCAAGGCGGTGGAAGATCTCTCTCCCCTCGGTGGCAAGACCGCTCTCAAGATTCTTCGGCTCTACGGAACCTCGGCGACGGACATTTCGGTGCTGGCTGAACTGACAGCGCTGGAAGAGCTCAGTCTCTACATGGTCAAGACCGGAGACCTTTCCCCCCTTGAGGGGCTGACGAAGCTTAAAACCCTCAGCCTGTACGCAGTGGCCGCCACAGATATGAGTCCCGTGGGAAACCTCACGGAGCTGAAGGATCTCTGGATTTACGCCACCAAGTTCGAGGATTACTCTCCTCTGGAGAAACTCACCAAGATGGAATCTCTCCGGGCGGGGATCTCCAAACTGGACAGTCTGGAGTACGTGGTGCATATGCCGAACCTCAAGGTGCTGAAACTGCTTCGGGAGGATATTACCGACGTCTCTCCCCTGGCCCAGTGCCCCAAGCTTCAGGAGATCGTTCTCGAAGGCATCACGGGCCCCGTGGACCTCGCTTCTTTCGCGGGTCTGGAGAAACTGGAAATTCTCAATCTCGACAGCACCACCGTGAAAAACCCCGAGGCCATCACCGCCCTGCCGAAGCTCCGCACCCTGAACCTTCAGAAAACCCAGGGTGTGCCGGACTTTTCCATGTTCAAGGATCTTCCCAAGCTTCAGTATATCTATGCCAGGGTGGATCAGTTCCCTCAGGAACAGATCGAGCCTTACGGCAAAAAGGCGGTTATTCAGAAATAGCTCGGCAAAACCACAGAGTCGCCACGGCAAAACCGTGGCGACTCTCGCTATACGGGGGGGCTTGATCGAGATGCGAGATGCTCCCGAAGAATCCAGACCCAGGAGAGGAGCCTCCAAGCGTTCCGGGAAGAAAGGCATTTCCCGGGAAGAGATGCGGATACGCCTGCGGCTTGAGCCTTTCGGGCTCACGAAAAAGGAGACGGAAATCGTTCTCCTCATGCTGGAAGGCGCATCCCGGGAGGCGCTCTTGACGTCCTGTTCGATTACCAACAATACCCTCAAGTCTCACATACGCCAGATCTACCGCAAGCTCCGCATCTCCCGACGGGAGGAACTGGCGGAGCGGGTAAGGCTATAGCGGCGTATCCTCAAGAAAGAAGGTGACGTGATGAACGTAAAGAGATGGAGCCTGTTTGCAGCATGTGTCATGGTGTTTTTTGGAGCGGTTTCTCTGGAGGCTGGAACCTTCAATGCTCTTCCTCCGCGGTCGGATACCGCCATATGCGGCGTGGTGCATCTGGAAAAGGCCGGGGAGATGTGCCGGCGAATCGGGAATTCCCTGCTTGTGGAGAAGATTGCCGAGCTTTCGGGAAATCCCGCCCTGGGCTGGCTGCAAAGCGCTCCGGTGGAATCCCTTTCCCTCTCCCTGGGTTACGACGAAAGAGGTTTCGCCCTTCAGGGAGCTCTCTCCTTCGGGGAGGGGAAAAAAGAGATGCTGGAGAAGCTTGCCCGGGGAGAAGGCGAGGAGGGGGATCTGGATTCTCTGCTGGATTTTCCTCTTTCCCCGGATTATTTTCTCGTCCCCTTCGACGAGAGCACCTATGGAGTGATTCATCAGGGAATGGCCCTGGTGCTTCTGTCGGTGGAAAAGGATATGCTTCTGGTGGGCTTCTCTCCGGAAGATCTGGCGGCGTCGAGGGAGGCTCTCGAAGATCCGTCGAAACGCATGGAGATTGCGCGGTTCCTTCCCCAGGAGAATTTTTTCCGCTTTTACGATGACGGCTCCCTTGCGGAGGCCCTTCGACAGCAATCCGGGGGCATTCTCGGGGAACCCGCAGGGGCATTGACTGCGGAGCTGGGGCTTGCCTGTTCCGAAGCGGGATGGGAGCTTGCCATGCGGAACAATCTTCCCGAGGTATATCCTCTTCCGGAGGGGGTGGCGAGGCGTTCTCCCATGGCTCCCCGGGAAAAGATTCTTCTCGGAGGGGGCAATCCCTGGCTTGTGGCCATGAGCACCGTTCCTCTGGATCTGGAGCATCTCCAGGCCCTTCGAAAGGCTGCGGAGGAGGGACAGGAAGATGCCATACAGGCCACGGCCATTCTCGACGAGCTTGCCGCCATGGGGGTGGACGATGCAACTCTGGTGGGAGCGTTGAAGACCCTGGGTCTTGTGATGGGAGGCGAAAGCCGGGCCTTTGAGAGTCCTGTTCCCGGAGGGTATCTGTACATATCCGGAGAGGAAGAGGCTTTGGAAAAACTTGCCCCCCTGATGCAGGGAATCGTCACGGAAAGCGGCCTTCCCTTCGAATTTCTGGAGACGCCTCCGTGGGATCTTCTCTTTTCCCTTGCGGACCCCTGTGATGTGGTGGTGGGCCTCCGTAAAGGGCTCTTCCTCCTGGGTTCTCTTTCCGTGGCGTCTCTTTCGGGAGCTCCCGAAAGCACGCCTCCTCTGGAAGCTCTTCTGGCAAGGGATGATCTTTTCGGATTTCTTCACGTGGATGGAAACCGGATCAGAAAGGATCTTATATCTCTTCTCGATCCCGAAGGGCCCTGGGTGCCTCTCATTCAGGAAAGCGGCCTGGCGGAGGGCGTGCCTATGCTCATCCAGGGAATTCAGGCCTTCGGGGAGTTGAACCACCTGGAGCTTGCCGTGGCGGGGTTTGATCGTTTGGATCTGGTTCTTGCCACCGAGGAGCCCGATCCTGAAGAAATGGCCTTCCGGAACGAGCTGACCGCCCGATGGATGGAGCTGGCGGTTCCGCCTTCCCAGGAGGGCGAAGCTCCCTGATGCGGAGAGAAACGAAAATTCTCGATTGCTCCGGTAGAACCGGAAGGCGGTAACGGAAGGTACCGGGAACGAAAAGGACTTTAGAGGTGCTGAAACGGTTTGACAGAAAGGAGCGTGAAGGGGCTCTTCCAGGGATAATAGCCTTCCTGGCAGGGCTCCTCTTTATCACTTCCGCATGGTGGGGAGAGCGCATCCTTCTTTTCGGTGTCACCGCCGGAGCTCTCCGGATTCTCTGGGGCTGTGTCATGGCGGATCCCGTGGTGGGGGGCGGTATTGCGGCCATGTTCCTTACGGCGATCTTCTTTATGTGCCTTCTCTCCGTCATGACTTCCGCCGGTGTCAGGATTCGCGAAAAAATTCAGAGTCTTGCCTTTTTCATGAATACTGCGGAGCGCCATCGCCAGGCTCTCCTCAATCCACCGGAAGAGACTCCGGAGCTTTTCGAAAAGCTGCTGCCCTATGCTCTGGCCCTGGATGTGGTGGAAACCTGGAAGAACTCCTTCCGGTTTCTTCTCGAAAAGGCCCGCTACGAGCCTTCATGGAACCGGGGTATGTATAATGCCGAGAGGTTCGACGCTATGAAGTAAGGCGGAAGGATTTTCTCCCGAAGAAGAGCAAGGAAGACATTTCCGGCCTGTCCGAATTCGGAGAGACCGGTATCCTCGGTGCCTGTCCTGTCAGGAGGTCGGTATGTATGAAAAAAATATTGTGGGCGTGTACGCTTGGTTTTGTGCTCCTTCCCTTTTTTACGGTTCTTCCTGCCGGAGCGGTGCATCCCCTGGACGAAGAAATTAACGCTGCCATGGATGCGGATCCCACCACCCGGGGGATGATCGAAGCCGCTGGAAAAGGAACGGCTCTCTGGCGGCAAGAGTTGGATCGCCAGTACGAAAATCTTGTGTCCCTTCTTCCCGAGGAAGGGGCGGGGCTTCTCGAAGAGGCCCAGGAATGCTGGACAATCTGGGTCGAAAGAGAACTGGCTCTTCAGAGCCTGGTCTACCATCATATCTACAACAGCCTCGATGGAGGAACCATGTGGCTCCTGATAGGATCGATAGCGGATATGGAGGTGTATCGAAACCGGGCTCTCCAGCTTATGGCGTATGACAAGGTTCTTCAGGGGGAGGATCTTTTTCGTGCCCTCTACCCTGAAGGAGAACGGGAGGATTTTCTTCTTCCTCCGGGAGAAACCATTGAAAATACCTATCTTCGGTTGGGAGAACTTCTGGGAGAGGAAGGAGAGGAAAAAGCCAGGAGATCCTACCAAAGCTGGCTCTCCTTCCGGGAGTTGGAAATCGCCTTCCGGGGAGGGCTTTCCAACGACGAGAGCCGGGAGTTTCTGCTTCGTCAGGGACTTTTTCTCGACGGAGAACGCTACGGGAGGCTGACGATCCTTCTGGAAGACCTGGTACGAGAATGTTTCTCCTCTTCCTCCGGGGAGTCTCTATGAAAGAGGGCGGAAAAAGCGGCTCTTTCCATTATGAGCTATTAGGGGTATGAAAGAAAACCTTTTCGCTCCCCCGTTACGGGGGAAACACGAACACTGCCCCGTCACAAAAGGTTATCTTTCCCTTGTCCGGAAGCTCGAGAAGTGCTACCGTATGGGCCGAGTAGCGAGAATTTTCAGGCAACGTGGCTGACAACCTGCATGAAAGGCGGTGCCCATACATGACTCGGGGTAGCCTTGGAACATTCAAGAACGTTTTCTTTTCGATTCTGTGCTTATGTTTCTTCGGAATCCTCTCGTTTTATGCGATCTCCCCGGGAATTGCGAACACCGCCTATACCTTTGCAACCTATCCCACCAACGATCCAGGGCGGGTACATGCGGCCTTTCGCCCTCTGGCGGACTTCGTGGCCGCCGAGACGGGATGGACCCTTCGGGTGGTGGTCACCCGGAACTACGAGGAGATGCAGCGGCGTCTTCTGGATGGCTCCGTGGACTTTGCCATCGTCAGCCCCTCCGCCTATATCCGTTTCTCCTCCCTCGTCTCCTACGTGGCGACCTATGCGGAAAGAAATCATGCGAAGGGTTCCCTCTCTCCCTATTACCATGCGGTGATCATCGCCCTGAAGGAGGGCCCCGTGACGGATCTCCAGGGTCTGCAGGGAGAAAACTTCGGTTTTACCGATCGGGATTCCACTTCGGGGCATTACGTTCCGCGGCTTATGCTGCATTCCGCAGGCATAGAGCCGGAGAAATTCTTCAAAAAAGTTTTTTACCTGGGGCGGCACGATGCGGTGATAGAGTCTCTTCTGGCGGGATCCATCCAGGGAGGGGCCGTGTCGGACGGTACCTTGGCGAACGCCGTTTCTCAGTATGGGGATCTCTTCAGAATCCTCGCCCTTTCGGACCCCATTCCCCTGGATGCCGTGGTGGCTCGCCCCGATATGGAGAGAGAACACCTGGAGATTTTACAAAGGGTTTTGCTTTCCGTCTCTCCCGATGCTCCTCCCATGCAGGCCATGGAGGAACATCTCGGATGGCCCGCGGCGGGTTTCGTCCGCCTTGGGGAGGGATTCTACGATTCCCTTCGAAGGGCTCTGGACGTTCCGGCTTTTTCGGACGGGGAGTGAGGCTCTCCATGAGGCTTTATGGGAAAATCGTCCTGGTGGCCCTTCTGCCGTTGCTTCTCGCTCTGGGATTGGGATTTTTCCGACTCGGAAGCATTCTCCGTTTTCAGCAGATGAGCCATCGAAATGAAGAAAACATGAAAATGACTCTGCTGAACTCCCGTTTCGAGGCTCTCCGGGAGGAACGGCGCAAGTACGCCGCCATTCTGGCCGGGGCAAGCGATGCCGCCCGGGCTGTGGAGGCGGGGGACACGGGCTTTCTCCTTCGCTGGGGAGAGCTCTTTCTCAATCCCGTCACCCTGTCGGTTATCTTCTTTACCGATGGAGACGGAACGGTTCTCGCCAGGTCTCACGATCCCTATCGGTTCGGGGATACCCTGAAAGATCATCCCGCCTTTGCTCCGGTCCTCCGGGGAGAGACCGTGACGGATGTGTTCGAATTGGATGGAATGATCCTTACTCTCCACGGTACTCCGGTGAAGCTTTACGGAGATGTCCAGGTGGGGGCGGCGGTGGTGGGGGCGGAAGTGACGCCGGAGCTTCTCGAATTTCTCGCCAAGGGTACGGGGCTTGGAATGGAGTTGAAGTTTGAGGGCTTTCCCCCCGTTGCCACCGGAAATTGCAGCGGAGAAAGACGGTTTGTCTCCCTTCTCTCCGGGGATGCCAAAGCGGAGCCGTCGGGCTCCGGGGTGGAGTATGCGCGGGTTTTCTTCGAGGAGGATCCCCTTGGAGAAAATCTCCTTATTTTTCAACGCAATCTGGGGTTGGTCATGTTTCTCCTCTTCATTCTGCTTACCTCGGGTCTTTTCCTACTTCTCCGCCGGTATCTCCGTCCATTCTCCCTTCTCGTGGAGGACGTGACCCTTCTCTCGGGGAGCCAGGAGGATCTCTTCCGGCTGCGGAAAAAACTCGAAAAGGATTATCGATATGCCAATCACGAGGTTTCCGTCATTGCGGAAGCTCTCTCCAGACTTATGGAACACGTTCAGGAGACCATCACGCTCCTCGAATGGACTTCCCGGACGGACAGGCTTACCAGAATCAGCAACCGTCTTCACCTGGACAGCGTTCTGGAGACCTCCATTCTCGAAGCTCGGGCCAAAGAGGAGCCTCTCTCGGTGGTTCTCTTCGACCTGGATCATTTCAAACAGGTGAATGACGATTTCGGTCATCAGGCGGGAGACCGGGTTTTACAACGTACCGCGGAGATACTGAAGCTTTTTGTTCCCACGGGATTTGTGGGTCGCTGGGGAGGCGAGGAGTTTCTCGCCATTCTTCCGGGACTCGCCGCTTCCGAGGCGGTGGCCTTTGGAGAGCGTATCCGGGAGGCCATCCGGGAGCAACGTTTTCTTCCGGATCGAATCGTTACCATCAGTGCCGGGGTGGTGGAGATGGCTTCCGGGGATACTCCGGATTTACTGGTGGGACGAGCGGATAAGGCCCTCTATGAGGCCAAGGCCACGGGGAGAAACAAGGTGGTCTTCCGAAAGGCCTGATGGTTTTTTTCAGGTTTGGCCGTTTGGGGCATACAGAAAAGCCCTACCATGAGTGAAAAAAGGCATTTGAAGAAGAAAAATTTCTTAAAAAGGGTCTTGACAAGAGGAGAAAGCTCCCTATAATAACCTCCAACAAATTCCGAGTTTTTCCGAGAAATGTTTGCCCTTTCGGTGCGGCATGAGGAAAGATCGTATCGGCGATGAATCAGGGTGCCCGACCCCGCACTTTTCGACAGAGAGGAACGCCCACCGGCTGCAAGGCGTTCTCGAAGAGGGGGATGGAGCCTAAAACCTGAGGAGCCCGCGGAGAAAGGCGGTATATGCCGCTGGAGTATTCGCGCGGAGGGCCCCCGTTATCGGGCCTTCAAGAGGGATATTCCGGGATCGTGTCCGGAAGATCCAAGATGGGTGGTACCGCGGACTACGCCAGTTCGTCCCAGCAAGGGATGAGCTGGCGTTTTTGTATGGTCTTTTTCACGATACGGATACGGAAAAAGGAGAGGAAAAGGAATGGCAAACGTGACGTGCGTGGTGTGCGAGGGAACGATTTCGGTGGCTTCCGACGTGATGGAGGGGGAGCTCCTTCTCTGTCCCGACTGTGGTACGGAACTCGAAGTGGTGGAGCTTTCTCCCCTGCGGGTGGAAGAGGCTCCGGAGGTTCAGGAGGATTGGGGAGAATAGCCGTGGCTTTGAGAATGCTCTATACCCGCCTTCGGGCGGAGGAAAAACTTCTTGCCCAGGCGGCGGAACGGCGGGGGATTCCTTTTTTCCTGCATCATCTGGGGGAGGATTTCTGGGGAGGCGGTGCCGGAGAGGATCTTTTCGATCCCGGAGATCTGCTGCTGCTGCGCTGTATCGCCCACGGAGAGAACGAGCTTCTGGCCTCGCATTTCAGCTATCTGGGATGGCGTACCGTGAACCCCCGGGAGGTTATCTCCTGCTGCGGCTCCAAGGGGGAGACCTCCATGCTTCTGGAGGCCGTAGGAATTCCTCAGCCCGCCTTTCGATTCGCTTTCTCCGCCGAAGGAGCGCTCAAGGCCGCGGAAGATCTCGGTTATCCCGTGGTATTCAAGCCCATGACCGGGAGCTGGGGACGTCTTCTTGCCAAGGTGGATACCCCGGAGATGGCGGAGGCGGTGATCGAACACAAAATGCAGCTTGGAGGGCAGCACCGGAATTTTTACGTGCAGCAGTACGTGGAGAAGGAGGGCTTCGACGTGCGGGCCTTCGTTATCGGCGGAGAGCCTCGCTGCGCCATTCGGCGGTACAGCGAGCACTGGATTACCAATACCGCCCGGGGAGGCCGGGCGGAAGTGCAGCCCCTGGAAAGGGACTTGGTGGATCTTCTGAATCGGGTACATGCTGCGGTGGGAGGAGAGTTCCTGGCGGTGGATTGTTTTGCCACTCCCTCGGGGTGGATGGTGAACGAGATCAACGACGGCGGAGAGTTCCGAAACTCCATCGACATCACCGGTGTGGATATTCCCGGGGAACTGTTGGAGCATTGCGCCTCTCTCGAAGAGGATCTTTCTTCGGATTCCAGAAGAGGCATAAAGTCCATAAAACGGATAAAGCGAGCTCCCCGAGGAGCCGCCGCTGTTGTTCCATACCGGGCCGAAGAGGAGGAGTGTCCCCTCTCCTAGAAGAAACTGCAAGGTTTCTCGAAAAGCGTTTTTTCGGCCCGCTTCCCGAAGAAGGAAGGCGGGTTTTTTTGTACCCTGCGAGAGGTTCCACCACGCGGGTGCAGAGGAGACACATAAGCGAAAGCTCCCATGGAGTGCCTCGGGACACAAGGTTTGGAAAACCCTTCTCGGGTAAACATGTTGTCTCTGGGACAACCAGGAAAGGATGAATTGTATGCAGCATGTAGTGATTTGGGGAGGAGCTGGCATGACCGGAGGGGAGCTGCTTCGTATCGCCGCGGCCCATCCCGTCATGAATGTCGCCGGAGTGGTTTCCCGGAGCAATGCGGGGCGGCCTCTTTGGCACGTGCACCCTCACCTGCGTTCCGCTTACGGAAACCAGTGCTTTATCTCCCCCGAAGAGGCCCGCAATACCGAGACGGATCTCGCCTTTCTGGCTCTTCCTCACGGGGCATCCCTGGAGGTCGTTCCGTTCTATGCAAATCGCGGCGTTCCCCTGGTGGATCTCTCGGCGGATCTTCGGCTGCGCCGCCCCGAAGAGTATCGCCGATGGTACGGAAAGGAGCATCCCACTCCGGAGCTTTTGGAAAGGGCGGTCTACGGCCTTCCGGAGCTGCACCGGGAAGAAATTTCCCGGAGCGCTCTCGTCTCCGGGGTGGGATGCAACGCCACCGCGGGCATTCTCGGGCTCTATCCCCTCGCCCGGGCAGGAGTGATCGAAGAGGTGGATATGGAAATGCGGGCGGGATCCAGCGAAGGAGGGGCCTCGCCTTCCCGGGGAAGCCATCATCCCTACCGGCGGGGTGTCTTGCGGGTGGTCTCCTTCTTCGAGCATCGTCACCTGGGGGAAATTTTACAGGAAACGGGCCTGGAGGCATTCCGAACCCGCATGACCCTTACGGCGGCGGAGATGGTTCGGGGGGTGCAGATGTTCGCCCGGGTACGGCTTGCCCGGAAAATGGAGGAGCCCGAGATCTGGAAGCTCTTCCGCTCCTGCTGGAAGGAGGAACCCTTTATCGACCTCTGTCCCTCCCGGCCGGGACATCTTCGTTTTCCCGATCCCCGGATGGTGCTGGGAAGCAATCGGGTACAGATCGGCTTCGCCCTCGCCGAAGACGGGCGCTCCCTCCTGGTGGGAAGTGCCCTGGATAATCTTCTCAAAGGGGCGGCGGGTACCGCGGTACAGGCGGCAAACCTGATGTTCCGTCTTCCCGAAACCCTGGGATTGGACATGATGCCGGTTTATCCGGCCTAGAGCGGCTGCGGCTTGCCCGGCGGCGTACCGTGGAGAAAAGCTGGTCTGCATAAAAGTATGAAATCGGGAGGTTCTATGATGATTCGTGGTGTTGTGAAGATCGGAGGAGCTTCGGGAAATTGTGCGGCTCCTCTTATGGAAGAGATTGCGGAACGGGTGAGTCTGGGAGAGGAGTGGGTGGTGGTGCACGGCGCCAGTGCCCGAATGAACGAGCTTTGCGAAGGGGCGGGAATCACTCCTCGCCACGTGACGAGCCCCGGAGGATACCGGAGCCGTTTCGTGGGGCTTCGGGAGCAGGCTCTCTTCGAGGTGGCGGCAGCCCGGAACTCCGTGGAGCTTCTGGAGCTTCTGGCCGAGCAGGGAGGCCGGGGATGTCCCGTCTTTCCCTCCTCGAACCGATCTGTCCAGGCATTGCGCAAGGATTCCCTGCGCATCCTGGAGGAGGGACGTCTCCGGGTGCTTCGGGGGAACTACAGCGGCCGCATTTCCCGAGTCTATACGGAGCAGATGGAGGAAATTATCGGATGCGGAGGTATTCCTCTTCTGCCGCCACTGGGATACGACGAGGAGAGTGATCTCTGCCTTAACGTGGATGGAGACCGCCTCGCCGCAGGGGCGGCGAAAGCCCTGGGGGCTTCGGTGCTGGTCATCGCCAGCAACGTACCGGGGCTTCTGGAAGATCCCGCCCGGGAGGAAAGTCTCGTTGCCCGGGGAAGCCTGGAGGATTGGGATTTCCTGGAGGAGTGTGCCCGGGGAAACATGAAGCGCAAGCTTCTGGCATGTCGGGAAGCCCTGGAGGGAGGAATCCCCCGGGCCATTCTTTGCGACAGCCGAAGGGAAAGGCCTTTGGAATATGCCTTGCAGGGAGGAGGAACCCATCTATGGAGCCGGCGCTCTATGGCACTCGCGGGATAGAAGCGGTTCGGGGGGAGGGGGAATTTCTCTGGGATGACCGGGGAAGGCGATATCTGGATTTTCTTGCAGGGCATGGAGCGGCTCTCTTTGGGCACGCCCATCCGCGGCTGCTCCGGGCTCTTCAGGAAGCTTCGGAAAATTTCTGGACCATCGGCGGAAGCCTCCAGGCACCGAGCCGCCGAAGATTCCTGAAAGCTCTGGAGGAACGGTTTTCCGGATATACCCCTTTTCTGTGCAACAGCGGTGCCGAAGCCATGGAGGGGGCTCTCAAGCTGGTGCTGGCCCTGAATTCCGAGCGCCCCCGGCTCCTCGCCCTTCGCCGGAGCTTTCACGGCCGTACCCTGGGAGCCCTCTCCCTTACCTTCAATCCTCGCTATCGCCGTCCCTGGCAATCCGCCCTCCTTTCGGTGGAACACCTGGAGCCCGGAGAGCTTCTGAAATCTCTGGATAACCGGGTGGCGGGGGTTTTCGTGGAGCTCCTTCAGGGGGAGGGTGGGCTGGATATGCTTACTCCGGAGTTCTGCGGAGAACTTCGCCGAAGGTGCTCCGAAAGCGGGGCTTTTCTGGTGGCGGATGAAATTCAGACCGGCTGGGGGCGCTGCGGATTTCTCTCCCTCGCCGGGGAGTGGAAAATGGAGCCGGATATTCTATGCTTTGCCAAGGGGGTGGCCGGAGGACTTCCCGCAGGAATTACCCTCTGGAAAAAGAAACTCGGGGGGTTTCCTCCCCGGGGACACGGCTCCACCTACGGAGGCAATCCCCTGGTCTGTTCCGTGGCGCTGGAGGCTCTGGCTCTTCTGGAGGAGGAGCTTCTGGAGAAACTGCCGGAAAAGGAAGCCTTTTTTCGGGGAGCCCTGGAAAACATCGCTTCCCCCCTGATACGAAGCGTGCGCGGCAAGGGGCTTCTTCAGGGGGTGGAGCTCACGATTCCCACAGCTCCTGTGGTGAAGGAACTTCAGGAGGAGGGGGTGCTTTCTCTGGTGTCGGGTACTCATGTGGTGCGGTTTCTTCCTCCCCTGGTGGCCCGGAAAGAATCCTTCGGAATGGCTGCGGAAGCCCTCGAAAAGGTGCTTTCCCAGCAGCAGGGCGGGTAATTCATGCTCGCAAAGAGCCTCTATGCCCGGGCGGCGGAGGTTTCCGGCGGAGCGGAGCGGCTGGAGCATCTCGAACGCAGCGGCAAAGCGGAGCGAGGAAAGGCGGAGGCCCTTCTTCTGGCATCCGTGGGAATTGCCAGCGAAAGCTTTCGGGAAGAGGCTTTCAGTCGATTTCTGGAAGAACATCTTCCCCTCTTCGGTTGGGAGCGGGTCTGGCGGGATGAAGCGGGCAACTGTCTTGCCTCCCGGGGAGAGGGAGAGAAGGAGCTCCTTCTTCTGGGGCATCTCGATACGGTGCCGGGAGGACCGAAGGCGGAAGTACGAGGAGACGTGCTCTACGGCCGGGGAAGCGTGGATGCCAAGGGGCCCCTCTGCGCCTTCGCCGTGGCGGGAGGAAAGGTGCCTCTTTCCGAGGGGTGGCGCATTACCCTGGCGGGAGTGGTGGGAGAGGAGGCGGGTTCCCGGGGTATGCGGTACCTTCTGAAAAATCGCAGAAAAGAGGCTCCTCCTGCGGGATGTCTCGTGGGAGAGCCCTCGGGGCTCTCAGGAATTACCCTGGGTTATCGGGGGCGCTGTCTTCTCCGGCTTTGGGACGAAGATACCGGAGCTCACCGGAGCGGTGATGCCGGGCCCCAGACTCGGGTGCTTCAGGCCGCTGCGGCTATTCTCGCTTGGGTGGAAAAACAGGATTTTCCCGAGAAAACCGTGATTCATCGTCCTTCGGGAGCGGTGCTCTCCATGAAAGGCGGGGAAGATAAGGGACGTTTCGGAGAAATCTTTCTGGATATCCGGCTTCCCCTGGAGGCGGATCCGGGGGAGTGGGGAAAAATCATGCTGGATATGGGAACCTCTCGGGGAATCTCCGGAGAGATTGCGGAAGCCTTGGGCGCTCATATGACCACAAAGACCGATCCCCTGGTGCGGGCTCTCCGGGTGGCGCTGCGTCGGCAGGGCTATGAGCCGAAACTTCTCGCCAAGGGCGGCACCGCAGACTTCAACCATGCGGCGGTCTGGAACTGTCCTCTCGGGGCCTACGGTCCCGGAGACAGTCGGCTGGATCATACGGGGAACGAGCATATTTCCCTGGAAGAATATGTTCGGAGCGTGGAGATTCTCAGAGAGGGACTAGTACGCTTCAATCCATTCTAGTATTGTTGTTACCAAAAGCGGATGTCCAAATTCCGGAGAGGAGCGTTTGAATATGACACCGAAGGAAGTGTTGGAAAACTTTGTGGAAGCCTTCAATGATGCGGATGTCGACAGGCTGGCGGCCCTGTACAATCTCCACGCGGTGAATCATCAGGTGGCGGAGGAGCCGGTAACGGGGCGGGAGGCCATCCGAAAGATGTTTGCCCATGGTTTTGCGGAAGCCGAAATGACCTGCATGGTGGAAAATATATTCGAAGACGGAGAGTGGGCCATCATGGAATGGCGGGATCCTCTGGGCCTCAGGGGATGTGGCTTTTTCCGCATAGTTAACGGCGAGATCGTTTTTCAGAGAGGATACTGGGATAAGCTGACCTTTTTACGACAGCATAAATTGCCCCTGCCAAAGAAATAGCGCTATGATGTATGGATTGACGGAAAAAACGGGGTACTTTCCGTGAAGGCGAAGATGTAAAGTACAAAGAAAATTAGAAAGTTCAGAACACGAGCCTTTAAGAATGAGATATGTGATTCCGAAAGATGCCCGAAGTGGCGCAAGAAAATTCTTTTGATCGTTCCATGTGGGATTTCTTCTGAAAAAGGGCCGGGAGAGGTGTGGAGGGAATGAAAATTTTAAAGATCCTTTGTGCGGGGAGCGTTCGAAAAGCGCTGGAAGATATTGGGGCGTCTTTCAACCTCGCCAATCCGGATATCTCTTTTGTGTTTATTTCCGGAGGAAGCGTGGAGTTGGCCAGGGATCTTCTCTCTTGTAGGGAGAGGGGAGATCTGTTTTTTTTCGCCGACTATAATCTTCTCGCTCAATGGTTTCGGGATGCCGGAAAGGTTTCCCTGGTGAAGCCCCTGGTAACCAACTCCAAGGTTCTCGCTTTTCCGCGAAATTCTGTGTATAGGGAGAAACTTGACGGAGAGACATGGTTCCGGGTTCTGGAAGATCCTGGGGTCGTTCTGGCGCATACCGCACCGGATCGGGATCCCGGAGGATACCGTACCCTTCTGGTGCTGCGACTGGCGGAAATTTTTTATGGAGAATCCGGGCTTTTCGACCGAATTTATAACAATCCTTCCCGTCTCGTTCTTCCTCCCCGAACAACTCATGCCATGGTGGATTCCCTGCACGACGAGGGGAAAATCGACTTCATGATTCGTTATCGATCTTCTTTGATCGGAAAGCGATATGCTTTCCTGGAACTTCCCCGGGAGATCAACCTGGGAAGCTCCGAGATGAGAACATTCTATTCAGGGGCTTCCGTGGAAATAGCCGGGCCAAAGGGAGAATCGCTGCAAGTGCGCGGAGAGCCCATTCTTTACGGAGTGGCTTTGCTGAAGGAGAGCGCTTTTCCCGAGGAAGCCCGAGCTTTTCTGGATTACATTTTTTCAATGGAAGGCAGTCGGATTTTTCGGAAATACGGTTTCGGGATTCTGGAAAAACAGCAAATCGATTGGCTTTAGGCAAGCTGGATTTTGCAATTGACTTGCATTTTATGGCGTGCTATTGTATTCCTCACGTTTCAATTTAGCGTATTGTCTCCGAGTTCTTTTTCCTAAAGGAAATATCCCATGGAAAAGAGCCCATGGGTGCCGACGGAAACGTGGGTGCCTCCCCGCTTGGAAAGGAGAGGACGGTGCATTTGTGGCCTTTTCCCAAGGGGAGAGGCCATTATTTTTTTAAAGAGGGGTGCTCGTCTCATGTCCAGAAGTTGCAAGACTTTTCGGTTTTTGATGGTTTTTTCTTTATTGCTCTGTTCCGTGATTTTTCTCGTTCCGGCTTTTGCAGACCCTCTCCGCATAGTGAAGGATCAATTGGGAAGAGAGGTGGCGCTTCCCGAAAAAGTTGAGCGGGTGGTCTGTCTTGAGCATCATGCCCTGGATATCATTCTGGAGCTTCAGGCTGGAGAGACTCTCGTGGGTGTCCTTCAGAAGTGGGATAAACAGCTTGCCGGGATTGATAGAATCTACCCCCGTCTGAAGGAACTTTCCATGCCCGGGGATCTGCAGTCGGTCAACATGGAGGAACTGCTGAAACTTGATCCGGATGTGGTGATCATTACCCATTATGCTCCCGAGGAAATGTGGAAACCCATCGAAAAGGCGGGAATTCCCGTGATACTGCTCTCGTTCTACGTGGCGGATCTGGAAGAGGCCTCTAAACTCAATCCGACGCTCAAGGATCCCGACAAGGCGTATACGGAAGGAATGAAAGAGGCGGTTCTCATTCTCGGGGATGTCCTGGGCAGAAAGGATCAGGCGGAGGCCCTGGTTTCCTTTATCGAAGAGAAAAGAGCTCTGGTGGCCCAGCATTTGGCCGCGATTCCCGAGGATGCCCGAGTTCGCTGTTACATGGCCAATCCGGAACTGCATACCTATGGAACAGGGAAATACACCGGGGTTATCATGGATCGAGCGGGTGGAAGGAACGTGGCTGCGGAGATCAAGGGATATCAGCAGGTAAACATGGAACAAATTCTCCTCTGGGATCCCGAAGTTATCTTTGTTCAGGCTCGCTACGTGGGCTTGCTTGACGAAATTGCAAATTCTTCTTCGTGGCAGCAGACGAGCGCCGTGCGCAATGGACGGGTCTATCTGAGTCCGGAGTATGTTAAGCCCTGGGGGCATCCCTGCCCGGAGTCCTTTGCCCTGGGAGAACTCTGGATGGCGAAAAAGCTGTATCCCCAGCAATTTGAGGATGTAGATCTGGCGGCCATGGTGGAGGAGTTCTATCAGACCTTCTACGGGGTGCCCTATCAGGGGGAACATTAGAAAAGTAAAAAATTTGTAGTTTTCAAGGGTGCCGGGGAGATTTTCCCCGGCCTTTCTTTTGAGGAGGAATTTACTTCGATATGCAAACGTGGATACAACGTAGACCCCGTTCGTGGCGAATTCTGCTGGTGGGACTTCCTCTGGCCATGCTTTTGCTTTCTTTCATGGTGGGGCGTTACCCCATTCCACTCCGCACGGTTGCAAAAATCCTCCTGGCCCAGATCTTTCCGATAGAACACGATTGGCCTCATACCGTAGAGGCAGTGGTGCTCCAGATACGGATGCCTCGTATTATCGGGGCATTGCTTGTGGGGTCTGGGCTCGCAGTTTCAGGGGCTTCTTTTCAAGGTATTTTTCACAATCCTCTGGTTTCTCCCTATATTTTGGGAGTAGCTTCGGGAGCAGCCTTTGGAGCTGCTCTGGGGATTCTTTTTTCCTTTGGGACGGTCATGTTGCATGTCACGTCTCTCTTGTTCGGTATTCTGGCGGTAATATTCACGTTTGCCATCGGACGGGCCCAAAGCAAGGCGCCACCTTTGGTTTTGGTTCTTTCGGGTGTTGTGGTGGGCTCCTTTTTCTCCGCCCTCATTTCAACTATAAAATATGTTGCGGATCCCTTCGAAAAGCTTCCCACCATCGTTTTCTGGCTTATGGGTTCCCTCAGCCGCATAACTCCCGATTTGATAGCCGTGGCGGCTCCTCTCATGGGAATTGGCGTGGTCGCCTTGGGAGCCATGAGATGGCGGATAAACATTCTTTCTCTCGGAGAGGAAGAGGCTCTTGCTCTAGGCATTGATACGGGGAAGGAACGAGGATGCATTATTTTTCTTTGCACGCTTCTTACGGCTTCCGCCGTTTGTCTTTCCGGTATTATTGGATGGGTGGGGCTTGTGATTCCCCATTTGGCCCGCATGATGGTGGGCCCGGATTATCGCCATCTTTTTCCGGCGTGCCTTTCCCTGGGAGGATTTTATGTTCTTGGCATCGACAATCTGGCAAGAACTCTCTCTCAAGGTGAAATCCCCCTGGGAATTCTCACGGCTCTTATCGGAGCTCCTTTCTTTGCCTGGCTGCTGACAAAAAACAGGGTGGGATGGTAATGCTTCTGACGGTGCAAGAAGCGGGTTTTTCCTATTCGGGGGGAGGTCGAATCTTCGAAGACATCAGCCTTTCTGTCGAAGAAGGAGAGGTTTTATGTCTTTTAGGGGCCAACGGGGTGGGAAAATCCACGTTTTTACAATGTTTGGATGGCATCCACCCTCTTTCCGAAGGGGAGATTTTGCTGGACGGGCGCTCTCTGTCTTCCATGAGCCGCCGCCAGATTTCTCGGGAGATTGCTTTCTTGCCTCAGTTCCACCGGGCTTCCTTTCCCTTTCGAGTTCTTGACATCGTTCTCATGGGACGAACGCCACACATAAATTTTCTCGCTACACCAGGCAAGAGGGATATCGATATGGCTCGGAAAACCCTCGAATCTCTCAGGATTTTACACCTGGAAGAGAAGCCGTACACGCAAATCAGTGGAGGCGAACGTCAGTTGGTTCTTCTTGCTTCCGCTCTGGTGCAGGAACCACACCTTTTGCTTCTGGACGAACCTACTACTCATCTGGATTTCGGGAATCAAGCCAGGTTTCTGGAAATTATAAAAAACCTGGCCCGGCAGGGAATCGCCATTGTCATGAGCACGCATTTTCCTGATCACGCTCTGCTTGCGGCTTCGACAGTGGCGATTATCAGAGCGGGAAAGCTCCTGGGCTTTGGGGAGCCCGCAAAAGTATTGACCGAAGAGCTGATCCAAGAAACGTATGATGTCGATGTCCGGGTTATTCATCTTGAAGATGCGGGAATTCGAACTTGTGTTCCCGTTCTGTCAGAAAATCGGGACAGAATGAAAAAGCGACGCGGAGAGGCGTTTCCTCTGGAGCCTTCAAGTCCGGAATGAACGAAAAGGAGGTGTTCCCTATTTCCGGGAACACCTCCTTTTCAATATTGACTCCCCCCCCATGAAGAACCTGGGGATTCGAGTAAGGGTTCATGGAGGCATTTTTTTAAAGGCTGCGAAAAGACCCGGTGGTCGTGTGCTTGTTTTATATGAAACGGCGGAATAGTTTTTATATCTGGAGTGATCCTAAGATTTGCCGCAAGGTTTTGACTTCCATCTATAACGAAGAGAGTGCATCCCTTCAGTTTTCCATCCGATTTTTCAGGCTCCAGCGTATTTTATTCTCTGCGGCACTTTTCTTGCGGCGGTGTCTCGCGGCTTGCCTTGCAAAGGGGCCATGAGGAAGATATATAAGTGCATAACATACTGTATTTATCGCAGTCATATTGCACAATATGCCGAGCCTGCTATAATGCCGAAATGGTGCGGCTTGTAATGCCCCCAGGAGGTGTTCCGTGAAGCTTCTTTCGAAAAGGTCCGGTACTGATTCCGTGTCGATATATTTTGCCTCGGCATCCTGGAAAAAATTCTTCTTTTACGGTCTTCTTCCTCCCTCGGCTATCCTGCTTTCCTTCGCGCTGGGGCGTTATCCCGTTTCACCGGGAGAGCTCTGGTCTCTCTTTTCCTCCGCACTTTTTCCCTCTCTTTCCGTGCCTCCGGAAATTCTAAGCACTATTGTGTTTAATATACGCCTTCCGCGCATTCTGGCGGCTCTTTTGGTGGGAGCTTCTCTTTCTGGTGCCGGAGCCTGTTATCAGGGAATGTTTCACAATCCCCTGGCATCTCCGGCTCTTCTCGGAGCTGCGGCGGGGGCGGGTTTTGGGGCCGCTCTGGGTATATGTCTGGGTTTTCACGTTCTCTCCATTCAGGTTCTTTCCTTTCTCGCCAGTCTTTCCGCAGTGGGAATCACCTGTCTTCTCAGCGGAAGAATCCGCCATGACCGAACCCTGGGCCTCGTTTTGGGGGGAATATTGACGGGATCTCTTTTTACCGCCGCCACGTCGCTCGTCAAATACACCGCGGATCCCTTCGAAAAGCTTCCCGCCATTACCTTCTGGCTCATGGGAAGCTTTTCCTCCGTCACCATGGAAGATGTGTATCTGGTAGGGCCTCCTATCTTCCTGGGATTGGGATTTCTCTATCTTCTCCGATGGCATCTCAATGTGCTTTCCCTTCCCGAGGAAGAGGCTCGGGCCCTGGGGGTGCGGGTCCATCTTTACAAACTTGTGGTGATTCTCTGCGCCACTTTGGCCACCGCCGCTTCGGTTTCCATCAGCGGTATGATCGGCTGGGTGGGGTTGGTGATTCCTCATTTTGTCCGTATTCTGGCCGGGCCGGACTATCTTCACCTCCTTCCCGCCTCTCTGGTGGGGGGAGGCATTTTTTTGCTCCTTATGGACAACCTTGCTCGAACGCTCGCTTCGGTGGAAATTCCTTTAGGCATACTTACCGCCCTGGTGGGGGTGCCTTTCTTTCTCTTTCTGCTTTTTCATGAGGAGGCAACATTCTGATGCGTTTGGAAACACAAGGACTTTCCTGCGGCTACGGTTCGGTAACTGTCATGAAGGACATTTCCGTTTCGGTGGATTCCGGAGAAATTCTCTGTCTTTTGGGGGCTAACGGATCGGGAAAGACCACGTTTTTCAAAACCCTCCTGGGGCTTTTGAAGAAAAAAGGCGGTCGGGTTCTGCTGGATGGCAGCGATCTTGAGGGAACCTCTCCGGAACGTCGGGCCCGATTCATGGGCTATGTCCCCCAGGCTCATGGAGGCGTTTTCCCCTTTCGGAGTCTGGAGGTGGTGCTCATGGGGCGTGTCAGTCACGTGGGGCTCTTCTCCTCTCCCTCGGCGGAGGATATGGCGAAAGCCGAGGAGGCTCTGGAGACTCTCGGTATCAGCTATCTCAGGAATCGTATCTATACCAAAATCAGTGGCGGGGAGCAGCAGCTCGTGCTTCTTGCCCGAGCTCTGGCTCAGGATCCTTCGGTGCTTATTCTGGACGAGCCTACCACAAGCCTGGATTTCGGACGGCAGTTTCTCGTGATGGAGCGGGTGAAGGAGCTTTCCCGTCGAGGGCTTGCCATCGTGCTTTCCACCCATTTTCCCGAGCAGAGTTTTTTTTATGCCTCCAAAGTTCTCTGTTTTACCAGGGGAAAGGTCTTGGGATGGGGAGAACCTTCGGAGGTGCTCACGGAGGAAACCATTCATTCCATGTACGGCGTGGACGTGGAGATCGTTACCCTGGAGGAAGAATACGGGCATATGAAGATGTGCCTTCCCCGAAATCTTATCTGGAGTGCCCGGAAGGCTCTGGCTTCCCGGCATACCGCGTGATTTTACGGATGGGATAGACGGTGAAGGAAAGATGAAAGGAGATGTGGCTATGAAGAAGTGGTGTCTGAAGATCTGTCTGGCCTTGGGAATGGCGGCGCTTCTTGTGGGGTCCGGAAGCGCGGAGACTCGGAGGATTGTGGATATGTCGGGACGGGAACTGGAGATTCCCGCGGTTCCCCAACGGATCTATTCCACCAATCCCATCGGTACTACCCTGATCTACACGCTGGCGCCGGATCAGCTTCTGGGATGGAACTATCCTCTCAGTGACCGGGAAAAACATTTCATTCCCGAACCCTACCGGAGCCTTCCCGTCGTCGGAGGATGGTATTCCACCCGAGAGGGAAATCTGGAGAAAATCCTGACGTTTAAGCCGGATCTCTTCGTGTGCATGTCCAGCCTGGACGAAAGCACGCTCTCCTTCGTGGAGAAACTCCAGAATCAGACGGGAATTCCCGTGGTGGTGGCAAGCTATGAGTTGGCTCATCTGGATGAGACCTACCGCTTTCTCGGAGATCTCCTCGGAGAGAAAGAACGGGCCCGGGCGCTGGCAAACTATTGTGCCGAAACGGTGCGTCAGGTTCGAGAGGGGGTAGAGACAATTCCCGAAAAGAGTCGGCTGCGGGTCTATTACGCCGAAGGCCCCGACGGACAGCGCACCGATCCCGAGGGATCCCGGCACACCCAGGTTCTTTCCATGGCCGGAGGAATCAACGTAGCCCAGGTTCCTCGGGGATCCGGGGCGGGCATGGCTGCAGTTTCCCTGGAGCAGATTTTTCTCTGGGATCCCGATGTCATTTTCGCCTGGAAGAAGGGGCGGGGAGGCTTTTTCGAGGAGATTTCCGGGAATTCGGATTGGCAGAAGCTTCGAGCGGTGCGTTCCGGTGAGGTCTACGGCGTGCCGGATAATCCCTTTTGCTGGTTTGACCGTCCTCCCTCGGTGAACCGCGTGCTGGGCCTCCGATGGACGAGTCATCTGCTCTATCCGGAAGTCTTTCCCCGGAACATGATAGAGGAGGCTCAGGAGTTCTATGGTCTCTTCTGGCATTACCGCCTGAGCGAAGACGAGGCCCGACAGATCCTCGAAGGCTCTCTGAGAAGACCGTGATTGTCGAAACGAACCTTTTTCTTACCGGTGCCGTGGGAGTGGGAAAGAGCACTCTTCTTCGAAAAGTGCTGGATCGGTTCCGGGGGAAATACGGGGGATTCGAGACCTTTCCGGTGTGCTCCGCGGGAAGGGTTCGAGGATATGCCCTGAAACCTTTCGATGAAGACTTCTCCGACGAGTGGCCTCTTGTAGCCCGGCGAACCTCCCGGAATTTTGCCCCCCTGGAAGAGACCTTCAACGATTTGGGAACGAAACTTCTTCAGCAGGCCCGGAAAGAGATGCCTGATGTGGTGGTGATGGATGAAATCGGTTTTTTTGAGACCCGGGCGGAAGCCTTCCATGGGGCCGTCATGTCTTGTCTCGAAAGTTCTCTTTTCGTTTTCGGGGTGCTCAAAAAATGTGATGCTCCTTTGCCCCGGAAGATTCGGCAGTATCCGGGGGTGCTCGTGGTGGAGGTGACGTCCCGCAATCGGGAGATTCTTCCCGATCTTCTGGAAGCCTTTGTTCGGCACGGTGATGCAGCTCGGAAGGCTCTCTTTTCTTTTATGGAGATCATATGATGAAAACCTCTGCCGCAGAATTTGCCGCAGTAGCCCGGGAGATTTTTGCACCTCTCTATCCTGTGGTGGCTCGGAGGATATATGAGGAAACGGGCATCGGAGAGGGACTCTGCCTGGATATCGGCACGGGTACCGGCCTTTTGGGCATAGCCTTGGCCGAGATTACCCGGTTTCGGGTGATTCTTATGGACTGCAATCCCGAAATGCTGGCCTTTGCAGAGGAAAACCGCAGGAAAAGCGGCCTGGAGGATAGGCTCAGCATCCTGCAGGGAGATGTGCACCTCCTTCCGCTCGAAGACGATTCGGTGAATCTGGCGGTGAGCCGGGGCTCGATCTTCTTCTGGGAGAACCTCTCCCGGGCCTTCGAAGAAATCTATCGTGTTCTCGTTCCTGGAGGGGCTGCCTGGATAGGGGGGGGCTTCGGCAATCGGGAGTTGAAAGAGCGCATCGTGGCGGCCATGAGAGAGCGGGATCCTCATTGGGAGCCCCAGGTGAAGGATCGTACATCCCGAGAGAGAATGGATTTTTTCCGTGAGGCCCTAGAGGAGGCGGGAATTCGGAAAGCCCTTTTCGAAAACGGGGATCGGGGATTTTGGATTCGTTTTGCCAAGGAGAAAAATTCATGAAATGTTTCCTCTGTGAGAGGAGGTGCTCCGTCTCCGAAGGAGCCTTGGGGGCTTGCGGGAACTACCGTAATCGCGGCGGGGTTATGGAAGAATGTTTTCCCGGAATCTATCTTGTGGTAACCCCGGTTTCCATTGAAACGGTGCCGTTACTGCACTTTTTCCCCGGAGGCAAGTTTCTCCAGATTACCACCCGGGGATGTAACTTTCATTGTAAGGGCTGTATTTCCAATGCCCTCGTTTCGGGTTTTTCTTCGGAAAGCAGTGCATTGAAACGCCTTGCTCCCGAAGAGGTGGTGGATCAGGCCGTGGCGGAGGGATGTTTAGGGGTGGTCTTTATGATGAACGATCCTCTGGCCTCCTATCACACCTTTCTTGCGGTGGCTCGGGAGGCCAAAACTCGGGGACTCCTTGCGGGATGTTCCACCAACGGCTATTTCACCCCCGAATCCCTGGAGCCCTTTCTTTTCCTGCTGGATTTCGTGAACCTGGGGATTAAGGGGCTTTCTTCGGATATATACCGTGAATGCGGAGGATTTTCCGTGGAACCGGTGCTCCGGAACCTCAAGCTTCTTTTCCATGAGGGCATACATGTGGAGGTTTCCTGCATGTTTCGCCGGGGTGATGAAGAGGAGCTGCGCCGCCTGGGAGAGTTGATGCGGGAAATTTCCCCTTCCATGCCTCTTCAGGTGATGCGGTACCTTCCTCTCGGCGATGCGGATCCTTTGCTGGAACCTACCCAGAGGCAGGCGGAAAATCTTTGCAAAGAACTGACGGAATCTCTGGAGTACATCTATCTTTTCAACTCTCCTGGAACTTCCTGGCTGCATACCCGCTGTCCGGGCTGCGGGGTTCCGGTGATGGAACGGGACTTTTACGGCCCCATGGGTGCCCGGCTTCGAAGGGATACCCTAAAAAATCGGGAACTTTCCTCTTGTCTCTCCTGTGGAAACTCTCTGGTTTTTCGGGGAACCCCGGGGGAAGACTCGGATTTTCGGGAGCGCGATTTTCAAGGGGGATATCCCTTTACCAGGGCTCTCGAAATGATTGAGGCCATTCTGATTTCCTGCGGAGCTTCCTCCCGGGAGGAGATTCTTCCGGTGTGGGAGAGGATGCTGGAAAATCAAAATATGACCATGCTCCACGAATTTCTTCAGGAGCCCGAAAGGTATCTTTATCTTATCGATTTTTTAGGAGGTCTTGGGGGATTGGAATCGGGAGCCCGGGAGCTCAGGGCCTTTCTCGAGACAAAGCTTTGGGAGGTGGATAGCTGTCTTGAGAAGGTGGTGATACGCCCCCGAGTCTATTACGTTATGGGCAACCCGCTTTTTCATATCAAAGGGGGGCGCCTGGAAAACAACCTGGTCATACGTGGGGGCGGAGAGAGCCTGAACAAGCGTATTGCTGCCAAAGGGCGTCCGGGAACGACTCTTCCCCCGGAAAAAATCAACGCTCTGAATCCCGACCATATCTTTATTTCCGGTTTTCTCTCCTCTCCCGAGGAGGATGTGCTGGAGGAATGCCGCCTCAAAGGCATCGATGTGACGGCCACACGAAAAAAACAGATTCATCGGTATCCCGCCCCGGGGTGGGATTTTGGGAGCCCCCGGTGGATTTTGGGGCTTCTTTTCATCGCTCAAACGCTTCATCCGCAACGGTGTTCCTGGAATATGGAGGAAGAGGCGGGGGATTTTTATCGGCGTTTTTATAACTCTCCCTGGGAGCCCCAAAAAATCAACCGCTCCTTCGCCTGGCCTCATGGAGAGTGGCACTGGAGGAATTGACAGACGCCGGAGGGTGGAGCGTCCACGATCGGCCTTATAGGGGTTTTCGGGATTGCCCGAGGGCGTGGCATCGGCATTTCCATGCAGTGCCCGTAGTTTTCAGGCCGGATAAAACACCGGCTCCCCCCCACGTTTTGCAATGTCACGATACGTGCGAGGGAGCCGGATTATTGTCCCAAACTTCAAATCGGGGGTTCCGTTACGATATCAAGGCCCCGGATGTCTAGAAATACTTACCCACCAGCTCCTGGTAGGAGCCGTCTTCCTTCATCTCGTCCAGTACCTTCTGCATGGCTTCGAGAAGAGCCGGGTCCGTGTCCTTGTGGAAGGCGTAGTAGAGGGAGCTTTCGCTCATGGTCCACACGGATTCATATTCGTCGGGGTTGAATCCCGCCTCGGCGAGCTGGATTTTTGCGGCCTGTTCGCCGTATACCCAGATGTCGATACGTCCGGCGTTGAGCTTCTTGATATTCGGCTCGTTATTCGGCGCCCGGTCGATGTTCTTGATGCCGAAAGACTGGGCAAGCTGGTCTCCCGTGTCGTCCCGGATAACTCCCGCCCGGAGATCCACGAGATCCTCCGGGGAGTTCACCTGGAAATCCCTCTTTTTGAGGGCGATGGCGTTGAAGGTGTTCGTGTAGATGGGGCCCACCCAGGCGAACATGTTCTCCCGCTCTTCGGAACGGTTGGTGGAGAAGAGGCAGGTGCCGGGCTTGTTCTGGGCGTCATTGTAGCCCCGGGCCCAGGGAACCACCTGAATGTCCTTCACGGTGGTGGAGGCTCCCATTCTTTCGAGAACAACTCCCAGAATGTCCACCGCCAGCCCCGTGGGGGTGCCTTCCTTATCCGTCATATTGTAGGGCGGATATTCCTCGGTGAGATAGGTGATATCATCCGCCGTCAACGCCCAGGCACTTACGGAGAAAAGACACAGCCCTACCACCAGCAACGCTTTGAGCAACTTCATCGATACATCCCTCCTGAAATAGTTTTGGAAAACCTCCCAAAAAAACCCTTGCCACACCACATGGCCACACACGCTTTCGTTGTGTTTCCACAACGTCTCGATGATACCAATTTTATTGAAACAGTCAATCTCTTGGTATCTTCCAAAAAGCATTTTCTTTCCGGAATGGAGCGGAGGGAAGCTGTGTCTCAAGGCCTATTCCGGAACATCGTTCTCGGGATCCATGCAGGGAACGCTGTTTTCGTCGAGGAGCTCGTTGATCTGTCCAAAAATTTTCTTCATTTCCGGAGAAAGATGTTTGCTCCCGCACCGCCGGAGAAGATCTCCCCGGCGAAAGGCCTGAAATACCGAATCCATCTCTTCCAGGGGTTCCATAAAGTTATGTTTCAGGCTTCTGATGAAGATCATGCCTACCGTAAACATGGCGGTGGCCATGAAGACGATCCCCCATGCCCCAGCGCTGCCGAATTGCCGTGCCCGTTTATCTGCGGCGATCATGGCGCCTCGATTTATGGCGCTCAGCCGAGTGATGGCCAATACGGTTTTTTCCGTGGCTTCGGGATCTCCCTGGAAGGCTTTCGGATATGCCCGGCTGATGGCTTCGAGAGCGGAGGGTTCGTCACTTTCGGTGATATTGTTCCGGGCCCTCTCGAAGGCTTCGGTGAAGCCCCGGCGGAGGTCTTCGGTTTCCGCCATTCGCCGCCCTGCCAGAACCAGGGATTCCAGCATTTCTTCGCAGGCGTGAAGAGATCGCTCGTTTTGTTCGATAATGCGTTCGATGGCGGGGGCCATGCGCATGAAGATCCAGATGGAGCCGAGGGCCATGAGGATATTGAGAAGTATCAGGATCCAGGCTCCGAGAAGAACCGTGCGGGTATGTCTCATGAGCCGTATTCCTTGACGAGCTTGGGAATGGCCTCTTCGGTGGAGACGATAATCAGGGTGTCTTCCTCGTGCAGAGGATCCTGGGGCGAGGGGTGCCGAATCTTTCCCCGGGCTCCCCGGCGGAGGCCCACCACGGTGATGCCGAATCTTTTGGGAAGGGCGAGCTCCACAAGATTTTTCCCCGCCATGGATGGCTGGATGGCGATTTCCGTAAGGTGCAGATCGTCGCCGATATTGGTATCCACGATAACGTTTTTGTATATGAGGCGGTTCGCGAATCGCTTTCCGAACTCCTGTTCCGGATTGATGATCTGATGAGCCCCCACCAGTTGGAGAATGCGGCGGTGCATGGCATCGTTCGCCCGGGCGATTACCAGGGGAGATCCCATCTGGCGCAGCATGGCGGTGCAGATGATGGAGGCTTCTCTCGAATCCTCTCCTATGGCGCAGACCGAGGAGTCCCGTTTTCCCGGTTCGAGCTTTGCCAGTTCTCCTTCGTCCGTGGCATCCATGGCCACCGCTTCGGTGACGAAGGCGGAAGCTTCTTCCACCAGGTGTTTCCGTTTGTCCACCCCAAGAACTTCCACGTCTTTTTCCGAGAGCGCCCGGGCGAGGGACATGCCGAATTGCCCGAGTCCTATGATGAGAACCTGTTGAGACATGTGCATACAGCTCCTTTTTTCACGTCGTTCATGGCAGGACGGTGCATGTTTGGATACGATTTTCAGAAAGAGGGTGGATCAGGTTAAGGATATTTTCGCATCCGGACAGGAAGAGCCCGAAGAGGGCTGTTCTTCCCGAAGCAGCATAAAGAACGTCATGGGGCCTATGCGCCCCGCAAACATGGCGAGAATGACGATGACCTTGCCGATTTCGTCGAGAAGGGCGGTGGCTCCCGTGGAAAGCCCCACGGTGCCGAGGGCCGAAGTGGCCTCGAAGATGAGATCTCTCGAAAGGATTTGCTGCGTGGTTTCAAGCATGGTTACGATTATAATCCAGAGCAGGGCCCCCGCAAAGAGGATGGTGATGGCCCGAAAAACGGTGCTTCCCCGGATGCGCCGATTGCGCACGACAATTTCATTTTTTCCGGTGACGTTGGCCCGGAAGGTCAGCGCGAGAACTCCCAGAGTGGTGGTTTTGATTCCTCCCGCGGTGCCCCCGGGGCTTCCTCCGATGAACATGAAAAGGATCATCACGAGAAATGTGGGGCCCCCGATATGCGTGATATCTACGGAATTGAAACCCGCAGTCCGCAGCGTAACGGACTGGAACCAGGCGTTATGGATCTTCGCCCCCCAGGAGAGCCCTTCCAGGATGCCGGACCATTCGAAGACCAGAATGAAGAGGGTGCCCGAAAGAAGAAGGATCAGGGTAGTGACGAGAGCGATCCGGGCATGCAGAGGAATGGGTTTTCCCGCGAGCCACCGGGGAACGAGAAGACTTGTGGCGGGGGCCAGTCCTCCGGAGATGATGAGAGCTCCCACCACGTGGAGGATGAAAAAGTTGCCGTTGTAGGAAATCAGGCTGTCGCTCTGCAGGGAGAAGCCGGCGTTGCAGAAGGCGGAAACTGCCGTGAAGATCCCCCGCCACAGGGCCTGGAAAAAGGGCTCCCCTCCGAGAAAGAAGGCCCCCCATAAAAGGATGGCTCCCAAGCTTTCCGCAACCAGGGTGAACTTCAGAATGATTCCGAGAGAACCCAGAAGCCCCCGGTGGTCCGTGTCGGTCATGGAGATCAGCAGGCGTTCCTGTTTCAGGCTGAACCGGCGTCCCATGGCATGGAGCGCCACGGTGGTGATGCTCATGATGCCGAGCCCTCCAAGCTGGATGAGAAGAAGAATGGCGCACTGTCCGAAAAGGGTGAAGTCCTGGGGGGTATCCAGCACGATAAGCCCGGTGACGCAGACCGCACTTACCGAGGTGAATGCCGCATCCACCAGATTGAGGGTGCCGCTTCGGGTCGATGGGGGAAGCAGAAGCAGGAAAGTGCCTGCCAGGCACAGCCCGAGGAAGGAGATAAGGAGCATTCGGGCGGGATGGTTGAGCACCGTATCCCACCAGGGTTCCTTTTTTGAGGAAAATCCTCCGTTTCGAGAGAGAACGAGCAGGCATGCGGCGCTTGCGAAGAGGGTGAACCCCGGAACGCTTCGGGGATGCGGGATGAGAAAAGCCACCCCCAGCGAGACCATGCTCCCCAGGACCAGGAGAAGATTCTTCTTCGACCTGTTCTGCAGGGCCCAATAGAGAAGAAGAGCTTGGGCGATAAGGAATGATGCGGCTATGACGTAAGAGGAAAGATACGATGCGGCGGTGCCCAAAAGAACGTTCCAGAGCAGAAGAGCCGGTACCATCAGTAACCCCCACCAGGCTCGCTGAAAGCTGCGATCCCGGCGCTGTTGCCTGGGGGGATGCTTCTGTTCCACGGAAAAATCGAGAAAGAAAAACCCCAGCCCTATGAGCAGAGTGGTGGCGGCGAGAGCGATAAAGGGATTGTTCGCGATATACGGCAGGGCGGCGCCGTAACTTCCTCCCAGGGCAAGAAACGCGCACAGTTTTCCCGCCAGGGGTTTGCGGATAATCGTGAGGGCGCAGAAAAAACAGGCCGCTCCCGCACAGAGAGAGAGCAGCAGCTGCCAGGAGGAGAATTCCGAAGAGGTTTTCTCCATGCAGAGAAAAAGAAGGGGCAGAGGAGAGAGAACCAGAAGAGCTCCTTCGATACCCCGGTGCGGTATGGTGGCTTGGGTGCCCATGACAGGTTCGTGCCGCCCCTATTCCAGCCGGGAGAGGGCTTCCCGGGCCCCCTCGTGGCCTTTGGCGGCGGCCTTTCGGTACCAGGACACCGCGGTATCCCGGTTTGCGGTTACCCCCGTACCGTGTTCGTAGATCTTTCCCAGGTTGAACATGCCATACTCGTTTCCGTGATCCGCCGCCTTCCGGTACCAGTGGAGAGCCTTCCGAAAATCTCGGGGAACCCCTTCTCCGGTTTCATGAAGGCGTCCCAAATTGTTTTCCGCCGCCGCATATCCCTGATTCGCCGCCCTTTCGTACCACCGGGCCGCCTCGGCATAGCTCTGGGGTACTCCCCGGCCTTTTTCGTACATCCATCCCAGGCTGAACTCTCCCCGGGAATGACCCTGCTCCGCCGCCTTCCGATACCAGAAAACCGCTTGATCGTAGCTCTGAGCTACTCCGTGGCCGGTTTCGTACATATATCCCAGGTTGCACTGTCCCCGGGGATATCCCTGTTCCGCCGCCTTGCGGTACCAGGAAACCGCTTTTTCGTAATCCCGGGGCACTCCCCGCCCGGCCTCGTAGAAATATCCCAGATTGGCCTGTCCCGCGGGAGAGCCTCCATGGGCTCCCTTGAGATACCATTCCAGGGCATCCTCCAGGCTTTGGGGTACCCCGAGTCCTTTCTCATAAAAATAACCAAGGTTCGTTCGGGCGTCCGCATGTCCGAGCTCCGCCGCTTTACGGTACCAGGCCGCAGCCTGGGCATAGTCCTGGGGTTTGCCCTTCCGGCCGTAGGAAAAATCTTTTGCCATCTCGAACATTTCCTGGGGAGACATGGAGGGAGTGACTCCAGGTTTGGGGGGATCCAGAAAGAGAGGCGGTGTTTGGGTGCCGGGAGCCGGGGCGGGAACCGGAGGCTTGGAGGAGGGCTCTTTTTCCTGCCGTAAGGCCAGGTAGTCCTCCTTGTACGAGGAGAATTTTGCGGGGTCGATGCGGTGCAGCACTCCCCGGGCATAGGTGCTTCCCCGGTTTGCGGCTTCCTTGAGAAGAGAGAAGGCCCTTCCCGAATTCTTTTCGGTTCCCCAGCCGTGGTAGATGCACTCGCCGAGTCGTGCGGAAGCTTCCACATGGCCTGCCCGGCTGGCCTCCTGCCAGTACCGCACCGCTTCGGCATGATTTCCCTCTTGAAAGGCTTGGACTCCTTGGGAAAAGCTCTTCTGGGGATCTATCGGCACCGGAGTCGCCGTGGGAGGTGCGGGTTTGGGGGTCGGCACGGCGGGTTGTGCCGCCGGCGTGGGGGCGGCGGTTAGGGAGAGCAGTTCCGGAGCAGCCTCGGCGATGCCCTTTTTGTGAAGGGTGGTGGCGATCTGGGCTCCCAGATCCCCCAGAGCGTAGTAGAGCCCCTCCACACCCTTCTTGCTGGTCACCTCGAAGGCTTCCAGGACAAGGCTTCGCTGTACGTCCACCAACCGGGCGGTAAGGAAGAGAATGCTTCCCATGGCGTTTACCGAGCCCAACACCACGTAATCCGCCCCGGCGATCTTGCCGATCTCGATGGCGGTGCTTTCGTCCACCAGGGGAGAGTACTGGAGTTCGTGTTCCTTGGCCAAATTCCCGAACTGGGTGCGCTCCACCACGGAAACCCGAGAGCTTCGAACCACCACGTTCTGTACCCGCTCCGAGGCGGAGATCCCGAGATCCTTGTCCAGATCCCTGCCGTTTACCTGAAATTCCAGAAAGGCGATGCGGGTTTCCGCGGCATGAGCCGGAGCCGGAAGGCATGCCAGAATCAGGAGAAGAAGGAGAAAAGCCCCTCGTGCCATGACTCCGGCGTGGGGATCATGGTACGGAGAGAGGGCAGGAGGGAGTGCCTGAAAAGTTTCGGGGTCTCTCCTCAGCGGGTTCCGCATGAAATACCACCTCGTTCTGTAAAGTGGAGAAGAAGCGCCCTCCGGGTTCGGGGTATCGTTGGTCTGCCACAGGAAGATTTCAAAGAGAAGAGGGCTTTTTCAAATCCAGACATCGGGAGTTTTCCGATGTCCGCAAAAAATTATACAGGAAAAAGCGGGTTTCTTCAGGCGGTCTTCCATGTCTCTCCGGAATCGTATTCATTTCGGAAGGAACTCGGAGAAAAGAAGCCCCCCGGAGAGGCCCATAAGAGGGTCTCTCCGGGGGGCGGGTGGTGTGAGGCGTGAAGAGAGGTTTTAGAAGAAGAAGTGGTTTACCCCGATGAGGATGAGAGCTCCGCAGACGGGGATCAGGGCGGTGGCGGGGGTCCAGGTTTTGAGGCTGGTCTTGACGTCCATGCCGGAGAAGTTGGTGACCACCCAGAAGTAGCTGTCGTTGGGATAGGAAATGAACATGGCGGTGGTGCAGACTGCCAGGGCAGCCATAAGAGGATCCAGGCCCAGGGTGCTCAGCATGGGGGCCAGAATGGAACCGCTGGTGATCATGGCCACCGTGCCGGATCCCTGGGGAATGCGGATCATGGCTCCCATGAGTAGGGGAACGAGAATGGCGGGGATGTGAAGGCTGAGAATGTATTCCGCCATGACGTTGCCGATGCCGGTAACCCGGATAACGTTCCCCAGGGCGCCTCCGGCGCCGGTGACGAGAAGAATGAGTCCCGCATCCGCCATGGCGCTCTGCATGATCTTGAGGCACTCTTCCCGGGGGCGGCTGCTATTGAGGCCGTACACGCTGAGAAGGACGCCGATGAAGACCGCCACGATGGGATGCCCGAAGAGGTGCACCACGGACATGGCGGTGCATTCCGGAGCTCCCAGGGCGTTGCAGATGGTGTTCAGCAGAATCAGGACGATGGGTATCACGATGGGGGCGAAGGACATCCCCGTGCCGGGAAGATTTCCCGAGTCCAGGGTGTCGAGAAAGACGGAGTCGTCGATGGATTTGCCCTGGCTGTACTGCTCCATGATATGCTGCACCTTGTTTTTGGCTTCTTCATTCATGCCCGTATAGTCCGGTTCCAGAATGAGTTCGGGATGTTTGCTGCCCACGTAGCGGAAGTAGAGTATGGAGATGAGAAAGAGGGGGATGGAGAGAAGAATGCCCCCGAGGATCATGAGCCCCAGATCCACGTTGAAAAATCCCGCCACCGCGAGAGGCCCCGGCGTGGGGGGAACCAGGAAGTGGGTGATGTAGAGTCCCATGCCGAGGATACCTCCCAGGCCCACCATGGATTTTCGGGTAATCCGGGAAAATTCCTTGGCCAGCTGGGAGAGAATGACGAATCCGGAGTCGCAGAAGACCGGCACGGAGACGAAAAGTCCCGTAAGGCCCACCACCACGTCCGCCCGCTTGATTCCCACCAGGCGAAGAATGGCCACCGCCATCTTCTTGGCTCCCCCGCTTTCCTCCATGAGTTTTCCCATGATGCAGCCGAAGCCGATGATAACACCGATGCTTCCGAGGGTGCCGCCGAAGCCTCCCGTTACGGCTTTCAGAGTCTCTTCGATGGAAAGTTTCGAAAGAAGCCCCATGATCACCGAGGTGATGATAAGGGCGGGGAAGGCGTGAATCTTGGTCCGGATAATGAGGAAGAGAAGAAAAACGATACCTACTCCCAGAGCGATACATGACATCATAAGGTTGTGCCCCCTTTGATAGACGAATGGAATGGTTTCCCCCCACCGGGGGACGGGAGAGCCCTCTCCGGGGCCTCCCGGTTTGATATGCGGCGTATCCGCAGGTTTTCCGAAAAGTTCTCGGAGCGGTTTGTCTCGAAGCGTGGCGCCATGGCGACTCCAAGCCGGAGTTACAAGGCTCTCCGTTTGTACAACCGCTCTAAATCACCGGCCCGAGACAGTAGATGTCCAGGGAGCGGGTGTACTTGATGGCCTCTCCCTTGGTGCGCTCTCCGTTGGCTACCCGGAGAAGCTTTTCCAGGGTTTCCTCTCCCACGTCCTTCAGGGATTTCTCCCCGGTTACCATGGTTCCCGCGTTGATGTCCATGTCGTTGATCATGTGATTGAAGGTGTTGGGATTGCCGCAGATCTTGATAACCGGTACGAGAGGAAAGCCCTGAGGGGCCCCCCGACCGGTGGAGAAGCAGATGATGCTCGCTCCCGCGATGGCCATGGCGGTGAGCACTTCGATCTCCCGCCCCGGGGTGTCCTTGATCCAGAGCCCTTTACAGGAGGGAATTCCCGTATAGGAGAGAACTCCCTCGATGGTCTTGGTGCCGGATTTCACGATGGCTCCGAGAGACTTTTCCTCGATGGTGGAGAGTCCTCCCTCGATGTTTCCGGGCGTGGGCTGGCCCTTGCGCATATCCACCCCCACCGCCTTGGCACGATCTTCCATTTCGTTTACAATGCGGGCGATATCAGCGGCCACTTCAGGAGTTCGCGCCCGACGCTGCAAGATATGTTCCGCTCCGATAAACTCCGTGGTTTCCCCAAAAACCACGGTGCCTCCTTGTTCCACGAGCCGATCCGTAACGTATCCGATCACCGGGTTCGAAGCCACTCCCGAGGTCGTATCCGAGGCACCGCACTTGATGCCCATGGTAAGGCCGCTGATATCCACTTCTTTCCGGAGAATTCCGGAAATCTCCAGGGAGAGCTTCTGAGCGAGGTCCGTTCCCTGCTGGATGGCCTTGCTCATGCCTCCCACTTCCTGGATGTTCACCCGCTCCACGGGTTTTCCCGTTTTGCGGAGTTCCGCCTCCAGGCGATCCGTATCCACTCCCTCACAGCCCAGGCTGACGATGAGCACCGCCCCGGCGTTGGGATTTTTCCCTATGCCGATGAGGGCTTCGGTGACCCGCTCCAGGTCCGGAGGAGTCTGGCAGCACCCCTGATGATGCAGTACCGCCTGGGTGCCCTCCACCTGCCGGGCGATATCCTCCGCCACTTCGTTGGCGCAAACCACCGAGGGAAGAATAGCCACATAGTTCCGTACCCCTACGCTGCCGTCGGGGCGCACATATCCGTAGTATTTCATTCGTTCTTCGAGCCCCTTCCTACTTTTTCCAGTCGCCCCGTCCCCGGGCGCTTTCCACGTTGTGCACGTGCACGTACTCTCCCGGAGCGATATCCTTCGAGGCAATGCCGATGGCTTCGCCGTACTTCATCACCCGTTCCCCCACGGCTATGGGGGCGATGGCGATCTTGTGGCCGAAGGGAATGTCCTCTCCCACGGTGTGGGATGTAACAGCTCCCTCGGGATTCGTCACCTCCACCCGCATGCCTCGGGAGGCTCCGGAGCCGAATACCGTGGCCACGTTATCCTTTTCGTGATTCTGCAAGCCCTTGCTCGTTTCCTGCATCATTCTCAAACCTCCTTCCGTCCTCAGATTTGCGAATCTCCCACGATAACCGCCACACCGTCGGGAATTACCGTTACCGAGGCATCTGCTCCCTTTATTTGAAAGGCCAGATCCAGGGCTTCCCGAGGAGTTTTCGCGGGAAGAAATCCCATCTTCCGGAGAATTTCCGGATCCAGCTCGCTTACCAGAATGATTTGGTGATCCAGCATGATCTTGGCGAAAATCTGGTTGCACCACTGCTCGGAGATGGTTTCTTCGTCCGAGAGGGAAAGGAGGTAGTCCATCATCTTGCGGGGGGATCCCATGAGCATGAGACGTTCGAAATTCTCTCCTCCCATGCCCTCGGCGCAGGCCGCCACGGCGATGATAATCCCTCCGGGATTGGCGCACTCCCTGGCGGTGGCGATGGATTTGGGAGCCTGGTAGAGATTCTGGTCCAGAGGATAGCCCCCGTTGGAGGTCATAACGATATCCGCCGTTGCCGGAGGGGTGCCGCAGAGCTCCCAGACCTTCCGACAGCCTTCCAGATGGGCTTTTTCCACATCCCCCGCCACGGCGTGGATAATTTTCTTCTCCTCGTCCTGGAGCACGTTCAGAATGAAGTCCACCCCCGCCTCCCGGGCGGCGTAGACCATGTCTTCGTGGATGGGATTGCCGCTGAGAACTCCCGTTTTTGCCAGGGGATGAGCGATGGCCCGGGCGGAGTGGTTGGCGTTCACCGTCTCTCGGGAGGAGATTCCCGGAAGAATGCTCTTGCGGCCCCCGGAAAAACCCGCAAAGAAATGGGGTTCGATGAAGCCCTCGCAGACCAGGAGATCCGCTTCTACCGCCAGGCGGTTGATGCTGCAGGGACATCCCGAGGGAAGCTGGCCGATGGGCACCATTTCGTGGGTGCGTTCCACGTTGTGTACCACGATCCGTTCCTTTTCGGCGATCTCTCTGCCGAAGCGCTGGAGAATTTCCTCCCGGGTGGTTTCCCGGTGCAGCCCCGTGGCGATGAGAATGGTGATGGTGGCGTCGGGATTGCCCGCGCGAATTTCTCTCAAAAGGATGGGGAGGGTGATATGGCTGGGTACCGCCCGGGTATGGTCGCTGGTGATCAGGGTTATCTTGGTTTTGTCTGCCGCAAGATGCCGCAGCTTGGGGGTTCCCAGGGGATTTTCCAGGGCGTCCAGCACCATCTGCTCCTCGGTCTGCCGCCGGGGAGGCATCTTTTTGGGTACCAGAAGGGCCTTGAGATTTTTTCGGGGTACTTCAAGCTCCAGAGAGCTCTTGTGATAGGGAAAGGAAACGGAAACCGTCATGCGGAACAGCCCCTCTCGTGTACAGAGTTTCCCAGAGGACCGTTCTGCTCTTCCTGCATCCGGCTTTCCAGCACCGCGTTAGCGGTCTCCCGGGTGTTTTTTAGGTGGTAAACCATCTTTTCCTCCGCCAGATCCGGCTCTCCGTCCAGAATGGCCTCCACCACCGCCCGATGACATTCGATGGTCATCTCCACCTGGCCGGGCCAGGTGAGGGCATCGTGGCTGTAGCCGAAGAGGGTTTCCCGAATGGTCTGGAGCATTTGCACCAGAGCCCGGTTATGGGTGGCCTCGGCGATGGCCAGATGAAGCCGGAAATCCCAATCCAGAAAGGCTTCGGGGTCGTCCCGATAGGTAAGCCCCTCTTCGAAAACCTCCCGGATTTTTTCCCGATCCTTTTCGGTGCCCCGCACCGCCGCAAGGCGCACCGTCTGGGATTCGAGAATTTCCCGGGCCTCCATGGATTCCCGGATGGAAAACTTGCGTTCCATGCAGGAGTAGCGGTACTGGTCTGCCGGAGCCAGGAGGGAAGGTTCCTTGAGAAAGCACCCCTCTCCCACGCGGATTTCCACGAACCCCATGTACTGGAGGGCCTTCATGGCCTCCCGTACCGAGGAGCGGCTTACGCTGAACATCTGAGCCAAAGCCCGTTCCGAAGGGAGCTTTTCTCCCGGCAGGAGCTCCCCCGCAGTAATCTTGTGCTGGATTTCCTCGATAATGGTTTCGGGAACCGAGTTTTTTACGATTTTTTCGAACATCCTTGTCACCTTTCACCTTTCTCGAACGGAACTGTTCGCCAAGAGAAAACGGATTCTCTGGTAAGAGGTCCGACCACCTGACATCCTACCGATAAATTTTCCTGTTGTCAATATAGGAAAAGCCCCTTGGCAAAGCGAGAAAAATTTTCAGCACCCTGCGTTGGAATTGCCTGGGAAAAGAGTTTCCGTGTTTCGAAAGAGCCCGCGATTTTGTACCGAATCCGCCGGGGATCGGAAGTATGCTATTCTCATGGGGTGTTTCTTTTTTTCGCGCGATTGATCTTTTGAACACAAGGAGATGAACAAGCCCGTGAATACACCGGAAAACTCCCAGAAGGCCCTTCAGGAATATCGACGGCGCATCTGCCAGGCCATGAACTTTATCGAGGAACATCTGGAAGAGAACCCTTCCCTGGAGGAGGTTGCCCGGGCGGCTTCCTTTTCCAAGTACCACTTTCATCGTATTTTCAAAAACCTCACCGGGGAGAGCGTGGGGGAGTTTGCCCGGCGTCTGCGGTTGGAAAAAGCGGCCTGTATGCTTCGTTTTTCCCCCCGGGCTTCGGTGACCGAAGTAGCTCACCGATACGGTTTCTCCAGTTCTCAGAACTTTGCCCGGGCCTTTCGGAAACACTTCGATTATTCCCCCTCGGAGTTCCGGGAGCAGCTCCGCAAGAAAGGAATCATGGAAGGCAACGAACGAAACGGCTTCGGGGAAGAGGAGGGATATGCTGGTTGGTATCATATCTCGGTTCCCGAAAGGAGCAGTATCATGGCGATGAATGTGGACGTACGGGAGATGCCCTCCTATTCCGTAGCCTATGTGCGTAATATGGGGCCCTACGGCCCGGAGGGATGCGGCGGCGCTTTTCAGAAGCTCATGGAATGGGCGGCCCCTCGGGGTTTTACGGGGAAAGGATCCATTTTTTTCGGTATCTGCATGGATGATCCGGACATTACGCCTCCGGAGAAATGCCGTTATGATGCCTGCGTGATGGTTCCCGAAGGTACGCCTGTGGAGGGGGATGTGGGATTTCAGATCATCCCCGGAGGTCTTTACGGAGTATATCGAAAGGCCGTGGGTTCCGGAGAATATACCGAGGCCTGGCAAGAGCTTATCGGAAACTGGCTCCCCCAGAGCGGCTATGAACCCGACGCCCGGCCCTTTTACGAGCGGTACGTCATGGAAGACGACTCGGTGAGCTGCGAGGGCATGCCGGTGGATTTCTGCGCCGCCTTGACTCCCTTGTCCTAGGGGAGAATTCTCGGAGATTTTTCCGGACTCCGCCACAAAAGCTTTCTCCGTCGCCACATCGGGGAAGGGCCCTTGAGGGCTCTTCCCCGATGTGTATATGTGCCGTGACGAAGGCCAGGGATTGGGGGATAATTTTTTCAGGAGAGTCCGAAATCCGGCCTCCGGTGTATGCCGAGAGAGAGCGAGGTGGTGTACGTGAGAGAGCGTGAGAGGTCTTCCCCTCCGGCGGTGATCATGGAGAACCTTTCCGTGGCCTATGGAGAACGGGAGATTCTGCACGGCTTCAACCTGGAGGTGTGTTCGGGAGAGAGGGTTCTGCTCAGCGGTCCTTCGGGATCCGGAAAATCCACGGTGCTGCACTGCGTGCTGGGACTTGTGGTGCCTCGGGAGGGAACCGTCATGATTTGGGGAGAGCCCGTGGATTCATCCAGCGTGTGGAAGGCCCGGCTTCACCTGGGCTATGTCCCTCAGGAGCCGGATCTCGGAAAGGGAACGGTGCGGCAGGTGCTTGAGGCTCCGTTTTCCTTTCGGGCCAATGAAAGGCTGCGGGGAAATTTGGAGAAAATTCCCGCATGGTTGGATAGGTTCGATCTTCCAGTGCACCTCCTTGATAAGGAGGCATCTACTCTTTCGGGAGGTGAAAAACAGCGGGTGGCGTTGATTTCGGCGATTCTTCTCGAACGCTCCGTGGTGCTTCTGGACGAAGCCTCGTCAGCCCTGGATCAGGATAACAAGCGGAGGGTGGCTGAATATTTTCGAGAAGCCCCGGATCTTACGGTTCTGGCGGTTTCACATGATGCGGAATGGGCGGATTTTACCACTCGCACCGTTTCCCTTGCCCTCATGAAGAAGGGGGGGCCGAAATGAACGGCATTATCGATATTACTCCCTGGCAGCTTGCGGGGGGCTATCTTCTCCTGCTCATTCCACTGTCGATCTTCCTCTTTCAACGGGTTCCCATGGTCAGGGAGGCGGGTATCGCCGTTATCCGGATGACGATACAGCTTCTTTTCGTGGGATTGTATCTGCAGGTGGTCTTTCGACTGAACAATCCCTGGCTGAACCTCGCCTGGGTGGGAATTATGGTGGGAGTGGCGGATTTTTCCATTGTCCGGGGCTGCGGCCTGAGGCTTTCCCGGTTCGTCTCTCCCGTCTTTATCGCTCTGGCCGCAGGAACTCTGGTGCCTGTTTTCGTCTTCATGGGGGCCATTCTTCAGAGATCCAACTGCCTGGATGCCCAATACGTGATTCCCCTTTGGGGAATGGTGCTCGGCAACTGCCTGCGGGCGGATATTATCGGCCTCAGGAATTTTTACGAGTCCCTGAAAAGAGACGAAAAGATCTATCATCAGAGCCTTGCCCAGGGGGCTACGCTTCGAGAGGCCCTTGATCCCTACATGCGGGGGGCTCTTCAGGCTTCCCTGCTTCCTACGATAGCTTCCATGGCCACCATCGGCCTGGTTGCCCTGCCGGGAATGATGACCGGAGTCATCCTCGCGGGAGTGAACCCTCTGACGGCCATTTCATACCAGATCGCCATCATGATTGCCATTTTCTCCGGCACGGCTCTCACGGTCTTTCTGGCCCTCTGGCTCACCTTGCGAAAGAGCTTTGATGCCTACGGCCTCCTCGATACGAGGGTTTCTCATAAAAAATGAGAGCCCCGGAAAGGGGAATGGGATTTTAAGGGTTCCGAACTCACGGCAGCATTCCGCTTCGGCCACATGCTGCCGGTTGAATTTTTCAAAATTCCTTGATTTTTTTACGCATAACACGTTCATTCTTCCGGGCTTTTATAAACGTGAACATGTGGTGGGGCTGAAATTTTTTTGTAAATGCGCAATGGGGATTTTCTTGACAACCCACGAATGCTTTAGTATAAAAAACCGATATCTTAGTGCTGTATACCATGGTTTAGAGCGCCCCGAAAGCAGAGGTGCCGGAGATGTTTCCGGCGAGATGATGAGGAGGTTAGTTCAGTTGAGCATTCAGTTGGGTATTCTTATAGCGTATATCGCTCTTCTTTTCGCGGTTTCTTTCAAGGCTTTGAAGATGCAGCAGCAGGGAGAGGCCAAGGGGGCCATGGCCTATCTCCTGGCGGGGCGCAATCTGCCTCCCGTGCTTGTGGCGGCCATGCTTGCGGGGCTTGCCATAGGAGGCGCCTCCACCGTGGGAGTGGCCCAGAACGCCTATACCCGGGGCCTTTCCGCCGGGTGGTACAACGCCGCCTGGGGCGTGGCGGGCATTCTGGTGGGAGTTGTGGCGGCGGGATATTTCCGCCGTATGAACGTGCGTACGGTGCCGGAGATGATGGGGCGCATGTTCGGCCCCGGAGCCCGGGTACTCGGCGCGGTGGCCCAGCTTCTCATCCAGATGGTGATCACCTCTCTCCAGTACGTGGCGGGGGGCGCGGTGCTCACGGCGCTGCTGCCGGAGATTTTCACCTTTCAGACAGGCATGATCGCTACGGCGGTGATTTTTATCGGTGTGACCCTTGTGGGAGGGTATCTCGCGGGAGGGCTCGCCAACGTGATCAACGTGGTGGTTATCTACGTGGGTATTGGGGCGGCTCTTTACAGTGCTTCCAACGCATTTGGCGGCATGGAGACCATCCTTGCCCAGCTTCCTCCTTCGGATAGCTGGATGAGCTGGACCTCCGGCATGGGAATAGCCGTGGTGGTGGCCTGGATGGTGGTTATGATCACCCAGGGCTTTTCCGTACAGGCCATCAACCAGATCGCCTTCGCCGCCCGGGATGAGCGTTCCGCCCGGTGGGGTTTCATTTTCGGAGGCATTGCCATTCTTCCCGTGGGTTTCCTCTGCGCCCTTTTCGGCATTATCGCGGCGGCACAGTTTCCCGGACTGGAGAACTCCGCCATGGCTCTTCCCAAGATCGTGACCCATGTAAGCCCTCTGGTGGGAGGTCTTTTTCTTGCGGGGCTCTGGGCGGCGGACATCTCCACCGCCGTGGGGCTTCTTCTCGGAAGCTCCACCTTGGTGCTGGAGGATATTCTCAAACCCATACTCCACCAGGGCAGGGAGATGGATCCCAAGCTCGAAATCTTCTATTCCCGCCTCAGCGTCCTCCTGGTGAGCGTGCTTACCTTCTTTCTGGCCCTTACGGTGGTGGGAATCCTTCAGGCCATCACCTCCGCCCTGGCGGTAACGGCTTCCTTCACGCTGCTCATTTTGGCGAATCTTTTTCTGCCCAAGCTGTGCAAAAAGATCTGCGGGTTCTGGACCATCCTGGTCTCCCTTCTCGTATGGGGAGCCTGGAGCCTTTTCCCCGAGACTCACGTGGTCTCTCACGTGGTCTATCTCGTATGGCCCGCATGCATCATAACCTTTATCATCACCTCTCTCCTGGGCAAGGAGCCCGCAGGGTCGATTTTCGAAAAATAGCGGTTTGGAAAGTGTTACAAGAGAAATAACGAAGGAGGCGGGCTTGCCCGTCTTCTGTAAGGAGGAACACATTTTATGCATACCGTAACCTACGACGCTCTTTTTCGGCATACCATGGAAATTCTGGAGAAGGGGCTCGGCTATCCCCGGCCCCAGGCGGAGACCACCGCCTGGGTGCTTGTGGAGGCGGATGCCCGGGGAGTGCCTTCTCACGGAGTGGCCCGGCTTCAGTTCTATCGGCAGAACGTGAAGGGGGGATTCGCCTTTCCCGAAGCGGAGCCCGAGGTGGTACACGAGACGCCGGTTTCTCTCGTTATTGACGGACACTCCGGAGTGGGAGCCCACATCGCAAAGTTTGCCATGGATGCGTGCATTCGCAAGGCCTACGCTACGGGAACCTGCTCCTGCGTGGTGCGAAATTCCAACCACTACGGCATGGCGGGGCTCTGGGCGGAGCGGGCGGCTCAGGAGAAATGTCTCGGCATGGCCATGACGAACACCCGGAAGTGCTGCATCGTCACCTTCGGCAAGGAACGCCTTTTGGGAACGAATCCCATTGCGGTGGCGGTGCCCGGCCAGGGAGAGGAGATCTTTCTCCTCGATATGGCCACTCCCGTGGTGGCCCACGGCAAGGTGGAGGTCTACGACCGCCGGAAAAAACCCATGCCCCTGGGCTGGGCGGTGGACGAAACCGGAAAGACCACCGACGATGCATCTCACCTGGAGGAACTTTTCAAAGAAGAATCTCCCTGGGGAGGACACCTTTTCCTCGGAGGAGAGGGAGAGACCCTGGGAGGACACAAGGGGTACGGACTGGGACTCATGGTGGATCTCTTCTGCTCCGCCTTCTCCCTGGGGCGATGGAGCCCCCAAACCTTCCAGAATCCCGGCACGGGGAGCGGCATTACCCATTACTTCGCCGTCACCAGCCTGGATGTGTACGGAGATGCCGAGGGCATTCGCCGGGAAGTTTCCCGGATTCTCCAGGAGGTTCGTTCCAGCGCCAAGGCGGAGGGACAGGAGCGCATCTACATCCACGGAGAAAAGGAGTCGGAAAGCCGCCAACGCTCCCTGAAAGAAGGAATCTCTCTGGATGAAGCCACCTGGAAGATCCTCGGAGAGTATGCCCGGGAGTTCGGAGTGGCTCCTTTGACGGAATAGAGACCTCGCCTCCGAAAGAGCCTTGAAAAAACGCCGTTCTTCAAGAACGGCGTTTCCCGTAATGGTCAGCCTTTTTCGATGAATTGCAGGAAGGAGAAACATCATGCGGACCTATGACCTTCCCTATGGAAAAGATCTTCGAACACTTGAGCTTCCCTCATGGTGCGAACTCCTGGAGGTGCTGGATCTTCCTGCCCAGGAGGAGATTTCCGAAGAGGCGGTTATCCGCAGGGCCCTGGAAAGTCCCCTGGGTACCCCCAGGCTTCGGGAGATGGTGGCTCCCGGGGAATCCGTATGCGTGGTGGTTTCGGACATAACCCGGGCCTGGCAGCGCATGGGGGTCTATCTTCCCTATCTCGTGGAGGAGCTCGAAGCGGGAGGAGTTCGGGAGAAGGATATCCATTTTCTCTGTGCCACCGGAACCCATCGAGCTCAAACGAAAGAAGAGCACCGGCTCATTCTGGGGCCCCGGCTGGCGGATCGCTTTACCCTGACGGATCACGACTGCCGGGATGAAAGCTCGTTGGTTTTTCTCGGCACCACCAGCTTCGGCACTCCCGTAAAGCTGCACAAGCTGGCTCTGGAGTGCGATCGCCTGATTCTTACGGGGGTGGTGGCCTATCACGTCATGGCTGGCTGGGGCGGGGGGCGCAAGTCCGTACTGCCCGGCATAGCGGGATACGAGAGCATTCAGGCCAATCATGCCCTGGCGCTTTCTCCCGAGCGGGGAAAGGGCAGGAATTTTCAGGCCCGGTGCGGCAACTTCGAGAATAACCCGGTGCATCTGGATATGGTGGAGGGGTGCGCCATGGCGGAACCGGATTTTCTCCTCAACGTCATCATGGGGCCCCGGGGAATTGCAGCCGCCGTAAGCGGCCATTGGGAAAAGGCGTACCAGGAGGGAGTTCGCCTGGTGGATTCTCTGGATGGGGTTCCCATATCGAAACGGGGAGATCTTGTCATCGCCAGCGCCGGAGGGTACCCCAAGGATTTGCTCTTCTACCAGGCTTCCAAGGCCATTTTCAACGCCTCCGAGGCGGTGCGGGACGAGGGAGTGCTTATCGTTCTGGCGGAGTGTGCCGAGGGGCTCGGAAGCGAGGAGTTCCTGCACATGCTTACTGCCTATCCCGACGATATGGCGCGGGAGGATGCCCTGCGGGAACAGTTCTCCATAGCCCGTTACGTGGGATATCTTCTGCGGGAGTACACCTCCCGGTGTACGGTGATTCTCGTCTCCTCTCTGGATCCCCGGGGACTGGAAGGCTCGGGAATCACCGTCACTTCTTCTCTCGACAAAGCTCTGGAGCTGGCTCGTTCTCTGCTTCCCCGGGAGGCGGCCACCTACGTTCTTCCTCACGGAGGGTCTCTTTTTCCCAAAAACGGCTCTGCCTAAGGGATCGGAAGAGAGGGGAAGAGCTTCGCGTAAAGGCGGAGCTCCTCTTTTCTCAAACGTCTTGAGGCTTTTACGCGGTTTTTTTCGGAGCGTTCTTTTCATGGAGCGAAAGGAATTTTTCGGGTTTTTCGGAAAAATTCCCGCTTTTTTCTAACATTTAAAAATTCTTTTTTTTCGGTTTTTCAAGCACTTCCGGAGTATTTTCGGGGTGCTTTTTTGCGTTTCTTGTGTTATATATGGGAAAAAGAGCGGGGTTTGATGTTTTCTTTTGGCATATTTGCAGTAACCAGACTTTTTTGTGATATTATTTCAGCGTACCCTTCCGGAAATTGAAGGTCTTTTTTGCCGCTCTTCGAAAGAGGGGGCGGGCAGCCGGAAGCCCCGGAATCTCACCAAAAATTTTACCGGCCAGGGAATCGACTCTTTTGGATACGACATGACAGGGGGAGATGGAATGTTCAGAAGCATCGTTTCAAAACTGGGGATTCTTGTGGCGCTGAGCATGATAGTGCTTACGGGATCCATTCTCTATGCCACCTTGAGGGGTTGTCAGACCATGTCCCGCTCCGTGGAAAGCGTGGCGGAGACCATGCTGAACCAGGACATTGAAAACAAGAATATTCGGGATCGGGAGTCCGCCGAGGCTTACGGCAAGGCCATGTCTCATTATCTGGCCTGGATTGCGGCGGCTCCTCTGTGGAATTTCAACGAAGAGTCCCTTTCGGATTACGCCGCGGGAATGCTCGAGGTTCCCAACGTGGCCTATGCGGTGATCTACGATGACAGTGGTTCCGTCGCGGCGGGGGAGAAGAAGGAAACTCCCCAAATCAAGGCTTTCACCGAAAAGATCATTCACGGAGGCAAGGCCATCGGCACCGTGGAAATCGGATTGAACACCACCTATCTCGATGCGCTGGCCCGGGAAAATGAGACCACCAAGGCGAACCTGGTAACGTCGTTCAACAGCCAGGCGGCTGTGGTAAGTGCAGAAATCATTCGCAATATCGTCTTTATAGCTCTTGGCATTGTGGTTCTCGTTCTGCTGGTAAACATCTTCGGTCTTTTTCAGGTGGCTTCTCCTCTCCGCAAGATGACCGCCCTGGTGCGGGAGCTCGGCGAAGGAGAGGGAGATCTTACGGTGCGAACCAATATCCGTACCAGCGACGAGGTCGGCCGCCTGGGGAGCTCTCTGAACCAGTTCATGGAAAAGCTCTCCCGGCTTATCGTGGACGTTCTCGCCATCGCCCGAAAGCTGGGGGGAGATTCCGAAGATCTTTCGGAGCTTGCCCGGGAATCCATGGGGGCCATCGATCGGGTAAAATCCGCAGTGGAGCAGATCGTGGAACTTTCCGAGGTGAACGCCGCGGCGGTGGAGGAAACCAACGCGGGGGTGGAGGAAATGGCCTCCACGTCGGTTACCGTGGCCCAGGCGGCGGAGCGGGGCGTGGCGGCTTCGGCCCGGACCTTCGAGTTTACCAACGACGTCTCCTCCCAGATGCATGACGTTATCGGGGAGATTGGTTCGGTAAGCGAGCTTTCCCAGGAAAATCGTGAAAAGATGTCTTCCCTGGCGGGGGCGGTGGATTCCATTGCCGGCTTCGTGGGAGCCATCACGAGCATTGCGGATCAGACCAACCTGCTTGCCCTGAATGCCGCCATCGAGGCTGCCCGGGCGGGCGAAGCCGGACGGGGCTTCGCGGTGGTGGCGGAGGAGGTACGGAAGCTGGCGGAGGAATCCAACAGCGCCGCCAGGGAAATCGCCACCCTTATCGAGACGCTTACCTCCTATGCCAAGGAGTCCATTCACGCCACCGAGGAAGAGGAGGCCACTCTCCGGAAGGTTGTCGAAAAGGCTCATCATCTTCAGACCACCCTGCAATCCAGCATGGAGGAGATCAAGGCGGTGGATGCGGTGATGAACGAGGTCTCTCAGGTCGCTCAGGATCAATCCCACGCAAATACCGAAATGGCCAACGCCATCGACAGCATTGCCCGGGGAACCGCGGATATCGTGAGCAGCCTCGGCGGTATCCAAACCTCTACCGAGGAGACCCGGAGAGCCTTCGAGGCGGTGACTTCCCAGGCACACACCCTTTTGGAGGGTATGGAAAAAATGCAGGAGCACCTGAGCCAGTTCAAGGTTTAGGAGCTCTTTCCGAAAACAAGCCAAGCCAAAATGCAAAGCTCCCCTTCTCGCTTCGAAGGGGAGTTTTTTGTTGTGCCGGGATATCCGGGCAGCAATGTTGTGCCTGGCGGATAGGGAAGAGAGTTAATCTTAATTCCGATTCCAGCGATACTCCATCTGCCGGGCGGTGCGGAGGGCTAGCGCCTCTCCTCCCATGCGCTCCACCAGATGGAGTGCCACGTCCATGCCTGCGGAGATTCCCGCAGCAGTGATTATCTTTCCCTCATCCACCCATCTCGCTCCTTGAGCAAGGTGAAGACCGGGAAAGAGCTTTTCCAGATCCTCCATATCTTCCCAGTGGGTTACCGCCCGTTTTCCCTCCAGAAGTCCCGCCGCCGCGAGGAGAAAGGCTCCGGTGCACACCGAAACGGTATGGCTCGCTTTTTGAGACTCTCTGCGGATCCATTCGAGAACCCCGGGTTTTTTCATGACCTCTGAAACCACGCCTCCCGGAACGAGAAGAACCTCCAGGGGAGGGTGGTCGTCGAAGGTGTGATGGGGTATTATGCGTACATTTCCCCGGGCCGCCACGGGGCCGGGCTCTTCCGCCACGAGCAGGGGGCGGAAGAGAAGATCCTCCTCGGGATGCGTTCGCTGGTGCATCCGGGCGGCGGTGAAAAAAACCTCGAAGGGGCCTGCGAAATCCAGGTTTTCCACCTCGGGAAAAAGATAGATGCCTACGGTGATGGTCATGGAAAATCACTCCTCGAAAGAATTTTTGGGCTTCCGGAAGGCCCGGTAAAAGCGAAAGATCCAGGGAATAAAGGCGGCGAAAAATCCTCCCAGAAGAAGAAAGAAGAGAGGAAGAGCCAGGCGGGGAGGTTCTGTCTGGTGCGCATGGAGAAGGAGCAGAAAAACTCCTCCCAGAAAGAGAAAAAGCCCCGATCCCCCCTGGTAGAGAAGAGAGCTCAGCATTTTTCGGGCCCGGTCCTTTCGGGAAGGATGAAGCCAGTATTGCTTGTGAGGGAGATTGCAGAACCGGGAGGAGAGAGGGATTTTCCCCGAAGCGGACCAGCCGAAGGCGAGAGCCATAACGGTACAGTAGATTCCCCAGGAGAGAAGAAAAGTTTCCCGGTTCATCCATTGATTCGGGGTTCCCGAGAGGGAAAAATGTACCGCCACGGAGGCCGGAAGAGCCCTTCCTCCAAGAATCAATAACAGATTGCAGATGTAGAGCCCATAGAATAAAAATTTCATGTTTTTCTCCTTTTCCGCCGGGAGTTATGGCTGTACTATAGAGACTATACATGACAAGAAGGATTTCGGGTCGTTTTTTCATCGTGCTGCCCTGTAAGGAGCGATATTCATGGTTATGCGGAAATGGCAGGAGGAATTTCCTCTTCGGCTTTACGAGGTGAGTCCCGACGGAAGAGCCACGGTCACCACTTTGATGAACCTGTTTCAGGAGGCCGCGAGCCATCATGCGGAAGCTTTGAACTGTGGTTTTTCCACCCTGTACCCTCGCAATCTCGGTTGGGTGCTTTCGAAGTTCCATCTTCGGATGGAGCGGTTTCCCCGGTACGGAGAGATTCTGACCCTGCGTACCTGGCCCCGGGAGAGAAAGCGCATCTTCGCTTTCCGGGACGTGGAATTTCTGCTGGGTTCCGAAACCATTGGCAAGGGCTCCAGCGTCTGGTGTGTTATCGATCTGCAAGAGCGCAAGGCTTTGCCCGTGGAAAAGGCTATGGAGCCCTATCCTCTTTGGGAGGAGGCTCTCTTTGCGGAGGATCCCACTCCGCCGCCTCGGCTGGAGAATCCTTCCTGGGAGTGGAGCACCATCCCCAGAATTACCGAAATCGACATGAACGGCCACGTGAACAATGCGGTCTATCTGGGATGGGCGGTGGAGGCCCTTCCCCGGGAAATTCCCTTCGGGAACCTTCCCGGAGAGGTGGGGTTTCTCTTCCGTAAGGAGATTTCCTTCGGGGAGCCGGTGCGTTCCCTGGCTCGGAGCCTGGAAGAAAATCAGACGCTCCACCGGCTGGAAAACGCCCGGGGCGAGGAGGTGGCCCGGGTGCGGATTCGCTGGATTCCCCGGGAACAACGGTAAGAGTTCTTCGGCCCTTTGATGGCTCTTTTGGAAGATTTCCGGATGGAGGGGCCATGGGCCCCAGAGAAAGCGGTCAAAAATTTCGGTTCCACGGAAGGAGCATCTCGTGATTTACCCAAACCTCTCAACGAAGCAGCATGAAAGACTCTATGTGGCCTTTCTGGCCTCTCTTACCGCCATACCGCCCCTGGCTACGGACATGTACCTCGCGGCGATTCCCACCATCGCTCGGGAATGGCAGGTTTCGGAAAGTCTCATAAGCCTCTCACTGGTGCTCTGGTTCGCCACCTTCAGCGTGGGCCTTCTCTTTTGCGGTCCCCTTTCGGACCGGTTCGGAAGAAAGCCCGTTCTTCTCACGGGAATGACCGTTTTCGCCCTGGCGTCCTTTCTCTGCGCCCTGGGAGCCCGGGCGGAGCATCTCATCCTCTTTCGCGTTCTTCAGGGGCTGGGGGCTTCGGCCCCCTCCTCCATGGGCATGGCCATATGCCGGGATCGGTACGAAGGAGACCGGCGCAAGCTCATCCTCGCGTACATGGCCATACTCCTCTCCATCGTTCCCATGCTCTCTCCCATTCTGGGGGCCCTGCTGCTCCAGTTCACGGGATGGCGGGTCATTTTCGTCACCCAGGGGGTGCTCGTGCTGATTTGCCTGGGGGGCGCCCTCTTCTATCGGGAGACCCTGGGGCAGCCCATTGCTCCGGGAATACGGTCCATGTTCGGCCCGTACCTGAGAATTCTCAAAAATACCCGGTATATTCTCGCGGTGTTCTCCATGCAGGTGCTCGGAGGCCCCTTCTTCGGATACATAGCGGTGTCTTCCCTGGTGTACATCAGCTTCTTCGGCCTTTCCCCGCATGAGTTCAGCATTTTTTTCGGAGTGAACGCCTTTATCTCCATGCTTGGAGCTCTCACCTGCACCAGGCTTCACGGAAAAATCCGGGATCTTCCGCTACTCACCCTCTGCATTGCCGGGGCATCCGTGGGAGGGGCGGGGCTTTTGCTGGGAGGACACTGGCATCCTCTGGGGTTCGCGGTGGGGGTGGGAATCTACACCTTCTGCTACGGCATGAGCCGCCCCCTGAGCAATCACATCATTCTGGAGCAGGTGGAGAGGGATATCGGCTCCGCCTCTTCGGTGCTGGTCTTCGTGCAGTACATGGTGGGAGCCTGCTGCATGTGGATCGTCACCATGCCCTGGGAGCAGCCTCCCCGGGCCTTCGGTTTTCTGGCCTTCGCCTTTCCCGCCGCGGCGCTTCTTCTCTGGCCCTTCCTGCTCCGTAAAATCCGGGTTCCCCGGTAGGGGATCGCTGCAATATACGGAAGTACGAACACACGCCCGGGGAGTTTTCCCCGGGCGTGTGCATGAAGATGACGAGGTGAGTGTTACAGCATCTCTCCGAGGGTGCGGATAAGGGTTCCTCCGGGAGAGGAGGCGAGGGTGTTCACCGCCAGGAAGATGCCGTCCAGGTAGACCGCACTGGTGAAATCCGAGATGGTGATGCGGATCACCTCGTCCTGGCGGCCCAGCATGATTTCGTGCTCCGAGAAGGGGCCGGGATAGGGAAAACGCTGGGATTGTACGGGATATCCCGCGATGGTTCCTCCCAAAACTCCCGGATAGACCTCCTTGCTGTGCACCTCTCCTTTGGGGCCTTCGGGGAGGTTGCCCGCGAGCATGGCGGCAGTGCCGCTGGGGGCGTTGGCCATGGAGACCGGGTGGCGGTCCACCACGGAAACGTAGGGGTAGAAGGCCCGGGCCTTTTCGAGGAAGTCCATGAGCAGAGAGATCCCCAGGCCGAAGTTGGGAATTACCGCAAAGCGGAGCTTTTTCTCCCGCACCAGGCGCTCCACCTCGGCGGCGTTCTCTTCGGTGAGCCCCGTGGTGCCGATCACCGCATCCAGTCCGAGATCGGCGTAGATCCGGATATTGTCCATGAGAATGGACGCGGAGGTAAAGTCGATGACCACCTCGGGAGCGCATTCCCTCAAACCCATGGAAAGGTCGGTGAAGGCGGTTATTCCCAGGGGATCGCTTCCCGCAAGAACTCCCAGATCCTGGCCTTTTTCGGCGCAAAAACCTCCCGCGAGCCGCATATCCTGCCGCTCCTTCAGTCCTCTCAGAATGGTGCGTCCCACGTTGCCCGAAGCTCCTGCCACGAAAACTTTTTTCATGTTTTTTCGCTCCTTTCGAAGGATGAATCTATGAGGCTTCCGAAGTGTATGCAATTATGGTATGGGAAGATGTGTGGAAGGGCAAGTAGCATATTCGCTGAAACATGTCCCGGTCCTTTCAGTCTCTCCCCAGTCCTTCGGAAGCGGTTCTTTCCGGTGCCTCCGTACATCCGGAGATCAGGGGTAGAGATCGGTGCTCAGATATTTGGCGCCGGAATCGCAGACCAGGATGCCCAGGGTGTTGCCTTTTTCGGGGCCCCGAAGAAGGTTCAGCGCCGCCGCCAGATTGGCTCCGGAAGAAAAACCTCCGAGAATGCCCTCGATTTTTGCAAGATCCCTGGCGGACTGGAGAGCCTCCTCGTCGGAGACGGTGACGAACTGTTCCACCAGGGAGGAATCCAGAAGAGGAAGATCTCTGGAGTAGCCGCATCCTTGAATCTTGTGGCGGCCGCTTCCATAGGGGGCTGTTCCCAGCCAGGCAGCCTCTTCGGGCTCCGCCAGGTAGCACCGGATGTCGGTTTTTTGGCGCTTCAGGGCTCTGGCGCATCCCGTAAAGGAGCCGCCGGACCCCGCCATGTCCACGAAGGCGTCCAGGGAGCCCCCGGATTGTTCCCAGAGCTCCTTCCCCGTGATTTCCTCGGCGTGCACATTGGCCTCCAGAAGAAACTGGTTCGCCCGGTAGGCATGGCGCTGGTTCGTTATTTTTCGAGCCATTTCCTCCACCAGATCGAGATCGTTTCCGGAAACCTGTCCTTCGCTTCCCCCCGTAGCCTGATCCACCAGGACCACCTCGGCTCCCAGGGCCTGCATCATCCGCATACGTTCCCGGGAATTGCCCCGGGACATGACCGCCACGAAAGGGTGCCCCGTGAGGGCACAGACCAGGGCGAGCCCCGTGCCGGTATTGCCGCTGGTGAGTTCCACCACGGTCTGTCCGGGCTTGAGAAGCCCCGCCTCTTCGGATTCCCGGATCATGAAAAGGGCCACCCGATCTTTTTTGCTGAGTCCGGGATTGAAGAACTCCAGCTTTGCCAGAATGCGCCCGGAACATCCCCGAGAGGCGGTCAGGCGATCCAGAGCCACCAGGGGGGTGTTGCCGATGGTCTCGAGCACGCTCGAACAGAGTTTTTGCAAGGAAATCACTCCTTTCCCGTAAGGGAAGAACTAGAGAAACATCAGAGATCCCGCGGTATAGACCAGAAGAAGGGCCAGCACGGTATTCACTCCCCGCTGCAACCGGGGGTTGTCCAGAAAGTGATGGAGCCCCGCTCCGAAAAGAGCCCAGAGAGAGCAGGAGAGAATGGCCACTCCCCCCAGAAGAATTCCCGAAAGGAGAATGAGGGGGTAGTGCCCCACCAGAGGGGTGAGAAAGGTGGCGTAGAGGGTGAGGGCGTAGATGACCCCCTTGGGGTTCAGAAGCTGGAGAAAGGTGGCCTTCCAGAAGCCCAGAGGAGGGGTGTTCCGTTCGCTTTCCGCCGTATAGGTGGCCCGAAAGATCTTCCAGGCCAGCCAGAGTATGTAGGCTCCTCCTCCGAGGCGAAGGGCGGGTTCCAGGGCGGGAAACGTGCGAAGAAGGGCCGAGGAGATGCCGCTTGCCATGAGGAGGATCAGGAAAAATCCCCACCCCACTCCCAGGATGAAGGGGAGGGTTTTACGGTAGCCGTACAGGGTACCCAGGGATGCGCAGGTTATGTTGTTGGGCCCCGGGGTGAAGGTGGTGATGCAGACGTAGGAGAGCAGGGGAAGGTAGTCGATATCCATGGAACGAATCCTCCTCTTTGACAAAAGATCTGTTGTGCGTTATACAATACAAACGGTTGTCATAGTATACGAGGGGGTCATTATAGTGTCAAGGACGTGTGTTATATGAAACAGTCTCCCCAGGCCCTGGCGGAAAACCTTCGCATTCTCCGGGAGGAGCGGAACTTGAGCCTTCAAAATCTCGCGGATCTTACCGGAGTGAGCAAGAGCATGCTCTGTCAGATCGAAACGGGAAAATCCAATCCCACCATAGAGACTCTCTGGAAGATTGCCAACGGTTTGCGCATCTCCTTTACGAGCCTTCTCCGCAGTCAGGCTTCCCGGGCGGTGCTTCGGAGCTTTCGGGAAGAGGAGCCCCTGCACGGAGCGGCCCGGGGCTATCGGGCCTATCCGGTGGTGCCCTTCCACCCCGAAGGAGGATTCGAACTGTATTATGTGGAGATGGATCCGGGATGCTGCATGGAGTCCGAGGCTCATAACGGCATGGTGGAGGAGCACGTGCTGGTTCTTCAGGGGGCTCTTTCCATTCGGGTGGACAATCAACTCTACCGGGTCTCCCGGGAACAGTGTCTCTCCTTTTGGGCCAACGTCCCCCACGCCTACGAAAATCCCGGAGATACCATGGCTTTCGCCGCCATGGTGCTCTCCTATCTTTCGTAATGGAACTTCCCATCTTTTCTTCGGAACCCTCGGGAATCTTCCGAAAGATCTACATGCACATTCCCTTCTGCATACGCAAGTGCCCCTACTGTGCCTTCTACAGCGAGACCGCTCCGTCGAAAGAAGATATGGAGCGCTATTTAAAGGCTCTGGAAAGAGAGATGGCCTGGTGGGGAGATCGCCTGGAAAGCCCCTTGAGGGCATCCACCCTCTATGTGGGAGGTGGCACTCCCACGCTTTTGGATCCGGATCTCTGGAAAAAATTCTTTGCCGCCCTGGATGGGCACGTGTTTTTCGAAAAAGCTTCCGAGATTACCGTGGAGGCGAATCCCGGAAGCCTGAAGGAGGAGCATCTCCGGCTCTGGAAAGAGTGGGGGGTTTCCCGAATCAGCCTGGGGGTGCAGAGCTTTTCCGAGGAGGATCTCCGGACGCTGGGGCGCCCTCATGATGCGGAACAGGCGGAGGATGCGGTGCAGCGAGCGCTGGAGCTGGGTTTTGACGTAACTCTGGATCTTATGTTCGGTCTTCCCCGGCAGGCCCTTCGGGAATGGCATGCCAGTCTCCGGAAAGCGGTGCATCTGGGGATATCCCATCTTTCCCTCTACCACCTTACCCTGGAGCCGGGAACTCCCTGGGGAGAAAGCCCTCCGGAAAATCTTCCCGAAGGGTATTCCTTCTACCGCTGGGCCCAGCATTACCTTGGCCGGAAAGGTTTTTCCCAATACGAAGTGGCGAGCTTTGCCCGTCCCGGTAAAGAAGCCCGGCACAACCTCGCCTACTGGCGCCAGGAAGATGTGCTGGGGCTGGGAGCGGGAGCCTGGGGATACTGGAAGGGCCTTCGCTACGGTCACGTATCTTCGGTACGAGACTATCTCCGGGCCTTCGAAAACCCCTCTTCCGCCGAAGCCTTCGAGCGGAGCCTGAACTATACGGAGTTCCTTTCTCCGGAAAAACGGGCTGCCGAAGGTGCGGTGCTGCTCCTCCGAACCCGGTGGGGAATTCCCCTGAAAGCCTTCCGCCGTCGCTTCGGAGATGCCATCGCGAGAGGTGTGCTCGCAAAACTGGCTCCCTTCATGCCGGATCTGGCGGAGTATCGGGAGGGACATCTTCGGCTCACCCCCCGGGGCATGCGGGTGGCCAATCAGATCTGGAGCGAACTTCTCTAAAAGTTTTCGGCACAAAGCAGTACGAAAGCTCTCTCTCTTTCCCCTTCCATTTTCAAAATTTCCAAGAATGAACAAAAGTGTACAAAAAGATTCTTTATGTACGAATGGGTTCTCTTTTAAGGGAACCCTTTGTATGCTTGTGTCAAATAGGCGGCATTTTATTGAGGCTGTTCCTAGAAGACTTCAGGGAAGATGAGGGGAAGATTCATGACGAAAAAAGAAAGCATCTACGAAGAAGCGCTTGCCCTGCACCGGCAATACCGGGGAAAACTCACCGTGGAAAGCCGGATCGCGGTCAACACCATGCGTGATCTCGCTCTGGTGTACACCCCTGGAGTGGCGGAACCCTGCCGTGAAATCGAACGGAACCGGGATGCCCTCTACGACGTCACCACCAAGCACAACATGGTGGCGGTCATCACCGACGGCAGCGCCGTTCTCGGTCTCGGGAACATCGGAGCGGACGCCTCGCTTCCCGTCATGGAAGGCAAATGCGTTCTCTTCAAACGCTTCGCGGACATCGAAGCCTTTCCTCTCTGCATCGACTCCCAGGACGTGGACACCGTGGTGGAAACCAGCCGTCTCATCGCCACCTCCTTCGGCGGCATCAACCTGGAAGACATCGCCGCCCCCCGGTGCTTCGAAATCGAACGCAAACTCCAGGAAGTGGTGGACATCCCGGTCTTTCACGACGACCAGCACGGCACGGCGGTCATCGCCGTGGCGGGCCTCTGGAACGCCCTCAAAATCGTGGGCAAAAAGATCGAAAACTGCACAATCGTTCTCTCCGGCGCGGGAGCCGCGGGGGTAGCCATCACCAAACACCTCCTCTCGGTGGGAGCGAAAAACGTCATTCTCTGCGACCGCACCGGAGCCATCTACGCAGGCCGGCAGGAGCACATGAACTGGATCAAGGAAGAAATCGCGGGCATCACCAATCCCTCCAAAATCAAAGGCTCCCTCGGGGAAGCCCTTCGGGGAGCGGACGTCTTCATGGGGGTCTCCGCCCCGGGACTCGTCACCAAAGAAATGGTCCGCAGCATGGGCAAAGACCCGGTCCTCTTCGCCATGGCGAACCCCACCCCGGAAATCTACCCGGACGAAGCCAAAGAAGCGGGAGCTGCGGTCATCGCCACCGGACGGAGCGACTTTCCCAACCAGATCAACAACTGCCTCGGCTTTCCGGGCATCTTCCGGGGCGCTCTGGACGTCCGGGCCAAGGTGGTCAACGAGGAGATGAAACTCGCCGCCACCAAAGCCCTGGCGGAACTCGTCTCGGAAAAGGATCTCTCTCCGGAATGCATCATTCCGGAAGCCCTGGATCCCCGGGTGGTCCCCGCGGTGGCCCGGGCCGTGGCGGAGGCCGCCCGGAAAAGCGGCGTGGCGAGAATCTGATCCGAAGCGGTGCCACCACTTGATGAGCAGAGGGGACGCATAAAGGAAAAATTCATTAAATGGCATGCGACATAATGATTCCTAAAACCACTCTAATCGGTGTGCAGGGCGAAAGCCCAAATTCTATAAGGAGGCTGGTGTACTTATGAAACGAGTAGCATTGTTCTGTACGGTGGCGTTGTTGGCGGTAGTTTTGGGAGTATCCTGTGCTTCTGCGGCGAAGGTGCTCAAACTTGGTCACATTGCGGATCCTTCGAACCCCTATGCCATGGGGGCCCAGAAGTTTGCGGATCTCGTGGCGGAAAAGAGCGGCGGGGAAATTGAGGTTCAGGTATTCCCCAGCAGCCAGCTGGGAAGCCAGAGAGATTTGGTGGAAGGCCTCACCTTCGGTACCGTGGACGTGGTTCTTACGGGAACCGCCGTGTTGGGGAACTTTTTGCCCGAGATCGCGGTCTTCGATCTTCCCTTCATCTTCCGGGATCGCCAGCATGCCTTCAAGGCTCTCGATACCATTGGTATGGAGATGAGCCCCAAGCTGGAGCCCCAGGGAATGAAGATCCTCTGCTACATGGAGAACGGCATTCGCAACATGACGAACAGCGTCCGTCCCGTCAAGGGCCCCGAAGATATGAAGGGCCTCAAGATTCGCGTGATGGAGCAGCCCGTGTACATCGAGATGATGAAGGCCCTCGGCGCAAGCCCCACCCCCATGGCTTTCAGCGAACTCTTCACCTCTCTTCAGAAAGGGGTTATCGACGGTCAGGAAAACCCCGCGGCTCACATCTACACCAAGCGGTTCTTCGAGGTGCAGAAATACATCTCCAAAACCGAGCATACCTATGCGGCGGAGCCTGTGTTGATCAGCCTTATCGCCTGGAACGCCCTTACTCCGGAGCAGCAGCAGATTGTCCAGGAGGCCGCCGACGAGGCCCGGGACTGGCAGCGTCAGCTCGCCATGGATGAAGAATCCGGATTCTGGGAGAAGATCGCCGAAAGCGGCAAGTGCGAGATCCTCGAAGCTGACGAGATCGATCGGGAGGGTTTCAAGAAAGCCACCGCCAAGGTCTGGGAGATGATGGAGAGCCGTTTGGGCAAGGAGAATATCGAAAGAGTCGTCAATACGCAGTAAGATCCATCATTCTCGTTCCTTCTACGGAGATACAGGAAAGCATCCCTTTTCTCTAACACACACCACAACATCTGCGGGGGCTCTTGCCCCCGCAGCACTCTCTAGGAGGTGGCCCTATGGGGCAGATGCTGACGTTTATTGACGGGCTTCTGCGGAAGATCGTCGTTTTTGCCATAGGACTCATGCTGTCCATTATCTTTCTTCAAGTAGTTCTGCGCTACGCCTTCCACTTTACCTTTTCTTTCTCCGAGGAGCTTGCCCGGTATCTTTTCGTATGGACCGTCTTTCTGTGCATCCCCGTGGTGGCTAAAGAGGGAGGACATATGGCGGTGGGAGCCATTACCGAACGGGTTCAGGGATTCTGGCTCAAGGTGTGCCGGATCGCGGGGGGACTTCTCACGCTTCTTTTTTCGGGAATCTTTCTCTGGCAGGGCCTTCGCATGGTGCGTCTCACCCAGTACCAAACCTCTCCCGCCCTGGGAATTAAGATGTCCTATGTTTATCTTTCCATTCCCATAGGAGCGGCGGTACTTTTCCTCATAACCCTGATGGGACTTATCCAGGTTCTGCGGAACCGGAGCGATGCGGAACCTTCCGAGGGGGGGCGTGCCTGATGGTAACCTGGGTAATATTGAGCGTCTTTATCGGGGTACTTCTGGTGGGAGCTCCCATCGGGGTGGCTCTGGCTCTCTCCTCGGGGGCGGTGCTCTACTTTATGCTACATATTCCTCTTGTGGTGGTGACCCAGCGCATGTTCACCTCGGTGGATTCCTTTTCCTATATGGCGGTGCCCTTCTTCATGCTTGCCGGGGCCTTCATGTCCGCGGGAGGCGTGACCAAGCGCATCGTGAACTTTGCCAGCTGTCTTGTGGGTGCCATGGCGGGAGGTCTCGCCCAGGTGGTGGCGGTGTCGGGAATGTTCTTCGCCGCCCTTTCGGGATCCTCCGCGGCTACTACCGCCGCCATCGGTTCCGCCATGATCGACGAGATGGAGGAGCGGGGATATCACAAGGCCTTCGCCGCCGCCGTGGTGGCCGCAGCGGGTACTGTGGGTATCGTCATTCCTCCCAGCATTACCATGGTAGTCTACGGAGTGGTGGCGGAATGTTCCATTGGCGATCTTTTCCTTGCGGGATTCATTCCGGGGATCATCATGGGGCTTTCCATGTGCGTGGTGAACTACTTCATCGCCAAGAAACGGGGTTACCGGGGCAAGGAAGCCACCGCTCCCGGCGAGACCTGGCGAACCTTCAAGGAATGTTTCTGGGCACTTCTCATGCCCGCCATCATAATCGGGGGTATCTACGGGGGAATCTTCACTCCTACGGAATCCGCAGCGGTGGCGGCGGTGTACGGAGCCTTCATCGGCATGTTCGTCTACAGGGAGCTGAAGTGGAAGGATATTCCCAGGGTGCTTCTCAAGGCCGCCATGAGCACCACCATGATTATGTTCGTGGTGGGAGGGGCCAACGTCTTCGGATGGATTCTCACCAACGCCCAGGTGCCCCACAAGCTGGGAGCCCTCTTCGCCAGCATCACCTCCAGCCCGGTGGTTTTCCTTATTCTGGTGAACCTCATGCTTCTCTTCCTGGGAACCCTCATCAACGCCTCGGCGGCGGTGGTCATCGTCACTCCCATTCTGCTTCCCGTGGCGCTGAGCATGGGCATCGATCCCATCTTCTTCGGGGCCATCATGGTGGTGAACCTTGCCATCGGGTGCATTACCCCTCCGGTGGGGCTCGATCTTTTCGTGGTCTCCAGCATTACGGGCATTTCCATCGACCGGGTGATCAAGGAGATCATGCCCTATCTCCTGGTGCTCCTGGGAGTGCTCCTCTTTCTTACCTACTTCCCGGCGGTTACCCTTTTGCTTCCCAATCTTCTGGGGGGCTAGAGAAGGGCGGTGGGCCACGTTTTCAGGTTCTATCGCGGTTTTAGGGAGTATGGTGCATAAAACCCTCCGCCGGAGGTGCTCTCGGTTATCAAACCGCAAAGGATACAGCCACGGGAGGAAGCCTCATGAGGCTTCCTCCCGTCGGTTTTTTCAGGCGTACTGTTTGAGGAATTCGAAAATTTTTTCCCGCAGGGCCTCCCGAACCACTCTCGTTCGGGCCAGGCGTTCTTCCTCGGTGCCCGTGAAGGTGCTCGGGTCGTCCAGAGGCCAGTGATGCTGAGTTTCCGCATCGGGAAACACGGGACAGGCCCCGGCCCTGCCTTCCTCGCATACGGTGATGACGTGTTCGAAGCCGTCTTCTTCCTTCAGCAAATCCTCCATGCTCTTCACCCGGTTTTTCGAAATGTCGATGCCGATTTCCCGCATTACCGCCACGGCGTAGGGATTCAATTCCAATCCGGCGATGATTCCCGCACTGTACACCTCGAAGGTGTCCTCGGCGATGGATTTGAGTATGCCCTCCGCCATCTGGCTTCGAGCGGTGTTTTGCACGCAAACGAACAGAACCCTCTCTTTCATGTACACGCGTTCCCCCTTCGGAATCCAGATTCTCTCGGGCCATTATAGCGAATCTTTCGTTTCTGGGGGTTGTCGTACCACTGAAATACGATATTCACAAAGTTTTTTGCGTTTTCCGGTCTTCTCATGAGCGAGAAGGATCTCTTTGCGTGCTCGCAGAGGCTCTTGTGTGTAGCTACATGATCCGCCGGTCGAAAACCCGGGGGGTTTTTTTCATGCTCCGTTCCAGAGATCCGTGGGGTACCAGATCTATCCGGGGGGATACGGAAAGAAAGGTTTTCATCTGCCGCCGAAGATCCTCTTCCAGGGAATTTCCCCCGGCTCCCGGAGCGCATTCCGCCTGAAGGGTCATGTAATCCCGCCCTTCCCGGGTTTCCAGAAGAATCCGGAACTCGCTTCCCATGCCGGGTACCGCCGCGAGAACCTTTTCTACCGCTCCGGGGAAAACGTTGACTCCCCGGAAGCTGATCATGTCGTCCACCCGTCCGGCTATCCTGGAGATTCGAGGAAAGGGGGAACCGCAGGGGCAGGGTTCCGGAAGAAGCCGGGCCAGGTCTCCCGTGCGGTAGCGGATGAGAGGCAGGGCCTCCTTGCAGAGGGTTGTGATGGTCACTTCTCCGAGTTCTCCGGGCTTCACGGGATTTCCCGTTTCCATATCCAGGATTTCGAAGTAAAAGATATCGTTCCAGTAGTGAAGCCCCTCCTGGCGGGGACACTCAATGGCGATGCCCGGACCGTAGGTTTCGGTCATGCCGTAAATGTCGTAGGTGGGAGCTCCCAGATGATTTTCGATAATCCTCCGGCGCTGTTCTCCCCACTGTTCCGCTCCGAGCACCGCCCCCTGAAGTTCGAGAAAGGGTTTCTCCTTTCGAAGGGCTTCCCCCAGAAGAAGAGCGAAGGAGGCCGTGCCGATCACCACGTCGGGTTTCATGCGCCGGATAATGCGGAACTGTGCCTCCAGGGGAATGGGCCCCGTGGGAACCGCACAGGCTCCGATGGCTTCCACTCCCGCCTGGAATCCCACGCCTGCGGTCCAGAGGCCGAACCCCGGCGTGACGAGTACCCGGTTTCCCGGGGTCACTCCCGCCATGCGGAGGGATCGAGCCATAATTCGGGTAAAGGTGGCCACGTCCTCCGCGGAGTAGGGAACGATCACGGGATCTCCCGTGGTGCCCGAGGTGCTGTGAATGCGCACCACCTCCTCTTGGGGAACGCAGCAAAGCTCGAAGGGATCGTCTCTGCGCAGAAAACTTTTGGTCAGAAAGGGAAGTTTCTGAAAATCTTCGAGGGAATCTATTTCGTTCCCCGAAGAGATATTCAGGTGGGAGCGGAACCGGGGGTTTGCAAGAGCCCGGTTCACGGCTCCCTGAATGCGCCGGAGGGTAATGGAAGAAAGAAGCTCTCGGGATTTCTCGGTTACGGCCTGGTGCGTTTTCATATCTCGACTCCTCCTCAACGTTTTCTCGTCTGGTTTCAATCTCGTCTGAACTATTTCCGAAAAGAGCACGTTCCGTTTCGGATTTCCTGAAAAAGCTCTTTCCTCACCTCCCCGGGCATATTCGGGCAATACAAAAGCGGCGAAGAGCCCTGTCCGATGCAGGCCCTTCGCCGCCGGTTTTTCCGTACGGAGAATATAAAAAGGGCCCCGGAAGAAGATTTTTCTCCACCGGGGCCCTGGTTTTCCTAAGTTCTTGGGGAACCACAAAAGACCTTACCGGTGGAGACGGGGCCACCACCAGCAAAGCTGCGCATTATGGATAAAAGATTGCGAACGAAACGGTCTTTTTCCCATGATTTTCTCCCTCATTGTACTTTGCAGAGATGCAAAACTTAGGAGAGAGAATACTCGCCCGAAAAGGGCTTGTCAAGGCACAGTTCGAAGCCGAATTTTTTTGGCGGATCGTTAAAAATTTTAAAAAAACATGGCGTTGTGGTGTTTCGGATAAATGCGTTGCAGTCCGTGAGACTTGCAATGCCCTGCTTGGCACATCTTTATACGGAGAGGTTGCGAGACGAAAAGGGTCTTTCACAAGCAGGCACCGATTTTTAATGCCTTGGTCCTATCGTAGTATTGAAATATCTTGACTTTGCCATGGTGTTAAGGTTTATACTGCCAAAAGGTATTCTTTATGAAAAAACGAGGAGGGAGATACGGGAAATTTCGATGAACGCTTTCGAAGGAAAGGGGTTTTGCTCTTGTGCCTCTTTGCCTGTAAAAGGAAGAGCGGGGTAACGGTTCATGGCGAAAATTTAGAGAGAAGGAAGACCATGACAAGAGGGCTAATGGGTATTCTCGGAGATCACAGCAGAAGCGGAAAGCTTTTCCTGCCGTACCGAAGAAGTCTGTTATTTGGAATGATGCTTTTTCTGTTTTTGATTCCTTTATCGGCCATGGCGACGGAGGATCACATCCAGCCCCTGGGCTCGGGATACGAGAACGTGATCGTTCCGAAATACCGGGGCTGGATTTCCTTTATGGATACCGACTACGGCCTCAAAAGCTTCCGGGGGCAGTCGGATACTCTGGAAGCGGATCTCTCCAGGTATTATGGCGTGGATATGAAGGTTTCCGCCGCGGGAGATCTGGGAGTGAACGGTACCGATGATAGCAAAGTATTTTCCCAGACCCAGGCCTTCGGTGTGGTTCCTCAGACCCGGACCCTGGATCAGGATTTCATGGGGATGACCACCTTCAAGAACGTACCCACGGGAGTTTTCTGCACCTCCTATCTGACGAAGCTGGATGACGACGGAGACGAAACGGAATTCTGGATGGAGCTTACCGGGCGTTCCGAGGCCACCGGAGAGGTGGTTCGCATCGGCCGGGTTAAGATCAGCGGCATCTATCGACCCTACTTCAAGTACAAGTTCAATGCGGATTTGCAGCATAAGGACGCCCCCTCTCTCGATCGAAACGTGGCCCACGATATGGTGGCCTGGGATTGGAACCAGGACGGCTATACGGACTGGGTGGTAAGCTATCTCACGAACCCCAAGGGAGAGGCGAGCTGGGAGAACATGAAAATCGCCCTTCTCTTCGTGGATGGCCGTTCTCTTTATGATGCCTGCAATGGCACTGACACTGTCCGGGCTTGGCAGGATAAGGATCATTTTATCGAATTCACCACGGGGGGCGACGTGTACGGCGGACTGACAGCTGTCAAGCCGCCGAACAGCATTCGTGCCGCCCTGGGAGATATGAACGGAGATGGCAATCCCGAGGTGGCGGTCTACTACACCAAGGTACAGGGATCTGATATCGACGAGGATGACGATCACTACAATCACTTGAAGATTGTAAATATATCCTACAACGGCAGCGATGCCCCCGAATGGTCCTGGTTCTACGAGGATGATTCGGACGTGGGTATGTGGAGCCGGCAGTACGACAGCCTTACCGTAACCCTGGGTGATCTCGATGGGGATGGTTTCGACGAGATGGTGACGCTCCACAGCCGATCCCAGGCGTTGTATCTCCACATTTTTAAAGTGGTGGATGGCAAGGTGAAGAGAGTTGTGAATGAGGAGGTGGGAACCACCTCGGAATTGGCGGGCAAGTCCACCCCCGCCGTGGAGGCGGCCGTCGCCGATCTGGATGGGGATGGATTCAACGAACTGGTGTACGTTCATACCGAATCGGATCACGCTACCAGGCTTCGTATCAAGATTCAGAAATGGCCCGTGGCGGACGGGGTGGTGGTTCTTTCCGGAGGAGGAACGCAATACAGTTACAAGCTTACCGATCTCGACGACGACTGGCGCATGGACAGCGATCACGCCCGATTTTCTCTGGCTACGGGAATGTTCACCTATCCCGAGACGGAAGTTCTTTCCGATCAGATCGGCCTGGTCTCCACCCTGGACGGATCTTCCGGCAAAAACGGCCTCCGGTGGGGTTTCTTCACCTGGAATGCCTCGTCGGGGCTGAAGCTCGTGGCCAAAGGAACCAAGGCGGACGCTCAGCTGGGCTGCAACGTGGTGCCCTTTATGGTTCCTGCGGATCTGGACGACGACAGCATGGTTCTCGGGGAACCCACGGGTTTCACCGTGTACGACAATATCGAGCCGGTGTTCATTATCCAGGCTCCCCCTCGTCACTGGGATTCCGTGACGGTGGGAGGAGAGGCGAAAATTATGGATGCCTTCGCGGTGCTCAACGGCTATTCTACCGCTCTGACCGGCAAGACCACCGACGCCCAGGGAGAGAGCACCACCAAGACAAGTTCCGGAAACTGGGGTGCCTCGGCGGGGGTTACCGTGTCGAAGGTCCATCACCGCAAGGACAGTACGCCGATTCTCACCACGGGGCTGAAATATGCGGGAACTGCAGCCTCGAAAAATACCAATGGCGAAACGGTGACCACCAGCGTGAGCCTTTCCGCCACGGCGCAGTACGACGACCAGATCTACTATCGGGCGAATACCCACGACGTGTGGCGCTATCCCGTGCTTGCCCCCGCATCCCAGGCTTTCGTGACGGACGGAGATACCACCTACCGCAAATACGTGCAGTTCATCGTTCCCCAGGTGATCGAATCGAGTTTCGTTCCCACCGCGGGCAAGGAAGTGGACTGGTACGAACCCTGGCACAATGGGTTGAACCTTTTCTCCTATCCCCGGAATCTGGAGCAGACCCGGGACTTTCCTCAGGGAGCGTCCAGCAAACCCGACGACGATTTCTGGAAGGATATCAACGGCCTTGTTCTCGCGAAAAGCACGGGGCAGATTATGGGGAACGTGGACAGCACCCAGGCGAACTTCACCATGGAGATCAAAGAACATGAGGAAGACCTCAAGTCTCTCAAAAACACCATCTCCGCTTACGCGAATCTTAATTTTCCCTCCCGGGGTAAATTCATTTCGGTGACGGGTAACTTCAGTCTGAACGGGGATTACTCCTACGGAACGGATACCATCACCACCTCGGATAAAAGCCGGCTCGGGGGCATTACCGTCTCCTGGCCCGGGGTTTCGAGCTACGTAAGTCCTTCGGGTTTGACTCCCTCGGATCAGCAGTTCACCGTGGATGCCGCCATCTACACCAGCGATGCCGGAGTGGTTTCCTTCGCCTACGCCGTGTCGAGCCTCTACAAAAAGTATTCCGCTCTCTGGGGTGACACGTCTCCCTACAACACCACCGCAGACCCCGCCCTCAACCTTCCGCGCCAGTGGGTCATCAACGGAGGGAAGTGGCAGGCAAATCCCTTCCCCGGTGATGCGACCCGCCTTCGGGGACTCCTTTTCCAGGAAGCCTCCCTGGTAGCTTCCGGCGGCGTTTATGGAGATGCGTTACCTATGAACACCGAGGTGCACGCCACGCTGCGGGTGTACAACTACAGTTTTGTCGCCACCGGGGCGGTGACGGTGGAACTTAGCTTCCAGCCCATTACATCCACCCATGAGGATCCGGATATTTCCAAGGCTTCTCCGCTGGGTTCCACCACCATTGCCTCCATCCCGGGGCGTGACAGCGGTACGAGCAACAACTGGGAGGATTTCGGCATTGTCTTCACCACCCACAGTACCCAGACCATGGGATACCTCCACGTAAAGCTTTCCACCGAGGGGGGCAATCTTCAGACCGATAACGATGCCGGACAGATTCTTGTGGGGGTTTACGATCCCGCTCAGAGCGCTTTCGGAACCCTCCAGGCGGTTTCCCCGGAAGAAGGCGCGCGCTTCCTTGAAGTTGCCGCCTCGGGAAAGAGTCTTTCTCTCGTGGAAAACTCCTTGTCCGTGAGGCCCCTGAACGAGGATGGCATACCGGGAGAAGAGGCGAATTCCCTCGATCCCGGTCAGACTGCGGTGATACAGGCTGCGGTCCGCTTTACCGATGCGGAAGGCGGAGAGAAGAGTTCCCTCCTTAACACCTCCGTATATCTGCGCAGCGATAAGGGAATTTTGAGCCATAGGGTTCTTCCGCTGCTGGAGAACGGCGTGGATTGCCCCGTCCAGATGCTGTATACCGCTCCGGATACCGGACAGATCGTTCCTCTTCGAATGATAGTCACCGCTTCTCTTCTCCCGGTTGCGGAGGACGAGAATCCCGAAGGACGCAGTATCGCGACGACGCTTACCGTGGGGAACCCGACTTCCGGAGGTGGTGTGGGGGGATGTGCCTTCGGATTTTCTCCGGGAGCGATTCTTTTGGCACTGCCGTTCTTGGGGTTTTTGAAAAAGCGCCGTATCTGAACGTCTAGGAAAGGAAGATCCTGAAAAAATCTGCAGCAATATGCAAAGAGATGTCACAGCAAAGGAGCCGGGCTCTAGTGCCCGGCTCCTTTGCTGTGACATCTCCTCTTTTCGGGAGTAACGTCGAAAAGAGGAGATATGTGATAGCACAAATTGAAAAAACGTGTTACCATCGGTTCGATTTTTGGACTCTCAACTGTATCACAAGGAGTGATTTTCCATGTTTTTCGGTAAAAAAGCAACATGGGTTTTTGCAGTTTTCCTGTTTCTATGGACTTCTCCCTGCTTTGCTGCGGGAGAAACCGCCACCGTAACGGATTGTCTCGGCCGTGCCGTGGAGGTTCCCCAGCCCCTGAATCGGGTGATCATCTCCGGCTCCGGAGGACTGCGGCTTCTTACCTATCTCCAGGTTCTGGACCGTGTGGTGGCGGCGGATTCAGGGGAGGGACGTTCTTCCATCATCGATGCAAGGCCTTATACCATCGCCCATCCAGAACTTAAAAAATTGCCGGTTTTTGGAGAGTTTCGAGGGAGGGATAATCCCGAACTCATTGCGGGGCTTTCTCCCCAGCCCCAGGTAATTTTCAAGGTTTCTCCCCGCTCGGGGCCCTCTCCGGAGGATCTTACCGCCAAGACGGGTGTCCCCGTGGTAGGGCTGGAGTACGGCAATCTGACGGATAAAAAGCAAGATTTTTATGCCGCTCTTCGCCTTCTGGGTTGCCTCTTGGATAAACGGGAGCGAGCCGAGGAAGTAGTGGCCTTTTTCGAGGGGCATCTGGCGGAGCTTGCCCGACGAACGGCGAATATCCCCGAGGAGCAGCGTCCCGCCTGTTACGTGGGAGGCGTGGCTCACCGGGGGCCTCACGGCTTTACTTCCACCGAGCCCGGCTATCCTCCCTTCGCCTATACGGGGGCGAAGAATATCGCGGCGGATCTTGCCACGGGAAAGCCCGAAAACATCCATATTTCCAGGGAGAAGCTTCTGGAATGGGATCCCGAGGCGATTTTCGTGGATCTTTCCACCCTTGTGGGGGGAGAGGAGGCGAACGCCCTCTTTCAACTTCGCCACGATCCGGTTTTTCGGGCCCTGGGGGCGGTACGGCGGGGAGCCGTCTACGGAGTGCTTCCCTACAACTCCTACAGCATCAACTTCGGGTCCGTTCTGGCGGACGGCTATTTCGTAGGCAAGATCCTCTATCCCGAACAGTTTGCCGACGTGGACCCTCCGGCAATGGCGGATGAAATTTATACCTTTCTCGTGGGAAAGCCCGTTTTTTCTCTCATGAACGAAGCTTTTTCGGGGCTGGTTTTCCGCCCCCTCTCCCTGGAGGAGTAGCTCGTGCATCTTGAGGGACACACCCTTTCTCCGGAGTACGAAAGACATCTCTGGAAGAAGCGGATCTTTCTGGTGCTTCTCGGAGGGGCGTGTCTGGTGCTTCTGATCTTTTCCATCGCCAAGGGGGCGGTTTCCATTCCTCCTCTGGAGGTTGTCAAAGCCCTTGCGGGTAAAGGGGAGCCCCGGTGGAGTCTTATCGTCTGGAATATCCGGCTTCCCCAGACTCTGGCGGCTTTTCTGGCGGGGGCTGGACTCTCTCTCGCGGGGGTGGTGATGCAGTCGGTGCTGCGGAATCCCCTGGGTTCTCCCTTCACCCTGGGAATTTCCAACGCTGCCGCTTTCGGAGCCGCCTTTTCCATTATCATTCTTGGTTCCGGAAGCATGCAGAGCAGCGCCGCCGATGCGGTAACCATCACCTCTCCTTTTCTTACCACCGGAATGGCCTTCGCCGCCGCTCTGGGATGTATGGTGGTGGTGCTCGCGGTGGCCTCCGCCAGCCGGGGAACCCCGGAGGCCATGATTTTGGCGGGGGTGGCCCTGAGCTCACTCTTTACTGCGGGGACCATGTTCCTTCAGTATTTTGCTCGGGACGAGCAGTTGGCGGCGGCGGTCTTCTGGACCTTCGGGGACGTGGGACGGGCGGCCTGGAGGGATATTCCCCTTATGGGAGGGCTTCTTTTGGGAGCCTTCACCCTCTTCTTTTGCCGCCGCTTCGATTTGAACGCCCTGGATTGCGGAGATGAAACCGCCCTTTCCCTGGGGATTTCCGCACCCCGGATACGCCTGGAGGCCATGGTGGTGACCTCCCTCCTCGCGGCGGTCACCGTGGCTCTTCTGGGAGTTATCGGTTTCGTGGGGCTCGTATGCCCTCACATGCTGCGCCGCGTTCTGGGTTCCGATCACCGCTTTCTCCTTCCGGGGTCGGTGCTGCTGGGGGGCATGCTTCTTCTGGGGGCGGATGTGGGAGCCCGGCTGATCTTCGCTCCCCGGGTTCTTCCGGTCTCCATCTTTACGGCCTTTTTGGGGGCCCCGGTATTTCTTGCTCTTATCGCTCGGAGGCGACGCTTATGATTTTGTCGGTTCAGGGAATTTCCTTTGCCTACCAGGGAGTTCCGGTGCTCGAAAACGTAGAGTTTTCTCTCGCCCAGGGAGAGATGGTGGCTCTTTTGGGCCCCAACGGAACGGGAAAAACCACCCTTCTCCGGGCCCTCAACGGCATTCTTCATCCTCGGGGAGGAGCGGTGTTGCTGGAATCCAAGGATGCCTCCCGCTGTTCTCCCCGGGAACGGGCGAAATTTTTCGGCTACGTTCCCCAACGGGGAGAGCCCGTGCGGCTTACGGTGTTCGATGCGGTGCTTCTGGGACGGCGCCCCCATCTGGGATGGCGGGTGGAGCACGAGGATCTCCATAAAGTGGAATCCGCCCTCTCGTCCCTGGAGCTAGAAAAGTTCTCTCTCCGCTATCTCGACGAGCTGAGCGGAGGGGAGTTTCAAAAGGTGCTGCTCGCCCGGGCCTTGGTGCAGGAGCCCAGGGTGCTGCTTCTGGACGAGCCTACCAGCAGTCTGGATTTGAAAAACCAGCTCTCCATGCTGGAGCTTCTGAAAAAAATCGTTCGAGAGCACCGGGTGGCGGCCCTTTTGAGTCTTCACGATATCAATACGGCCCTCCGCTTTGCGGACCGGCTTCTCTTTCTCAAGGACGGTATCATTCAGGGGGCGGGGGTTCCCTCGGAGGTTCCCGAAGATCTGGTGAACCGGGTTTACGGCGTTTCGGTGAACCTCATTTCGTACAAGGGAATTCCCCTGGCGGTACCCTGCTGAAGCGGCGAAAATCGTTGAAGCCCCGGAAAGGCCTCGGAATTTCCGGGGCTTTTCCTCGTTTTCTTCGGAGAGTATACTGTGCCCTTGAATGCAGAACGCTGCTTTGCGGAAGGAGCGATGGGTTTTGGCACATCCGGTGCTGGTCTTTGTCATCTTTGGAGCGGTTTATCTGGGAATGATTTTGGGGCGATTTCCCCGGCTCGCCCTGGACCGCACGGGAATAGTGCTTCTGGGGGCCATCGTGCTTCTCGAAACCGGAGCGGTCTCTCTCGGAGAAGGAGATTCGGGAATAGACATCCCCACCATACTGCTTCTCTTCAGCTTCATGATCATCTCCGCCCAGTTCCGTCTGGGAGGATTTTACACGAGGGTCTCCCGACGTATGGCGGAGCTCGCCCTTCCTCCGGAGCTGCTTCTGGGGGTGGTGATTTTCACCGTGGGGCTCCTCTCGGCGCTGCTCACCAACGATATCGTATGCCTCGCCATGACTCCCGTTCTCGGCTGGGGATGTCTCCGGCGGGGGTATAATCCTCTTCCCTTTCTTCTGGCCTTGGCCTGCGCTTCCAACATCGGTTCCGCCCTCACCCTTATCGGCAATCCCCAGAACATGCTCATCGGGGAATACCTTTCCCTCTCCTTCCGAAGCTATACCCTCTTTGCGGCTTTTCCCGTGGGGCTTTCTCTCGTTTTTCTCTGGGGGGTGCTGCTCCTTCTCTTTCGTGGAAAGTGGCGGCGGGAGACCGCCGGGATCGTTCTTCCGGAGGAACACCCCTTCGACGGATGGCAGACCTTCAAGGGGTGCCTGGTGCTGACGGTGGTGGTGGGGCTCTTTCTCTTTTCTTCCCTTCCCCGGGATCTCACCGCCCTGGGAGGAGCGGGGGTGCTTCTTCTCAGTCGAAAGATGGCCTCCCGGCGCACCCTGGAGCTGGTGGACTGGCAGCTGCTCATTCTCTTTCTGGGGCTCTTCGTGGTGAACCGGGGATTCGAGGCCGCCGGGGGATTGAATATGCTGGAAAAACTCCTTCGGTCTTCGGGAATCTCCCTGGCTTCTCCTCTCTGGCTCTACGGAGTGACCACGGGGCTTTCCAACCTGGTTTCCAACGTTCCCGGAGTCATGCTGCTCCTTCCCCTGGTGCGGGATATCCCCGGAGCGGGAGAGATGCTCGCTCTTTCCAGCACCTTTGCGGGAAACCTTCTCCTTCTGGGAAGCATTGCCAACATTATCGTGGCGGGAGAGGCGGAACGGATGGGCATTTCCCTGAACTGGAAAGAACACGCCCGGGTGGGCATTCCCGTAACCCTGGGAAGCCTCGGAGCGGGGCTTCTCGGTCTTTTCTTTTTCTAAAAAATCCGGCCCCACCCTTCGAGGGGGCGGGGCCGGACAGGAATATCTTTCGGACGGTTTCCACGTTATTCCCGGCGATGCCTTTCGAGAATTTCCATAAGCCGGACTCCTTCCACGTTTCCCCCGGAAATGACCACTCCCACCTTGCGCCCCCGGAGATCCGGAGTTCCTTCGAGCAGGGCCGCCACGCTCACCGCCGCGGCTCCTTCGATGATCTGGTGATGCTCGTGATAGACGAAGGTCATGGCTCTTTCGATGGCTTCCTCGGAAACTCCCGAGATTCCCGTAATGTTCTGCCGGATATAGGCGAAGTTTTTCGCCGATGCACTGCCGCAGAGCCCCTCCGCGATGGTTTCTTCCTCCTCCACGGGAATCACCTTTCCCGCCTTGAAGGCCTCGGGCCATGCGGGGTTCGCCTGGGCGTGGGCCCCCCACACTTCGATGCCGGGCCTGAGTGCTCGGGCGGCGGTGAGAACTCCCGAGAGAAGCCCTCCCCCGCTCAGGGGGCAGAGAAGAGCCTCCAGCTCGGGTTCCTCCAGAAGCATTTCCAGTCCCAGAGTTCCCTGGCCCGCCACGATATGGGGATCCTCGAAGGCGGAGACGTAGGTGAGCCCTTCGTTCTCCTGAAGCCGGAAAGATTCTTCTTCGGCCTCGTTGTAGAAATATCCCGCCACCCGAAGTTCCGCGAAGGGTTCTCCCAGATTGCGGATAGCCTGCCGTTTGGTCTCGGGGCACATGCCGGGAACGCAGATCACCGCCCGAACCCGGAGCATTTTTGCCGCCAATGCCACTCCCTGGGCATGATTTCCCGAAGAGGCGGTCACCACTCCCCGGGCTCGTTCCGCCTCGGAAAGCGCGAACATCTTATTCAAGGCTCCCCGGATTTTAAAGGAGCCGCATCTCTGCTGATTCTCCCATTTCACGAAAACCTCCGCTCCGCTTTTTCGGCTGAGAGGAAAGGAATACTCCAGAGGGGTGGAGCGAATGCGTCCCCGTAAAAATCGGGCTGCCAGAAGAATGTCCGTGATGGTGGGTCGTATGTCCATGTTGCATACCTCCTTGGGAGTTCTTTTTTACAGATCTCTTCAAAATCCAAGGCTACCCTAGTATTCTTCTATAGAGCTGTCAAGCTGGAGACATTTTTCGGGAAAAAAGAAAAATTTCGTAAAATAATGGGTTTTTATTGATGTTCTCGGGATCAGGTGGTATGGTTTAGCGAGAAAATTATATGTTCTGAAGGAGGGTGTTCGAATGAAGCGATCCAGGATATGGGGCGTGGCTCTTCTCGTGGTGTTTCTCGCTCTGGGAGGGGCGTGTATGGCAGCGGAGCAGGAAGGAACCCGAATCTCCATAGCTCCTCTCGTGGTGGATGGGGCTCTCGTGCCGGATCTCGTTACCTCGGCTCATTCCATCGAGCTTGTGGGGGCGGTGAGCTCCGAAGTGGGAGCCAAGAGCCTGCACTGGACCAACAACCGGGGCGGAAGCGGACGTCCCATCCTTTATGTGGGTAAACTGGGAGAAATCGAGCTCAACGGCAAGTGGCGGATTGCCCGAATTCAGTTGAAGCCGGGGAGAAACGAGATCAAGGTCACTGTGGTTCCCATGAAGGGAAAATCCGTGACCGAGCGGGTTATCATCTATCGGGAGTAAAATCTCCCCTGGACTGGTACGTTTTTGCAGGGGGACAAAAAAGGGGATGCCTTCAAAGGCATCCCCTTTTTTGTCCCCCTCTTTCTGATAGAATTTGAGTATATGTGAAAAAGCGGGCAAGAAAGATCTGTTTTTTCGAAAAACCGGGAGGTCGCAATGCGAAAAGTCGAAATTGTCGTCTGCATGGGAAGCTCTTGTTTTGCCCGGGGAAATGACCGCAACCTGAAAGTTCTTCAGGCCTTTCTTAAACGCCGAGAGCTGGAGGACAAAGTGTTTATCCGGGGAAGCCGCTGCGAGGGACAATGCCTGGTGGGGCCGAACTTGACCATCGAGGGAAAGACCTTTTCCCGGGTCACTCCGGAGGATCTCGAAAATCTTTTGGAAAAAATCTTTCCCTCCGAAGGAGCGTCCAGACCATGACCTTTCCCATATTTACCCAGGAGAACAACTGCCAGGATTGTTACAAATGCCTCCGGGCCTGTTCCGTCAAGGCCATCCAGATCAAGGAAGGGCACGCCAGGATCATTCAGGAGCTTTGCGTTCTCTGCGGCACCTGCGTTACCGTCTGTCCCGTGGGGGCCAAGAAAATCCGGGAAGATCTCGGAGAGGCCAAAAGGCTGATGAATTCGGGAGATCTCGTGTATGCCTCCCTGGCTCCTTCCTGGGTGGGGGAGTTTCCCGGAATTTCTTCGGAGCAGATGGTGAGAGTTTTGAAAAGGCTGGGTTTTACCGGAGTGGGAGAAACCGCCCTGGGAGCTCAGGAGGTAAGTGCCGGGGCGGCGGAAATTCTCAAGGAAGCTCCTCCGGGGCTCTATCTTTCCACTGCCTGCCCCAGTGCGGTGCAGTACGTTCGGAAATATCTTCCCTATCTCGTTCCCTGTCTTCTTCCCCAGGGATCTCCTCTTCTCGCCCATGCCAGAATTCTTAGCAGCCATGGAGGTGAGGGGGCCCGGGTGATCTTCTTCGGTCCTTGCATCGCCAAGAAGTGGGAGGCGGACTCCCGGCCCGAAGAGATCCGGCTGGCTCTTACCTTTGACGATCTCCGGCAATGGATGGAAGATGCCCGGATTGCCTTCGAAGATTTCGAGGAGGGCGAAGGGGCATCGTTTTTTCCCGAAAAGGCTCGGGAGGGAACCCATTATCCCGTGGAAGGGGGCATGATCCGCACCATCGAACACGTGGGAAAGACTCGTAAGATACGCTTTCTCACTCTCACGGGAATGGAAAATCTTCGAGATGCTTTGGAGGGATTGGATCCGAAGCGCCTCAATTGCCCCCTTTTCGTGGAATGTCTCGCCTGCCCCGGAGGGTGCATCAACGGTCCCGCCTCCCGGGAGGAACGTCCGGTACTGGAGAGATGGATGGATGTGGAAGCCTATGCTCCGGAGGTTTTACGAGATCCCCTGTTGCCCCTTCATGTGTCCGTGGAGCAGCACTACCGGGAAGAGGTTTTTCCGGAACCCGAAATTTCCGAAGAAGAACTTTTACGGGCCTTTCAGAGCGTGGGCAAGTTTTCTCCCGAGGACGAGATCAACTGCGGAGGGTGCGGTTACGAATCGTGTCGTCAGTTTGCCAAGGCTCTCGTCATGGGGCGGGGAGAGCCCACCATGTGCGTCTCCTACATGCGCAAGAAAGCCCAGAAAAAGGCCAACGCTCTGCTCCGAAGCATGCCTTCCGGAGTGGTCATCGTGGATCAGGATATGAAGATCGTGGAGTGCAATGAACGCTTTGCCCGGTTCCTGGGAGAGGAGGTTCACGCCATTTACCAGGTTATTCCCGGAATGAAGGGGTGTGTGCTCTCCAAAATCTTTCCCCTGGAGCACCTTTTTCAGGGAGTTCTCGAAACGAACCAGGATGTCTCTTGCGATCACTTTCGGCACGGAGAGATGCTTTTCGACATCACCATATTTCCCATCGAGCCTTTTCAGACCGTGGGAGCGGTGCTTACGGACGTTACGAGGCGGGAGCTTCAGAGAGACCAGATCGCCCATCGGGCGGAGGAGGTTATTCAGCGAAACCTCAGCACGGTTCAGGAAATTGCCTGTAAATTGGGGGAGCACATGGCGGATACGGAAATTCTTTTGCGCTCCATTGCCGAAGGGTATGCGGCGGAGGATCCCAAACCCTTGAAAAGGGGGAATTAGGCCATGGATTCCCTCTTTCTGGAAGTAGATTTCGCCCAGCAGAAGAAATACGGCGAAGCCATCTGCGGCGATTTCTTTCTGGTTCAGCGTATTCCCGAACAAAACCGGGTTCTCGGAGTTCTTTCGGATGGCCTGGGAAGCGGCGTCAAGGCGAATATTCTCTCTGCCATGACCGCCACCATGGCCATGAAATTCGCTTCGAGCAACATGGATTTTCTCCAGGCGGCGGAGATTATGATGGATGCCCTCCCCATCTGCCAGGTCCGGAAGATCAGCTACGCCACCTTTACCGTGGTGGATAGCGTGCTCCACAAATGGACCCGGGTGATGCAGATGGATAATCCTCCCTACCTCCTTCTGCGGGACGGGGAAATTCTGGAGATTCCCCAGCGGGAATTTTCCTCTCCCCGATGGAGCCGCAGAAAAATATATTTCAGCGAGATTCTGAACCGTCCCGAGGATCGGCTGGTTCTTTTTTCCGACGGCGTAACCCAGGCGGGAATGGGAACCCGGGCCTATCCCCTGGGATGGCAGAATGAAGGGTGTGCCGCCTTTCTGCGCAACAAGGTGCGGCGCTATCCCCAGGTTTCCGCGGGCAGCCTGGGGGAAGCCATACTTCAGGAGGCGCTTCTCAAGGAGCCCCGCCGGAGAGCGGGGGACGACATGACCTGCGGAGTGCTCTACTTTCGAAAGCCCCGCAAACTCATTCTTCTTACGGGGCCCCCCTTCCATCCCGAGCGGGATGGAGAATACGCCGCCCTTCTCGACTCCTTTCCGGGAAAACGGGTTGTCTGCGGAGGCACCACCTCGGATATCCTCGCCCGGGAGTTGGGGCGGGAGATAACCACCGATCTCAATACCTGCGGATATGGCCTTCCTCCTCTCTCCCGCATGGAGGGGGCGGATCTCATCACCGAAGGAATTCTTACCCTTACCCAAGCCCGCAAGATACTCGCCTCTCCGAAGGATCTCCGGGATTCCGGCCCGGCCTCCCGGCTGGCGGAGCTTCTCCTGGAAAGCGATATCATCGATTTCGTGGTGGGTACCCGGATCAACGAAGCGCATCAGGATCCCTCGCTCCCCATGGACATCGAGATACGCCGGAGCATTATCCGGGGAATACGGGGAATTCTCGAAGAGAAGTATCTCAAGCAGACCCGCATTCGGTTTATCTGAGGCAAAGGGGCGAACTTTTTCATTGACATTCCCGAGTCTTCCTATACCATGAGGAGCGGTTTTGCCCATCATGCGACAGAGATACCATTCATCGAGAAAGGAGGAAACATCATGGATTTCCGGAAAATCTGAGGAAGCATAATCGTGCATGGCATGCACGGAAGGAACCCTCGGGAAAAGACGAAATTTTCTGGAGATCCCTGTCCTTTTCGCAGCAGTCCCTGAAAAAGAGGGACTTCTCCTCGGATGATTCTTTTTCCCGCCAAGGTATCCTTCCGGTGGAACCCGAACAATACGGAGTTTCTCGGATAGCGGGAAAAAACAAAAGAGGAGGAATACGAAATCGTGCAAAAATCAACCTTCGCCCTTACCTTCAGCGCCCTCTGCGTGGTGGTGAATCTCGTACTTGGAACCGTGGTAGCCATGCTTCACATCCCCATGCTTTTTATGGATACCCTGGGAACCATCTTCGGGGCGGTTCTTCTGGGCCCCTTTCACGGAGTGCTCATTGGACTGGTTACGAATGTCATTCAGGGAGCACTTACAAATCCCCGAAATATACCCTTCGCTCTCGTCAACATGGCCATCGGCCTCGTGGTAGGGCTGGTGGCCCGTAAGTTCCGCTTTACCCTTCCCGTGGCCATCCTTACGGGGCTTGTTCTTGCGGTGGTGGCCCCTCTCATCGGTACTCCCATTGCGGTGTGGCTTTACGGGGGACTTACCGGGGGCGGAACGGACTTCATTTTTCTCTGGCTCAAATCCTCGGGACACAAAATCTTTACCGCCGCCTTCATTCCCCGCATAGTGGGCAACCTGGTGGATAAGGTGGTTTGCGCCGCCGTGGTGGCTCTTCTCATTCCCGCGCTTCCCGCCCACGTCCTGGCCAAGGGAAACAATCCCTTTTTCAGGAATCCTTCGTAAATTTACCTAAGCAAGAAAGAGGGGTTTCCCGCATGCGCCGGAATGGAACGCTTCTCGTGGTGGCCCACTGCCTTTTGAATGCCAACGCCAAGGTGAAGGGGCTGGCTCCCTTCGGAGGTGCCATGAGGGAGGTGATCCTCCCCTTTCTGGAGGCCGGAGTAGGTTTAGTCCAGCTTCCCTGTCCGGAATGCACCTTCCTCGGCATGCGCCGATGGGGAATGACTTCGGAACAATATGACATTCCTTCATTCCATGCCCATGGCCGCAAGCTTTTGGAGCCAGTGGTCTACCAGCTGGAGGATGCCCTTGCCGCGGAATACCGGGTACTGGGGGTTCTCGGAGTGGAGGGAAGTCCAAGCTGCGGTGTACGTTTCACCTGCAGAGGATTTCAGGGAGGCTCCTGCGGAGAGGGAGAGCATAGGGCCTATAGAAGCCCGGGAAGCGGGGTCTATATGGTCCTTTTCCGGAAGATGCTGTGTGAACGGGGAATAACGCTTCCTTTCGTGGGAGTGGATGAGGCCTCTCCGGATATGGAAGTCCTCATGGGGCTTCTCGCCTGAAAAACTGAAAAGAAGGCCTTTGCAAGGCTGCATGTACAAAAAACGCCGGTTCTTTCCGTCACGGAAGGAACCGGCGTTCGTTTAGCGTTCAGAAGAGGTGGAAACGACTACTGGAGATCCACCCAGCCCTCTTCGCCGTCCCAGTTAAGAACTACCTGGCTGACTTCGCAGAGATTCAGGCCTTCCCAGGTGAGGCCTTCTTCGTCCTCATCGGTGACCATGATGTCCCAGATGCACTGGTTGCGGTCGTAGCCCTCGAAGGAGACCGTGAGGCTGTTCCCTGCGGGGAAGACCTGGCCCTCGATCATGTTCTCTTCCCAGGATTCGGAAGCTGCCGAAGAGATGTAGAGTCCATAGAGATCCGCTCCGGTGTTGTTCACGATGGTGAAATCCTGAACCGCCGCGAAGGCTACGGAGGAGACGAGGAGCAAAGCCAGGGTGCCTGCCAGAAGAATACGGGATACTGATGCGAACTTTTTCATGTGTGCCACATCCTTTTCGAGAAATAAAATCGCGCTTTTCCCAGTTAGGGCAAAAGCTCCAGCGGATTGTAGCATACGGAATAAAAATTGACTATATGCCAAAAGGATACACGAAAAAGTTCGAAGATTATAAAAGTTTAAAAATTACCTCAAAGCGGATTGTGAACATTTTGTTTTTTTGTCTCCTTGAGGTGATCGGTCAGTATTTTCCACGAGGCATGCCAGGCTTTTTTCGAAAGCAGCGTGTCCAGCTGCAGAGCGTTGTAGAGAGCCATGGCCTGGCGGAAATCCCGAAGGTCCACCCCGGTGAGCTGGGCGATTTTTTGCAGTCGGTAGTCCAGGGTATTCCGGTGAACCAGGGTATTCCGGTGAATATGAATGCTCTCCGATGCCTTGACGTAGCTGAAGCCTCCGTGGCACCAGGCCACGATGGTTTCCCGCAGATCCGGCCAATCTTTGCGTTCCTTCAGGGTATCCAGAAAGAGATCTCGATAATAGGTAGCTTCTTCTCGGGGAACCTGGGAGAGAAGACGTTCCGGGCGAAGTTCGTCGATGGAGAAAAGCCGCTGTTCCGGCGTCAGAAGGCTTCCCAGTTCCAGGGCCTGCCAGGCCTCCTTGCAGGATTGGGCGAGGGCGGCGATGGTCTTTCCCCGTTCTCCCATGCCCGCGAAAAGACAGAGCCCCATACCGCGAAAGCTGGATTGCAGGGTGATGAAGAGTTGCCGAAGGCTCTCCTCCCGTCCCAGGTGATGGAGGAGAAGAAACCGGTTTTCCCCCGCCGGAGCGATGAGATCCGCGGTGCTGTCGAAAACGCTGCGGATTCTGGAGAGATGGGGAAGAAAGGTGGCGCTGTTGTAGTATTCCAGGGGCGCCGTATTCGAGGGAGCCCGGAAAAAAGAGAAGGCTATGGCCCGGTACGGCTGATGAGGAAGGTAGCCCAGGCGCTGCCCCCGCTCGATAATGGCTTCTTCTCCTCCAAGGGCGGGGACGTAGTTGTTGAGATCGTCCAGAAAGTCCCGGACCGCCCGATTCTGGTGGAACTCCGCATGAAGCAGGGTTTTCTCCCGAAGAAGCATCTCGATCTGCTTTTTCACGATGAGGGCGAAGGGGCGCACCTGGTCGGGGTTTCCCGTGATGGCCATGGCTCCCACTACTTCTCCCGCGGTGTTTTCCAGGGGGTACATAATGCCAGGGCGGTTCGCTTCGTAGTGTTTGGCCTCCTCCTTGTCGTGGGCAATGCCCTTGCGCTTCGCCATAACCTCCAGGGAGGGAAGGTTTTTCGTTCCCAGCCGGGAGGTATCGCTGGCTCCCACGATAACTCCCTCCGTATCGGTGATCACCACGTCGAACCCCAGAACTTGGGCGGTGGATTCCGCAATTTCCTGAGCGTATCGTTTCATGGCCCAGATATTCCTTTATCGAGATGGAAAACCGGAGGGAGGTTCCCCGGCCTTTCGGTTTTTCGAGGGGCTTTTTTGCCCTTCCTCGGGGGGGTGCATTCTGGTCATGAGTTCCTCCTCCGCCGCCAGTCCCTTGGCGGTATCCTCCAGGTGCTCCCGCATGGCCTCCCGGGCCTCTTCCGCATCCTGATCGAGAATGCACTGCACGATCTTCCGATGCTGTCCGAGAATGTGCCGGGACCAGATGCGGGGTTTCTCCGAGGCCCGCCGACTTCGCAGGAGAATCACCGATCGCTCCATCACCGACGCAAGACCTTCGTGAAAGCGGACCAGTACCCGGTTATGGGCGGCCCGGATAATGGCATGATGAAGGAAGGAGTTCCACCGGGCTCCCGTGGCGGCGTCCTGTCCCGAGGACGATGCGGCGAGCTCTTCCAGGGTATCCATGCAGCGCCGTATTGCCGCAAGGTCTTCCCGGGTTCGCCGGGCCGCAGCGAATCCCGCCGCGGGAATTTCCACGAGATACCGCATCTCCATGATTTCCGGAAGCATCTCCCCCGGTGCGGGCATCATGTGCTCCAGTCCCGAGGAGAATTCCGGAATCTCCGAAGAGGCCAGAAAAATTCCCTGCCGGTCCCGGACATCCAGAATTCCCCAGGCTTCGAGAATGAGTATGGCCTCCCGAACCTGGGGACGTTTCTCTCCCAGCATGAGCGCCAGGGTCCGTTCCGGGGGAAGTTTGCCCTGGTCCACGATATCCCCCTGGCGGATATGTTCCAGCAGAGTCTCCGCCAGGGCTCGTTTCTTGGGATTCATGATCGCAAATCCCTCCTTTATGGTGTTGCGCGAATTTTTTGTTCTTTACAGTATCCTAGATGGTTGTCTTTTCTTCAAGGAGATGGTAGCATAGTTTTATCGAGATTGGTAGACCTTGGTCAACCAAAAGTGGGTGAGTATAGGGTGAAAAAAACGAAACGCTACGACGTACTTATCGTGGGAGCCGGCGTGGTGGGGTGCGCCATCGCCCGGGAGCTTTCGCGGTACTCCCTCTCCGTGGGGGTGGTGGAGAAGGAGCGGGACGTTTCCTTCGGCACCAGTTCCCGAAACAGCGGGGTGCTCCATGCGGGGTTCAACTATACCCCGGGGTCGCTCCGGGCGAAGCTCGACGTGGAGGGAAACCGCCTCATGGAGCCTTTGTGCAGAAATCTCAAGGTGAAGATGTGCCGCATGGGCAAACTTACGGTGGCCCTGAACCCTCAGGAAATTCAGGAGCTGGAGCGCCTGAAGGAGCAGGGAGAGGCCAACGGCGTGCCGGGGCTCGAAATCCTCGGTCCCGAGGCCATGCGGGAGATTCAGCCTGGCGTGGAGGGAGTGGGAGCCCTCTGGTCTCCTTCCAGCGGTATCGTCTGCCCCTACGGGCTTACCATCGCTCTTGCCCGGAGTGCCCGGCAGAACGGAGTGGATTTTTATCTCTCCTGGGAGGTGGCGCATCTTTTCCGGGAGAAATCCGGTTTCGTGCTGGAAAACTCTCTCGGGGAGGATTTGGAGGCTTCGGTGATAGTCAACGCCGCGGGGCTCTTCGCGGATCGTATCGCCCGGATGGCAGGGATCGAGGACTACACTCTCTATCCCTGCCGCGGAGAATACTACGTGCTGGACAAGCGTCTTCAGGGAACCCTGAAGACCCTTCTCTATCCGGCTCCCCGAAAGAACGATCCCGGTCTTGGCATTCACCTTACGCCTACGGTGGACGGCAACATTCTCATCGGTCCCAGCGCGGAGTATACGGAACTTCCCGAAGACTGGTCCTGTTCCGCTTCGGTAATGGAGGCTCTCCGGCAGAAAGGGAAAGAGCTCTTTCCGGATCTTGCCGCTTCGGATTTCATCCGCAACTTCGCGGGGCTCCGTCCCAAGCTGGCCCCTCCCGAGGAGGGGGGCAACCGGGATTTCGTGGTGGAAGATCGGAAAGACCTTCCGGGTTTTATCAACCTCATGGGTATCGAAAGCCCCGGTCTCACATCGGCTCCCGCCCTGGCCCTCATGGTGCGGAATATGGTGGAAAAACATTTCGAACTCCGGGAAAAGGAGAACTTTCTGGAGGAGCTTCCGGGGCGGGAAAAATCCTTTGCCGAAAGCTCTCCCGAGGAGCGGGCGGCCCTGGTGGCGGAGGATCCGGACTACGGCGAAATGGTCTGCCGCTGCGAGCAGGTGACCAAGCGGGAAATCCTGGATGCCCTTTCGGATCCTCTGGGAGCCCGCACCCTCATGAGCATCAAGTACCGTACCCGGGCCACCATGGGGCGCTGTCAGGGAGGGTTCTGCTTTCCCAAAATCGTAAACATTATGACCCGGGAGCTTGGATATGCTCCCGAAGATATCCATCTGCGGGATGAGAAGTCCTACTTCTTTCCCGGTCGGGTGCGGAAGGAGGGAGCCTCTCTATGAACGTGGAAGAACGGGATCTCGTGATCATCGGAGGAGGCCCCGCGGGACTCGCCGCGGCGGTATCCGCCTGGGAGGCGGGGTGCCGGGACATTCTCCTGGTGGAGCGGGATAGGGTTCTCGGAGGCATCCTGAACCAGTGCATCCATGACGGTTTCGGGCTCCATACCTTCAAGGAGGCCCTCTCGGGGCCGGAGTACGCCGCCCGGTACATCGAAAAACTTCGCCGCACCGGGGTGGAGGTGCGGGAGCAGACCATGGTGCTCCGCCTCGGAAAGGATCGTACCCTTCAGCTCGCCTCCCGGGGGAGCTACCGTACCATCCGGGCCCGGGGAGTTCTTCTCGCCATGGGGTGCCGGGAACGTCCCCGGGGAGCCATATCCATTCCCGGAACCCGCCCCAGCGGGGTTTTCACCGCCGGAGCGGCCCAGCACCTCATGAATCTGGAAAACATCATGGTGGGAAACCGGGTCTGTATTCTCGGCTCCGGGGACATCGGCCTCATCATGGCCCGACGCATGACGCTGGAAGGAGCTTCCGTGGCGGGGGTCTTCGAAATTCTCCCCTATTCCAGCGGACTTCCCCGGAATATCCAGCAGTGCCTCAACGATTACGACATTCCCCTTCATCTCGGCACCACGGTGCAGAAAATCCACGGCTCCCGGCGTCTCGAAGGAGTGACGGTGGCTCAGGTGGGGCCGGATCGCTGCCCCGTGGAGGGAAGCGAGCGCTATGTTCCCTGTGATACCCTGCTTCTTTCGGTGGGGCTCATTCCGGAAAACGAACTCTCCCGGGACGCCTCCATCTTTCTGGACCCCCGAACCAACGGGCCCCTGGTGAACTCCCGCTTCATGACCCGGGTGCCGGGAATCTTCGCCTGCGGTAACGTGCTCCATGTACATGATTTGGTGGATTACGTCTCCCAGGAGGCGGAGGAGGCGGGACGCTGTGCCGCCGCCTGGATAGATTCTTCGGAAAGCTGCGGAGAGGACTCCCTGCCGGTGTTGCCCGGAGAAGGGGTGCGCTATACCCTGCCGCAGAAGGTCAGTTCCTCAAGAGACACGGTTCTCTCTCTTCGGGTAACCGCTCCCTGCCGGAACCGTTCGGTGGTCGTCCGCAGCAGCGGTGGCAAGATTATCGCCCGTAAAAGCCTGGTGCGGCTGCATCCTGCGGAGATGATCCGTATTCCCCTGGAGGCGAAAGGCCTTTCGGGAATTTCTCAACTGGAGGTGGCCCTCGGATGAGCCTTCGAGAATATACCTGCGTGGTCTGCCCCAACGGGTGTCCTCTCACGATAACCTGTTCCGACGACGATCCTCCCCGGGTGGAATCCGTGGAGGGGCATCTCTGCCCCCGGGGAATCCGCTGGGCTCGACAGGAGGTGGAGGCCCCCCAGCGTACCATCGCGAGCAGCGTTCTCGTGAGGGGCGGAGAGATTCCTCTGGCGAGCGTTCGCACGGATCGCCCCATACCTCTGGAGAAGATTCCCGAAGTGATGCAGGCCATCCATAAGCTTGTCCTTTCGGCTCCCCTCGCCCTGGGAGACGTGGTACTCCAAGGAGCGGGAGGGACGGAATGTTCCATCATCGTTACGCGGGCCGTGGGTGCCGCTACAAGGAACGAAGAGGGGGTGGCATAGTTTTCCTCAAATATGATCGAGAGTTTGCAGAGAGTGCGGCGGTGGAGTGCGGTTGATTTCGGGTGAAGAAACTATGGATCCAAGGAGGAAGCTGATGAAAAAGAATTTCTGTATCGTATCGATAGTGCTGGTTTGCTGTCTTTTCGGGGCCCTGGTCTTTTCGGGGAATGCGGAAGCCGCCAAGAGCTACCGTCTGAACCTCGCCACGGCCACCACCGGGGGAACCTACTATCCCCTGGGGAATGCCATGGCCCAGGTCTGGTCGAAAAACCTGGAGGGCGTCAAGGTAGCGGCTCAGGCTACCGCGGGGACTCCCCAGAACGTGGAGCTTATTCAGGAGGGCGACGTGAGCGTGGCCTTCGGCCAGAACGGCGTATGTTACTACGCCTATACGGGCACGGGAACCTATGAAGGCAAAGAACCCATTACGAATCTCCGGGGAATGCTCTCCCTCTATCCCAACGTGATGCACTTCGTGGCCAAGGAAGGAATGGAGCTCAAGAGCCTGGCGGATTTCAAAGGCAAGAAGTTCGTTCCCGGTGCGGTGGCGAGCGCTACGGAAATCAACGCCCGGGAAATTCTCGGCATCTACGGACTCAATTACATGGATAACGCCGGAGAGGTTAACGTCAATGCGGATTTCGTGGGCTACAACGAGGCTTCGGACCTCCTGAAAAACGATCTTACCGAGGGAGTTCTCATCGCGGGAGGAGCCCCCACCGCAGCGGTGATCGATATGCTCTCCTCGGGAAATGCGGTGCTCGTCTCCCTGGAAGAGGACAAGATCGCGGAGATCTGCGAGAAATATCCCTGGTACTTCCCCTTCACCATCAAGGCGGACACCTATCCCCGTCAGCCCGAGCCCGTGCAGACCGTGGCTCTGGCGAACATTCTCTTCACCCGGGCGGATGAGCCCGACGAGCTCATCTACATGCTCGTCAAGGGAATCTACGATCATCACGACAAACTCGTGGCGGCCCACAAGGCGGCCTCCTACACCACTCTCGACAGTGCCATGGGGGGCATGACCATCCCCCTGCATCCCGGAGCGATCCAGTATTTCCAGGAGCAGGGCGTGGAAGTTCCCGAAAAGCTCATTCCCGGAAAGTAGCGCCGGAGTTTTCTTCAGCTATTTCCCCAGTTGGCGGAAACCGGGAGAACGCTCTCCCTCCTCTCCCGGTTTCCCTTCGTCTTTCCAGGAGGTCGTTCTTTTGAAAAAAGAGAGTTCCACATTATCAGAGAGTAGGGATTTTGAAGTCCCGAATGCGGAAAATGTCGAAGCGGTTCTGGAAAAGGTGGATACGGAATCCCGATTTCGAAAGCTCGCGGGAAAATGGGCCATAGCGGTGGCTTTCATCGCCATTGCCATGTCCTGCTTCCATCTCTACACCTCGGGCTTCGGTACTCTCATGGCCATGAAGCAGCGGAGCGTACACCTCGCCTTTCTCCTGACCCTCACGTTCCTTCTGTATCCCGCATCCAAGAAGAGATCTCCCAAGGGGCGTCCCTCGGTTATCGACATGATCTGGCTTGGTCTTTCGCTCACCTCGAGCCTCTACATCTTCTTCATGTTCGATGCCTTCAGCATCCGGGGAACCGCCATTCCGCTGGATATCGTCATGGGAACCATACTTATCGTCTGCGTTCTCGAGGGAGCCCGGCGTACCGTGGGTAAAGAGCTCACCATCCTGGCCATTCTCTTTCTGCTCTACGGTTTCTTCGGGGAGTACATTCCGGGAGTGCTGGGGCATACGGGATTCCGGTTCAAGCGCATCATCTACCATTTGTATCTTTCCTCCGAAGGACTCTTCGGCATCGCCCTCGGGGTTTCCTCCACCTACATCTTTCTCTTCATCCTCTTCGGTGCCTTTCTGAATGAAACCGGCATGGGGCGGTTCATCAAGGATCTCGCCATGTCTCTGGCGGGGCGTGCCATCGGCGGAGAGGCCAAGGTCTCCATCGTGGCCAGCGGACTCATGGGAATGATCAACGGCAGCGCCGTGGGGAACGTGGCCGCCACGGGAACCTTTACCATACCGCTCATGCGGGAGGCGGGGTTCCGTCCGGTCTTCGCCGCCGCAGTGGTGGCCGTGGCGGGAACGGGAGGCATGATCATGCCCCCTGTCATGGGAGCCGCCTCGTTTATCATGGCGGAATTTCTCTCGGTGCACTACTCCAAAATCATGCTCGCCGCGGCGATTCCCGCATTTCTCTACTACCTTGCGGAATATGCCATCATTCATATCGAGGCCATCAAATCCGGCATGACTCCCGTGGCCAAGGAGGATGTGATTCCCTTCAAAAAGGTGATGAAGGAGCGGGGGCACCTCGTAATCCCCATCATCATCATCGTCTGGCTTCTCATGATCGGGCGTACCCCTCTCTACGCGGCCTTTTACGGCATCATCTCCTCGGTGGTGGTGAGCATGCTTCGCAAGGAAACCCGGCTCTCCTCGAAATCCTTTCTCAAGGCTCTTGAGGACGGAGCCCGGGGATCCGTGGGGGTGGGTATGGCCTGCGCGGTGGTGGGCAACATCATCGGCATCACCAATCTCACGGGGCTCGGTCTCGTACTGGGGGACAACATCGTCTCCCTGGCGGGAGGAACCGTCATCGGCACCATCTTCCTTACCATGGTGGTCTCCATCATTCTCGGCATGGGACTTCCCACCACGGCGTGCTACATCGTTACCGCCACCATTGCGGCTCCCGCATTGATACAGCTGGACGTGAATCCCCTGGCGGCACACATGTTCGTCTATTACTTCGCCTGCCTTTCCAATCTCACGCCTCCCGTGGCCATCGCATCCTACGGGGCGGCGGGCATTTCCGGACAGCGTCCCTCGGAAGTGGGCTGGACGGGATTCCGGATTTCTCTGGCGGCATTTCTCATTCCCTTTACCTTCGTCTACAGCCCCCAGCTTCTTCTTGTGGGAGGAACGGTTCTTTCCACCCTCGTGGCGTTTTCCACCAGCGTCATCGGTGTTATCGCCATCGCTGCGGCTCTTCAGTCCTACTTTGCGGGGCCTCTGAACCGGCTTCAGGTGGTTCTTCTCTTCGGGGGATCCGTATGCCTTATCTTTCCGGGAATCGTCACCGACGTAGCGGGTATCGGCATCACTCTGGCAATCTATCTCTGGCAGAAGCTCCTTCGCAAGCCCTCTCTGGCGGCGGAAAATTCCTGAAAGGACGATTCGAAGAAAGGAGATGCCTGAATCATGCGAATAGCCACTCTTCGTCTGGGAGAGCGGGAAACTGCGGCGGTACTGGGAGAAAAGGGGTACGTTCCCCTGGGAGAGATCTTTTCGTTTCTGGGAAAACCCTGGACTCCTTCACTTTCGTGGCTTTTGGAAAATCAGAAGTTTTCGGAGCTCCATCAATGGTTTCAAGCCGAGGGAGACTATTTCTTCGGGCGGTATGAGGGGCGCTACATCGCCCCCGAAGAGGCTCGATATGCTCCCCTCTACCGGAGGCCCCCAAAACTCTGGGGAATCGGTCTCAACTACGTGGATCATGCGGCGGATCTCGCGGAAAAAGCTCCCAGCACGGAGCCCGCAAGCTTCATGAAAACCACCAACACCGTCATCGGATATGGGGATGCCATCCGCATTCCTCTGCAATCCTCGGGAACCACCGCCGAGGCGGAGCTCGGCATCGTCTTCGGTGGTTTCGGCCGGGAAGTTTCCCGGGAGAACTGGCTCTCCTGCGTGGCGGGCTTTACTCCCGTCATCGACATGACCGCCGAGGATATTCTGCGGAAAAACCCCCGGTATCTCACCCGGTCCAAGTGTTTCGACACCTTTTTCAGCTTTGGCCCGGAACTGGTGACTCCCGACGAAATTCCGAACGTGCTGAATCTTCGGGTGGCCACCATGATAAACGGTGCGGTGCATGCGGAGAACGTGGTTTCCAACATGACCTTTCCTCCGGACTACCTGGTTTCGTTCCACTCCGAGGTCTTTCCCTGGGAGCCCGGAGACATTCTTTCCACGGGTACTCCCCGGGCGGTGCATATCGCCCACGGGGACGTGGTGGCCTGCAGGATCGACGGTTTCCGAAGCCTCGTCAATTCCGTGGTGGATAGCAAGGAGCAATAAAAAAGGCGGCAGAGGCCGTGGTTCTTCCGATGAAGCTGCTGGCACAGCGTCGTCAGAAAGGGCCTTTTGCCGCCGAAACGTTCCGTGGTGCCCGAAAAAGGCCTCTCACGGCTATAGCGCATTATATCACATGAACAAAGAGGGGCCTTCTTCTCGGGAAAGTGTTTCCATATGGAGAAGGAGGACTCAGGGTGGAGCGCAGAATCGCCTACGAAGATCTTCTAGGCCTTACCGAGGCCATACTGAACAGGATCGGCTATCCCGAGAAGGCGGCGGAGATCACCGCCCGAACTCTGGTGGAGGCGGATGCCCGGGGGGTGTATTCCCACGGGGTAGCCCGGCTCCCCTTTTATCGGAGCCGCATGGAATCGGGAAACGCCTTTCCCGAAGCGAAACCGGAAATTGTATGGGAGACTCCGGTTTCCCTCGTTATCGACGGAAAACGGGGAATAGGCCCCTACAACGCGGATTTTGCCATGAAGGAATGCATAGAGCGGGCTCGGAAGGGAGGGCTCTGCTTTGCCTCGGTGCGGGATTCCAATCACTACGGCATGGCGGGACTCTGGGCGGAAATGGCGGTGGACCGGGGATTTCTCGGCATCTCCATGAGCACCTCCAACAAGCTGGTGCTTCCCACCTTTTCCTCCGAGCGCCTTCTGGGAACCAATCCCCTGGCGGTGGCCATTCCTGCGGAGGAGGGGGCTCCCTTTCTTCTGGATATGGCCACCAGTGGCGTGGCCCGGGGTAAGATCGAAGTCTGTCACCGCCGGGACATCTCCATGCCCTCGGGGTGGGCGGTGGACCGGCATGGGGAGGTTTGTACGAACCCTCACGAAATCGTGGCTCTTCTGAAGGAAGATGCCCCCTGGGGAGGCTTGCTGCCTCTTGGGGGGAGCGGAGAGACCTCGGGGGGACACAAGGGGTACGGCCTGGCCCTTTTGGTGGAACTGCTCTCGTCGAGCCTTTCGCTTAACGAGTGGCGTCCCCGGGCGGATGCGGAACACCCCATTCGGGTGGCCCACTTTTTCGGCGTGCTGGATTTGAAGATCTTCGGGGATCCCGAGAAGATCCGCAGCCACGTCTCCCGGGTGCTGGAGGATATCCGAAAGAAGAACGTTCCTTCCGAAACTCCCCGAATATACGTTCACGGGGAGAAGGAACGGGAGCGGCGGAAGCGGAGCCTTGCGGAAGGTCTCTGTCTCGATGACGCCACCAGGGAAATTCTCCGAAATCTGAGAGAGGAGCTTTCTCTTTCGGAGAATTGCTTTACAATATGAGAACTCGAAAAAGAGAGACAAAACCGTTCTTTTTCGAAAAAGCACGTTTTTTCGCATATTTTGAGGAGGGTTCGTAATCTTGAAAAAAGAAAGCATCTACGAAGAAGCACTTGCCCTGCACCGGCAATACCGGGGAAAACTCACCGTGGAAAGCCGCATGGCGGTCAACACCATGCGTGATCTCGCTCTGGTGTACACCCCTGGAGTGGCGGAACCCTGCCGTGAAATCGAACGGAACCGGGATGCCCTCTACGACGTCACCACCAAGCACAACATGGTGGCGGTCATCACCGACGGCAGCGCCGTTCTCGGTCTCGGGAACATCGGAGCGGACGCCTCGCTTCCCGTCATGGAAGGCAAATGCGTTCTCTTCAAACGCTTCGCGGACATCGAAGCCTTTCCTCTCTGCATCGACTCCCAGGACGTGGACACCGTGGTGGAAACCAGCCGTCTCATCGCCACCTCCTTCGGCGGCATCAACCTGGAAGACATCGCCGCCCCCCGGTGCTTCGAAATCGAACGCAAACTCCAGGAAGTGGTGGACATCCCGGTCTTTCACGACGACCAGCACGGCACGGCGGTCATCGCCGTGGCGGGCCTCTGGAACGCCCTCAAAATCGTGGGCAAAAAGATCGAAAACTGCACAATCGTTCTCTCCGGCGCGGGAGCCGCGGGGGTAGCCATCACCAAACACCTCCTCTCGGTGGGAGCGAAAAACGTCATTCTCTGCGACCGCACCGGAGCCATCTACGCAGGCCGGCAGGAGCACATGAACTGGATCAAGGAAGAAATCGCGGGCATCACCAATCCCTCCAAAATCAAAGGCTCCCTCGGGGAAGCCCTTCGGGGAGCGGACGTCTTCATGGGGGTCTCCGCCCCGGGACTCGTCACCAAAGAAATGGTCCGCAGCATGGGCAAAGACCCGGTCCTCTTCGCCATGGCGAACCCCACCCCGGAAATCTACCCGGACGAAGCCAAAGAAGCGGGAGCTGCGGTCATCGCCACCGGACGGAGCGACTTTCCCAACCAGATCAACAACTGCCTCGGCTTTCCGGGCATCTTCCGGGGCGCTCTGGACGTCCGGGCCAAGGTGGTCAACGAGGAGATGAAACTCGCCGCCACCAAAGCCCTGGCGGAACTCGTCTCGGAAAAGGATCTCTCTCCGGAATGCATCATTCCGGAAGCCCTGGATCCCCGGGTGGTCCCCGCGGTGGCCCGGGCCGTGGCGGAGGCCGCCCGGAAGAGCGGCGTGGCGAGACTGTAGCGGTTCGCCGCAGTACACCGAAAGAAGAAAGGAGGAGAGAGCATGGAGTACCTGCTGCCCTACGGACGAAAAAAGCTCTCCCTGCATCTGCCGGAAAAGCATGTTCTGGGGGTTCTGGAGCCCAAGGAGACGCGTAAGCTGGAATCTCTCGAAAAAACGGTGGAGGAAAAGATCGCCCTTCCCGACCGGGGGGCCTCCCTGGAGGAGCTTCTTAGAGCCAAAAAACCCCGGAGCGTGGCCATCATCGTGAATGACCTCACCCGCTCCACTCCCACCGCGAAAATGCTTCCTCCGGTGCTGAATGTGCTCTCACGCCAGGGAGTGGAGCGAAAGAACGTCACCATCGTCATCGCCACGGGAACCCATCGGGGGCTTACGGAAGAGGAAAAGGCCCAGGTGGTGGGCTCCGAGGTGCTCGCCTCCTTCCGGGTGGAAAATCACGACTGCGATGCTCCGGATCTCGTCTCCCTGGGAATCCTCTCCACGGGAAACGAGCTCCGTGTCAATCCCCTGGTGGCGAAGGCGGAGTTCCGCATCGCCCTGGGGGAGGTGCTGCTCCACTACTATGCGGGATTCGCGGGAGGACGCAAGAGCATTCTTCCGGGAGTCTCCGGCCGGGATACGGTGATGCGCAACCACGCCATGATGGTACATCCCAAGGCATCCCTCGCCCGGATCGAGGACAATCCCCTGAGCATGGAGATGGTGGAATCCCTCGCCCTCTGCCCTCTGGACTTCATCGTGAACTGCATCGCCAACTCCCACAAGGAGATCGTGGCGGTGGTGGCGGGGGATGCCAAAGAGGCATGGAAGAGGGGCACCGAAATTTTCTACGAAGTGAACAGCCTTCCTCTGAAGGAAAAGGCGGATGTGCTCTTCGTCTCCGCGGGTGGATTTCCCAAGGACATCAACATGTACCAGGCCCACAAGGCGGTGGAGATCAGCTCCCGGGCCCTCAAAGAGGGGGGAAGCCTGGTGCTCTTTGCGGAACTCGAAGAAAGCTACGGTCATCCGGTGTACGAGGAGTGGGCGAAGAAAGGGCTCTCCGCCGCAGAAGTGGAGGAGGCCATGAAAGAGGGGATCGTCTTCGGAGCCCACAAGCTCTTCTTTCTGGGGCGTCTCTCCCGGCATTTCGGGCTTTATCTCTACAGCTCTCAGGATGAAGCCTTTGCGAAAAAGAGCTTCTTCTCTCCCGTGACATCTCTGGAGGCCCTTCTTTCCCTGCTGGAGCGGAAACACGGCCCGGACTACCGAAGCTACGTCATCCCCCAGGGAGGCATCGTCCTCCCCCTGGCGGAAGACGCCTGAGAGAACTCCAAAACCGTGGAATGCTAGAGCTGCAGAAACGCAAAAAGCCGGGATACCCCAAGAATAGGGGGCCCGGCTTTTATTGCGTGTGTTTTTCGGACTATTCACGACAGCGAGTGCGTGTTATCATATGTGGTAACACGAGGAGGTTTTTATGGCATGTGGAAGGTTCTCTTTTACCGTGGTGTGGAGGATGATATTTTAAAAATGCCTCCGGGAGTTCAGGCTCACATGTTCCGACTCTTGGAGACCATGGAGAAATTTGGGCCTTTTTTGGGCCCCCCGCACACCAAATCGTTAAAAGATGGGCTTTTTGAGGTGCGGGGCAAGGCCTCTGAGGGGATAGCCCGAGGACTGTACTGCTATAGAAAAGAGCAAGAGATCTATGTGTTGCATGCTTTTGTGAAAAAGGACAAGGCTATTCCCCAGAAAGATTTGCGTCTTGCCCGAAAACGCCTACGGGAGGTGATGGAAGAATGAGTCAGCTGGAAGATCTGAAAAAAAGGGCCTTCGAGAATTCCGAGGTTGCGGTGGAGTATGACAAGCTGGAAGAGGAATTTGCCTTTCTGGATATGCTTCTTTCCATGCGGACCAGTGCTCAACTGACCCAGGAAGAGGTGGCAGCCCGGATGGGAACCAGGCGAAGCAGTATATGCCGCTTGGAAAAGGGAAACACAAACCCTACCCTGGGCACGTTACAGCGATATGCCCGGGCCTGTGGGTTTGATCTTGCTATCTCCTTTTTGCCTTACCCCTCTGCAAAAAGAGAAGCCAAATCGCAGAGTAAAAGCGTTTTATGCTAAACCGCAAGGCTTGGCGCCGCGGATAAATTTTTCATGTATGATTCTTTGAATAATGGTTGTTTGGTCTGTTTGTCCATTAGTGATAGCTTTTCACATGCCAAAAGATGTATCGCAACAAATTCTTCGGAGGTGCGGATAAAATCTTGCAAAAAACACCCCCGTCTCCACGACCCTTCATCAGCTTGATTTGCAAGAGTATCAGGAAGAGGGAGAGAAGTTTTTTGTCTTTCTCGCAGAGGTTTGGATGCCCTCTTTCCGAGAGAGAATGGAGACGAAATCCGTTAACAGAACTGTGACCTTGCCGGGATGGCTTGATCGAGAGGCAAAGCAGCCCTCGTTGAACTACTCGCAAATCTTGCAGGACGGTACTATGGAGCGCCTCAAAATCAGCCGAACCGTTACTAAACGGAAGAAGGAGAGAGCCAGGGCTTCTGCCTGGAGGAGGCCTGAACAGATTTTTTTGCACGATATGCTATAACGGATCGCAAAGCCCCCTTGGAAAAGGGGGCTTTTTTTTTGTGGCTCCGGTCTTGGGGTTGACAGTCTGGGAGGCATGATATACAAAAGATACGTCTGTAATATACTAGAGAAATACAAGGAGGTTCCCATGTACGAGATACGTTGGCATGGCCGGGGAGGCCAGGGCAGTTTCACCGGAGCCAAACTGCTCGGTACCGCCGCGGCCCTTTACGATGATCGTTACGCCCAGGCTTTTCCCTCCTTCGGGCCGGAACGCCGGGGCGCTCCGGTGCTGGGGTTCAACCGCATCGATGTGCATCCCATTCACCTGCGCAGCGAGGTGGATCGGTGCGATGTCATTCTCTTTCTGGACGACACCCTTTGGGAAGAGCGTTATCTTGAGGATCTCAAGCCGGGAGCTTTCGTACTGATCAACTCCTCGAAGGATTTTGAGGACCATCGGGTGATTGCCATGGATGCCACGGGAATGGCTCTGGATATTCTGGGCAAACCCATGGCCAATACCGCCATGCTCGGGCTTCTGGCTGCCAAAGCCCCCGGTATGGTTTCTAAAGAGGCCTGTGAAAAAGCCATCGAAAAAACCATGGGAGGCTCCCTCGCCAAGGGAAACCTCAAGCTTTTCCATGCGGCTTTTTCCGCCGGAGAGGAGCGCTGATTCATGCGGAATTTCGAGATGTCCCCGGTGCCGAAGCTGGATCGCCTGGAGGATTTCCCCCTGGGAAGCAGCTTCCCCTCCTTCTACATCACCGAAAAGAATGCGGGGTGGCGGGTCTTTCGCCCCGTGATCGATCCGGATACGTGTGTGCGATGCCATCGCTGCTATCTGCTCTGTCCCGACGGAGCCATCCATAAAACCCCGGAAGGAGCCTTCGAGGTGGATTACGATTTCTGCAAGGGCTGCGGCATCTGTGCCCATGAGTGCAAGCCTAAGGCCATCACCATGAAAAAGGAGGGCTCTCAATGAGCAGCCACGCCTTTCTGAACGGTAACGAAGCGGTGGCCTGGGGAGTACGGCTTTCCCGGCCTCAGGTGATCGCCGCCTATCCCATCACTCCCCAGACCAAAGCGGTGGAAAAGATCGCCCAGTTCGTCCAGGACGGAGAGCTTGCATGCGAGTATCTCCATGTGGAGTCCGAACACAGCGCCATGTCCTGCTCCATCGGCGCCAGTTCCGTGGGAGCCCGGGCCTTCACCGCCACCTCCTCCCAGGGATTGCTCTACATGGGGGAATGCCTTCCCTACGCTTCGGGGGCCCGGCTTCCCATCGTGATGATGAACGCCAATCGGGCCCTGGCCACCCCGTGGAACATCTACGGGGATCAGATGGATGTCATGTTCATGCTCAATTCCGGATGGATCCAGCTCTTTGCGGAAAATGCCCAGGAGGCTCTCGATCTCATGGTGCAGGCTTTCCGGCTCGGGGAGGACGAAAATGTCCTCGCTCCCGTGATGGTGAACCTGGACGGATTCGTGCTTACCCATACCTACGAAAAGGTTCATATCCCCTCTCAGGAGGATGTGGATGCCTTTTTGCCCGCTCCGAGAGTGCATCCCCACATGATGAACCAGGAGCATCCCATGAGCATGAGCATCTCCGCGGGAAACCAGCACAACCAGGAGTTCAAGATTCGTGAGCATCTGGAAATGCTGGGAGCGGAAAAACTTCTTGAGGAGATCGACAAGGAGTACGCTCTTCGGTTCGGTCGTTCCTGGGGCGGGGCTTTAGAGAGCTATCGAGGGGAGGATGCGGAAATTCTGCTGCTCTCCGCGGGAAGCATCTGCGGTACCCTGCGGTTTATGGTGGATGCTCTGCGGGAGCAGGGGCATTCCGTGGGGCTTGTAAAACTGCGTATGGTGCGCCCCTTTCCCACGGAAGCTCTGGCCAAAGCCTGTGCGGGAGCCCGGGTACTGGGAGTGCTGGAGAAGGATCTTTCCTTCGGATACGAGGGAACCCTCTTTACCAACGTCAATTCCGCCCTCCACCAGAAAAACGTGGCTCTTCGGAGCTTCAACTTCATCGGCGGTCTCGGGGGCCGGGATATCACCCGGCAGAACGTGGAAGAAATGGTCTCCATACTCGAAAAGGCGGATGCCGAAACGCCGGCGATCCATTATCTCAATGGGAGGTGCCCCGCATAATGCAGTGGAATGCCCGAAATTTGCCCGAGGATGAACATTTCTACGGTCACAAGGCCTGCGGAGGATGCGGTGAAAGCCTGGCTCTGCGTCTGGCCCTGAAGGTGCTGGGCCCCGAGGCGTACCTTTCCCTTCCTGCGGGATGCATGGCGGCGGTCTCCTTTATCTATCCCAACATGGCCTTCCGGAACAACGCCACCATCACCCCCTTTGCGGCCACCGCCGCGGTGGCCACGGGAATTGAGGCGGGGCTTACCGCACTGGGAAGGAAAAATTCCCTCTCCGTGGGATTTGCCGGGGACGGAGGCACTGCGGATATCGGTTTGCAGGCCCTTTCCGGAGCCATCGACCGGGGGCGCAAATTTATCTACATCTGCACGGATAACGAAGCCTACATGAACACGGGAATCCAGCGCAGCGGTCTTACTCCCTTCGGGGCCGCCACCACCACCACCCCCTCGGGAAGGGCGGTGCGGGGAAATCTGGGAGAGAAGAAAAACCTCTTCCGCATCGTGGCGGCTCATGACATACCCTATGCCGCCACCGCAAGCATAGGATATCCCGAGGATTTTCTCGCCAAGGTGCAGAAGGCCAAAGATACCGACGGTCCTTCCTATCTTCAGGTGTACTGCCCCTGCCCCACCGGATGGGGGTATCCTCCGGAAATCACCGTGGACCTCGCCAAAGAGGCGGTGGATACGGGGCTGATCTTTCTTGGGGAGTACGAACGGGGAGCCTTTCGGATTACCCGCCGCCCCAGGGAGTTTGCCCCGGTGGAGGAGCATCTCCGGAGGCAGAAACGGTATCGTCACCTTAAAGAAGAGGATATCCGGCACATCGAAAAAGAGCGGGATCGGGTATGGGCGGAAATTTTCGATGGCTGGCCCGGAGGCGCAAAAAATTCTCTGTAGAGTGCTTTCACGACTGATGTGTCATATGTTGTTGCATGGAGCCTTCGCTTATGTGTTCCCTCTGTTCCGGAAGTGATCGAACCGCTCCGGAAAGGATCTGAGGGGGCTCTCTTCCTGATATAATGTGTTTTCCGTACCATAAAGAACATGTCCCTTCGGGACAGAAGGATGATGCCTGTGCTCCAGAGTAGCGAAGCAATTTTCGACAGCCTCAGGAAGCGGATTATCGAGCTGGAGTTTCCCCCGGGGAGCATGCTCAACGAAAAGGATCTCAAGGAGGAGTTCGGGGTAAGCCGCACTCCCATACGGGAATCCCTCATCAAGCTCGCCCAGATCGGCCTCGTGGAGACCCGGCCCCGGGTAGGTACCTTCGTGACCCAGATCGATCTCCAGCAGGTGAAAAATGCCTACGAGGTAAAAAAGAACCTGGAGGGCCTGGCGGCGGAGCTGGCGGCAAAACGAGCCACCGAAAAGGAGATAGAAGAGCTTTTCCTCATCATCGAAAGGTTCTCCTCCTATCATATCGTGGAGGATTACAAGCTCTGCATCCAGGACGATCAGCGGTTTCACCGGATCGCCCGGCTCTGTTCCCGCAATGAAACGCTCATCGAGATTCTCGACATGCTCAACACCCGTACCGCCCGGTTTCTCCAGTACATCCGCTATGTCATCACGGATTACGACTGGTTCCGCCGATCCCTCCGGGACATCGCCGAAGCCATTCGCAGCCGAAATCCCGAGGCTGCCCGGTTCCACACCGAAGTACACACCAAGGAGTTTCTGGATCAGATGTCCCAGCGCTTCTTCGGGTAGTTTCCGCCGAAGCCGGGGGGGGGGTTCTTCTTCGCGGTATCCCTCAAATGCTATAATGAAACCAGGAAAAAATAATGTGTTGAAAGGATACCGCGAAGATGATAACAGGCGAAATAAAATCCCGGGTGGATCGCATCTGGGATACCATGTGGTCCGGAGGCATCTCCAACCCCCTTTCGGTGATCGAACAGCTTACCTATCTCCTTTTCATCAAGGGGCTGGATGAACAGCACACCCGCAAGGAACGCCAGGCTGCCCGCACCGCGAAACCCCTGGAAAACCCCATCTTTGGAAAAGATCAGGAACATCTGCGGTGGTCGCGGTTCAAACAGACCGCCCCGGAACAGATGTTCGCCACCGTGAAAGACCAGGTCTTTCCCTTCATCAAAAATCTGGGAAAGCGCGGCGGAAACGGGGAGGCCGCCTCCACCTACACCCATCACATGCAGGACGCCCTCTTCATGATTCCCACTCCCCGGGTGCTGGCCAACGTGGTGGATCAGCTCGACAGTATCGACATGGCGGACCGGGACACCAAGGGAGATCTCTACGAGTACATGCTCGGCAAAATCGCCACGGCGGGGCAGAACGGCCAGTTCCGCACCCCCCGGCACATCATCAAGATGATGGTGGCTCTCACCGCTCCGGTGCCGGAGGATACCATCTGCGATCCCGCCTGCGGCACCGCGGGCTTTCTCGTGGCGGCGGCGGAATACCTGCGGCATACCCACAGCGACGCCATCTACAAAACCCCCCAGGCCCGAAAACACTTTCACGAAAACACCTTTACGGGCTACGACTTCGACTCCACCATGCTCCGCATCGGCAGCATGAACATGATGCTCCACGGAGTGGAAAACCCCGACATCCGCTACGGGGATTCCCTGGCCGAGACCGGCAAAGAACTGGAAGAGCGTTTCTCTCTGGTGCTCGCCAATCCCCCCTTTGCGGGAAGCCTGGATTACGAATCCACCGCCAAGGAATTGCTCCAGACGGTGAAAACCAAAAAGACGGAGCTTCTCTTTCTGGCCCTCTTTCTGCGGCTGCTCCGCATCGGCGGCCGGGCGGGGGTCATCGTTCCCGACGGGGTACTCTTCGGCTCTTCCAACGCCCATAAAAGCCTCCGTACCATGCTGGTGGAAGAGCAGAAGCTCCAGGGGGTCATCTCCATGCCCTCGGGGGTCTTCAAGCCCTATTCGGGGGTCTCCACCGCCATACTCCTCTTCACCAAAACCAACGCCGGAGGCACCGATAACGTATGGTTCTACGACATGCGGGCCGACGGCTATTCCCTGGACGACAAGCGCACCCCCCAGCCCGACCAGAACGACATTCCGGATATCCTCACCCGATGGAGCAATCTTGAGGCGGAAAAAAGCCGCCGGCGCACGGAACAAAGCTTTTTCATCCCCAAAGAGGAGATCGCCGAAAACGGCTACGACCTCTCCCTCAACCGCTACAAAGAGGTGGAATACGAACCGGTGGCATACGACCACCCCAGAGAGATCCTCGCCCGGCTGGCGAAGCTGGAGGAGGAGATAGCGGCGGGAAGGAAAGAGCTGGAGGGGATGTTGGGGTGAGAGTTCAAAAAAAACCTTTTCTTGATATTTTTGAAGATGTCTCGAGAGGGAATATGAAAACCCTGCAAAAAGACTTCCTCGAAGAAGGAAATATCCCTATTGTTGATCAGGGACAAAAATTAATAGCAGGATATACTAATGATAGAGCAAGCATTTGTAAGGCGAAATTGCCGGTTATTATTTTTGGTGATCATACTAAAATAATTAAGTATGTGGATTTTGAATTCGCAATAGGTGCAGATGGTGTAAAAGTTTTGACTACAAAAGAAAAAGGGAATGTCAAGTATTTTTATCATGCATTAAAGTTCGCTCGCATACCTGATGCGGGTTATAGTCGTCATTATAAATTCTTGAAAGAAATAGAGGTTTGTTTTCCCCCTCTTATGGAGCAAAAACGCATCGCCGCCATACTGGATGCGGCGGAGGCTCTCCGGGCCAAGCGGCGGCAAATCCTGAAAGAGCTGGATACCTTTCTCCAGGCCACCTTTCTCCACATGTTCGGCGACCCCGTGACGAACCCGAAGGGGTGGGAGCATAAATTGTTGGGTGAAGTCACAACAATTGAGGCTCCTATGGTTGACCCAAGAAAAGAAGAATACAGAGACTTGCTTCATTATGGCCCTGATAGAATAGGAAAAAATACAGGAGAACTTTTGCCAGCTTTAACGGCGAAAGAAGATCGTCTTGTAAGTGGAAAATTTCTTTGTAGCGAAAAAGATATCCTGTACTCGAAAATTCGGCCTTATTTGAATAAAGTGGCGCTTGTGAGGGAAAAGTGTTTATGTAGCGCTGATGTTTATCCTGTTCAGCCAAACGAAAAATTTATAACGAAAGAATTCCTTTGGGTGCTTCTTCGAAGCAAGGCTTTCCTTGATTATGTAGCTGGTTTTTCGAGAAGGGCGAATATACCTAAGATCAATAGAGAGCAATTTGCCGGTTATTTGTCATTTCTTCCTCCCCTAGCCCTTCAGCAACAATTCGCCGCCATCGTGGAATCCGTGGAGCGGCAAAAGGTCGCCATGAAGGCGCATCTTGCGGAACTGGATGATCTCTTCGGCTCTCTGCAGCAGCGAGCGTTCAACGGAGAACTGTAGCCATGGAACCCTTTTTTTCCGAAGATCACATTTTGCGGGAAGATTTGGAAACCGAGGTAAAGCGGGGTCTCGGCAAAAGCGGTAAGGGAGAGCTTTCCAAAGAATTCTGGAAAACCTATTCCGCCTTTGCCAACACCGAGGGCGGATCGGTACTGCCTGGTGTGGCGGAGAAAAAGGGGGGGAGTAAGGAGCCGAGCTTGGAAGGTTTAACCTCAAGCTCCAAAGATAAGGAGCTTGAAACACCGAATGTCTATATGGATCTGCAAAAAATTGCAAAACCTATAAGCAGTAAAAAGGATCTGGAAAGCGAGATGTTAATAAAGCTATTCTAGAGCTTTGTTCGAAACCATATCTTTCGGTTTTTGAGATTGCCACGTTGTTGTGCCGTAACCCCGTGGATATCCGCCAGCGGTACATCAAACCCATGCTGGAAGAAGGGCTTTTGGAGCGCCGCTTTCCCCAGCAGCCCAATCACGAAAGCCAGGCCTACCGAACTCGCAGCCCGGAAGGAGATGCCCATGAGCAACTTCGCCTTTCTGCCCTCCCTTTTCGGAGAGATAGCCCAGGCCGCCGCCCAGGCGGAGCGAAACCTCGAGGATGATCCCCGGGGGGCCTGTTTTCATGCCCGGTTCGGCCTGGAGGCGGCGGTACACTGGCTCTACCGGCATGATCCCCGTCTCGCCATGCCCTACGATACCCGGCTGGGAACTCTGATTCACGAACCCTCCTTTACCAACCTTCTTCCTCAGACACTCTTTCACAAGGCTCGGCTCATTCTCAAAATAGGCAACCGGGCGGTACACAGTGCCCAGCCCGTCACCCCCGGGGAGGCCCTGCAGGCGGTGAAGGAGCTCTTCCATCTCTGCTACTGGATGGTACGCACCTATACCCCCGAAGCTCTTTGGGAAGGTACTACCTGGAAGGACGAACATGTTTCTCCCCAGGCTTGTCGGGCTGAGGAGCCTCTCAAGGAGAAACTCCTTTCACGCAAAGAGATGGAGGCCCTGGAAGAGGAGCGGGAGAGGGAAAGCCGGGAAAAGCTTGCTCTCCAGCAGGAGCGGGATGCTCTGGATTCCGAACTTCAGGCCCTGAAAGAGGAGCTTGCCCGGGTACGAGCCCGGATGGAGCAGACCCCGGATCTTCACGACTATTCCGAAGCGGAGACCCGGCATTATCTCATCGATCAGGATCTTCGCCGGGCGGGATGGCTTTTGAATCGTCAGGAAGATCGGGAGTATCTTCTGGAAGGTATGCCCACCTCCAGCGGCACGGGGTATGCGGATTACGTGCTCTGGGGAGACGACGGCAAGCCCCTGGGAGTGGTGGAGGCCAAACGAACCACCGCGGACGCCGCCAAGGGACGGCAGCAGGCGAAACTCTACGCGGATTGTCTCGAAAAAATGCACGATCAGCGCCCGGTTATCTTCTACACCAACGGTTACGACATCTGGATGTGGGACGACGGAGAGTACAGCCCCCGGAAAGTGGAGGGATTCTACTCCAAAGAGGATCTTGCCCGGCTGGTGCTCCGGCGTAAACAGCGGTGTCCTCTGACGGTGGAGGATGTCCGGGAGAGCATTGTGGATCGGCACTATCAGAAACGGGTGCTCCGCAGCGTGTTGCAGCACTTTTCCCAGGCCCGGCGGAAGGCTCTGCTGGTAATGGCCACGGGAACCGGAAAAACCCGCACCGCCATCGCCCTGGTGGATGTGCTCCAGCGGGCGGGATGGGTCAAGCGCACCCTCTTTCTGGCGGATCGGGTGGCCCTGGTGAAACAGGCCGCCACAGCCTTCAAAAAGCATCTTCCCGATGCCACCACGGTAAACCTGGTAACCGAAAAAGATACCTCGGGGCAGATTTTCGTCTGCACCTATCCCACCATGATGGGGCTTTTGGAAGACGAGGGGAGCGGCCACATCCCCCGTTTCGGGGTGGGATATTTCGATTTGGTGATCATCGACGAGGCCCACCGATCGGTGTACCAGAAATACGGAGCCCTTTTCCGCTATTTCGACTCCCTTCTGGTGGGGCTCACCGCCACCCCCCGGGAGGAGCTGGATAAAAATACCTACGAGCTTTTCGACCTCGAAACGGGGGTGCCCACGGATGCCTACGAACTCGATTCGGCGGTGCGGGACGGCTATCTGGTTCCCTACGGGGTGACGGCGGTGGATCTGAAATTTCCCAGGGAGGGAATTCGCTACGAGGATCTTTCTCCGGAGGAACAGGCCCGGTGGGAGAGTCTGGACTGGGGAGAAGGGGAGTCCGAAGCTCTTCCGGAACACGTGAACCCAAGTGCCCTCAACGCCTGGCTCTTCAACGAGGATACGGTGGATAAGGTGCTTCAGTGTCTTATGGAGCGGGGGCACACCATGGAGGGCGGGGATCGGCTGGCCAAGACCATTCTCTTTGCCCGCAATCACAAGCACGCGGTTTTCATCGAGGAGCGTTTCAACCATCACTATCCCCACTATGCGGGGCATTTCGCCCGGGTGGTGGATAACTATGCGTCCTACGCCCAGAGCCTCATCGACGACTTTTCCCAAAAGGACAAGGCCCCTCATCTTGCCATTTCGGTGGATATGCTGGACACGGGAATTGACATTCCCGAGGTGGCGAATCTGGTTTTTTTCAAACCCGTATACTCCCGCATCAAGTTCTGGCAGATGATCGGCCGGGGTACCCGGCTCTGTCCGGATCTTTTCGGCCCCGGAAAGGATAAGCGCGATTTTTACATTTTCGATTTCTGCGGCAACTTCGAATTTTTCCGGGAACATCCCCGGGGAGTGGAAGCCTCCGGGACGCCTTCGCTCAACACCCGGCTTTTTCAGTACCGGGTACGGCTTCTGGGGGGATTGCAGGATGCCTCCCGGAAGGAGGGCGGAGAAAGCCTGCACGCCGCTCTGGGGGATATGCTGCATCGCCGGGTAAGCGCCATGCCCGTGCAGAATTTCCAGGTGCGCCCCTTCCGCCGGGAGGTGGAGCGGTTTGCAAACCGAAGAGCCTGGGACTCTTTGGGAGTGGAGGATCGGCATCTGCTCGCCACCCAGCTGGCATCTCTGCCAAGCTCCGAAGAGGAGGAGGACGAGAGGATCCGGCGGTTCGATCTCAAGGCCCTGAGCATGCAGCTCGGATTGCTCGAAGGGGATGCGAGCCGTTTCGAGATGTACCGCCGCCAGGTGGTGACTCTGGCGGGGCTGCTGGAGGAAAAGAAAACCGTGCCCCCCGTGGCGGCCCAGCTTGCCTATCTGGCCCGGCTTCAGGAGACGGAATTTTGGGAGCACATCTCTCTGGAGGATCTGGAGGATATGCGGCTGCGGCTGCGGGGGCTTACGGTGTTTCTGGATACGTCTTCCCGGAGCGTGGTTTATACGGATTTCGAGGACGCCATTCTGGATATCCGCCGGGAAACGCCGGATATCTTCCCGGGAATGACGGGGGAGCAGTACGCCAAAAAGGTGGCGGCCTACCTTGCAAGCCACCGGGATGATCTGGTGATCCACAAGCTGCACACCAACCGGCCGCTTACGGCCAAAGATCTTGAGAGTTTGGAGGAAACTCTGGTACGTATCGGCGAAGAGGAGGGAAAGATGCTTCTTTCGGGACTTCTTGCCCGAAGCGGGGCCCCTTCACTGGTTCATTTCGTGCGGAGCCTGGTGGGGCTGGATCGGGGAGCCGCCCAGGAGCTGTTTTCTTCTTTTCTTTCGGATCACAGCCTTTCCACCGGGCAAATCCGGTTTATCGAGCTGATTATCGACCAGCTTACCGCCCGGGGGGTGATGGATTCCTCGGCTCTCTACGAATCTCCTTTCAGCGATCTCCACGCCGGGGGGCCCGAGGGGCTTTTCGCGGGGAAGGAACAGGTGATGGAGGACATTTTTTCCACCCTGAGCACCACGGCACCCCGGGTGCTGGGTGAAGCGGGCTAGAAAAAAGGGTAGGTCTTTTCGCCCGAAGCGAAGACAGCCGAGAATATGCCGTCGCTTTCTCGGCGGAGCATGGAGCAATACACGCCGGGGCGGCCCCAGATGGGAGGGGCCGCCCCGGTGTGCGTGGTGAATGTCAGTTCTTGAGGGATCCCCAGAGACCTCCCCCGATGATGAGGGTTCCTCCCAGAATGTGGAATATTCCCAGGGGCTCCCCCAGGCAGAAGTAGCCCAAGAGGGTGCCGTAGAGAGGGAGGGTGTTGTAAAAAACCATGGCGCCGCTGGGGCCAAGTCTGGCTATGCCCGCATTCCAGGCGTAAAAGCCCAGGGCGGCGGGGCCGATTCCCACGTAGAGCACCGCTCCGAAAAGCGAGGGGCTCCAGTGCACGGGAAAGGTCTGGAGCTCTCCCAGAGCCAGAAGATAGAGAAAGGGAAGCCCCAGAAAGGTGGAGATTGCGGTGGCTTTCAGGGGAGAGCGGTTTCGCATGACCATTTTTCCCAACACCGAATAGAGCCCCCACAGGGCCACTCCCAGAATGACGAAGAAATCTCCCCGGTTTATCCGGTGCTCTGCGAGAAAGGCCAGGGATCCCTGGGAGAGAAGAAGGGCTATGCCTCCCAGGGCGATGCAGGATCCCGTAATCTGCCGGAACGACATGGGCTGCCGGAGGAGCATCAGTGCCAGCAGTCCCGTGACGAGGGGCCCCGTGCCGTTGATGAGTGCCGCATTGGTGGCGGTGGTATAGCGCAGGCCCAGATAGAGAAGAGGCGAAAAGGCCACCACTCCCGCCAGGGCCATGCCCAGAAAGAGCCATCGTTCCCGAGGGGAGGCGGGGCTCTTTTCTTCCGGGGGATTCCGAAAGAGGAGAAGGGCGAAAAAAAGCCCCCCTAGAGAAAAGCGTGCCGCCGAAAGCGTCAGGGGGCCTATGGAAGAGGCCAGAGAGCGTCCCACCACGATATTGCTGGCCCAAAGGAGGGTGGCCAGATTTACGAGGAGAATTCCCGTCAGCGTATTGTGCCGGGAGCCTGCGGTTTTCGGTGCATGCATGTCGTTTCCTCCCCATTTCGTTCGGTGTTTTTTCGGCGCTCTCAAGATTGTACCTTATGATGACGGAACTTCCCGAAATTTTTCGCGCCGGGTGCCGAAAGATTTTTGGGAAAAAACGGGAGAACCTCCATGGACTTGACATGGAGGTTCTTTTTTGTAATGATGTTCAGACATAAAGTCTATCTTGCATTACATGTTCCGCGTCTTTCGGAGAGAGGCCCCGGAAAGGAACGGTGCAAAAAGCCCCGAAAGATCTTCTTTATATAAAAAAGATCCTCCAGGGCCGGATGTTTTCGGAGCGTGTACTCCCGAGGAGAGGGGAAGGGGGAGTGATTTCCGGTGTTAGTCCTTGAAGTAGGAGCAGATGTACTCGAAGGGTTCCGTGCAGGTCACCTTGAAGGAGCTGTTCGCGGGAATATGAAAGGTCTCTCCCGCCGCATAGGTTTCCCACTCGGTCTTTCCGGGAAGAAGCACCTTCACCGAGCCGTGGGTCATCTGCATCTCTTCCCGGTCTGCGGTGCCGAATTCGTAATCCCCCGCCAGGATGACTCCCAGGGTCTTTTTCGCTCCTCCGGGAAGAAAGATGGTTCTGCTCTGAACCTTGCCGTCGAAATAGATGTTTGCCTTGGTCTCTACGGTAACGCCTTCAAATTTGGTGGTCATGCTTTTCCGCCTCCTTGAGAATGAGAAATTTCGAGACCCCTCTCCGAAAGAAGAGAATAACCACCCCGGGAGGAGAGGCCCCATTTGTATACCCGATACAGCATATCGTATAGAGTATTGTACAATACTTCGGGAAAAGAGAGAATAGTCTCTCCGGAGCCCTAAGGAGAACTGCCCCCATGGAACGTATGGAAAAACTGAAAATTCTCGGAGAAGCCGCCAAATACGATGTCTCCTGCTCTTCCAGCGGAGGCACCCCCGGAAGGGGAGGGCGCTTCGGCAGTGCGGCCCTTCCGGGAATATGCCATACCTGGACTTCCGACGGGCGCTGCATTTCACTGCTTAAAATTCTTTATTCCAACGAATGCATCAATAACTGCGCTTACTGCGTGAATCGCTCCTCCGCGGACGTGCGGCGGGTTTCCTTTACTCCCGAGGAGCTGGCGGAGCTGGTGATCGCCTTTTATCGCCGCAATTACATCGAAGGGCTTTTTTTGAGCTCCGGAGTGGAGCGCTCTCCGGATTACACCACGGAGCGCATGATCCGGGCCCTGGAGCTTCTGCGGCATCGGTACGGCTTCGGAGGATACGTTCACGCCAAGGCCATTCCCGGAACGTCTCCGGAGCTTCTCTACAAACTGGGGCTTCTGGCGGATCGCATGAGCGTGAACATCGAGCTCCCCTCGGAAAAAAGCCTGGTTCGCCTGGCTCCCCAGAAATCCCGGCATTCCGTTATAACCCCCATGGAAAAAATCAGCACCGCCATCCAAGCCTACGGAGAGGATCGGCGTCATTCTCCCAGGGCTCCGCTCTTCGTTCCCGCCGGGCAGAGCACTCAGCTTATCGTGGGAGCTTCTCCCGAGCGGGATCTCCAGATTCTGCGGCTTTGCGAACATCTCTACCAGCGGTACGGCCTCAAGCGGGTCTACTACTCCGCCTTTATGCCGGTTTCCTCCAATCCCCTGCTTCCGCAGCTCGCGGCTCCTCCGCTTCTCCGGGAACATCGGCTTTACCAGGCGGACTGGATGCTGCGGTTCTACGGGTTTTCCGCCGGGGAGATCGTGAGTGACGTCTTTCCCGATCTGGATCAGGAGCTGGATCCTAAAAGCTCCTGGGCTTTGCGGCATCCGGATTTTTTCCCCCTGGACGTGAATAGGGCATCCTACGAGGAGATTCTCCGGGTTCCCGGCATAGGAGTGCTTTCGGCACGGAAGATCCTTCAGGCCCGGCGGGCCCGGCGGCTCGATCTGGAGCATCTCAAAAAGATCGGGGTGGTGCTCCGGCGGGCCCGGTTTTTTCTCGCCTTTCCCGAAGAGCATGGGGGTTTTTCCAATCTTCTCCTTCATCCCGAAAGACTTCGGCAAGAGCTCCTTCCCCGAAAAAATATCCGGGAGCATCCCGGGCAGAAGCGGCTCCCCCTGGAAGAGCCTTTTCTTGACGGATCATGATCTCCTGGGAGTACGACGGCACTTTCGAGGGGTTTCTCTCTCTGCTGTATCACTCCTGGAGCCGTAGAATCCTTCCTTCCATGGCGGCTCCTCCCTGGCGGATCCGCAGAGGGGTTCTCGGAGATTGGGAACACATTTCCACGGTTCCCTCCAAGGCTTCCCTGGTATGGGATTACCTCCGGGGCAAGCTCTCCTTTCAGGGGCGCAAACGCCTCTACCGGGCCTGGCTTCAGGATGGGGAGTTTACGGAGATTCTTCTTCTGCGCTATCTTTCCCTGGTGGCCAACCGGGGGCGGCATATGGAACGGGATCTCCTGCATCCCGTGGTACGGCAGGTGGAGGAGGCCGAGCGGGGAGTGCTTCGGGAAACCCACCGCCTTCAGGGGCTTGCCCGGTTTCGCAAGATCCGGGAGGGATACTACGCTCCCCTGGAGCCGGATTTTCGGGTGCTTCCCCTGCTGGGAGATCACTTTGCCGCACGTTATCCCGACATGCCCTGGATCGTGCACGATCTTCGCCGGGAGGAGGCTCTGGTCTTTATCCCCTCCCAATCCTGGCGTATGGGGCCTCTCAAGAGAGAGGCGATTCCCCGAAACGCTCCGGAGGAGGAGAGCTGGCAAGCCCTCTGGAGAGAGTACTACCGCGTTATGGGGGTGGAAGGACGGGAAAATCCCAAACTGCGCCGGCAGTTCATGCCCCGGCGTTACTGGAAGCACCTGGTGGAGCTGGATGGGGAGGAGTGACCTCCGGAATTCTTCTGAAAAAGCTTTTCGAAGGGCTGGAAGGGATTCGTGCAGGGTTTTGAATCGCCGGAAATCTATAGTACCATATATGAAAAATTTCGGGGTTTCTCCGCGGCGGCGTGCGTTGCCGGAAAGAAACCCAGCGCCTTTTTCCGTATTTTCCTTTCGGTACTCCGGAACAGGAGCGTGAAGATGGCATGAGCGAGCAGGAAGCGAGAGACATGCGGGAAATACTGCAATCCAGCCCCTGGGGATATGCGTATCATAGAATTCTTGTGGACTCCAAGGGATATCCCGAGGATTACGAATTCCTCGAAGTGAATGCCGCCTTCGAAGCTCTCACGGGGCTGCGGCGAGAGGATCTTCTGCATCGCCGGGTGAGGGAGGTTCTTCCGGGGATCGAAAAATCAACGTTTAATTGGATAGACTTTTACGGAAAGGTGGCCCTGGGAGGGAAGAGCGAAACCTTCGAGCAGTTTTCGGAAGTTTTGAAGAGGTGGTACCAGGTACAGGTCTTTTCCTCCGAAAAGGGGTATTTTACCACGCTCTTCATCGACATTACCTCGGAAAAACAGAAAACCGAAGAGCTGGAAAATTTTTTTGAGGTGAACCTGGATCTCCTCTGCATCGCGGATACCGAGGGAAACTTTATTAAAACCAACAAGGCATGGGAAGAAGTCCTGGGATATGACTCCCATGCTCTGGAGGGGCGGAAGTTTCTCGATTTTGTCCATCCCGAAGATATGCAGGCTACCCTTGCCGCCCTGGCCAGGCTGGGCGCTCAGGAGCAGGTGCTGAACTTCGTCAACCGCTACCAATGCTGGGATGGAAGCTATCGCTTCATCGAGTGGCGTTCCCATCCTCGGGGAAAGCTCATCTATGCGGCGGCCCGGGATATTACGGAGCAGCAGCGCACTCTGGAAGAGCTTCGAGCCCAGCGGGAGCAGTTTCAGCTCGCCATCCGGGGAACGGATGAGGGTATTTGGGATTGGAATATCCGTACGAACGAGCTCTTTCTCTCGGAACGCTGGAAGGAGATGCTGGGATACCGGGACCGGGAACTGCAGAACGAGTTTCAGACCTTTGTCTCCCTGGTCTGCGAAGAGGATCGGGAAAGGCTTTTCGAGTACGTTCAAAGATATCTTCAGGGAGAGGTGGAGAAGTATTCCATCGAGTTCCGGATGAAGCATAAAAACGGCTCTCTCCGCTGGATTCTGGCGAGAGGGGAGGCTCTTCGGAATGAGGAGGGAATTCCCTACCGTATGGCGGGTTCTCACAGCGACATTACGGAACGCAAGGAGAACGAAGAGCGCCTGAGATCCAGCGAACAGAACTTTCGTGCCTTTTTCGAAACCCTGGGAGACATGATCTTCATAGGAAATCGGGAAGGGAAGATTTTCTATACCAATCCGGGGGTGACGAAAAAGCTCGACTACACTCCGGAAGAACTGCAAAAGCTTACCATTCTCGACCTTCACCCCGAAAATTTGCGGGACGAAGCGAGGAAAATTTTCGAGGATATGTTTGCGGGAAAGCGGGATACCTGTCCTCTTCCTCTGGAGGCGAAAAACGGCGCCCTGCTTCCCGTGGAGACCCGGGTATGGTTCGGGAAGTGGAATGGCGAGGAGGCCATTTTCGGAATCTCCAAGGATCTTTCCAAGGAACAGGAGGCTTTGCAGAAATTTAACAAACTTTTCGAAGGTAACCCCGCCCTCATGGCGGTCATCAGTGCCTCGGAATTGAAAATCCTCGATGTAAACCAGGCTTTCCTCTCGACCCTGGGATATGCCAGGGAGGAAGTTCTCGGCAAAACCAGCACGGAGCTGGATCTTTTTGCGGATGCGGAGAAGCACGGGGAGATTCGGGAAGCCCTTCAGGCATTCCGACCCCTTCGTAACCTGGACTTGCGGCTGCGTACCAAATTCGGCGAGATTCGGGAGGGGCTTTTTTCCGGGGAGACCATCGAAAGCCAGGGAGAGCGCTATTTTCTCACGGTGATGACGGATATCACCGATCGCAGGCAGGCGGAGCGGGAGCTGGAACTCCGGTCGGAAATGCAGAAAATGCTCATGCATACCGCCAAGCGCTACATCAATATGTCTTTGGAAGAGATGGAACGTACCGTAGAGCAGTCTCTGGGAGAGGTCAGCCGATTCGTGGGGGCTCACCGGGCCTATGTCTTTACCTACGACTGGGAGGGAGGAACCTGCTCCAACACGTACGAGTGGTGCGGCGAGAACGTTTTGCCCCAGAAAGAACTCCTTCAGGAGGTGCCCCTGGATGCCATTCCCTGGTGGACCGCGGCCCATCGGCGGGGAGAGGCCCTCTACATTCCGGATGTTTTGGCCCTTCCCCCGGAGGATGGGGTCCGGAAGATTCTGGAACCCCAGGGCATTCTGAGCATCATAGTGGTACCCATGATGGATTCCGGGGCCTGCGTGGGTTTCGTGGGGTTCGACTCCGTCGGGAAATATCACGTTTATTCCGAGGAAGAGAAGGCTCTGCTGGAGATTTTCGCGGAGATCATGGTGAATCTCCGTACCCGGGAGGCTCTGGAACATCGTTTGGTTCAGGAGAAAGAGAGGGCCCAGGCGGCAAGCCTGGCCAAATCGGAATTTCTTGCCAATATGAGCCACGAAATACGAACCCCTCTCAATGGGGTCATCGGCTTTACGGAGCTTCTCCAGCATACGCCCCTCTCTTCGGTGCAGGAGCAGTACGTACGTAACGCCAATGCTTCGGGGCATACGCTCCTGGGAATCATCAACGACATTCTCGATTTTTCCAAGATCGAAGCGGGAAAGCTGGAGCTGGAAATACTGAGAACCGATCTTGTGGAACTGGCGGAGCAGAGCGTGAGTATCGTCACCTACGGAGCGGAGCAGAAAGGGCTGGAGGTGCTTCTCGACCTGGATCTTACCATGCCGCGGTACGTTCTGGCGGATCCAGTGCGGCTCAAGCAGGTGCTGGCGAACCTGCTGAGCAATGCGGTGAAATTTACCGAAAAGGGAGAAGTGGTTTTAAAGATCCGTTTCGTTCCTCGGGAGCCCCGGCGGGGAGTCTTTATTTTTTCCGTTCGTGATACGGGAATCGGCATAGGGAAAGAGGAGGAGAAAAAACTCTTTCAGGCTTTTTCTCAGGCGGACAGTTCCACCACCCGTAGATTCGGAGGTACCGGGCTGGGCCTGACCATATCGGAGAAGCTCGTGAAAAAGATGGGAGGGTCCATCAAACTGAGGAGCACCCCGGGAAAAGGCTCCACCTTTTTCTTCGGCATCGAAACCTCCTGGGAAGAGGAGGAGAAATCTCATGTTCCGAGCCTGGAGGGAGTAGGAACGATTCTGGTGGTGGACGATAACGAAACCAGCCGTACCATTCTGGAGCGGATGCTCCGTCACGGAGGCGTGGATTCCGTGGGAGCCTCCAACGCTCTGGAGACCTTGCGGATTCTGGAGGATTCCGGAAAGGCCTTTCATGCCCTCATGGTGGATTATCACATGCCGTACATCGACGGCCTCGAGGCCGTGCGAATGATTTGGGAGAAACGCCCTCTTTCTTCGGAAAGACAGCCCGTCATTCTGTTGCACTCCTCTTCGAAGGACGAGGAGTTTTTGCGGCGCTGCCATGACCTGGGCATTCGTTTTCGCCTCACCAAACCCGTTCGGTGGGAAGATCTCCATGCCTGCCTGTCGAATCTTGGAGATCCTTTGCAGAAAGACGCCCTCAAGGAGGATTCACCCCGGGAATGCTCGCCCTTTTCCGAGGAAGCTCCGGTGACGGTGGCGGTGGCGGAGGATAATCCCATCAACATGATCCTGGCGACGAGTCTGATACGTAAACTGCTTCCTTCGGCCCGAATTTTGGAGGCCAGGAACGGAAAAGAAGCTCTGGAGGTGGTGGAGAAAAATTCCCCGGATCTTCTTTTCATGGACGTGCAGATGCCCGAAATGGACGGCAACGAGGCCGCCCGGGCCATTCGAAAGCGGGAAAAACCTGGTAGGGGGCGCCTTCCTATCGTGGGGCTTTCCGCAGGGGCCATGCAGGCCGAGCGGGAACGGAGCCTTGAAGCCGGAATGGACGATTTTCTTGCCAAGCCCGTAGAAATGTCCAGGCTCCGGGAGGTGCTGGAGAAGTATCTGGTTTTTCCGGAAGCTTTTTCCGGGGAAATTCCGCAAGAAGAACCCTCCGAAAAGGAGGAATGGCATTTCGACGTTGCTCTTCTCGCCGAGGAGATCGGGGATTCCCGGGCGGTGAGAGAGCTTGTGGAAACCTCTCTGGAGACGCTGCCCGGAATTTTTCTTCTTTTGAAGAAAGCTCTGGAGGAGGAAAACCGAAAGGGGCTTCTCACGGCATTGCATTCCATAAAGGGAGTGGCCCTGAACATGCGTTTTCCCCGTCTTCGGATTCTGGCGGAATCTCTGGAGAACCGCTGCCGCCAGGAAGGAGAGGAGTTTTCCCGAATGCAGCGGTTCTGCCGGGCTTTGGAGGAGGAGTGGAATCTTCTTGCCTCTCTGTTGGAGCGGGGAGAGTGGCAACGGCATCTCTGAAGAGGGCCGCGAAAAAACGCGAAGGCCCCGGAACGCTACGTTCCGGGGCCTTCGCGCAACCTAGAAAGGTTCGATTATTTCCGGGCTATTTCATGAAGGATTTCAAAGCCTCGGGAAGAGCGTCTTCCGGGGTGGCGGTCTGAGGGCCTACCACGGCCTGTCCCATATCTTCGAGAATCTTGAGTCCTCCCTCGGGGGAGAGAGCGAATTCCAGGAATTTCAGAGCCAGTTCCTTCTGTTCCCCTCCCAGGGGCATGGTGCAGCCGTATACTACGGGCTCTCCCTTGGTGATGACGGTGCTTCCCGGAGTGGCTCCGGAGCGTTCCACTTCGGCGGTGGCGTAGAAATCCTTATAGGCGGGATCCTTGAGGTTGATCTTGGCGGGAAGCTCCACGTACTTCAGATTGTGCTGTACCGCCACGGAACGATATTCGAAGGCATAGTCCATGGCACCGCTTTCCACCATGGCGATGAGGTCGATGGCCTTGGGGCGCACCGCCCGCTTGGGATCTTTCATGGCGTTTTCGTAAAGATCCGGCACGCCGTAGTACTCCGAGGCGAGCTGCAGCACCATGAGAGAGCGGTAGCCGCAGGGATCCGCATCGGGATCCGAATGCCCCCAGCGCACGTCTTCCCGGAGGATGATCTCATACCAGTTTTCTCCGTCGATTTCCTCCGCATAGGCGGATTCCGGAGCGTACATGAGCACCAGTTCGTTGCTGGCGAAGAGCACGTTCCAATTGGCGTATTCCGGGCGGAGAAGCCGCTCGATCACCATGTAGTCCGCGGTAAAGAAGAGGTCGCATTTGCCCCCCAGGTCGATGATCTTCCGGGCGAGAGCCGCACTCCCCCCGGCCTCCCGAAGCACGTCCACGTCGGGATGGGCCTTCTCGAAGGCTTCTTCCATGGCCTGCATGGGAGCGCTCAGGCTTCCCGCATGAAAGACGTTCAGGGTTTCCTTTGCCAGGAGCGGAGCCGCTCCGAGGAGCAGAAAAAGGGGAACTGCGAGAAAGAGAACCGTACATTTTCGAAACTTCATACTGCAACACCTCCGTAAAAGTATGGAAACGATTGCCTTCCTCCCGAAAGGAAGAAGGAGTACATCCTTGGTTCTAAAAGAGATGCACCGATTCGGGCTTGAAGAACATCCACCCCTGCCGGCCCGACCGGAGCCCCAGATCCAGAAAGGTGGAGCCCAGCACGTGGGCGGTAAGGCGGATCTGGGAAGATTCCAGGGTTACCTCCAGGGCGGTTTCCCGGGGCACCACCGAGGAGATGACTCCCGAAAAGGCGTTGATGGCATCCGTTCCCTCCCAGGGGCGGTTCCCCAGAAGGATATGTTCCGGCCGGATTCCCACGAAGCAGGAAGGGCGGTTCTCTTCGGGGGATGAGGCGAGAACGAATTCCACTCCTTCGTCCAGGAGGGCCAGATTGCGGTGCACCGAAGCGGCGAAGATGTTTTTCATTCCTACGAAGGCCGCCACCTCTCGATTGGCGGGGGTGCGGAACACGCTTTCCACGCTTCCCGTCTGCTGGAGCACTCCCTCCCGAAGCACCGCCACCCGTTCTCCCAGAGAGAGAACCTCTCCGAAGTCGTGGGTTACCATAAGGATGGTAAATCCCTCCTCCTCGTGGAGCTTCCGGAGATACTCCTGGATCTCCTCCCGAAAGAGAGGATCCAGCGCCGCCAGGGGTTCGTCCAGGAGGAGAAGCCGGGGTTTCGCCGCCAGGGCCCGGGCCAGGGCGGTGCGCTGCTGCTCTCCCCCCGAAAGGGTTCCGGGAAAGCGGTGCAGCAGGGGTTCCAGCCGTAGAAGGGCGATAAGATGTTCCACGTGATTGCGCTGTTCCCGGTTCCGGGAAAAGCGCAGAGGATAGGTGATATTCTCCCGTACCGAAAGATGGGGAAAGAGGGCGTAGTCCTGGTAGACCAGGGCTATGCGGCGTTTTTCCGGGGGAAGCCCCGAGATGGGTTGCCCGTCGAGAAAAATCTCTCCCCGGTGAGGCTGAAGTCCTGCAATGGCTTCGAGAATCATGGTTTTTCCCGCTCCGCTGGGGCCCACGAGCATGAAAAACTCTCCCTCCTCCACCGAAAGGGAGAGGGGAGCCAGAGAGAATCCCGGAAGCTGAATGCTTACGTTGTCGAGGCGGATCATGGCTGCATCTCCCGGTTTTTCCCCTCGGTTCCCCGCACCGCCAGAAGCCGGAGAAGGACGAACATTACCAGGGAAATGGAGATAAGCTGCACCGCAATGGGGGAGGAATATTTGAGCCCGAAGGTGGCAAAGCGGTCATAGATGAGGGTGGGGGCCACCATGGGATGGTAGGCGATGATCACCACCGCTCCGAACTCGCTGACGCTCCGGGCCCAGCTCATGATAAGTCCCGAATAGAGCCCTCTCTTTGCCAGGGGAAGGGTGACGTGAAAAAAGGTGTAGCCCGGAGAGGCTCCCAGAGTCTGGCTTACCCGCTCCAGCCGGGGAGAGATGGAGGCGAAGGCATCCTTCAGGGGGTTTACGTAAAAGGGGATGCTCACGAAAATGCAGGCCAGAACGATGCCGAAGGAGCTGTTTACGGGTTGTAGTCCCATGCTTTCCAGAAACGAGCCCAGGGGGGCTCGGGGAGAGATAACCATGAGCACCGCGATGCCCGCCACCGTGTGGGGTACCATGATGGGAATATCGATGATGGCTTCGAGAACGGACTTTCCCCGGAAGTTCTTCCGGGTCAGAAAATAGGCCAGGGGAGTGCCGAAAAGAGCGATGACTCCCGTGGCGGCAGCGGCGGTCCAGATGCTGCGCCAGAGGGCTTCAAGCACTTCCCGATCGGCGGCGGCGGCGGCCACCACGCTCCAATCCGCCCGGAGAAACATGTTTGCCAGGGGCCAGAGGATGTAGATGAGGAGAAAGGATCCCATTAAAAGGGTGAACCAGCGGTTACGAAAGGTACGAGTATACATGGACAGATCCCTCCGGGGATTATCGAATACAAAAGCCGCTCCATCACGGAGCGGCTTTGCAATTCTTCTACCTGTATAGCCGCATTCCTTTCCACCATGGGAGGCGCCGGGGTTTCCCCCCGCACCCTGTCGGCCTCCCGTCCATCTTTTAGAAAAAGAACAGGCCGAAAGGCTCGGAATGGCACTCTTTATGGAAAAAACCTATGTCTTCCGCATTATAGCACATGCCAGAAAAGAGAACAGCCTTCCGGAGCGAAAGGTACTTGAAGAAGCGGGCTAAAAAAGGGGGAGCCACCGGGGGGAGAAAATACGCTCCTCGGTCTCTCCGGGGTAGGTGGCGTGGAGGCTCAAGGCTATGGTTTCCCGGGGGCCCTGAAAATACTCCACCCAAAGGGTGTGCTCCCCCGGGGCGAGCAGGATCGATGCGGATTTGCTCTGGGGAGGATGAATGCCGTCGTTGTCGATCACCAGCTTGCCGTCTATCCAGAGCCGGGAGCCATCATCCGAATGCAGCCGGAAGGTGTAGTTTCCTCCCTGCTCTATCCGGAATCGTCCCTCGTAGACCAGGCCGAACCATTCGAATCGATGGGTGATCCCCGGAAATCCCTGGGTGAATTTTCGGGGCGAGATGTTGAGTGCATCGGTGTAGATGGTTCCCACGGGAGAAAGGCTGGAGAAATTCGGCAACCGGTTGGTTCCCTCGGGAAGGGCGTAGACGGTTCCCAGAAGGGCGTGAGGGTTTTTCGAGGGAGAGCCGAAGGGAGTGTCCGGAGAGTTTTCGGGGTTGCTCCCCCGGGGAATGGCATACCAGGGATAGAGTCCCGGAGAGTCGCTCCTGCTGAAGGTTCCCGCCATGAAGAATGTGGCGTTTTCCGGGGCCTCCCGGCGGTCCAGAATCCATCCTTCCCAGCGTTCCCGCACGCCATGGCGGGTGCAGTGCAGCACCAGGCGGCGATCTGTCAGCTCTCCCGAGACGGCGGTTCCGAGAAGCGTGCCGTATACATGATGCTTTCCGTGATTATCCCGGAACTGCAGCATGCCGGTCTCCCCGTTGCCGTTGACTTCCCAGAGAGTGGGGTAGGGGAGATTCGGCAGAGCCTCCTGCGGAGCTTCTCCTTCGGTGTGCAGGGTTATTTCGGAGAAGTCGATGCAGCAGGCGCAATCATCCCGGATGCGTATTCCCTCGATGGTGCTGTTCAGGGGGAGGTCCACCTGGATAATGTGTTTCTGGGTGGCCGCGGAGGACACCGCATCCACGGTGTGCCGGAGTCCCCAAAGGCCGCCGCTGAGCACCTCGATGAAAACCCTGCTTTTGCATCCGTAGCCTCGCCCCGTATCGAAACGAATTTCGGCGGAGCGGACATAGACCGGAGCGAAGGTATAGGTATGCTCTCCGAAAAAACAGCAGCAGTCCCGCTCTTCGTTATCCCCTTCGGAGCAGGAGAGGGTAAAGGATTCGCTCCGGGCCGGAGCGGGGCAGAGGAATGCGAAAAGTGCCGCAAGGAGGAGCAGAGGGGAAATTTTTTTCGTGAAATTCATGGTCATTCTCCTTTCCTCAAAAGCTTTGAAATGGCGGAGCTTTACAAGCATAAAGGTTCTTGTCTTCGGCGGGGAAACTCGGGAAGGATTTCTTTGTTTGCCACGGTACCATCATGATGTTTTTGGGGCGTATGTCAAGCGGGAGAAGAACCGGAAATACGAGAACCTTTTCGGGAAAGAGGAGGATCGGTTTTCCCATCTTTTCATGGCTGCCAGAGTTTTTCCCAGAAGAAAAGAGACGCCTGGGACGAAAATTTTCGCGGCTCCTTCCGGAGGTTGCCAAAAAGAAACGATATGTCTTCGAAAGTTTCGAAAAAAGAATATTTAAAATCTTTAGTTTATGTCTGAAAGCCTCCTGTTTTCGGATAAACTTTCTGGTTTGAGAAGAAAAAATACCGTTGACGAAAAGAAAAAAGCATAGTAGGATAGATGAAAGTGAACGAATTTGACGGTAACTAAACATAAGTTTATAAACGCGGATATGGTGAACCAAATAAAGAAAGTGGTTCAAAAAAGGATCATACAACAAAGAAAGAGGTGTCGGAATGAGTCGTTATTCCTCCCAAGAATTGATGCATATGGAGCATGAGTACGGAGCACACAACTATCATCCTCTGGAGGTGGTTATCTCCAAAGCCGAAGGTATCTGGGTGGAAGATCCCGAAGGGCGGCGCTACATGGATATGCTTTCCGCCTATTCCGCAGTCAACCAGGGGCACCGGCATCCCCGGATCATTCAGGCTCTCAAGGATCAGGCGGACGTGGTTACCCTTACCTCCCGGGCCTTCTTCAACGATCGCTGGCCCCTCTTCGCCAAGAAGCTCGCGGAGTTTACCGGCAAAGAGATGATTCTCCCCATGAACACCGGTGCCGAAGCGGTGGAGACCGCCATCAAGACCATGCGCAAGTGGGGCTACCTGGTGAAGGGCGTGGAGCAGGACAAGGCGGAGATCATCGTCTTCGAGGAAAATTTCCACGGCCGTACGGTAACCATCGTCTCCTTCTCGGTGGACGAGATTGCCAAGGATAACTACGGTCCCTATACCCCGGGATTCACCATCGTTCCCTATGACGACCTCGCGGCGGTGGAGAAGGCGGTAACCAAGAACACCGTGGGTATTCTCGTGGAGCCCATTCAGGGCGAGGCGGGAGTGGCGGTTCCCAGCGAGGGTTTCCTCAAGGGCCTGGAGAGCATCGCCAAGAGAAATAACGTGCTTCTCGCTCTGGACGAAGTGCAGACCGGCTTCTGCCGTACCGGCAAAACCTTCGCCTTCCAGCACGAGGGCATCAATCCGGATATCATCATCATGGGCAAGGCCCTGGGGGGCGGAGTGCTTCCCGTTTCCGCCATCGCCGCCAACAAGGATATCCTTGGAGTTTTCGAGCCCGGAAGCCACGGCTCCACCTTCGGGGGCAATCCCCTGGCCTGTGCGGTAGCCACTGCGGCGCTGGACGTGCTGGTGGACGAGAAGCTGGCGGATCGGGCGGCGGAGCTGGGAGCCTACTTCATGGAAGGGATCAAGGCCATCAACTCTCCCAAGATCAAGCAGGTTCGGGGCAAGGGGCTTCTCATCGGCGTGGTGCTTCACGAATCCGCCGGCAAGGCCCGGATCTACACCACCGCTCTCAAGGATAAGGGGCTTCTCTGCAAGGAGACCCATAGCTGGATTATCCGCTTCGCTCCTCCCCTCACCATCACGAAAGAAGAGATCGACGCGGCCCTGGAGAAGATCCGGGAGGTCTTCGCCTAAAAAGAGCTTTCGAGGCTTTGACGCCTCCAAGATAGATGCAAGGGAGTTCCGGGATACTCTATTCCGGAACTCCCTTTTTTGATGCTCTTTTTTACAGCAGGTCTTCCAGCATGCCTCCCTCGTCGGCTCCCAGGGCAAGCTTGGCACAGATTCCCAAAATGCCCCCCTTTACCTTGGGAGGAGGAGGCGTCCAGGCGGCGAGGCGCCGGGCGATTTCTTCCTCCGCAACCTCCAGGTCTACCCGGCGGTTCTCGATGTCGATCCGGATATATTCCCCCTCTTCCACCACGGCCAGAGGGCCTCCTGCGGCGGCTTCCGGAGCGATGTGCCCCACCGCGGCGCCTTCGGTGAACCCCGAAAAACGGCCATCCGTGAGGACGTAGACATCCTGTCCCAGTCCAAGGCCCACCAGGGCGTCGGTGGTCATCATCATCTCCCGCATTCCCGGAGCTCCCCGGGGGCCTTCGTACCGGATGACCACCACGTCTCCCCTGTCGATCTTTCCGGAAATTACCGCTTCGTGGGCGGCGTCGTCCGAGGAGAAGACCCGGGCGGGGCCCCGGAAAAGCCGGGCTTCCGGGGTTATGGTGGTGGTGCGGCAGATGCCTCCTTTTGGCATGAGGTTGCCCCGCATTACCGCGATGCCTCCGGAGGAAAAGACCGGATTCGACGCCGGAGCGAGCACCTCGTGGTTTTTCGAGCGGTTTTCCGCGGCGACCTCCCCGGCGGTTATTCCGGAAACGCTCTTGGCCTCGGGGTGCAGGTAGTTCCGAAGCTCTCCCATAACGGCGGGAACGCCGCCGGCGTGATGCAGATCCATCACCGTGGCTTTTCCCGTGGGAATTACCCGGGAGAGAACGGGAACGGTGCGGGAAAGTTCGTCGAAATCTTCCAGGGAGAGGGGAATTTCAAGCTCCCGGGCATAGCTCAGGAGATGGAGCACTCCGTTGGTGGAGCCTCCCAGAGCGAGAAGGGTCATAATGGCGTTGCGCAGGTTTTCCCGGCCCAGAACCTGCCGGGGGGTGATTCCCTGGCGGGTAAGTTCCACCGCCCGGCGCCCCGTCTGGGTGGCGTAGCGAAGCTTTTCCGCATAGACTCCGGGAACCGTGGCGGACCCCGGAAGGGACATGCCCAGGGCCTCCATGAGAATCTGCATGGTGTTGGCGGTGCCCATGAGGGCGCAGGCTCCGGGGCCGGGGCAAACGGAATTTTCCAGGTATTCCAGCCGTTCCGACACGTCTTCCGTGCCGTACTGGGCCCCGAAGACGAGCTGATCCAGCTCGGACATCACCGCCTGGCGCCCCTCGGTGATGCAGGTGAGCTGGGGCCCTCCGGAAAGAAAGATGCTGGGAAGTCCCGAGCGGAGAGCGCCGATAAAGACTCCGGGGATGATGCTGTCGCAGGAGGCCAGTACCACCAGGCCATCCAGAAGCTGTACCTGACTCATGATCTCCACGGAGGAGGCGATGACGTCCCGGATGACGAGTTCGTACCGCATGTGGGGCGTGCCGATGGGCACGGCACCGCAGGTGGCGATGGTGCGGAACTCGAAGGGGGTGCCCCCGGCCTGCCAGATTCCCGCCTTCACATGCTCCGTCAGTTTGTCCAGGTGCACGTGTCCGAGCCCCGCATCGTTGGCGGGGTTCACCACTCCGATGAGGGGTTTGGAGAGATCCTCGTCATCATAACCCGCCCCCTTGTAGATGGCTCTTCGGGAGGCCGCGGCGGGGCCGGAGAAAAGATTTTCCCGGGCGGAACGGTAGTTTTTCATGGGTTTGTCTCCTTTCGATGGTTCCGGGTGCCTGGAGTGTGCGTGTTTTCCGTGCCCCGATGTGTGTTGTGCCTGCGTTTCAAGGAAAGCCGCGCTCTCTCCGCTATCTTTACGGTGGCCTTTACGCGTTCTTTCGAGCCTCCCGAAGATAGGCGTAGATGGTGTACTTCGTGTGTCCCAGGGCTCGGGCCAGGGCCTCCGCGGAGCCCTTCATCCGGAAAAATCCCTTCTCGTGGAGCTTTCTCGCGAGGGCGATCTTTTCGGGTTTTCCCAGAAGGTTCAGGGAGCGCCCCGCCTCCTGCCGGGCGTCCTCCAGGTATTGGGTCAGGAGCTCCTCCAGGTTGACGGGAAATCGTTCGAGTCCCTCTCCCCGGGGAGCGGGCTGCACGGTTTTGGTAAGAGCGGCGGCCACTTTTTCCAGCACCCGGGCGTTGGCCATGTCGTAGTTGATGCAGAGAAATCCCAGGAGGTGGCGCTCCTCATCCCGCAGAAAGAGGCAGTTCGCCCGAATCTCCCGGCCATCCTTGGTATAGGCGGGATAGTTCGGCAGATAGTCCAGATCCCGGTATTCTTCGGACTGGAGCATGGCGAGCCCCAAATCCGTGATGGGCCCTCCGGGAGAGCGGCCGGTAAAGCTGTGGTGTGCCGCCAGAATGGAGCTTTCCGGATCCGAGAGGTCGTGAAGAATTATTTCGTATTCCTCTCCCAGGGCCTCCGCAAGCCCCCGGGCCAGGGGAATCATGGCCCGGAGAAGCGGGTGCCGGGAGGAGAGAGGTTTGTTTTTCATGAGATTCAGCGGAGTTCCTGGCCGAGCCCTTTGGCAAGGGCTCCCTCATAAAGGGCGGCTCCCACCACCAGATCGAAGAGAGCCATTCCCACGGATTTGAAGAGCACCGTGTCCCCCGGAGCATAGGGGGGGAGGTTCTTTCGAAGGGCGGATCCGAAGGTGTGCAGTTTTTCCCGGGAAAGAAGTTTCTTCTCCAGAGGAGTGATGAGATCCCCCGTTTCGTCCAGGGCATGTTCCGTGTCCATGTAGACCGCCTCGGCCAGAGAGAAGAAGTTGTCCGGATATTCCCGCATCTCCGGAAGATAGGAGCCGATGCCTACGTAGAACTTGCCCCGGAGCTTTTCGGGATTCTCCGGCAACACGGGCTTCCGGGAGGTGGTAGTGGTGATCACGATCTCCGCATGGTCCAGCATCTCCTCAGGAGAGGAGGCCCGGTGCACCTCGAGATGGGGAAGCTCTTTTTTCAGGTTGTCCTTCATCTCTTCTACCTTGGCTTCGTAAAGATCCGCAATCCATACCTCTTCGATACTCCGGGCGGTGCAGGCGCAGAGGGTCTGCGAGAGTCCCTGAACTCCCGCTCCCACCACTCCGAGCACCCGGGCCTTTTCCGGGGCGAGTCGGCGGATGGCGGCGCCTCCCACGGCTCCCGTGCGGAGAAAGGTGAGGGCCTGGCCGTCCATCATCGCCTGGGGAGCTCCGGTCTTTTTGTCGAAGAGGGCCACGAGCCCTTCGATCATGGGGCGCCCCGCCTCGGGGTTTTTGGGAGTTATGGTGAGGAGCTTGATCCCCCAGGTTTCCGGAGTGCCGCAGGGCATGAGCATAAAGGTGTCTCCTCCCAGGTCGAGGGTGGGGCGGAGGGGCATGACGAACTGTCCTTCATCGTAGATTCCGTAAGCCTTTTCGATGGCGTCCATGAGTTCCGTGCGGTTCAGTGCCCGGCACATGCATTCTTTGTTCATCCAAAGCATGGTTATAGCCTCCCTGATAGGTAAAATATGTTCGGTTCCGGAAAGGAACAGGGTTATTGTATTCCGTAGAACACGAAAGTGTCAACGATCAAGAAATTGTTTCCGAGAAGAATTCCTCTTCTTTCCCAAAACATGGTACTATTAAAAGGTTTATGCAAAAACGAGCATAAAGGAGGCTTTCACGGCCCATGCACGTGAATAGAGAAAAAATCTGCGCCTGGTTCGATGCCTACGTGGCATCCTACTATGAACGGTTCGGGAGGATCCATCAACTGGTGCTCAAGGAGGAGCACAGCCGCCGGGTGGGGGCCTACTGTTCCGCCGTATCCGAGAATCTCGGGTGGAGCGAGATGGAGCGGAACATGGCCTTTGCGGTGGGATTGCTTCACGATATCGGCCGGTTTCCCCAGTACGGGGAATACCGTACCTTTTTCGATTTTCGCTCGGTGGATCACGGTGATAGGGGGTGTCGGGTGCTCCGGGAGGAGATGCCCGAGGATCTCTTTCTTCCCCGGGAAACAGCGATTCTCGAAGCCTGCGTAGCCCTGCACAACAAGAAGGACATTCCCGAAAACCTTTCCGAAGATATTCTTCCCTATCTCCAGGTGGTGCGGGATTGCGACAAGATCGACATCTTTTCCGTGGTGCGGGAGCACGTGGATGCGGAAAAGGCCGAAGATCTCTATCCGGGGCTTCTTCCCGAAGGAATCTATTCCGATCGGGTGGTGGAGGATCTCGTGCGGGAGGGCAAGGCCCGATACGATACTCTGCGGACCCTCTCGGACGTAATGCTCTTTCAGCTCTGCTGGATTTTCGACATTACCTATCCTGCGGCGCTGGAGCTGCTGCTCCGGAACGGGGAAATCCAGTGGATCCTGGGGCGGCTTCCCGAGGATTCCCGGATTGAACCGATTCTCGAAAGGGTAGAGCGGCATCTTGCCCCCTTTCGGAAGGATCTCGAAAGAGAGGGAGCCCGGAAATGCGCCGAGTGATGTGCTGCTTCGGTGTACTTTCGGGAATATTTTTCCTGCTGCTTTCCGCCGCCGACAGGAGCCATGCCTCCTATCCTCAAACTCTGGAGGATGCCCGAAATTACCTGAATTGCCTCGATGCGGAGGATTCTCTTGCGGGGATCTACGAAATGCGCAAGGACGATTTTCACGGTTTCTTTCTGCTGCTTCCCGCTCCGGAGGAGTCTCTCGACGACTACGAGGCCCGGGTGATCGCCAGCAGCAACTCCTATGAAAAACCCGGGGATCTCAAGTTCTTTATGCGCCGCACCCAGGAACGGGAGGTTTTTTTCGGAAAGTATTACGATTATTCGTCTTTGGGGTGCTGCGAGGCCCGGAGCGGCTTCGTGGTGCTTCCCGGAGAGATCAGCGCCCGGGAGGTTCAGGGTTTCGACCGGAAACCCCGGGTGTTCGTGAAGATCTATGGCTCTCCGAACGAAGGGGATTCTTCGGAGGAATCTCAAGCCTCCTCTTCCGAAGAAAGCGGTATTGCCTGGTAGAAATATCCCGCAGGGGTTTTGGTGTGAGTATATCTATGAGGGGGATAGCCATATGATACGGGAAAGGGTGTTTTTTCTGGAAGACCCTCCGATGTTTACCTTGTGGGGAGAGCTTGCTTCACCCCTTCAAGAGAGTCGTTTCCGCCTCTGGCGCCGGAAGAACGTGTTTACAAGAATGCGCCTTGTGTGCCTTTTTTCGGGAATAGCCTATTTTCTCGCCCTGGCGGGAGATTACGGCGAGGTGTTTCCTAAAAAAGATCTTTTTTTTCTCATGTTCCTTTCCCGAAGCCTTGTTTTTGCCGTAAGCGGAGTATTGGCCCTGGTGGTTTCCCAGAAGAACGTCTTTACATGGTTTCCCTGGGCTCTTTCGGGATATATGCTCCTCGTGGGCTGTGCAGAAAGCTTCGAGTTTTACGTTAAGGGATTGTCCATATTGGGCGGGAACTACCTTTTCACGCTCATTATCGTACTGCTGTACTACCTCTTTCTTCCTCCCCGGGCGCCGGTGGTTTTTGCAGGAGCCCTCGGAGCGAGTCTGATTTTTTTGGGTACCCTGTTTTTCCTCGAGTACGGGTTCTTTTCCCGGCTTTTTACACTCTTTCTCAACTTCTTTCTCGTCAATGCCGTGGGGCTTTCCATGCTCATCTCCTTCGGCAGAACCCAGCGAGAGGAGTTTCTTCTACTCCAGAGACAGCAGAGAATAAACCGCAGACTTTCCTGGGAGATTGAAAAAAGAAAAGAAATGGAAGCCGTTCTCCGGGAGATGGCCCTTCACGACGACCTTACGGGGCTCTGTAATCGGCGTTATTTCTTTGAACGTTTTCAACATTTCTGGGACATTCCCGTGGGATCTCTGGGTTTTCTCATGATGGACCTGGATCGCTTCAAAGATGTAAATGACCGATTGGGGCATCCTGCGGGAGATGCCGCACTGGCAGAATGTGCCCGGCGGTTTCAAGACGCGCTTCCTTCCGGGGCGGTGCTGGGGCGTCTCGGGGGAGAGGAGTTTGGCGTACTTCTTCCGGAGATTTCCCTTGCCGACCTGAAACCCATGGGAGAGAAGCTGCGCCGGGCTTTGGAGGTGGGTCCGGTGAAGACCTCCTGGGGGGATCTGCATCTTACCGTGAGCATAGGAGCCGCCCTGGGAAATCCTGAAAGGGGAGGCTCGCCGGCGGAACTTTTTTCCAGGGCCGACAGCGCCTTGCTTCAGGCCAAGGAAGGGGGCCGCAACCGGCTTTGCCTGGCCTCCGGATGAGGACATGGGAAGTTCGGATTTTCCGGAATTCGGTACGTTACATCTCGATTCCCCGGCGGGGGAGGACTCCCCGGCGGAAGTAGTGCTTGATCTCCCGGATTTCCGAAACGAGATCCGCCGCCTCCACGAGTCGAGGGGAGGCTCCCCGGCCCGTGAAAACCAGCTCGGTTTTCGGAGCATGCTCAGCCCGGAACTCCAGAAGCTCGAGAAGGCGGGATTCTTCGAAAAGGCCGGGGGTGCAGATTTCGTCACAGATCATGAGAAAGCACTCTTTTTGAAGAAGCTCCTGCCTGACCCAGGAAAGCCCCTCTTCGGCGGCGTGGTGGTCCTGTTCCGTAAAGGGGGCTCCGATGCACCGGGGAATGCCGAAAGCCCGAAGAATTGCCCTGCCTTCGAAGTGCTCCAATCCACGGCATTCGCCGCTCTCTCCCTGCTTGAGAAACTGGGCGATCCATACTCTTTTCCCTCCTCCCAGGGCTCGAAGAGCCAGGCCGAAGGCGGCGGTGGTCTTTCCCTTTCCCTCTCCCGTGTAGATCTGCACATAGCCTTGAGACATGAAGAAATTCCTCCCGGAAGATATTTTTTGCAAAAACTTTTCTCAAGGTTATAATACGATATTCTCAAAGATTTCCAAAAATATGAAGGCAGGGGCGGAATTGCCCGCCCTTATCGAGGAGCTTGATGGATTGCGAAAAAAAACGAACCGTCTTACTGAAGAGCCTCATTCCTTTCTTCCCGCCACCCCCGAGGAGATTCGTGCGCTGGGCTGGACGGAGCCGGACTTTCTTCTCATCTCCGGAGACGCCTATGTGGATCATCCCAGCTTCGGCCCCGCCATCATCGGCCGGGTTCTCGAAAGCCGGGGATTTAGAGTGGCGGTACTGCCCCAGCCGAACTGGAATTCTCTGGAGGAGTTCGCTTCCCTGGGAAGGCCCCGGCTCGGTGTTCTGGTGAGCGCGGGAAACCTGGATTCCCTGTTGAGCAACCGCACCGCCGCAGGCAAGCCTAGGCGTTCGGATAGCTATTCTCCCGGGGGCAAGGGGGGGCTTCGGCCGGACCGGGCCACCCTGGTGTACTGCAATCGGGTGCGGCAGCTGTGGAAGGATATTCCCCTTATTATCGGAGGCATCGAAGCGAGCCTGCGCCGTTTTGCCCATTACGACTACTGGTCTCACAAGGTCCGGCGTTCCCTTCTGGTGGATAGCCGGGGAGATCTTCTCGTTTACGGCATGGGGGAGCTCCAGATTCTGGAGATCGCCCGGCTCCTGGAGAAGGGGGTTCCGGTGCGTTCCATCCGGGACGTTCCCGGCACCTGTTATATGCTCAAAAAGGGAGAGCCCCTCCCCGAAAAAAGCGTGCTTCTTCCGGGGTTCGAAGAGGTGGAGGAGAGTAAAGATGCCTTCGGCAAAGCCTTTCGGCTTGCCTACGAGGAACAGAACCCCTTTTCGGGGCGTCCTCTGGTGCAGCCCTCCGGAGAGAGCCGGGTGGTGCAGAATCCTCCTCCCCGGCCTCTTTCTTCGGAGGAATTGGACGGCATTTACGAGCTTCCCTATCGCCGGAGGTGGCATCCCCGGTACGATGCCCAGGGAGGCGTTCCCGCCCTGGAGGAAGTTCGATTCAGCCTGGTGAGCCAGCGGGGGTGTTTCGGAGAATGTTCCTTCTGTGCCCTCACCTTTCATCAGGGGCGGATCATCCAGAAGCGCAGCGTGGCCTCTCTGGTGCGGGAGGCGGAACTTCTTACCACCCTGGAAGGTTTCAAGGGGTACATTCATGACGTGGGAGGCCCTACGGCGAACTTCCGGGTACCTCCCTGCGACAAACAGGCCTCGACGGGGGCCTGCGCCTCTCGGCGCTGTCTCGCTCCGGAGCCCTGCTCCCGGCTTCGGGCGGATCACCGGGAGTATTTGGATCTCCTCGAAAAACTTCGTGACGTTTCCGGAGTTACCAAGGTGTTCATCCGTTCGGGAATTCGTTACGACTATCTTTTACTGGATAAAAAAACGAACTTTCTGGAGGAGCTCTGCGCCCATCACGTGAGCGGGCAGCTCAAGGTGGCTCCGGAACACGCCTCGTCCAAGGTTACCCGGCTCATGGGCAAGCCGGGCATCCAGGTTTTTTCGGATTTCGCCAAGCGGTATGCCGAGACTAACCGCCGCATGGGCAAGGAACAGTATCTGGTGCCCTACTTCATGTCCAGCCATCCCGGATCGGGGCTCCGTGAGGCGGTGGAGCTGGCGGAGTTTCTGCGGGATACGGGATACCGCCCCGAGCAGGTGCAGGATTTTATCCCCACTCCGGGCACTCTCTCCACCTGCATGTACTACACGGGAAAGCATCCTCTCACGGGGGAGGAGGTCTATGTGCCCCGGGAGGAGCGGGAAAAGCTCATGCAGCGGGCTCTCATGCAGTACTGGATGCCCCGGAATCATCCCCTGGTGCGGGAGGCCTTGATACAGGCGGGACGCCGGGATCTTATCGGGCGAGGCCGGAAATGCCTGGTTCCTCCCGAGGAAGGGGCGGCAGAGGAAAGGAAGAAGGAGTCTCCAAAGAAGAGGCGATTTTCACGAAAATAGGGTATACTCGTGGTTCCGGGGGCGTTTCGATTTTTCTGAAAAGCCCCGGATTTTGTGATTTTTATTTGTAAACATTTCCCCAAGAACGATCCCTGCGGAAGGAGTTCTGTTTTTCCATGGCGAAAGAACATGAACCTATTTCGATGGAAGAAGAGCCTGCGGTTTCTTCCTCGGAACAAGAAAAGTCTTCGGAAGAGACATCTTCTCCGGAGGAGATCCAGAAAAATTCCGGGGAATCTCTTCCCCCGGAGGAGTCTTCCGTTGCGGTTCCTCCACAATCTCCGGAGACCGAAGAGCCTTCGGGGAACGGAAAAGCCTCCGCGCTGTCCCCGGGACAGCCCAAGATTCTCGTGGTGGACGATACGTCCATAAGCCGGGTGATTCTCCGCAATCTGCTTACCCGTATGGGGGCGGTGGTGGTGGAAGCCTCCAACGGTCAGGAGGCTCTCTGGCAGATCGAGAAATCCGATCCGGATCTGGTGATTACGGATCTTTCCATGCCCGTGATGGACGGCTTCACCATGATGGACAAGGCCCAGAACGGCAAGGGGGATGCCATACCGGTCATCGTGGTCTCGGTGTATGCGGACAAGGAGCGCCTGGTACGGGCGGTACGCCTGGGGGCGGTGGATTACATCGTGAAGCCCTTCGAGCAGGAGACGGTAATCAAAAAGGTTACAAATGCTCTAAAAAACATAGGGAGCAATAAAACGGGGCTCCAACCTCCCGGATAGTTTCTTCTTTCTTATTTTTGTGCTATTCTGTGCCAAGAATATCTCCGAGCCTGGAAGCCTTCGGAAAAACCGGTGGATTGCAGGCCCTGGGCAAAGCTGGAAACGGCGTTGCCTCCCGTGTTTGGAAAGGGGAAACTTCGGCATGTTTGTGTGCGGAATAACCCCTTGCCGTGGTGGCGAGGGGTTTTTTGTGTCTCTCCCGAACAGAAGGAGAAGCGAGTGAAAAAGGAGATGAAACCATGAGAAATGGGAAGTTTCGAGCGTTATGGATAGGCATGGCACTTTGTATGATTGTGGGGGCTTCCGTGGCTTTCGGAAATCTGCCGGTGCTTCGCATGGCCACCACCACGAGCACGGATAACACGGGATTGCTGGATTATCTCGCTCCGGAGTTTACCAAGGATACGGGAATCGAGCTTCAGTGGGTCTCCGTGGGTACCGGAAAAGCCCTGGAACTTGGGAAAAACTGCGATGTGGACGTGCTTCTGGTACATGCTCCGGAAGCGGAGCTGGAGTACGTGGAAGCGGGCTACGGCGTGAACCGCCGGCAGCTCATGTATAACGACTTCGTTATCATAGGCCCCCCGGGAGATCCCGGCAAAGTGCAGGGAATGACCGTGGCGGGGGCTCTCAAGACCCTGGGAGAGAAGGGAATACCCTTCGCCAGCCGGGGAGACAATTCGGGAACCCATAAGAAAGAGCTTGAACTCTGGAAGCATGCCGATATGGCCCCCGAGAAGGAAGCCTGGTACATCCAGACCGGCCAGGGAATGATCAATACCATCAACATCGCCGCCGAGCGGGATGCCTACACCATGACCGACCGGGGCACCTTTATCAAGTATGCGGATAACCACCAGGGAAATCCGCCTCTGGTCGTTCTGGTGGAAGGAGATGCCACCCTCTTTAACCAGTACAGCGCCCTGGCGGTGAACCCCTCCCGCTGCGACAACGTGCAGTATGACCTGGCTTTGAAGCTCATCGACTGGATGGGCTCCCCCCGGGGGCAGAAACTTATCGGCGACTTTTTGCTTCTCGGTCAGCCCCTCTTCACCCCCAACGCAGGAAAGTAAATTTTCATAAAAATCCCTTCACCGGGCAAAAACGAAAGACCTTCCAAAAACGGGAGCCCTAGGGCTCCCGTTTTTGGCGTTCTGTGGCAATTCTCCAGGGCCTCGGGTATACTGATGCAGGCATCAAAGGTTACGAAAAAATTTGGAAAAGCCTCGACAAACCGGGGTGTTCCCGATTTTTATGGAGGAATTCCCATGACATATCTTCGGATGGATCATGTAACCAAGCGATTCGGCAAACTTGTGGCGGTGCGGGATGTCTCCCTGGAGATCGCTCCGGGAACCATCCATGCGGTGGTGGGCGAAAACGGGGCGGGAAAGTCCACCCTCATGAAATGTCTCTACGGTATGCATCCTCCCGAGAAGGGGGCCTTTTTCCTGGGGGATCGGCAGCTCCTCATCCGTTCTCCCCGGGATGCCATGAAGTACGGCATCGGCATGGTGCATCAGCACTTCATGCTCGTACCTTCCGCCACGGTGGCGCAGAACGTGGTGCTGGGGGACGAGCCCCGTCGAGGGTGGCGTTTCGACGGCTCCCGGGCCTCTCGGGAGGTCTTGGAGCTTTCCCGAAAGTTCGGCCTGGAGGCGGAGCCGGATATGCCGGTTCATGCCCTTCCCGTGGGGCTGCAGCAGCGGGTGGAGATTCTCAAGCTCCTCTATCGCAAGGCCTCGATTCTTATCTTCGACGAGCCCACGGCGGTGCTCTCTCCGGGGGAGGTGGATTCTCTTTTCGACATTCTCCGGGAATTTCGGAAAGAGGAAAAGACGGTGATTTTCATCGCCCATAACCTGGAGGAGGTGCTGGCCATCTCCGACACCATTTCGGTGATGCGCCGGGGAGAGCTCATCGATACCCTTCCCCGGGGAAAGGTGACCCCCAAAGAACTCGCCCGTATGATGGTGGGCCGGGAGATTTCCCTTCCCGTACTGGAGGAGACTCCCGAAAAAAGGGGAAAAACCCTTCTCTCCCTGAAAAACCTCTGGATTCGGAACGATCGGGGAGGGTGGGCGGTGCAGGACCTCTCCCTGGATCTTGCGGAAGGAGAAATTCTCGGCATCGCCGGAGTTACCGGCAATGGCCAGAGCGAGCTGGAGGAGGCCCTGTGGGGGCTGCGGAGCATCGAAAAAGGATCTCTCCTTCTGGAGGATGAGCTTCTGGAATCTCCGAACCCTCGGGAGCGCCGGGAGCGAGGCATGGCCTACATTCCCGAAGATCGCCTGAAAACGGGACTGGCTCCCCTGGGGGATTTGGAGGACAACCTTCTCATGGGCTATCAGTATAAGCCCCGCTTTTCCCGCAAGGGGTTTCTGAGAAAGAGCTCCAAAAGAGGGTTCGCCGAAGAGGTTCTGGGAAAATATGGGGTGGCCGCCGCATCTTCCCGGGTGCAGAGCGGCACCCTCTCGGGAGGAAACATGCAGCGCCTCGTCATGGGGCGGGAGCTGGAGCAGGATCCCCGAGTGCTTCTCGTCTCCCAGCCTACCCGGGGGGTGGATGTGGGAGGTATCTCGGCGATTCACGACCACGTGCTTCGACTCCGGCGAGAGGGGCGGGGGATTCTGCTCATCTCCTCCAGTCTGGAAGAGATCCTTGCCCTCAGCGATCGGGTGGCGGTGATGGTGAAGGGGCGTTTCGTCTCGGTGCTTTCCCGGGGGGAGATCAGCAAGGAGAGAATCGGAGCCCTCATGCTCCAGGGAAAAACGGAAGCCCCGGAAGGAGGAAAATCTCATGCGCTTTCCCGCTGAAACACTCCAACCCCACCGGGAGAGTCTTATAGTGCTGGGATCCTTCGCCGCAAGCCTTTTCGTGGGGGCGGGCATCATCGCCCTTTACGGCGTCAATCCTCTGGATGCCTATGCTTATATGATCTCCGGAGCTTTGGGAGATTCCGACGCCCTGGTGGCCACCCTTTCCCGAATGGTTCCCATCGCCCTGGCCACTCTTTCCATCGCGGTGGCCTTTAACGGAGGAATGTGGAATATCGGCGCCGAAGGGCAACTCTATTTCGGGGCCTTCGCCGCCGCCTGGGTGGGGCTTACTCTCCCGGGGCTTCCGGGAATGATCCTCATGCCCCTGGGACTTGCCGCGGGAATCGGGGCTGCCGCCTTCTGGGCCTGGATTCCCGGCATTCTCAGCCTTAAAAGAGGGCTGAACGTGGTGGTGCTCACCATCATGCTCAACTCCCTGGCGATCTACTTCACCTCCGCCCTGGTCACGGGGCCCTATGCGGGAACCCGGGTGGCCGCAGGAGCTACGGATAAAATTCCCGAGGCCATGCGCTTTCTGCACCTCAGCAATTTCAGCACCCTCAATACGGGAATCTTCGTGGCCCTCGCGGCGGTGGCCTGCATGGCCCTGGTGATGCTCCGCACCGTGCCCGGATACGACTGGCGCATGTGCCGCATGAATTGCCGTTTTGCCCAATACGGAGGGGTGAACGTGGTGGGACGGCAGATCTGGGCCATGCTTCTCAGCGGAGCCTTTGCGGGGCTTGCGGGATCTCTTCTCGTGATGGGAGATCTCTATCGTTTCCGGACGGGGCTCTCTCCGGGATATACCTGGACGGGGATGATCCTCGCCATGATGGTGGCCTATCACCCCCTGGGAGGCATGGCGGCGGCCTTCGTCTATGCGGTGATGAGCTCCGGAGCTCTTGAAATGGAACTCATGACGGAGGTGCCCGTGGAGGTGGTGGAGATCATACTCGGTACGGCGGTGCTCTTCGTAACCGCGGGATTCGCTCTCTCCAACCGGCTGGCGAACCGCCTGAGGGAGGATTAAGTCATGGCTGCCTGGATTCATGCGGTGGTGCGCATGGTGGTGCCCCTGCTGCTTCTTGCCCAGGGAGGTACCTGGACCCTCCAGACGGGGATTCTCAATATCGGTCAGGAGGGGGCCCTCCTCCTCTCGGCCTTCTTTGCGGTGCTGGGCAATCACCTCTTCGGAAGCTGGATTATGGGCATTCTCTTCGCCGTAGGCGTGGCGGTGCTCTACAACCTTCTCTTCGGTCTTTTCTGCGTCACCCTCCGGGCCAATATCTGGGTGGTGGGAATGACTCTCAATATCATGGCGGATGCCGGGGCCATTCTCCTCATGAAAAGTATCTTCGGCGTCAAGGGAGGTTTCCGGAGTGACCGGATGGTTCCCATGCCGAACCTGGAGATGCCCTTTCTTCCGGAATGGCTCGCCCCGTATTGCAACGGCTATTCCCTGGCGGCATGGCTTACGCTGATTTTCGTTCTTTTCTGCTGGTATGTGGACTCCAGAACGGTCTTCGGCATGCGCCTCAAGGCGGCGGGGGAGAACGAAGAAGCCCTGGAGGCGGCGGGGATATCCGTATCCCGGCTGCGGTACGCCACACTTCTGGTGAACAGCGTGGCGGTGGGGCTGGCGGGGGCTTTCCTTTCCACCTCCTACCTCTTCGGCTTCACCCAGGGAATGAGCGCCGGAAGAGGCTGGATGGCGGTGGGGGCGGTAATCTTCGGCGGGGGCTCCATGAAATGGATGCTCGGGGCGGTGCTCCTCTTCGGCCTCGCCCAGGCGGGGGGAAACCAGCTCCAGGCTTTGGGAGTTCCCAGCTACTACGCCCTCATGCTCCCTTACATCCTGGTGATCCTTTCCCTGGTGGTGCGGCAGTGGATGAAAAAGAGAGGCTGAGAATGCGAAAGAAGGGGAAGTATGCTTAAAAAATTGCGCATACAGAATTTCAAGGGCTGGGAGGATACGGGTACCATCCGTATGGCCCCTATTTCGTTGTTTTTCGGTGCCAACAGCTCCGGAAAATCCAGCATAGGACAGTTTTTAATGATGTTGAAGCAGACTGCGGAATCCGCAGATAGAAAAGCTGTTTTCTATCCGGGAGGTAAAAATTCTGCGGTTCAGCTTGGTTCGTATCAGGAGATGGTGTTTCATCATGATACGAATAAGAAGATTGCTTTTGAATACCGATGGTCCCTCCCCGAATTGTTGAAATTTAAAGACCCTCTTTCGAGCCAGTCCTATTCCGGTAAGGACTTGATCTTTCAAGGAGAGGTGGGATTCGGAAATGAGGATCAGCATACTTTGGCTGTCGATCGTTTGCACTATTTTTTAATGGAAAAAGATCTGGCTAAAATGTCTATCCACATGAAACGAACCGCTGCTCCAAAAGCTGAATATAAAGTGGATGCCCATAACTATGCTCTTCGACGTAAAAAAGGACGTGCTTGGTCTCCGGGGGCACCGGTACGCTTTTATGGGTTTCCCGATGAGGTTGTAGCATACTATCAGAATGCGGATTTTGTGCAAACTCTGAATCTTGAGCATGAAAAGCTTTTTCGCTCCCTTTTTTATCTCGGACCTCTCCGTACCAAGCCGGAACGCCTCTATTCCTGGACAGGTATGGAGCCGGAAAGCGTGGGGTATGCGGGGGAAAGTACCGTAGCTGCTCTCTTGGCTGCTCAAGGCAGAAAAATAAGCTTGGGATATAAGAAACAAGCCAAGCCTTTTGAGGAAATTATAGCGTTGAAGCTCAAGGAGATGGGATTGATCGAAGACTTTAAAGTTAATCCGATTTCCGAACAACGTCAGGAATATGAGGTAAAAATCCGGATTCGGGGATCCGAAGATTGGGTGGATCTTCCTGATGTGGGTTTCGGCATATCCCAGGTTCTGCCGGTGCTGGTGCAGTGCTTCTATGCTCCCGCGGGATCCATTATTCTCATGGAACAGCCGGAGATCCATCTTCATCCGAGTGCGCAATCCGCTTTGGCGGACGTAATGGTCGATGTGATCCGTTCCCGGGAAAATGGAAAACCTCGAAACATCCAGCTTATTGTGGAAACCCATTCGGAGCACTTTCTAAGGCGTTTGCAGAGGCGAATTGCGGAGGAAGAACTTTCTCAAGAGGATGTTGCCGCATATTTTGCCAATATCAGCACAACTCCCGCCAAACTGGAGCCCTTGCAAATAGACCTTTTTGGCAATATCCTGAACTGGCCGGAAAACTTTTTTGGTGATGAGATGGAGGATGCTATCCAACAGGCGAAGGCGGCCATGAAAAGGCGAATGAAGGAAAAGAACGCCGGTGTGCCCGAGGCCGTGGAATGAGTCTGCCGAAAAAATGTTTGGTGGATACCAACGTTCCTAAAACAGCCAATCTTGCGACACAGCCAGATCCGGATTTGCCCTTTCCCGATGAGTGTGTGCTGGCGTGTGTCGAGGCGATTGAACACGTCGTTGAGAAAAAAGCTCTTGTGATAGATGCGAGAGATGAGATCTTTGACGAATATCAGCAACAGCTTTCTTTGGCGGGGCAGCCTGGAGTAGGGGATCGTTTTATGAAGTGGGTTCATGATCATCGCTGGAATCTTCCTGAAGACCGTCGTGTTCCCATTACAAAAAACGGGGAATCCTATGAGGAATTTCCAGAGCATCCGGGGCTCGTACATTTCGATAGGTCGGATCGTAAATTTGTGGCCGTAGCGAACGCTCATCCGGATAAACCTCCCATACTCCAGGCTACTGATAGCAAATGGTGGGGCTGGAGGGATGCTTTAAAGGATGTCGGCATTACGGTGTGCTTTTTGTGTCAGGGATATGCTGAGGCAAAATGTTTGAAAAAGATGAAGAAATGAAGCAAGGTTTTTTTAAATTTCCCTCTACACCACATATAGCCGTTCTTCCCGGCGTTGATGTGCGGGGGGATAAGGTCTTTTCAGAGCTTGAACGGGAGGCTTTTCTGGAGAAGACTCTTCTTGTGGAAGAGAAGATAGATGGGGCTAATTTGGGAATTTCCTTCGATTCGGAAGGGAATATCCGAGTTCAAAATCGAGGGGCATATCTTTCTTTACCTGAGGAAGGGCAGTGGAAAAAACTGGAGTCCTGGCTGATGCCGCGTATGGAAACGCTCTTTGAACATCTTGAAGATCGGTTTCTTGTCTTCGGAGAGTGGTGCTATGCTCGCCATTCCGTTTTTTACGATCGTTTACCCGACTGGTTTCTCGGTTTCGATGTTTATGACAGGCAGTTTGAGAGATTTCTCTCCGTGGCGAGACGGGATCGACTCTTGAAAGCGCTGAAAATTGTTCAAGTTCCTCTTCTTGCTCAGGGGAAATTTTCTTTTTCGGAAATTTTAGACCTTTTATTTCAATCTCATTTTACAGATTCTCCAGCGGAAGGAATTTATCTCCGTTTTGATCAAGATGATTGGCTTATGCAGCGGGCGAAACTGGTTTGTCCTGGTTTTATGCAGTCCATGGAGGAGCATTGGTCACGATCAGCAATGAAAGCCAATCGTCTCGCTTTTCAAAGCTGGAAATGAGATTTTCGGGCGCATAGCAGAGAATGGACGAGCAGGGGGGGATGATGAAAGATAAATATTGATTTTTACTAGAGAATTTTGTTTTTTGCCGGAAGTTTTCTTAAAAATGTCCGGATAGTCGGGACAGTGCTGTTTTCTATGTGCAGGAGGGAAAATTCATGAAGAAGATTCTGTTGGGAGTGCTGGTACTGTGTGTGGTTTTCGGTGGAGCGGCCTGGGGAGCGGAGGCTCCTTCGGTGGCGGTGGTCATCGAGGGACAGCTGGGAGATGCATCCTTCTACGATTCCGCCAACCGAGGGCTGGAGCGGGCTGCGGCAGAGCTTGGCGTGACCGCCAAGGCCATCGAGTGCGGCTATGATCCCGCAAACTACGTTCCCTACCTTGCGGCGGCGGCGAAGAAGTTCGATCTCATCATCGTGGTGGGCTTCGGCATGTACGACGCTCTGGAGCAGGTGGCTCCGAAATTTCCCGACAAGAGCTTCGTCCAGATGGATATGAGCGGCGAGCTGGGACACGTGACCTTCGCCAACTTCAAGGAGAACGAAGGGAGCTTCCTGGCGGGAGCTCTGGCGGCGCTCATGACTACCCGGGAGGGAGATCCCCGGGTGGATCCTTCCAAGGCGGTTATCGGGGCGGTGCTGGGGGAAGATATCCCGGTGCTGCATAACTTCCTGGTGGGATACCGGCAGGGAGCGGCGTACATTAATCCGGATGTGCAGGTGCTCGTGGGCTTCGTGGGACGCTGGGACGACCCTGCGGGGGGCAAGGAGATGGCTCTGAATCAGCATAAAAACGGGGCGGACGTGATCTTCCAGATCGCCGGAGGCACCGGAGAGGGCGTTCTGAATGCCGCTCAGGAAGCGGGATTCTGGGCTATCGGCGTGGATTCTCCCCAGGAGTTGCTCATGCCCGATGCCACCCTTACCTCCATGCTCAAGCGCATGGATGCGGCGGTGTTCGATCTCGTACAGGCCAAAATCGCCGGCGAACTTGCCGGAGGGGCCACGTTGAGCTATGGGCTGAAGGATGAGGGAGTAGGACTTTCCTGGACCGATGTGGCAAGAAAGAACATCCCCGAAGATGTGGTGGTGAAGCTCGAGGAAATTCAGGAAAAGATCATTGCCGGCGAAATCGTGGTGGAGGAATATAGACGGTAGAAAGCCGATTTTCCCACGTTTTCGAACTGTAAGAGCCCTCTGGTAGGTTTGCCCGGGGGCTCTTCGTAATCTCTCGGGGGATGTGGTATGATGCTGGCGAAAAACGGCTCCCCCCGAGGGGGTCGGCGAAAAGGCGGTATGCCCCTGGAGGAGGCCCTGAAAATGGATGATAAGGATATGCTGGAACGGCTTCGCCGGAAGGATGCGGGGGAAGAAACGGGAGAAGGAGAAACCTTTTTCTCCGAATCCCTCGGAAAGCGCCAGGATTTCGAGGAGGATCCCCCGTTCTGGAACGGCGAGGAGCCTTCCCGGAAGGTGCAGTATTTTTCCCTGGGAAGCGGAGGGAGCTGCCTGGGATGTCTTGTGGCTCTTCTCATCCTCGGTTTTCTCCCCTTTCTGCTCATGGGTACCTTTCTGTGGGGAGTGGTGCTCTTTGCCATTATCGGCGTCTTCGGTCTGCTTCGCTGGCTTTTTTAACTCTCTTCATTCCATTTATTTTTGCAATTTCCCCGCCCCCCTTGGAGGGGGCTTTTTCACGCCTTCCCTGCTCCGCCCCGCCGCTTTTCCAGGCACCTGTAGCTTTACGGAAAGCCTTCTGTAGTACCCCTGTAACGTTCCCTTGCTAGAATGCCCTCATTCCGGTTATACATTTTGAAGGAGGGATACCATGCATTGTTCCTGTAGAAAGTGGATTTCTCGAACGGTTGCAGCTCTTTTTCTTGCCTCGGTTCTGGCAAGCGGGGCCCTTGCGGGAGAGGTCAAATATGCGTTTCTTTTCATCGGGGACGGATTGGGAGTTTGCCAGCGGAATGCGGCGGAGATGTATCTCGGGGCATTGCAGAACGAGGATGACTCTCCCGCCATCGTGAAGCTTGCCATGAATGAAATGCCTTCCCAGGGCATGTGTACCACCTATTCCACCAACTCTCTCATCACGGATTCCGCCGCGGCGGGCACCGCCTTTGCCACGGGGAAAAAGACCAAGTCCGGAGTTATCGCCATGGATCCCGGCGCTCAGGAAGCCTACGAAACCATGGCGGAGATGGCCCGAGACAAGGGAATGAAAGTCGGCATCGTTTCCAGCGTCTCCATAGAACATGCCACTCCCGCCACGTTCTATGCCCATAACGCTTCTCGCAAGAACTACTACGATATCGCCTGCCAGCTTGCAAAAAGCGGTTTCGACTACTTCGGCGGCGGGGGTTTTCTGCAGCCCCGGGGCAAGGCGGGGGATCAGAAGAGCGTTTTCGACATGCTTCGCGAGGAGGGATATCTGGTTACCGAAAGCCGGGAGGATTTCCTGAACCTGAAGCCGGGAGCCAGGGCGGTGGCCATCAACCCCGTGCTGGATGGATCCGAGGCTCTTCCCTACGCCATGGATAGAAACGGCGAGGATGTTACCCTGGCGGAGTTCACCGCCAAGGGAATCGAGCTTCTGGATAATTCCGAAGGATTCTTCATGATGGTGGAGGGAGGGAAGATCGATTGGGCCTGCCATGCCAACGATGCGGTAGCCTCCATTCGGGATACCCTCGCTTTTGACGATGCGGTGAAGGTGGCTCTGGACTTCTGCACGCGGCATCCCGAAGAAACTCTTATCGTGGTGGTGGGAGATCATGAAACGGGAGGGCTGAGCCTCGGTTTTGCGGGTACCGCATACGAGACCTATTTTCTGAAGCTTCAGGGACAGAAGGGTTCCTACGAGGCCTTCGATGCTCTTCTGGATACCTATCGCAAGGCTCATGCCGCCGAGGGCGCTTCTTCGTGGAACTTCGAAGATATGATTCCTCTGGTGAAGGAATTTTTCGGCCTGAACATCCTTACGGATTCCGAGAAGGACGAGCTTGAAAAAAAGGCCGCCCAGGGGGACGAAAATGCCCGGGCTCTTCTGGCGGGAGCTCTGAAGTCCTTCGAAGTGCGGGATCTGCAGGAGGCCTTTCAGGCGAGCATGCTGGGTGAAAAGGCGGGAATTTCCAGCGAAGAAGCCTTTCTCCTTTACGGAGGATACGAGCCTTTCAGCATCGCCCTCACGCATATCCTCAATCAGAAAGCCGGGCTCGCCTGGACCTCCTACGCTCATACGGGAGTTCCCGTGCCGGTTTCCGCCATGGGCGCCGGAGCGGAGACTTTTAACGGATATTACGATAACACGGACATTTTCACCAAGATGGTTACCCTCATGAATCTCTAGAAAATCCGATATTTTCCTTTCTCCGGCATTCGGGGGCGAAGATCTCTCTGCCCCCGAATCGTCATATGTTCTCGTGCTTTTCGAAAAAGGAGCTGGCTGAAACCATGGCAGGTATTCTTGCGACGGAAGGGCGTCGAAACGTGGTCTTTTCCCTGGTGATTCTCGGGTTCTGTGTAATTCTCTTTCTCATTCCCACGGGGTTTGAAGAGCGGATTTCCTCCACGGTGCGCCATGCCCGGGGGGTGGTTATCGAAACGAACAACTCCCTGGTGCGCCAGTTCGGCATAGTCCGGACAGGCCCTCAGGAGGTTCGGGTGCGTATTCAGGAGGGCCCCTGGAAAGGAGCGGTGGCGGAGGCGGAAAATCTGCTCACGGGAAAGCTGGAGCTCGACTCTTTCTACGCTCCGGGGCAGACGGTGCTTCTCAACATGGAGGGGAGCGATGACGGAGAGCTTCGGGCGGTTCGGGTGGTGGGAACCTATCGGTTGGGGGTGGAGATGTGGCTTTTCGCTCTCTTTGCGGGAGGGCTGATCCTCGTGGGAGGAGTTACGGGATTGCGGGCCCTTCTCTCCTTCGTCTTCACCGTGCTTCTTCTCTGGAAGGCCATGATACCCCTCTTTCTCAAAGGATACGACCCCGTGCTGATTTCCCTCGGACTTCTCACGGTGCTTACCGGGGGCATCATCTTTCTCGTGGGAGGATGCCGTAAACGGGGAGTGGTGGCCTTCTGGGGGGCCTTTCTGGGGCTTCTCCTTACCTGCGGCCTGGGGGTTCTTTTTTCTCCTCCCTTCGGGCTTCACGGGGCGGTGCGTCCCTTTGCGGAAACGCTTCTCTACTCCGGTTTCGCTCATCTCGATCTTACCCGACTCTTTCTGGCGGGGGTCTTTTTCGCCTCCTCCGGGGCGGTGATGGATCTCGCCATGGATATCGCCTCCGCCATGGACGAAGTGGCCTATCATCGCCGGGATATCTCTTCATGGGAACTCTTTCTTTCCGGGCTTTCCGTGGGGCGCGCGGTGATCGGCACCATGACCACCACGCTCGTGCTGGCCTATTCGGGGGGATACCTCACCATGCTCATGCTCTTCATGGGCCAGGGAATTCCCGGGACGAACATCCTGAACCTCAACTACGTGGCGGCGGAGATGCTTCATACCCTGGCGGGAAGTATCGGACTCCTTACGGTGGCTCCCTTTACCGCTCTGGTGGGGGCTTTCCTTTTGGGAGAACCTGCCGGAAAGCTCCTCTGGAGAGGAAAGAACGGGAACTCTTCCGAGGTGGTTTTATAAAAGAACCTTTTTTGCCGTATAATAGGCGGGATTGGGGAAAGGGCATTCTATATTTTCGGGGAACCCCGAGCGAGGAGGGGGATTTGTGGACATTCATGGGGCGTGTGAGCACGCTTTTTTCGAACCGGAAAGGGCCTTTGTGAGTCCCACCCTGGGAGCGGTCTCTCTGGAAGATATGCTGCGCCGTATCGGGGCCGTGGCGCAGGAACAGGGAATAACCCCCCATATCGTCATCGGGGCGGATTCTCAATGTCACGGCGAGGACATCTGTTTCGTCTGTGCCGTGACGGCGCACTATGCTCCCTGGGGGGGCATTTTTTTTTACCGCCGGGAAGTCACCCGCCAGGAAATGAGCCTTCCCGAACGGCTTTTCCGGGAAGCCCTGCTTTGCCTGGAAATGGCGGAAACCTTGAAAGAAAAGGGAAACGGGGCCTTTGAAAAATCCGGTGCCTCCCCCTGGGAAATTCATCTCGATCTCGGCGAAGGAGGAAAGAGCCGCCAGATCCTCGCCTCCGTGGTGGGGATGATTCGGGGAAGCGGCTATATCTGTCGTACCAAACCCCAGGCCTGGGGAGCCTCCAAGGTGGCGGACCGATACAGCAAATAATACGTTACAGGACTGCAAGGCTTTTGTGATATGGACGCAATCGTTCTCCGGCAGCATAAGGACACTCTTTCATGGTAAGGAGAAATTTTTGCAAAAGGAGTGTTGTGGCGTGGTGCGAAGGATGGGATTTCTGGTATTGCTGGGATTTTTGCTTCTTTTTTCCGCGGTTCTTCCGGGTTCCGCAGAGACGGAGGATTGGCTGGTTATCGGTCATCGCGGAGCGTGCGGGCACCTTCCGGAGCATACTCTTGCCTCCTATGCCTTGGCCATCGAAATGGGGGCGGATTTTGTGGAACCCGATGTGGTTTCCACCAAGGATGGAGTTCTCATCTGCCGGCATGATTGCGAGCTGGGAAGCACCACGGATGCGGCGGAAAAATTTCCCGAGCGGAAAAAGACCGTTATCATTGACGGCAACGAAATGACCGGATGGTTTGCGGAGGACTTTACCCTGGCAGAAATCAAAACTCTCCGGGCGAAGGAACGTCTGGAATTTAGAGATCACTCCCGGGACGGACTCTATGAGGTGCCCACTCTTCAGGAGGTTCTTGCCCTGGTAAAGGAAAAGTGCCGGGAAAAAGGGCGTGAAATCGGGATCTATCCCGAGACCAAACACCCTTCCTATCATGATGCCCTGGGTCTTTCCATGGAGGAACCCTTGGTGGAGCTTCTCAAACAGAACGGCTATTCTTCGGCTTCTGATCCCGTGATTATTCAGTCTTTCGAAATTGCCAATCTGAGGGATCTTCATGAAAAAACGGGGCTTCGATTGATTCAGCTTTTTGATGAATTTCACCTGCAGCCCGGATGCCGTCTCGCGGCGGGAGAGAAGGGAACGTATAAGAATATGGCCACTCCCGAGGGATTGCGTGAGATCGCAAGCTATGCCTACGGGGTGGGCCCCTGGAAGGAAAGCATTTTGCCCCGAGACAAAAACAACCGCCTTGAGAAGCCTTCTACCTTCATCGAGGATGCTCACAAGGCGGGGCTGAAGGTGCACATTTACACCATGCGGAACGAGAATTCCTATCTTGCGGAAGAATATGCGGGAGATCCCCGGGAGGAGTATCGCCGGTGGATTCGCATGGGGGTGGATGGATTTTTCACGGATTATCCCGACACGGCGGTTCAGGTGCGAAACGAGATGCGTTGACGCGCTAGGGCTACATGAAAATACCATAAAAACTGCAAGGGCCTCCTCGCTGTTTCGCCGGAGGTGCCCTTGCTTTTTTTATGCGGGGCTGGTTCTCGTAGGATCCGCACCATCTATTTCGGAGGCCATCTCTCCATTAAGCATGGGAAATGATCCTCAGGGGTTTAGCTGCGTCTCCATGGGTGTTTCCACCCTCAGGTACGTAGGATTGAGAGGCATGGGGTCTGTCCCGGCGGGAGAAAAGTGGATCCACATCTCCAAAGTGTCCATGCGTAGAATGATGGACTGGGTTGTCACGATACGGTTCGAGAGAAACACCGCCCCCGATGTATAGGCGTTGCCATCGGTTCCGGAATATCCCGCGATCCTCTTCATGTTGTCCACGTCAATTGTCGTCTTCCGGGCCAGCTCGGAGGAGAGAAGCGTCCGATAGGTTCTCCAGCGATTATTGTCTGACGGGTCATCATCCGGATAGACATAATTGCCGGGAAGCCGATAGTCGTTTACTGTAGCCACAGTCTCAGGAACATCCCAGGAAACGCCCTGCCGAAGTTGCGAGTCTGGGTATCGAAATCCTCGTCCGGGGCTTCCGATATTTTGTTCCAGTACCCCTGCGGTGGTTTCATCCGCCATGAAGACAAGATGGTTGAACGCATAGTCCTTTGTCTTCAGAAAGTCCACCATTTCCTGTATTGTGGACATGTTCTCCAAGGCATAGCGGAAATCGAGGCCATAGGAGCGCTTTGTACTAAGGTCGGTAGGGTAGGGTGCCCCCGTCTCGGCATCGAGAAAAGCACCGAAAATCTTGTTATCATTGAACCCGGTGATGGGCGTTAAGAATCCTAGGAAATGCACTATTACAATCGATTTTTCGCCGTTTTTCGTAGTGGTTACCGCATGTATTCTGGACAGGGAGTTTTGGGGCAGATCATCCCAATCGAGATTGCGTCCCAGAACAGTTTTTCCCGTGGATGAGGATTTTCCGAAGGCGGCTACCCCGGAACATTGGGTTGGGCGAATGACATCCTGGAAAAGTTGCAAGAGCCCGAGCTCATTTTTCGAAAGTCTGCCATCCCCCAGGATGTCTTGGTCGAAACTGAAGATTTCCTGCATCCCCGCCAACTCATCCAGGCATTCCTGAGGAACCTTGGGAAAGATGGCCTGGGCTCGGCTGAGAGCCGTAGGAAAATCGGGACTCAGATCATGGCTTGCCAGCAAGCGGAACTCGTCTTGAAGCAACGAATCTGCGATGGATTCATAATCGGGTACCACCCGGAGAATTTCCTCCCCAAGGGCCCGTCCCATTTCTTTGTTTGTGCGCCCAGTATAGTCCATGACAACATTGTAGTACGCATCCTGCATCCTCCGTATACTGACCGCTCTGGAATCTCCGCCTCCATTGCCACCGCCGCAACCCCCAAGCAAAAGTATCGAACTCAGGATGATGCACGCTAGGAGCAAAGGGACGAGGTTGGCTTTCTTCAATGAATCTTCCTCCTTTTTTATGGGCCGGGAACTCCCCGGCAGAAAGATTTTGGAAATCCCACTGAGAATCCCCGCAAAAACCGGAAAGCCCCGGCGAGAAGGCGGGGGCTTTCCGGGGCAGGTCTTGTGCTGTTGTTTTACTATCGGAAAGGCGACAGGCTCCAAGTTATTCGTTTTTTGAGAGGATGGTTTACTCGGCTTCCCCCTGAAGATCCACGTTCAGGGAGTCTTCCAGCATGTCCAGCATGGGGGAGCCAAACTGGCTTTTCCAGAACTCCCCGATGGTGTTCCATCGAGCCTGAATTTCTTCGGAAAGGGTTCCCCAGAAGAGAGAGAAGCGTCCTTCCTCGAGGTTCAGGGCTTCCGTGAGAAGTCCTTCGGTGATGCCCGTAACGTGCTGGTGTGTCAGAAGAATGCCGTGTCCCACGTCCCCCGCAGCGTCTCCCGCCAGCATGGTCCAGAGATCGTGCTGTTCGAGAATTTCCAGCAGGTAGGAATCCAGGGCAAAGAGATCCAGGTAGAACCATCCCATGCGCTTTTCCTGGGCCTGAGCGAACTCGAGCATCCGAGGGCTTGCCTGGCTGGGCTCGTTAGCCTTCTGAGGATCCAGGAGACCTATGTAGAGATCCGATCCCTTGGCTCCGAGAACCGCCGTGGCGGGCATGGTCATGCCGTAGAGCACGTCCCATCCGGGAAGATCCATCTTCTGGAGAGGAAGACCTCCCATCTCCGTTCCCATGGCTGCGGCGATCTCCGCCACGTTGCGGGCCGCTTCGCCCTGGCCCTTGATAACCAGATAGGCTCCAGGAAGAGGGAGAGGGGCGAAAAGGGTGGCCGCTTCGCCGCCCACCACGAAGTGGAAGGATCCCGTAAGCAGATCCGAAAGAGTCTGTTCGCTGAGTCCCATGCCGGAAAGCATGCCCAGGATTTCATCGTAGAGGGGTGTTATCTCTTCTTCCATCATAAGGCTGAAGAGAACTCTCTTGAGGGCCATGAAATCCGTATTCGCTGCCAGAGCGAGGAGGGTGCGGCCTCCGCCGATGAGAGGGGTTTCGTTGGTGAGAGGAGCGATGGATCCCAGGAGGGTTTCGTCAAACCAGGCCTTGGCGGCGCTGGAGAAGCCCCGGAGATTCCACTGGGTTTCTCCGTTGCCGAAAGCGATCTCGCCCCGGATGCTGTCACGCAGGAAAACGGGCATCTCGTTTCCCAGAAGGCCGATCTGGGTGAAGCCTCCGTCGTTGAAAAGAATGTAGTTGGGAAGTTCCTCGAAGCGCCGTTCGGGCTGAAAACGGGTGGATTCGTCCTCCAGGGCCTTGAAGGACGCCCGCAGGTTATCCTCGGTATAGCCGAAGACGAGGAGGTTTTCTTTGGCGGTGAGGAAGATTCTGGCCATGGGGTCGTAGGGATCCAGCACCAAAGTGTAGACCAGCCCTACCCCCGCGACTTCCTCGGGGCCCTTCACGAGAACGTCCTCTTCGTTCCAGAGGCTCAGATCGTTTTCGTCCAGAGTTCCCTGGGCGATGCGATCAAGCCACTCCGAAGCCTCGGGAGCGTAGCTGACAATGCCCTGAGCCTGAATGACGCCCCCATTGAGACCTCCCGCGAAAGCCAGGCTGCGGATTTGGTAGGGATGAAACCATTTGGCCAGAGGGCTGGCTTCGTCCATTCCCGAAAGGGTGAATTGCTTCGTGGCGTCGATGAGAGATCCCAAGTTCGGAAGAGATATAATAAGATGGGGTGATCCGGGTTCCCAGGCATTGAGTGCCTGAGAAGCCTGGAATTCTCGGGCCGAAGCCGGAAGCACCAGGAAAAAAGCCAGCGTCAGAAGAAAAAATACGGAGAGACTGCGTTTCGATAGTTTTCGCATAATAAACATTCCTCCTTTTAAGGTGTACAATTATTATGCCATGCCATCACCATTCTTTTCCGGTGACGGATCGCACAAGGTGATGATAGCACAGCCGGAAGAAAGAAAAGATAAGGAATTTCTCCTTGGGGACGAAAAATATGAAAAATACCATCTTCTTTTGCCTTCCCTGCGGGGGTGTGGGATAATTTTCGAGGCTCTACCAGGCAGGAACATACCTTCATTGGAGCGTGATACTACTATGGGGAAAACTGTAAATTTTGATGCGGTGTTGCCGCGGCGGGGTACGGGATCTCTGAAATGGGATACGGGAAAGGAAGAGCTCTTTCCCATGTGGGTGGCGGATATGGATTTTCCGGCCCCCCTGGAGGTTCGCAGGGCCCTGGAGGAGCGGGGAGCTCACGGTATTTTCGGGTACGGCGCTCCGGGAAGGGATTTTTTCGCCGCCCCTGCGGCGTGGCAGCAGCGGCGTCACCGTTGGACGTGCTCCGAAGAGTGGTTCCTTTTCGCTCCGGGAGTGGTGACCGCCCTGGCCTTTATCCTCAAAGCTCTTACCCGGGAGGGGGATGGCATTATCATCCAGCCTCCGGTGTACTATCCCTTTTACGGAGTTATCCGGGATAATGCCCGAACGATCGTGGAGAACCCCCTGCGTCTGGAGGGAAACCGATACGTCATGGATTTCGAGGATCTCGAAAGGCAGGCTTCCCGCAAGGATGTAACCGCCTTGCTCCTTTGCAGCCCCCACAATCCCGTGGGGCGGGTCTGGACCGAGGAGGAGCTTCGCCGGGCGGGAGAGATCTGCGCCCGTCACGGGGTATTGGTGATAACCGACGAAATTCACGAGGATCTGGTGCTTTCCGGATACCGGCACAGGCCCTTCGGATCTCTGGGAGAGGATTTTGCGGCAAACTCCGTTACCTGTGTGGCTCCGAGCAAAACCTTCAACCTGGCGGGGCTTCAGTGCTCTTTTATCATCATTCCGGATGAGCGGAAGCGGAATCTGGTGAAACAGGCTCTGGATGCGGCCCACCTCGGCCGTCCCAACGTCTTTGCCCTGGCAGCGGCTCCCGTGGCCTTTCAAGAGTGCGACTACTGGGTGGATGCTCTCATGGCCTACGTGGAGGAGAATGTGGTTCTGCTCCGAAATTTTCTCGCCCAAAGGCTTCCCAAGGCCCGGCTTACGGAGCCCGAGGGAACCTATCTCGGCTGGGTGGATTTCCGGGAGTACGGATTTTCCCGGGAGGAGCTGGAGCGGCGCATGCTGGAAAAAGGCAAGATCTGGCTCGATGAGGGATACATTTTCGGAGATTCCGGAAGCGGTTTCGAGCGTATCGTTCTGGCCTGCCCGAGATCACTGCTTCAGGAAGGACTGGAACGCATCGAAAGGGCGGTACAAGATTGAAGAGCTCCGGGAGCTCTCTTCGGAGAAAGGCCGGTACAATCGCGGGATTGCTTCTGGGAGGATTCCTCTTCTTCGGAGGGGTTTCATCTCCTTGTGCGGACGAGGCTGTCCTCAGGGATGAGGAGCGCATTCCCCAGCGGCCGGTGCACTACCTTTCCCGGGAGTGGAAGGTTCCCCTGGTTTCTCGGGAGGAGCAGCTTCGAAACTATGAAGAGTTCCGCCAGCGGTATTTCGCTCCCTGGAACGAAGATTGTGCCGTGGCGGAGCAGGATCTCCTCTGGCCCTTCGAATGGCTGGAAAAACGAAATCTTTACGGAGAGAATCTCCGGCCCCGGGAGAAGGGGTGGCTGGAAAGCCAGCGCCGCAACGCCCGACTTTCTGCGGCGGGAGAGATTTCCCATCCGGGAATTGCCGTGCAGGAGACGGATCTTCGCCTCTTTCCCACCCGGGAACCCGCCTTCTACGACCCTTCTCTGGCGGGGGAGGGATATCCCTTCGACTACCTTCAAAACTCCACTCTCAAGCCTTTGGAGCCGGTCTTTCTCTCGCATGCTTCCGAGGATGGGGCGTGGATCTACGTAAAGGGCTCCTCCGCCTCGGGATGGGTGGATGCGCGCCATGTGGCCCGCATATCTCCGGAGATGCGGGCTTCCTGGATCTCCATGCCCCAGGTGGTGGTGCTCCGGGAAAAGACCTCCCTGCGGGACCGGGAAGGAAATTTTCTCGGTGTCGCCAAGACGGGAACCCTGCTTCCTCTTATGGAGAGTCCCCTTCCGGGGGGAGTATTTCGAGCCCTGGGGGTTCGCCGGAGCCCTTCGGGGGAAGCCCTCTCCCTGGAAGTTTCTCTTTCCCGGGAGGAGGGAGAGCTCATGCCTCTGGCCTTCACCGAGTGGAATGCCATGAAAGTTCTCGAAGAGCTTCAGGGAGAGCTCTATGGCTGGGGAGGGTTGGTGCAGAACCGGGATTGCTCTGCGGCGGTACGGGATTTCTTCATTCCCTTCGGGCTCTGGCTCCCCAGGAACTCCCGGTATCAGGCCCAGACGGGAAGAGTTCTGGAGGTGGGAGATCTGGCTCCCGGGGAGAAGGCGGCCCTTCTCCTGGAGGAAGGCAAGCCCTTCCGCACTCTGGTGGGCATGCCGGGACACATCATGCTCTACGTGGGAGTTCATGGAGAGACCCCGGTGGTTTTCCACAATACCTGGGGGATCAAAACCCTGGAAAATGGCCGGGAGGGGCGATACATCATCGGCCGGGCCCTCTTTACAAGCCTGGAAGCGGGAAAGGATCTGCCCCACCGATATCCCGGAAAGACGTTGCTGATTCATCGAATCACCGCCTTCGCCTTTCCCTGGGAGACCAAGTAGCGAGGAGGAAATAGGTATGAACGGTACGCGGAGCTACGTGGAATTTCTGCTGAACGGCAGGGAGTTTGCGGTTCCTCTGGAGGATGTTCGGGAGATTATCGCCCTTCCCGACATCACTCCTCTTCCCATGGCCTCGGAAAACGTTCGGGGTATGATCAACCTGCGGGGGGAGGTCATGCCCGTGGTGGATCTGGACAGCCGCCTGGGAAGCTATACCGAGAAAAAGGGAGAGCGTAACGAAGTTCTCATTCTGAACATGGAAGGCTATTCCCTGGGGGTGGTGGTGGAACAGGCCCAGCAGGTGGTGGAGTTCGAAGAGGAAAGCATCGAGGTCGAAGAGGGGGCCGGAGGCATCGTCCGGGGAGTGGTGCATCATAACGAAAAGCTTGTGGTGGTGCTCGATTCGGAACGCATTCTCAACATAGATCGGGAGTCCCTGGAAACCATCCGGAAAAACCGGAAGAAGGAATCCGCGGAAGTTCAGGAGCAGCACGACACCTCCCGGCAGATCGTCACCTTCGATCTCGAAGGAGAGGTTTACGCCTTTCCTCTGGAGGACGTGCAGGAAATTTTGCGCTATCAGGATCCCGTACCCGTGCCGGATTCGCCTTCTTCCGTAAAGGGAGTGCTCCACGTGCGGGGGAGCATTCTTCCGGTGCTCTCTCTCCGAAAGCGGCTCCAGCTGGAGGACACATCCTTCCGCCCCGAGGCGGGTAAAATTCTCGTGGGAGACTACGGATCCTTCCGGATCGGCTTTATCGCCGACGGTATCCGGGAGGTGCTCACGGTGATGGAAAACGAGATAAGCCCTCCTCCCGGAATAACCCGGTCGGAATCGGGGGCCGCCAGCGTTATCGGTATCGTGCACACCCGGGGGCAGGTTATCGCTCTTCTCGGCAAGGAAGGCCTGGTGGATAGGGATGCCATGGCATCCATGACCGGGGAGATGCAGAAGGATTCTCTCCTGCGCCAGAAGGGGGAGGAGCGGGAAACCTTCGTGGTCTTTCTCGTGGCGGGTCAGGCCATGGGGCTTCCCATCACCACCATTCGGGAAATTAACCGGATCGATGAAATCGCCCGGCTTCCGGGAGTGCCCTCCTACGTGGAGGGAGTCATGAATCTTCGGGGAGAGATCGTTCCCGCTCTCAGCATGCGGAAACGCCTTTCCATGACATCTTCCGAAGCCGTGGAGGAGAAGGAACAGAGGGTGCTGGTAATTGAAACCGGGGATACCCTGGCGGGATTCATTGTGGACGAGGTCTCGGGAGTGGCGGAGGTGCCCCGCTCGAAAATCGGCGCTCCTCCCCTGCTTCGGGATGCGAGAATGGAGTTCGGCGAGGCCGCCGAGGTGGTACAGCGGGTGGCCCGGGTTCGGGAAGATGATCGGGAGCGGATCATTCTCATCGTGGACGAAGAGAAAATCCTCTCTCCCAAAGAGGCCCGGGCTCTCCGCGAAGCTGCGGGATCCTGATCTCCCGGCATCATGGCGGGCTGGCGCAGCAGGAGTGTTCTGATATCTTGACAATCTGAAGGAGGCATCGAGGAAATGCAAATCTGGAAACGGGGCATGGCGGTTCTGGGAATCCTGCTTCTCTTTGCGGGAGTCGCTCTGGCAGGGGAGAAACATATCACCTTTGTCAGCATCAACGATATGCACGGCCACATCTTTCCCTATACGGTATCCGTGACGGTGGACGGAGAAAAACAGAAGGCCGAAGTGGGAGGTCTCGGGCGATTTGCCACGGTGGTAAACGAGGAAGAGCTTGCCAATCCGGGAAATCTTTTCGTCACCAATGCGGGAGATATCAACGAAGGTCCGCTTTTCTACTTCTTCCACGGCGGCGCCGAGACCACCGGGCTCAATCAGGCGGGAGTGGAGATCGCCACCCTGGGCAATCACGAGTTCGATCTCGGAGAGGCCATTCTTCTGGAGGCCATGAGCAAGGCGAACTATCCCTTTGTGGTGTCCAACCTGGTGCCTCGGGAAGGGGAGCTTCCGGAGAACATGCTTGCCACCCATACCATGACGGCGGAAAACGGAACCAAGGTGGGCTTCTTCGGTCTGCTTCCGGGAGAGCTTCATGCGGTTACGGGAGGCGCGGAAAGATTTGACGTGCGTCAGGACTTTCCCGAAGTGGCCCGGGAGATGGTGAAAGCTCTTCGGGATCAGGGATGCCACGTGGTGGTGGCCCTTAGCCACATCGGCTACGGCGAGGATCTTCGGCTTGCGGAAAACGTGGGGGGGATCGACCTCATTCTCGGAGGGCACAGTCATACGGCGGTGCAGGACAAAGTCTTGGCGGAAGGCCCTCAAGGCTGGAAGACCCTGGTAACCCAGGCGGGAGCCATGGGTCGATATGCCGGAGTGGTGCACCTGGTGCTCGAAAAGGATGCGGTGAATCTCGAAAAGAGTACCTGGGAGCTGCGAGAGCTTACGGCTTCCATCCCCCAGGATCCCCGGGTGGTACAGGCCCTTCTCCCCTTCCAGGAAAAGATCGAAGAGGAGCTTGGAAAGCCTTTCTCCACCCTCACGGTGGATGCGGATGCCCGCAAGGCGGTTGTACGGGCTCAGGAATCCGCCCTGGGGAACGTACTGGCGGATGCTCTTCGATGGAAGGCCAAGAGCCGCATAGCGGTGCTCAACGGCGGAGGCATCCGGGGTGACAAGGTCTATCCTGCGGGAGATCTTTCCTACCGTACCCTCTACGAAATATTCCCCTACGGGAACACCCTCTCCATGGTGGACCTGAAGGGATCCGACATTCGGGAAATTCTCGAAATTTCCGCCTCCGCCCTGGTGGGCCCCGAAGATGATTATGACAGCGCCCTTCGCACTCCCACGGGGGGATTCCTCCAGCTTTCGGGGCTGAAGGTGGTTTACGATCTTACGGCGGAGCCTGCTCTCATCGACAATGACAACGTGCGCCAGCGGGAGGGAAAGCGCCTGGTCTCTGCGGAGGTTCTTCAGGAGGACGGTACCTGGCTTCCCCTGAGAGATGACGAAGTCTACTCCGTGGCGACCATGAACTGGACCTCCGGAGGAGGAGACAAGTTCTACGTTTTCGGAGAGCGCAAAAAGGAGGGTGCCGAGTACGACAGCCGGGTGATGGACGTGGAGGTTATTGCGGAATACGTCCGGGAGCAGGGAGGACTAACTCCCTATCTGGATAACCGGATCATCCTTCAGGGAAAATAACGCAAAAAACGGGTGTCTTTCCGAAACCTATGCAAAATAGCGGGTCTAAAGGTGGAAGCTTGAGGCTTCCACCTTTTTTTGTTGCCCCGCTAATGATACAGTGAGAATCCATTCTGCCTATATGGAGGAGATGTCCATGGCGATCAAAGTCCTTGTGGTAGACGATGCGGCGTTCATGCGGATGATGCTTTCAAAAATACTTACGGATAACGGATATGCCGTGGTGGGAGAGGCGGCGAATGGTGCCGAAGCGGTAGAGAAATACGAGGAACTCCAGCCCGATATCGTTACCATGGACATTACCATGCCCGGCGTTACCGGGGTGGAGGCGGTGCAGAAGATCATGAAAAAACATCCCGAAGCGAAGATCGTCATGGTAAGCGCCATGGGGCAGCAATCTATGGTGGTCGAAGCTGTTCGGGCGGGGGCTAAGGACTTTATCGTCAAACCCTTCAACGCGGAGCGTATCGTGGAGGCCTTTCGAAAGATCGCCTCCTGTTGATTCCGGGGAAGAGGCCCCCTTCCGGAAAGGGGCTTTTAGGTCTGTCCGCAGATGCACACAGCAAAGGCACCTCGAAGGAGCTCATGCTCTTCGGGGTGCCTTTGCTGTGTGCATCTTTGCAGGGATGGCCGGGTTTTTCTGCGGGTCATGGGGTATTGTTCCGTCAGGAGTTCTTTCGAAAATCCGAAAATTCCGGAGAACGTTGGCCCGTACGGTTTTTGCCCTCGCGCTTTGCCTCGTAAAGCGCCGCATCCGCAGCGGTTACCGCCCTGTCTGGGGAAGTACTTCCGTTCCAGAAAGACACTCCCAGGCTGAGGGTGACAGAGATGGATTTCCCCTGGTAGTAGAGGGGGGTCTGTTCCACCTTGCTTCGGATTCGTTCTCCAAGCCGGTAGGCCTCTTCCGGGGATGTATTTGGAAGCAGAATGATGAATTCCTCTCCTCCGTACCGGGCCGCCGTGTAGGGTTGCTCCAGAGTTTCTCTCAGTATGGCGGCAAGCTCTATCAGAACTTGATCCCCCGCATCATGCCCGTAGCAGTCGTTGACGCTTTTGAAGTCGTCCATATCCAGAAGCAGAATGGCAAAGGGGGTTTTTCCTCGTTCCAGGGCTTCCATGGTTTCGTTTGCATGACGCCGGTTATGGAGGTTTGTGAGGCTGTCGGTAATGCTCAGTTTTCGGAGCTGTTTTTCCACCTTCCGACGTTCGAGAACTTCCTTTTCCAGCAGTTGATTCTTTTCTTCCAGCAGAGCCGTACGTTCCCGCACCCGGTTTTCCAGGGTCTGGCTGTAGCGCTTGAGAAGATTGTTGGCGTTCTGTACCTCCAATCCCTGATGTTCCACGCGCTGGAGAGTGAAAAGAAGGGTTCGTTTGAGCTCGAGAAAGGCTCTCTTGAGCCGCTCCATCTCCCGAAAATTCGCAGGAAGGGAGTGTGTTCTGCTTCGTTCCAGATATTGCAAAAGCTCTCCCGAGGATCCTGAAAAGGTGTTGATCTTTTCGAGATCCTCCGCGAGGAGCGAGAGAGGTTCTTCCATATTGCGGAGCACGAAGTAGAAAATCAGAAGAATGCCGCTGAAAAGGAGGAGAAGAATGCTTCCTGTGAGCAGAAAGAGATGTCTCCCCAGAAGATGCACGTTTTGCAGGCTGAATCCCTGGCGGTAGCTTCCCAGAAGATCCTCCCCGGAAAAGATTTCCCAGAGGAGATCCACCACGTGGGTGCCTCGGAGGGCTTTCTTTTCGGAAAAAGGCTCTTCCATGTCTCGAGGAAGAGAGCCCATGCGGAGGGTACAGCGAATTCGGAAGGCCTCTTCCGGAGGAGGCGGAAAGAGGTGGATTCCTCGGATCGTTTCCCGATCAAGATGCTGGTCGAAATTCTGGGAATTTGCGGAGGGAGCGGAAAAAGCCAGGGGAATTCCCCGGGCATTTTTCAGGAGAAAGTAGAGCATTTCGGGGGTATTTTGGTATTCCCGCTGTAACGCCGCTGCCAGGGAGGTGTCATTATTCTCCAGGAAAAGCGGAGCTTTTTCCCGGAGAAAAACGTATCCTCCAAAGAGGCGTTTCTGGATTTCGTTTCTTTCCAGAAGCGTCTTTTGCTGGTGAGAAAAAAAGATGGTGATCCCCGAAAGAAGGAGGAGAAAGAGAAATCCCGTATGGAGCAGCCCCTTGGCGACCATGGATTTTTTTACGTTGGGAGAAGTCATGAGGGAGCCTTTTTATGAATAAAACAATAAAAACGGCTTGAAAGGGGGCAAAGCCTGCCACAACGGAAGAATCGGTTTCGTATAGGAAGAGCTCGTGTACCCATTGACATCCGGAAACGCCCCTTTTCCCAGAAGAGGAATGCTATTGCGAGTATTTTGCATAATTCTCACGGTCTTTCCATCATACCACAGACTCTCTTGGAGAGCATTTTTCCCACAAAAGAGAAATTTCTGAAAGCTTCGGTTATGAAAAATCCTGCCGGTGTCTGGGAAAAAAGAAATTTTTCAGGAAAGAAATCCGGAAAATTCTTTCTTCCGGCGCATTTGCAGAAGATGCCAGGAGAGGGTGCGGGCGGGGATGTTCAGTTCTTTTTCCAGATCCGCAAGTTTCGTGTGTTTGTGGTGTTCCCGAAGGTGCAGGCGGAGCTGGGCCACGGACATATCCGGGCGGCTTCGCAGGGGCCTGGAAAAGAGGGATTCCAGAAGCAGTGTTCCCCGGGGAGTGCGCAGCCAGGTAGCCCGGGCGATGCGGTGCACCGTGGAAGGAGCGAAGGAGAGATCTTGTCCCACCTTCGTAAGGGTAAGGGGTCCCGGAGCATCCTGACCTTTGGTGAGAAAGTTTTTCTGAGCCTCCACGGCCTTCCGGGCCACGAGTATTCTTCCCCGGTAGCGCAGGGCGAGACATCGGGCCAGGTGTATCAGGTCTTTCCACTGACGCCGCAGGTGTGCCTCCTGCCGCCAGGGAAGGAGATCTTTCTCCGCCTCCAGCCTTGGAAGATTCTCCCGGAGGAGGCGCAGTTTCGGAGTCGTTCCCTCGAAGGTTACGTCTATTTCGGGTTGTACATAGGAGATCTCCCCGAAAGAGCTTCCCGGAGCGGGATCAAGCTCCCGAAGGGTTTCCAGAGCCTTTTTCAGCCCTTTGGAACTCCATCCCGAAGCATGGCGGATCTCCTGAAGCTTCCCCTCTTCGAGAAGGGGAGTGTATTTTCCCAGAAGCTCCAAAGCCTCCGGAGAAGGGTTTTTCCGGCGTTCCAGCTGCAGTCGCAAACATTCCGCCAGGTTCCGGGCGAGAAGCCCCGGCGGATCTACCTCTCTTTGAAGCCGGGGGAGAATCTTTTTCCAGGAGGCGAGGGATATGCCGAGATCCCGGGCAATCTCTTCGTCCTTTTCCGGAAGATATCCCCGGGAATCCACCCAGAGAAGGAGCCTCTCTCCGGAAAAAGATTCTTCCTCCCCAAGCATGGCCCAGGACAGGGCTATCTGGGGGAGCAGGTGTTCTTCCAGGGTTTGGGAAGAGAGGGCGTTTTCCTCCTCCCAGGGCTCCATCTGGTGGAATGATGCGGTCCAGGCGGGGGGGCGCAGAACGCCGAAGAGATTTTCCTTCAGCCTTTGGTGAAGAAGATCCTCCAGAGATGCCAGGGGAGCCGTGAGAAGCTGAATCTCCGAGAGCAGGAAGGCGAGGGGAATCTGTCGGAGCGAGATTTCCTTGGAGAGTCGAGGCTCGGGTTTACTCCATGACATGGCGCTGGAGCCTCCGGATGAGGGCATACCGGGAGAGTCCCAGAAGCTCCGCCGCCCGGGTACGGTTTCCTCCCGCCTTTTCCAGAGCTTCCCGGAGAAGCTGTTTCTCGAAACCCGCCACCCGTTCCGCAAAGGAGAGCTCTCCCGGAGTGCCCAGGGATCTATTCTTTCGAGGAAGGCTTTCCAGCATTTCCTCGGGAAGATCTCCCAGCCTGAGCTCCTGTCCCGGAAGGTTTCGAAGAATGAAGAGGCGTTCCACCAGATTCTTGAGCTCCCGCACGTTTCCTCGCCAGGGATAGTTCAAAAAGAGTTCCTCCACGTCCGGGGAGAGGGCCAGGGGAGTCTTCCCCATTCGGGGAGAGAAGTGCACCGAAAAGTGGTGAAAGAGCTCCAGCACGTCCCGTTCTCGATCCCGGAGAGGAGGCATTTTCATGGGAAGCATGGCGATGCGGTAGTAGAGATCCTTTCGAAAGGCTCCTTCCCGGACTTTTCCCTCCAGATCTTCCCAGGTGGCGCATATCACCCTAAGAGAAACCTGTTTCTCTCTGGTGGATCCCAGGGGACGGACGGAGCGGGAATCCAGAAACCGGAGAAGCTTGCTCTGGAGAGGGAGAGGAATGTCTCCGATTTCATCCAGAAAGAGGGTTCCTCTCTCGGCGGCCTCCACCAGCCCCTGGCGATCCCGGGAGGCTCCGGTGTAGGCTCCTTTTTTGTGGCCGAAGAGCTCCGCCTCCAGAAGACTTTCGGGAACCGCCGCACAGTTGAGAGCCACGAACTCTCCGGGGCATTCGGATTGCTGGTGAATCAGCCGGGCCGCCACTTCCTTGCCGGTGCCGCTCTCTCCCGTAAGGAGGATGGTGGTGTTCTCGAAGGGAGCCACCTTTTCGATGAAGTCGTGCACTCCCCGGGCGGCTTGGGAAGATCCCAGAAAGACGAGCCGGGTCCGCTCCTTCTGACGGGATACCCGACGGTTGAGATCGATGATCTCCCCCGCCCGGAGGGCCATATTCCGGGCCGCCTCCAGGGGAAAGGGCTTGTCCAGATAGTTGTAGGCTCCCTCCTTGATGGCCCGTACCGCCAGGGAGGATTCGCCGAAGGCGGTCATCACGATGATCTTGCTCTCCGGAGCGTGCTGCAGAATGTGAGGAATGCTTTTCAGTCCGTCCCCGTCGGGGAGCCGGATATCCAGAAAGACTATCTGGGGGGTATGTCTTTCCAGAAGTTCCCGGAGATCCCCCAGAGAAGGGGCTACCCGCACCTCGTGGTGTTCCCGTTCGAAGGCCATGCGCAGCCCCTGGGCGAGGCTCGCCTCGTCCTCCACGATCCAGATGTTCATGAAGACGTCTCCTTTTCACTGGTCATATCTTCCCGGCAGATGGGAAGAACTACCCGAAAGAGGGTTCCCTCGGCGGAGGATTCCCAGGATATGGAGCCTCCGTGGAGATCCGCGATGCGGGCGGCGATGGAAAGCCCCAGGCCAGTGCCCTCCTTATGTCCCGAAACGAAGGGATCGAAGAGCCGGGGAGCGATATGATGGGGAACTCCCGGCCCCTGGTCCCGTACCGAAAGAACGCAGTTCTTTTCTTCGAGGGAACTCCCGAGGGTGATGGTTCCTTCGGGAGGGCTCGCCTGAATGGCGTTCAGCACCAGGTTCAGTAAAAGCTGCTGAAGCTGGGGCATGCTTCCCAGAACCCTGGGAGAGGGAGAGACAAGCTCCCGAACCATCCGGAGGCGCTTCTTTCGCAGCCGTACCGAGGCGATATTACCGCACCAGGTAAAAAGCTCCTCCAACGCCACCGGGCCGTGGACGCTCTCTCCGGGACGGGCGAAGGTGAGAAGCTGAGCCACCAGGGTGTTCAGCCGGTCCAGTTCGGTATCCAGGATTTTCAGAGAAGGCCCATTTTCGGTGGAGGCGGATTCTCCCAGAAGATCCAGGTGTACCCGCATACTCGCCAGGGGATTGCGGATCTCGTGGGAGACCCCTGCCACCATCTGTCCCAGCGCCGCCAGACGTTCCATTCGAAAGACCTGATGCTGCACCTGCTGCCAATGCTGAAGCTCCTCCACCATGGTGTTGAAGGCCTTCTGGAGAAGCAGAATTTCCCGGGGGGCCCCCGGCGCCAGGGGGAGCACGTGCCACTTGCGTTTCGCGATGCGTTCGCAGGCCCGGGCAAGCTGGTGCAGGGGACGGGCGAGAGTGTAGGCGGTGAAAATGGCCACCTCCATGGCGAGTACCAGGCCGATGACGCTCATCACCAGTACGTGGCGTTGCTGGAAAAGGATCTCCCCCTTCATGCGGGAAGGATGAAAGCGCAGGGTCAGCAGAGTTCCGTTCCGGGTGGCAAGAGGCACCGCAAGGACTTCCTCCGGAAGCTCCAGGGGTTCTCCCGAGGGGTGCAGATCCCAGAAGGGAAAGGAGCGCCGGAGAAGCGTGCGAAGAGATTCTTCGGAAATCTGGGAAGATGCCTCTCCGAGAGCCTTCATGCGCCGAACCTCGTTTTCCAGGGTCCAGCGGTACTCTCCGTAAAACACCGTGGAGGTGAGAAGGAGAATGAGGAGCAGCGCAAGGGAGGCCACTGCCATCTTGATCCGGAAGGAAATGCTTCTAGGCCGCATGAAGAGCCTCCCTTCGGGCGAGGATTTTCCAGGTTATCCATTCCAGGGCCAGGGCGGGAAAGAGGGCGTACTCCGGAGAAAGGGCGGTGAAAAATACGAGAAAGGTGTGGAGTCCCAAGGCTCCCAGAAGAGGTAGAAAGAGTTCTCCCCTGCCGCAGGGAAAGTAGAGGGGGAGCAGAAAGCAGAGGGTTACCACCGCCCAGCTGTACCTTCCCAGGGCGAGGATTCCCGGAAGGGGGAGAAGGCTCAGGGCGAGGGCCACCGTGGCGATAAGGGCCACCATAAGGCGGTTACGGAAGAGAAAACGATCCTCCCGGAAGGGCTCGTCCCGGGGAATGTTCCGTTCCCCCAGGCCGAGATCGTAGCAGAGGGCGCAGGCCGCCAGAAGAAGCTGAGAGTTGGCGGTGCTGATGGCCGCCGCCAGGGCCGCCACCAGCATGAGCATGGCGGGAAGAGGAGGAAGCACGGAGGTGCAGAGCATGACGTACCCCGTCTCGGTATCCACTCCGGGGGGAGCCGAAAAGAGCAGGGTGCTCCCCAGGCCGAAGAGGGTGAGACAGAGGTAGATCCATCCCACCACGAAAGGCGCCAGGGCCAGCATCTTCCAGGCCGTACGGGAAGATTTGGCGGAGATGATCCGTATGGCGTACTGAGGGTTGGAAGCCACTCCGAAGGCCCAGGTGAAGAGCATGGCGAAAAGATAGAGAGGCGGTTCTCCTGAGAAGGGAGAAAGGAGCTCCGGGGAGGATCGCAGAAGTTCCCGGTGAATGTGGAGGGGGGATCCCGCGGAGCCCAGTACCCAGAAGGCGCCCAGGGTGACCCCCCCGAGAATGATGGCGAGATTCAGGCTGTCGCTCCGCACCACCGAGGGGAGTCCTCCGAAGGTGGTATAGAGCACGAAAAGATACACCACCACCGAGGCCAGAGTGATCCGGATGGAGAGAAGATGCGCCACGATGGTGCCGAAGGCCCGGAACTGGATCACGATGTAGAGAGTGTAGGCCATCACCAGGGTTATGGCGGCCACCTTCCGGAGCCGTTCGTCTCCGTAGGTTTGGGAAAGCCACTCCGGAAGGGAGAGCACCCGGAGGGACCGGAGCTTTCGCACCGCAAAGGGCAGAAAGATAAGCCCCAGGAGCCAGCCGTAGACGGAGCCAGTAAAGGCGGCGTAGCCTCCGAAGGAAAGCCAGAAGGTGAATCCCGTAATGGAGGCGGCGCTCATCCAGGTGGCGCAGAAGGTGGCCAGGGATGGCCAGAGGCCGATTTTTCGACGGTCCAGATAGAAGGAATAACGATCCTCGGTCCAGGGAAAGGCCTGGGCCGCCAGAAAGATGAGAAAAAGGGCGTACAGGAGGAACGCCGAAAGTTGGTAGAGCAGGAGGGTAAGTCTCATGGACGGGGTTTCCTCAGGAAACAGCGGTACACCATGACCCCCGGAAGAATCAGAAGGAGCAGAAAAAGCGCCCAGATGAGAAGGGGAGAGAAAAGGTTCATTCTCCTAAGCCTCCCATCTCCGGAAAAGCCTTTCCAGAATCTTTCCGGCCCGGTCTCCCCGGGAGGATGCCTCTATCCGGCGAAGAGGTTCGGAGGTTTCTCCGGAAGAATCTGCGGTAAAGCGGAAGATCCAGAGATCCTCCTCGGGAGGATGCCGCCATCGTTCTCCCCACTCCACCAGAAGCACCCATCCCCGAAGGGGGTACTCTTCCAGCCCCAGCTCATGGGCTCCTCCCTCCTCGTCCAGGCGGTAGAGATCCCCGTGAGCCAGAGGAGGATTCGTGTCGTACTCGTTGACGAGAATGAACGAGGGGCTTCGAACTTCCTCGGTTCCCAGGGCCTTACCCAGGGCTCGGACGAACTCGGTTTTTCCCGTTCCCAGGTTGCCCAGAAGAAGCACCGTCAGTCCCGGATAGATTTCCTGGGAGGCAAGATCTCCCAGGCGACGGGTCTCTTCCATGCGGGTGATGTCAAAAAGATAGGGTTTCGTTCCATGGCCCATGAGGGGATGTTCATCCTTTCGTATGCCGCACGCTGTTTCCTGTGCAGCAAAATAATTCGCTACTCTGAAACGATGCTTCGAAGTACCTCGGGAACCGCCGAGGCGATTTCCGAGGCCAGGACTCCCTCGCCTCCGGCGGTCTTTTCCATAATTCGTCCCGCCATGCCGTGTATCCAGGCTCCCGAGGCGGCGGCTTTCGAAGGGGAGAGACCGCTTCCCAGAAGATTGCCGATGATGCCGCTCAGCACGTCCCCCGAGCCCGGCACCGCCAGGGCGGGGGATCCCGAAGCGGTGAGGAAGGGAAAGGTTCCGTCGGAAATCACCGTGGTGGCCCCCTTGAGGAGCACCGTGCCCCACCTCTTTGCCAGAATTTCCGCAGCCTCCAGCCGATTTTGCCGCACCTCTTCGGAGGAGATACCGAGAAGTCTTGCGGCCTCTCCCTCGTGAGGGGTGAGCAGGGCATTTTCCCGCCGGGGGAGATCTTCTCCCCGGCATGCCAGGGCATAGAGGGCGTCTGCGTCGAGGAGAAGAGGTTTTTCCCACTCCTTCCAGAGCATTCTCAGGGCTTCCAGGCTCTCTTCGGAGCGTCCCATGCCCGGCCCCGCCACGAGGCAGGAGGCCCGATCCTTCCAGCGATCCAGAAGAGGGGCGATGTTTTCGGGAGAGAGACTTTCCCCTTCGAGAGGTTCCAGCACCGCCTCGGGGAGAAGGGAACCGCAGGAGGAGGCCAGATCTCCGGGAACTCCCAGTGCCACCACTCCCGCGCCGCTTTTGAGGGCTCCCAGGGCGGCCAGGGCGGGAGCTCCCCGGTAGAAGGGGCAGCCTCCGAGAATCAGCAGGGTGCTCCGGTCTCCCTTATGCATGGAGGGAGACCGCCGGGGAAAGACTCTTCGGGTATCCTCGCCGAGCCAGCAGGCTGCGGCGGGGGTTCCGAGAACCTTTCGGGGAGGAACGCCGATGGGCACCGTAAGAATCTCTCCGGCGTACTCCGCTCCGGGAAGCACGAAAAGCCCCGTTTTGGGGGCAAGAAAGGTGAAGGTCCGGGCGGCCCTCACCGGAGGGCCCAGAAGAGCCCCCGAATCGGGATGAATGCCGCTGGGGATGTCCAGAGCCGCCAGAGGAACCGAGGAGAGGGAGACAAGCTCCTCCAGAAGCCGCAGCACCTCTCCCCGGGGGGCTCCGCTGGTTCCCGTGCCGAGAAGGGCATCCACAAGAAGATCCTGGTGCTCCATGAATCTTCGGAGTTCCCGGTTCTCCATGGATGAAGATTCCCGGCAGGGAATATCCAGACTCCGGAGAATCCTAAGATTGCGTGCCGCATCTCCCCGGTAGCTTTCGGGGGAAGACGTAAGCACCACCTCGGGAGAACGGCCTTCTTCAAGGAGATGCCGGGCTGCTACGAAGCCGTCTCCTCCGTTATTTCCGGGGCCGCAGAGAATGCCGATTCTCAGGGCCCTGGGAAAGGTCTGGCAGATTCCCCGGGCCGCTCCGGCTCCGGCGTTTTCCATGAGTACCTCTCCGGAGAGTCCGTACTCCTCCAGAGCTCTGCGATCCCCCGAGCGCACTTCTTGAGCGTGGTAGAGCAAAAGCATGGGAAAATCCCCCCTTCGTCATCTTTCGTGGAGAGGCGGTGCCGGTGGTTTCCTCCGGTCCAAAGGGGGGTTTTTCCGGGGGCGCATCCGCACATGTACCTGAGACTCTCCTCTAGGAGTTGCGCCTCCATAGAAGTTCCCCGTCTTTTTCCGTGATTTCCAGAGCCCCCTCCTCCAGAAGATAGGTAATGCAGGCGGAAACCGTACTGTTTCCCAATACGTACTGGGAAGGATTCATTTTCAGACCGTATCGCCGGAAGAGCGACGCGGTAAGGCTATCCCGGCTTTTCGGCTCCTCACAGAGGGCGCACACGTCTTCCGTCAGGGCAAGAAGGGCCTCGCGATTGATCTCGATGAGAGCGGTTATGTTCCTGGTGGGTTCCGCATGGCAGGGAACGAAGAAGGCCGCTTCCTCCTGCTTCAGTTCCTCCAGAGTTTCCAGCCACTCCCGAATGTTCAGGGCGAAGAGAAGCCGGTATTTTTCGATGATTTCCCGGGAGAAGAGGCTGTCCCCGAGGTAGAGCACCTCGTCGGGGGTTCGGAATCCCACCATCTCCAGAGCGTGCCCCTTGAGAGGCCGGGAGACGAGTCCCGTGTTTCCCACGGTTCCCCGGGAGGGAACTCGGAGGCTTACCTGAGAAGGTTCCGCCAGGAGAAATTTGTTTCGCAGCTCCTTGAAGGGAGCCGCTCCCCAAAGAAAGGTGGGTTCCATGCAGGGATTCTCGATAAAGGGAATCTCCCCGAGGGGGGCCCCGATGGAACAGGCCGTTTTTTTCTGAAGATAGGCGTTTCCTCCGATGTGATCCGCATGAGAGTGGGTATTCAGAAGCATGGCGAGGGTGCGCCCCTCCTCTTCCAGCAGCCGATAGATCTTCCTTCCCGAGGTTTCGTCGTTGCCGCTGTCAAGAAGAATCGAGGCGGAAGGGGGGCCGTAGAGTCCGAGGTTTACCGCTCCGGGAATGTAGTAGCTCTCTCCCCGGATGTGCAGAAGTTCCAATTTCGGGGCCATGGAATGCTCCTTTCCTGAAAAGCCTCTTCTTCCGGCGCACGGTTCGGGAGAGAGGGCGAGGTTTCTTCTCGATATTATACATGGGATTTCTCAAAAGATTGGAGGAGAGGAGGATTCTCTTTACTCCGCCTTTCATTGGATGAGATAAGAGGGGTCCAATTGGTTCTCGCAAAAAAAGCCCGAGAAAGGTATACTGTGTGGCATTTTCTGGAAAAGATGTTTTTTATCGAAGAATTGGAATAGTTTGTGCGGTTTTCGTCTTTTGTGAAAGGAGCCAGCCCATGCGGATTTCTCTTCGCCGGGATCACCCGGTGCCTCTCTATCTTCAGATCAAGGCGGCCATTCGGGAGAAAATTCTTTCCGGAGAGCTGCCTCCCTACTACCGCCTGCCTCCGGATCGACATCTTGCGGAGAATCTGGGAGTCAATCGAAGCACCGTGGTGAACGCCTATCGAGAACTCAAGGCGGAGGGTCTGGTGGAGAGCCACGTGGGTCGGGGAACCACGGTGTGCGAAATGGAATATGACGAGGACGAAGCCTGGAGACACTCGATAATGCCCCTTCACTGGGAGAGATATCTCCGGCTGGGCGAAGGGGAGCGGGGACGGGAAATCACCCGGTTTTTCCGGAACGTGCGCCAGGAGAGAGAGGTTATCGATTTTTCCACCTGTTACATGCCGGAGTTTTTCGAGAATCCCCGGCTTCATGCCTATATGGGAACGTCCTTTTTCTCGGGAATGCGCCAGGAATATTATGCCCATCCCTGTGTGGAGGGGCTTCGTTCTCTCCGGGAAGCGGTTTCGGAGTATCAGAAATCCCGGGGCATTCATGCAGGCTACGACGAAATACTTATCACCTCCGGATCCCAGCAGGCCATCGACATGATGGCCAAGACTTTCGTAGGCCCCGGAGACATGGTGGTGGTGGAGGATCCCACCTACGTTATCGCCCGCCAAACCTTTGCCGCCCAGGGTGCCCGCATTCTCGGCATTCCCGTGGAGGGGGAGGGCATGCGTCTGGACATCCTGGAGGGGGTGCTCAAGCGCTACGCTCCCAAGCTGATCTATACGGTACCCACCTTTCACAACCCTACGGGGAGCTGCATGAGCCGGGGATCCCGAAGGCGTCTTCTGGATCTCGCCTATCGCTATCAGGTGCCGGTGCTGGAGGACGATCCCTTCTACGATCTCCGTTTCGAGGGAGAACCGGTGCTTCCTCTCAAGGCCATGGACCATATGGAACATGTCATCTACGTGAGTTCTCTGGCGAAATCCGTGGCTCCGGGGCTGCGCATCGGCTGGATCTGCGCTCCCCACGCCATTATGGACCGGCTCATCCACGCCAAAAAGATTTCGGATCTCGCCTGCAGCGGGGTGGTGCAGAAAATGATGGATCTTCTTCTTCGGGAAGGCGTGTACCGGGAGCTGCTGGAGCAGATACGGAGCAAGCTCCGTATCCGCAGGGATCTGCTTGTGCGATGTCTGCAAGAGTCCGGTTCGGATCTTCTGGAGTTTGTCCCTCCTCAGGGAGGATTCGACCTTTGGTGCTCTTTTTCAGGGGAGGTTCATGCCACCAAGCTGCTGCACCGGGTGGCGGAAAAGGGCGTTCTCTTCACTCCGGGAGAGTATTTCACTCTGGAAAATCGGATGCTTTCCTGTGCCCGGTTCAGTTTTTCCGGGCCTCGGGAGGAGGATATTCCCAGGGGAGTGGACATTCTTCTTCAGGCTCTCCGGCGCTGTTCCCGGGATTGCGCCTTCCATCCCAGGAAAGAACGGGAAGAGACCCGCCCCATCGTGTAGATGTGGCAATTTCCGCCTCTTTCCGAAAGGGGCGGATGCCTTGAACGTGAAGGATAAAGGAGCTGGTGCCGAATTATGGAACATTCGAAGAACCTGGGTGAGCGGGGGAGGGTGTGGCTGCTTTCTCTCGGGCACTGCATCAACGATCTGCATGCGGTTTTTCTTCCTACCCTCATGCCTCGTTTCGTGGAAATGCTGGGGCTATCGCTTACTCAGGTGGGATTTTTCGGTTTTGTGAACGGTATTGCCCACGTGGTGGCCCAGCCGATTTTCGGGCATCTGGCGGACAGCACCAACCGTCCCTGGTATGCGGGGTTCGGCCCCATGGTAACCGTTTTGGGCACCGGGCTTTTGCCCTACTCGCCCAATTATGGGGTCATGCTTCTTTGTGTGGGGCTCTACAGCGTGGGGAGCGCCGCCTTTCATCCCCAGGGATGCGGCAGCGTGGGAGCGGTGGTGCCTCCGGAAAGGCTGGCCTTCAGCATATCCCTTTTCAACATGGGAGGCATGGTGGGAGCCACTCTGAGCCCTTACTACGCCCTTCTCGTGGTTTCCCTCTTCGGGCTCGGAGGCCTTCCCGTAATCATCATTCCCGGAGTGCTTATCGGGGTGGCTCTTCTCTGGTTTCTGCCCTCCCTGGGGGATCCTCCGGATGAGGCGAAGAAGGCCCTCCGGGGACGGGGGTTTGCGAATATCTTCCGGGTTTTCCGCAAGGTGCTTCCCATCTGGAGCATATCCTTTCTCTGCAACGCCACCACCCGGAGCGTGACCTTCTTTCTCCCTCTTCTCATTACTTCCCGGGGGGGAACTCTTCTCGAAGGGGGTACCGCTCTTTTCGTAACCAGCCTTATGGGCACCGCCGCGGCGGTGATGGGAGCGAGGGTGGCGGATCGCATCGGAAAGCGTCGCTTCATAGGGATCATGCTCTTTTCGGGGCCCTTTTTTCTCTACTTCGCCCTTCACTGCGGGGGCATGCTCTCTCTCGGTTTCTTTACCCTGGGAGTCGCTCTGCTCTCCTCCACGGTGCCCGTCACTGCCGCCACTGCCATCGAGCGATCCCCGGAATCCCGTTCCGTGGCGAGCTCTCTCATTATGGGGGTTTCCTGGGGGCTTGCGGGACTCATCACCTTTCCCTTGGGAACTCTGGCGGACCTTTTTGGTATCAATGCAGCCATGCAGGGAGGCATCTTTCTTTCCTGGATAGCTCTGCCCATTCTTTTCCGGCAGCGTATTCTGGGGTTTTTGAGAGGATAGAACCTTTTCGGGGGGCCTTCGAAGCTTTCGGAGGCCCCTAACGTTTGGATTCTTTCTGTTCGTACATCTTCCGGTCCCCCCGGGAGAGGATCTCCCCCAGGGAAACCGGGGATACGGGATTCCAGGGAGCCACGCCCACGCTTACCGCGAGGGGGTAGGAGAGATGCCCTTCCCGGTTATACTTCCGAAAAGCCTCCTCTATCCGGCGGAGTGTCTCGGGGGGGATGTCCGCCTCTTCGTGGCTCACCAGGGCGGCGAACTCGTCTCCTCCCACCCGGCCGATGATTCCCGAGGGATGGAGGCTTCCCTGAAGAAGCGTGGCGGCCTCCCGAAGAGCCCGGTCTCCTTCCTCGTGTCCCAGGGTATCGTTAATGTGTTTGAGCCCGTCGAGATCCGCAAAAAGACAGGTGGCATGGAGCCCCTTCTCCTGGGCCCTTTCGAGAAATACCGTGCCCTTGGCAAAAAAACCCCGCCGGTTGAGGAGCCCCGTAAGGCTGTCGGTGTCCGCCTCTTTGCGAAGAAGCTCCCGGAGCTGCACCGTCTCGGTAATGTCCCGGATGGTGACGAGCCGGACGAGCTCGCCGTTCCAGTTGCACGTCGCGATCCGGAGATCTCCTATCACTTTCCCTCCTTCCGGGGAGGAAAGGAGAACTTCCTGGCGATCCTCCTTTTCCAGGGGAAATTCCAGGGGTTTCCCCTGGAGATCTTCGGAGGAAGCGTTCAGCAGGAGTTCCGCCGCCGGATTGGCGTAGTAGATCATGTTCTCGCCATTGATGACCAGGGCCGCATCCTCCATGGTTTCCATGAGGGTCTGGAAATTGGCGTGAGCCTGTTTAGCTTCTTCCAGGGCGTTGCGATAGTCTCCTCCCAACTGTTTGAGCTGGTTGTTCTGAACCACCGCAGTTTCGAAGGTGGAGAGCAGGAGGTCGATAATCTGGATCCGGTCCGCCGTAAGGCGGTGATACTGACCGGAGAAGAAGACCTCCACCGTCATCTGGGCCTGCCCCGCCTTGCGCAGTTCCAGGTTCGTAAGAATGATCTCCAGCCTCCGGAGAAGGTGCTCCGGATCGTAGGGCTTGGGATGAAAGTTATCCGCCCCGCATTTGAGTCCCTTGATGACATCCTCGGGATCCGAAAGGGCGGTGAGAATAATCACCGGGATGGCCGCGAGATCCGGTTCGTCCTTGATGCGGCGGCACATGTCGTAACCGTCCATCTCGGGCATCATGATGTCCGTGATGACTACGGCAGGTTTTTCCGCCCGGGTCATCTCCAATCCCTCCATGCCGTTCCGGGCGAGAAGAACGCGGTATCCCTCCCTGGAGAGAAGGTGTTCCAGGCGTTTTGCCTGGGTCAGGCTGTCCTCTACCACGAGGACGGTGGCATCTTTTTTCATGGCTGTCTCCCCTTGTATCGGTATCGTACTATCGGATGCTATCGAAGCAGTTTCCCCAAGATGCGGGCGATAAAGGCGGGGGATCCCACGTATTCCGGAGCGTTGAGCCGTACCGCCTCGCCGGGCATGCCCCAGACTACCGAGGTTTCTCGGCTCTGGGCGAAGGTGAGAGCCCCGAGATCCCGTAAGTATCTGAGTTCCAGGGCTCCGTCCCTTCCCATGCCGGAAAAGAGAACGGCCCCCAAATCGCCCCCGTAAATCTTGGCGGCGGTGCGGAAGAGCCAGGAGGCCGCCGGGCGGACTCCGTGTTCCGGAGGATCCTTCGAAAAAATAAGGGCTCCCTCGGGGTTCATGCCGAGATGTACCCCGCTGGGAGCGAGATAGACCGTTCCCCCTCGGGGAATCTCCCTCTCTTCGGCGAGCTTCACGGAAAGGGGACTGTTTTTTCCGAGCCACTCCGCCAATCCCGAATCGAATCCCTTGCTGATATGCTGTACCACCAGCAGGGGGCAGGAGAAGGTGCCGGGAAGATGCGAAAGAAACTCCGTCAGGGCTTGAGGGCCTCCGGTGGATGCTCCCACCACCACACTTTTGATGTTCGGGAACCGTTTCTTCAGGGTGTCCTCCGAGGGCTCGGAAAACGTGCCGGAGGAGGGGGCCGCTTTTTCCCGGGGATCTTTTTTCTGCAAGGGATCCAGCCTCGGGCGCAGGCGTTTTACCTTCGTGAGGGCGGCGGATTTTACGATGCGAAAGATGGGAAAAAGCTGTTCATCCTTTTCGAAGAGATCCTTTTCGGGCTTCGGCAGAATGGCCACGGCTCCCGCATCCATGGCCCGGAAGGTTTTTTCCACCTCCCGGGGCTCCCACTGGGAGCTGATGATAATCACCGGAGTGGGGTGGGGGGATTCCATGATCTTTCGGGTGGCGGTAAAGCCATCCATGCCGGGCATGCTGATGTCCATGGTGATGACGTCCACCGGTTGTTTCCCGAGAAAAGCCAGGGCCTCCTCGCCGCTTCCGAGACATGCGGTTACGAGAATTTCCGGATCCCGGCTCAACACGTCCCGGAGTATTCTTTGCATGAGAGGTGAATCGTCCACCACGAGAACCCGAATCATTGCCACCACCCCCTCGTTCCGAAGAATTTTTCTAAAATTAAAGTAGGCTTCCTATAGTGTCAAGAAGATTTTTCTGGTCGAAACCGCTTTTCAGGATGTACGCGTTCGCTCCCGCCTCCACTCCTTTCTCCCGGTCCTCCCGGGATTCCAGAGACGTCACGAGGATTACCGGAAGTTCACCCAAGGAGGAGCGGATGGCCTGAGTGAGTTCGAAGCCGTTTCTCCGAGGCATTTCCACATCCGAGACCACCAGGTCGAAGGAGTTCTGTTGTAGCTTTTCCCAGGCATCTTGGCCGTCCACGGCGGTTTCCACGTAAAATCCTGCGGCGGCGAGGACGTTTCGCAGAAGGGTGCGGGAGGTAAGGGAATCTTCCGCCACCAGGATTCGGGGGATGGGTTTCTCTTCGGAAGGTTCTGGGGATAACTCCGGAGCTCCGTTTTTCGAGAGCGAGAGCAGAAGATCCGTGGGATTGAGCACGGGCACCACCTTTCCCGAACCGAGTACGGTGGCTCCCGAGACGTTTCGCACCCGTTGGAGCTGTCTGCCCAGGGGTTTGAGGAGAACCTCCTGCTCTCCCACCACCCGGTCCACTCCGAAGGCGCCCCGGAGAGATCCCGAAGAGAGCACCACTAGGTTTACGATCTCTTTCCGAAGAGGTTCCCGGAATTTTTCGGAGAGGTCCAGGATCTTGCCGAGAGAAACCAGGGGGATGGGAACTTCTTCATGCCGTATGGTTTCGCACCGCTTCAGGATTTTGATCTCTTTTCGCGGAATTCGTCCCACCCGGGCGACATTTGCCGAGGGAAGCACGAAGATTTGCCCCCGTTCCTCCACGAGAACTCCTCGGAAAGTGGCCAGGGTCAAGGGGAGGGAAATCCGGAACGTGGTCCCCCTGCCCGGAGTGGAGTCTATGGAGATGGTTCCTCCCAGAGCTTCCACTTTCTGCTGCACAATGGCCATACCCAGTCCTCGTCCGGAAATGTCCGTAATGAGGGGGCTTGTGGAAATTCCCGAGCGGAAAAGGAGCATCCTCGCTCCGGTTTCATCGAGAGCCGAAGCTTCTTGAGAAGAGAGTATTCCCGCTTTTACGGCATTTTCCCGTAGTTTGGCGGTGTCGATTCCTCGGCCATCGTCCTGCACCAGGAGTTCCACCCGATTGCCGTCCACGTGGGATGCGTGGATGGCCACGGTTCCCAGGGGCCTTTTGCCCTTGCCGCGCCGTTCTGCCGGGAGTTCGAGACCGTGATCCACGCTGTTCCGGAGAAGATGGACGAGAGGATCCTTCAGGCCTTCGAGAATACGCTTGTCCACCTCCACGTCTCCTCCCAGAACGAAGAGTTCCGCCTCTTTTCCCAGTTCCTTCGCGAGATTCCGGAAGATCTTCGGAAATCCCTGAAGAAGGGAGGAGAAGGGGAGCATCAATACCGATCGGGTTCCTTCCAGGAGGTTCCGAACCAAGGTTCTGGTGATGCGCTGGTCCTCTCTCAGGGCTTTTCGGGTATGCCGGATCTGTTCGTGAATCTCTCCCAGCCGGGGCATTCCCGAGAGAAGAAAGGAGGAAAGTTCCCGGGGGAGAGGGGTTTCTTTTCGAGATGGCCGTTCCAGCCCGCCCAGAAGGCGCTCCCACTCGTTTTTCCAGGCGGTTACCCGGGAGAGAAGTTCCTCGATTTCTTCTATGCGGGTTCCCAGGGTGAGATGAAGGGATAGGAGCTCCTCCGCTCTCAGAAGGAGGGAATCCAGCTTGGAGGCCCGGATTCGGATCATCTCGGAGGATCCTCCGGAAAGCCCGGTTTCTGTGGTTTGGGGGATCTCCGGTGTTGAAGATCCCTCGGAGGTACTGGCGGAAGAAGGCCGAAGCGCCTCGGAGAGCTCCGGTTCCTCTTGGGGCGGCTCCTGGGATGTTTTTTCCGGAATTCCGCCGGAAAAAGGTTTTCGAAGAGACTGGGACGGAGATTTGCCTTTTTCCGGCTCCAGCAGTTTCTCGATTTTCCCCGCCAGAAGCTCCGCCTTTCGGCGATCCTGGGATTCTTCGGGGACGGCGATCATCTCCGAAAGAAGATCCGCCCCTTCCTGAAGGATGTCGAAATCCTTTTGCGAAAGCTGGAGGAGCTCCTTTTTCATGTTCGAAAAAACGCTCTCCATGACCTGGCATATGGATGCCATGGCGGGCATCTGCACCGCCTGAGAAGCTCCCTTCAGGCTATGAGCCGCGCGGTATACCGACTCCAGCACTTTGGGAGAGAGGTTCGGAACGTTTTTTTCCAGGTCCAGCATGCCCTGTACCATGACCTGGAGATATTCCTCGGCCTCCAGAACGAAGTCCCTTCGCAATTCTTCGAGAAATTCCCGATCCTCGGAAAACATGGTTATCCTCGGTTCCGGAGCATCAGAGCGTATACCGATCTATCAGGGAAGCCAGTTTTTTCCCCATATCCTTGAGATTTTCCGAGGCGGCTTCGAGATCCTTCATTCCCGTCACGTTCTGCTCCCCTGCAATCTTCATGCTTTCCATGGCCTGGGATACCTGGTCGATTCCCGTGAAAAGCTCGTTATTTGCCGCGGCGATCTCCGCAGCGGTCTGGGCGGATTCCATAAACTGCCGGGTGATTTTTTGAATGGATTCCCTTGAGGGAACCGCATCCAGGGTGCCCTGATCCACCGCCTTGGAGCCCTGTTCGATGGCCATCACTGCGGCCCCGGTGGCTTTCTGGATGTCCTTGAGAATTCGCTGTACCTCCTTGGCGGATTGTTTGGATTGCTCCGCCAGGCTCTTGATTTCCTGGGCCACCACGGAAAATCCCCGGCCGTACTCCCCCGCCTTGGCAGCTTCCACCGCGGCGTTTACCGCCAGAAGATTGGACTGCTCCGCCAGATCCTCCACGGTATCTGTGATTTCACCCACTTCCTGGCTTTGTTCGCTGAGCCGTACGATGGTCTCCGCAATGGAGGTCATCCGTTCTCCGATATGTTCCATTCCGGTGAGGAGTTTTTCCGTGGCGTGTTTGCCGTTGTCCACCACCTCCAGACCATTCCGGGCGAACTGGGCCACGTTGGTGCTTTTCTGGCTGGTGATTTCGGCGGTGGTGCGGACCTCCTCCATGGTGGCGGTGGTTTCCACCACCGCCACCGAGGCCTCTTCGGCTCCTGCGGTGATCTGGGAGACCGAGGCGGAGATCTGGCAGGCTGCGGATCCCAGGGTGTTGACCATCTCCTTCACCATGGCGATATGAGTGCGAAGGCTCAGGGTAAGAGCCTGAACCCCCTGGGCGAGCACGCCGATTTCATCACTCCGGGCGAGGAATTTTTCCGGCACGTTCTGTCGCAGATCTCCTTCGGTAAGCCGAGAAAGAAAGGAGACGGCCGAAATCAGGGGAACCGTGATGCTGCGGGTCATGAGGAGGGCGATGATTACTCCAGCAAGAAGAGTGACCATCATGGTCACGAGGAGAAGAGAGATGGTGTCTCCCAGGTTTACGGCGGCTTTTTCCGCCGCGGACAGGGCGTTTTTCTCCCCCTGGGTTGCTATGGACTCCACCTCCCGGAGCACCTTCTCCGCTGCGGCGATACGCCGGGTTTCCAGGGTGTTCAGGAGAGTCCAGTCTTCGAGAATTCGAAGAATCACCTGTTTATAGGCTTCTCGGGCTTTCTCAATGGCTTCGATCTGCCCAAGATTTTCCGGGGAGGAGCCGCGTTCTCCAAGTTCTTTAAGAATGTTTTCCATTTCCTGGAACTTGCCCAGGACATTTTGGAGGATCTCTGGATTCCGGAGGGTTTGACTCTTGAAGTCCGCCACCAGAATTTCGTTTTCCAGGTCGATGACGCGGTTCATTTTTTCGCTTTTTTCCACCCCTTGAAGTGCCTCGTGGAGGGCTTCCTGTTTTCGGAAATTTTCCTCGAGCTTGATTTTTTGAGAGTGCAGATACGTCTGAGCATTCAGGAAAAAGGTTTCCTGAGCCGCATCCGCGAGTTTTCGGGATTCCCGGAGGGTACGCACGGCTTGCTGTGTCTGTTCCAGGAGCTGACCGTAGAGGGTTACCGCTTCCGAGGCTTTTCGGATCCCTTCCCGGAGAGCTTCCAGGGAGGGATAGGCGGCTCCGAGCTTCTCCGCGTCTTCCAGGGCTTTCCGGAGCTCTTTCAGGTGCTCTTCCCCCCGTTCCAGGTAGGAATCTTTCAGCGTGTGGGCGTATCCCCGGATTTCGTACATCACGCTCAGGGCGAGCCGCTGTACCGATGCGGCGGTCACCATTTCGGGCACCGCTTCTCTTGCCAGGGAATGGGCGGTTTTACGAGCTTCGGACATGCTGTAACGACTGACCAGGCTTACTCCCGTAAAAATCAGGAGAAGGGCTCCAAAAACGAAACAGAGCTTTATTCCGAGGGTGATTTTTCGCGGCATTTCAAGATCCTCTCCTTTGTTTTCATATGCGTTCGAGCATGTTTTGCCCGAGCCTTCGGAAGACTTCGAAGAATGTCTTTATTTTTCGGCCCGTCTCATACATCCTCACGTATCACCATCGAAGGATCCCCCAGAATGGCGGAAACCTTCAGGATGCCGAGATCTCCCTCGGCAACCCCCAGAAGATAGGTTCCTCCGATACCTGTCATGGTGGGGAGGGGAGGGGCTATGTCCTTGCGGGGGATGCGCCTTACTCCCACAAGGGCATCCACGAGAATGCCCATTTCCAGATCCGGCGATTGAAGCACCACCACCAGGGGTCTGTGAGAGATCTCTTCCCTGGGGATCCCGAAAAAAGTCTTGAGATCCACCACCGAAAGAATACGTCCCCGAAGGTTCAGGATTCCCGCCACGAAGGGAGGAGTGCAGGGAAGAGGCGTGAGTTCCTGGAGGGGAAAGATCTCTCCCGTATAGAGAGATTCCGCTCCGTAGCGCTCTTTTCCGAGGCGAAACTCCACCACCTCCAGAGTTTCTTCAGGAAGTTCCTCCTTCAGGGAGTCTCGGGCGAGTTTTTTCGCCCGCTCCCGGAGAAGGGTCTGTTTTCGTTCTTCCCGTTTTTCGGGGGGAAGAACGTTTTTTATGATTTTTTCGTTCAGCATCTAATCGAGGCCCTCTCTTTCCGGGTTAGGGGATTTTTACGTTCTTCGCCTGTGCGTGTCAAGGCACGTCACCCCTTTGGTGCAGCGAGCTTTGTATGGTGTGCAGAAGATCTTCCCTGCGGATTCCCTCTCCTTCGGGAAGGGGGGTTTCGGGAGGAAGAAATTCCAAAAGCCTTACGGCGTTGCGGAAGTGGCGTTCCCCCTCCCTAGGCCGGTTCTTTTTGAAAGCCAGAGTGCCCAGGGCGTAGTGGGCCATAATGAATTCCGGCTCCAGAAAAAGAGCTTTTCGGAGAAGCTCGGTGGCTTTTTCCTCCTCTCCGAGGTCGGAGTAGACGAGTCCCATGAGGTAGAGAGGGAGAAAGGACGTGCGATCCTCCTGGCGGGTTTTCTCCAGAATTTCCAAGGCTTTTTCGTGATTCCCCCGATTTGCGAGGTTTCGGGCTTCCTCCAGGGGAGGAGCCGCTGGGGCTTCCGCTTCCGTTTTCTTTTCCGGGGGCGGAAAAGGCTCCCGGAAGGAGAGAGGCACGGAAGAGGCTTCGGGAAAGACTTCCTCGCTCAGGAGCGGAAGCAGGGGAGCAACCGGGGAGGCTTTTTCCCAGGGCCTCGAAGGAAGGGGAGAGAAAAAGAAGAATGGACGCTTCTCTTCTTCGAGGGAGGAGTGTGCCTTTCGGTAGAGCGTGGCTCCCTGGGCGTATACGGGAAGAAATTGCGAGTTGAGAAGAGCCGACGTTTCGCAGGGAGCCACCACCAGCCATCCCGAGGGAGGAAGAAGGGCGTGAAAGCGCCGCAGAATGTCCTCCCGGTGCCGTTCCGTAAAGTAGATGAGCACGTTGCGGCAGAAGATGATTTCCGGAGGCGGGGTGTTCTTCCACAGGGGCCATTCGGGAGCGGAAAGGTTGAGGAGAGAAAAGGAAACCCTTCTTCGGAAGGGAGGTTTCACCGAAAAGGTGCCATCCTCCAGAGGGTCGAAATAAAGAGCCTTGGATATTTCCGGAACGTTTCGGAAGGACCAGGGGCCGTATATGCCTTGGCGGGCCTTTGCAAGGGCCTGGGGGTTGATGTCCGTTCCGAAGATACTGGTTTCGGGAGAGGAGGCCGAACCTCCTTTGCCGTGGAGCATCATGGCCAGGGTATAGGCCTCCTCTCCGGAGCTGCAGCCGGCGCACCAGATCCGGGGGCTTCGGAACGTTCCCCGGGAGAAGAAATGCGGGAGCACCTCGGATTCCAGGGCACGGAGAGTCTTCGGCTCTCGGAAGAAGTAGGTTTCTCCCACGGTAAGATGCCGGGCCATATCCTGGGCCAGGGTTTCGGAGAGCCCCTCCCGAAGGAGGCGTCGAAGAAGCCCTTCGGGGGAACTTTTCTCCTGGGAGGCTCTCTGTACGAGAAGGTGCCACAGATCGTGCCGGCGTTTTTCCGAAAAGGCGAGTCCCAGTCGTTCTTCCACCAGTTTTCCCAGGTATGCGAGATCGCGCCGAAGAGGTTCAGGAACGTTTCTTCCGGATTTCATGGGGTGGAGGCCTCTTGGGAGAGTCCGAGTTCCTGAAGATAGGGCATTGCTTCGGGAAGCACGCTAAAGAGAGCCTCGGCGTTTCGGAGGCAGACCACGGGATCCGCTTCTCCTTTCTTTCCCACCAGAGGGGAGCTGAAATTTTCGGGAAAGAGAGCCCGGGCTTCCGGCGGAAATTGGAGAGTCTCCACATCGAGAAGGGTAACGCCTTCCACCGTATCCACCAGGAAGGCGAGAAAAATCTCCCGGCTTCGCACGAGGAGGAGCCGCTGCTCCGGATCCAGCGGAAGGTGGGGAAGGCCGAGGCGTACGCGCAGGTCCATGACGGGAACCATGGTGCCTCCCCAGTCGATTACTCCCCTGAGAAAGGAAGGAGCGTCGGGAAGAGGCATGAGTGCCGCCGCTGCGGCCACCCGTTCGATTTCCTCCACCGGGAGGGCGAAGCGCTGGGTGTGGACCGTAAAGATCAGGAAATGCCGTTGTTTCGGGGATTCCATCTCTTATCCCTCCTTTCCGGCAGGGCCATAGGTGAGGCGTGACGGTGATTGTGGAAAGTATTCTACGTCATCCCCGGATTTTTCCCAACCCCGGGGAATGTTTCCGACAACTTTCCGAAGTCCCGATTTTTCCTGCTTTACCACATTCTGGAGACTTCTCGTGATACACTTGTGGAAAGAGCCACAAAAACCGGCTCGGGAGGAGGAATGGGAGTGAAACAGCGTCTTGAAATGCGCATTCGGGAGCGGTTTTTGAAAGACCCTTCCGCTCGAATCTTTTGGTGGAACGGTGTGTGGTGGACTTCCCGGGAAGTTCTTTCTGCCTGGGAAAGGTGCGTCTCTCTTCTCCGGGAGGCCGGTTTTGTGGAAGGCTCCAGAATGGCTCTCTTTCTTTCCAATTCCCCGGTCTTTCATCTTCTCACCCTGGCGGTCTGGGAACTGGGAGGCACCGTGGTCCCTCTCAATTCCCGGGGAGGAACCGAGGGAATTCTCCGGATCCTCCGAAAAATCGACCCCTTCGGAGTGATTCTCTCTTCCGAAGACGAGGCTCTGGAAAAAGCCTGCCGGGAAGAGGGGTTTGCCGTAACGATCTGCTCCACCGAAGATCTTCCGGAATCTTTCGAGGGGCGTCCCTGTTTCGGCACATCCCCCGAAATGGCGGTCTTCTTCGCCACGTCGGGCACCACGGGGGATCCCAAGGTGGTTCCCCTGACCCATCACAATATCGTAAGCAATGCCCGGGAGCTTCATGAAAACATCGAGGGTTTCGAAGAGGGGCGAATCCTTTGCAACGTGCTCCCCAATTTTCACTCCTTCGGCTTTACCGTATGCGGCGTCACTCCCCTCCTCTTCGGTCTTCCCCAGGTGCTTCTCCCCTCTTTTTTCCCGGTTCCCAAGGTTCTCGAAGCTCTGGAAGCCACGGAAACGGAAACGCTTATCGCTGTGCCCACCATGCTTCCCTTTCTTCTCGGAGCCGTGGAAAAACGGGGAAAAATGCCGGAATCTCTCACCTACCTCCTTACAGGAGGAGGCGCTTTGGAGGTCTCTCTGGAAAAACGCATCGAAGAGCGTTTGGGAGTAACCATCTTTCAGGGATACGGCCTTACGGAATGCTCTCCCGTAGTTTCCGGAGGCCCCGGCAGAGAAACCAAAAAGCCCGGTACCGTGGGGCCCCCTCTTCCGGGATATTCCCTGGAAGTGCGGGATAAACAGGGGCGGGTGCTTCCTCCGGGAGAGGAGGGGCTTCTCTGGCTTAAGGGGCCCAGCGTTTGCTCGGGGTACTTTCATTCCTCCGAACAGACGTCGGAACGCTTTTCCCGGGGCTGGTTCAACACCGGAGATATCGTTCGGCTGGATGAGGACGGATATATTTCGGTGCTCGATCGGGAGAGCGATCTCATCATCGTGGGAGGTTTCAACGTCTACCCCCAGGAGGTGGAATCGGTGCTTTCCGAGCATCCCGGGGTACTCATGGCGGCGGTGGTGGGGGGATCCCATCACCTTACGGGAGAATATCCTCTGGCTTTCGTGCGGATCCGGGACGAAGAACATCCTCCGGAGGAGCGGGAAATCATCGCTTTCTGCAAGGAACGGCTTGCCCATTACAAGGTTCCCCGGAAAATTCTCTTCGTATCCGAGCTTCCTCTTTCCAGCGTGGGCAAGGTTTTGCGCCGAAAGCTGCGGGATCGCTATGCCCGGGGATTTTACGACTGATATTTCCTACAGGGTTTTTCTTTTCCGGATAAAAGATCATCTGCTATACTCCAGGAGATTTTAACGAGGTCTCTCCCTTGAAGCGGAGAACCTCGACAAAGGTCGGTGTTGATGGTGATGGCTATTCGCAGAGCCTTGCCGGGAGATGCGGAAGAGGTCTGGCGCATGCATACCGAATGTATTCGGACCTGCTGTTCTTCCTCCTATTCCAGCGAGGAAATCGAAGCGTGGTGCGGGGCTCTCAGTCCTGAAAAATATCGGGAGGCCCTGAGGGGAGGGCTGGATTTCTTCGTAGCCCACCGGGAGGAAGAAATCCTGGGGATTTGTCTCTTCTCCCTTCAGGAGGAAGAACTGTTCGCCCTCTATGTATCTCCCGCCTTCACGGGGCAGGGTGTGGGAACCCGGCTTCTGGAGTACGTGGAATCTCTGGGCATACGGCGTAGCCTTCCGGGACTTACGGTGCGCTCCACGGTAAACGCGGAATCTTTCTATGCCCGCCAGGGTTTCGTGCGGCAGCGGGAGGAGTGCCACGAACTTCCCGGAGGGCGGAGCCTGCGCTGCATCCGCATGTACAAGAAACTTGCCGGGAAAAGCCCCGAAACGCCTGAAGGAGAGGGGAAATCATGACCAAACTTCTTCGGATTTCCCCAGAACGCCTGGAAAAGGCCCTTCGGAGCTTCGGAGAGATCGGCCGCCGGGAAGACGGAAGCGTCTGCCGCCTCGCTCTTTCCGAGGAGGATCGCCTGGGGCGGGATTGCATGGTCTCCTGGATGAAGGAGTTGGATATGGAGGTTCGGGTGGACGGAATAGGCAACCTTTTCGGCCTCCGGAAAGGGGCCGATCCGGATCTGCCTCCGGTGATGATGGGCTCTCACATCGACTCGGTGGCCACCGGAGGCCCCCTGGACGGAGCCTATGGAGTTCTCGGGGCTCTGGAGGTGATCCGAACCCTCAGGGATGCGGGAATACTTACCCGGCATCCTCTGGCGGTGGGGGTCTTTACCAACGAAGAGGGAGTGCGGTACACTCCGGACATGATGGGAAGTCTGGTGCATGTGGGGGGACTCTCTCTGGAGGACGCTCTGAAAGCCCGGGGTATCGACGGCACCCTGCTGGGAGAGGAACTTCACCGGATCGGCTATGCGGGGGATTTTCCCTGCGGCCTCTTGCGGCCCCATGCCTTTCTGGAGCTTCACGTAGAACAGGGGCCCTGCCTGGATCGGGAGGGAGTTGCCCTGGGAGCGGTGACCGGCGTGACGGGTATCTCCTGGCAGGAAGTCACCTTGGAAGGAGAACCCAACCATGCGGGGACCACTCCCATGGATATGCGGGCCGATGCGGGATTGGGAGCCGCCCGTCTTATTCAGGAGGTGCGCCGGATTGCAGAAAGCATTCCCCATCAGCGGGGAACCTGCGGAGCTCTGGAAATCTTTCCCAATCTCATCAACGTGGTTCCCCGGAAAGCGGTCTTTACGGTGGATCTTCGAAACGGAGACAACTCATTGCTCCGGGAGGCGGAAGAGACCTTTGAGAGAGCCGCGGAAAAAGTGGCCCGGGAGGAAGGGCTCAAGCTCTCCCGAAGGCGGCTCGTGCGGTTTGATCCCGTGACCTTCGACGAGTTCCTGGTGGAGCGTATCGAGGAGACTGCCGCTTCTTTAGGTTGTTCCTGCCGGAGAATTGTCTCCGGAGCGGGGCACGACGCTCAGATGATGGCCCGGATATGCCCCGCCGCCATGATCTTCGTGCCGAGCCTGGGGGGCATCAGCCACAATCCTCGGGAAGAAACGTCTCCCGAACATTGCGCCCTGGGGGCTCAGGTGCTCTTGCGCACGGCGCTCTCCGTGGCGGGAGAAGCCTAGAGGATTTTTCCAGGCGAAAGAAATCGAAGAAGGAAAACCGAAACGAGCCTTTCGGAAAAGGAACGAAATTTTCCGGTACCAGGCGGTTGTGATGTTTGGTGTTGAAAGGAAACGGATTGTATCGAGAATGACATGTGCATCCATCGGGTGACGATATGTGATTATGAAAGGAGCGGGTACGGAAATGATGCGGAAAAAAGCGGGAGTCTTTTGTGCGGGAATGGCCTTGGTGCTGCTGCTGGCCTTTGCCTGCTGGGGCAGCGAGACCAACGGAGCTTTGGTATTGCAGACGGATTTCGGCCTCAAGGATGGTGCGGTATGTACCATGAAGGGAGTGGCCTTCGGAGTTGATCCGGATCTGCGGATCTTCGACCTCACTCACGAAATCCCCGCCTTCAACATCTGGGAGGGAGCCCAGCGGCTGGAGCAGACCGCGAGCTACTGGCCTGCGGGAACGGTCTTCGTCTCCGTGGTGGATCCCGGAGTGGGTACGGATCGCACGTCCATCGTGGCAAAAACCAAAACGGGACATTTCTTCGTTACCCCCGATAACGGCACGCTCACCTTCGTGGCGGAATCCATGGGAATCGAAGCGGTGCGGGAGATCAACGAAACCGTCAATCGTCTGGGAGGCTCCGAGGAATCCTATACCTTCCATGGCCGGGACGTCTATTCCTATACCGCCGCCCGGCTCGCCTCGGGAACCATAAGCTTTGCCGAAGTAGGCCCCGAGCGTGCTCCGGAAGTTTTCCGCATACCCTATCAGAAGGCGGTCTTCGAAAACGGCGTGGTGAAGGGAAACATTCCCATTCTGGATTCCCAGTACGGTAACATCTGGACAAGCATCGGCAAGGATGTCTTCGCCTCTCTCGATCCGGAGCTGGGGCAGCTCTTCCTGGTGACCATTTCGGAGGGCGAAGAAGAAGTCTATTCGGCCAAAGTTCCCTACGTGCACACCTTCGGAGACGTTCCCGAGGGAGATGTGCTGCTCTATCAGAACAGCCTGGGAAATCTCTCCCTGGCTATCAACATGGATGATTTTGCGGGAACCTACGGAGTGGATTCCGGCCCCGAATGGGCGGTGCGCATCGAAAAGGCGGCCCCTTAGGCAGAACGGACGCCGGCGGAAGTTTCCATGACAAGAACCGGGGCGCCATGGTTCCCGGAAAACTCGTATTATTGAAGGAGGGACTGCATTATGTATCGAGAGATTGAGTCGTTATTGGGAGATCAGGCAGCATCCCTGCTGAACCACGTTTGTACCGCCGTGCCCAAGGAAAAGCTGCATCTTCCTGGACCGGACTGGGTGGACCGCATCTTCGGCCCTTCGGATCGATCCAATCTGGTTCTTCAGAGCCTCGCGTGGCTTTTTCAAAACGGGCGGCTCGGGGGCACGGGGTATCTTTCCATTCTGCCTGTGGATCAGGGAGTGGAGCACTCCGGAGGAGCCTCCTTCGTTCCCAACCCCGAGTATTTCGACCCCGAAAAGATCGTGCAGCTTGCCATGGAAGGGGGATGCAACGGAGTGGCCTCCACCCTGGGAGTTCTCTCTTCGGTGGCCCGGAAGTACGCTCATAAGATTCCCTTCATTCTCAAGATCAACCACAACGAGCTCCTAAGCTATCCCAACAGCTACGACCAGATTCTCTTCGCCCAGGTGGAACAGGCTTCCGACATGGGAGCCGTGGCGGTGGGAGCCACCATCTACTTCGGCTCTCCCGAGAGCTCCCGGCAGATTCAGGAAGTCTCCCAAGCCTTCGCTCTGGCGCACAAGCTCGGCATGGCCACCATCCTCTGGTGCTATCTCCGGAACGATGCTTTCAAGAAAGACGGAATAGACTATCATGCCAGCGCGGATCTTACGGGGCAGGCGAACCATCTGGGGGTTACCCTGGGAGCGGATATCATCAAACAGAAGCTCCCCACATGCAACGGAGGGTACAAGGCTCTCAACATGGGAAGCTCCGGATACGGCAAGTTCGACGATCGGATCTATACGGAGCTCTGTTCGGATCATCCCATCGACCTCACTCGCTACCAGGTGGTGAACAACTACATGGGGCGCATGGGGCTCATCAACTCGGGAGGCCCTTCGGGAAAGAACGATCTTGCCCAGGCGGTGCAGACTGCGGTGATCAACAAGCGGGCGGGAGGCATGGGTCTCATCAGCGGTCGCAAGGCCTTTCAGCGGGATTTCGCGGAAGGAGTCAAGCTGTTGCATGCCATTCAAGATGTCTATCTCTGCAAGGAGATCACCGTAGCCTGAGCCGAAGTGTTTCGTGAAAACCCACGTAAAAGGGGCTCCCGGAAGGGAGCCCCTTTTCTGTACGACCGTTCCCGAGGGGGCGGCTCTCTTGGGGAATTGCGGGATTCCGGTACGAGCTCTCTCCTGTCGTGGAAGGAGCTTCATGGTCAGGCTTTCGGAGGATATTCCAGGCTTCCCCGGAGAGCTTCCACCCGTCGTGCGGGGGTGTCCGGAAAAGGATAGAGGTCTTCCCGGCGCCACGCTTCCACTTCTTTTGCCGCCATGGCTCCTTTTTCCGAATCCAGTCCTTCGTCCCGGGTTATATAGGCGGTGGTGGAGGGGAAGGCGAAGCCCGAACCGCCCTTTTCCACGATCTCTCCCACCCGGAAGAGAATGTCTTCCTGAATGGCCATGAGCTCCGCCCATCGGGTGGTTTTGATGTAGGCGAAGATGAGTATGTCCAGGGACGATTCTCCGTAGCCTTCGAAACGGGCGAAGGGGACGGGCTCTCCATAGACCTTGGGATGGGCGTAAAGGAGTTCCCGCAGGTTGGCGAGAATCCAGCGGAGCTGATCATGGCTCGTTTCGTAACGGAGGTTGATGGTCTTTTGCATAAGGGATCGGTTTCGCCGGGTGACGTTGGTGATTTGCATCTGGGAGAACTCCGCATTGGGAATGGAGATGATGGTTTGATCCATGGCCTGAATCTTGGTGGTGCGCAGGCCGATGTTCAGCACGGTTCCCGCATTGCTCCCGAAACGGCAGAACTCTCCCACCTTTACCGAGCGATCCACGAAAAGGGTGATTCCTCCGATGATGTTTTCAAGGGTAGGCTTTGCCGCAAGAGAAACCGCCAAGCCGATAACGCCAAACCCCGTGAGAAGAGTTACCAGAGAAACTCCGAGATGAGAAGCTCCGTAGAGAAGAATTCCCATGCCGGCGGAGATGCTGAGAAGACGGTTGGTGGTCCGGATAAGGCTTGCGTCCACGCTTCCTTCCTCCAGCCTGGGAGAGAGGAGAATGAGGGCCGAGAGAAGCTCTCCCACCCGCATGACGATCCACGCTCCTCCTATCCAGAGCAGGGCGCTGAAAAGGGTGATCAGCAGGGTGTAGAAGGATCCGGAAATGTTGATTTGGGCGTTCATCAGGTAGATCATGAAGTGAGATCCCAGGGTGAGCACCAGGGCAGGGGCTATACGCAGGAACTCCGCAAAAACGCCCCGGCCTCCCTTGGAGAGAAATCGGCAGAAACGCCAGGTTCCCACCAGGAAAAAAACAAAGAGAAGGAGCGACGGTATCAGGATGAGCCATTGCCAGAGGGACTGGCCGAAAAGTTCTCTTTTTGCCCAGGAAGGAATGAAGAAGGACCACTTGGGAGGAAAGAAGGCTCCCGGAGTGGCGATGTAGCTCTTATAGGCGTCTCGGGTGGCATCGGCGAGATAGGGGAGGTTTTGCACCCGGGTGTAGCTGCGCCTCAGAGCTGCTACGGAAGAGGGGGAAAGCTTCCAGGTGCCGTAATCCATTCCCGGAGTATCCACTTTGTGCAGTTGAAAGGGTGTTCGGGGTATGTTCCAGAGCGTAAGCCCCTTTTTGTCCACCTCTTCCGCATCGGGTATCATGTCGTAGGGGAGAAGCCCCACCCGGTCGAGAACTTCCTTGAAAAAGAGGATATATTCCCGGGCCCGCTGGAGTCTCAGCGAGGTGGGTATGCCCGAGAGATCCAGGCAGTGGATGGCCCGTTCGAAGTGGAAAAGGGCTCTTCCCGCATCGTTCCTGGCTTGGGGGGGTACGTAGAAAAGCCCCGGAGTGGCGGCGGTGAGTCCCTTGGCATCCTGAAGGTAGCGGTATCCATAGTTCATGTTGTTGACGAAAGAACGGATGAGGGCTCGGGGAGAGGAGCGGTCCGTAGGGGCCAGGGCTTCACTGGCATCGAGGGTGGTGAGATTCCCCCAGGCGAGGCGAAGCCGGTCGCTGGAAGATCTGTCTGCGCTGGAGGCCATACTTACGAAGGCGGCGGCGGAAGAGAGGGCGAGAACCAGCCCGATGGTGCCGAGGAGCAGAAAAGATTTTCGCGAAATCTTCAAAGAAATCATCCTTTCCCGTTCTTCAATGGATTTTTGTAAAGGTATAATGCGCCGTTCCATACAGGTAAACGCTTCGGAAATACGTTCTTCTTCCTGGCGAAAAAGGGCCCCGTCTCTTTTCCCAGCCCGGGGATTTTCTCGGAAAAGAGGCTTGATCACTTTTTCATTGTAACATGACGAAGGGAAGGGGGGGAATGTTTGAAAGCTTTTTTTGCCCAAGAATGTGCAAGAAAATTTCCTTTCGGGAAAGAGAGAGTCTTTTTCGTTGGTTTTGCCAAAAGAGGCGGGAGTTTCCGAAAGCATTTTCCGTGGGGGTTGTCATTTCAGAAGCTCCATGCTAAGTTCCCCTCGGTATCTGAGGAATTCTTTTAAGGACGAGGGAAAGAAGAGGATGGATTATTCGTGACGGACATACGGGAGAAGTCGTCGAAAGAAAAAAGGATGTTCGTGTCCGGAGAGCTCTTCGGAGCTTTGGCTATGCTCCTTGCGGCCTGTACCTGGGGAGCCATCGGCCCCGCCATGCGGGAGGCCCTCGCTTTGGGGGTAACCCCCGTGGAAGTCACCTTCATACGAGCGGCGGGCTCCGCCCTGGTGGTGGGGCTATGGTTGCTTTTCAAAAGCCCCACCAAAATTCTCTGCCCTCTGAGAGAAGTTCCTTTCCGGATGCTCAACGGTCTTTTCGGGGTGGTGGGCATCTTTCTTCTTACCAATATCGGCTTGGTGCGGATACCCGTAGGATTTGCCACGGTGCTCTTCTACACCGCACCCTTTTGGGTGCTGCTTCTGGAATTCTTCTTCTTTCACCAATCCCTTTCGCGAAGCCGAATTCTGGCTCTGGGGCTCGCCTTCGGGGGGGTCTGGGTGGCCCTCGGCCGTAACTGGGGAGGCTCGGGGGATCTCCTGGGGGTTGGGGTGATGCTCCTCTCGGGGTTCTCCTATGCGGGATATCTTCTCATCGGCCGGTATGGCCCGGGGGGGAGGGATCCCCTGGGAACCTATTTCCACACCTATCTCTGGGGAGCTCTCTTCGTATGGATTATCTCCGGTTTTATCGGTTCTCTGGGGCCTTTTCCGCCGTTTTCCTGGCGTCTGCTGGGGGTACTCTCCTATCTTGTGCTGGTAAATACGGTGCTGGCTTATGCCCTGGTGCAGTTCAGCCTGGGGTATCTCACGGGAGGGGTGGCTTCCATTCTCTCCATGTCCGAAATCGCCTTCGCCATCTTCTGGGGAATGATCCTGCTCGACCAGGTGCCTTCGCTCGCTACGGTGGGAGGAGGCGTCATGATCGTAGGGGGCATTTTGATCATTCTTCTGGAACAATCTCGCCGTAAGAAAGGATGTGTACCTTCGTGAAGAAATATGCGGGATTTTTTTCCATCGCGGTGTTTCTCTTTCTGTTCACGGGATGTGGCAGCAACTCCGGCAGTCAGGTGAACTATGCCGCCGCCATTGACGAAGGACGGCGGGCGGTGCGGGAGATTATGGAAGAAACCGGAGCCGCATCGGTTTCGGTGGCCCTGGTGGACGGAGAGAGGGTGATCTGGTCCGAGGCCTTCGGCACTGCGGACCGGGAGGCAGGCCTGACTGCCACCACGGAGACCCTGTATGGTGCCTGTTCCATCAGCAAGATCCTCGCTACCCTGGCAGTGATGATGCTGGTGGATTCGGGGGAGATTTCCCTGGATGAACCGGTGATCACCTATATCCCGGATTTTTTCATGCCTCTGGATGAGCGGTACCGGGATATTACCGTACGGATGCTGCTGAACCACTCCTCGGGAATTCCGGGATACGAGCCGGGTTCCGTCACCTCCGCACCCTTTCCCGGATATGCTGCCCGGATGATGGACGAGATGGTTTACCAGCGTCTTATCTACGAGCCCGGCACCATCAGCGCCTATAACAATGACGGCTTTACCATGGTGGAAAACTTGATTAAAGCGGTGACCGGGGAGTTTTATCCGGATTTTGTCCGCCGGAGAATACTCGAACCTCTGGGCATGCGCTCCAGCCAGTTTCAGAACATTCCCCTTCCCGAAACCTCCTGGGCCAGGGCATACGATGGCGAGAAGCTGTTTCCGCCGTTTTGCCTCAACGTCTACGCCTCGGGAGGCTTTTATGCCACCCCGGAGGAGCTTTCCCGGGTGGCCCGAATGCTTATCAACCAGGGAGTTCTCGATACCCGCAGGATTCTTTCTCCCGAGTCCGTGGCTGCCATGGGGCAGGACCAGCGGCTTGGATCCTTCGATCCCGTACCGTGCGAGGAGAACCGCTACGGCCTGGGGTGGGATACCGTGACCCAGCCGGGGCTCGGAGCGGTGGGAATCAGGGCCTGGCAGAAAACAGGAGATCTTACCGGGGTTTATGGAACCAATATGGCGGTGCTGCCGGAGGAGAAGTTGGGGGTCGTGGTTTTCGGAGCCTCGGGATCCATGGCCACGCCCTTCTCCTCTTCCCATGCCGTGAAGATTTCGAACAGGATTTTGCTGCGGGCTCTGGTGGAGCGGGGGCGGCTTTCGGAGATGCCGGAACCTCTCTCGGCGGATTCTCTGCCCATCGAGGAGGTGCCGGAGGAGCAGAAGCGGATGTATTCGGGAGTGTATGCCTCGTCTCTCGGGGTCTTCCGCCTGCGTTACGAGGCGGGAGATGCGGTGACCCTCGATTTGCTCGAGGGTACGGATTGGAATCCTCTGTATGCGAATCTCAAGCTTCGCAGCGACGGCTGGTATGCCGGAGATGATGATCCCGTCACGGCGTTGCGGCTTCTTTCCCGGCAAGAACGTTTCTACTGTGCCCTCCGCCAGAAGGGAACCTCGCCTCATTACAGCTACTCCCTCCTGGTGGGCCAGCGCCTGGAGGAGAACAGCCCTCCCCTATCCGCAGCCTGGGAGGCCCGACTCCGGGAAACCTGGCTGCCCGTCAATCAGGATCTTTCCATAGCCTTTCCCGGAAAAGACGATGCTCCCGGCTTTCGGTTCTGTACCGTTCCCGGTTTGGGGAGCTATCTTTGGGGAAACAATATCCTGGGGAATATGAATCCTCCCTCGGAGAATCGGCTGGACGGCAAATTTTTGATCGTTCCGGACAGCGTGCGGGGCATGGAGGATGCCGCCATGGAGTCCTGGAACGGTCAGGAGTGGCTGCGCCTGGGGAGCTATCTCTACCGCCCTCTTTCGGAGGTACCTCTTCTCGAGGAGGGAGAGTCCTCGGTTTCCATCGGAAGCGAGGGGTTCGGGGGATGGCTCCGGCTTCCCTCCTCGGGCACCCTTTCCATAGAAGGTTCCGTCTTCTGGTTCGTGTATGATTCCGGGGTGCAGGAAATCGATTCCGGAGAGGGAAGGGCTACCGTGGAATTCTCGGGCACGGAAGTGCACTACGTACTTCTCCGGGGCGAGCCGGAAACGGAAATCGCTCTCCGTCTTTCCACGCCCTAGAGGAGCGGTGGAATAGCCGGGCCGTAGCATCGCAATCACATATCGTCCTCGAAGGGTTTGCGAAAGCGCTGCAGCCAAGCCCAGCATCTCTTGGCCGCCTCGGAGAGCCATTCTTTCCAGGGTTCCCCGGAAGAGGCCTTTTCGAAACTTTCCAGATCCCGGCGAAGCTCGAAAACCTCCGGAAGAAGCGGGAAGTTTTCCGCGACTTGCCGGATGCGGGGCCCTTCCAGAACCCCCTCCTTTCGAAGGATTTCTGCGGCTTTCTGAAGAAAATCCAGAAACTCCTCCTGGGAGAAGAACGCCGCAATTCGCGAGAAAAGATCCTCCAGCTCCTCCCGGCGCTTGGGGTCTTCGTAATGGGCAAGATAGTGCCGGAGGGCCTCCAGGGCGTCCCGACGATCCTGAAGGCCCCCCCGGTTTTCCGAAAGCAGAAACTCCTCCGCCATAATGCCTCCCATGGAAAGAAGAAAACGCCGAAGTCCCACGGGATCCGGCACCAACACGGTACAGCGTCCCAATTCGCCGGGGCGCCAGGTTTCCCCGGCGGGAGCCAGGGCACAGCGCTGTACCTCCATGCCAAGAAGCAGGGCCATGCCGAGATGTCCCGCCTCGTGGAGAGCGGTGCGTTTCATGTGCTTCCGAGAGAAGGATTTTGTCATGGATTCTCCTCGATGAATAGGATGCGTTTTTTCCCAGGTTGTTCCCATGATAATAACGATGGGAGAGAAGGCGTGCAAGGGTATGGATCAAGCCCATGGGGTTATACATATGTGTCAGAGATCATTTCCCCGGAATTTGAAAAAACGGGATATGGGGAGTACTCTGGGAAAAGGGAAAAATATATAAATATTGTAGATAGATATAATAATTTCACTTTCCCGAAGTTTTTTCAGAGCTATTGTGACGCTTCGGATTGCGGCGTCACGTGGTGGTTCGCGGAGGAATTTTTTCCTCTGCGCCGAACGAAGGAGGGCAGAAGAAATATGGTTCGGGATACCGCATTGATTTTAAGAAAGGCTCATGACGAAGGCGAAGCTATAGATCTCAGGTACGCACAAATGATGCTGGCGAGTTCGAACCTCGTCTCCAGGCTTCTGACGGAGCCCAAACAGAAACCCCATACTTTCGTGGGGTTGAGGGCCCTCGAATGGAGACTGCTCGAACTATCGGAAATTCCTTATACCCATACTTTGGAAAGGGTTCGGGAATGGATCGATCTTCTTGTGGAGAGAACGAGCTTGTCCGAAGGCTTTTCTCTTACGGGGCATAGAGACGGAGTGCTCTCATGCCATAATGCCATGATTGCGTATATCCTGATGAAAATGGAGCACCGGGATTTTGAGAGAATCCATTCGGGAATAGACTGGATAGTAACGTATCAGAGTGTGGAGAGAGGCGTGGATTGCACATGGACTGGAAAGGATCTTTTTACGCGATGGGGGGGATGCATGAAAAAAACTCCCTGTTTTTACGGAGTCGTGAAATCCATGAAGGCCCTGACGGAGTACGCGTTCCGATTCGGGAGCTTTCCGGGGCTTGAGGGCAAGCTTGCCCGGGGTCTGGAATATATTCTTCGGCACAGGGTGTTCAAAAAACTTTCAGTCCCTAAGCCCATAGAACCGTCCATAACGGAAAATTTTTATCCCTATCCCTACAAGACGAATATTCTCGAAATCCTCGTCCTTCTGGGCAGAAACGGTTTGCTCCGGGATACGCGCTGTAACGAGGCGATCCGCATTTTGAAGAATAAGCGGAGATCTGATGGCTTATGGCAGGCGGATGCATCGTACATGAAAAGCGCCTGGGTCGATTTCGACATTCCCGGCAAACCCGGCGAGTGGATAACCTACGTCATCGAAAAGCTTCTTTCCTCCGAAGAAATTGTCTTAGGGTAATCAAAAAAGAGCCCGGGAAAATCGGCACGATCTTTTCCAAAGGCTCAAGCCTGTTTTCCCCGGGGGCGTGCATATTCTTCCGGATCTGCTCTGGTGCAGGGTTTTGCGAAAAGCCTGGCAGCCCATGACTCGGGGCTTCGGTTTTTTAAAAAATCTTTTTTCTTCCGAAAAGAAAGCTCTTGAAAAGAAATCATATCTGATATAGTCTTTTCGAGAAGTTTGAAAACCTCCGAAAAAAGTCTTTCGGAGCCGAACAATCCTGAAAATCCGCAATTTCCATGAGAGGGGAGGAAAAAAGCATGAGACAACCTAAACGGTGATGCCTGCAATCTTCGTGCACGGGTTGCATGCTTACCCTCTTTGGAAAGGTGGAAAAAAATAATGCAGCGAATAAACAGACTGCTTACGGGCAGCTGGGGGCCTCTTCTTGCGGGAGGCATCATCGGCGCCCTGGCGGCTTTGCTGGTGAAGCTCGGAAATCCGGGCAATATGGGAATTTGCGTGGCCTGTTTTACCCGGGATATCGCGGGTGCCCTGGGGTTACACCGTGCGGGAGTGGTGCAGTATCTCCGGCCGGAGCTCGCGGGATTCATCCTGGGATCCTTCCTCTCGGCATTTCTTACGGGGGAATTTAAACCTCGGTCCGGTTCCTCTCCCCTGCTTCGTTTCTTCCTCGGTTTCTTCGCCATGGTGGGAGCCCTGGTCTTCCTTGGTTGCCCCTGGCGGGCCTATCTGCGCCTCAGCGGAGGCGACTGGACTGCCCTGTACGGCATTGCCGGGCTCATCGTGGGCATTCTCATAGGCATCGCCTTTCTCTGGAAGGGTTTTTCTCTGGGCCGCAGCACTCCCAACAAAACCTGGGGAGGCTGCGTCTTTCCCCTCGTGGCAGTAACGTTGCTGGTTCTTCTTGTCATGGCTCCCCAGTTCGGCAAGGATGCCTCGGGTAATCCCACGGGGCCCATCTTTTTCTCCGCCAGCGGTCCCGGGGCCATGCACGCCTCCATTCTCGTCTCCCTCGGAGTAGGACTTCTCGTGGGATGGCTGGGCCAGAAAACCCGGTTCTGCACCGTGGGATCCCTTCGGGATCTCCTTATGCTTCGGGAGGGACACCTTTTCTGGGGAGTCCTCGCCTTCGTGGTGGCCGCTTTCGGAGTGAACCTCGCTCTCGGGCAGTTCCATCCGGGTTTTGCAAACCAGCCCGTGGCTCATACCAACGAACTCTGGAACTTTCTGGGCATGGTGCTTTCGGGGCTTGCCTTCACCCTGGCGGGGGGATGCCCCGGCCGACAGTTTATCATGAGCGGGGAAGGGGACGGAGATTCCGCCATCTTCATCCTCGGCATGCTGGTGGGAGCAGGATTTGCGCACAACTTCATGCTTGCAAGCTCCCCTGCGGGGCCCGGCCCCTTCGGTCCCCAGGCCACTCTGGTGGGATTGGTCTTCTGTCTCGCCGTGGGTTTTCTCATGCGGGAAAAACTTGATTAGGAGGGATTTTTCATGAGCGAGCAAAAAATCGTGGATGCCCGGGGGCTTTCGTGCCCTCAGCCTGTGCTGGAAGCGAAAAAGGCCCTCGAAGCCGCCTCCGGAAATGAAACGATAAAGATTCTGGTGGATACCGTAACCTCTCGGGAGAACGTGCTCCGCTTCGGAACCTCCAAAGGCTGGAAGGGTTCTTGGGAAGAAGGAGAAGCCGGAGGATTCGCGGTACTCTTCAGCAAATAAAAAGGTTTGAACAACTTCGTTGGAATTGCTGCTATGTGAAAACCCCGTGCACGGTAATCCAGACAGCATACCGTTTCGACCCCCCCGGAAAAATTCCTTGATTTTTCCGGGGGGTTTTCGTTTTTCCCGGCGTATGTTTGAATGGGGGAATGAAAGCCCCATCACGGGAAGCTCTTCCCGTCAGGACGTAGAAAGTCAATACAAGGAGGCTGGGAGACAGGATGAACAACTTTACCTACTGGAATCCTACAAAAATCGTTTTCGGCAAAGGCGCTTCGGCAGCCCTGGGAGAAGAACTCGCTTTTCGGGGAATTTCCCGGGTTCTTTTGGTGTACGGCAAAGGTTCCATCTTTCGCAACGGAGTCTACGAAAAAGTTACCGCTTCTCTCAAGGCGCATAACGTGACCTGGGAAGAACTCGGAGGCATTCAGGCCAATCCCGTGCTGAAACCGGTGCGGGAAGGCATCCGTCTGATCCGGGAAAAAACCTTGGAGGCTCTGGTTCCCGTGGGAGGAGGAAGCGTTTACGATACTGCCAAGGCCATCGCTGCGGGAGTGGCCTACGCTCCGGGAGACGTCTGGGATCTCTTCGGGGACCGGGTGCCGATTCCCGAGGGAACCCCTCCGATCTTCGGAGTGCTCACCACCTCTGCCACGGGCACGGAAATGAACCGCAACGCGGTGATTACCAACGAAGAGGAAAAACTCAAGTGGGCCATTCATAACGACCGGGTCTATCCGGTGCTCTCCATTCTGGACCCTTCTCTTCAAGAAAGCCTTCCTCCGGAGCAGACAGCCCGGGGGGTGGTGGATACCATCGCCCACACCCTGGAGGTTTATTTCGACGGCACCCGGGGGGTGGAACTTATGCAGGAGTACGGAGAATCCCTCGTTCAAAGCGCTCTCCGGAACGGAAAAATTCTCATGAAGGATCCCGAAAACTACGATGCCAGGGCGGAGCTTGCCTGGGCCTCCACCCTGGCCCTCAACGACAGCACCAAGGCGGGGAAGAGCAACGGGGATTGGTCGAGCCACGCATTGGAACACTCCCTGAGTGCTCTCTACGACGTGGCCCACGGTACGGGGCTCGCCATCGTCATGCCCGCCTGGATGCAATACGTTTGTCCGGAGCATCCGGATCTCTTCGCCCGGTTCGCCGAAAAGGTCTTCGGCATTGCCGGAGGTACCGAGGAGGAGCGGGGCATGGCGGGAATCGAAGCCCTCAAAAAGGCCTTTCTCGAACTGGGAGAGCCCGTAACCCTTGGGGCCATCGGAGTGAAAGCCGTGGATATACCGAATATCGTGGCGAACTGCTTTGCCGGCCGGGAAGAGGATGCCACCTACGGCCGCCTCAAGCCTCTCTATCGGAAAGACGTTCAGGCGATTTTCGAACTGGCCCTGAAATAATCAGCGTCTTCTAACCGTTCTCCCTTCCGACAGGCCCCTTCCTTTCCGAAACAGGACAGGGAGGGGCCTCTTGTGTTTTTAGGGTGACGGAAAATTTTTGAGATTCTTGACCTTGACATGGTGTGAAGGTATATGGTTATGATGCATCAAGAGGAGATAATGTCTTCAGGAGATTTTGTTAAAAACTAATCTCTTAAAAATTTTTTATGAAAGGTGATGAAAAGATATGTCCAGGGAATCCGCAGCGGCGTTTTTGGAGCGTTTGGAAGGCGATGAGGTTTTGATGGAGCGTCTTCGGGGATGCACCGTCCCCGAGGCGGAAAAGCTCGTAAAAGGAGAGCTGGGATACGATTTTACCAAAGAGGAGATGCAGCAGGCCATTTTTCAGAAAAATCCCGAAGTCACCGACGAGGAGCTGGAAGCGGTGGTGGGAGGTTTGTCGGATGACATGACGTACGGTATAGCCATTGGTGTTGGTATTGGGGGTGGAATGGGGCTTATCGCCCTGGCCATCGCTGCGGCGGGAGCTTGAGAGGAGAAAAAAACCTCGAATACGTGCAGACGTTTAGTGATCTTTTGTAAAAGGAAAGGTGATGAAAAGATATGTCCAAAGAGTCTGCAGTAGCTTTTTTGAAGCGTTTGGAGAGCGACGAGGTTCTGGCGGAGCGTCTTCGGGAATGCACCGTCCCCGAAGCGGAAAAACTCGTGAAGGAAGAGCTGGGATACGATTTCACCAAAGAGGAGATGCAGCAGGCGATCTTCGAGAAAAATCCTGAAATAACCGACGAAGAGCTGGAAGCCGTGGTGGGAGGTGTGTCGGACGACATGATTTACGGTATAAGCATAGGTATAGGCATCGGGGGAGGGATGGGGATTATCGCTCTGGCCATCGCTGCGGCGGGAGCGTGAGAGGAGAAAAAAACCTCGAATACGTGCAGACGTTTACTGATCTTTTGTAAAAGGAAAGTGATGCAAAAAGATGTCCAGGGAATCCGCAGCAGCATTTTTGGAGCGTTTGGAGAGCGACGAGGTTCTGGCGGAGCGTCTTCGGGGATGTACCGTCCCCGAAGTGGAAAAACTCGTGAAGGAAGAGCTGGGATACGATTTCACCAAAGAGGAGATGCAGCAGGCGATCTTCGAGAAAAATCCCGAAATAACCGACGAGGAGCTGGAAGCGGTGGTGGGAGGTGGGTCGAAGGATATCATGTCTGGTATAACCATAGGCATGGGCATATGCGGAGGCACGGGGCTTATCATCCTGGCCATCGCCGCGGCGGGAGCGTGAGAGGAGAAAAAAGCCTCGAATGCGTGTAGACGTTTACTGATCTTTTGTAAAAGGAAAGTGATGAAAAAAGATGTCCAAGAAATCCGCAGCAGCGTTTTTGGAATATTTAGAAGGTGAGGAGGCAATGGTGGAGCGCCTTCGGAGCTGTAGCCCCCCGGAGGTGGAGAAGCTTGTACGGGAGGAGCTGGGATACGATTTTACCCGGGAGGAGATGCAGCAGGTGATCTTCGAGAAACATCCCGAAATGAGCGATGAAGAATTAGAAGCCGCGGTGGGGGGCATGCCGGATCTCGAAACCAACCCCGCTCTCTCTATTTTGTGTCTCACCTTAGTTGCAGCCTAGCAAGGAACAAGAAGTTCAGGAGGTGGAAAGGAAGAAGAGAGCAGCGCCAAAAGTGCACAGAAAGAATGATCTTGCCTGATCTTTCCTGGTCTTATGATGGAACAACTGCGTAAAAGGAGGGAAAGCAATGTCCTATGAACATGCCCTGGCCTTTTCCGCGCTTCTGGAAGAGAACGAAGAGCTTGAGCAGAAACTCCAGAATCTCGGAACTGTAGAAAAGATCGAACGCTATGTAAGGAAAGAGCTGGGTTACGCCTTTACGAAGAAGGAGGCGGAACAGGTGTTCTTCGAAAAGAACCCTGAAATGAGTGATGAAGAGATGGAAAAAATTTGGGGAGGCTACGACACGGATTCCGTGGGATTGGTGGTAGGAACTCCTCCGGTTAGTGGTAGTGCCGTTTTCTACATAGCTGCAGCGGGATCTTGATAGAGAATTCCGGAGAGGCTTTATTCCGGGTGCACACGGGAATATCTTTTCAATATTGCTCATTCCGCAGAATTTCGACTTTCTTCCGTTTCCTTTCCCGAAATATTTTCTGTAAGGAGATGAAGATTTGAAGAAAAGACTTTCATGGAAAGTGCAGAAATCTTTCCGGGGTATTTCGGCGTTTTTTCTGGCAGCGGTGCTTGTCATCGGAATTATCGGAGGGGGAGGGACCGCTCTGGGAGGAGAACCGACTCCCAATCCCTATCTCGCGTCTCCTCTCTACGGCATTACCCACTTCGATTCGTCCCAGAGCGACTCTACCCCCTACGGACCTCCCCGGGGTAGCTATACGGTGGATCTTACGGCAAAGCCCGTTTCCTACGGCGGCCCCGTAAACATCATCACCCTGGCCTCCACCCGGGAGGACTATATGTGGGGCCTGGGAACCGATCATGTGCGGTATATATACAAAGGAAACGGTGCCTGGACGACCCTGGCTACCTTCGAAGCTCTGGCGGATGCCACGAACAACGTGTTGGCTCCCATTCCGGAGGAGAATTTCCGGACCTTCGGAGAAGCTTCCGCGGAGGGTATGACCGTGGCCGGGATGAATGCGTATCTTACGAACCTTTTTGGCCAGGGTTACGGCAACCGCTTCGGACACGGAACCTATTCCGTGGTGGATAGGGATAACGTGTTGTACGCCAACTACGGCACCGCTCTCTACGCCTTCGGATTGGCCAATGCCGCGAATCCCTCGGCGGGTATCGAGGTACGGTACAGCATAGCGAACGTGGTGGAGACCCTTCTGGGAGAAAACCCTGCGGGAATCCGTATTGCGGGGCTTTCCATGACCTACGATGGTCACGTGCTTATCGCCCTCACCAACGGGCTGGGGATTATCGACCGGGATCTCGACCCGGCGAGCGCGTCTTTCTACCGCTTCGGAGAAAACGAAGACGTGTGCAACTCCATGGCGGTGGACGAGAACAACGGCGTTTACATCGCCAGCAACACGTTTATGCGCAAACTCGTCTGGACCGGAACGGCTCTTTCGGACAACGAAAATGACGGCGCCTGGATCTGTTCCTACGATACGGCGGCGGAGCTGCCTCCTATCATCAAGTTCGATAACGGTACGGGATCCACTCCCACCCTCATGGGTTTCGGGGAGGACGAGGACAAGCTTGTGGTCATTACCGACGGGGCGAAGCGGATGAAGCTCGTGGCCTTTTGGCGCGATGCCATTCCCGAAGGCTTCGTACAGAAGCCCGGAACCGCGTCCCGGCGTGTGGCGGGGCAGATTCAGGTGACCTGCGGCTTCAGCGCTCCCCTGCCGGAATGGATTCAGTCGGAGCAGTCCGTGGTGGTTTCGGGATATGGAGCCTTTGTGGTGAACAATTTGCCCGAAACCGTGGATGCGGCTCTTCAGGGGCAAAACAAGATCCTTCAGGTCTCTCTCATGGGCCCCGCCTATGACACGTCCTACGGAGTGGAGCGTTTCGAGTGGAATCCCTCCGCAGATGCCTGGTCCTCGGTCTGGGCCCGTTCAGACGTATCCTCTACCAGCATGGTGCCCATTCACAGCCAGTCCTCGGAGATGGCCCTGGTGAACGGCTACTATCCCGCCACGGGCTGGGAAGTTACCGGCCTGGATTGGAATACCGGAGCCACGCTGCACCGCAGTATTTTCGGAAAGGACAATTCCGGCAACGGAGCCTATGCCATTCTCCAGTACCTGGAACATGGAGAACTTCTTTTCAACTCCATAGCGGGGCCTCTCCTCGTGTCATACACCGGAGGAAGTTCCGGCGGCAGCTGCGCACTGGGAAGCGTTCCGGGGTTTGGAATTCCCCTGCTGCTTCTCCCGCTTCTGCTTTTCTTTCGTAGGTAACTTTTACCTCCTAAAAAAGAAAGTGGTGTGTGCGTGCGGAGTAACAGTGATTTCAAATGTGTAGCTTCATGGGAGTTTTTGGTTGGCAACCAAAGAGAGGAAGGCAGAATGATAAGGCCCAGGCGATCCGGATTGGTCACGGCGTTGATGGCAGCGGTTCTCGTGTTTTCGGTGCAGGCGGGATTTGAGAGTCCCTCCTTCGGATCCGCCACGGATAGCTACACGTATTTCGAAAATCTTCCGCTCTTCGACCCCCTCACTCCTTTGGAGGGGAACGAGATGCGCATCACCTTCATGGGCTCCATGATTCCCCTTCCCGTGCGCCTGGCCCAGGCGGAGCTGAGTATTTTCGTCGAAGTGGGGTGGGTTTCCGATCCCACTGATTCCTACTACCACGGCAGGCCGGTGGATCAGTTCGTCTTCGATATGGGAGCGGGGGTCTCCGGGAACTATGCCGCCGCAAAGGTGGGATATCGCCTCATGGACAAGATTTTCCTCACCCATCTGCATGCGGATCATATGACCGACTTGGTTCATACCTACTGTTTCGGCCCCGCGAGCGACCGTAAATCCCCTCTCTATGTCTGGGGCTCCAAGCCCTCGGGAGTGAGGAATCCCTCCTATTTCAACTCCCCCGGCGGCGGTTGCAGCGTCATGGAATCCCAATCCTCCGGCGGTGCCTACTACGATGACGGGGTTATCACCATGTGTGCGCATCTGCGTGAGGCCTTGCGGTGGCACACGGAGAGCTTCAGTTTCCAGACCACTGCCTACGCCGGATATACACCTCCCACCAAGGCGAGTTGGGGGCTTCCGCATAACCCGGTACCGGTGGGCAACGACAGCCCCAACGATGCCTATGCCATCGTGCCCATCGAGCTGGATTGGAGCCAGGTGGGAGGAGTGGCCTACGAAAACGCATCCACAAGGGTGAAAATCAGCCATTTCCCGGTAGTTCACGCTCGACGGGGATCCATGGGATACAAGCTCGAATGGGTCACCTCTTCGGGGGTTCCCTTGAGCATGATTTTCACCGGCGACACCAAGCCTGAGACCAACAGCATCGAACAGGCCAAGAACGATGGTCTCGGTGTGGATGTCTTCATTCACGAGATGGTGGTTCCTCCCGAGGTATGGGCCTACAAGAATATGGGGCTCGATGGGCCTCTTGCGCCGGGAGATCCGGGGTACGAGGAGTTTCAAGAAACCGTGGAGGAGCTGACGAGGGTTCAGAACAGTTCCCATACTACCCAGGGGGCCTTCGGTTATCTTCTCAGTCAGATAGAGCCCAAGCCCAGGCTTACCGTGGCCACCCACTTTCCCGTGGCGGACGATACCGTTGCAAGTGCCTTGCAGAGCGTGCAGGCCCACTGTCCCGAGGTGGAGATGGGAAACGATATAGTCTGGTCCTTCGACCTTATGATATTTCGGGTCTTTCCCAATCGCATCGAGCAGTGTCGGGCGGATGTGTCGAGGTTCAGCTTCACTCCACCGGTCCGTCTGCCCGGTGGGCTCTTGCCGCCGAAGTATCACGATGCCTCGGGTGCAGGGGATCCCTACGCCCAGATAGATACCACGGATACCATTCCTCCCACCAACGAGGACGGTACGATAAACTACCGGGAGGACGGATACTAGAGCGGTTTTACAAATAATGTGTCGCGAAATATTGAACGGGAGCCTCCGTTTATATGTTCCAGCTCCTCCAGTGGTGGAATCGTTTCCTTGCTTTGCTGCTCCGGGCCGTCGCGAGATTCGTGCCGGCCATGGCGTGGCTGAGGCTTGTCGGCACGTCCTGTGCCCTCACCGGCCCTCCGCGACGCAAAGCCGCACTCGCCGACCACTATGTCGTTGCCGGGAACATATTCGCCTCGGAAGTCCATTCAACGCCACATGTCAACGAAAACCGCTTCAAGAACAAATCTGAAAGGCAGTATGTGCTATTTGGAAGATGGGGAGGCGAGAAGAATTTCTTCTCGCCTCCCCATAGTTTTCGCGATCGGCGTTTTTCAAAAGAATTTCTCAGGGATTCACGAGTATCGCCTTCTCCCGGAGTTCCGGAGAGATGAAAAGGCCGTATTTCTCCGCAAGCTCGAGATTGAGCAGCAGCTTTTCCGCCTGGATGTTGCTGAAGGGAATCTCTCCGGGAGAAGTTCCTGCAAGTACCCGAAGAACTTTTTCCGATGCCTCCAGCCCCGCATCGAAGTAATCCCGGGCTACCCCGAGGATGGCTCCGTACTTCATCTGGGGGGTGTCGAAGGTGTAGACCGGAAGGTTGCGTTCCCGGGCTTTTCTGACGATCTGGGGAAATCCAGGCCGGGTGGTATTATCCGGAATCTGGGCTATGAGATCGATTTTTTCGGCGCAGAGAGCCGCTACAGCCTGGGTTATTTCGGCGGTGGATGTTACGGGAACGCTCACCAGTTCCAGCCCCTGGGAATGCAGGGCCTCTTCGAACCAGTCCCGGTAAAGCTGGCTGTTGATCTCTCCCGGAGTGAAGAGGGTTCCCACCCGGCGCACCTCCGGCAGGGTTTCGCGAAGGAGCTTCACCATGGTCTCGAAGGCGGGGCGGGTGCTGATGCCGGTAACGTTCTTCCGGTGTTCTTTCGAACTGCTTCCCGCTCCCGCCCGTACGGGATCTCCCACGGCGCTGAAGACCATGGGGATTTCCTCGCCTATCTGGCTTATTGCCGCCTGAAGGGTGGGAGTGGAGATCACCATGAGCAGGTCCGGTTTTTCGGATCGGAGGGAGGTCATCATGGCGGAGAGGGTGCTCATATCTCCCTGGGCGTTAAGGATGCGGAGGTTGAAATCCCGTCCCTCCACCAATCCCCCCCGGCGCAATCCCTCCTGAAAGCCCTGAACGCAGAGTTCCGAGGTTTCCGTATCGTTGTAGAGGGCCATGCGCAGTTCCAGAGGTTTTTTTCGGGGAGTTCCGAAGGATGACTCCCCCGGCAGAAGTGTCTTTACCCGCACTTCCTCCATGGGAATTTCTTCCGGGGGAGTGCCGTGGAGAATTTGCACCGCCTGGGCCGCCGCCTGATCTCCCCATTCCCGAAAGTCCGGTCCGATCCCTCCGGCGGCGCCGAGAGCCACCAGGCCGAGATCGCTCACGAAGATGGGAATTCCTTCTCCCCGGGCAACCTTGAGAATCGAGGCGAATCCGGCGCTCACCAGGTTATCTGCGGAAAAGAGAAAGGCCCGGGCTCCCCGCTGCATCAGGGAGCGTGCGGTCAGCGAAAGATCGGATACGGTGGAAGCGGTGCCCTCCAGAATCGTTATTCCGTGCTCTTTGCCGAGCTTTCGCAGGATTTCCACCTCCAGCACCGACTGGGGCTGGGCGGGATCGTAGATAATGCCCACCGTATTCAGGTTTTCGCAGGATTTGAGAGCCAGTTCCAGAAGTTCCTTCATGGTGGATCGTGCGTAGACCCCGGTGATGTTCTTCGGAACTCCCTCCCGAAAGAGCCCCAGCTCTGCGGGGTCCGTGGCCACGCAGTAGACGTAGGGAACCCCCCGTACGTGATTCGCTCCCGCCACGAGAGTGGGAGATGCGATGGAGACGAGAAGATGAGGCTTGTTCCGCAGGGCGGCATCGAAGATCTGGGGGAGGAGCCCCAGATCTCCCTGGGCGTTGAATTCCTTGAGCAGGTAATCCTTCTTCTCCAGAAGCCCCCGGCTTTGAAGCCCCGCGAGAAAACCCTCCCGAGCCTCGTCCAGTACGGGAGTGCTGATGAGATTCACCAGAGCGATGATCGCGGGGCCATGGAAACCCCCTTCCAGGGAGGTGGTTTTCGGGATTCTTTCCGGGGAGGTTTTGTTTTCTGCATTTGTGGAGAATATGCGGCTTGCCCGGTCCGAGTAAAGCAGAATTCCCGAGGCCACGCAGATAAGAAATATCATGAGTCCCAGATGTTGAAGAAGTTTGCGCATGTTTTTCTTTCTCCTCTTTTCGCTATCCGAGTTCGAAGGTGGTAACCCCGAAAATGCGTTCCAGAGGGAGATCCGGAGGGGTTCCCCGATACATTCGGGAGGTGCCGAAAACGGGCTGCATCCGGTATTTTTCCGCTAGGGCCAGAGCCTTCTTATTCGGTTCAGGCACGTCGAGATAGATGGGAGTTCCCTCGGGAATTTCCTCCAGGGCCTTCAGAAAAAGAGCCTCTCCCAGAAGGGCGTTCGCCGCAAAAAGCGGGCCGATCTTCCAGCCTCTCCGACACTGACGCAGTGTGATGGATCCCCGGATTACTCCATCCTTCAGAGCTCCGAGAGAACGACTCTTTTCCAAAAAGAGCCATGAATGCAGAAATTCCCGGCGATCTCCTCCGAAGTGAAAGGCGTCGAAGGTCAGGATATCCTCAAAAGGAAGCTCTTTAAGAGAGATGAAGCTTTCCGGCACTGAGGGGCTTTCTTCCGGCTCGCTTCCCCGGAGATACTCGTAGCGAATATTGCGATAGGCAAGACGGAACCCGGATCGGGCATAGTTGTCCTGCTGAGCGGGAACCCCGTCCAGGCCGAGGATGCAACCCTCTCCGTATTGCATGGCGTGATTCCAGAGCTGAAGGCCGTATCCCTTTCCCCGGAATTCCGGGCGGACCATATAGAAGCCGATAAAGCCGAAATCGTGAGGGTATTTTACGCAGGAGATGCAGCTTACGGGTTCTTCCCGGAGCTTGCCCATAAAAAATCCCGAAGGATCCTGGGCGAAAAAGGCCCGGGCATCGGAAAGTCCCGGATTCCACCCCTCCCGGGCGGCCCACTCCACCGCGAGTTCCACCTCCTCGAAGGTGGCGGTATGTATGGTGTACATGTCGTTCCTTCCTTCCGAAATTCTTTGTTTGATTTTTTCGTTACCGATACTCCGAGAGGAGTAGAGTTCCCACGGATTCGTCGAAAAGATCCCGTTTCGCCACGGTTTCGAAGGCCCGCATGAGATCCGGAATCCGGAGGCGCCGTTTATCCGCTCCCTTGAAATCTTCCGCCACCCGGCCCCGGTGCATCATGATAATTCGGTCCGGCAAATCCACTGCCTGTTGCATGGAATGGGTTACCATGAGGGTAGTCAGTTTTTCCCGGCTTACGATCTCTCGGGTAAGCTCTACCACCTTGGCGGCGCTCTTTGGGTCCAGTGCCGCGGTATGTTCGTCCAGAAGAAGCAGGTCCGGGCGGTTCCAGGTAGCCATGAGCAGGGTTATGGCCTGGCGCTGTCCTCCCGAAAGAGTTCCTATGGGGTTGTCCAGCCTATTCTCCAGCCCCATCTTCAGGGAGGCCACTCGTTCCGCCAGCATTTCCAGGATCTCCTTGGTGAGAGCCCGTTTCAGGCTTCGAGGTTTGCCCCGACTCAGGGCGATGACCAGATTTTCCGCTATGCTCATCTCTCCCGCAGTCCCCCCGAAGGGGTTCTGGAAAACGCGCCCTATCCGGGTGGCCCGCCGATATTCCGGAAGCTTCGTGATATTCTCTCCTCCCAGAAGAATTTCACCCCGATCCACCCTGAAACTGCCTCCCAGAGCGTTGAGGAGGGTGCTTTTCCCGGAGCCGTTGGAGCCGATTACCGCGGCGAAACAGCCCTCCTCCAGAGTAAAACTGACTCCCCGGAGAGCTCGGATCTCGCTGGGGGTGTCGGGGAAAAATGTTTTGGTCACGTTTCGTACCTCAAGCATGGGGAAGTTCCTCCGACAGCGAAGATTTTTCGCGTTTTTTCAGGATTTGAGGAGCCACGAGGGCAAGAAAGACGAATCCCGCGGTAACGAGCTTGAGATCGTTGGGGTTCAGCCCCCACCGCAAGGCGATGGCTACCAGCAGCCGGAAGAGGATAGTTCCCATTACGGTGCCCGTAATGAGAAGCCCCAATCCAAGGGGCCTTACCAGAACCTCCCCCAGGATGATGCTCGCCAGCCCCCAGACCATCATGCCGATACCCATCTGAATATCCGCAAAGCCCTGGTACTGGGCCAGCAGAGCTCCCGCCAGGGCCACCAGGCCGTTGGAGAGGGCCAGGCCAAGCAAAATCATGCTCTTGTGGTTCAATCCCTGGGCCCGGGCCATTTGGGGATTGTTTCCCGCTCCCCGGAGCCCCGTTCCCAGATGGGTGAGCAGGAAGAAGCGGAGAGCTCCTCCCGCGAGAAGGCAGAAGAGCAGGCTGCTCAGAAACACCGCTCCATCCTCCATCGGCAGAGGCCATCCAAAAAGAGATAACTTTCCCGAGGCTCCTCCCAAGGATCCCAGAAGCTTCTCGAAGGGGGCGGAAACGGTGGAGGTGTTCAGCAGAGGGATGTTGCTCTTTCCCATGATACGCAGGTTTACCGAATAGAGCCCGGTCATCACCAGAATTCCCGAGAGAAGCCCCGAAATGTTCCACCGGGTATGGAGCAATCCGGTGACGCCTCCCGCACAGGCTCCTCCGAGGATGGCCAGGAACGTGGCGATCCAGGGGTTCATGCCTCCCGAAATAAGTACCGCCGCCACCGAGGCCCCCAGGGTGAGGGAGCCGTCCACGGTGATATCCGTAAAGCGGATCATACGAAAGGTCAGGAGCATTCCCAGAGAGAGGAGGGAGAGAATCAAACCGAGAGTGAAAGCTCCGAAAACGAGACTCATGCGAAAAATTCCTCCTTTTCCACTTCGAGAGGCCCCCACCAGGCTGCACCGCCGAGAAAGGCGCTCTCTCCCAGCCCCTGGGGTTTCCGGAAATCCTCCACCAGATGGAGTACCGCTTTGGGAGGGGGGCCGTAAAAGAAACGGTTTATCTGTTCCTGCAGATGCAGCATTCCATTGGGAAGAATCTGGAAGGGAAAAACCGCTCCGTGAGCGTGAACCGAGAAAGTCCCTTCGGCATTGTGGTGCACTATTCCCGCCACCGCCGCGGACTCTCCGGGAAAGGCTCTCTCTCCGCAAAAGTCGAGCCATTCCCTGATTTCAGGAAAATCCATGGGCTCCGAAGAGCTGCGTTCTCCCGGAGAGCGGAGAAGGGAGGCTCCCACAAGTCCCTCGATCTCCCCCAGAAGGACGAAGGCGAAGGAAGAATTGCCGGAAAAAGAGCCCATTTCGTTCACCAGGGCGGAAAGAGAGTAGCTCGAAATCTCCTCGGAGGGGGAAAAACGCATAAGATGCGGGAAGTCTCCCCGAAAAATCAGGGCCTGGGCACAAAAGAGGGAGGGCGAAAAATCTCCTTCCCGTAACAGGCAGTCCGGCCTTCCCCGTTCATCCGGGGGCTGAAGTGCAAGATGCCCTCCCAGGGCCAGAAACTCTCCCAGATGGGGGCGGGCCTCTTCGCAGCTTTTGCCGCTTCCTCCGATGCCCAGGCCGTAGCTGGAGGTATCGAAACTCAGGGAGCGGCACTTTTCGGGGCATACCGGATTCCAGGGTTTCCAGGCATCCACCCTTTCCAGTCGGAGGGGGGCTGCGGAGGGAAGGGCAAAGTGTTCCAGAATCTTCCTTCGAAACTCTCCGGAAGAATTCGATGACAGGCTTTGCCAGTCCATGGTTTCCTCGGAAATCCAGTCCTCCAGCCCCGCCATCTCCAGAATTTCCAGGGCCATTCCCGAGGCGTGCACTATTTGAAAGGAGCCTCCCAGAGGAGCAAGTTCCCGGGAAATCTGCATAAGAGCCCGGATTCCCAGGGAACTCAGAAATTCAAGCTCCTCCGCGTGAAGTACGAGATGATGTTCCCCCCGGCGGATATGCCCGAGGAGAGTTTCCCGAAAAAAATCTGCCCAGGATGCATCCAGCCGTCCCTGAAGGTGTAGGATCAGCCGCCCTTCCCGGCGGTATTCGTCGATTTTCATGGTTTTTCTCCTTTTCCAATGTGGCAATGTTCTGCATTGTACGATTTTAGGGTATTCTTGGGAATAGGTGAATTGTGCCGCGCGATGCGGAAAAAATTTTTAAAGGGGAAATGCTCCATGAACGAACATCCTTCCGTGGGTATCCTGTGGCGGAACTATCTTGCCACTCTTGGAGAGACTCCGGAGAATACGGGTAAGTGCTATAGCTCCTGGCATTTCTGCGACAATCAGCAAGATGCGGATGACCTTGCCCTTCTGGTGCTCCAGGGGACCAAGCGGGCTACAGCCAGTGCACTGGAGTGCTACGAAGAGGACGGCGAAGAGCTACCCCGGGAAGGGGATTACAGCATCGTCACGGATTGGGAGGGGAGGGCGGTCTGTATAATCCGCACCACCCGGCTTCAGATATTTCCTTTCGACGAAGTGCCCCCGGAATTTGCAGCCCGGGAGGGTGAAGGGGACGGATCCCTGGAATACTGGCGCCGGGCGCATCGGGCAGCCTTTTCCCGGGGGCTTCGGGAGTACGGTCGGGAATTCCGGGAGGATATGCTCGTACTCTGCGAGGATTTCGAAGTGGTTTATCCAGAAAAAGCGTAAAGAGGGGGTAGGCATAAAAACCGGGGGGACGCACGGTGCCTCCCCCCGGTACACCTGGGTATTTCAAAATGTTACCGGATTCTTTTTCCGCCGAAGAGCCCCAGAGGCAATCCCAAGAGCAGCAGAGAGAGCCCCGAAGCAGTTCCCGTTCCGACGTTGCATCCTCCCGTACCGCCTCCTCCCGATGCGGGGGCTTCCGCCTCCGCCCGGATGGAGCAGATTCGGAAAGTTACCATTCCCGCCTCGGGGTCGAGGTCGAAGGAACCGTTATCCGCCACGGTGTTCCGCCAGGTTCGCAATCCTTCCCCGGGTTCGTAGAAATCCGGAGGAGTCACGCCGTCGGGGAGATCCTGCCCCGGCTGAATCTCGAACTGGATGCCCCTTTCGGGAAGGACGTAGCTTCCGGGAGTCAGGGTTTTCGTGTTCCCCCCATGCGCCGCATCCTCCTCCGCCAGAGCGAAGGCGGCGTAGTACCGCACGTACTTGGGCCAGGAGGCGGTGAACTCTATTTCAAGCTCCCCACTGCCCGAGGTGTCCTCAAGAGGGACGTTTTCATAGGTGAAGGCGTTGTAGAGAGTGGCGTCCATGCCTTCCAGAGATGCGGAAAGGCTGCCCGAAATTCCCTGAAGATCTCCCGAAAGGGCATCTTTCACCTCTCCGTACAGGGTGCTTCCGGAATTCCCCAGATCCTCCTCCGCAAATCGTACGTCGGATTCTCCCGCAGTGGAGCGTGGCTCCGGAGAGGATCCCGAAGCCATTCCCCCCAGAGCCACGGAGCTTCTCCCCGGCCCACCGCCGATATAGCAGTTGCCGTCGGTGGTATAGCTTCCGGAGCCCGCGATCTGGTCCGGAGTGTTGTTCTTGATTTTGGTTCCTTGTGCCAGATATGTTTCGGTGTAGAGATTCAGGAGCAATCCTCCTCCGGAGCCCTTGCTCTTATTGTTCTCCACGATGCAGCAGTACATGTAGAGAATTTCCCCGTTCAGAATGCCCCCTCCGGCGGTGTCGTAATTCTCGTTTCCCTCTACCACGCAGTTGTGCATGGTGAGAACCGGGGTGCTGTACCCGCTGGCCTCGTTATTGATTCCTGCGGCCCTGCGGGGCCAGTTGGCGGTGTTGTCGCTCACGGTGCAACTGTACATGGTGAGGTTTCCCGCATTCAGAATGCCCCCTCCCACGGTGTTGTTCGTGACGGTGCAGTTTTCCATGGTAAGCGTGCCATGGTTGATGAGCCCTGCTCCGCAGGCGGAGCTTCCCGAGAGATCCCCCCCGGTGATGGTGAGGCCCTTGAGGGTGCAGGTGATGCCGGGAATGAAGTAGACTACCCGTTCCCCTGCTACGGTCTGGCGGAGGGTGGCGGAGGGATATCCGCTTATGGTGAGATTTCTATTGACGAAAAGGTATCCCCTAAGGTTCACCACAGGCACACGAATGGAAACGGTATCTCCCGCCGCAGCGTTTTCCACCGCATGGCGCAGGGTTTCCCTGGCTCCGTCATCGGCTTCGCTGGTGACGATCCAAGTGGTGGCATTGGCGGGACTAGAAAAGCCCGGAACTCCTAAAAAAACCAGAAAGGTCAAGGCGCACAAAAATAGACAAAGAGGAATGTTTCGGGTATACGAGGTGGTTTTTTCCCTTCTTTTTTTTTCACATGTCCTTTGCATGGAGATCATTCCTTCCCGTTTTTCTGTTCCAAGATTTGCCATGCTCCGTATTTTGCCGATGTCTTCTCCGGTGTTTGCCCCTCGAAAGATCCGAGTGAAGAGATCCGGCGGAGAAAGCAAGGGATGTCTTCGGACATAGCAAGGACGAGGAACGTCAATGCATCCTCGTCCTTGTTGCGTAGGGGAATTTTTTATTTGGGAAGAATCACGTTTCCCGTGTTCATTCCCTCGCCTCCGGAGAGATTTTCCAGCTCTCCATCCTCCAGCTCGCCGGGTTTCCGGTTTTTTTCTTCCTTCAGGAGAGCCTCTTTTTCCATCTCCTTGGGGTGTTTCGTACCTTTGTCTTTCACGGAACCGTCCTCCTTCAATTTCATGGATTTTCGTACAAGGTGTGTCTTTCATGGGTTAAGCATACACCTTGACACGGTGTCAAAGTCAAGGGGCAAGAAAAAATTTTCCCTTTTTTCCGAATTCCAGAATTATTTCTTTTTGAGCCGAGCGATTGCCAAGGGTAGTCCCAGAAGCACCAGAAGGGGAAGCCCTGGAGTGCCTCCGACTCCGGTATGGCATCCTCCGGAACCGCCGCCTCCCGATGCGGGGGCTTCCGCCTCCGCCCGGACGGAGCAGATTCGGAAGGTCACCATTCCCGCCTCGGGGTCGAGGTCGAAGGAACCGTTATCCGCCACGGTGTTCCGCCAGGTTCGCAATCCTTCCCCGGGTTCGTAGAAATCCGGAGGAGTAACTCCCTCGGGAAGATCCTGTCCCGGCTGAATCTCGAACTGAATGCCCCGTTCGGGAAGGACGTAGCTTCCGGGAGTCAGGGTTTTCGTGTTCCTCTCATGCGCTGTATCCTCCTCCGCCAGGGCGAAGGCGGCGTAGTAGCGCACGTACTTGGGCCAGGAGGCGGTGAACTCGATCTCCAGCTCTCCGTTGCCCGAGACATCTTCCAGGGGCACGTTTTCGTAGGTGAAGGCGTTGTAGAGAGTGGCGTTCATGCCTTCCAGAGAAACCGAAAGGTTCCCCGAAATGCCTCGGAGGTCTCCCGAAAGGGCATCTTTCACCTCTCTGTACAGGGTGCTTCCGGCATTCCCCAGATCCTCCTCCGCACGTCGTACGTCGGATTCTCCCGCGGTGGAGCGAGCTTCTGGAGAGGAGCCCGAAGCCACTCCCCCCAGGGCTACGGAGCTTCTTCCGGGGGATGTGCCGATGGTGCAGGAGCCGTCGGTGGTATAGTCCCCGAGAATTTCCAGAGGGGTGTTATCGGTGACCGCGGAGTTTTCCGCCAGGGCTACGGAGCCGTAGCTCTCGATTCCTCCTCCCGCGGAGGATTCCGATGCCTGATTGGAGCTTACGGTGCACCAGGAAGTGGTGATGCTTCCATCGTTATAGATCCCCCCTCCCCGAAGGGCGGTATTGCCCGAAAGGGCGGTGTGAGAAAGCAGGTTGGCGGTGCCGAAATTCGTCAATCCTCCTCCGTACCCTTCGGAAGTATTATTCCGTATGGTAGAGGTGTAGGCGTTCAGGGTGCCTCCCATGCGGTTGCAGACTCCTCCTCCCTGGTGTTTGGCGGTATTGTTTTCCAGGGTGACGATGTTCAGGGTGAGATCTCCATGGTTTTCGATGCCCCCTCCGTAGGTGGAGGCGTAGTTATCCCGAAGAGTGCAGCGGTAGAGGGTAAGATATCCTTTGTTCAGAATGCCGCCTCCCCCTGCACCGCCGCTGTAGCCCTTACCTCCGGTGATGGTGAGGTATTCCATCCGCACGAAGGCTCCGGAAGCCACCGAAAAGACCCGGTGATGCGGGGCGGTCTGGCGAATTGTGGTGGAGCTTCCCATGATGGTGAAGTTCTTGGTGATGGGCAGTTCTTCCGTAAGCTGGATTTCCATGCCGGAATTTGCGAAGGTGACGATGTCGTTGTTCCAGCCGTTCTGTACCGCATGGCGCAGGGTGCCCTCAGGAGGATTGTAGGGCTTGTCTTCGGTGCTCGTGACGGTCCAAGTGGTGGCCTCGGCGGTATGCTGGAAAAGCAGAAGAAGCAATCCCAGAAAAAAAATTTTCCCGCAACCCCGTGTTGACTTCGCGGCATGTGCAAGTTCGATCTTCATGGAAAATCCATCCTTTCTCGAGCGTGAAAATAGGTAGTGCCTTTTTCAGGGATCCCCGGTGTCCCCTTATGGAAAACCCCGACCGCGCATCTGGAGCGGTGGAAAGCGTTTTCCATAAGGAGCTGTTCAGCCAATTTTCCCATTATTGTGGAGATACCATACACCTTAACACTATGGCAAAGTCAAGAGGAAATGCGAAACCGGAGCCCGAAAATTTTCCGGGCTCCGGTTTCGATAAACGTGTACAACCTGTGAAGTGTGCTATTTCGAGGCTTCGAGCTCTTTCCTTAAACTGTCGAGATATGCCTGGCTTTCGCTGGAGAGTTCTATGCCTCCCGTGGGTTCTTCTTTGTTGAGAATTCTCGCCTGCACCGGAGCGTATTCCTCCATGGGGGCCCATCCTCCTCCCAGGGATTTGAAGATCTGGATGAGATTGGAGAGCATCTGTCCGTCGCTCAGGGCGAGCTGCTCCTCCAGATTCAGCAGGGCGCTCTGGGCGATGATGACGTTGTTGAAATCCTTGAGCCCGTGATTGTACTGATCCTCCGCCACTTCCATGGCGGTGGTGGCGGCAGTCACTCCCCGCTGAAGAGATCCGTTTCGTTCTCTTTCCTGAATTTCCGCAGTGAGAGCGTTTCGAACCTCCGCCACCGCATCGAGCACCGTCTGTTCGTAGGCTGCCAGAGCCTGTTCCTGCCTCTCCGTCTGAACCTCGATATTCTTTCGTATGGCTCCTCCGTGGAAGATGGGCCAGGAAATCTGGGGGCCTATGGAGTAAAGTCCTCCGTCGGAGATGGAAAGGCCGCTGGCGGAGCCGTAGGATTCCAGGCCGATGGAGCCGAAGAGAATCAGCTTGGGAATAAAATCCTTTTTCGCCGCATCTTTCCGGGCCATCTGGGCCGCCAGTTGCCGTTCCGCCATAAAGATATCCGGGCGCTGGCGCAGGAAGTCTGCGGGAATACCCACCAGATCGATTCTTTCCGGGCTGGGCAGAGCCCGATACTCGGAAAGCTCTTCGAGAAGGCTTCCCGGTACCTCTCCCACCAGAATGGCCAAGCGGTTCATGGCCTCTTCGATGCCTGTCCTGATAGGGGGAATGGTGGATTTGGTCTGTTCCATGGTGTATTTTGCCTGGCTCAGATCCAGCTCGTCCGCCAGTCCGGAATCGTACTTGGACTGAAGCAGTTCCACCGTTTCCAGTTGCAGGCTCAGGTTTTTCTCCGCCACCAGGAGTCTTTTCTGAAGCGTTCGAAGGGAGAGATAGTTCAGGGCCACTTCGGAGGAGAGGCTTACCCAGGCGCTGTGCAACGCTCCGTACTGAGCCTGGAGGTCTGCGGCGCTGGCCTCGATTTTCAGGGCCTGGGCTCCGGAGAAGTCGATTTCCCAGGAGGCGTCGATGCCGAGCTTGTACAGGTCCACCGGGCCTACCTGCTGGCCGCTGAGATTGGCGTTTTCTCCGCTTTTCAGGTTGGTAAAGGAGCCGCTGCCGTCGATCCAGGGAAGCACCGCGGATTTACTGATGCCCAGGGCCGCCCGGGCTTCCGCGAATTTGGACCGGGCGGTTCGGATATCCCGGTTGTTCTCCAGGGAGACCAAGATGAGTTTCGTCAGGGTATCGTCCCCCAGAAAGTCCCACCAGCGGGCCAGCACCTCCGGAGCCGGAGCGTCCGGTACTTCGGGAGAAGCGAAATAGGGCATGGGGTACCGTTTGGCCATATCGGTCCATTTGCCGAGTTCGAGTTGCAGATCCTCCGGAGCCGGATTTTCCGCGGCGATCCCTGAAAGGGGAAAGCCCGCAGTCAAGGCCAGGGAGATCAGAATTGCGGTTGCGCCTTTTTTCATATGTTTTACTCCTCTTCCTGAGTATCCGGTTTTTTACCCAGCACCATCCGCCCTATGGCGGCCTTGATTTTTTCCCGGTAGGTCTGGAGGAACACGTAGAGTCCGGGAATGAGGAAAATGCCGAAGGTGGTGGCGATGCTCATGCCGAAGAACATGGTGGTTCCCACGTGAATGCGGCTTCCCGCTCCGGCGCCGCTGGCGAACAGCATGGGGAGCACTCCTATGACGCAGGTGAAGGCGGTCATCATGACCGATCGGAATCGTTCCGATGCGGCGATTCCCGCAGCCTCGATAATGGAAAGCCCCTTTCCGTCATGCTGCTCCTTGGCGAACTCCACGATGAGGATGGCGTTCTTGGCGGCAAGCCCCACCAGAAGCAGTATACCCAACTGAGCGTAGATGCTCAACGACAATTTCATGATAAAGATCCCGATGAGGGCTCCCAGTAATGCCACGGGAAGAGAGAGAATAACCCCCAGGGGAACGGACCAGCTCTCGTATTGGGCCACCAGAAAGAGATAGCCGAAGAGCACCGCAAGCCCCACCATGATGCCGGTCTGACCGCTGGACTCCTTTTCCTGATAGGTCATGCCGGAGAAATCCACCTTGTACCCCTCGGGAAGTTCCGCAGCGATCCGTTCCACCGCGGCCATGCCCGCTCCGGAAGAGAAGCCCGGGGTCATGAAGGCCATAATGGAGGCGGTAGGAAAGAGGTTGTACCGGCTTACCGCCCGAGGTGCCACGGTCTTCTTCACCTTCAGGAAGCTGTCCACGGGAACCCGATCTCCCCGTTTGTTTTCTACGAAGATGTTTCTCACGTTCGAAATTTCCTCCCGGTAGGGCCAGTCGGATTGAAGAATAACCTTGTTCACCGTGGTGCCGATGTTGATGTCGTTCACGTAGGCGGTGCCGAAGTAGGTTTGCAGGGTTTCGAAGGCACTGCTCAGAGGAATGCCCAGCATTTCCGCCTTATCCCGGTCGATGTCCAGAAAGAGATGGGGCGTATCGGCGGTGTAGGTGCTGAAGGCATACAGAAATTCCGGAGCCGGATTTGCCTTCATCAGGAATTGTCCCATGATCTGAGCCAGCTTCTGGGGATCGTTGTCGATGGTGGACTGAAGCCGTACGTCCAACCCTCCCGAAATGCCGAGCCCCTGAATGGCGGGGGGGGTAAAGATGTTGATTTTCGCCTCGGGCATGGTGGCGGCCATGGCGCGCACCTTGTTTACGATGCTTCCCTGGCTCGTCTCGGGAGTATTTCTTTCGGACCATGTATCCAGCACGATGATAAGGGAGGCCACGTTCTCTCCGGAATCTCCCAGAATGCTGTAACCCACGATATCGATGACGTATCTGACGCCCGGGATTTTCTCGAGTTGCGGCACCAGTTTGGCCGCCACGGCCTCGGTACGTTCCTGGGACGCCCCTTCCGGGAGCTGGACCACCATGAAGGCGGCTCCCTGGTCTTCCTCCGGTACGAAGGAGGTGGGAGTCATCCTGAGAATTCCTACCGAAATGGCTATGACCAGAGCCAGCAATCCCAGAGTTACCAGGGTTCTGCGGGCGATCCACATGGATCCTTTCACATAGCCGTTGGAAGCTTTCAATACCACGGTGTTGAACCACGCCAGGGGTCCCCTCGTCTTGGGCTCGATACCGTGGAATATGTGGGCGCACATGGCGGGACTCAGAGTAAGGGCCACCACCAGGGAGAACACCACGGAAAAGGCGACGGTAACCGCGAACTGGCGGTAGATGACCCCGGTCATACCTCCCATGAAGGCCACGGGCACGAAGATGGCCAGAAAGACCAGGGTGGTGGCGGTCATGGGGCCGGTAACGTCCTTCATAGCCTGTATCGTGGCCTCCACAGAACCCACGTTGTCCCGATGCATGATGTACAGTACCCGTTCCACCACGATGATGGCGTCGTCCACCACGGTTCCGATAACCAATACGAAGGCGAAGAGGGTGAGGATGTTGATGCTGAATCCCAGAACGATAAGCCCGATGAACGTGGCCAGAAGAGAGATGGGAATGGCCATAACCGGCACCAGGGTGACCCGCCAATCCTGAAGAAAGGCGTAACAGACGAGTACCACCAGGGAGAAGGTGAGTCCCAGAGTAACGAGAATTTCGTGGATGGTTTCCCGCACGTATTCCGTGGAATCGTAGCCGATGACGAACTTTGTATCCGAGGGCAGGTTCTTGGAGAGTTCCGCCAGAGCCTTTTCCGTGGCTCTCATGGCGTCCAGGGCGTTGGAGTCCGAAGCCTGGGAAAGGAGCATCATGGCTGCGGGAGCTCCGTTGAGCCCCGCATGAAAGGTGTAGTCCTCGGACCCTAGTTCGATGCGGGACACGTCCTTGAGCTTCACTAATCCCCCGTCTTCGGTGGTCCGGAGAACGATGTTCTCGAAATCTTTCACGTTGTCGAGGCGTCCCTTGGTGGTAAGCGTATAGACCAGGGGGGCTTCGCCCTCGTTCGGAGCAGATCCGATGGATCCCAGAGAGGCCTGTCGGTTCTGGCTGGCGATGGCGCTCGCCACGTCCGAGGTACTCAGGCCCAGAGATGCCAGACGATCCGGATCCAGCCAGACCCGGATGCTGTATTTGGCTCCCATAACCTGAACGTCTCCGAGTCCGGGAACCCGTTTCAAGGCGTTTCGGACGTTGTTTTGGGCATAGTCCGTCATAAAGGCGGCGTCCCGGGTTCCGTTGGGGGAAATCAGAGCCACAAAGCCCAGGGTGTTGGAAAATCGGGCCTCCGTGGTTATTCCCCGGGCGGTAACTGCGCTCGGAAGAAGAGGTTCCGCCTGCTGCACCCGGTTCTGGACCTTCACCAGGGCCATATCCGTATCGGTGCCGGTCTTGAAGGTTATGGTGAGCGAATAGTATCCGGTATTGCTGGAGGTGGAGTTCATGTAAATCATGTCATCCACTCCGTTGATGGCCTCCTCCAGAGGAACTCCCACGGTATTGGCCAGGGTCTCCGCGTCCGCCCCGGGATAACTGGCTTCCACGCTGACCTGGGGCGGAGCCACGTCGGGATACTGCTTTACCGGCAGATTCAGGGCCGCGATGGTTCCGGCCAATGCCAGAACCACCGAGACCACCATGGCGAATCGGGGATGTTCGATGAAAAACTTCGAAAACATGATTTACTCGTCTTTCCCGGTATTTCCGATGTCATCGGACGAAATGAGCGTAAGGTCGTAGCCCGAAACCTGAGCCAGTTCCGCGGGAGATTTCGTCGTATTCTTTTCCTCCGGCAGAGGTGCCACCACCATGCCGGGGCGGAGAGCCTGAATTCCGAGAAGTACGATCTTCTCTCCCCCCTCCAAGCCGGAGACTACCTCGCACATTTTTCCCATGGATTCTCCCAGAACGATCCGGGTCGGATTCGCCTTGTTTTCGCCGTCCACTACGTAGACGAAATCTCCGGTTTTATCGGCTAAAACCGCCTCCTGAGGAATCACCGGGACGATTTTGGACTTGGCGGGCCGGGCCTGAACCCGGACCATGGATTCCGGAACCAGGGCTCCCTGGCTATTTTCGAAACGGAGGCTTACGGTAATGGTGGCGGTTTCCTTGTTCATGACGTTATTCTCGAAATCCCGCTCTCCCTTTTTGTCGTAAATCTCGCCGTTTGCCAGGGTTAGAGTGGTGTCGTATACGGTGCTCTCGGGATTGCGAAAAGTTTCGAGCTGGTTCAGATACTCCCGGTCCGGAAGAGAAAAGGTAACCCGTATGGGATCTATCTGAACGATGGTGGTAAGAGGCTCCGCATTTGCAGGGGTCACGTAGTTTCCCTTGGTGAAAAGAGCCTTCCCCACTCGGCCGGAAATGGGAGCGCTAATCTTGGTATACCCCAGGTCGATCTGGGCCAGCTGCAGTGCCGCCTTGGCCTGCTGTACCGCCGCCTTGGCCTGGAGCACGTCGCTTTCGGCCATTTCCATGTCCGAAGCGGAAACGCTCCGGGAGTCCGCTGCCTGAAGACGTTTTTTGTACTTCGAGGCCCGGTCGTAATTTGCCTCCGCCTTGGCGAGTTCCGCCTTCCGAAGGGCCACGCTGGTCTTGAACTCCCGATCGTCCAGAGTGAAGAGAAGATCTCCCTCCTTAACCAGAGAGCCCTCCTTGAAGTGCACCTTGTCGATGGTTCCGCTGATCTGAGGCCGAAGATCCACTATCTGGATAGGAACCACTCTTCCCAGATACTCCCGCGGAACCGCGAGATCCGCCTTTTCCACCGTATAAAGCACCACTGCGGGAGCCTGAGGCTTTCGCTGTTCCTGGGCCTGAGCCTGCTGCCGTTTTTCCTGCGCCGGACGATCCAGAAGATAATACTTTGCCGCAAAGCCTCCCGCTATCAGTAGAAGGATCAACATTATCACCTTTACGGATCCTTTTTGACGAGCATTTTTCATATACTACACACACCGTCCCTTCAAAAAATAAAAAGTAAAATTTGCATGAGATCACGAACCTTTTTTGTCAGAGGAAAGCCCGTGCATCACAAGATTCTGTATGGTGCTTATATAGGCTTCTCCGGGAAAATCCACCATATCCATGGCGAATTGTTTGGCCACTCCCATGACCATGGCGTTAAGGGCAGTTTCCGCCATAACGGGGTCCACGGGGGAAAACCCTCCCGTATCCACTCCCTTGGCGATAACCTTTCGTATGCAGGAACGAACTTCCCAGAGGGGATGTTTTTCCTGCATGGCATGATGCGATTCAAAGTCGTGACGGAGATCCATGTTTTCATGGTAGGCCTGCACCGTGGCGGCGATGAGTTTGCGTTTCGAGTAAAGGTCGTGAAGAATTCTGCTCAGAATGTCCTCCAGAACATGTACGGGGTCGCCTGTCGCCACATCGACGGAGCGCACGAAGAGTCTGATGCCCTCGGTATTTCTCTCCAAAAGGGAAGAGAGTATATCCCGTTTATCTCGAAAATAGTTATAGACCGTTCCCTTGGAAACTCCCGCTTCCTGAGCAATCTGCTCTACGGTGGTTCCCTTCCATCCCTCCCTCTGGATGAGTTTTTCCGCTGCAGAGAAGAGCGATTCTCTCATTAAGGTCTCCAGGACGGCCTTTTTCTTTGCCGAAAGCCGTGCCATGATACTCCCCCTCTCGTGGGTGCTTTGGAAATGACTGTGAGTTTTGGAAATGACCACGTATTTCTCATGATGACCGTCGGTCATGGCGGAGAAAGATTCTACTCTCTCCGAGGCCTCCTGTCAATGTATGCGCCCCGGGTTGTGACGGGATAGGAATAATATCATCCCTATCCCGTTTTCGCCAAATAGAGGTGACATGTTCCCTGTCTCTTGACATGTATGCACTCTGGGCTGTGACGGTAAAAACGGTAAAAAACATGCCTATAAGGCGTATGGAAATCACGCATACTTCTCGGAAGATTCTTTTTACGCCAAAACCAGCCCCGCCGGTTTTTCAAAAAGTGTGGTCTCCGTGATTTTTATGGTATGTTTCTTCGGGAGAACAGCCTCAAGGAGGGATGACGTTGCGTTCCGATGTGTGTGAGTACCGTCCTCAAATTCACTATTATTCAAGTCGCTTGAAAAAAAGATTGGAGCAGATCCGGCAGTTTCGCACCACCTTTATCGAAGCTCCTTCAGGGGCGGGAAAAACCACGGCGGTACAGGATTTTTTCGGAACCTCGGAAATGAAAAATGTCTCGGTTCGGTGGTTCGTGGCCAGCGAAGAGCCCCAAACATCGGGGTGGACGCGGCTTTGCCGGATTTTGAACGAGATCGATCCTTCCGGGGGATCCCGTTTGCTGCGCCTGGGATTGCCCATGGAGGAGAATCAGGGAGAAATTGCCCAGGCCCTGAGAGAGTTGCGCTGCGACGCAGAAACCTATCTCGTGTGCGATAATTTTCAGTTCCTTCAGAGGAACCTTCCCGGAGCCGTGTGGAGGGCTTTGGTGGATCACGGCGGCAAGGGGCTCCGCATTCTTATTCTTACCCAGCAGCTTTCCTCCCGGGGACTGGTGGTGCTGAGCAACGCGGAGGTTCTCCGGATCGAAAACGAAGACCTCTGCTTGAGGGAGGAAGAGATAGGAGAGTACTACCGCATGGCGGGAGTGAGCCTGGAGAAGGACCAGATGCGAAAGCTCCACCGCTACTCCGAGGGGTGGATTACCGCCCTGTATCTGCAGCTGATCAGCTTTATCCGCACGGGATCTCTCGAAAGAAGATCCAGCATTTACGAACTCGTGAACGAATTGCTCTGGCAGGGACTTTCCCGGGAAGAACGACAGGTGCTTTTCCGCCTCTCCCCCTTCGATAATTTTACGGTGCTCCAGGTTTGTTTTCTCCTGAACACGGAATCCCTTCCGGAACCCCTGGAGGAAGCTTTTAACCGCTGGATGTTTCTCCGCTACGACCTGGAAAGCCGCCGCTATTTTCCCCACGCCATTCTTCTGGATTTCGTACGTTCCGCCCTGCTGGACGAGCCGGAACCCCTGCGCCGGGAAATTCTTCGCCGGGCGGGGGAATGGTGTGCCCGACAGAACGAAAAGACCCAGGCTCTGAATTTTTTCTATTCTCTGGAGGATTATTCTGCCATACTTTCCCTGGATTTGCGTTGTGTGGATCTTTCCCGGGCCATCCTCGACTCGAGCCGGGAGGAGATGCTGGACATTCTGCGAAATATCGTAAAAAACGCCACCCCCGAGCTGCGTCGGAATAATGCCTTCACATTGATATCCATAGCTTTCGAAGCCTTTACCCTGGGAGATGTGAAGCTTTACGGAAGGCTTTGCGCCGAAATGAGGGAGCTTCTGGAAACCTGCGAGATGGAGGAGGATCGCCGACGTTCTCTTTTGGGAGAACTCTATCTGGTCACCTCCTTCGGTTTTTACAACGACATCGAAAAAATGGGAAAGATGCATCAGCGGGCCTACGAGCTTCTGGGAAACGAAAGCCGCCTTTTTCGGCCCGATTCTCCCTGGACCTTCGGCTGGCCCTCGGTACTGGGCATGTACTTCAGCGAATGCGGCAAGCTGGATGTGGAGATGGAACAGATGGATTACTGGCTTCCCCGTTACAATGCGCTGACCTCGGGAAACGGCAGCGGAGCGGATGTGCTCTTTCGCGCGGAGGTTTTGCTGTACCGGGGTTTTCCCGATAAGGCGGAATCCCTGGCCCTCAAGGCTCTGGAGATAACCCGACGCTGGAATCAGGACAGCCTCTATATCTGCACCACGTTGCTATTGCAAAGAATCGCCTTGTTGCGAGGCGACGCTCCGGGGCTTGGGGAAAGCGCTCGCCTGATGAACGAGTGCGCCCACAACTCCCTTTACGCTCTCTCGAGGCGCATCGCCGATATGGCCGCGGGTTTTACCGCGATTTTGCTGAACGATCCCAAGAGCGTTCCCGCATGGATTCGGGAGGGGGATTTTTTGAAAACCCTCTCTCCCTCAGTTCCTTTTGCCTGCATAATATATGGGCGTCTGTTATTGCTTGGAGAAAGGGAACGGGAAGTTATTCTGCGATCCGAGGAGTTTCTCGCCGTTACTCGGAAGCACCGAAACCTTCTGGCGGAAATTTACGTAACCATCTACATTTCTATCGCCCAGTTCCGTTTGGGACGAAATGCCGAGGGAACTCACGCCTTGAAGGATGCTTTGAATCTGGCGCTGTCCGATGGGTTGCTTCTTCCCTTTGCGGAAAATGCGGATCTTTTGGGAACCTCCCTTAAAAGAGCTCTTGCCGAGCAGCCGCCCTTGGAGCGGCAGAAATTCTCGGAGTTGCAAGATCGCTATGACAGGGGGAGAGTGAAGATCCTTCAAAGCCTCTGCGAGGAGAATCTTCCGGAAGGGCTCACGCCCCGGGAATACGAGGTGGCTCTGCTCACGGCGGAGGGAAAAATCAACCGCGACATTGGGGCGGAGCTTTTCCTTTCGGAAAATACCGTCAAGTTTTACCTGAAATCCATTTTTCAGAAGCTCGGAATCCGCTCCCGACGGGAAATTAAAAAAGCTCTTTCGAAAGGCCATTCGTAAAACTACCCGAAACGAGGGTACTCCTAAAAGGCGGAGTCTCCTATCCTGTACAGGATAGGAGACTCCGCCTTTTGCGGACAATTCGGGAAAAGGTAACGCGCCGGCTCCTCTTCATGGAGCCGGGAAAATGGAGAAAGGAGCTGAAAAAGGACATGAATCTGTTCGGGAAAATTTTCATGGCCTGTCTTGCGGCGGCCATATGGGTGTCGCCGGGCATGTCTGAAGTGATGGAACCCGTAACGTTCAAGGTGGCTGAAGGATTTCCTTCCCTGACGCTGACCTTTGCGGAGGGAGAGGTGCGGGTTGCGGAAGGTGCAAAGATGGTACAGCGCATTCCCTGCGATGAAGATGCTGTAAGGATGGCGGAGGAAATGTCCATGGAACTCGTATCCCTTGTGGATATGAACTTCGACGGATTTCTGGATCTTCAAATCCCTGAAAGTTTGGGTTCTATAAACACGTACTATGCATGCTATCTCTGGAATCCGGAAAAGAACCTCTTCGAAAAAAACGAAGCCCTGGAGGAGATTGCGAGCCCCCAATTCCACGAGGATGCGAAAGAAATTTTCAGCTTCTGCCACGGCAGCGCCACGGACAACGTGGAAACCCTTTACGCCTGGCGGGAGGAAAGGCTTACTTTGCTGTGGCGAAAAACCCAAACCTATGAGGAGGATCTGGGACGCTTCGTTATAACCGAGGAACGCCTCAAGGATGACGACACCCTGGAAACGGAGTTCGAACGCTCCTTCTCGGAAGAGGAACTGGAACTATATCTTCGGGGAGAATCAGGGCTCCGCGAAGAAGATCGGCGTCGCATGGAAGCTGCCTCGGAGCAGATCCTCGGTACGAAAATCTCCGGAAATCCGGTATACCACGGAGAATCTCTTACGGAGAACAAGGGAGTGACCGCATGGCTCGCGGAGCTGAAAAACGGAGAGATGATCTGTTTTGAAGTCTCCTACGACGGTTCCATGCTCTATCTGAACAAGGGGGCGGACCAGGGAGTTTACCGAATCCACTTCGGAGATAGGATCTCCCTGGGGGAACGGGTCTTCTGATCCGGGAGAAAGGCGAAGTGCTTTTACAAGAGGAGGGAGTGGCGAAAGATGTCTTTCATCAGAACGATCATGCCACTGAAGGGTTGGCGCCTCTTCGTGGAAATGGGAACGGGAAGCGTTATGGTGGTGGACATGAGCCGGAAATTGGAGACCGCCCGATATGCGGATCTGCGGGATTCGGCGCTCTTCAACTCGGTGAGCACCGACGGGAACGTAATCTCCTGGGGAAACGGCAGAGTGACCATTACCGTACGTGAGCTCATGGATGCGGTTTTTGTGGATTTCGACGGCGAATAAGCGGATGAAGAAAGGGTCTTGGAGGATTTTTACATGATAAGGAGGATAAAAATGGTAGAAAGGAACATGAAAAAAGTATCGACTTTGTGGCTGGCGCTTCTGATTCTGGGGTTGAGCCTCTTTACGCGGCTTCCCCAGGCGGAAGCCGTCAAGGTTATCCTGGATAACCACAGAAACCAGAAGATCGCCGCCTCCCTGATTTATTACGACCTCAACCAAAGTTCCTGGTGCTGCCGGGGGTGGTGGGGGGTGGACCCCCTGGACAGACGCACCATCCAGGTGCCCCACGATCCCAACAAAAGGATTTACTACTACATCGAATCCGGCGGCAAGGTGGTACACGGGCGCAGCGAGGGTTGGGCGCGATGGGACGTAATCAACAATGCCTTCAAATACTACGAACATGACGGATGTCCCAACGGAAAGAACTACCGCTCCGTATACTTCAATTGCAGCCAGAACGTAACCGGGGGCTCCTGGGAACTTAACGTAAAGTAAGGAGAAGGAATGAGAAAAAAGAAACCGGAAGGGAGGCGCCGCATGAGAGTAGCCGGGGGAGGCGCTGTTCTCTTGATATGGGCCTGTTTATGGTGGTTCTGGCAGCCTCGGATTCCCGAATCGGGTTTCTTCTACACCCTTCGCGAGGGAAGCCATGTGTGGCGCATTCAGGGAATCTTGCAACGTTCCCCCGTAAAGAATGCAATTCTCCAGGGGTTGGAGGAGGCCTCTCCAAAGTTTTACTCCTGGGCTGCCATCACTTCCGGCGATGCGGTGGAAGGGGAGCTTCCGGGAATTTGTTTTTTCGATGATGACGGGAATTTCTCGGGTTTTCTCGCGCTCTCTCCGGATCTTCCCGAGCGGATAGAGGAAATTCGATTTTCTGCGGGAGAGACTCTTGTTCTCACGACTTTGCCCCCCCGGAAAGAGCTTCGTTTTTCTGCGGAGGATGCGGATATTTTCTGGCCCTCCGGAGGGGATGAGGCGGAGAAGCAGTAAAAAATATTCCCATATTGGAGACAGGAGTGATCAATAGTGGCAAGGAAAAGAATAGGATTGGCTTTGGGATTGTGTCTTTTCGGCATGCTTGTTTTGACAAGGGCTGGAGCCTTTGCGGATCAGGAAACGTATGTTCTCGAGGACGAAAAAATTTACAGAGTGTATGCCGACGGAAACAGAGAACTTCTGGAAGAGGAGTTTCCGGGGCAGTGCGGCACGGAGCAGGGCCTTTTTTTCTGGGTGGTGGTGGATCCCGAGTTATCCGAAGCCATGGAAGGATCGGAAAGAGGTATCTATTTCTTCGACGAGCAGGAGAATCCCCGAGGCTTTCTTCCTTTTGAGGGAGCCTCCTACTGCAGTGTTCTCTTCAGCCCCGACGGAGAGCGGTTTCTCCTGAGCTGCGGTACGAGTGTTTCTCAGGAAATATCTCTCTATACCTTCGAAGATCTGCAGAAAAAAAATTCCTTCCAGGCCGTAGGGTTTGTGGAGTGGATCGACTTTGCCCGGTTTGTCTTTTCGCTGGACGACATCGCGAAGGGACGGCGGGGGGATGCCATGGATCAGCAGGAAGGCTGGCTTTCCGTGGTGGTTTACGACACGCTCATGGAAGAGCTCTTTCCTGTGGCAGAAGCCACGAAAACCAAGGATTATATGTATATTACCATGGATGTCGAGGAGGATGAAATTCTAATTTTAGAACGCTCCGTGGAACGCGTGGAAGACTGGGATGACGAAAACGCCATTGAGGACCGGGAGTTTTCCGTTCCCATTCCTGCAGCGGGCTAGAAAAACATTTGGCCTTCACAATACCTTCGAGATAAAAAGAGGCGAACAGCATGAAAAATACAAGAAAAACGAAATGCCTGGTATCCGCATTCTGTGTCATGGCGTTGCTTTGGGGAGGAATTGCCTGGGGAGCTCCGAGCGAAAAACAGCTCAAGGCCATGGGGATCTTTCTGAGCAACTTCTCCGAGCTGGGTTTTCTGGATCTGAGCACCGAGGAGATGACACGGCCCGAAAGTTATCCGGATCTCGTGCGGTTCGGAGTCTGGCACAACTATATCAACAACTTCAAAAGCCGCATCGAAAATGTTCCGGAAAAGGCCCGGGAAAAGGGAGATCTTCGCATCAAGGCGAAATGGGTGGAGGAGTCGGTGCTCAAATACTTCGGCCTCAAGATCGAGGCGAACAAATCCGTGGATCAGTCGGACCCTCCCTATCTCTATGAAGAGGAATACTTCTATTTTTGGGGTGCCGATGGAGAAGCGGCCTGGTACGCTCGGATCGAAGAGGCCTCGAATCCCGAAAAGGGCCTTTGGGAGCTTTCGGGAGAAATTTACAACGCCGACGATCCCCAAGAGATTCTCGGGGATTTCCGGGCCACCGTCAAGGAAGCCCAGTGGAACGCCAAGCAGACCTACGTTCTGGTGCGTATGAGCACCGAATTCCGGTAGCTTTACGAGGAGGACGAGAAAAAACATGTATTACATAAAAAAACGTATTCTCATGGCACTCTTCATCTGCCTGGTTCTTGGGGGGCTTTCTCCGGCGGCCTCGGTGGCTTTCGAAAACGACGGCGGGGCATGCATCGCCATAGCCTACGCTCAGGAAAACTACCAGGGCATTTCCTGGGAAATCTACGAAATGGGAGAATACGATCTCTGGTGGAAAATCGACCGGGAAAGCTCCAATCCTCGGAAAATCTTCGATTTTCCCAATGACAGCGTGGCTTCTCTTCGAGTGTGTCCGGGCTACAGAGTAACGCTCTACGAACATGCGGAACTTCTCGGAAAAAGCCTGATTGTGGAAGCCGATATCCCCTCGCTGGAAGAGGGATGGAGCCGTCAGGCCTCGTCTCTCACCGTCTTTACCCGGGAGATCGAGCAGGCTCGAGAGTGGCGGGAGACGGTTCGCTCCACCCCGAAAGACTTTACCGCTCCCCGGAGGGATGGGGTGAAGATCGTGGAACTTCTCGAAGAGTATCCGGAGCAGTTCGCCTGGTTGATACATTCCGGAGAGCCCGAATGGTACGGGGATACCACCGACGAAGAGCGGATCGAGATGGGGGGATTTCTTTTGGATTTTCTCCAGGCCCTGGGATACGACCTTTCCTCCTGGACTCCGGAAAGTTTCGCCCAGCAGATGAACAACTTCTACGACTGGCGGAAGGATCGCAGCATCTGGTGCACCGCATGTCTGGTCTTGAACGTGAATCCCCTTCCGTACGAGGAAATTTTCGCTCAAATTCAGGAATAGCGAAATCTTGCAGAGTTGGATAAGAATACAGAAACCGGAGGAGAAACGGTGATGTGCGAAAAAGCATGGAGTCTGTGGAGAAGGTTGGGAATCGCACTATTCCTGATGGCACTGCCCATATTATTATCGGGAACGGCCCATGCGGCAGAAAGGGCGTTTACCCGGTTTTGTATCGATGTTCCCGAGACGTGGTTGGCCTCCGAGGAGGAGGGGATTATCACTCTTACGGATAATAACCGTACCGCCAGGATTACCGTGAGGGTTCTTTCGCCCAGAGATACCCTGGAGAATACCGCGGCGTTTTTCGCCGAAAAAACCGGCGGAACCTCTCCCGTGGAGGAGGATGGACTCTACAGCTTCACCTACCGTACCACAGAGGGGAATCAGACCGTATCTACCCGGGTAATGCTCGGGAAGAGTGACGACGGTTCGGAGTTCTGCATGGTCTCCGTTTCGGGAGAGCATCCCGAAATCAACGCCATTCTGAGATCCCTCCGAAGCAAAGACTGATTTTTCCGTCCCCGAGCTTTGTCGCAAAGGGCGAAAGGAAACGGGGTATCCGGGAGAAATGCCCGGATACCCCGTTTCCTCTTGTTTTATCTCTCCGCCGTTTCTATCCCTGCCCGGGATAGTAGGGCTGTCCCGCCGCCTTGGGGGCCTGGGAGGTTTTGGAGAAGAGCACCAGGGCTATCAGGGTGACCACGTAGGGAAAGCTCTTGAGCAGCAGGGGAGGGATCACCGCGAGCTGGGGAATTACCTGGGAGACGTTGGCCACGGTGGTGGCGAAGCCGAAGAAGAGGGTCGCTCCCAGCACCCCCAGGGGTTTCCACTGGCCGAAGATGAGCGCCGCCAGGGCGAGAAAGCCAAGCCCCGCCACGGTGCCGTTGAATTCTCCCGAGTAGGTCACCAGAATGATGCCTCCTCCCAGCCCCGCGAAGGCCCCGGAGATCATCACTCCCAGATAGCGCATGCGGTAGACGTTGATTCCCGCGGAGGCCGCCGAGGAGGGATGCTCTCCGCAGGCCCGGAGGCGCAGGCCGAAGGAGGTCTTGTAGAGCAGAAACCAGGAAATCGCCAGAAGAGCCAGCACCACCCAGGTGGTCCAGTAGGTCTGGGTAAAGAGCAGGGGGCCGATGCCGGGAAGGTCCGTCAGTCCCGGTACGTTCTGGCGCAGAATGCCGTTGCGGATGCGGATGTTGCCGCTTCCGGTGAGAGTGCGGGCGAGATAGACTGTAAGGGCGGTGGCCATCATGTTGATGGCGGTACCGCTGATAATCTGGTCCGCATTCAGGTTGATGGAGGCGAAGGCGTGGAGCAGGGAGAAAAGCATTCCTGCTGTGGCGGCGGCAAGAAGCCCCAGGGGAATGGCCCCGGCGGGAAGAAGATTTTCCAGGCTCTGCACGGTAATGGCGGCGGCGAAGAAGCCCATCACCATGAGCCCCTCCAGGCCGATATTCACCACCCCGCTCCGCTCGCTGAAAAGCCCTCCCAGGGAAGTGATGAGAAGGGGGATGGTCAGGGCCACGGCGTAGGGAAAAATCTGTACGAGAATGCTCCAGATTTCCATGTCAGGCTCCCTCCTTTTCGGGGGTATCGTCCCGTTGCGGGGTCTGTCGGTTTTTTCTGCGGCGTTTCCAGCCGCCCCACACCCGTCCGAGAAGGACGCTGGTGGCGGTGAAGTAGATGATGGTGGCGATGATGGTGTCCGAAATCTCCGGAGGAATGTTCGTCATGGCGTTCATGAATCCCTTTCCCGAGTGAAGCATGCCGAAAAAGAGAGCCGAGGCGAAAACTCCCCAGGGTTCCGTGGCTCCCAGCAGGGCCACGGCGATGCCGTCGAATCCCTGGTTGGGAAGAATACCGATCTGCATGTTCGAGGCGTATCCCGTATAGAAGGTGGTGCCTGCAAGCCCCGCCAGACCTCCCGCGATCATCATGGAAAGGATCACGTTCCGCTCCACCCGGATTCCCGCGTATTCCGCGGCATTTCGGTTGAATCCTACCGCCTGAAGCTCGTATCCCAGGGTTGATTTTTTGAGAATTACCGAGATGACGATTACCGCGAAGAGAGCGACAAAGATGCCGAGGTTGAGATAGGATCCGTCGAAGAGAGCGTCCAGCCAGGGCGTTTTGAGGGAGGCCGCCTCGGGAATGAGCCGGGATTCCGTCTCCAGATAGGCCCCCTTGAGCCAGGCGGGAACGGTGTAGTACACGGTCCAGTAGGCGATCCAGTTCGTCATGATGGTGGCCACCACCTCGTGGACGTTGAACCGGGCCTTGAGATATCCCGGTAGAAAGCCCCAGAGGGCGCCTCCGAAAAAGCCCGCCAGAATGGTCAGGGAAAGGAGAAGAGGCCGGGGAGCGGGAACCAGGAGGGCCACCGCGGTGGAACAAAGTCCTCCCATGAGCATCTGCCCCGCCGCGCCGATATTGAAAAGCCCGGTCTTGAAGGCGAAGGCCACGGAAAGTCCCGTGAGAGTGAGAGTAGTGGCGGTGGCCAGGGTATTGCCGATGCGCTCGATGTTCATGAGCCCTCCCTTGAAGAGATAGGTGTATCCCTCCAGGGGATCGCTTCCTATGGCCAGCATAAGCAGGGCTCCCGCCAGAAGTCCCAGAAAGACCGCGGAAAGGGATAGAAAAAGGATGTTGTTTTTGCTTTTCATCGGGTTTCCCCCCTCCGGACTCCCGCCATGAGAAGTCCTACTTCCTGTTCGTTGGTATTCTCGGTTTTCACGATATCCACGATTTCCCCGCTGTTGATTACCGCGATGCGATCCGCCAGATTGAAAATCTCGTCCAGCTCCAGAGAGATCAGGAGCACCGCCTTGCCGGAATCCCGCTGTTCCACCAGGCGTTTATGAATGTACTCGATGGCTCCCACGTCGAGTCCCCGGGTGGGCTGCACCGCGAGAAGCAGATCCGGATCACTGTCGATCTCCCGCCCCACGATGGCCTTCTGCTGATTGCCTCCCGAGAGATCTCCCGCGGGGGAGTCGATGCCCTGGCCGGAGCGCACGTCGAAGAGTTCCGCGATACGCTCTGCCTGTTTCCGGATGATGGGAAACTTGAGAAACCCTCTCTCCGAAAAGGGGGGGCGGTAGTAATTCTTGAGAATGAAGTTTTGCCCCAGGGTGAATTCCAGAACGAGGCCGTGTTTCTGGCGGTCTTCGGGGATATGGGCGATGCCGAGTTCGCTTCGTTCCCGTCTGGAGAGGGGATTTAGGGGTTTCCCCCGAAGGGCCATGGTCCCCGAAAGGGGGTTCCGGAGCCCCGTAATGGTCTCCACCAGCTCCGCCTGGCCGTTGCCGTCCACTCCCGCGAGGCCCAGAATCTCTCCGCTCCGCACGGAGAGAGAGAGGTTTTTCAGGGCTTTGTACTTTCGGGAATTGAGTACCGAAAGATCTTGTATCTCCAGCACCACCTCTCCGGGAACGGAGGGCTTCTTTTCCACCTGAAAGGAGACCTCCCGGCCCACCATCATGGAGGCCATTTTCTGCTGGCTGGTATCCTTTACGTCCACCGTGCCGATGTACTTGCCCCGGCGGATGACCGTACATCGGTCCGCCACCGCCTTGATCTCCCGCAGTTTGTGGGTGATGAGGATGATGGATTTTCCCTCCCGCACGAGGTTGCGCATGATCTCCATGAGTTCCTCGATCTCCTGGGGAGTGAGTACCGCCGTGGGTTCGTCGAAGATGAGCAGTTCCGCATTCCGGTAGAGCATCTTCAAAATCTCCACCCGCTGCTGCATTCCCACGGAAATGTCCTCGATCTTGGCGTTTTCGTGGATGTTCAGACCGTAGCGCTCCGAGAGTTCCTTGATCTTCCGGGCTCCCCGAGAGCGATCCAGCAGAAAACCCCCCTCCTGACCCAGAAGAATGTTTTCGGTTACCGTGAAGTTGTGCACCAGCTGAAAGTGCTGATGTACCATGCCGATGCCGAGATCGTTCGCCACGTTGGGATCCGTAATGCGAACCTCCTTTCCCCGAATGCGGATGGAACCTCCGTCGGGGTGGTAGAGTCCGAAGAGAATGCTCATGAGGGTGGATTTCCCCGCTCCGTTCTCTCCCAGCAGAGCGTGGATTTCCTGGGGTCGTACCTGAAGCGTGATGTCGTCGTTGGCCACCACTCCGGGAAATTCCTTGCGGATATGCAGCATCTCAACCACGTAGTCCATGGGTTCGTACCCCCTTTACAGAATCTACCGCCTTCTAAATATACAGGTTTTTCCGAAAAAAGGGTAAGGAAAAGAAATGGAGAGGGTTTCTTTTGCACGTCGTTTTAGGGGTTTGAAGAGGCTTTCCGGGAGTGCTATGATGGAGCGGCGGAAAGGTTTGTGTCCTCTCCGCAGGATTTTTTCCAAAGTTCTTTTTCCGGAAGGAATGTGCGGGAAAAGATTGTTTGAAAAGGGGGCGATACCCGTTGGAAAATCTTGCATCGTATATAGACCATACCCTTCTCAAGGCGGAGGCTTCCGCCGAGGCGGTGCGGCAGCTCTGCCGGGAGGCTCGGGAATACGGATTCGCCTCGGTGTGCGTCAACTCCTGCCGGGTGGCTCTCTGTACGGCAGAGCTGGAAGGTTCCGGGGTTGCGGTCTGTTCCGTGGTGGGTTTCCCTCTGGGAGCCATGCATACCGAAGCCAAGGTATCCGAGGCACAGGGAGCTCTCGGAGCGGGAGCCCGGGAGATCGACATGGTGATGAATCTGGGAGCCTTCAAGGATCGGGACTATGACGTGGTGATGGAAGATATCCGGAAGGTCAAGGCGGTTTGCGGATCCCGGATGCTCAAGGTGATTCTCGAAACCTGCCTTCTTTCGGAAGAAGAAATTGTCCGGGCCTGCACTCTCGCGAAGAGCACCGGGGCGGACTACGTGAAGACCTCCACGGGTTTTTCCAAGGGAGGCGCCACCCTGGAACATGTGGCCCTCATGCGGCGCACCGTGGGAGCGGAGATGGGAGTGAAGGCCTCGGGAGGCATCCGTTCCCGGGAGGATGCTCACGCCATGATTCAGGCGGGAGCTTCCCGGATCGGCACGAGTTCCGGAGTAGCCATGATGGTGGGCGGTTCCGGAAAATCCGCCTATTAGGGGAGAAGGAGATAAAACCCATGCGCATGCCCGATATCATTCGTAAAAAACAGCTTGGGAAAGAGCTTTCCCGGGAGGAGATCCATTTCTTCGTTTCCGGCTACACCTCGGGAAGTATCGGGGACGACCAGGCGGCTGCCTTCTGCATGGTCATCTGGTTCAACGGCATGACGAATCGGGAGACCGGGGATCTCACCCTGGCCATGGCGGCCTCGGGGGAGACCGTGGATCTCTCCTCCATTCCCGGAATCAAGGTGGATAAGCACAGTTCCGGCGGGGTGGCGGATACCACCACCATCGTTCTGGCTCCTCTGGTGGCGGCATGCGGCGGCAAAGTGGCCAAGATGTCCGGCCGGGGGCTGGGGCATACCGGGGGCACCCTGGACAAGCTGGAAGCCATTCCGGGGTACAACGTGCATCAGAACATGGAGGATTTCGTGCGCATCGTCAACACCTGCGGCGCTTCGCTGATCGGCCAGACCGGTTCCCTGGCTCCGGCGGACGGAAAGCTCTACGCCCTTCGGGATGTCACCTCCTCAGTGGATTCCATGCCCCTCCTCGCCTCCAGCATCATGAGCAAGAAGCTCGCCGCAGGAAGCGATCAGATCCTTCTGGACGTCAAATGGGGATCCGGGGCCTTTCTGCCGGTCCTGGAAGATGCGACGGAGCTTGCCCGAATCATGGTGGAGATCGGAAAACATGCGGACAAGCCCACCAAGGCCCTGGTGACCGACATGAACCAGCCCCTGGGCAACGCCGTGGGGAATGCCCTGGAAATCCGGGAGGCCCTGGAGATCCTCCGAAACGAATGCACCTCGGGAGCCTTGTGGGAGCTTATCGTTCTTCTGGCGGTGGAGATGCTTGGAATGGGAGAGGTCTTTTCGGAACCCTCCAAGGCGGAGCGGGCGGTGCTGGGGGCTCTCGAAAGCGGCAGGGCCCTGGAAAAATTCCAGGAGATGATCGCTCTGCACGGAGGAAATCCCCGGGTTTGCACGGACCTTTCCCTGCTTCCCCGGGCGGCGAAGATCTTCCCCGTAAAAGCGGAAACCTCGGGATATCTTACAAGAATGAACACCTACGACCTGGGAATCGCTGCGGGAATGCTCGGAGCGGGACGGGAGCATAAGGAAGACGCGGTGGATCCCGCGGTGGGATTCTGGATGCACAAGCGCCTGGGAGACTTCGTGGAGAAGGGGGAATCCCTTGCGGAATTTCACGTGAATCATACCCGAAACGAGGCGGCGGCGGTGCGTCTCTTTCTGGATTCTCTTACCCTGGGGGAGGAGCCTCCCGAAGAGTGCCCCCTGGTGGCGGAGCGCGTGGAATAGAGCGGCGGAGGCTCCGGGAATTTTCCGGAGAGTAGAGGAAAGCCTTTTATGCAAAGGGAAAAGGGAGGAATGTGTATGAAGCGGTTTGGAAAGCGAATGGCGGCAGTACTTTGTGTGGCGTTTCTGGTCTCTTTGAGTTTTGGAAGTCTTGCCTGGGGAGCTCTGAAGGTGGGAATGGTCACCGATGCGGGAACCATCGACGACAAATCCTTCAACCAGGGAACCTGGGAGGGGGTGCTCCAGGCAGAGAAAGAGCTGGGAGTACAGATTAAATACCTCAAGCCCGGAGGAACCACCGAAGCGGACTATCTCAAGGAAATCGGCAACCTCTATGATGCGGGATACCGTTTTGTCATTACCCCGGGATTCAAGTTCGAAACCAGCATCTACAAGGCTCAGAGCCGGTATCCCAAGGGCAAGTTCGTCATTCTCGACGGGGCGCCCCATAAGGGAGATTACGTCGCGGAGGTGAAGGAAAATACCGTTTCCATCTTCTTTGCGGAGCATGAGGCGGGTTTCATGGCGGGGCTTGCCACGGCGCTGCAGCTTGAAAAGGCTTCGGTGGGTTTCGTGGGAGGCATGGAGATTCCTCCGGTACAGAAATTCAACTGGGGATTCCAGCAGGGTGTGGCTTATGCCAACGAGCACTACGGCACGGCAATTATCATGAACCCCGAGAATGTCCTCTATCAGGGAACCTTCAGCGACGTGGCGGCGGGACAGCAGATTGCCGCCTCCATGTACGATCGGGGAGTTACGGCGGTATTCGCCGCTGCGGGAGGCGTGGGAGTAGGCGTTATCAACGAGGCCAAGACCCGGGCCGCGGCGGGCAAGGAAGTATGGGTAGTGGGGGTTGACGTGGATCAGTATGCCGACGGCATCTACGACGGGAAGAAATCCATCATTCTCACCTCCGCCACCAAGAGAATCGACCACGCCGCCTTCGACATGATCAAGGCGGAGCTGGAAGGAACCTTTCCCGGCGGCATGACCCTCATCTTCGATGCCGCCAACTTCGGCGTGGGGATTCCCTGGGAAAACCCCAATCTCCGGGAGGATGTCCAGAAAGAGGCGGATGCCATCTTCGCCAAGCTTCAGAGCGGAGAGATCAAGGTTTCTGCAGAGCGGGGCGATTTGATCAAGTAGGCTGCCCGGAAAAGCAATGCCTTGGGCTGTAACAAGGCGTAGCGGACGTAAGAAGTCCGGCCCCCTTGGGATTACGAGGAGGCCGGACTTCTTCTATGGTTTTTCCATGATTTGCAGCAGTATCTCGTGATTTTCTGCCGGAAGAGTTCTTCAGTCCGTTTCCTCGGAAAGGCCGGATCGTTTCGGAAGGGTGAAAAAGAACGTGGCTCCCTTGTCGGGGACAGCCTCTGCCCAAATGTGGCCCCCGTGGCGGTGGATAATGCGCTGTGCCGTGGCCAGGCCAATGCCGTTTCCGGGAAAGTCCTCCTCCTCGTGAAGCCTCTGGAAGACCGTGAAGAGCCTTTCTCCCTGGGCCATGTCGAATCCCGCTCCGTTGTCCTCGATAAAGAAAATTTCCTGATTGCCGCGTTTTACATGACCGAAGAGAATGCTGGCTTCCTCTCGTTTGCGGGTGAATTTCCAGGCGTTGTGCAGAAGGTTTTCCAGGGCTATCCGAATCAGTCCCGCATCGCCGAAGGCGGTCATGTTGGGAAGCACGGAAATTTTCACGGAACGCTCCGGATCCCCTCGTTCCAAGTCTTCAAGGATCTGTTTTGCCATGACGGTGAGATCGAGCTTGCGAGGCTCCATGGGTGCCCGGGTGAGCCGGGAGAGCCGGAGAAGATCTTGAATCCGCTCATCCAATCGCAGAGCCCCGCTGCGGATTCTTGCAAGGAAATTCCGTCCCTGGTTGTCCAGGAGATGGGTGTAGTCCTCCTCCAAAGCCCGGCTGAAGCCGTTTACCGCTCGCAGAGGAACTCTGAGATCGTGGGAGATGGAGTAGGCGAAGGCTTCCAGCTCCCGGTTGGCATGCTCCAGCTGCATGGTTCGCTCCCGTACACGTTCTTCCAGCTTCCGGTTGAGATAACGCACTCTCTCCTCGGCGACCTTCCGCTCGGTAATATCGAGAAGAACTCCCTCGATATAAAGGGGGGTGCCTTCTTCGGTGTAGATGCCCCGGGCCTTCTCGAAAACGTGCCGGGGAGTGCCGTCTTTGTGGCGGATCCGGTACTCCAGCTGATAGTTTTTCTGGTTACGTATTTCTCGATTCACGGTTTCTTCCATAAGGGGAAGATCCTCGGGAAGGGTGATATCCTCCCAGGTGAGATCCCCCAAAAATTCTTCCTGAGGATATCCCGTTAAGGAAAGAACCTCTTCGCTGATGTAGAACATTCTCCAGGGGCTCCGGGCGTCGGAGAGGAAGACCACTCCCGGCACGTTCTCCACCAGAGCCCGGTAGTGCTCTTCCTTTTCCCGCAGAGCGGTTTCCATCTTTTTTCGCTCTGTAATCTCCCGGCCCACCACCACGAGATATTTGCGACTTCCATCCTCGTAGAAGGTGGGAACCTTGATAACGTCGAAAACCGCAGTGGTGCCGTCGGGGAGATCTATACTCTGGTCTTCCCGGTACGGTGTCCCTTGGATCCAGGTTCTCTCGTCCATTTCGGAGCAGGAGAAGAAGGTGCGGAAGTAGGAGGGGCTGTAGGCGATGAGTTCGGATCCCTTCTTTCCCCGGTAGTCCACGTTTTCCAGCCGGAAGAGCCGGAGGGCGAACTCGTTGGTCTCCATCCATCGTCCCTCTCCGTCCCGGAAAGAGACGATGTCCGGAAGGGTGTTGAGCAGGGTCCGAAGAGATTCTTCCGCCATCTGCCGAGAGGTGAGTTCTTGTCGGAGCTGTTCCGTTTGGAGCCGCACCCGCTTCCGGAGGCTTCGGTTCCAGATAACGATCCCTCCTATAATCAGGAGAAGGGGAACCAGGATCCAGAGAACGTATCCCAATACGTCCCGGAAGGATATGGAAGGTTTCGTGAGGAGCCCGAACCAACGGTTGTAAATCGCGTCGTAGGTTCCGTTTTCCTTGAGAATTCGCAGTCCGTCGTCGATCTTCCCCAGTAGATCTTCCTGCCCCTTAGCCAGGGCGATGCAGTATTTTCGGGGATGTATTTCCACGGGAATCTCTCGAAGATTGGTTATTCCCTGGTCCCGGATGATCTGGAGCCCCTGGAGCCGGGCGAGAAGCGCCGCATCGTGATGGCCCACCGCAAGCTCCCGAAGGGCGAGAATGGGGTTTTCCACGGGAAAAATTCGGGAGGATATCTTTTCTTCCAGCACGTAGTCATGCATGATGTCCCCGTTCTGGACAAGGATTTCCTTTCCGGAGAGGTCTTCAAGAGTGCGGATGGAGGAGTCCTGAGGGACGAAAATGGCGTTGGTCACCATAATGTGAGGAGTGCTGAAATCCACGAGTTTTTCCCGTTCGCTGGAGAAGTACATTCCCATGAGCATGTGGATCTCTCCGGATTCCAGGCGATGGCGTACCGTATCCCAGTCGTCCAGATGAATTTCTATGGCAAGGTGCATCTCCTTTGCCAGGGCTTGCATGATATCTACGTTGAATCCCCGGGGGATGCCGTCTTCCAGATATTCGTAGGGAGGATAGTTGTTGTCTCCCTGAACCTTGAGAATCGCCGCTCTTTCCTGGCCTCCGGAGGGAAGAATAAGGAGTTGTCCCAGAACCATAGGCATTCCCAGAAGAAGCGTTGCAAGAATTCTAAGGGCTCGGATGCCCAAGGAGTTGGATGTGTCGGAAATGCGGCGCATCATGATCTTTCCCCCCGATGCCGGAAATTTTTTGAATATAACGTTATTCTAGCATGATTTTAGGAGGAGAAGAGGAGAGGGCTTTTTTTCGCAAAGATGAAAAAAACTGCTCCCGAAGGAGCAGTTTTTTTGAGATGTCGAAACGTCTTTTGTTCAGAGATGCCGGAGGGATCAATACCCCACGGGAACACCCAAACGCCGTCCGTCAGCACCGCCGTTCATCTGGCTTCCCTGGAGGAGAATCCCCTGGGCGGTTCCGAAATAGCCTCCCCGAGGACGCACTTCCACGTTATGTCCCCGCATCTTCAGAAATTCGATGGTTTCCTGGGACATGGGTTCCTCCACCAGGAAGGGGCCCGCTTTGCCGCTGGAAGCGTAGGTGAAGATTCGGGGCTGTTCGATGGCTTCGTCCATGGTCATGCCGAAATCCACCACATTCATGATAATCTGGCTTACCGCGGTGATGATCCGCCAGGCTCCCGCTGCGCCGATGGTCATGAAGGGTTTGCCTTCGGGATCAAGCACGATGCTGGGGCTCATGGAGGAGAGGGGGCGCTTGCCGGGTTCCGGAGCGTTTACGCTCGCAGGATCCGAGGAGAAGTCATCCATCTGGTTGTTCAGCACCAGGCCGTATTCGGGGACGATGACCCCGGAGCCGAAGAAGTAATTCACCGTATTCGTGGAGGCCACGATATTTCCCTGGGCATCCACCACGGAGAAGTGACTCGTGGAAAGGTGCATGTCATCGGTGCCGCCGAGGTAGCTGGTTTTCTGCTCCCGGGGCTGATACAGCCAGGGATCGTCGGGCCATACTTCGTTCATCACCTTGTAGGGCTGAATCTTCCGGAAGAGCCGGAGAGCGTAATCCTTGTCGGTAAGTCCCTGGAGAGGGAGATCCACGAAAGCGGTATCCGCCATGTATTCCTGTCGGTCCGCAAAGACGAGCTTCATGGCTTCGCCGAGATAGTGAAGATACTCGGGGCCGTTATGCACCCATGTACCCACCGGGCAGTACTCCATGATGTTGAGAAGCTGCACGATATGGGTTCCGCCGCTGGAGGCGGGAGGAGTGGAGAAGATTTCGTAGCCCCGGTAGGTTCCCGAGACGGGCTCCCGGATCTCCATGGTGTAGTTTTCCAGATCCTTCATGCTCATGTTGCCTCCGGTGCGGTTCACCGCTTCCACCAGAGCTTTACCAATGGGGCCCTTGTAGAAGGCCTTGGGGCCTTCCTGACCGATAAGGCGGAAGGCCTCGGCCAATTCGGGCTGCTGCAGTAGGGTTCCCGCTTCCACCGGAAGGCCGTCCGCATCGAGGAAGACGATCTGGGTGGGGGAGTTGTAGGCTAAAAGCTTGTCCAGGTTGTCCGTGATGATGCCGTTCTGCATCTCCGCAAGCTCGAAACCCTCTTCCGCCAGGCGGATCGCCGGGGCGGCCACGTCCATCCAGCTCATGGTGCCGTACTTCGCCAGGGCGGTCCACATGCCCATAACTTGACCGGGAACGCCTACGGCGGTGCCTCCCAGTTTGGAAGCTCCCGCGGCCTTGGCCTCTTCCGAGGCGTACATATCCTTGGTGGCGGAATTGGGTGCCATCTCGCGATAGTCCAGCTCTACCACTTCTCCGGTTTGGGCGAACCGGATTACCATGAATCCGCCGCCGCCGAGGCCCGAAGCGTTGGGTTCCACCACGTTGAGTGCCAGGGCGGTGGCTACCGCCGCATCGATGGCGTTGCCTCCCTTTTGAAGAATCTCCACCCCTGCCTTGGATGCCAGCTCGTGAGCCGAGGAAACCATGCCCCGCTTGGCGTAGACATCCTGCGTCTCCACGGCGAAGGCGGCTCCCGCAATGCAGATGCAAAGAACGAGAGCGAACAAAATACGAAACTTTCTCATTACAACCCCTCCTTAAAAAGAATTTGAAATAAAAAACTCTCCGGAATAAATTAGCTGAAAATTATCCCGGGAAAGAAAAACCAAATTAGTAGCCTACCGCATCTCCGTCGCGTCTGGAATCCGCAGCTCCCTGAAGTCCTTCATCGGTAAAGAGAATTCCCTGGGCGCCTCCGAAATAGAGATCGTAATCTCCCCGCACCTTGATTTCGTACCCCATAACGGCAAGAGTGTCCAGGACTTCCTGGGAAATTCGGGATTCCGCTTGAAGTACGTCCGGCTTGGTGCCGAGAACGCGAGAGGTGAAGCGAGGAGCCTCGATAGCTTCGTCCATGTTCATCTTAAAGTCTACCACATTTGAAATAATTTCCGCTACGGAAGTGATAATTCTCCATGCTCCGGGAGATCCCACGGCGAGGAAAGGTTTTCCCTCGGGATCCAATACGATGGTGGGGCTCATGGAGGAGAGAGGTCGTTTGCCTGGTTCCGGAGCGTTTACGCTCTCGGGATTGGAGGAGAAGTCGTCCATCTCGTCGTTATAGACGAAACCGTACTTGGGGTCGATGATGCTGCTGCCGAAAAAGTAGTTGACGGTTTGCGTGCAGGCCACGATGTTCCCCGCTTCGTCAGCCACGGAGAAGTGCGTGGTGGACCATTGTTCGTCCACCCCGATGTCGCTGTTGAGAATTTCCGTAAGAGCCTTGTCCGCCGGAATTTTGGCGGCCAGTTGGGCGCCATACTCCTTGGACTGGAGGGTGTCGAAGGGGATGTTGTAGAACGAGGGGTCTGCCATGTAGTTGGCCCGATCGGAGAAGGCAAGCTGGAAGGCCGCTGCCATGTGATGCACGCTCTGGTGGCTGTTGTGCTTCCATTCTCCCAGGGGGAAGTTCTCCAGAATGTTCATGATTTCCACCACCGTGATTCCTCCCGAGGAGGGAGGGCACATGGAATAAATTTTATAGCCCCGGTAAGTTCCTTCTGCAGGAGTGCGAAGCACCGCATGATAGCGATGGAGGTCGTTCATGGTCATGTTGCCCCCGAGTTTCTGAATGGTTTCCACCATGGACTCTCCTATGGGGCCGTTGTAGAAAGCCCGGATGCCGTGCCGGGCGATAAGGCGGAAGGCTTCGGCCAGTTTGGGCTGCTTCACCAGAGTTCCCGGTTCCAGGGGAAGTCCGTCCGCATCCACAAAGGGGTTATTCTCCGGAGTGTTGTACTTGGAAAGGGTATCCAGATGATCTTGGGTTGCTTCGGCGGTGGTGGGAGCCAGGGGGAACCCTTCTTCGGCGAGTTTGATGGCGGGAGCGAGAACCTCCGCGAGGCTCAGCGTGCCGTACTGTTCAAGAGCCAGAGCGTACCCTGCCAGCGTTCCGGGAACTCCTACGGCGAGAGGGCCATAGGCGCTGATTTGATTCTTCTTGGCTTCCTCGGAGGCGTAGATATCCTTAGTGAAGGCTGCGGGAGCGGCCTCACGATAGTCGATGGCTACCACCTTGCCCGTGCTTGCCGGACGGATCAGCATGAAGCCGCCGCCGCCGATGCCCGAAGCGTTGGATTCCACCACGTTGAGGGCGAAACCCGTGGCTACTGCGGCATCCACCGCATTACCTCCCTTTTCCAGAATCTCCAGGCCCGCCTGAGCCGCCAGCTTGTTCGCTGCCGCTACCATGGCGTGTTGGGCGGAAACGTTGGTAATCGCGTGGTCCGATGCCGCCCAGGCAAAGCTGCCGAAGCATAGGACCAGAACCAGGATTCCTAGTGCTGCCAAACGAAAACGTCGCATTTGCAAATGCCTCCTTTTGTGCTGTCAAAAATACTTCTTCTCATGACGCTCTCCCGAGGAAGGTTCTCGAAGGTATATGTAGTTGCTTTCTTAGCTTCCCAGGGGAGAAAGATAGGCGCCGAAGCCCTTTTCCGTCAGTTCCTCCATACCCGGAACTCCTTCCACCACCACCTCCTTGTTTTCATCCATAAATCCGAGCATCTCCAGAAAGGTGAGCACCGCCTGGGTGTGCCGGCCGATGCGGTAATCCAGAGGCTGATCCTCCTCGTAGGGAATGAAGAGAAGTCCCAATTTCGAGGCCTTGGCATAGCTCTTATCCCGCCCGGTAATCACGAGATCTTCGTTGGTGCGCCCCCGGAGACGGCCCTGGCTGGGATTGCCCGTTTCCATGAGTACCGGCAGTGTTTCGGTATAGTCCCCCCACTCCCGATGGGTAAGCCCCCGGAGATTTTTCGGAGAAGGCTCGATGCGCATGGGGATACCCATATCCTCGAGCTCCATGGCTACCATAGCGGTGAGTTCCATGCTCCGTTCGTGGGCTACTGCAGCGTTTACCACGGGGTACTCCGGAGAAGCCTCGTGAAGATCGAAGGCGAGATCTATCTTTTCTTGAATGATGAGCTGCCGCAGAGCATAGGCCAGACGCTGGGTGAGAGCTCCGTCGGGAGTACCCGGATGGGCCCGGTTGAGATTGCTCTTCTCGCTTCCCGCCAGCTCCTGCCCCGACTGAGGGTGGATATAGACGTCCGGAGCGGGCCACTGGTAAATGGGATTCGTGGCCCGGGATCCGTAGCGGAACTCCCGGGAAGAGCCGTCGGGAAGGGGAAAGGAGATTCGCTGGGGGGATGCCTCCTGAGGAGAGTTATGGGTGAAGGCCATGGCATTGGCGAAGGGAATGACGATGAGCCGTCCCGTCTTTACCTGAGCCCGTTCCAGAAAGAGCACCGCCGTAAGGGCGGAAGAGGGTTCGTTGGGATGGGTGCCTCCCATGAGAAGTACCGTGCCTCCGGATGCTTCACCGGACTGAATGAACACCGGAGTATCCGCAGGGGTATCCTTGATGCCTTCGAACCACTCGGAAAGCATGTGTTTTTCGAATCCAGGAGCGGGAATCACCACGTCGGGTTTCCACATGGTCATGAACTGCCGGGCCCCGAGAAAGGCCACTGTTCCCGCAAGAAGAATGAGGAGCAGCGCGGTAACGCGGTTGCCCCGAAAATTGATGTCCCAAGACATAACGTACCGCCTCCTACTTGATCATAAGAGCCCGAAGAATCAGGGGTATCAGCACCAGGGCTCCCGTGGCCTGCTTCCAGAACTCCTTTTCCCGGAACATGCACCGCACCACGAGAAGGAGCACGAACACCACGATGGCTCGATAGATAAGGGTCATAATCATGAATTTCCTTCCTCTTTCCCGTCTAGTAAAGCACGCCGGCGATGAATTTGGCTCCCAGAATCACCGCAATGCCCCAGAGAGCCGTGAGAATCCCGGGGAACCAGCAGTATTTGAGCACCTTGAAGTAGTTCTTCTCTCCCACCACCTGGGCGGCGAAGATCCCCGCCAGCGCCGTGGGAGGCATGAGGTCTCCCAATCCCGCGATGAGGCTGAGCGCCGAGGCCACGATGATCTCGTTTCGTCCCAGCAGGGCCAGAAGAAAGGGCACTCCCAGCACCGAGGCGGATCCGAAGGAGGAGACCGCTCCGAAGAGCGGCATGGAGGTGGCGATGCCCACGTAGAGGAGCCACGCCGGAAGGGCCAGGGCGGAAACCACCACGAATCCCCGGACGCCGATAAGAGTCATCACCTGAATGAACATGCCCACTCCCATGAGGATTCCCATGACGGGAAGGGCGTCGTTCACCGCATCGGTGACGGTGTTGAGAGGTTTCCATGTTTTTGGAGAGACTCCCGTGAGAAAGGCGGACGCCGAGGCGAGGAGAAAGCCCAGAGGCATTCCCAGGCTGGGCCAGAACCGGGGAAAGAGGCGCTCTCCTCCCAGAAGAACCACCAGTATCAGCACCGGAAGAAAGAGCAGCAGCGAAAGGGGGGTGCGTTCCATGCGCACCAGCTCCTCTTCTAGGGCAGCCTCGTCCTCCACCTTTTTACGGAGAGAGGGATAGATAAGCATCAGTGCCGTCACGATGGCCAGAGGTACCGTGCAGATAAGCAGGGGGAGGCCGAACCCCACGTAGGGCATGTCGATGCCTCCGCCGATGATCATGGCGGGAAGGCTGATGGGAGGAGCGATCATGCCGTAGATGGCTCCCATGGCGATCACTGCGGCGGTTTTGTGAATCTGTACTCCCAGCTTGAGAAGCACCGGAGCCACCAGGGCTCCCGTGGTAAGCACCGCGGCGGTGGAGGAGCCGGTGATCATGCCGGGTACCATGATGAGCAGCATGATTCCCAGGCTGAGAAGGAGAGGAATCTTGCGGAACTTCCGGATAACCCAGGCTGCCACGGCTTCGAGGAGGCCGATGTTTTCCACGGTCTTCATGAAGATCATGGCAGCTGCGATAATGAGAATCGTATCGAGATAGCCGAAGCATCCTTCCACGAGATGCCTCAGGGGAAAGCCCTCCCCCCCCGCCACGGCGCCGGAGACTGCCGCCAGAGCCATGGCGATGGCGATGGGAAGCTTCAGGGCGAAGGCCCCGAAGGCGAATACGCCGATCATGAGAAGGGTGTAGAACCCTTCGGGCCAGAACCATTCCATAAAGAAAATCCTACCTTTCCATTCGGGGTACTGGGGGGTACTACTGACCCACGCCCCAGGAAGCGAGAACCATCTTGAGGGGCTCCTCGGTCTTTTTCACGGACTCTGCGGTATAAATCGTCACGCCCTCTCCCGCGAGATTGGTGAAGATGCCGTCATTATCGGCTCCTTCCACCAGGATGATGGCATCTCCCTTGGGGGTTACCGCCTGGATGAACATATCCGAAAGCTGTCCCCGGCGTCCTTCGCCTCCCACGTGCATCACCAGGATCTTCATTCCCTTGGTCTTGGCCGCATCCAGAAGCGCCATGGCCCGAGCCTGTTCTTGATCCTTGTCTATTCCAGCGGCTCCCAGGCCCTTGGAACTGCCCCCCACCACGGCGATGAGCACCTTCTGATCCGTCAGGGCTTCGGGTTCCATAAGCTTGTCGTACTCCATGGAAATTTTGAGGCGCTTCATTATTACCTGTACCATGGTGCCGTCCGGGCTCTGCCCCACCGATGTCAGGGCAACCTCCGCCGCGAAGGCGGTGCCTGCCAGGAGAAAGAGAGCGAGAAACGCCCCCAGGAAAATACGTGCTTTCCGGCTGTTCATGTCAACGTCCTCCTCGTATATCGTATGTGCTTCTTCTGCGCAGATCCTCAACATCCTTCCTTGACGGAAGGAACCGAAAGAAAAAACGAAAAATCTTTCATCCTTTATCCTAAAGTTATGGCGAAGAAAGAGCCAGATTTTTTCTCATATTTCTTTTGTGAAAATCTTTTGCATCTCATTTCGTTCCACGTTAAAGCGTTCCGTCATCTGTCGCAGTTCCTTCGAGGAGCTACTTACCTCTCCCGCACCGGTGGCCACGCTCTCCATGGTGTTTCGGTTTTCCATATCCTCCGCCACGCCCGGGGTCTGAGTGAGAAAGAGAGCGGCCATGCGGGAGTCCTCTCTTTTCGATTCCAGAATGTTTGCCAGACCGTGTACCGCTAGAGTGGCGTTGCGTCGAGCGTTTTCTTGCAGGAAATTCTCGAAGCGGTGGAGAGCGGTTCCTGCGGTGAAGGCCATCACAAGAATCACGAGAAGTGCCGTTCCTCCGCCGAGCTTTGCCATAAGGGATAGGTGCCGGGGTAAAAAGAGTTTCTTCTTTCCTTCCATGATCGTTCCCTCCAGGTATGGTGACGTATGATGTGACGTTTTGTGAAAATAAAAGCGCACTCCTGAAGGGGTAACACGATGAGAGTGGTTTTCGTTAACCTGGAGCATCGGGGGAATTGGAGAGCCGAAGTTTATGGATTCCCGGTAGCCACATGGGGGGCGGCGGGTACAGCTTTGTACCACAAAAGACCCCGACGGCAGGTGAAAGTGCCCACAAGTCCAGAAAGGCTCACCTAAGTTAAAGGGAGCGGTTCACTCAACCTTCTATTTTGAAGCGCTCCGTCATCAATCTCAGCTTTTCCGAGGATTCGCTCACGTGGTTGGCGCTTGCGGTCACGTTTTCCATGGATGCGGCGGTTTCCTCCATGGCGGCAGCCAGATTCTGCACATAATCATCGGTGCTCTCCATGGTTTCTGCGGCGATGTCCATGAGCTGGATTACCTTTTCCGATTTATCCACCTCATGATTGGTGGCATCGATAATCTTTCGAATATCCATTACGGAGTTATCGATGGCTTTCGTGATTTTTCCAAGGGCATTGCCCGCCAGATAAGCGATGGAAACCCCCTTCTCCACGCCTTCACGGCTCTTTTTCATGGAGATTACCGCCGAACGGGTTCCCTCGAGGATTTTAGCCACCAGGTCCGCCACCTCCCGGGCTCCCTGTTGCGATTGTTCCGCCAGCTTGCGTACTTCCTCCGCCACCACCGCGAACCCCCGCCCCGCTTCTCCCGCTCGGGCGGCTTCGATGGCGGCGTTTAAAGCCAGCAGATTGGTTTGATCCGCAATACTCGTGATGGTATCTCCCACCACCCCGATTCGTTCGGAGTAGGTGTTGAGTTGGGAGAGGAGAGATTCCGTTTCCTCCACGGTACCCTTGATGCCTTCCACGTGTTCGATGGTTTTGGTTACCGTCTCCCGTCCCTCCAGAGTGGTTTCTGCCATGACCCTGGAATTCTCGGCCGCATCGTTGGCCAGGGTTTGGGAAACCTTGATAAGGCTGCTCATCTCGAGCATTACCTGGGAAGATTCCTGAACGTTGATGCGTCCTTCCCGGGTTTGTTCGGCCAGCTTGGTATTTCTTGCCGCCACCTCACTGGTGGTGCTTGTAACTTCTTGAGAGGATGCGGCGGTTTCTTCGGAAAGCGAAGAAAGTTCTCCCGACCGTTCCTGTAACTCCCGAACGATATCCCGTTGGGTTTGGATCATCTCTCCCAGAGCATCCGCCATATCTCCGATCTCGTCCCGGGATTTGATGCCGAAATCTTCCCGATTATGAAAAAGCCGTCCCTCCCGGACCTCCACCATGAAGTGGACGATCTTTCGAAGGTTTTTCAGGATACCCCGAAGGAAGAACATTTGCAGCAGTAGCCCCGCCGCGGCGACTCCCAGGGCCACCCACAAGGTGGAACGCTGGAACCTTGCCAAGGTGGCGATGGAGAAACCCGCAAAATAAATTCCCACGGGTTTTCCTTGAGGTCCCGGAATGGGTTCATAGGCGGTGATGTAGGGGACTCCCAGAATATCCGCGGCACCGTAGAAATTTCCCCCTCCGAGAACGACCTTGGCTATCTGGGGATTCAGCTTGGTTCCTACCACCCGTTTGCCTTCTCGCAGGATGGTGGTCATGAGACGCTCGTCCCCGTCGAAGATGGTAATTTCCGCATTGAAAAGCTCCTTGGTCCGATCCACAAGCTCTTCTCCGGAGAAGAACACTCCTCCGGAGAGAAGGCCTATGACCGTTCCCGAAGCGTCCTTCAGAGGCACTCCGGTGCGTGCCGCCAGGGGGCTTTGAACTCCGGATTCCACGGTGGACCACACTTTTCCCTCCAGAGCCTCTCGCACATGGTGCTGATCTTTCAAGGAATCCCCGCCTCGCTCCGGATCGTGAAGACGGAGAATCACGTTGCCTCGGGCATCGAGAACGGTGAGAAAGTCCAGAACCGTTTCCTTCCATAGAGGGGTGAGCCGGGCGCGAAGGCCTTCCGTATTTCCCTCCCTCACGCCCTCCAGAAGACCCTCCGTTCGGGAGAGAAAGAGCACCGCCATGCGGGATTCATCCTCCCTGGCGAGCAGAATTGTCTTCAGCCCCCGAACCGCCAGGATGGCGTTTTGTCGAGCGTTTTCCCTAAGGAAGTCCGAAAAACGGCTCAAAGAGAGCCCCGCAGTAATGGCTACCAGCAGAATAACGAGAAGCGCGGTGCCCCCACCGAGCTTTGCCATAAGGGAGATGCGCAGGGAAGAGGGTTTTCTCTTGAAATTCTTCATCTCTTTTCTCCTCCGTGAATATGGAATTTGTGTGTTTAAAGCGTAGCAAATGTAGCAAGTGTAGCACGTGAATCGATGGAAACAATGCATTATTTCGAATTTCCCACGAAGATTCTTGGCCGCTTGTTGTGAGGGGGCCGGGATTGTTCTGCCCCATTCGATAGGGTAAAGTTTCTTTCAAGGAGTACAATACTTTTGTAGATTTTTTGCCTATTCGGAATGAGAGAGGGAGTGATATCGATGTCCATCGAAATGGTGTATTACGAGTGCAAACATTGCGGATATGTACGAAGAGAGGCTTATCACGACATGTCCTCCTACTCCTGCGGGGGTGCTGCCTGGGATGCGGGGAGCGCTTCGGAGGATAACGCCGCCCGGGAGCGGGCTTTGCAGGAACAGCCCTGTCCGGACTGCGGGGGCTTCGACTTCCGCCGGATCGAGGAGAGCCATATCCTGTCGGGAAGGGAGCCCTGGTTTCGGGAAAATCCTCTCTGCATGGGCTATCTTCCGTTTCTGCGCTATCTTATGATGCATCTTGTGCGAACTCCCAAGATCGCGGGAGTTCTCGGAGCCCTGGGAGCCACCGCCATATGGTCCGGAAACTTCATCGTCGCCCGGGGACTCAGCTCCACGATTCCTCCGGTGCAGCTCGCCTTCTGGCGCTGGGTGGTGGCGGTGCTGATCTTTCTGCCCTTCGGCCTGAAAGGCCTCTGCCGGGAAAGGAAAATTCTTCTGGGACATCTTCCCTACCTGGGAATCACCGCCTTTTTGGGAATCACCCTTTTCAACACCCTCATCTACATCGCCGGAGGAAGTACCACCGCCATGAACCTCTCCCTCATAGCCATCACCTTTCCCGTCTTCATACTGCTCTTTTCCCGCATCTTTTTCGGAGAGCCCTGTCCTCCCCGAAGGCTCGGAGGAATGGGGTTGGTGCTCCTGGGGGTGCTGCTTCTCCTCACCCGGGGAAATCTCTCGGTGCTCCGCCACCTTGCCTTTGCCCGGGGGGATCTCTGGATGCTCCTGGCATCCATCATCTTCGCGGTGTACAGCCTTCTGCTCCGGCGCAAGCCTGAAAAAATCAGCATCGGAAGCCTACAGCTCGCCACGTTTATTCTGGGGCTTCTCTTTCTTGTTCCCGCCTTTTTCTGGGAATGGAGCGTAAAACCCTGGACGGGCTGGAACCTTGCCATGATCGGAGCCATTCTGTACATAGGCGTGGGAGCGTCCTTTCTGGCGTTTCTTCTCTGGAGCAAGGCCATAGCCACCATCGGCCCCGCCCGGGCGGGCATTCTCTACTACACCCTGCCTCTCTTCAGCGTCGTACTCGCCCTGACCTTTCTGGGAGAACGGATAGGGCTCGTACACCTTGCCAGCGCTCCCCTCATCGTGGGGGGAATTCTTTTGGCGAATAAACGTAACGGAGAATGACAAAACGGTGTATATAACGCTCACGAGGGATACTGTCGAGGCGGAACATATCTGCTGTGCCTTTTCCGACAAGAAATGTGCCGAGGGGTACCGACAGAAAAAGCGGTGGTTGGCCGAGGAATTCGACCGGGGATATGTTTTTCGGCGTCTGGACGAGCGGGCCAAGGTGTTTATCGAATACGGCCCTGCGGAAACCGCCTGGATCCCCGTTGCCGCACCGAACTATCTCATGCTCGGATGCTTCTGGGTTTCCGGAAAATACAAGGGACATGGACACGGCAAGGCCCTTTTGAAAGAGGCGGCGGAAGCCGCACAAATACAAGGCAGAAATGGGCTTGTAACGGTGGCGGGAATGAAGAAATTTCATTTCATGAGCGATGCGAAATGGTTGCTGGGGCAAGGGTTCGAGATCTGCGAAAGCCTTCCTTCCGGATTATGCCTCCTCTCTCTGAATTTCGGAACTTCCCGGGACATTCCGCATTTCATGGACTGCGTAAAGAACGAGAGCATTCCGGAGCGATCGGGATGCGTGGTCTACTACTCGAACCGATGCCCCTATGCGGGATATTATGTTCGGGAATCTCTTACGGTGGCCTGCCGCAAGCGGAACATCCCCCTGAAGATCGTCAAATTGGAAAGCCTGGAACAGGCTCAGGCCGCTCCCACTCCTGCTACTATATTCAGCCTGTTTTACGAAGGAAAGTTCGTAACCACGGACATCAGTGCTTGTATGGATTCCAAGTTCGACAAAATTTTGGAGAAACATGGCGCCTAAGGTCGTGATTCGGGATGTTTACATGAAGGGCTGGCTTCCTGAAAGCGGAAATCCCGGAAGGAGCATATGGCGTGTCGGTTACGGGATTTTACGGGAGAACCTGCGAAGGTAGGCCTGAAAAGGAACTCTTCAAGAGGAGAAGGGAGGTTTTTCATGTTTCGCATTCGAAGAATTTTTGACGATCTTCTTCCTGTCAATCGCCATGCTCTGGAACAGGTGAACCATCTTCTGCGGCGGCAGTTTGCGGATTTGGAGCAGTATAAGATCGATCGCATACCCGAAGTGCTGCGGCATCCCCTGAAATACGGTTTCCGCACCATCCTTTACGTGGCGGAGGATCAGCATCATAACGTGCAGGGTTTGGGGCTCCTCGATTACGACGGAGGTCTTTCCTTTTGTTTTCTCGATTACCTGGCCAGCGAGCCCTCCCGCTCCGGCCGGGGAGTGGGGGGGGCTCTGTACGATCGAATCCGGGGTGAGGCTCTTTCCCTGGGAGTTTCGGGAATCTTTATGGAATGTCTCCCCGACGATCCCGCTCTCAGCAGAGATCCCCTAATCCGCGGACAAAACGAAAAACGTCTGGGCTTCTACGAACAGTACGGGGCTCGCCCCATTGAAGGTACCGCCTACGAAACCCCGGTAACTTCGGGAGGAGATAATCCTCCGTATCTGGTCTACGACGGCTTGGGACGCCACCGCCCTCTGGAGGCGGCGTATCTCAAGAGGGTGGTGGCGTCGATACTGAAAAGAAAATATGGGGATATCTGCACTCCCGAGTACAACCGAAAAGTGCTGGACTCCATCCGGGAAGACCCCGTAAGGCTCCGCCCTCCTCGGTATGTCAAAACCCGAAGCATGGAGGAGAAGGGGGCCCGGATTGCGGCGGCTCTCGAAAAGATAGCTCTGGTGGTAACGGATCAGCACGAGATTCATCATGTTCACGAACGAGGATACGTGGAATCCCCCGCCCGAATCCGGGCCATCCTTCCGGAGCTTCTCGCCGCGGGAGCCTTCGTGCAGTTAAAGCCCGCGCATTTCCCGGATCGGCATCTCACGGCGGTGCATCACGGGGAATACCTGGGGTATTTCAAAAAAATTTCCCGGGAGATAGATGAAAAGGCTCCCCTCTATCCCTACGTTTTTCCGCTGCGCAACCGGGCAAGACCCCCGGTGGAGCTTCCCGTGCGGGCGGGATATTACTGCATGGATACCTTCACGCCCATCAGCCGTCAGGCCTACGAAGCCGCCCGGCGGGGGGTGGACTGCACCCTTACGGCGGCCCGGGAGATTCTTTCGGGGCGGAAGATTGCCTATGCCTTGGTACGTCCTCCGGGGCATCATGCGGAACGGAGCTTTTTCGGAGGGTTCTGCTACTTCAACAACGCCGCCGTGGCTGCCCGATATCTCAGCGATTTCGGCAAAGTGGCCATCCTCGATCTGGATTATCATCACGGCAACGGGCAACAGGATATTTTTTATTCCAGCTCCCAGGTGTTCACTCTCTCCATTCACGGACATCCCCGCTTCGCCTATCCCTATTTTTCAGGATTTGAAGACGAAAGGGGAGAGGGAGAGGGCAAGGGATACAACGCCAACTATCCTCTTCCCGAGAAGGTGGACGGAGTTTTCTACCTCCAAGTTCTCCGCAAGGCCCTGCATCGGATACGCCGCTTCGCCCCCATCTACCTGGTGATCTGTCTCGGCCTGGATACCGCCAAGGGAGACCCCACGGGAACCTGGAGTCTCGGATCCCGGGATTTCGCCGCTCTGGGAAGGGCGGTGGGAGAATTGCGGGTTCCCTCCCTGGTGGTGCAGGAAGGGGGATATAAAATCCGATCCCTGGGAACAAACTGCCGCTCCTTTCTTCTGGGGCTCCGGTCCGGCATGGGGGCGTAGAAAAAAGAGCGCGGATTCTCTCGCCATGCCGTTTTTTTGGGATATACTTTACCCTGATTCGATGGCCCTTTGTTCTCAGATTCCGTTATTTTCCCGCCGGAAAAAAGGCTCTCTTCCTTCCGCCAGCAGTGGGGAAAACCCTAAATCCCCGAATCGATCTACCGCATTCCTTTCTCGATCTTTCCTTTCCATGCGCCTTTCTTGCCGTAAAACCGTACTGTGGGGCGGAACATGGCGCTTCATTTTCGAAAATATGCAACGAAATATGTATAGCAAAAAGGAAAGGATAGGTGAGAAACATGCGAAGCGTAACGAAAATCTTGATTCTGCTTTTTCTGTGTTTTTTTCTGGGGAGTTGTGCGGAGGCGAAGATACAGTACGTGAAAGAGGGAGGCACCGGAGACGCCAGCTCTTGGGCCCAGGCGGGGGGCAATCTGGCGGGGGTTCTCGCGGGGGTGGCCAACGGGGACGAGGTGTGGGTAGCCAAAGGAACCTATAGTCCCGGTCCCGATCCTCTGGATACCTTTACGATACCCAAGGGAGTAAAGCTGTACGGCGGCTTTCAGGGAGACGAAACCGATCTGTCCCAGCGGGATTGGGAACAGCATGAAACGATTCTCCATGGAGGCGACGTGAATTATCACGTGGTTTCCGTGGCTTCCGGAGCGGTTCTGAGCACGCTCATCGAAGGTTTTACCATCACCCGGGGAGCCGCTACAGGAGTGACCTTGCAAAAGGGGTGCGGCGGAGGCATGTACAACGGGAGCGCCAGCCCCACCGTGAAAAACTGCATTTTTTTCGATAACTCCGCATCTCTTTATGGGGGTGCCATGATCAATTACAACCATGCAAACCCCGTGGTGGAAAACTGCACCTTTTCGGACAATCTCGCCCAGGGCGGCAGTGCCGTAACGAATGCCCTTTCCTCGGCGGTTTTTTCGTCCTGTACTTTTTCGGAAAATCATGCCTCTCTTTTTGGAGGAGCCATGTTCAACGGAGAATCCTCCGCTGTGGTGGTGGAGGATTGCACCTTTTTGAAAAATATCGCCGGTAAAAAAGGAGGAGGTATCTTCAACGACGAGTCCTCTTCCCAGGTAAGACGCTGCATCTTCGTGGCCAACGAAGCCTCCGACTATGGCGGAGGTATAGGAGGAGGGAACGCGAAAGTGGTGAACTGTATCTTTTCCAACAACGTGGCAGCCCATGGAGGCGGTATGGCCACCGGTGCTTCCTCGGAGCTGGACATGGCAAACTGCACCTTCTCGGAAAACACCGCTACCGAGAGAGGGGGAGCTCTCTTCAATCAGGGATGTGATGCCAGGCTGGGAAACTCCATCTTTTGGGGCAATGCCGCACCTTTGGGGCAGGAGATCTACAATTTGGCCGAAACTGGGGAGACCACCGAAATCTTTCTGAGGCATTGTGTTCTTCCGGCGGGAGGAATCCAGAACCTTACGGTGGATACCGGAGATGTGCAGGTTACCGAAAATGATACGATTTCGGGAAACCCTCTGTTGGAGGCTCTGGACAGAAACGGTGGCACCCCCGCAAATCTCGGGGAAATCTTTATCTACGCCCTCCAGCAGGGAAGCTCCGCCGTAGATGCGGGACTTCCCGTGGATACGGTAATTGCGGTGGGGGTGCGAATTCCCGATAAAGACCAGCGGGAAGAGCCCCGTCCTCGGGGAAACGGTGTGGATGTAGGATCCTACGAGAGCGACTTGACCTCTGCCGGTGCAGGCGGAGGAGGGGGCGGCTGTAACGTCGGCTGGGCCGGCGCCGTGTGGCTGTTGATGGCGGTGCCTCTGGTACTGCGAAAAAAACGCTGACGAAGATACAAGTATCCCCATGGATCACCAAGAGCGGCCCCCGAGAGGGCCGCTCTTTCCCGTTGCCTTCCCTGAAGGGGGGCGCAACGTTCATCTCAATATATTTCGCAGTGATTTCATTGAAATCGTTTTGTGGCATGGCGTCGATGTGTTTTAGCGCATGCTCTAAATACATCAAGAGATGGTTCCCCTAATTATCGCTTCTGGAACGGGGGATTTCAGGAGATGCTCTATCCTTCAGACATCACCGTGATGGTAGCTTTTTTGTCGCATTAGCGGAATCAAGCTTAAATTGCGCCAACAGTTTTTCTATCCCCTGAGCTCCTGAAAAGAGTTCCTGGGCCTCTGCCGCAACGCTCTCGGATGCTTTTGTCGCTTCGTTGGAAAAACGTTGTACATTCCCCATCATTGCAGCAAGTTCCGTTGTCTGTTCTGTGGCCTGCTCAATGGCCTGGGCTATCTCGCTAGAAGAAGCCGCCTGTTCTTCAGCGACAGAAGCGACGTTATGCGATGCCTCTTCAATTGTTTTGATTGCTCGGAGAATGGAATCTAATCCCTTCTGGACATCGTCCGCATGCTCTATTGCACTACCAAGGATGTCCTCCGATTCTTTCGTAACAGTCATGGAGACTGTAGCATTTCTTTGCAATGTGCCGATAATATCCGTAATGTTCTGTGCGGCCTTGTTGGAATCCTCAGCGAGTTTGCGCACCTCTTCGGCAACCACCGCAAAACCACGTCCCGCATCGCCAGCGCGTGCGGCCTCTATGGCAGCGTTAAGGGCAAGAAGGTTTGTCTGATCGGCAATTCCGGTAATGATGTTTACAAAATTTGCTATTTCTTTGACAGAACCTGCAAGCATGTCGATGTTTTTAACGCTTTCTTTCGATTTGTTGCCTACGACACCCAGTTCGTTAATAACACCGTTTACCCGGCCGACAACTTCTTCCGTTACCCTACGTGTTGAGACTGCAGAGTTTGCACCATCAACGGCAGATTTTGAAGCGCTCTGAGCTCCGCTGGCAACTTCTTCGACCCCCGCATTGGATTCTTCAAGCGCTGCGGAGTTACTTTCTGTAAGAAGAGCCGCCTGATCGACAGAAGCCTTGATTTCTCCCATGGAGGCATTGGTTTCTTCGGAGAGGCCTGCGAGTGATTCTGCAACCTGATGAACCTTTTCAACCATATCGATAACGTCAGAAATCATGGCACGCTGCCCGACAATCATCTGAGAGAGTGCGTCGGCAAGCTGGCCCGTCTCGTTTTTTGAGTTATTCTGAAAGGCTTCACGGCCAAAGCTTAAATCCCCTTCTTTTGCTCTGCTTGAAAGGGCAATAATAGTGCGGATCGGTTTCACAATCGCACGGATGGTGGTAAAAGCAAGAAAGGCAACAACAAGGGCGACGAAGATCGTCGAAACTATCGCAACGACGACTCCGGTTTTCATACGAGCAGCGTTGCTCGCAATACTATTCGCTGCTCCCACATCAAGAATTTCGCCGATCGCATTAACGCTCTCTCTTGCGTCGTTATAGAGAGCATCCTCAATTTCAGCAATAGATCCGGGAGGAATTTTCCCGGAACGGACATCCTCAATCTGCTGTTCCGACGCACTGATCCATTTCGGGTAACTGTCGAGAAAATTCGAGATCTTGTCGAAAATAGACTCTCTATCTTCTTCAAAACGAAAGACGCTCCAAATCTCCTTGTTTTTCTCAAGAATATCTTTGGCACTGAGCACACGGTCTCTGGTCTGCTCGACATTTTCCCTGAAACTTTCAAGATAAGCTGAAAATTCTTCGGTTTCGCCCCGACTCAGGATTGCCTGCTTTGCAATCAGCGCCTGATAGAGATCCCTGTCTCCGTTCAGGACAAAGCTCTGAGCCCGAAAAGCTTCCTCATATACCTGTTCTTTAAGTTCTGAGTAGATGGTGGCTGTAGATCGCATCAGGAATAGAGACAGGCCCAAAATACCCACGATAGAAACCGCTGCAAAAAGGTAAAGGCGCACGCGCAAGGTCAAATTTCTCATTTCAACACTCCTCTCTAAATGACTGACTGGAAAAACTAAGGGAGAAGATCGTTTCCTACCCCCAGCCGCAACCTCCAGAATGACAAATGACCTTTAAGCATTGCAGAAACTTCATTTACGCCATTAAGGGTGATTCCCGGAGGAGATCGTCTGCGGTAAACAAGACACTTCAGCGATGATAATCTTCGGATCGATGGAGCGCTTCATTCTCCGGGCACGTCTTTTTGCCGTAAATACCGGGTATTTCTCAACAGTCATCTCTACACCTTTGACACCCTACACTATACAGCCTATTGTCTGGCAAGCAACATACCACATTTTCCAAATTCCACTACTCACACGATACATTATTAGTCCGCATAGCTGGCAAAATTTTCGCTGATAAAGCGATAGAAGAGGGTGTCGAGTACATAGTGCTTAAAACCCCAGCCATCCACCGCGCCCCGTACATTGTTGGCGATCTGCCAGATTTGGCGCTGTAGTGCCGCGCGCTGTTGATTATGTGTCATTTTCACACTCTCGATTTCATTCTGTTTTTTCATCTTCGTGCTCATTTTGAGCCGGGCTGCTCCCTCCGCCGCGGTCATTTCCCCCCTTATCACCCTGTCCATAACCATCGCTTTTTTCGCTTCCTGGATGCTCAAGAAAATATCTCTCCTCATTCCACCATTCTGACATGGGGAGTGACATTTTCCCTGTCCCGTTTAGGGGTGACATTATCACTGTCCCGTCACAAAAAGATTTTTTGGGGGTTGACAACGATGCATGAAAAAAATAGAATTGCATTCCATGCTCGAAATGCGTGGTGTATGCAATAAAGTGGCGCAGGAGTATGTTGCCACGGTGCATTTGCAGTGAAAAGGAGAATGCGTCATGAAGGACGTACGAAAAAGAATGTTACTGGCGGATTTGGGAATGTTCGGAGCCGCTCTTTTGTGGGGAACCGGTTTCGTGGCCATGAAGGCCGCGGTGGATGGAATTCCTCCCTTTTTTCTGGTGGGCATACGATTTCTCATAAGCGCTCTCTGCCTCTCGCCGTTTTTGCTCTTCCGTTCCTGGAAGAAGCAGGATCTCCGGGGAGGGTTGGTGGTAGGTGCTTTTCTCTTTCTCGGATTTTTCTTCCAGACCACGGGATTGCAGTACACTACTTCGAGTAAGCAGGCCTTTTTCACCGCCACCTACGTGGTGTTTACCCCTCTGCTCGTATGGGGGCTCCGGAGAATCTTTCCGGGGCTGCGGGTCTTTCTCGCCGCAGGGCTCTGTTTCTGCGGGGTAAGCCTTCTGAGTTTCGGAGGCTCCCTCCTCGGCGGCATGAACAGCGGCGATTGGCTCAGCCTGGTAGGAGCTCTTTTCTTTGCGGGGCACCTCATTGCCATCGAGCACTACGCTCCCCGGCAGGATGTGATTCTTCTCGTCTTTTTCCAGGTTCTCGTGGCGGGATTGATCAGTATCTGCTGCGCGGGACTCTTCGAGGTATGGCCCGAAACCATCCCTCTCTCCGCCTGGGCGGGGCTGGGATATGCGGTGGTGTTCAGCACCCTGGTGGCCTTTCTGCTCCAGAACTGGGGGCAGAAGTATACCCCTTCCAGCCATGCGGCGCTTATTCTGGGGCTGGAATCCCTTTTCGGAGCCATCGCCGGAGTGGTGCTCCTGCACGAGGCCTTTACGCTTCCCATGATCTTCGGAGGAGTTCTGATTCTTGGCGGAGTCTTTGTCTGCGAGCTTGGCCCCGTGAGCGTGCCCGTGGGAAAAGTGAATTCCCGGTCCTGACGCGTCGTTTTTTCAACCCCCTTTCCGGCGGGAAGAGCCGGGGGATTGAACGAATGGAGGAGAATGCCCGTGGGAACGGATGTACGTAAAAAAATGCTGGTGGCGGACGTGGTGCTTTTTTTCGTGGCCTTTCTCTGGGGAACCAGCTTCGTGGCCATGAAGGGAGCCGTGGCGGGTATACCCCCCTTTTATCTGGTGGGTATGCGTTTTCTCGGAGGATCTCTCTGTCTCGCTCCGTTTCTTTGCTTTCTGCCCTGGAATAAAAGAGATTTCAAGGCGGGAGTAGTTCTGGGGAGCTTCATATTTCTCGGATTTTTCCTGCAAACCCTGGGCCTTCAATATACTACTGCGGGAAAACAGGCCTTTTTTACCGCCATCTACGTGGTGCTGGTGCCTCTTCTCGTGTGGATATGGCGCCGGATCTTTCCGGGGGTGCGGATCTTTCTCGCAGCGTTTCTCTGTTTTGCCGGAGTGGCACTCCTGGGCTACCAGGGAAGTCTCTGGGGAGGTATGAATCAGGGAGATTGGCTGAGCCTCGCCGGGGCGGTCTTCTTTGCGGCCCACCTCATCGGCATAGAGCATTACGTGGCGAAGCACCACGTGATCGTGTTGGTGTTCTTCCAGATTTTCGTGGCGGGGAGCGTCAACATGGTTTGTGCTCTTCTTTTCGAGGCCTGGCCCGAGAACGTGCCGGCCTTCGCCTGGATGAGCCTGGGATATGCCATCCTCTTCTGTACGGTGATCACTTTTCTCATTCAGAATTGGGCCCAGCGGTATACTCCCTCTACCCATGCGGCGATTCTTCTCAGCCTGGAATCTCTCTTCGGAGCTCTGGTAGGAGTGGTGGTGTTGCACGAGGTTTTTACCCTTCCCATGATTTTCGGAGGGCTCTGCATCTTCGGGGGCGTGCTGCTCTGTGAGATCGGGCCGATATTGAAGCTTCCCAAAAGGGCCCGTTCCCGTACGTGACTGCGCCATGCGGGAAAAGTCCCATACAATAGTGATGCAAAGAGCCCCGGAAGAAACGCTTCCGGGGCTCTTTTGCATGGTTTTTTCGGAGAAAGGCGGAGATGAATATCCGGGAGCTAAGCGGGGTTTTCCTCCGGTTCCGGTGATGCCAGAGGGAGAACCTCCAGGGCCCGCATCTCTTTCCGGAGCAGCCAGAGGGTTACCAGGGCGGAGAGGCCGTCCGCCAGGGGAAAGGTGCTCAATGCCCCGGTGATGCCGAAGAACCGCGGCAGAGTAATCATAAGAGGAAGCACGAAAAGCACCTGCCGGGAGAGCGAAAGAATCATGGCGGGCAGTGCCTTGCCCAGGGCCTGAAAGACCGTGGCTCCGATAACCTGAAAGCCCACGAGCCAGATTCCCAGGCTTATCAGACGCATTACCCGTATGCCCGTTTCCACCAGCAGAGGGTCCGGAGAGAAGAACTCCATGATCTGGGCGGGGAAGCTCTGCAAGAGTACGAAGGCGGTGCAGGAAAATGCCGTGGCTACCAAACTCGCCAGGCGGATGGTGGCGCGGCTGCGATGGAACTGCCCCGCTCCGAAGTTGAATCCCACGATGGGCTGAGCTCCCTGGGAGATGCCGAAGATGGGCATGAAGATGAGGGCGAAGAGCCGCTGTACCACCCCGGAGGCCGCCACGAAAAGGTGCCCTCCGTAGAGAAAGATGGTGGTGTTCGAGATGGCCCCCACCATTCCTATTGCTCCCATGCGGAGAAAGTCCGAGAAGCCGATGGCAAGAATCTCCCCCATCATGGCTTTGCGGGGAATCAGATTCTTCCAGGAGAATTCCAGACAGCTTCGGTGGCGCAGAAAGAACCAGCTGAAGAGCCAGAGGGCGGAACACCCCTGACCGATGATGGTAGCCAGGGCGGCTCCCCGGATCCCCAGAGAGAGGTTGAAGATGAAGTGCCAGTCCAGCACCACGTTTACCAGAGCCCCTAAAATCATGGTCATCATGGCGGTCTTGGCCTCGCCCTCCGCCCGAACCACGTTGTTGGAGCTCATGGCGAAGATATTCAGAGGCACCCCCAGGAGCAGGGTTTGCAGGTAGGTCACCGCATAAGGAAGAATAGGATCCCGGGCACCGAAAAAGTAGACGATCTGATGCAGAAAGGTTCCCACCACCAGGGGGATGCTTATGCTGGCGCAGAGAATGAGAAAGAGCACGTTCCCGAAGGCTCTTTCCGCCCGGTTATGATTTTCCGCCCCCAGGGCCCGGGAGATCACCGAAGCTCCTCCCACTCCGATCATGAAGGCCACAGCTCCCATGAGCATGGTGATGGGAAAGATGATGGTGATGCTTCCCAGGGCGGCGGTGCCCACTCCCCGGCCGATGAAGATGGCATCCACCACCTGGTAGGAGGCCATGACGATCATGCCCACCATGGCGGGGAGGGAGAGCCGGGCGAGAAGAGGCCCTATGGGATCCTCCCCCAGAAAGGCCCGGCTCTTTCGGGGTTGTTTTTCATGAGAGGGGGTCATGCTGTACCTCGTCTCCGGATTGCAGATTTCGGCCTCCCCGTATAATGAGGAGATCCCCCGAAGCGAGGCCTTCCAGAATCTGAATATTTTCCCCCTGCTGGATGCCCGGGGTGACATCTTGCCGGAAGGCTTTTCCCTCCCGCACCGTGAAGACCCAGAAGGTTTCATTTGTTCCCATCACCGCATCGGCGGGCACCATAAGAGGGTTTTCCAAGCGATGTTCCACGAAAAAGACCTGGGCGAACATGCCGGGCTTGAGCATATGCCCCGTGGCGGCGTTGTCCACGTACACCTCCACCCGGGTGGTTCGGGTGGAGGTATCCACAAAGGGGCTGATAAACCGGACGGAGCCTTCGAAAGTATGATTTTCCAAGCCTCTTACCGAGAGTTTTGCGGGCATGCCCGGAGTGATCCTGGGAACCCGGCTTTCCGGAGCCCGGATAGCTGCCTTGAGGGTGTCCGTATCCGCCAGGCGCGCCGCCGGAGTGCTGGGGGTGATCATATTTCCCGGAGCAAGATCGTAATCCTCCAGAATGACCCCATCGAAGGGAGCTTTCAGGGTGTACTCCGACAGGTCCACCTTCAGCGCCTCCAGCTCTGCCCGAAGCTGCCGGAGTTGAGCCTGGGCGAGATCCACCTGGGCCTTGGCGGTGCGGTAGAGGGTTTTTTTGCTGTCCAGCTGCTGCTGGGTGGCGTACCCCTCTTTAAAGAGCCGCTCGTAACGGCTCTGTTCCATGGATGCGTTCTCCAATTCCGCCTGGGCCTGGGCCAGCTGGGCGTTTCCCACAAGTACCTGGGCCTGGGCGGAACGTATCTTGGCGTCCTTTTCCCGATGATCCAGCCGGGCAATTATCTCTCCCCGGCGGACGTATTCTCCCTTGTGTTTGAAAAGTTCCTCAAGCCGTCCGGAAACCTTGGCGTAGAGAACGACCTCTTCCTTGGCCTCCAGAGTGGAGCTTTCCTCAAAACCCTGTTCCACCAGGGGAACGGGCTCTACCCGGAGTATCTCCACCCGGGCGGGAGTGCCTTCGGCGGCGGGGCTTCCCAAGAGAAGGGCTATTCCCAGAAAGAGCAGCCCCGGAACGAGACAAAGAGTGCGGTGGTTTCGGATGGTATGGCGGTGTGAAGACATTACTTGCTTCCCCCTTCGAGAAGAGTGGCGACAGACGTTCTGCCGAGCGTCCCCTGGGCTTTTTCCAGGGCTACTATGGCCATGGCATGATCCTTGATGGCGGTGCTGTGTTCCTTTTCCGCCAGGGTAAAGGCGGTTTGAGCATCCAGCACGTCCAGCTGGGTGCTCACGCCCTCCCGGTAGCCCACCTGGGCGAGGCGCAGGGATTCCCGGGCGAGTTCAAGATTCTTTTTCGTGGATACCACCGCTTCCTCCGTGCTGGTAAGGTTCAGAAAGGCATGGGCGATCTCCTTTTTGATGTTTTCCTCCTGTTGGGCTACTCCGAGCTCCTGTTGCTGCAGGGTGGCCCTTTCCTGAAGGGCCTTTCCCAGGGCCTCGTTGCCGTCGAAAAGAGGAACGGAGATCTGAATTCCCGCACTCCAGGTGTCTTCCTCGTTGTCGTAGTTGCTGGAAGGGTCGTCGTAGTTGTACTTCCCGTAGATACTCACGGAGGGTAGAGATTCGCTTCTTTCGATGGTTACCTGCTGCCGCTGGACTTTCACCTCCGAAAGAGCCTTCTTGAGATCCGGCCGCTCTTCCAGAGCTGTTTCGAGAAAACGCTCGGGGTCTCCCCGAAAGGGAGTGTATTCCAGGGATCCCTGGACATCATATTCTTCCTTCTGGGGAAGCCGCAGGAGGGTGAGCAGGTTGATCTTGGCGGATTCCATCTGGTTTTTCGCCGCGATAAGCTCGGTATTCCGGGCGCTCTCCTGCTGTTCCGCCCGAATGACTTCGAAATTCGTGGCGATGCCGAGAACCCGTTTCCGTTCGGTCTCCCGAAGATGTTCCCGGGCATACGCCAGGCCGTCCTGGGCGGTCTGTACGTTGGCCTTTCCGAGGAGCACCTCGTAATAGGTATCCAGTACCAGATAGAATACTTCCTGGGTGGTGAGTTCGATTCCCTGGTTCGCCACCTCCCGGAAATATATGGCCTGATCTTTTTTGGCCCGGTTCTTTCCCCCCCGGTAGAGGGTCTGGGTGATGGTGAGGCTTCCTCCGGAATATTCTTTATCTCCCGTGCCGTTCAGGGCGTTGTTCTGCTGCATGTAGCTCCCGGAGAGATCCAGCCGGGGAAGATATCCCGACTGGCCTTCCAGATCCTTTCCCCGGGCCCGGAGAAGTTCCTCCCGGGAACTTTGGATATCCAGATTCCGCTCCCGGGCAAGGTCGAGGATGGAGGTGAGGTTCAGTATCTCTTCCGCACTTGCCCGATGTCCCCAGAGCCAGAAGGTGCAGAAAAGGCTGAAGACGAGAAAGAACAGCAGAGATTTGACGATACGAGGCATAATTATTTTCCTCCTGCGAGATTTTTCGATGTTACGGGTTTGAGAGCTTCCAAAGACTGCTCCCGAACCCTTTTTTTACGTATCCGGAACATCCGGAGAGCCCGGAAGAACTTGGCCATACGCTCCCGGGTGTTGTCGATGATGATGTACACCGCGGGAATAACCAGCAGGGTGAGCAGCGTGGAGGAGAGCATGCCGCCGATAACCGCTATGGCCATGGGCTGCCGGATTTCACCGCCTTCGCTCAGCCCCAGGGCCAGGGGTATCTGGGCGATCATGGTGGAGCAGGCGGTCATCAGGATGGGTCGAAGCCTTCGGGGGGCGGCCTTCAGCATGGCTTGCAGCGGGTTCGCTCCCTTGGCGCTCTCCTGTTTGGCGAAATCCACCAGAATGATGGCGTTGTTCACCACGATGCCGATGAGCAGAATGATGCCCATGAGACTCATGACGCTTACGTCCTGTCCCGCTATCATCATCAGCCCGAAGGCTCCCGCAGTGGTGAGAGGCAGAGAGAACATCACCATGAGGGGATAGATGAAGGATTCGAACTGAATGGCCATGACCATGTACACCAGAACGATGGAAGCGCCGATGGCGCTGAGAAGGGTAGCGAAAGCCTCCCGTTCGTGTCTGCTCGATCCCGTTTGCAGCAGGCTCATGCTGCCGTCCTCCGGAGCGTTCCGGGCAAAGGCCTCTTCCACGAGTATGGTTCCCTCCCCGGTGGAAATTCCCCGGACGTTGGCCTCCACATCGAGGCTCCGCTGGCGGTTGTACCGGGTGATTACGTTGGGGGCCGCGGTTTTTTCCAGGGATACCACATCCGCCAGGCGGATCAGGTTTCCTTCATGGGTGGGAATGATAAGCTTTTCGATGTCCTCCAAGGAGCCCCGGGCATCTTTTTCCGCCTGAAGCTGGATGTCGTACCGGTATCCTCCGTCCTTGAAGACCCCCGCCTTGATGCCTCCGAAGTAGGCCTGAATTTCCGTGGAAAGATTCCGGATGCTTACTCCGAGATCGTCCGCGAGCTCTCGGTTGATGGAGGCGATGACCCGGGGGTTTTCGAGCTGGATGGAGGTGTTGATATCCACCAGCCGTTCATCCGCCGCAAGATCCTTCTTCAGAACCTCTCCCAGGGCGGCGAGCTCTTCGGTGGAACTGCCCACCAGGGTGACGGTGACATCCGCTCCCCAGGTGCTCATGGTGATGGTCACGTCTTTATAGGCTGCGAACTGCTGTCGGAAGTCGTTCATGATAGCCGCCGCTCCGGGGCGTCTGTTTCGCGGCACGAGAACCACCGACACGTCCCCCTTGTTGACTTCCTGTCCCGTTCCCATACCTACCGTGCCGTAGGTATATGCCACGTGAGGATTGCTGCGGATGGCCGCATCGAGCTCCCGGAAAATCCGTTCCGACTCTCCCAGAGAAGAGCCTGAGGGAAGCTCGAAGTTTACCGTGAACTCGCCGTTGTCTTCCGTGGGAAAGAAGGTGCTTCCCAGCTGGGAGGCGAAGAAGAGCCCCAGAACGAAGACTCCTCCCGCGAAGATCAGGGTAAGAAAACGGTGGCGCACCGCCTTGCCCAGAAGCCAGGCGTATCCTCTCTCCAGGAGTCCCAGGGGAATATCCATGACTCGGCCGAACCATCCCCGATTTGCCCGCAGAAGCCGGGAGCAGAGGTAGGGAGTGAGGGTAAGGGAGAGGATGAGAGACATGAGAATGGTGATGGCCACGGTCATGCCGAAGTCGTAGAAGAAACGCCCGATAATGCCCTCCATGAAGGTCACCGGAAGAAAGACCGCCAGGGTGGTGGCGGCTCCGCCGAGAACCGAGAAGCCCACTTCGGCAGTTCCCAGAGAGGCGGCGGGTAGAGGTTTCTCTCCCGCTTCGAGGTGGTGGTGAATATTTTCCAGCACCACCGTGGTGCCGTCCACCACCATGCCCACCGCCAGGGAGAGCCCCATCATGGTGAGATTGTTGATGGTAATTCCCAGGGATCGGAGGATCAGCATGCTTCCCAGAAGGCAGACCGGAATGGTGACCACCGTGACGAACATGGCCCTGAGGGTATTCAGGAAGAGCAGCATGATGAGGGATGTAAGACCTACCGCTACCAGGATGTCCGATTGTACGCCTTCCATGGAGCGGCGGATGAAGAGCGATTCGTCTCCCACAATTTCTATGCGGATGTTTGCGGGAGTCCGGCTTTGCAAGTCTTCCAGCCGTTGGCGCAGAATCTCCGCAGTGGACACCTCGTTGGCACCTCGCTGTTTCTTTACCTGTACCAGAATGGCGGGTTCTCCGTTATAGGTGGCGAAGCTTCGAAGCTCTTCAAAACCGTCTTCCACCCGGGCCACGTCACGAAGGCGCACGACGGTGCCGTTTCGGTTTGCCAGGGGGAGCATGGCCAGGGATTCCACGGAATCATACTCTCCCTCCACCCGGATGCCGAACTCCGTGGTGCTGGTCTCCAGCCTTCCTGCAGGAAGCTCCACGTGTTTTGCCTGAACCGCAGCGAGTACCTCCGTGGCGGTAAGATTGCGGGCCTCCAGCAGGTCTGCATCCAGCCATATCCGAATCTGCCGCTCCCGGAACCCCGCAAGATCCACCATGCCCACTCCGGGCACGGTCTGGATCTGCTGTTTCAAAATCTTATCCACGAAAAAGGCTTTTTCTCTTTCCTCCGCATTTCCCAGTACTGCCAGGGTGAGCACCGGAGAATCCATGGGAGAATATTTCTGCACCGTGGGAGTGTCCGCCTCGTCGGGAAGGTTCGCCTGGGCGATGTTCACCTTGTCCCGTACGTCTGCGGCGGCTCCGTCGAGATCCCGGCCCAGCTCGAACTCCACCACCGTAATGGCCCGGCCTTCGTAGCTATAGGAGGTGATATTCTCGATCCCCGAGATGCTGTTGATCTCCTCTTCGATGATGTCGGTAACGTCGTTGTCCATTACCGCCGGGCTCGCTCCCTCCATGGTGGTAACCACCACCACGATGGGGAACTCCACGTCGGGCATACGGGCCATGTTCATCTGGCCGAGGGAGATTACTCCAAAAAGAAGCAGGGCTATCATGCCGATAAGTACCGTCACGGGACGGCGTAAAGCGGTATCGGTTATTTTCATAATTGAAGGGCCTCCTTGTTCGTGCGAATCAGACCGTTAAGGTGTAATTGCTTAAAAGTGCCTATGATATCCTCTTCGGAAATAGTGTCGAAGGGAACGTTGTGATACGGTTCTCCCTGTTCTGCCAGAAGCTTGGAAAGAAGGAAGAAGCTGTGTTGAAAAAGACAGGCGGTTACCATGGGGTGGAGGGGATAAAAGGAGCCGTCCTCGATGCCGTTCTCGATGGTTTCACGTATAATTTCCAGAAAAAGGTGCCAGGGGCTGCAATGCATATGTGCGTGGAGATACTTCCTGGCCTCGGGATCGTTCATATGGGCATCCACGAAACAGGCGGTGATTTTTCGATTTTTATCCAGGTGATCGATCATGGCCCGGAAAAGCGCCTCCAGCTTTTCTGCCGGAGAGAATGAGGAGCGCCGGACTTCTTGAAGTTGGGCCATAAGATCTTTGGCCGGGGGTTCTCCCACGAAAACCAGCATATCCAGTTTGCCCTCGAAATAATTGTAGAGAGTTCCCTTGGAAACCCCTGCGGCTTTGGCGATTTTCGACATGGTGGTACCTTGCCAGCCGTTTTCCCGAATCACCTTTATGGCGGCCTCTCGTATGGTTTCCCGCATCATCTCTTCCACAAGAGCTTTTTTCTGTTCCCGGATAGTGCTCATGGAATTCCCTCCTCACAGCATGAAAGACAGCAGCATAACTCGCGGGTCTTCAAAATGACCAATTGGTCATTTTATAGACCTTTCGGTTTTTGTCAAGGGGATAAAAGCTTTCATGTGCCAGAAGTTTTGAGTTTCCCCATGTCGTATCCGCGAGGCGAAACAAGCCTGAAAGGAAAGGAATTTTACGGCAGAAGGTCGTAGAAAAGGAGAAGAGTTATATAAATAAAACTTACGAGACAGTAAGTTACAGCGAAGCGTTTTCTTTGTCAAGGGGCATAATGCCCAAGGCAGATAAAGCCGGAAAAATCCGGGGAGTGAGAATTATCCCGCAGAAAAGCCTCCGGAGGCTCATGATAAAGGTTTTTTGATGGTGAAGCGTTTCCCTGGGTGCTTTATATGTGTTTTTCGTTGCTATGCCGCAAGCTTTCGGAAGCGAAAAAGAGGCTCCCCTCCTCCGTACGGAGGAGGGGAGCCTGAGAGTCCTTCGTTATCTTTCCTTCGAAAGGCTTTAGAAATGTAGCGTCACCGTAAGAGGAATGGCAACATCTTCCTCGGGGTTTTCCAGCACCAGCTTCACCAGGGTTCCTCCGGGAGCTGTCACGTGCAGGGGGCGTCGGCCTCCTGCCAGGAGAAGCTGTTCCAGGGGAATCCGTGCCCGGGGAACCGCCATGTCTCCCACATAGAGAAGAAGAACCGCCTTGCCTTGGTAGGGGCTGTCCGCATCCACCTGCAGGGCTTTGAAGAGGTGATATCCTTCCAGGCGCTCTTCGTAAAGCACCTGTCGGGGAGAGCCTCCGGGAGTTCCCGCATAGAGGGCGAGGGGGCCGGTCCGGGAATCTTCGGCTCCGGGAAGGCCTTCGGCCTCCTCACATTGCGGCATGGGTGTCCTGGGGAGGATCATGGCGTCCATGGTTCCTCCGGTGGGGGCGGCCATTTTCATGAAGTTAGCTCGTCCCTGGGTGGCCGGAGGAACCGCATAGAGCGGCTGAGGGGCTCCGGCGGCAAAGGAGTTGTCCCATCCCGCGGGAAGGGCGTTCCCCACGAAGACCGGGGTGGTACTTCCCACGGAGGTGTCCTGCCGTACCGCCACGAAGGCGGTGACTTCGCAGGGAATGCCGTAGAAGAGAGATTCCCGCACGAGCAGGGGTTCCAACGCCTCTTTTCTTGTAATCTGGGCATTTTCCTGATAGATGGCCTGTTCCGCCACTTCCTCCGCCTCCAAGGAATATCCCATATCGGAAAGTCGGGCGGCCAGCTCCTTTTGAGAATAGTTTCCGGAATAGAGTTGCTCCAGCCGATTCAGCACCAGGGCTCCGTAGAGAGCCTTGAGAGCGTTCCCTTCTCCGGGAGCCACTTTGCGCACCCGGGCTTCCAGGGGAGCTTCCAGGCCCTTGCCCTCCAGGGAATAGGAGATGTTCTCCAGATTCGAACCTTCCATGCGCCCTACGATCCACCGGGCCCGCTGCTGGGGAAGATCTCCCAACAGGAGAGAGGCCACCTGTTTCTTCTCGAAGGGAACCCTGGATCCCTGAGGAAGCGTGAGATGTTTTCCCTCCCCCTTTTCCAAGTGAATTTTCAGCGTGGCTTCTGTCAGGACAGGGCTTCCCCATTCCTCCAGAACCTCTTCCAGGGCGCTGGCAATATCCGTTTCTTCGGGAGAGCTGGTGAGGAACCGGGCGATGCCCTTTCCCTTCCGGGCAATCTCCCTGGCAAGATAATCGTTGGGAGCCGCATCGATGCAGAGAATGCTGATTTTGCGTCCTTCCTTCCTTTTGGCTTCCCGTTCCACCATGCGGAGAATGCGCCCGTCATCGGTTACCTGGGCATCGGTGATCACCAGCACGTGCTGGGAGTAGAGCCCCTCCTCGGGCCGGGAGGTATGGATGGCCTGTTCCAAAGCCACTCCGAGATTGGTGCCTCCGTCATCTTTGTTGCGGGTAAGATAATCCACCGCTTGGGTGATATTTTCCCGGGTCGCCGGGAGAGGCCGGGAGGCAAACCAGGAGGTGGTGGAGTGAAAGAGTCCCAGGGAGAAGCGATCCTTGGGAGAAAGACCGTTCAGAAAGGAAATCACTGCCCAGTCCGCAGCCTCCCACTTGGCGCCGCTCATGGACCCCGAGTGATCCACCAGCAGAATCACCTCCCGGGGAATTCGAGGATGCTCCTCAAGAGCTTCCAGGGAAGCGGGAGTGAGAAGCCCGAAAAACCACGTATCCTTGCCTCCCTCGGGGGTGTATTCGTATATCTGCAGCTGGGCGGGGCCCTTCTCCCCGGCATTTTGGGGAACCCAGGTGACGACGAAATCCCGATCGGGAATCTCCGCCCCCTTGGAAAGGGTTACGTGGGAAGCATCCCCCTCTCCTCGGGGGGTAAGGATGCTGTGGGTGGGGCTTTCGATACGGCAGGGATCTTCAAAGGTAAGGTTCAGGGAAAATCGGTGTCCCGGATCCCGGTACACCGCCAGGGGATTGCCCTGGGCGTTGGAGCTGCCCAGCTCATCCTGCCGCACGAACCGGGGGGCCGTGGTAAGGGGTATGCGGAGGGACCACCCCGCCTTCTCGGGTTCTCCCATCTGGACGTAGGTGGTTTCCACCGTAACTTCTTCGTCCGGGCGGATTCCCTGTACTGCCAGGGTGAAGACGTTGGGGCTCTCCCGGGTGAGGAGCACCGCCTGTTTTCCCTGCTGTTTAGCCTCTTCGTACTCCTTCTCCGCCTTCTGCCGCTCCTTCAGCTCCGTAACGATGGTAACGTCTCCGAACCGGACGGAACAGGATGTCACCGCCGCATCCCCCGGAAGCGGAAAGCGGTAAAGGGCCTCCACGGGGTCCGGATGGTCTTTCTTGGTAAAGCTGTATCGGTGGGTCACGGTGAGAAATCCGAGGGGCCCGGTGACGGAGCCCGTTACGTCCGTCTTCCGAAGAGGAACGAACCTCCCCCATGAGGGAGGAGAACCTTCTTCGTCGGGAATGGAGATAATTTCCATCACCGCCACTCCTCCCGAGGCGGCGTTGTCGAACCGCTCCGAAGCGAACTCCGAAGCCTCTCCCCGGAAAGGAAGAAGCAGTATTCCCAGGCTCAAAAGGGAAAAAAGCGCAAGATGCGTGGAATGCAACATGCTAAACACCTCCTGTGTAATTTGAATTGATCCGAGCATAGCACGGGGCTTTTCAAAGGGTGTCACGAAAGGGGCTTGGAAGTGTCATGGGAATGTCACGGAATCGAAATTTTTCTTGAAGATCGTGGAAAAGGGAGAAAGGCCCCGAAAGAATCCGGAGCCTTCGTAGTTTGTGAAATGCCCTCCATACTGCCACAGGTGGAAGGGATGGAAAGCCTTACCGCCACCGTTGGAGTGTAGGGAGCAGAGCTTCCATATGTTTCCGGGCAGCTTCCTTGGGCATGATCTTGTGCTCCGTCATGATGTTCACGCAGAGATCGATCATATCTTCCAGGGTGGCGGAGGGGTTGGTGAAGGCTCCGTTTTTGAAGCAGTAGATGCAGTACTCTTCGGATATGCTTCCGTCTTCAAAGGTTCCGAAAAGCTTCGCTTCTTCCATGGGCATGCCGCAACTCTGGCAGAGAGGGGCAGTTTTCATAATTCCTCACGTCCCTTCTTTGTATGATGGGGTACCGAAGACTTTGCTTCGGATATGAATTAACCACGGGTGTGCGAAGGTCTTCTTTCCGCAATGATACATCCTTTCGAGGATTCTGTCTTCTCCGGAAATTCCGAATGTGAGCCCGAAAGTGGTAAAATTCATAGATTTTTCAAGGGTTTGCTTTTCAAAAAGAGGAGGTTTTCCATCTTTTTCCAGTTTTTTCTGGTCCAGGAGAGACTCCGGTCCGTCTCTCAGGCTTCTTTTTCCGAAGAACTTCTTTCGGAATCCCCAAGGTTGGCTTCGGCAACGCCGTTGGCGCCGTTTTTCCGGGTGCAGAGATCGTAAAGAATGGGAAGCAGCAACAGAGTAAGTGCTCCCGAGACCAGAATGCCCCCCACCGAAACGATGCCCACACCGTTGCGCAGTTCCGCCCCGATTCCCCGGCCCAGGGCGAGGGGCATCATTCCGAGAATGGCCGCCAGGGTGATCATCACGATGGGGCGGAACTGCTCGCAGGTGGCGCTGATCATGGCCTTGTGCCGGGGTATGCCTTCCGCCCTATGCTGATTGGCCTGATCCACGATGAGAATGGCGTTGTTCACCACGATGCCTATCATCATGACCACTCCCATGATTTCGAAAATTCCAAGGCTTCCTCCGGTGAGAACCAGGGCCCAGACGGTTCCCAGAAGGGACAGGGGAATGGTCACCAGAATGAGGGCGGGCTGCAGCCAGGATTCGAGAATGGCCGCCAGAGTGAGGATTACCAGAACCAGAGCGATGACTCCCGCCTCTGCCAAAGCTTCCTGGGCTTCTTCCATAACTTCGAAGATTCCCGCAAATCGGTAGCCGTACCCCGGAGGAAAATCGCCCTCTTCTTCGATGAGCCTGCGAATCTCTCCCGCCGCGGTTCCCAGAGGAAGATCCGGAGCGAGATTGGCGAGCACCTTGGTGATGCGCTGCTTATCCACCCGGGTGATCTGAACCGGAGCGAGGTCTTCCTCCAGAGTGCTCACTCCCCGGAGAATCATGGATTTTCCGGGTTCTCCGGGAATCTGGAAGGCTCCTATCTGTTCCTTTCCCCCCTGCTCCTCCAGCTTTACCACCATGTCGTAGTTGCGGGCTCCTTCCTTGTAGGTTCCCGCCTTGAGCCCCTCCAGATTGGCTCGAAGAAGCAGGCCCAGATCGGAGCCTCCCATACGGATATCCGAAAGCACTTCCCGCTTGGGGCGTACGGTAATTTCCGGCTTTCCCTGGCGCACCGTGGTATCCGGATCTTCCACTCCGGGGATCCTCCGGGCCAGATCCCGGGTTTTCAGGGCCAATCGTTCCAGTTCGCCGAGTTTGGGCCCTGCGATCTCCAGATCCAGGGCGGCTCCGGTGCCTCCCACGATGCCCGGAATGGATACGGTGATCAGGGCATCCGGAAAGGCGGCGAGACGATTCCGGATGTTCTCCGCCAGCTCGTGGATGGAAATGTTCCGTTCGGTGCGGTCCGAGAAGCGAAGCAGGATCTGGGAGAGATACACCCCTTCCGAAGACTGTCCTACCTGACCATCCACCTTTCCGAGGGTGGTGAGCATGTGGCGCAGTTCCGGGAGATCCCGAAGATGTTCCTCCGCCAGAAGGACGTTCTGCCGGGTTCTTTCCAGGCTGTAGTAGGTGGGAAACTCCAGCTTCACCGTAATCTCTCCCTTGTCCGTATCCGCCACCAGACTTCCCCCCAGGGAGCTCCCCAGAAAGAGGGCGTGCACGAAGAGGATCAAGGTTATTCCTATGGCCAGAAGAGCGGCGCTTCGGTGGCGTTCGTGAAACTCCAGAATTTTTCGAAATCTTCCCAGAAGCCGGTCAAAACCCCGGTTCCATCCTTGTTCCATCCGCTGGAGCAGCCCTGAACCGTCTGTACCGGAGGGTTTCAGAAGAATGGAGCAGAGCAGGGGAGTAAGGGTGAAGCTCACGAAGAGGGAGATGGCGGTCATAATGAACATGGTGAGTGCCAGAGGGCGGATGAAGAGCCCCACCATGCTTCCCATCTGGGCCAGAGGAAAGAGCACCACCATGTTGGTTCCCGCACTGGCGAGGACCGGCACAAAGGATCTGGCGGCTCCCTCCATGGCGGCCTGTTTGGGATCCCCGCTTTTTTGGAGATTCCGGATAATGGCTTCCAGCACCACGATGGAATTGGTTACGAGAATGCCTACGGACATGCCTATGGCGATGAGGGTGGAGGCGTTGAGAGTAAAATCCGCCAGTTCCAGAAAGAAGAGCCCTATCACGATGGTAAGAGGCATGGTGATGGCGATAACCAGAAGGGAGCGCAGGTTGTAGAGAAAGAGAAAGAGAATTCCCCCGGTAAGAAGAATGCCCTGGAGCACGTTAATCCAGGCGCTTTCGTTGGTGGCCCGGATAAAGGTGGCGTCGTCGGTGAACCAGGTGAGTTTCATTCCTCCCGGGAGCTCCTTCCGGAGCTCCTCCATGCGTCGTTCCACTTCTTCCGCCACTCTTACCGCATTGGCGTCGGACTTCTTTACCACCCGAATGATTATGCACTCTCTGCCGTCCAGGGCGGCTATTTCGCGCACCTCCCGGGTAGTCATCACCACGGTGCCCACGTCCCGGATGCGTATCCGCTGTCCTTCAAAGCCAGCGATTTCGAGGTTCCCCAGGGATGTCACGTCCTGAAAATCTCCGTCGTACTTTACGGAAATTTCCATGCCGTGATCCCGAATTCTCCCGGCGGGAAGAATGCCCACGCCCTGGCGTAAACTCTGAATCACCTGCATGGTCGTGAGCCCCCGGGGGGCGAGTTTGTTCCGGTCCAGCAGAATCTGGACTTCCCGGGGGGCTCCTCCGATAACCTCCACCTCCGCCACTCCGGGAATGGTGGTAAGCCGATCCTTCAGATCGTTGTCCGCGAAGTCGAAAAGGTCCGCCCCGGACAGATCTCCCGTGAGAGCCAGGGTTACGATGGGGGTGGCGTTCACGTCGTACTTCTGGATGATGGGATCTTCCACGCTTTCGGGAAAGTCCCCCCGGATAAGATCCAGTTTCTCCCGTACGTCCGTGGCCGCCACGTCCACATCGATGCCCAGCTGAAACTCCAGAAGAGTCTGGGCCATGTTCTCCATACAGGAGGAGGATACGTGCTTCAGCCCGTCGATGGCCACCACCGCATCTTCGATGCGCTTGGCCACGTCGGTCTCGATGTTGCCGGGACTCGCTCCGGGGTAGATGGTGACGATGGTGATGTAGGGCACATCGGTTTTGGGCATGAGCTCCAGCCCCAGCTTGCGCCAGGAGTTGAACCCCAGCAGGGTGAGGCCGATGAGAAGGCACCCCATGGCGATGGGGCGTCGCACCGAGGCGTTGGAAAGAAACATCAGTCATTCCCTCCCGGAGGAGCGATGAGAGTGCCCTCTTCCATCAAAAGCTGTCCCTGGATTATTATCGGGGTTCCTTCTTCCAGAGGAAACTTTCCGGAGGATTCCCGAATTTCCACCCATCCTTCGGTTTCCAGCCCAGGTATTACCGGAATCTCCCGGGCTCTGGTTCCTTCCGCAGCGAAGAGTACCGGGCCGGAGCGCTTCGCCACGAGAGCTTCCCGGGGAACTCCCAGGGCGGTACGGTTTTCCAGAAGCACCTCCAGGTGGGCTATTCTGCCGGGAGTTATCCCCTCGGGAGGATTTTCGAGAAGCACCTTGATTTCGAAGGTTCGCAACTGTCGATCCACCGTGGGGCCCTTGTAGGTGATTTTCTGCGGGGAAAGCTCCAGGGCGCCCACCCGGATCCGCACGGAGGTGGTGCCGGGAAGGATTTCGTGAAAATACTCCTCAGGAAGAAAGCCCGCCACCTCCAGGGCGTTCAGATCCTCGATCCGCAGAACCGGCTTTCCCACTTCTCCCATCTCTCCGGGTTCCCGGAATCGTTCCGTTACCACGCCGCTGATGGGGGCGAGCACCAGGGAGTCTCCCAGGTTTTTTTCGGCAATCTCCAGATGGAGCCGGGCCTGTACCTCCTGCTCCCGGGTCAGGGCGATGAGCACCTTGGCATGTTTGATCAGGGCCAAACCCTGAAGATATCGGGATTCGTACTCCTCGAAGGCGCTGGTGGAAATGGCGTGCTGGGCCAGAAGATCCTTTCCCCGTTTGTGATCCTGCTCGGCCTTGGCGAAATCCGCCTGAAGGCGCTCCAGGTTCGCCTGTTTCTCCCGTACCGCATGCTGTGCCACGGTGTACTCCTGCCGGGCGATCTTCAGGCTCTTCTCCAGGGTAAGGGGGTCCGTCTGAAAGAGCTTTGTCTCCTGAGCCTTCACCGCATCCCCCTCATCCACAAAAATATCTTCCAGGGTTCCTGCGATTCGGGGCGAAACGAGAGCGAAGCTCCTGGCCTCCACGTTTCCCGTAAGGGTCACGATTCGTTCGAAGGGACGCAGAGCCGCCTTCGTAAGCACCACCGGGGTTCCCCGAAAAGAATCTTCCGGAGAAGGAGCTTTGTCCTTTCTCTGACTGTAGAGAGCGTGGCCTCCCAGAATTCCCGCTCCTATAAGGCAGAGGATCAGGAGCCTCCATCCCCTATGCTGTCGCAGCATCATGGTTTCTCTCCTTTTCTGTACGCGCTAACCGAGGTTTTTCATGTTCTTGCGGTTTCCCGGCCCTTACAGCGCCAGATTCTCCGGAAGAGGAAGCCCCGCAAGAAGGATCATGCTTCGGGCGGTGGTAATCGCCACGGTATGAAAAAATTCCGTTCCCATATATCTCTCTCCCCGGAGAAGCCCCAGAGGTTCCTTGCCCATAAGGTAGAAAAACCCCTGGGCATAGAGCAGGTCCGCCCAGGCATAGGCTTCGTCCTGGCTGCTTTCGGGGCGGATATCCCGATAAAATTCCGCCAGCTCGTGGCTATCCGACTTCATAATGGTTTCCACCAGGGCGGGCATCATGGGAGAAGGACTGAAAAGCTCTTGGATGATAAGGCGCTTCTTCCATTCCACCCGGGAGGATCCGAAAAGATCCTGGAAAAAACGAAAAACCAGCTCCCGAACGATCTCACTTTTTCCCTGAGGAGTATCCAGGAGCTCTCCCCGGGTTTTCAGAATTTCCGAAAGGTAGAGGCGTTTTCCTTCCGCCGCAATGGCACGAAGGGACTCCACGTAAAGATTTTCCTTGCTTCCGAAGTGGTAGTGAATGGCCCCCAGATTGACCCCCGCCTTTTCCGCGATCATACGGGTGCTCACCCCGTCGAAACCCTGTTTCCCAAACAATTCTCCCGCCGCCAGAATCAGGGCGGTTTTGGTGTCCGCATTCGTCTCCGCTTCGTTTTTGACCGGCTTCGCACGGTTTTTTCGGTTCTTTTCGCCGCTTTCCACGAAAACACCTCCAAGGTCAGTCGTTTGACTAACTTATAATACAGTCGTATGACTTTGTCAAGGTGCTTCTGGCTGTGCCCTGCCGAATTTTTTGTCTTTCGAGATTTTGGAGGGGATGCCGATATTTTTTCGGAGGTTGCCAAAAGAAGAGAAAAGGGAGTACCTTTTTTGTGAGGATGCGAAGAAAAGCGCTCTTCATGTGTGCGGCGGGTACGTATCTTTACGAATTTGGGGGAAAAATCATGTCAACGTTGGAACGGCACGAAGGGAAAACCGTTTTTCTGGCGGATATGGCCATGCTTGGAGCGGCTCTTTTCTGGGGTTCCGGTTTTGCGGTAACCGATAGACTTCTGAATAGCTGTTCTCCTCTCTGGCTTCTTACCTTCCGCTTTGTTCCCAGCGGAATGCTCCTCTCTCTCGTTTTCTGGAAAAGGCTTCGAAGAATCAGCCGAAGAGACTTCCTCCGGGGAAGTTTGCTGGGGGTCTTTCTCTTTACGGTTTTTCTCGCCCATATTTACGGGCTCGTCTTAAGCACTCCCGGAAAGCAATCCTTTCTTGCCGGGGCCAACGTGGTGATCGTTCCCTTTCTCTACGCCCTCTTCTACCGAATCTGGCCCTCCAAATGGGCTTTTACCGCTGCGGGGCTTACCACCGCAGGAATTCTTACCATGGCCTTTACCCCGGGAATGCAGTTCAATCTGGGGGATACCTTCTCTCTTATTCTCGCCTTTGGCGTGGCGCTGCACTGTATCTTCGTGGGGAACCTCACTCGAAAGATGGATTCCTGCGCCCTTACGGCGCTGCAAATCTCCGGGGCGGCGGTCTGTTTTCTCGGGGCGGCTCTCCTTTTAGAGCCTTTTCCCGCCTTTGCCAACGGGGGAAGGGATCTTCTCTGGGGAATTCCCTATGTGGCTCTCTTCGTGACGGTGATTCCCTTTCTCATCCAGACCGTGGCCCAGCGGTACAGCCCCGAGGTGCATGCGGCGATTCTTCTTTCCATGGAGAGCCTTTTCGGGTACATTATCGCCATTTTCATGGGACAGGAGAGCCTGCATCTTCAGATCGTCTTCGGAGGACTCCTGATTCTCGGAGGAGTCTTTACGGCAGAGCTGGAGACCTATCTGGCCAAACGAAGCGCTTCCCTCGATCTCCTCGGGAAGAGGGAGGGGTAGAACGAAAATAAAGAGGAGTTTTGGCACAAACCGGAGGAAGGGTATAATGATTTGTCGGGTTTTCCCGATTGATGTATGTGATGTATATCATAGTTTTTACTCGTAAGGTCTGGACCAAAAAGGTACAATATCCTCCGGGAGGTGGAACATTTATGAAACGAATTCTCGTTACCGGTGCGGGAGGCCAGATCGGTACCGAACTCACCCTGATGCTGCGGCAGGAGTTCGGTGCGGATAACGTGATTGCCTCGGATGCCAAGGATCTCGCGGGGATCCTGGAAGGCCCGAGGGAGCTGCTGGATGTCCTGGATCGGGAAAGGCTTTGGAAGGTTGCGGAACACTACGGCGTGGATACGGTTTTTCACCTTGCGGCGGTGCTCTCCGCCACGGGAGAGAAGAATCCTCAGCTCTGCCACCGGGTCAATACCGAGGGTTTTTTCAACGTATTGGAGCTGGCCCGGGAAAAGAAACTGGAGCGGGTGATATGCCCCAGTTCCATCGCCGCCTTCAGTCCCGAAACGGGGGATAACCCCGCAGAGGTGGCGGTGTTGCGGCCCAAGACCATGTACGGCATTACCAAGGTCTGGGGAGAGCTCATGGGAGAATATTACTGGGAAAAGTTCGGTGTGGACGTCCGGGGAGTGCGCTATCCCGGCATCATAAGCTGGCAGACCGAGCCCGGAGGAGGCACCACGGACTACGCCGTGGCATCCTACTACGACGCCCTGCGCCGGGGAAGCTACGAATGCTTCGTCTCGGAGGATACGGTGCTTCCCATGATGTACATGCCCGACGCCCTCAAAGCTTTGGTGGATCTCGCCAAGGCCGAGCGCGGCTCTTTGCGGTACTGTAATTACAACGTGGCATCCCTGAGCTTTTCCGCCGGAACAATGACCGAAGCCATCCGGAAGATCCTGCCGAACTTTACCTGCACCTACGTTCCCGACGAGCGCCAGAAGATCGCGGATACCTGGCCCCGGAGGCTGAACGATGAGGCCGCCCGGGAGGATTGGAACTGGTCTCCCCGGTGGGATCTGGATGCCATGTCCCGGGACATGATCGGCAATCTGCGCAAAAAGTTGGGCGTTCCCGAATAAAAGGGCGACGAAAAGGATTTATGGAGGTGGAAAAAATATGACCAACCGTATGGCCTTTATTACCGAAGAGCTTGATCGGCTTCGAAGGGAGGGGTTCTATAACCAGATCCGAACCCTCGAAAGCCCCCAGGGTGCATGGCTGCAGATCGAGGGGAAGCGGGTGCTGAACCTCTGTTCCAACAACTATCTCGGCCTGGCGGCGGACGAACGCATCTCCCGGCGGGCCAAGGAGCTTATCGACGCTTTCGGGGTGGGCCCCGGAGCGGTGCGTACCATTGCGGGAACCCTCTCGGTGCATCGGGAGCTGGAGGAAAAGCTCGCGGCCTTCAAGGGGGCCGAGGCGGCCATCGTGCTCCAGTCGGGTTTCTGCGCCAATCTGGCGGTAATTCCCGCCCTGGTGGGCAAAGAGGATCTGATCTTCTCGGACGAGCTGAACCACGCCTCCATCATCGACGGCTGTCGGCTCAGCCGGGCGAAGGTCGTCCGATGGGATCACGCCAGCCCCGCCTCCCTTCGGGAGAAGCTGGAGGAGTACAAAAATCAGAATTGCCGCAAGCTGGTCATCACCGACGGAGTCTTCAGTATGGACGGAGACGTGGCTCCCCTGCCGGAACTTCTGAAGGTCACCGAAGAGTACGACGTGATGCTCATGGTGGACGATGCCCACGGCGAAGGGGTTCTCGGAAGCCATGGCCGGGGAATCGTGGATCATTTCAAACTTCACGGTCGAGTGGACGTGGAGGTGGGAACCCTCTCCAAGGCCTTCGGCGTAATGGGGGGCTTCGTGGCGGGGAGCAAGGAGCTGGTGGAATATCTCAACCAGAAATCCCGTCCTTTCCTCTTCTCCAGTGCCATGACGGTGCCCGACGTGGGGGCCAATCTGGCGGCGGTGGAAATTCTCCAGCAGAGCGACGAACTCGTTTCCCGGCTCTGGAAAAACGGGGAGGTTTTCAAGAAGAAAATGGCTTCCCTGGGGTTCAATACGGGGCATAGCGACACCCCCATCACCCCGGTGATCGTGGGAGATGCCGCCCTGGCACGGAAATTGAGCTCTCTGCTTTTCGAAAAGGGCGTCTTCGCCCAGGCCATCGCCTTTCCCACGGTACCCATGGATACCGCCAGGATACGGGTGATGATCTCTGCCGCCCATTCGCCGGAGGATCTCGACTTTGCGGTGGATGCCTTCGCTGTGGCAGGAAGAGAGCTGGGCATTATCCGTTAGGAAGGTTTTCGCAAAAGGGCTCTTCTCTCGAAAGAAGAGCCTTTTTTTTTGCTTGACTTTGTATTGCAAATTCAGGCAAGATGCGTTAATCTTGCGGAGTGGCGCATTCTAAAAGGAGCTGAAGTAATGCGAAAAATTTCCCGACGCATGCAATGCGGAGCCTATGCCCTTCTCGGCCTTTTCTTTCTCGCGGTTTCCCTGATTATTTTTCGCAACTGGAAGCTCGATGAGGCAGAGTTTTTTTCCGAGCAGATACGCCGTACGGTCCGGGCGACCCAGGCCATTTTTTCGGTGTACGAACGGGCCTCCTCCCTCATTGTCTCCACCATAATCCAAAACGGCGAAGCTCTCCGTATCATGGGGCAGGCCTGGGAAAATCCGGATCCCCAGGTGCGGCAAAAACTCCGGGAGGAACTTCTCGTGAGCCTGACACCCCTTTACGAGGAGATGCAAAAGAGCGACTTCCGGCAGCTTCACTTTCATTTTCCCAACAATGTCAGTTTTTTGCGTTTTCATCGGCCGGATAAATTCGGAGACGACCTGACAGAGGTTCGTAAAACCGTGGCCCTCACCAACAAAAAGCTGGAGGAGACCGTGGGATTCGAGGAAGGGCGTATCTTCAACGGCTACCGTTTCGTACATCCCCTCTTTTGGAAGGGAAATCATGTGGGAAGCGTGGAAGCCAGTATCTCCCTCTTTCCGGTGGTGCGGGAATTTTCCGCCACGGTGGAACGGGGAGAACTGCCTCCGGTGATTCTCTTTTTAATTCGGCGAGATCTTGTGGAATCCTCGGTTTTCGAGGATCTCCAGGATTATTATCAAATCTCTTCTCTTTCCTCCCGGTATCTCGTGGATGGAGAATTTATAGATCAGCTGAAAAATGCCTCCTTGGATCTGGAGGTCATCAATAATAAAGTTCGAGAGGCTGCGGAAAAAAAGATGTCCCGAGGAGAGCCTTTTATTGTCCCCTGCCATCTGGTCGGCGGAACCTGCGTCCTCGTGAAGTTTCTTCCGGTTTACAACTTCGAAGAGGTTCTGGCGGGGTATGTGGTGTTCTACTACGAAAGCCCCGGCTTTGTAACGCTTGAGAAAAACTATCTTGCCAGATTTTTCTACCTTATCGTTTTTACGGGAGTCCTCTTTTTGCTGCTTTTCTTCCGGCAGCGTTATCTTCGAAAGCTCGAACAGCTTGCCACGGTGGATTCTCTTACGGGGGCGGAAAACCGGCATGCCCTGGTGCAAAATTTCGACCAGGCTCTGGCTTTTGCCCGGCGCTACGACCATCCCCTTTCGGTGATCATGTTCGATGTGGATTATTTTAAAAAGGTGAATGACGTTCACGGGCACACCGTGGGAGATGAGGTACTGGTAAAACTTGTCGCTCTTTGCCGCAGCGAGCTTCGCGAGGTGGATCATCTGGCCCGGTGGGGAGGAGACGAGTTCTTCATTCTGCTTCCGGAAACTTCGGGAGATGGTGCTCTGGAGGTGGCGGAGCGTATCCGGACCAAAGTGCCGGTACTTTTTGCGGAAAAACCCTATACGGTCACTCTCAGCATGGGAGTGTACGAGGTGCCGGTTCAGGAAATCCGTTCGGCAGACCAGGTTTTTGCGGAGGTGGATAAGGCCCTTTACCGAGCCAAGGAGAAGGGGCGCAACCGGGTGGAGCAAGGCTGATGCTTTGCTGCCTTTCCAGGCGGTCGCCAAGCTGAAAAAACCCCGAAAATATGTTCTTGAAGCCTTTTGGGGAGCAACCTCGGAAAGGAAGCTTCCCTTTGGTATATAGTATAAACTATGAAGAATGAAGGAGGTTGGCCGTCATGAAGGTGCTCTGCATTTCCGAGGCTCAGGTGCAGTCCCTGGGAATTTCCGTGAAGGACGTTATGGATGCGGTGGAGAAGGGTTTTTGTCTCAAAGGGGAGGGCAAGGTGGAGCTTCCCCCCAAGATCGGCGCTCATCCCAGGCACGATTGCTTTATTCATGCCATGCCCTGCTGGTTGGGGGGCGATATGGACGTGGCGGGAATAAAATGGGTGGCGGGGTATCCCCCCAACCAGGCCAAGGGGCTTCCCTACATTACGGGGGTGCTCTGCCTCAACGATCCCGAGACGGGGTTCGTGAAGGCCATCATGGACGCCAACTGGATTACCGCCTGGCGAACCGGGGCCGCCAGCGGCGTATGTGCCAAATACATGGGGAATCCCGCCTCCGGGGTGCTCAGCATCATCGGAACGGGAGTTCAGGGATGGACCAATGCCATGGCGATTCTGGAAGCCTTGCCGGAGATTCGGGAGATCCGGGCCTACGACCTCCACCCCGAGCAGGTGGAGAAGTTCCGGGGCCGGGTGCAGAGCCAGGCGCCGGAGGTGCAGATTATCCCCTGTGCGGAGCCGAGAGAGGCCGTGGAGGGAGCGGACGTGGTGGTAACCTGCACCCCCATCGTGGCGGATCCCAAGCGCTTTATCCCCTCCGCCTGGCTCAAGAAGGATGTTCTCGCCATCTCCGTGGATTACGACTCCGCCTTCGATGCCGAGGTCATGACGAATAGCGCGTGTTTCGTCTGCGACGACATGAACCAGTACCTCTGGACCCAGGAACAGGGAACCTATTTCCAAAAAGAATATCCCGTAAGGGATCAGATCTTCGGCGATATGGGGCATCTCTGTGCGGGGCTTAAAAAGGCTCCTCTTTCGGGAAGGCGGAGCGCGGTGCTCATGGGCATCGCCAGCCACGATATGATGACCGCCCATCTCATTTACGGAAAGGCCCTGGAGAAGGGCGTGGGAACGGAAGTGGAAATCTAGAAGGTGCAAAAGTTTTTTCGCGTCATTGTATGGGAAATGCATATAAAAGATGCCCGGGAGAAGAGCTCCCGGGCATCTTTTTCGGCCTACGAGTGGTTAGGAGATGATGTGTTTCTTTGCAAAATCCCGGGGTGAGAGCCCGGTGTGGTTTTTGAAGGTAAGGCTGAAGTAGGAAATATTGCCGTATCCCACGGAGATGGCCGTATCCCGCACGGATATCCCCCGGAGGAGGAGCTTTTTGGCCTCTTCCATGCGCAGCTCCTTCACCAGGTCGATGAATTTCTTTCCCGATACGCTGTGAAAGAGCCGGCTCAGGTACTGGGGGGAGACGCTGATCTGCCGGGCCGCACTTTCGAGGCTTGCGGAATCGATATTGTTTTGAATGAACTCCGTAACCTCCCCTACCAGGGCGGCATTCTTATCCTGCAAAAGCCGGCGCATGGCAAAAAGCTGATCCAGCAGATGGAGAAATTCTCCATGATCCTCCGCATGGGCGTGTTCCCAGGGGGGGCTTGCAAAGATCTGCCGCCCCAGGGAGGTATAGGCGGGCTCCGGGCAGTTCATGGCAAAACAGTAATCCAGCATGGAGAGGAGCAGCCCCTTGATGGCCATGTTCGCGCAGGGGGTGCCCATATGCTGGGCGAGTTCTCCGAAGAAGCTCCACATGCTTGATTGCAGCTGGGGATCCCGGGCATTCTTGAAAAGATCCAGAAGATGATGCCGTTCAAACCGGTATTTCTGGCGATCCTGGAAGCTCGACGGAAGATGGTGAAGCTCTTCGTTCAGAAAAGCCTCTCTCGAACTGACAAGGCCCTTGCCCATGAGAAGGCTGTCCTCCAGATCCCGTTCCATGGCGGGCATGATTCGGGCGAGTTCCTCCAATCCCGGAAGATGTTCCTCGTAGAGGATATTCGGAGAAATTCGATTTTCCGAAAAGAACTCCCCCAGAGAAAGCAGGGTTTCCTCCAGAGAAAGCTCCGCCCTGCAGGGCCCCACGAGGAAGAGGAGGCGAGAACTCCAGGGCACCGCCAGAATTTCCCGGGGAAGAAGCTGCCGGATGGCCTTTCTTGTTTCCAGGAGGCTCCTGGAGGAAGATCCTCCCTGGTCCGGGAGCAGCATTCCCAGCAGAAAAATGCGCTGGTGCGGAGAAAAGCCGAGCTCCTCCAGAACGTGAAGGCTTTCCCGGGGAAGCTCCTCCCGGAGAAGAACCTTTTCGAGGATGGCCTTGAAAGCCTCTCCTCCATGGGTTTCCACAAAGTGCTGCAGCGCATGGCGGTTCTCTCGCTGAAGAGCCTTCCGGCGGATCTTCTGGTGTACCTTTTCGAGGGCCCGGAAAATTTCATCCTCCCCCGCGGGTTTCAGAAGGTACTGGGAAACTCCCAGGGTTACCGCATACTGGGCGTATTCGAAAAAATCGTAGGCCGAAAGAACGATGACCTGCCCCTGAAAGCCTTTGCTCCGGAGCTCTTCCAGGGCGTCGAGACCGTTTTGCTCGGGAATCTTGATATCGAGAAACACCATCTCCGGATTCCACTCCAGGGCCTTGTGCACGAAGGCCCGCCCGTCCGTAACGCTGCGGACCTCCGTGGCGAGAGGGTTTTTTTTCAGAATCCCTTCCAGAAACTCCCGCTCGTGTTGTTCATCTTCCACAATAAGGATTTTCATCGCGTTTCCCCCATGAACGGGATTTTTTACGTCAATGCAACGGAAGAGTAATGACGGTAAGGGTGCCTGTGCCGGGGAGAGCCTCCGTGGTCAGGAACCCCTTCTCTCCGTAATGGTGCCGTATCCGCTCCCGTACCGCAAGAACCTCCCGGTTTTCCCCGCCGGAAGATCTTTCGGGGCGGGAATTTCGCTCTTCAAGAACGAGTTCCAAACGGTTTTCTTCGGTTATGCCTGTCCGGATTTCCAGGTGCAAAGGAGTGAGGCTCTCCTCAACTCCCCGGATAAGTGCCCGCTCCACCAGGGGAAGAAGGATCAGAAAGGGGACGAAGAGAGAGAGGGTTCTTTCCTCCGAGAATATCCGGTATTCCAGTTTCTCCCCGAAACGTTTTCCGAAAATGCCGAGAAGATGCTCCAGGCCTTCCAGTTCCTGGTGCAGGGGAATCAGATCCTCCCGGGCCTGTTTGCGCAGAAGGTAGCGCAGATATTTCGCGAAGCCCAGCACCACCTCTTCGGTTTCTCGGGCTCCTTCCTTCGCGGCCATTCGGGCGATAAGGTTCAGGGTGTTGAAAACGAAGTGGGGGTTCAGCTGTTCCAGCAGGGTTTGGCGGTAGGCCGCTTCGAGGGAGTCTTCTTCCGGTGCGGCGGGGTTTCTCATGATCTCACGTCCTCCCATATTTCCGCAAAGAAAGAGTGCCTTCGGGGGTATTCTAGCAAAATTTACGGAAAAGCGGGCTTCTCCGAAGGAGCTTTACCGAAGTTCCCCCGGCTGGGGGCTCTTCCGGAGTTTTCGCCCCTTCGGAGAAAACCTTTCTCAGGAGGCCTGCTCCTTTTTCAGGATTTCCCGGGTTATCTCCAGATTCCGATCCAGATCTTCCGGAGAAACGTTCAGCGCCGGGCGGTAGCGGATGGTTTTGCCCTGACAGGGAAGAATGAGTACCTTTTTCTCCCAGAGGGATTTCAGAACCCGGTTCCGCATCTCCGTATCCGGCAGATCGTAGGCGCACATGAGCCCTTTGCCCCGAACGTTGCGGAGGAGGGAGGGAAACTCCTCCCGAAGATCCTTCAAGCCCTTCAGCAGCCTGGGGCCCGCAATCTCTGCCACGTATTCGAGCACGTTCTCCTCCTCGTATATCTCCAGATACCGGGTGGAGCGCACCATATCCGCGAGAGTGCCCCCCCAGGTGGAGTTGATGCGGCTGGACACGGAAAAACAGTTCTCCTCCACCTCGTCGATCCGGGAAGTTGCGCAGATGCCGCACACCTGGGCCTTTTTGCCGAAGACGAAAATATCCGGCCGTACTCCGTGGTGCTCCCAGGCCCACATCTTTCCCGTAATTCCCATGCCGCACTGCACCTCGTCGAAGATCAGCAGCAGCTCGTGATCATGGCAGATCTCCCGAAGCTTCTGAAGAAACTCGGTGCGGAAGTGGTTATCTCCACCCTCTCCCTGAATGGGCTCCAGAATAATGGCGCAGATGTCGTCGGGGTTCTCCTGAAGGGCCTTGTGAATCTGCTTGAGCGACACCTCTTCGAGCCACTCCGTCATATCCAGATTCTCCTCCAGGGGCCACTGAATTTTGGGGTTCAGCACCCGGGGCCATTCGCAAAACTTGGCGAAATACTGGTATTTATTCGGATCCAGGGTGTTGGTGACGCTCAGGGTATAGCCTCCCCGGCCGTGAAAGGCCTCGTGAAAGTGGAGAACCTTGGTGCCTTTGGAGCCGTTCACCGCCTCGCCCGAAGAAATCTTTCCCCGGGCGAGGAGCTTGCGGACTTTCCAGTCCATGGCCACCTTGAAGGCGTTTTCCACCGCCAGGGTGCCGTAATCCACAAAGAAGAGATGGGTAAACCCCGGAGGAACCGCCACGTCGGCGAAGGTCTCCACGAATTCCGCCATCTCCCGGGTATAGACATCGGAATTCGCCACCTTGTTGATGCTGGCCCGAAAGATCTTTTCCTTGAAATCCTCGTTGGCCAATGCGGGGTGGTTCATGCCGAAGGGAGAAGAGGCGAAGAAGGTGTAGAAATCCAGCCACTCCTCGCCGCTGCGGGCATCCACCAGATGACTCCCCAGAGATTTTTCCATATCCACCACGATATCGAATCCATCCCGAAGAATCCATTTTTCCAGGGTTTCGAAAACCTTATGGGGCTCCACCTTGAATGTGCGCGAATACATGTACACTCCTCCTGACTATATGGCAAGGTATAACCTTTTTCGAGGCTTTCCACAGTCTGAAGGATTTGGGAAAAAAAGCATGCACTCTCCCCACTGTTTTTTTGTTCATTTTTTTGGCATAAAGTTACCGACGTTTCTTTTCGAGGGAGGAGAAAAGAGGTTTTTTTGTTCTTTCCGAAAAAAGAGAAGAAAAAAACGTGGATTTTGAGAATAAAGGAAAACGAGGAATTCCAGAAAAGAAATTCCGAGCCTTGGGGCGTTCCGCCAATATCGGAAACCAGGCATGCGGAATTTCGTACATCCCAAAAATACCGCTCTGATATCGCTCCGTTGCTTTACAGCTCCCCTTTCCTCGGGTATTATGCGTGGCTATTATGCGGGCTTTTTCCGGAAATCCTGAGACCTTCCGCGCCGGAAAAGCTCTTTTTGTATTCCCGGCATTGCCCCAGGCCGAAAATCCGTCAGTCGGAGCAATGATGGTGTTATGCCGCGAGGAGGACGCGTTTTCGCCCTTCTCGCGGCATTGAACAATGAGGAGGTATCACGCATATATGGAACATTTTCGGGACAAAAAAGTAGCCATTCTCGGAGCGGGAATTATCGGGGGGGCCATGGCCCAGGCCCTCGCTCCCTACTGCGCGGTAACCGCCACGCGAAGAAACGTGGAAAAACTGCGCCCTCTGGAGAAAGCGGGAATTACCGTCTCCTCGAATAACCGAACCGCCGCGGAAGAGGCGGATGTCATCATCGTGGCGGTGAAGCCCAAACAGGTGGTGCCCGTGCTGCTGGGGCTCCGGGGAGCCCTGGAGGAAAAAACGGTCATCTCCATGGCCGCCGCCATTCCCCTGGAAATCATGAAGCAGACCGTTCCCGAGGCTCACTACATCCGGGGAATGACCAACACCGCCGTGCAGATTCGCCGGGCCTTCACCATCTTTAGCTGCGGCCCCGGAGTTACCTCCCGGGAGCGGGATCTCGTGCGGGCCCTCTTTCGGCACCTGGGGGAGTTCGAAGAGGTGGAAGAGCAGTATCTCGACGTACTTACCGCCATGTCCGGCTCCGGCCCCGCCTACCTCTATACGGTGCTGGAGGCCATGATCTACGGAGCCCTCCGGGTGGGGCTTCCCCGGGATCTGGCTCTCAAGGCTGCGGCGAACACCTTCATCGGGGCGGCGCACCATCTTCTCTCCTCGGATAAACACCCCGCGGAGCTTCGGGATCAGGTGGTGACTCCCGGAGGCGTCACCATCGAAGGCATTTACGAGCTGGAGGACGGACGCATCCGCACGGCCTTCATGAAGGCCGTAAGCGCCGCCTCTCAGAAAGCCACGGTGATTGCCGAAGATATCCGTAAATATGCGGAGGAACAGCTTGCCCGGGAGAACCAAAAGAGCTGAAAAGAACGTTTTTTTAGATACTGCATGTTTCTGTTCGGTCGGGGTTTCTCCCTCGCAAAGGGAAAACCCCGATATGTGTATGTTTTTTTACGTATAAAGGCATGAAGTATGCAAATAAAAATAAAAATGGTTCCAAGTATATCTGAATGGGGTATAATGCCGGAAGATGCGGTAACCCTCTTTTTTTAATATACATGATGCATGCGGCAGGGTTTCGAAAGCATGTTTCTCGGATATTCCGCCGGTTCTTGTTTTCGTTCTTTTTTCGGGTGGTGTTCTTGCAAGGGGGTAAGAGAAATGAGTACATACAACGGTACGGACCTCCGCAAAGTGGTGATGCCGGAATTCGTTTTCGGCAGGGATGCCCGGCTTCTGGCGGGCAATTATGCCAGAAATCTGGGAGTTCGTCATGCCCTTATCGTGACGGATTCCGGAGTGATCGCTTCGGGGTGGGCAGAGGAAGCCTGCCGCAACCTGGGAGAAAAGGGCATCTCCTATCACATTTTTTCTCAGGTGCACTCGAATCCCCGGGATAGCGACGTTCTTAAGGGAACCGAGGCCTACGTCCGCGAGGAGTGCGACGCCATCATCGCCCTCGGAGGAGGAAGTCCCATCGACTGCGCCAAGGGAATCGGCATCGTGGCCCGCAACGGCGGGGATATCTGCGAATACGAGGGAGTGGATAGAGTGGGCATTCCCATTCCTCCCATCATCTGTATTCCCACCACCTCGGGATCCTCGGCGGACGTCTCTCAATTCGCCATCATTCTGGACAGTTTCCGGAAAATCAAGATCGCCATCATCAGCAAAATGATCGTGCCGGATATCGCCCTCATAGACCCCCTTCCTCTCACCACCATGGGGCCCTATCTCACCGCATGCACCGCCATGGATGCCCTTACCCACGCGGTGGAAGCCTACGTCTCCAACGCCCAATCCTCGGTTACCGACGTTCATGCCCTCCAGGCCATTCGAGAAATCACCGGCCATGTCATCCCCGCCATACAAGATCCCGAAAATATCGAAGAAATGTATCATCTCATGTCCGGAAGCATGCATGCGGGGCTTGCCTTTTCCAATGCCAGCCTGGGGGCGGTGCATGCCATGGCGCACAGCCTGGGAGGCATGTACGACCTGCCTCACGGGGAGTGCAACGCCATTCTGCTGGAGCTGGTGATCCGCATGAACGCCCCCTACGCGAAAGAGCGCTATGAAGATATAGCCCTGGCCATGGGCATCGGAGGAGCTCATATATCGCAAGACGCCGCCGTGGAAGGTCTTATAAAGCAGCTTCGGGAGATGCGCTCCTCTCTCGGCATTGCGGAAGATTTCAAATCGGCGGGAATTTGGCGTGAGGATATTCCCAAACTTGCGGAAAACGCCCTGAACGATCCCTGCATGGCTACCAATCCGGTGCTGCCGGATATAAAGGAGTTGGAAGAAATCTATGAGCGGATCCTCTGAAAAGGATGCCTCCCGCATCGACATATCCCGGGTGCGGGCCAATGCGGAGCAGCTCAGGGAAAGCATCATCGGCCTGGGAGACAACTCTCTCCGCAAAAGCTACTATCCGGAGCTTCAAAAACGCCTGGAGGAGCTCGAGCGGGCCAATGAAAAACAACGGGCCCTCCTCGAAGCCATGCCGGATACCCTTTTGGTGATCGACCTTCAGGGGCACGTGCTTACCTTCTTTCTTCGGGAACCCAACCTGGTGAAGCCTTTTGTGGATGTACTGCCCCGCAGGCAGCATCTTTCGGAGCTTCTGGAGCCGAGCATGGCCAATCTCTTTCTTTCCGTGGCGAACAAGGTGCAATCCTTTCAGAAAATGGAGGAATTCCACTGTACCCTCCAGAGAGGAGGGGCGAACTTTTATTACGAGGTTCGGGGAGTCGTGGATTCGGAGAACTCCGTGCTCTTTCTCATCCGGGACATAACGGAGCAGCGGGCGGCGGAAGAAAAAATGTACACCCTGGGAATTCGAGACAACCTTACGGGGCTTTTCAACCGAACCTATTTTGAACAATCCCTGATGAACTTCAACAGGGGCTGCGACGGCCCCATAGGCATCATCGTCTGCGATATCGACGGATTGAAGTTCGTTAACGACACCTTCGGGAACCGTACCGGGGATATGCTGCTCAAGGCCGTGGCGGCCCATCTCTCTTCCGTCATGCGCCCGGAGGACATCATTGCGAGAATCGGCGGGGATGAGTTCGGAGTGCTTCTCTGCAACATTGCCGAAGAGGATCTGCAAAGGCTCTGCGATACGCTTGTCCGGGAGGTTCATGCCTTCAACCTCCGAAACTCGGATCTCCATCTCAGCGTCTCCGTGGGATATTCCTTTGCGGAAACCTGTTCCGAAAACAGCCACGCCCTCTTTCTGGACGCGGACAACGCCATGTACCGGAAAAAACTTCTTCACAGCGACAGCGTGCGCAACTCCATCGTCCGGACCCTCATGAAGGCCCTCGAAGCCCGGGATTACAACACCGAAGGCCATGGGCAGAGAATGGTGGCCATCTCGGCGTTTCTCGCTAAATCTTTGGGGCTCTCGGACGGAGAAATTCATGAAATCCGCCTGGTTGCCCAATTTCACGACATCGGCAAGGTAGGCATTCCGGACAGCATTCTCTTCAAGCCCGGCAAACTCGACGAGCAGGAGTGGCACATCATGAAAAGCCACAGTGAAATCGGAGCCCGTATAGCTGCGGGAATTCCCGAAATAGCCCACGTGGCGGAATACATCCGGGGGCATCACGAGCGCTGGGACGGCAAGGGATATCCCGACGGCAAAGCGGGAAGCGAAATTCCCCTGCCCTGCCGCATCGTGGCCGTGGCGGATGCCTACGATGCCATGGTAAGCGACCGCCCTTACCGAAAGGCCCTCTCTCGGGAAGAAGCCCTGGAAGAACTGCATCAATGTATGGGCACCCAGTTCGATCCCCAGGTAGTGAAGGCCTTTGAGGAAAACAGCAGCCAGGTGGAGGAGCTTTCGGAAAAAATCCTCTAATGATCCAATGAGGGCGATTCTTCGTGTACGTTCTTGCTCCATCATGCCTATGGTATGTCTGTCATGCACAGGGTCTTTGCAAAGATCCGAAATCTCCTCCTGGGGGGGAATTTCGGATCTTTTGCGTATCCTTGCGAAAATTTTCTTCGGCCCTTTGATACAATCTGGAAAAGCCTCCGAAAAAACATAACGGAAAAAGTCGTAAAAAGTCGAGAAAGAAAGGTCTTTCATGGGAATAGAATATTTTCACTCGGAATCTTTCAACATGGTGGAAATCAAAACCTGTTCGGATGACATCCACGCCTATAAAAGCCATGTGCACCGGGAGCTCTCCCTGGGATTCATCGAGCGGGGATCCACCGTTCTGGAGATAGGATCTCGAGAATACCGGCTTCAGGCGGGGGATGCCATCCTCATTTCACCCTTCGTGAGCCACAAATGCCAACCCGTGAATCCGGATAACTGGGCATTCACCATGATCTACATCCGTCGGGAATTTGCCCGGGGGCTCTTCGAAAACTCCTCGAAACTTCACGCCATCGGCATCAGCAGGCTTGAGCCGGAACAATTTCGGAAGCTGCAAAACCTGACGGCCTTTCTTAAATCTCACAAAGAGCGATTTTATCAGGAAGTAGCCCTGGCGGAAGTTCTTTCGGGCCTGGCCGGAACGGTGCGCATCTCCATAGACCTCGAAGATCGGCAGGCTATCCGCACCATAAAGGAGTATATGGAAGCGCACTTTCTGGATTCTCTGGATCTGAGCACACTGGAAAAGCGCTTCGGGCTCGGCAAATTCGCCCTCATCAAGGGCTTTAAGGCGGTGTACAATACCACCCCCAACGCCTTTCAGCTGCAGCTCAAGGTGGAATACGCCAAAAGGCTTCTGGAATCGCGGAAAAGCCTTGCGGAAGTGGCTCTGGCGGCGGGTTTTTACGACCAGCCCTACTTCTCCAGGGAGTTCAAAAAAGCCTACGGCATAACCCCCCTGCAATACCGGCGATCCCTCGAAGAGTAGCGTCAATTTTTTACAATACGCGAAGGCTCTTCTCCTCCATACTGAAGCTTGCCGAAAAAGGCAGGGAGGTAGAAGAAATGAAATGTGTCGTCATCGTGAACGAGGAATTGCCCGCGGGACTGGCGGCCAATACCGCGGCAGCCCTGGGAATTAGCCTGGCAAGTGTGGTGGAAGGCCTTACGGGAGAAAATCTGGAGGATGGAGAAGGGCGGATCCATGCGGGAATAACTAGTATTCCTATCCCTATCTTGTGCCTTCCTCCGGAAGAGTTGAAAAAACATTATAACGCGCTTCTGGAATCTTCTCACGAAGACCTGCGCATTATCGGCTTCAGCCGCATCGCCCAGGGATCTCGAAATTACGAGGAATACGCCGCAAAGCTTAAGGCCACTTCGAGAAACAACATAGACTATGCGGGTTTTTGCCTCTACGGACCGAAAAAGAAAATCAACAAGCTTACGGGCAATATAAAAATGTTCCGGTAGGTCGCCGGGAGTGGGGGAGAGGTAAACGGTTATTGGAGGTTCTCTTTCTGAAAATACTGGAAAAACAAAGGTAGAAGAGAAAACGGAGCGAGGGAATTTTTGGATGTTACAACCCTCGTATATGAAATTTCCTTTGGCAAAGTTTGCGAAAAAGACATACAAACGTATGGATTTTCACGTTCTTTATCATAGGTCTGCAAACCCGCCAGGCGGTACTGTTTTGTGCCGCCTGGCGGGTTTTTTATGGAACGGAATTCATTTGTGCTTGGTAATCCACGCCCCCGCGAGGGGGGCGACGTGCGCCCTCCGGTCCCCGTTTCAACCGGGAGACCGTTTCAATCCACGCCCCCGCGAGGGGGGCGACGACGATTTCTTCATCTCCAGAACCTGACTCTAAGGTTTCAATCCACGCCCCCGCGAGGGGGGCGACCATCATTGCTCCAGCAACAAGGAAGATTGAAGGAGTTTCAATCCACGCCCCCGCGAGGGGGGCGACGAGCCTTTCATCAACAAAATTGTTGTGCTTAACGTTTCAATCCACGCCCCCGCGAGGGGGGCGACCAAGCAAGCCGGGCAATTAGAGGTATTTCTTGGGGTTTCAATCCACGCCCCCGCGAGGGGGGCGACCTTCTATTTTGTCACTTCAAGAGCCTTTGTCAAGCGTTTCAATCCACGCCCCCGCGAGGGGGGCGACCTCTCCACGCTTCCGGAATACGCCGGGGTGCCTGTTTCAATCCACGCCCCCGCGAGGGGGGCGACCTTCAAGAACAGCTCTGCCGCGTTCCTGTTTTCGAGTTTCAATCCACGCCCCCGCGAGGGGGGCGACTCCTCTTCCCCAAAGGAATCTTCCGGGAGATACAGTTTCAATCCACGCCCCCGCGAGGGGGGCGACGGGATTGTTGCAATAGCCTGACGTTAACATCTGCGGTTTCAATCCACGCCCCCGCGAGGGGGGCGACGGTATCCAAGGCGATACGAGAGCACAAAGAGTGGTTTCAATCCACGCCCCCGCGAGGGGGGCGACGGGGTCCGGGAGCGTTCCCACAGTCACGACCGCGGTTTCAATCCACGCCCCCGCGAGGGGGGCGACAAATGACCATCCGGGACGGCGACATGTCAGCAGCGTTTCAATCCACGCCCCCGCGAGGGGGGCGACAGAAACGAATTACGGAATAACCGCGAGTACCTTCGTTTCAATCCACGCCCCCGCGAGGGGGGCGACTAGCCGCTGTCCCTGTCCTTATCGCCGCTCTCCTGTTTCAATCCACGCCCCCGCGAGGGGGGCGACCCTTCTCAAGCCACTTGGGGCCGCCTACCTGAGGAGTTTCAATCCACGCCCCCGCGAGGGGGGCGACACCCCTGAGTGGGACATCACGGCAGAAGAGTGGCTGTTTCAATCCACGCCCCCGCGAGGGGGGCGACCACCTCCTACTTGAGTACAAACAAGAGCGACACGGTTTCAATCCACGCCCCCGCGAGGGGGGCGACTAGTGTGCAGTTGGCTCTTGTAGATCCCTCGGGGTTTCAATCCACGCCCCCGCGAGGGGGGCGACAAAAGCCGGATGCTGACAACCTCGTGAAATTCGTGTTTCAATCCACGCCCCCGCGAGGGGGGCGACAAAAGCCGGATGCTGACAACCTCGTGAAATTCGTGTTTCAATCCACGCCCCCGCGAGGGGGGCGACCTGCATCGTAAAGTTTCTGATGTTGGGGGTCTTCGTTTCAATCCACGCCCCCGCGAGGGGGGCGACCTGAGAGCCAGGAGTACCTGGCTTACCTTGGGGGTTTCAATCCACGCCCCCGCGAGGGGGGCGACGAGCTTGAAAGGGCCTGGGGAGAAGTTTTCCCCGAGTTTCAATCCACGCCCCCGCGAGGGGGGCGACAAGACCAAAGTCCATTTATCCCGAAGAGGATCGGGTTTCAATCCACGCCCCCGCGAGGGGGGCGACCCCGCGACACCCGAGCACACCAATTTTGATTGATGGTTTCAATCCACGCCCCCGCGAGGGGGGCGACATTTTCAGATCCACCGGAACGCCTGCGGGAATCGGTTTCAATCCACGCCCCCGCGAGGGGGGCGACGAGTTCGAGGCTACCACCTTCGGAGGGACATGAGGTTTCAATCCACGCCCCCGCGAGGGGGGCGACAAAATGGCTTTTTTATCCACGTGCCAATATCCGGTTTCAATCCACGCCCCCGCGAGGGGGGCGACGGAAATAAAGGAAGAGAGGGTGGCCCATGATGCGGTTTCAATCCACGCCCCCGCGAGGGGGGCGACGCTTGCATGATGATGTTCGGGCCTTCGGGCTCTGGTTTCAATCCACGCCCCCGCGAGGGGGGCGACATCACCGAAACGTATACCTATGAAACGGAATCGGTTTCAATCCACGCCCCCGCGAGGGGGGCGACGGGAAAGGAGTCGTTACCGCGTCGCCATGGGGAAGTTTCAATCCACGCCCCCGCGAGGGGGGCGACTCGCCTCCAGCACGCCCTTGCTCTTCAAGTCGTTGTTTCAATCCACGCCCCCGCGAGGGGGGCGACCAAGATGCAAAGATTACACGAACAACTTCTGTGGGTTTCAATCCACGCCCCCGCGAGGGGGGCGACTTTCCTTCCGAGTCTTTTTCAACCCGGAGAGCAAGTTTCAATCCACGCCCCCGCGAGGGGGGCGACGCGCTTCCGAACGGAGTTTCTCTGCCCCCTTTTTCGTTTCAATCCACGCCCCCGCGAGGGGGGCGACCAACTTCTGTTTTGGCAGGAAAAACGGGGCACTCGGTTTCAATCCACGCCCCCGCGAGGGGGGCGACTGCGCCGCAGATGCATATTGAGAGGTTGCCACCAGTTTCAATCCACGCCCCCGCGAGGGGGGCGACGACTTCCAGTCCATCACGAACTTGTAGACGTTCATGTTTCAATCCACGCCCCCGCGAGGGGGGCGACTGATTTCGATATAGGGGATGTCCTCCCCCTGGAGGGTTTCAATCCACGCCCCCGCGAGGGGGGCGACTCTCCGGAGGCAGAAGCACGAACTTGTCTTCGGGGTTTCAATCCACGCCCCCGCGAGGGGGGCGACTTGCGTAGAAGATTTCCCGGTTATGCTGGTCCTGTTTCAATCCACGCCCCCGCGAGGGGGGCGACCCGCTGCCATGGGGAGCGCGTCTACCTACCTGGTGTTTCAATCCACGCCCCCGCGAGGGGGGCGACTGCGCTCAAAACTCGTGTTACCTGCTCCTCCGCTGTTTCAATCCACGCCCCCGCGAGGGGGGCGACCCGCAGCGGCCAAGCGTTTTATTCTCAGGATGCGGTTTCAATCCACGCCCCCGCGAGGGGGGCGACCAGCGTGGACAAATAATGATTTCTGTGAATACAGGTTTCAATCCACGCCCCCGCGAGGGGGGCGACCGAAAAAAACAGGAGATTGCAGCGGCACGATACGTTTCAATCCACGCCCCCGCGAGGGGGGCGACCATTTGGAGAGCCCCAAGATTGCGGCCACATCGGTTTCAATCCACGCCCCCGCGAGGGGGGCGACGGTCGGAAGGTTGGAGGGGTAACGGCAAATGAGCGTTTCAATCCACGCCCCCGCGAGGGGGGCGACCTGGGGAAGCGGGGTATGAACCGAACATCACGGGTTTCAATCCACGCCCCCGCGAGGGGGGCGACACTCTCTTCGGAGGCATCTCGCCAATAGCCTTTAGTTTCAATCCACGCCCCCGCGAGGGGGGCGACGGTAGAGGCACTGAAATGGTTGGAGGAGCATATGGTTTCAATCCACGCCCCCGCGAGGGGGGCGACGACCCTTTCAGGATCAAGAGCCGCCACCTCCTCTTGTTTCAATCCACGCCCCCGCGAGGGGGGCGACAGCATCTGAAGGGACTTCCAGCTTGTCAGTGTCAGTTTCAATCCACGCCCCCGCGAGGGGGGCGACAAAAAGGCTGGAATACATTACATGCCAGGGCATGGTTTCAATCCACGCCCCCGCGAGGGGGGCGACGAAAGCGGCCAGAGAAATATTCGCAGTTTGAAGAAGTTTCAATCCACGCCCCCGCGAGGGGGGCGACGCGAAGGCGGTAAGGGGGGAATCAAAGATGATCTGTTTCAATCCACGCCCCCGCGAGGGGGGCGACCACTTTGGGGACTTGTTGTCAACAATAAAAAGACGTTTCAATCCACGCCCCCGCGAGGGGGGCGACCCACACTGCCCCGGCGATGGAGGCGACGTTTTAAGTTTCAATCCACGCCCCCGCGAGGGGGGCGACCAAAAACATTTTACCTACGTTACCGGGTAAAAGGTTTCAATCCACGCCCCCGCGAGGGGGGCGACCTTGATTCCCCACCCGGTAGCCGCCGTGAGGAGTTTCAATCCACGCCCCCGCGAGGGGGGCGACCGGATAGAGGCGGCAAAAAAGGCGATGGGAAGCGTTTCAATCCACGCCCCCGCGAGGGGGGCGACCGTAATGCGATTTTCTCTTTGTGTTGCAAGGTTTTAGGCGATGTGATTCGCGAACGCCTCTTTTTTTGACGTACTGAGCGGGGCAAGTTTAATCCACTTGGTCTAAGATTACGTTGTTTACTCTATTTTTTGCTTTGCGCGAAAGACCTGGAAAAATAGCGTGAGCTTGGGGTTCGCGGAAGCGATTTATGAGCGTTCTCAGAGAATAAGAGGGCCTTCCGCATCATATCCGGCGTTTGCTCCTTGGTGTTCTACGCGCCTTTTCCAGTTTGCTCCCAGAAAGTAGAATCGCAAACTGTCTTTTTCCGCATCATAGGTTTTGAGAAGATGGCCTCGCAGTTCCGCCCATTGTGCGGGATCCACAAGGCATTCAAAAACGGAATTTTGGACACGCTGGCCGTAGTTTTGGCATATTTTCGCTACGTGGCGCAGCCTTTTTTTACCTCCCTCGGAGACTGTATTGACGTCGTAGGTTATGAGAACCATCAAAAGTGTTTCACCCCCTATTTCCAGCGGAATGGAGGATAGGCATCCAAATCCCCTCTCAAAAAACGGGCTAAAAGCATTGCCTGGGCGTGAGGGAGGAGCCCTAATCGAATTTTTTCTCCCAGAAAAGGATGCTCGATTTCCTCTTGCTTCCTTTTCTGCCAGGCGGTGAGAACCTCTTTTCTGGTGGCATCGTCCATTAAAACGGCTCCCGTTTCCGTTATCTCAAATCCCTTTGCCTTTACTTGCTGGCGGTTTATCAGGGTTAGAACGAGCCTATCCGCTAGCATGGGCCGAAATTCTTCCATCAAATCAAGAGCAAGGCTGGGGCGTCCGGGGCGGTCCCTATGAAGAAAACCTACTGCAGGATCAAGCCCAACCCCCTCGAGGGCAGATCGCACATCGTGAACCAACAGGGTGTAGACGAAAGAGAGCAGGGCATTTACGGGATCCATAGGGGGCCTTCTGTTTCTTCCCTGAAAAGAGAAGCTTTCTTTCTGGGCGACGATAAAATGATCGAAAACGTTGAAGTATGATTTTCCCGCATCCCCTTCGATACCTCTTATGGAATCAAGGGATTTTTGATTTTCCAGAGATCGCAAAAGCTGAGCGAGGTGTGTCGCTTCTTGGGAAAATAACTCTGATTTCTCAATTTCTTCTTGTTCTCTTGCCGCCCGAAGAAGGGCGGTTCGGCTGTTGATGACTTTGCCGATTACCACGGAACGTGCAATATCCGCAGATTTTTCCGGACTATCCGCATAGCGGTATTGGGTACGGCGAAGGAGTACATTTCCGGAAACGGGGCCCTGCACTTTTGCCAGAAAACGCCCCTGTTCCGTAAAGAATGATACCGTCACGCCGCGCTCGGCGCAGAGGCCAAGCAAGAAAGGACTGCATGATACCTGGCCGAAACAGATAATGCCCTCCAGGTTGTGGATGGGAATGCGGAGTTTCGTTTCCTTTTCCTTTCGCAGTAATACGGTTTCTCCTTCCCGTGAGAGGTACATCCCCTGAGTACTTACGTAGAGGGTGTTTTGTAGGTGTCTCACAGAGAGTTTCCCCCTTCGTCTTCCTGGTTTTCTGTGTGCTGACGAAAGATTTGCTGTATATAACGCCGAGCGCTCTTTTGGTGCCCCGCTGTTTGGGGAAGACAGATATCAAAAAGAGAGCAGTTTTTACACCGTGAGGAATATTCCGCAGAAGGCGTTTCTCCTCTTTCCGTAAGTATGTGAAGCTCTTCGGCGTATTTTTCTGTCTTTTGACGAAGTTCTTCGGTGAAAAGCACGTGATGTCTGCGGCGATGCTTACCATAGAAAAAGTCGCTTTCGGGTATCGTTACGTTTAACATTTCTTCCAGGCAGAGAGCTTGAGCGCAAAGCTGCACTTCATCGCAAAAATCAATTTTCGGCTTTCCATGCTTGTACTCGATGATATAGGGCTGCGAAATTCCATTTTCGTCTTCCGAAAATTCGACGACATCCGCTTGCCCTACGAGGCCAAGGCGAAAAGAGTGAAGTCGGAGGCCGCGGGCAATACGAATATTGCCGCGGCACTCCGAAGCATCGGAATCATGTACCCGGTCATGCATTTGCCTTCCCCCAACGGTGAGAACATTCTCCTGCCATTGCTGTTCCAGGTGGATCAAAGCCCATTGACGCTTGCAAAAGACAAGGTGCTGCAAGGCGGAGATGGGGAGAAGTTCGTCTTCGGTGTACATGAGGAATGGATTTATGCCTCTACGGGAACTACCGTGAAAATTTCCTGAAGGGGTTTCCCGTCCAAAAGGATTTTGTAATCTTCAAATTCTCGAGCTGGTCCCTCGGTGGTTCGTTCGCACGTTACCCTCTTGAAAAGTTGCTGTGTCGGGGCATTCCCCAAAGCGGTAGTATGCTCAAAGACGATAATGCGTCGGGAGCTCATGAGGCCTCGAGCGGCAGAATGATCGTGGTCGAACATGTTCTGTAGGGCGTTCCAAAAAAAATCAAGGTCTTTTTGCGAAAATGTTGTTTGAGCTGCAAGGTGTGGAGAAATAAAACCGTGGCAACGATAAAGGCCATAGGGAACGGTGTATTTTCGTCCCATGGTGCGATTGTCTCCCTTTTGTTTTTCTGCCTCTGCTTTTGTGGCTACGGCCATGCGGGTGATGCTGTGTTCTAAAGCCACAATGGGCTCTACGGAGCGGGAGAAGGTCAGCTGTACCGGCCCACGTACCTGGCCCGCGTTTTCCCCTGTAGTAAGGACCGCTCCGAAGGTGCGTATATCAAAGTATTTATTGCACATCAGATCTCGGGCTGCCTCGGTTTTTTTGCCTCTATCTTCGATGTTTTTTACGCTTTCATGATTGTGAGCGTCTTCAATTTTATCGTTCAGAATGGCCTTTTCTTTTATGAAAATATCATAGCCGTTGTTCCCTTCAGGGTGAAGAATTTGAGCGTAGTTACGAATTTTTCGTTTAAGACATACATCAGTTACAAGGCCTCGGCCTGTTTCTGCGTCGATACGGGGAAGATTTCCCGCATCGGGATCTCCGTTGGGATTTCCATCTTGAACGTCAAAATAAAAAACAAAATCGTAACGCTTGTTAATTTCTGTAGCCATAAAAAAGACCCCCTTTTAAATATTTCTTTGGTAAAGTGTTAGATTATGAGGAACCTACATATTTTCAGTCTCTGAGGCGCTTATGTCGTATTTTTCTTTTTTTGTGAAAAAGGCTTGTCGTTGATGGTAATACCCTATAGCAAAACAACCTTGTTCTTCCATGGCGAGGTGAGATGGGAAGACGGATATTTCATTTAAAATTCCTCGAAGTAACTTGTCGTTATTTACTGCGATTCCTTTGTTTTCAATTTTACTCAGATGATGGTTCGCTAATTTCAGTAGCTGGGGAAAAACCGTAACGGGTGTTGATGACGCTGCGCCATAGAAACGATCTCGAATCGTGGCGTTGATATTTCCATGGGCATTTTCCTGAATTTTTTCAAGTGCTGCAAAAAGACGCCCCAAGCGATATCCAACATTTTTGTTGTTTTCATCAAGAGCCACGGAAATAACCTCCTCTTTTAGCCTTCCCGGTCGTCGATTGAGATACCCTTTGATAATGCCTGCTCTGGTTCGGTTGATATGCCGTTCGGCCCGAATACGGTGCATGCACTGCTGAAACAGTGTTACAGGGTAGGGGGTGCCATCCAGAATGGCAGTCATGAAGGCTCCTCCCAATTTGGGCAATACGTTGCTTGCTTTAAACTCGAAAGCTGTAGCCCTAAGCATTTGATGGAGAGTGACGTGTTCTGGTTCTTTAGGGCCATGGCAAACCGCAACGTCATCAAAGTGCTGTAGTATCCGAGAACTAAAATCTTTTACGGTTCCAGAACGCCAAAAGCGTACTGCTATGCGGGCCGCGTTGGGGGAAAGGCTTAAAATATAAAATTTGTCGTCGCTTTTTTCGGGTATATTCCCTGTTTTTGCCGCGGCATAGAGAGCTTGGATAGCCTCTACTCCTTTGTCGGGGTTATCTTTGGGCGGGTCTATCACAATATCTGGCCAAAGTTGTTCTATGTCGAAGCCTTTTTCGGGAGGTTTGTGAGCCCAGAAAACCACCGTATCATCTCCGAAGGAAAGTTTGTTTTTTGAGGTTTTATCGAGAAGTATGTTGAGAGCTGTGGTATAGCGGAAAACGGCTTTTTCGGAAATCGGAGCATTCAGATTCTGGTCCTTGCCGTAGGATTTAAAAGCCGCTACGTTGAAAGACGAGAGAGAAGCGCCAGAGGATTGAGCCCCTCGAACACCTTTAATAGAAGCGTGTATTCGTGCAATTTTTTCTTTTTCTCCAGTGATGAGACAGATGGAAGAGGCTGCGTTGTTGCCGGATTTCCCCGAAGTGAGTGTAGTTTTCAGGGTTTCAAAAATTGTTTGATCCGGGGAGCCCGCGATGCGAAAAGCGATAAAACTGTTGGTTTTACAAAGCTCCTCCCAGGCCTCTTGACTTTGAGGGTTCTTTTCAATTTGTCCTAGGGGATTTTTCTCTAAAAAAGCGAGAACCGAACGCACTGGAATAGTGCCAACAAGGTCTTGTAGTTCTTCGTAAATACGTTCTTTAAATGCTTTGTGCCGCTTTTGTATGTCCTCCCGCCCTCGAGGATTTGCTCCAAGAACATATTCCGCATTGTCCCAAAGAAGGTTGGCTTTAATGCCGCTAGCACGTTTTTCCGCTTGGGGAACAAGGAAACGCCGAGAGACGAGCTTTTTCCCCTCTTTTATGCGGGTGTCTTCGAGATGGCAAAAATTACCCTGTTCATCAATCACGACAAGAAAGGGCAGTTCCTTCCATTCCCAGCCCTGAGGTGCGATGGTGCTGTCCGGTTCGGCGGCTTTTCTGGAGTAATAATCACAAAGAGATTGTAAAATCATCGACGCACCTCCTCGCTTTCCCAGCTGGGAATGCTTAAAATGCCTTCCTGCAATGAAGCTCTGAAAAAAGCTGGTTTAGGATCTTCGGGATTTGAAAAATCGAGGTCGTAAAGCATGAATCCCAAATCCCGGCTTTCCCGAATCGCCGAATCTTCGTTTTCCAGATCATCAACTAATCGGAAATCACAACTAAATTCACGGCATCCCAGATAAGGTTGATTAAAACATTGACCTTTACGAGCCCGGCGTTCGAAGATGGCATTGTATTTGCCGGGGTTTTCGCTCTCGCGAGACTCTTTTTCCTCTTGGAGGACTAGCTTTTCCGGGATCTTGCGCATGTTTTTTGCGTGAGGCTTGCGTTTGTGAGGGGGGATAAAGATAAGCTCCCCGTGAAGGCGGTATCGCACATCTCGCAGAAAAAGCCCCGCTCGCTGTTGTCGGTTGTCTTCAATAAATATTTCGTGCGTTCGAGGGCTTGCGGTAGAAGCAAGCTCGTTACGGCGAACAGAGATCCACTTTATCGGATTGAGCACCTCGATTTTTTTGATTTTCCATCGCAAAGCGGGTTTCCAGAAAATCGCTTCAAAAATTCCCCTTGCAGCAGAGGGTGTTATAACGTCGTAACTCACTCTTTCCGCTTTCATTTCCGGTCTTGTGAAGCACGCATAGTCTCCCCAAACTTCGAGGCAAAAAACCTTGTTGTAAAATTGTTCCGCAATCATGGCCTCCCTCCTTCTTTTTTGCTTTTGTGGCATCGCATGACATTTGTGTAATTCCTTAATCCACGCCCCCCTTACGGGGAGCGACCTATGGCTATAATGAGAACACATAATCTATCAATAGTTTCAATCCCTAGCATGCAATGCTTTTTAGCAGTATAACATAATTTCTATTGCTAGAAAAGTGTCTCATATAGAAATAAAAAAAATACCCAATGTAACATAGAAAAACAGGTCTTTATTTAATAATTTAAGAAGGTTTCGTTCCATTCCTCCTCATCCAGGACAAGTCCCAACCCAGGTTTATAAAGTTCCGGTGATGTTTGCACCACGTAGCCTTCCATATCTTCAACCATGCCTTTGCGTCGCAATTGCTCCACTGTATATGCCGGAACGGAAACGGAAAAACGTTGGAGTTTACGGAGAAGGTTACGGCTGGGGCCGGCGTAGCGGAGTTGTTCGATAAGTTTTGAACTATTTTTTTGCTCTCCTTCGTAGCGGACGATAATGGATCGATATGCGGTGTTGTCGATAAGTCTGAAATTTTTGTCGAACGTGCGAAACTGAAATTGGAACTTCCCGGCGTTATCCAGAAGATGGCGTTGAAAATCCGCCGTGTCGAAAGTGTGTGTTTTGGTGTAGAAAAGATGGAAATACTCGGTAAAATCTTTCGGTTTGAGAGTTCTCATGTCCCGGGTTTGGAGCATTTCTTTGGTGGCATTTTCACCTTGAAGCAGAAATCCTTTGGGAGAAGGATCGGGAGGGAGAAATATGATTACTTTGCCTTTGCCGTCAAGGAGTCCCTCTCTATTGCAGCGTCCTCCTGCTTGAGCGATGGAGTCCATTCCTCCGAGGGCTCTGTAGACAATAGGAAAATCTATATCTACCCCCGCCTCCACAAGTTGAGTACTAATAACCCTTATCGACTTTCCCTCTCGTAAATCTTTCTTTATGCGGTTTATTGCCTCGCTCCGTTCTTCGGGGCACATGAAAGCCGAGAGATGTATGGTTTCCTCAGGCATGAGTTTATGTAATTCTCGGCAGCTTTTGCGTGTATTCACTACGCAAAGAACTTGTTTGTGCTGGGTAAGTTCTTTTGCCAGATCTTCCCATGTTTGAGGAGTCCACGGTTTTTGGGGAAAACTGAAGGTTACGCGTTCCAGATTTTTGGTGAGATCCTCGGGGTTGTCCACAATTTCTGTACAGTTCTCGATTCCCGAAAAAACAGCTTCTCCGGAACCGATTTTTCCGGTTAGAGCCGGTTGTGTGGCAGTACAGAAAACCACAGTAACTCCGAGATGGTGCACAAGGTTTTTCAGTATTGAAAGAATGGGTTTGAGATGTTCCGGTGGTAACATTTGAGCTTCATCAAGAATAATGACGCTGTGGGCTATGTTGTGCAGCTTGCGGCACCGGGAGCTTTTGCTGGCAAAGAGAGATTCGAAAAGCTGTACGTTGGTGGTGACAATAATGGGAGCATCCCAATTTTCCGAAGCGAGCCGGTTGCGTGAATTTTCTTTTTCGGGATCTAGGTTGCTATGATGTTCAATGACATTGTGTTCCCCAAAAAGCATTTTGCCGCTGGGTAAATTTGCAATCTTCTCATCGTCGTCAGTGCCATACTTAAAAACCTTGGCATTTTGCTCGATGATACTCGTGTAGGGGATAGCATAGATAATGCGCTTTTGTCCGTGCTTGAGAGCGTGGGAAAGGGCAAAGGCCATGGAGGAGAGTGTTTTTCCCCCTCCCGTGGGAACTGTGAGAGTGAAAAATCCCGGTTCCAGGAACGCTTTTTCCCGGCAAGTCTGGAGAATTTCGTTGCGGTACTTGTTAACGGGAGTATCCGGGGCAGAGGCCGTTTTTTCATTCATGAAAGCGTCAAAGCGTACTTTCAGAGATTCTAAAGAGTCGTAACCGCCTCGGAGATTTGCTTTTTCCGGGGTCATATATTGTTCCGTATCCAGAAAATCAGCGTCCACAAGGCATGAGTAGAGCATGCGTATCCAAAAGTGATATGCTTCCGGGGTGATGGTGTCGGGAGGTTTTGTCCCAAAAGGAGTTGACCATGGGAGAGAGCTTCTCAAAAAGGGGGAAGCCTCTTCAATACGTAAAATTTGGTCAAGGTCTTTTGTATATAATCTATTGTCTTCCGGATTCTGGTATACCCGATTGGGAAGAGAATTTCCACGAGCGCAATCTTCCCCATACTGGAACCAATCCGGCAAACCCACATGATGTCCCGCTATGGCATAGCTTACAATGTGAGCAATATTTTGATGTATTTTCTTGTCCTCTGCGAGTTTGAAGGCCCACACGGCACCGGCCTCACTGTGATTTACCGAATCATTTTCCGTTTCTATATGAGCTTCGGTATCGTACCCGGAGCTTTTGCGGATTCGGTTTTTTTGCCACCAGGGCACGTATTTCCCGAGGTCATGCCATAGCCCCAGTAATTTTCCCCAATCTTCATTGCCAAAAACAGCTGCAAATTCTGCCGCTAATTTCGCCGTTCCTTCCAGATGATTTTTTAAGAGTTGCGGGCTGTCCCAACTGTCATCTTCTTTCTTGCGAACATGCGCTATATATTCCATGCTTCTCTCCTCGTGTTTGTGTACGCCAGCGTTAGCATTGTTTTCCCCCATGCCTTCCCCTCACTCCCTCAGCCAGCTCCGCCACCCTTTGCCGCAGTTCCGCGGGCTCCAGCACCTCCGCGTAGGGGGCGCTGGCGAGTACCCATTTGGCCACCTCTTCCAAATGAGGTACTTCGGCAGAAAGAAGTATGCTGCCGTCCGGGCGTTCTTCGATTTGCTGCGATACGTGCCATTCCGTTTCCGCCACTACCCGGGACATGGGAGGGTACACCTTCAGGAGCACTTTCCGGCGTTTGCCTCCCGAAAAGGCGTACCAGGCTCCTCCGGCGTAGGTGGTTACGCTGTGGCCTTCGGGAACGCTCCGGGCGGCTTCGTCCGTAGGGGTTGCCTGGCCGAACCGGGAGATGCGGAAGGATCGTTCTCCCTCGGGGGTGGAGGTGTGAGACCAGGCCCAGAGATACCAGGCATGCCCCACAAAGTAGACTCCCCAGGGGGAGAGCCGGTAGTATTCGGGTTTGGGATGAAGGTCGTAGGGCTTGGTGTACCACGCATCTATGGTGCGTTTGCGCCCCATGGCATGGAGAATGTGGGCGAAGATTTCCGAGTTCAGGGTAGATACGGGAAGAGCCATTACCGCACTTTGGGCAAGCTGACGGGCCTGGGATGCCAGGTTTTCCGGCAGGGCGGACTGCATTTTTTGCCACAGCGAATGGCAGTCTTTCGTAAGGTGCGGAAGAAAGTGCGCCGCCATGCCCAGCCCCGCCACCAGGGCGGTGGCTTCGCTGCCCGAGAGATCCAGGTGCATTACGAAGGTTCCGCTGTTTTCGAGGACGTACCCCTTGTATCCCGGATCCCAGCGGATTTGTGCGTCGAATTCGTTGCGAAGATAGGCAAGGTCGCGTTCGAAGGTGCGATTGGTGGAGTAGTCGAGTTTTTCGAAAAGCCGCTCTTTCGAGAGAAAGGGGGTTGAAGCCAAAAGCTGCAGCAGTGCGTTGAGCCGAGCGAGGCGTGCCGAAGAGAGATCCCTGGGCAATTCATCACCTCCCAATTTTTTGCCGCTTGGTTACACTTCTCATTATAGCAAAGGGAGACGACAATTTAAGACGGTGAAAAGAAAATTTCGTAAAATTTTCGGGATCTTCCGTATTTTTTCTCGAAGGGATTTTTTTCAAAGCGTAAAAGGCATAGAAGAGATCAGGTTTTTTCTCCCCAGCTCTTGCCCGAGAGCACCTTGGCTTCCACGGGAACCCGAGAGAGCAGTTTCGCTCCGGCTTCTTCCATGGTTTCCTTGAGAATGGTTCTGATTTCTTCTTCCCGGTATTCCGGGCATTCCAGCATGATTTCGTCGTGTACGCACCCTATGAGATAGTCCTCCTGGGGGGAGATGCGCTGAAAGAGCATCCCCAGGGCGAGCTTCAGCATGTCCGCTGCGGTGCCCTGGACGGGGGTGTTCAGCCTTCCCGGCAGGGTTTCCGAAGAGGAGGGGATGCGCCGGCGCCCTCCCAGGGTGCGCAGCTCTTCCGAGGGGGAGACTCTTTCCCGTTCGTGCCATGCGGCGATTCCCGGATAGGCCTGGAAGAAGCGTTTTCGAAAGTCTCGGGCCTCCTGGTCGGTCATGGGAATGCCGAAGGTTCCTTCGGCGTAGCTTTTCAGCCCCGCCGCTCCCATGGCGTAGATGAGGCCGAAATTCACCGCCTTGGCGAGCTGACGTTCTGCGGGAAGTATCTGCTCCGGGGATTTTCCCGTGAGGAGCGCCGCCGTGAGGGCGTGGAGGTCAGCTCCTTCCCGGTAGGCCCGGATCATGCGCCCGTCTCCGCTGATTTCCGCCGCCACCCGGAGTTCGATCTGGGAGTAGTCTCCCAGTACGAGCACTCTTTCCGGAGGAGCTTCGAAGCAGCTCCGAAAGCGGAGATCCCGGGGAATCTGCTGAATGTTCGGGGCGGAGCAGGTAAAGCGCCCCGTGGGAGTCTGGATCTGGCCGTATCGGGGATGGAGGCGCCCCGTAAGGGGATGCCGGAACCGCTCCAGGCTTTTGCCGAAGGCCTGTACCGCCTTGGCGGCGTGCCGGTATTCGAGAAGAAGCCCGAGCACTTCGAATTGGGGGGCCAGTTTTTCCAGCTCTTTTCGAGAGCTGCTTTTCAGGGGAATGCCTTGCCACTGAAGCGCTTCGAGAATCTGCTTGGGGCTGTCGGGATTGATGACCCGGGAATCCTCGAAGAGGGTTTTCTGGCCCGGAGCCTTGCCCCGAGGGCCTTCGTGGAGTTTATCCAGAAGTTTCTGCCGTGTCGTTTTCTGCTCTGCTTCGAGTTCCTTTGCCAGGCGGGAGAAGCGCGCCTTGCTCAGGGCGATTCCCCGGTATTCCATGGCGGCTACTGCGGGAATGCAGTCGAACTCGATTTTGGCGATTTGGATGAGTTTTTTTTCTTTGAGTTTGGGAATGAGGGCCTCCCGAAGGGGAAGAAGCACCGCCGCATCCCGGGCGGCGTACAGAAGCTGCTGGGGAGTAAGCTGCGGTGCGCTCCAGTTGCTCAATTGCATTTCTTTGGGAAGCGATTCCCCCAGATAGCGCTGTACGAGGTTTTTGAGGCTGTGGCTTCGTTTTTCCTCCGAGGCGTCCAGAAGCTGGGCGGCGATCATGGTGTCGAAGAGAGGCCCCCGGGGAAAGATACGGTGCCGGGCGAGGAATTTAAGGTCGAACCGGGCGTTCTGAAAGATGAGAAGCCGCTCTTCCCGAAAGAAAAACTCCAGTAAATCCCACTCTTCAGGCGTGGAGAGGGCGAACAGGTCGATGAGCAGCACCGGCTGATCCTTTCCGGCTATCTGGAGGAGCCGCATGCGGTTTTTGTGGGGATCCAGGCCGGTGGTTTCCGAATCCACTCCAAGAACGACGGAGTCTTCGATAAGGGTGAGGCCGTCTTCCAGAGAGACCCGCTCGGGAATTCGCATATACATCACCTGGGGCTCCTCCTGGAGCGGAGGAGCGAAGAGGGTTTTTTGATCCGGGGATTCCCGCTTTCGTCTCATGGCTGCGATCTCGCTTTCTTCACGTATGAATGGCGTTTCTTCTCCGTAGGCTATCGGTTCTTGCGGGGCCCGTCAAGCGCCGGCGCAGGAGCAAGGCGTTTTCCTCTTCCAGAGGAGAGTCCTGGGGTTTGACAAAGGCGCTAAAACATGCAAAAATGCCAGATGTCACGCATCACTGATGAGTGGCATGGTGCCCCTTTTCCCGCCCGGACCCCCCTCTTTTCGAAATTTTTCCATCCTGAGGGGAGAGAGACGAGAATTAAGGCCTGGGGGCTACTCAAGAGTGATCTGTGCAGGTGCGCGGATGAAGGGAGACGTGATGTCACGTGAAGGCAGGGCGCATTCTTCTTGAAATGTTGCGACAGTACGAGGTGGAGACGGTTTTCGGGCTTCCCGGAGAGACCACTCTGGAGCTTTATCGGGAGTGGAAAAACTTTCCTCATATAGAGCATGTTCTCGTTCGGGACGAGCGTAATTCGGTTTTTATGGCCGAGGCATACGCCAAGGTTTCCGGGCGTCCCGGAGTGTGCGAGGGCCCCAGCGTGGGAGCCCCCCACATGCTCCCCGGAGTTATCGAGGCTCGGGATTCCTGCGTGCCTCTTATCGTGATCACTTCGGATATTCCTCTTCACTACGGAGAGAGAAACATGCTTACCGGAAGCGATCATAAGGCTATTTTCGGCCCCTTCGTAAAAGAGAGCCTCGAAGTCCGCCGGGCCAGGGATATTCCCTTTCTTATCCGCCGGGCTTTCCGGCTTGCCACCACGGGACGTCCCGGACCGGTGCATCTGCGTTTTCCCATGAACGTCTTCCGGGAGGATGTGGAGGTTTCCGATCTCTATGCCCAGAAGGCCTTTGCCACCTATCCGGGACAGCGCTTTCAGGCGGAGGACGAGGATATTCGGCAGGCCCTGAAGGAGCTTCGGGGAAAAAGCCGGGGGGTGCTTTTCTGCGGTCAGGGAGTGCATCTTTCGGGAGCCTACGAAGAAGTGCGGAGCCTGGCGGAACTTTTGGGCTACGGCGTGGGTACCACCATCGGGGGCAAGGGAAGCCTGGAGGAGACGCATCCCCTTTCTCTGGGGTGCATCGGAGCCCGGGGGGGCACCAGTTTTTCCAACAAGGTGGTGGCGGAGGCCGAGGCCCTTCTCTTTTTGGGGTGCAGTACCGATTCCGCAGGAACCGACGGATGGAAAAAGCCCCCTCTCGCTACGGAGCAGTGTATTGTCCAGATCGATGCCGCGGAGGCCGAGCTGGGCAACAACTACCCCCAGGCGGTAACTCTCTTCGGAGATCTCAAGGCGACGCTGAAGCGCATGCTGGAGATTCTTCGGGAGGAGGGCTTTCAGAAGGATGCGAGCTGGGCCGACCAGATTCGGCACAAACGGGAGGAGTATGCGGCTCTCTGTGCCAAACGGCGGGAGTCTTTCGAGTCTACGGTGCACCCCGTGAAAATCGTGAAGGCTCTCCAGGAGACGGCACCGCAAGATGCCCTCTACGTGGCGGATCCCGGCATCAGCGCGGTTTATCCCGCGGCGTTTCTCAAGCTTGTCTCGGCGGGACGATCTTTTATATCCAACTTTTCCCAGGGAGCCCTGGGATATGCCACCGCCGCTTCCATGGGGGCCTGGAAGGCCGGAGGCGGGCGCAAGGTGGTGAACCTTACCGGTGACGGAAGCCTGGGTTTTTGTGCGGGAGAGCTTGAAACCATGGCCCGGAACGGGGCGGACATCATGGTGGTGCTCTTTCATAACCGATGCTTCGGATGGATTCGGGGAACCGATGCCTACGAAGGAGAAAGCTCCTTCTTCGCCACGGATTTTTCCGAAACCGATTATTGTACCGTGGCTCGGGGCTTTGGTTTTACCTCCTTCCTCGTAAAAGAGGGAGAGGATCCCCGAAAAGTCCTGGAGCAGGCTTTTGCCCTCAAAGGGCCGGTGTTCGTGGAAATCGAAAGCCTGCCGGAAGATAAATGTTTCCCCCCCGTGCCGGGCTGGACCGAGGCCGCCCGGAAAAAGGGCATGGAGAACTGTTACTGATAATCTCCCTTTTTGCTACATCCCTCTTCTCATGCCCGCCATAACGGGTGTGAGAAGGAAAACCACACCACACATGTTTGCGGCCCCGGCGGTATCTTCGCCGGGGCCGCAAACATGTGGCTCCGTATTTTTCGAAGAAATCCGTAAAACTACCCACTTGAAATATATACCTAGTAGGGGTATATTCTGTTGCATGAAGAGGGAGGAGTTTTTCTTGAAAAGGGTTTTTTTCAAGGCAAGCTTCCAAGGAATAGAAGGAAAGGAGTGTTTTGTATGAGCGTACGTGTTTTCAGCACCAAGACATGTCCCTGGTGTGACAAGGTGAAGGAATATCTTGACGGCCTCGGGGTGGCGTACGAAGCCATCGACGTGGGAGCGAATCGCGAGATGGCTATGGAGATGGTGAACCGCACGGGACAGCGGGGGGTTCCGGTGATCGAAATCGGAGATTCCTTCGTGGTGGGCTTCGACAAGCCCCGGCTGGACGAAGCGCTGAAGGCGGCGGGGGTAGTTTCGTAGGCGGAAGCGTTTGAAGATCTGGAGGATTTCGAGAGGTTTTGCCGTGTTGTTACTCCGAAGTCACGGGTTTGTTACTCCCAGAGGGTAGAGTATGTGGCGTTCCGGCCCGAAAGCCCCTCCTCCGAACAGAGCCAAACGCACGGCTGGTTCCCTGAGATGCAACCTCCTACCGAAAGGCACACACTCCGCAAGGGGCACTTCTTTTGTGAAGTGCCCCTTGCGGAGTGTGTGCCTTCGATGTCACCGGTTTCGGCAAGGAGTATTCTGCATTTCTTTCGGGGGTTCCTCAGTTTCTCTGGGTGAGATTTTCCTGCCTCTTCATGCTGTTGTGGGCTGTCGCCTTGCCGAAGAAGCTCGATCCTCGGTTTTTTCCAGCAGTTCCAAGGCTGGAGCGTTTGGACAGCGGAAAGGTTCCTGTGATACAATGTATTCCGTTCCGTGGAAAGAATATGCCCAATATTCATTCAGGTGGCGGCATTTTTCTTCGGGGCATATTTTGGCTCTCTCTGGAGGTTGAGATATGCAGCTTTTCATCGAGCAACTCCTGAATGGAGCGGCCATGGGGGCCATCTACGCCCTGATCACGTTGGGGCTGGCTTTGGTGTACGGTGTGCTGCGCATACTGCACGTGGCCCATGCAGGGGTGTACACCGCCGGGGCCTATGCGGGGCTGTACGTTTATTCCCTTACGAACAGTCTTCTCCTGGCCGTGGCGGGGGCCGTGGTCTTATGCAGCCTTTTGGGCGTGGCCATCGAGCGTTTTGTCTATACTCCCCTTCTCAAGTTTCCCCCCTTTGTTCCTCTCATTGGAAGTATCGCCGTTTTTCTGGCCCTTGAAGAGGTTTTTCGTCTCGTGGGAGGCCCCTACATCCACGCCTTTCCCGCGGAACTTCCTTTTTCGGGGATCACTCTCCGGGGAGTGGTGATTTCTCCGGCAATTATCTCTATTTATGTGGTGAGCGGAGCGGTGCTCCTCTTTCTTTGGTTTGTGGTGACCAAGACGGAGTTCGGCCTCGCCATGCGCGCGACCTCCCAGGACCGGGACGTAGCGGGAGCCATGGGAATGAACAGCTCCTTCGTCATCAGCATGACCTTCGTTCTCGGCTCCGCCGTGGCGGCAGTGGCGGGAATTCTTGTGGGTATCTACTTCAATCAGGTTTATCCTACCATGGGGGCGGTGCCGGCCTACAAGTGTCTTGCCCTGATCGTGGTGGGAGGGCTCGGTTCCCTTCCCGGGGCGGTTCTCGCCTCTCTGCTTCTCGGAGTGGGAGAGACCCTGCTCATCGGTTACGCGAATATTCCCCTTCCGAGGGATTCCCTGGCGTTTATCGCCATGATTGCGGTGCTGCTCTGGAGGCCCGGGGGCCTTCTGGGTAACAGGTAGAGGAGGAACTGGATTGAGCGACTACGTCATTACAATTTTGAGCTTCATTGCCATCCAGGCCATTGTGGCGTGCGGCCTTAACGTTATCGTGGGCTATGCGGGGCAGATTTCCCTGGGACATGCGGCCTTTTTCGGTATCGGGGCCTACGCTTCGGCCCTTCTGACTACAAAGGGGGGGCTTTCTTTCTGGGCGGCCCTTCCTCTGGTGGTCCTTCTTACCGGGGCTGTGGGTTTTGTACTCGGTATGCCGAGTTTGCGGCTGCGAGAGGATTTTCTGGCAGTTACCACCATCGGCATCAACTTTATCGTGGAATCCCTTTTCCTGTACGTTCCCTTCTTTGGAGGGGCTCTGGGAATCGGAGGAATTCCGAGCATTTACTTCTTCGGTACCCGCCTTCGGGGAGTGAATTTTTTGTATCTCTGTCTTTTTTTTCTTGTTCTTACCCTGCTGCTTTCCAGGCGTTTTACCAAGAGTTGGGCGGGATTGGCGTGTTTTGCCCTCCGAGAGGAGGAGATCGCGGCTTCCAGCATGGGGGTTTCTCCCATGCGTTTCAAGCTGCTGGCCTTTGTCATGGGTACCGCCATGGCGGGATTGGGGGGAGCGCTCTACGCACACCAGATGCGTTTTATCAGTGCCACGGATTTCGGTTTTCCCCTTTCGGTGATGATGATGTCCATGGTGGTACTGGGAGGCATAGGCACTCTCTGGGGGCCTGTGCTGGGAGCTTTGATCCTGGGAATGCTTCCGGAAATTTTCCGGCCCCTGGTGGATTATAGAATGCTTCTCAACGCGGGCATTCTGCTGCTGATGATTCGCTTTCAGCCCCGGGGGCTTCTCGGAGAGGGGAGTTTTCTGGGGCGTATCTTTTCCCTAAGGAGGGAAACCACTCATGGATGATGTGCTGCTGCGCCTTGAGGAGGTTTCGAAGCACTTCGGAGGGCTCAAGGCGGTGGATGGGGTTTCCTTTTGCCTCCGCGGAGGGGAGATCCTGGGGCTTATCGGTCCCAACGGTGCGGGAAAGACGACTTGTTTTAATCTTGTTTCGGGGGTGTACGCGCCTACTTCGGGAAAGATTTTTTTCGAAGGGATTTCTACGGGAGGATATGCTCCCCATAAAATGGCCGCCCTCGGAGTGGGGCGCACCTTTCAGGTAGTGAAACCCTTTGCCGCTCTTTCGGTTCTGCAAAACGTGATGGTGGCCCTCGGATTACGGCGATACGGGAGCGTTTGCGCCTCCTTTGCCCGGTGGAAGACCCGTCAGGTTTCGGAAGAAGCCATGGCTTTGCTGGAGGAGGTGGGCATCCAGTCTCTGGCGGAGATCCCTTCGGGAAAGCTGCCCCTGGGAAATCAGCGGCGCCTGGAGCTTGCCCGGGCCCTGGCTCTCAAGCCCAAACTTCTGCTTCTCGACGAGACCTTTTCCGGTCTTCGTCACGAGGAGGTATTCCTTCTTTCCAAGCTGGTGCTTCAGGTTCGGAGCAAAGGAATTGCGGTGCTGCTTATCGAGCACAACATGAAGGTCGCCATGGGGCTCTCGGATCGCCTGGTGGTGCTCCACCGCGGACGTCTTCTCGCCGAGGGGAGCGCGGAAGAGATTCGCTCGGATTCCCGGGTTATCGAGGCCTATCTTGGAAGGGGGGCGTCTGCCCATGCTTCTTGAGATTTCGGATCTGTCCATATTCTACGGGGATATCCGGGCGGTGGACGGCCTTTCTCTCTCCCTTCGGGAGGGAGAGCTGGTTTCGGTAATCGGTGCCAACGGTGCGGGAAAGAGCTCTCTGTTGAACTGCATCATGGGCATCGTTCCGTCCAGGAGCGGCGCTTTGCACTTTTCGGGAAAGAATATCTCCGCATTTCCCGTGCATCGGCGGGCTATGGAGGGTATTCGTTTCGTGCCGGAGCGGGCACGGGTTTTTCCCCGTCTTTCGGTATATGAGAATATTCTTGCCGGGATGTACGGCCTCCGGAGGAAGATCGACATTGCCGAAAGGCTTTCATGGCTCTACGGTCTTTTTCCGGTTTTGAAGGAGCGTCGGAATCAGATGGCATCCACCCTTTCCGGAGGAGAGCAGCAGATGCTCGCCATTTCGAGAGCCCTGATCTCAGAACCGAAACTGCTTCTGGTGGACGAAATTTCCATGGGCCTCATGCCGGTGCTGGTGGATAAAGTTTTCGAAGTGCTGAAAATGCTGAACCGGGAGCACGGCCTTTCCATTCTCCTGGTAGAGCAAAATGCCCTGGCTTCCCTCGGCATATCCCACCGTTCCTACGTTTTGGAGACGGGGCGAATCGTTCTCGAAGGAGCCTCTTCGGATTTGCTGCGGAATTCGAAAATACAGGAGGCCTATCTGGGGCTCTAGGGTGCGAAGCGAATCCCGAGGGTTTTTGTTCCGGGAAGGAACTGGAAGCTATACCGTGGGGGTAACGCCATAGACGGAGGGGGTTTTTCGAGGGCTTCCTCCGAGTATGGAAATTCTATATTTTTGTGTGGAGGTGGAAGGAAATGCGAATTTTCAAGGTGATGCTTTTCGGTTTGTGTGCGGTGCTTCTCGTGGCATCTCTGGCGTGTGCGGCGGATACTGTGAAGATAGGGCTTCTCGTTCCCCTGACGGGGCCTGCGGCGGCGGACGGCACCAGTGCCCTGTACTCCGTCCAGATTGCCCTCGATCAGGCGAACGCCGCAGGAGGCGTGCTGGGTAAGCAGATAGAGCTGGTGCATTACGATGACAGGGCCGACGCCAAGGAGGCCGTAGCCCTGGCCTACAAGCTCATCGAACAGGACGAGATAGCTGCCTTCGTGGCGGGCTCCTATAGCCTTCCCACCCGGGCGGTGGCTCCCATTTTCCAGGAGGAGGAAATTCCCCTCGTGGCGGCCTACGCCATTCATCCCGATGTCACCACTGCCGGGGATTACTGTTTCCGGAACGGTTTTCTCGGCTTGGTGGAGGGTAAGGCGGCAGGGTATACCTCGCACAAACTTCTGGGTGCCAAGACCGTCGCCCTGCTTACCAGCGATAACGATTTCGGCCGTACCCTCGTGACGGGTTTCAAGGAATACGCCAAAACCTACGCCCCGGATCTCGAAATCGTGAGCGAGCAAGCCTATCCTTTCTCTGAGAAAGATTACAAGCCCTACCTCTCGAAAATCAAGGAGCTGAATCCCGACGTTATCTTTGCCAGCGGATATTATTTCCAAACCGGTCCCCTGCTGCGCCAGGCCCGGGAACTTGGTATCGAATCCACCATTCTCGGCGAGGAGGGAGCGGATTCTCCGAAGCTCGTGGAGATTGCCGGAGAAGCTGCTGAAGGATTTTACATCGTTACCAATTTCGACCGCGACGATCCCCGCCCGGTGGTGCAGAATTTCCTCGCGGAGTTCCGGGAACGTCACAAGTTCGAGCCCGACATGGTGGGGGCTTCGGCGTACGATGCTTTCATGATTATCATCAATGCCATGGAGACGGCGGGCAGCACCGAAGGAAAAGCCGTTCGCGACGCCATTGCCGCCACCACGGGATATGACGGTCTCACGGGCGTCATGGGAGGCTTCGACGCCATCGGCGAAGTGGTCAAGCCCGTGCAGGTTCAGGTGGTCAAGGATGGACTTTTCCGCCACTTCGGCGTGGTTTCCGATCCCGAACTGATCAAGCCATAAGCCGTAGTTTACGGATTTCGGGTTTTTCGTGTACCTTCCAAGGCCCCCCTTCACGGGGGGCTTTGTCGTTGTTTTTGAAGAGGAGGAGATATTGTGAAGGGCCTTTGCCGGGATTTCCGGCAAAGGCCCCGGGGAGCATGTCAGTATTCAGGGAAAGGGGGGGTATTTTTTTTCGAGATCAGTTTCCCCGCATGAGGTTTCCCGGATCCTCCGCCGCCGAAGCCTCGGCACCGCAGGCGCGGCAGTAGGGAAGCAAGGTTTCCCGAAGGGCGCCGCACTTTTCGCAGGGGCTGTACAGCAGGGTGCCGCAGGAAGGGCAGGAGTAGGGCTTTTCCGAGGTGTCCGGAAAGGAGAGCGTTCCCGGAGGCGAGAGCCGGAAGATGGTCTTTCGGGTCCAGCTGAAGAAGCGCAGAGGCCCCCTGCGGATGGGATATTCGCAGACAGGGCAGAGAAAGTGCCGGTATCCCTCCCGGTAGGTTTTGAGCAGCGAGGATTTTCGGGGCCGCTGGATGCTCCGTGCGATGAGCACCATAAGAGCCCAGGCTACGAGAATCCCCGCTCCCAGAAGGGTGTATTTCATGTAGAAGAAGGGGAACGAGGCGTGGGCCGTCATGGCGGTACGGGCAAAAACCGCCACAGTGAGAGCTATTCCTCCGGGGCGGTAGAGGGAGTTCCAGCTTTTTTTGGTTATGCCGATGCATGCCAGAAGCAGGGGAATCAGGAAGGCGAGCTGGTAGACTCCCCGGCGGAAAGCTTCTTTTTCCCGAAGGGCATCATAGGAGCTTCGGATCTCGTTTTCTCTGTTTCGGAGCTCCTTTTCCAGAAGGCGCAACTCTTCCTGGGCGACATTTTCCTTTTCTGCCAGCATGATGCGCTCTTCGTTGTTCCGCTGGTAGTTTTCCTGGCTTTCCAGAAAGGAGCTGAGGGCCTTTTCCAGGCTGGCCCGCTCGGATTCGCCCAGGGCGGCGTTCTTCTGGATGCTGAGCTTCTGCATCTCCGCAAGCTGCCGCATGGTGGCCTCCAGCGTGCGGATTCCCTCCTGGGCCATTTCCTGCCGGGCCTCCAGTACCCGCAGATTACGGCGGATTTCTTCCAGCGAGAGCCGGGTGGCCTCCAGGCGCTGTTCGAGATCCGGTTCGAGTTCTTTCTCCCGAAATTCCTGGTAGGAGGGAGAGAAGGGGAGAGTGCGGATGTCGGTAACCACAAATCCCAGAAGCCAGAAAAAGAGCACTCCCAGGAGCACTCCCAAAAGACGGATTCCCAGATGGGGGAGCCACCATCCTGCGGTATGGCGTGAAGGTCGCTTCGAGGGCATGAAGAAAGCACCATCCTTTCGTGTATGTGCGCATGCGCAGATAGAAAAGCCGTTTCTGCGGTTTGGAAGCGGTAAAGAGGGCGGTGTGGTCCGTTACGCACGAGAACCACGGAAAAACCTCTGCGTTTTTCTTTTTCGGAAGAACGTGTGAAGGAGTTTTTCGGATTTCCGGTTTTTCGGACGCTAGGAGGCGTTTTTCTGGAGATACCGAAGAAACTCTTCCGGCGGCAGGGGAGGCGAGAAGAGATAGCCCTGCACCATGAGGTCGTCTCCCAGGGACTGAATGAACTGAAGCTGTTCCTGGGTTTCCACTCCTTCCACGGTAAGCTCCAGCCCGAGCTCCCGGGCCATGAAGGCCAGGGTGGAGATGATCGCCCGGGTATCGGCATTGGTGTGGAGGTCGAAGGTGAGGGAGCGATCCACCTTGATTCCCGAGAGAGGAAGATGGTGGATGTAGGAGAGAGAGGAGTACCCCGTGCCGAAGTCGTCCAGAGAGAACCGGATGCCCTCCTTCTGGAGGTCTTTCATGATCCGCACCGCCTTGGAGAGGTTCGTCATGAAGGCGCTTTCGGTAATCTCCAGCTCCACCGTGGCGGGATCCACCTGAGCCTTTTCGATGGCCTCCAGTACGGAGGCGGAAAAGGCGTTATCCGAAAACTGCTGGGGAGAGACGTTTACCGCGATCTGGAGCGGATGCCCCTGGGCGTTCCACTCCCGGGCCTGTTTGCAGGCGGTGGACATGGCCATTTTGCCCAAAGAGACGATTTCTCCGATTTCCTCCGCCAGAGGAATGAAGGTTACCGGAGAGATAATGCCCTTTCCCGGACGAATCCAGCGCATGAGAGCCTCGGAACCTACCACCCGTTTCGTGGCGGCATGGAGCTTCGGCTGGTAGTACATGAAGAACTCCTGTTCCGAGATGCCCTTGCGAAGCTCGTTCTCCACGTCGTGCCGGATCTGCATGTGTTCGTTCATGTCTTCCGTAAAAAGTTGGTACCAGTTGCGGCTCTCATGTTTTGCCCGTCCCAGGGCGAGAGAGGCGTTTTTCAGAAGATTCTCCGGAGTGGTGGCATCCTGGGGATAGATGCTGATTCCCGCGCTGGCGGTGATGCGTACCTCGTGCTCCTGAAGGGTGAAGGGAAGACGAAGAGTTTGAATAAGCTCCTCCGCAAGCCGGAGAGCCTGACGAACGTTTTTGGGAAAGGGGATGCAGGCCACGAACTCGTCTCCGCCAAAACGGGCCAGGGTGGCGGTTTCCGGAAGCACCGTCTCCATGCGGGAAGCCGCCTGGATGAGAAGTTCGTCACCCGCGGCATAGCCAAGGCTCTTGTTGATATGGCTGAAGCGATCCAGTCCCAGGAGCAGCACCGCAAAATTCGAGCGGGATTCCTCCGCATGCCGGCACGCCATGGTGAGGCGGTCCAGAAAGAGCACCCGGTTGGGGAGCTTCGTGAGACTGTCATGCAGGGTTTCGTGTTCCAGCTCTATCCGGCTCTGGTGAATTTCGCTCCGATCCTGAATAACCCCGATGTAGTGCGTTACGTTTCCTCCACGGTCCATAAGGGCCGTAAGAATGAGGTACAGGGGGTAGGGTTCGCCGTTTTTGCGTCGCCCCCAGAGTTCGCCCTCCCAGCAGTGTTCCTCCTGAAGCCGGTGATCAAGCTCCTCGTAGAACTCCGGAGGATGCAGATCCGTTCGAAGAGCGTTGGTGCCCGAGGCGTCCAGGTCTTCCAGGGAATATCCCGTAATGGCGGTAAAGGCGGGGTTTACGGTGAGAACATGTCGATCCTTATCGGAGATATAGATTCCCTCGCTGATGTGTTCGAAAGTTTTGTCCAGAAGGGCCATCTGATGCTGCACCTTCTCCACCATGTCCTGGCGTTTTCGGAGCAGTTCGTCCAGATGCTGCAGATCCCGGGATCGGCTTCGGATTTTTTCCTGAAGTTCCGCATTGCTTTTCGTAAGGAGATGCTGCTCCGTCACATCCACGGTAACTGAGAGGGCCAGAGTTTGTTCTTCCAGGGCCAGGGGTGCCAGAGAGTAGAGAATGTGTCGCTCATCCCCCGAGGCGAGACGGATTGCATGGGATGCGTTAAGTATGGAGTGTCCTTCAAGAAGCCGGGTCAGGGCGGATCGAAACGTTTCTTCGTCAAGCATGGTTCCCATTTCCATGGGGGTTTTCCCCAGAAGCTCCTTGGGAGATACGCCGAGAATCATTCCCAGGGCGTGATTCGCCTCGATGATCGCTCCGGTCTCCAGGTGGTGCAGGCTGATACCGTAGGGAGCGGTGTCGAAGACTCCCCGGAACTTTTTTTCGTTGTCCTGAATTTTGCGAAGCGCCCGGAGCTCCCGTTTCTGAAGCTTCAGAGCCCGGAGAGAGAGGAAAAGGGCCACTCCACAGGCGATGGACATGAGGAGAATTCCCGTTCCCACAAGGCGGTTTCGCCAGGCGGCAAGCTCTGCCCGGATATCCTCCACGTAGACTCCGGTGCCGATAATCCAGTTCCAGGGTTCGAAGTGCTGTATGTAGGAAATCTTGGGTTCCACCCGATGAGGATCGTCCATCCATTGCCATTCGTACTGGAGAAAGCCGCCGTTTTGGCTTTCCACTACCTTTCGCATGCGGAGGAGAAGCTCCTGGAGCAGCTTGCCCCCCGGATCGTGAACCGTGGCGGGATCCCGGTTTTCCATGTCTTGCCGGTAGGGGTGCATGAGCAGATATCCCCGTCCGTCGATGATCCAGTAGTAGTCCTTAAGGCCCTCTCCGAACCGGAGATGCCGCATGCGGTGTATGGCCCGCTCCTGGGCATCCTCGAGAGTGTCTCGTCCGTCGAGATAGTCCTGGTGCCGGGAATGGAGGCTGCTTATGACAGATTCCACCATGCGGCGACAGAGGTCGTATTTCTGCCGGGTGAAGGTTTCTTCCAGGAGGGGAATGAGAAAGCCGAAACCGATGACGAGAAAGAGAACGAAGATGATAAGCGGGGGAAGCGCAAGGTTGCTGAAGATACGCAGGAAAAGGTGCGTATTTTCTTTGGGGGAGCCCGAGTCTGGCCGATGTTTTTCCCTGAGCTGATTCATGCGAGCCGGATCCTTTCGAGGAAGGAAATTTTCCTCGCCGTATACTCTCATACTCTCGAGATTTTTTGAAAGAAGCCTCAGCGCTCGTGTTGCGGGAAGGCAGTTCATTGTACAATGGAGCCGGATGGATCGTTCTTCCCGTAGGTCTATTCTTATACGAGAGGAAAAAATTGTAAAGTCCCTCGAAGAAATTTATTGCCGCAGCCTTCCCGAGGAAACGTGCGGCGGGGAGTCTCGTTGCTATCCACACAAGGGGAAGAATATTTTCACAAGCACAAGGGAGGTAGACAGATGAAGGGAAATTCCGAAATTCTTCTCGAACAGGCCCGGGAACTCCAGGAACGTATGGTAGAGCTGCGCCGGGATTTTCACCGGTACCCCGAGGGATCCTTCGAGGAGCACCGGACAGCGGAAAAGGTGGAGGCGGAGCTTCGTCGTATAGGCCTCGAACCGGTGCGCATAGGAGGTACCGGAGTGATGGCGGATATCGCGGGAAAACCGGGAGGCACAATCTTCGCCCTCCGGGCGGATATGGATGCCCTGGAGGTGGGGGAGGAGACCGGCCTGGATTTTGCCTCCCAGCGCGAGGGATACATGCACGCCTGCGGGCACGATGTTCATACGGCGGCACTTCTTGGAGCCGCCATGCTTCTTGTACCCCGAAAGGAAGAGTTCCGGGGTACCCTGAGGCTTATCTTTCAGCCCGCGGAGGAGAAGGTGGCCGGGGCGGAGGTACTCATTCGCGAGGGGGTTCTTCAAGGAGTGGCGGGCATTTTCGGTCAGCACATCTGGGCATCCCTGGAATCCGGAGCCCTCTCCATCGAGCCGGGGCCCCGCATGGCCGCGGCGGACGGCTTTACCATCCACATTCGGGGAAAGGGGGGCCACGCAGGACTTCCTCACGAAACGGTGGATGCCACGGTGGTTACCTCGGCGGTGGTGATGGCCCTTCAGTCTCTGGTAAGCCGGGAGATGAATCCCCTGGACCCCGTGGTGGTCACCGTGGGGGAGATGCATAGCGGCAGCCGGAACAACATTATTTCCGACAAGGGAATTATCCGGGGCACCATACGCACCTTCAGCGAGGAGGTGCGGCGGCAGGTGCCCGGAGCTCTCGAACGTATTGCGGTCAACACCGCCCGGGCCTATCGGGGGGAGGCGGAGATGGAATACGAGCCGGGAGTGTCCGTTACGAAAAACGATCCCTCCATGGTGACTCTTGCCCGGGAAAGTGCCCGAAAGCTTTTCGGGGAGGAGCATTTCCGGGAGGTTCCTCCCGTGGGAGGGGCCGAAGACTTTGCCCGCTATCTGGAACAGGTGCCGGGAGCCTTTGCCTTTTTCGGCGGTCGGAGCGCCAATCCCCAGGCCTCTTCGGCGCATCATCATCCCAAGTTCGATGTCGATGAAAGCCACATCTGGGAGATGGCGGCCCTTCATGCCCAGGTGGGGCTGGATTATCTGGAGTGCCACCAATGAGCCCGAAGTCCCATTCTCAACGCCTCGGAGGGAATGTCTTCATCCGGGGAGCCAGGGTGTACACCATGGGAAAAGCGGGAATTTTGGAGAACGCCGACGTGCTGGTGCGGAACGGAAAAATTCTCCAGGTGGGAGAGGCCTCTCCCCGGGGCGATGAAAGGGTGTTTTTCGGCGAGGGGCTGGTGGTTACGCCGGGACTTATCGATCCTCATACCCACGTGGGGCTCTGGGAAGAGGGATATCCGGAAAGCGAATCCAGCGGCAACGAAGCCACGGACCCCCTCACGCCCCAGCTTCGGGTGCTGGACGCCTTCAACCCTGCGGATCAGGCCTTCGAGGACGCCCGGAGGGCGGGGGTAACCACCATCCAGATTCTGCCGGGGAGCGCCAACGTGTTGGGAGGCGAAGGGGTGGTGGTAAAAACCGCGGGAGTTCTGGCGGACTCCATGGTGCGCCGGGCTCCTTCGGGAATGAAGGGGGCCTTTGGAGAAAATCCCAAAAATCTCTACAAATCGCTCAAGAAATACCCCTCCACCCGGATGGCGGTGGCTGCCTGCATGCGGGAGGCTTTCACCGAGGCCCGAAACTATGAGAACGCTGTCCGGAAAGCCCGGGAAAAGGAAGAGGAGCCGGAAAAAAATCTCAAACACGAGGCCCTGCTCCGGGTACTGCGGCGGGAGGTGCCCCTCCGGGTTCACGCTCATCGGTGCGACGACATGGCCACCGCTCTGCGGATCGCCCGGGAGTTTTCCCTGGACTGCACCCTGGAGCACGGTACCGAGGGGCACCTTATGGCGTCCCTTCTGGCGGAGGAGAAGATCCCCGTGGCCTACGGTCCGGTAATCACCTCCCGGTGCAAGCTGGAGCTTAAAAACCGCAACGTGGAAAATCTGCTCGTCATGCTTCAGGCGGGGGTGTCCCTTTCGCTTACCACGGATCATCCCGTGGTGCCTCTGGAATATCTTCTTCTTCAGGGAATGCTCCTCCGGCAGAGCGGCATGTCTGCCCTGGAGGTGCTGCAGCTTCTTACGGTGAATCCCGCGGCCCATCTCGGGCTTTCTCACGAAATCGGCTCCATCGAGGAGGGTAAGCGGGGAGATCTGGTTATCTGGAGCGGAGAGCCCCTGGAGCCTCTTTCCAAGACAGTGGTTACCATCATCGACGGAGATGTGGCGTATCATAAGAAGTAAGAAAAGATCACTCTTTGCGGGTCTTCGGGGCTGTTTCGGGTTTTTTCCGGAGGAGCCCCGAAGCTTTTTTCAGGGGCTCAGGAGGGAGAACATAGCGATCAGGGCGAAAATGAGGTAAAAGACGTAGTGCCGGATCTTGCCGGAGTGAAGGTGTCGCAACTCCTTCAGGGGTTTCCGGATCATGGCGGCCCCGGGTTCCAGAAGATCCTCCGCATCGGGAAAGTGGGTGCTCTTGGGGCGGAAGAGCTTGGGAAAGAGCAGAAAAAGCCCCGCCCCCGTTCCCAGGGGAAGAAGGGCGCTTCCCAGGGATTCCGGAGACCAGAATTTTGCACATTCCCCCGAAAAGAGAGGCGTTCCCTGGGGATGTATTCCTAAAAGAAGAAGAGGAAGGGCCAGGAGGATCATGGCTCCCCAGGCGGCAGAGGGGAGGCTCCGGGCTTTTTCCGGTTCTTCGGTTTTTTCACCGAAAGGGCCGAGAAAGGCGTAGCGTCCGAACTTGCAGAAGGAGAGTACCGTGCCGAGTCCGGCAAGCTGCAGTCCCCAGAGCGGAGCCGGATAGAACGCCAGGGCGGACTTCACCAACCCCTTTCCCGCATATCCCGCAGTGCCGGGAACTCCCGCAATGGCTCCGGCTCCCAGGAGGAAGAGGACGAAGAGAAGGGGAACCTTTCGGGCGGCTCCTCCCAGAAGGTTGAGATCCCGGGTGCCGAAGATCTTTTCCAGACTTCCCGCGGTAAGAAAGAGAAGCCCCTTGAAAAGAGCGTGAGCCACCAGGTAGAAAAGGGCCGCCTCCCGGCCCAGGGGGGTTCCCGTGGCGAGGGCGGCCACCATGAATCCCAACTGGCTCACGGTATGACATGCCAGAAGACGCTTCGCGTCATGCTGCATAAGAGCCTGAAACACTCCGTAGAGTGCCATGGTTACCCCTATCCAGAGAAGTCCCGGCGAGGGATGATCCACCAGGCGGAGAAGGCCGTAGATGCCCATCTTTACCGCATACCCCGAAAGAAGCAGGCTTCCCTCGGTGGGTGCCCGGCTGTGGGTGGGAGGAAGCCAGAAGTGAAGCCCCGGAAACGCCGCCTTGAACCCCAGGGCGAAGAGAAAGAGAGGATACCAGGCTTGAGGAACCGGCCCGAGAGGGGCGGGATTGCCGGGGGTGGAAAGAAGAGCGGCGCCTAAAAGGAGGAGAGCCCCTCCGGTGAGCTGGGAAAAGAGAAAGATCTTTGCGGTTTTGCCATCCGCCGAGGCCACCAGAAGTGCAAGAAGCAACGAGGAGAGCTCGAGAAAGATCACGAAGCCGAACCAGGTGGAAACCAGGGCGGCCATACAGGCGGTACAGCAAAAGAGAAGCAGTACCAGAGGTTTCCAGGCCCCCTGGAAGGAGCTTGTGCCGAAGAGGAGGGCGGCTATCGTAAGAAGCCCCGCCAATCCTACCATGGTGAGAGAAAGGAGATCCGGGGTCATGGAGCCTTTCTCCCGGGCAAAAGAAAGGAATTTCTTTTCTCTGGCGTGTTTACGTACATATTTTTCATGAAAAACTCCCTTGGGTATCGAAAAAATCTTTACCGGTCCCGGAGAGGCATGGGCCTTGCGGTTTCTTCTCTCCTTTTGAATGTTTCTAAAGGGAGAGGAGCGCGAAAATCCCTAAAAGCGCCAGAAAGTAGAAGCAGAAGAGATGCCGGATCTTTCCCGAGTGGATCTTTCGGAGCATGCCCAGAGAAGGAATCAGGAGGGCCGCTCCCGGAGCGAGAAGATCCTCCGCATCGGGAACGTGGTCGTTCCGGGGGCGGAAGAGCTTCGGAAAAAGGCCGAAAAGCGTTCCTCCGATTCCCAGGGGGAGAAGAGCGCTCCCCAGAGATCCGAAATTCCAGAGCTCCGGAATTTCCCCCGGAAAAAAGGGAATTCCCCGGGGGAAAAATCCCAGCAAAAGCAGGGGAATTCCCAAGGTTCCCATGGCCCACATTCCCGAAGAGGCAAGGCTTCGAGAGCTTTTGGGAACGTTTTCGAAGGCCTCCGGAAGGGGACGCAGGAACGTATAATATCCCAGCTTACAGAGATACAGCACCGTGAAGATTCCCGCAAGCTGAAGACACCAGAGCTCCATGGCATGGCCCCTCAGGGCAGCCTTGAGCATTCCCTTGCCCACGTATCCCCCCGTACCGGGCACTCCTCCGAGAGAGGCAGCCCCCACCAGAAAAAAGACGAACACCAGGGGCGCTCTGGAGGCCATGCCGCCGAGAAGGGACAGGTCTCTGGTGCCGCAGAGCTTTTCCAGGCTTCCCGCAGTAAGAAAAAGAAGTCCCTTGAAGAGGGCGTGGATCACCAGGTAGAAGAGTGCCGCCTCACGGCCCAGGGAAGTTCCCGTGGCGAGAGCCGCCGCCATGAACCCGAGCTGACTCATGGTGGAGCAGGCGAGAACTCTTTTGAAATCCTTCTGGAGGAGAGCCTGGAGGCCGCCGTAAAGGGCCATGAGAATGCCTATCCAGAGCAGTCCCGGAGAAGGCTGATCCACCAGACGAAGAAGACCGTAGATTCCCATCTTCACCGCATACCCCGAAAGAAGAAGGCTTACTTCGGAGGGTGCCCTGCTGTGGGTGGGAGGAAGCCAGAAATGAAGTCCCGGAAAAGCCGCCTTGAACCCCAGGGCGAAGAGAAAGAGGGGTTGCAGGGTTGCCGGAACCGACCCGAGAGGGGCGGGATTGCCGGGGGCGGAAAGAAGAGCGGCCCCCAAAAGGAGCAGGGCTCCTCCGGTGAGCTGGGAGTAGAGATACATTCGAGCGGTGGGACCATCCTCGGAGGCCACCAGAAATGCCAGAACGAGAGAAGAGAGCTCCACCCAGATGACGAAACCGAACCAGGTGGAGGCCAGAGCGGCCATGCAGGCGAAGGAGCAGAAAAGGAGAAGAGCCAGGGGCTTCCAGGCCCCCTGAAGGGAGCTCTTTCCGAAAAGCAGCGCCGGTAGCGTAAGAAAGCAGGCCAGAGAAATCATGATTTTCGAGAGACTGTCAGGAGAAATCATGGAACAACTCCTTCAAAAAAGTTCGGTTTAAAGGAAATCAGAGGGAGAACAGAAAAAAGATGCCCACCAGGGCGGCGCCGAAAAAGGCGAAGGAAAGCCGGAGTTTCCCGGAATGCATCTTCCGGAGCGCCTCCATGCCGGGTTTTCCCAGGAAGCATGCCCGGTATGCCAGAAGATCCACATCCGGAAAGGAGCACATGAGAAAACCAGGAATTTTACGGAGGAGGAAGAAAAGCCCCAGACTCCCTCCGAGGAGTAGAACCGGGATTCCCAGAGAGCTCCAGTTCCGGAGTATTTCCGGGGAGAAGGAGAGTATGAAGGCGCTTTCCGGAGACATCCCCAGAAAGAAAAGGGGAGTTCCCAAAAGAATCATGTCTCCCGGAAAGGAGAAGGACTGTACCAGGGTTTGCCGGGTTTTCTCCGGGAACTCTTCTCCGCAGGAGGGAGCGAAGAAAACTACGTGGCCGAGCTTGCAAAGATAGAGCATGGTTCCCAGCCCCGCAAGCTGAAGAGCCCAGAAAACCGGAGAAAAATCCAGGGAGGAGAGTACCGCCTTCTTGGCCAGATATCCCGCAGTACCGGGAAAGCCCACCATGGAGAGAGCCCCCAGAACGAAAAAGAAGAGGCTTCTCCGGTAAGCCCGAAGATTTCCGAGAACGGTTTTCGCCATGAAGAAGGGAAGAGCCTTCTCGGTGGAGCAGAAGAGAAGTCCCTTGGAAAGAACGTGCACTACCGCGAAAAAGATCGCCGCCGCCCTTCCCGGAAGGGTTCCCGTGGCAAGGGCGGTTACGACGAATCCGAGCTGGCTCATGGTGGAATAGGCCAGAATCCGCCGGGGCCTGCTCTGCATCAGGGCCTGGAAGGCGCCGTAAAGGGCCATGATGGCCCCGGTTATCATGATTCCCCGGGAGGGTTCCGTCAGAAGGCGCAAAAGGCCGTAGATTCCCATGGTGGCGGTATAGCTCGAAAGAAGAAGGGCCTCCGCCGGAGCGTGTTCGTAGGTTCGGGGGAGCCAGAAATGAAGGAGGGGAAAAGCGCATTTCATTCCAAGGGCTACGAGAAAGAAGGGAAGGGCCTTCTCCGAGACCGGCCCCAGGGGAGCCAAGGCGGAGGGAGTGGACATCAGGGCGCTTCCCAGGAGAAGTATGCCCCCTGCGGCGATCTGAAGGTAGAGATAAAGCCTGGCGGCGAAGCGATCCGTAAAGGCTATCAGCATGGCCAGGGATATGGAGGCAAGCTCCGCCCAAATAACGAAGCCGAACCATGTAGAAGCCAGAGGGGCCATGCAGGCGGAACCGCAAAAAAGCACGAGGATCAGAACTTTCCGCCCTCCCCGAAAGGAGGAAGAGCCGCAGAGGAGGACCGGGAGAAGGAGGAAGCAGGCCAGACCGATCATGATTCCGGACAAAGAATCCGGAAGAGGGAACATCACGGAAAGAACCTCCCCGAGGAAAGGGTCAGCAGAAACTCTTTCGTAAAAGGCAGCCAGGGAAGAAGGGCGAGAACAAGAGAGAAGGCTACCAGAAAGGCCACCGCTCCCTGGGTAACTCTATGGGTTCGGTGATGGGGAGGCGGCGTCTCTGCGGGGGAGCAGAAGGCTCCCAGGGCTTTGAGATAGTAGGCTGCGGAAATGACGGTGCCTCCCAGAAGGAAGATTGCCGGAACCAGATATCCCTTTTCGGCACAGGCCAGAAGAAGGAGCCACTTGCTCTGGAAACCGCTGAGAGGGGGGATTCCCGCCAGGGATGCCGCAAAGAGAGCGAAGGCAGCCACCAGAAAGGGGCGGTGTCGCAGAAAGCCCCGCATATCCGAGATTTTGTGAACCTGCCGATCTTCGAGAAATATTCCCGCCACGAGGAAGAGCCCCATTTTGGAGCTCATGTGTGTGAAGACGTGGTAGAGGGATGCGGTAATTCCCAGAGAAGAGGCGCAGGCTATGCCCAACAGGATGGTGCCGATCTGGGCCACCGTGGAGTAAGCCAGCATGCGCTTGATCTGCTCCTGCTGGATCGCCATGAGATGGCCCACTCCCAGAGAAAGGGTGCCGAAAAAGAGAAGGAGCGGGAAAAACTTGGGAAGAGCCGGAAGAAAGAAGAGCATGCCCAGGCGCAGCAGGGCATAGAGCGGAGCCTTCACGAGAACTCCCGAAAGAAGGGCGCTTATGGGAGGCCGGGCGGAGGAGTGTGCATCGGGAAGCCAGAAATGGGCCGGTACGGTACCGCATTTAACCAGAAGTCCCCCCAAAAGGCATCCTCCGATAACTGCCAGGGTAGGCGGGGGGATGGCGGGGAAGAGATCTTTCAGAATCCCCATGTTGAGCTGTTCCGTGGCCATGAAGGTATAGGATATTCCCAGGAGCAGGAAGAGGGCTCCCAGGGTGCCGAAGACGAGGTATTTAAAGCTTGCCTCCACCGCCTGCCAGGAGGAGGCGGGAAAGGAAACCAGCAGATAGGCGGACACGGAAAAAACTTCGAAGAAGACGAAGAGATTGAAGATATCCCCCGCCACGAGAATACCGTTGGTGGAGGCCCAGCTGAGAAAGAAAATTACGTAGAATCGCCAGGAGTTCCACCCCAGCCACTCCGCGGAGGAAAGAAGAGCCAGAGGAAAACCCAGGGAAGTGAGCACCAGAAAAGACGCCGAAAGGGCATCCACCTGAAGGGCTATTCCCAGCTCGGGAGTCCATCCTCCCATGACTACCGAAATTCCGGACCATCCGAGAAGGGCCACGAAAAAACCTCCGAGGCTGGAGAGAGAGGCTCCGAAAAAGACGAGAGCCGGAAGAGCCTTTCGGAAAAAGATAAATCCCAGAGGGATGAGAAAGGCCGTAACCAGGGGGAGAAGAACTGCAAATACGGGGTTCATCCTCGGAGCCCCCGGATCTGGTCCACGTCCACCGTACCATAATGCCGATAGATTTTAATGATGTACGCCAGGGCCAGGGCGATATCGCTGGCTCCGATGACGATGGCCGTAAGGGTGAAGGATTGAGGAAGGGGATTTACCGCCTGCTGTCCCATAAGGGGGAGTAGCGCGGGAACCCCGTGGGGGATGTATCCCAGGCTGGTGATGAGCAGCAAAACGCCACCCTCCATAAGGGCCAGGGCGATGACCACCTTGAAGAGATTCCGCCGGAAAAGAAGCGTGTAGAGGCCGATGGCGAAAATGATAATGGCCGTACCGTAGCTGAGAAGGATCACGAAACAAACACCTCCGGGGGAGGCCCTTCCGTGGGGGCTTCGAGAATTTTGATCATGCTGTAGAAAAGGGTGGAAAGGCTTGCTCCCACCTTCATTCCCACCGCCATGTTGAGAAACGGTATGGTTCCCGCGCTGTAGAGGCTCCCGGGAGTACCTTCGGGGAATCCCGCTCTCAGATTGGCGAGAAAGCCCGCTCCCGCCAGGATTCCCAGCAGCCCCAGCCCTACAAAGATGAGCCCTCCGCAGGATTCGATGATTTCTTTTTTATGCGGATCTATCTGGGCGGCCTCGAAACGGGAGCCGTAGACGATGCAGAAGAGCACCGTCACGGTAGCGAAAATGACCCCTCCCTGGAATCCGCCCCCCGGGGTGAGATGTCCCATGAGAACGATGCTGGAGGCGTAGAGGAGGATGAAGGGAACCATGAGTCCCATGCCCCGTTTTACGATAAAGGAAAGTCCCTGCCGGGAGGCCTTGTAGCGACGTCCCGCAAAGAGCAGTGCCACGCCGCAGACGGTGGTGTAGATCACCGTCACCTCTCCCAGGGTGTCGAAGGCCCGGTAATCGAAAAGAATGGCCGCCACCACGTTGGAAGCTCCGGTCTCCGAGGCGGTATGGGCCACGTAATGCCCGGCGGTGTTCCCCAGTTCCGGTTCCGAAGGAACCAAAAGGCCCCGCCAGAGGAAAAAGGCCACTCCCAGGGCGAAGAGAATGCCCGGAAGGCGATCGACAATCCGAGTGGAGGAGAATGTCATAGGTTATCCTCATCCTTTCGCGGAGCGGTTCGCTTATATTTTTTTCTGGTCTGGCTATAGGCCACCAGAAAAAGAGACGTCACCAGGCCGGAATTTACCACCGCCTGGGTGAGAGCCACGTCGGGGGCCTGAAGAAGGGCGAAGAGGATGGCCAAAAGAATGCCGAACACCGAAAGGGCGATGACCGCACTGAGCATATCCTTGGCCTCGGCGGCGGTGAGGGCGGTAAAAATAAGAAAGAGATGCAGGAAGACGAGAAGAGAAAAGGGAAGGTCCATTATTTTTTTCTCCTTTTTCGGCGATCCATTTTTTTCTTTTTCAAACTCGAAGCATAATCGTCCGTCAGAGTTCCCTTGGGGAGAATTCCATGGCGGTAGCAGGCTCGGGCAATGGCGTGGGATGCCAGAGGATTGGTGCCCAGAAGAAAGAGGGCGATCATGAAAATTTTGGCAGATCCCTGCCATCCCTCCATGCGCAATGCCACTCCGAAGAGCACCAGCACGGTGCCCCCCGAAAGAGCTTTGGTTCCCGCATGGAGCCGGGTGTAGACATCGGGAAACCGGAGTATTCCCACCACCGAAGCGAGGGAGAAGAAAACCCCTCCCAGCATGAGGGTTCCCGAAAGGTAGTGCAGGAAAAGGCTCATTTATGCAGCTCTCCGTGTTCGAAATACTTGGCCATAATGAGCACGTCCGCAAAGGAGAGCACCGCGAAGGCCAGGGCTACATCCAGAAAGACGGGATTTTCGAAGAAGAGGGAGAGCACCACCAGAAAGGTGGTGAAAATGGTGGCCACCGTATCCGCCGCCACGATACGGTCCGGTACCGTGGGGCCCACCACCACCCTCCAGAAGCCCAGGCATGCTGCCAGCAGCAAACCCCAAAGCACGAGGAATATCAATGCATAACCCCCCTTAAACGATCTTCCAGTTTTGCCACGTCCTCCTGAAGAGCATCTTTGGAAAGTTCCCGGGTGTCCAGGGTGTGAATATAAAGGGCATGGGTGGCGGGGTCTCCATCCAGGGTGAGGGTTCCCGGAGTGAGGGTTATCTGGTTGGCGAGGAAAACCAGGGCGTTTTTGTCCTTCAAAGTGGAGTTTATCCGAAAAATTCCCGGGGTAATATCCATGCGGGGCTTGAGCGCCAGAAGAGAGACCTTCCAGGTGGCGGCGATGAGATCCATAATAAAGTGAGGAATGAACAGGGCGAGGCGGAAGAAGTTGATCTCCCGGCAAATGTTGATGGCTCGGGGTTCCTGGAGGCCGAGAAAGAATACCCGCCAGACAAGCTTGAGGATGATGAAGCTCGTCAGGGCTCCCACCAGAAGAAAGAGGGGATCCCCCCGGCCTGTGAGGAGAATCCATATACCGAAAAGAGAGAAGAAGAGCAGAATACTTTTTTGACAAATCCGCATGGACTGTCTCCTTTCCGGGATGTTTCACAGGTGTATATAGTGACCATTTCCCCTTCTACGATACCATTTTTTCAAAAAATCCGTAACCGTGAAAAACCATATTTTCGGCTTCCATACGCTCTGTCTTTGGGCTCCTTCCGGGCACGTCGTTTAAAAGATAGCGCAAAGGCGAACCTGGAGGTTCGCCTTTGCGGAAGGTCTTGCGGAATCACCGAAAAATCGAAAATTTTTCGAAACGTTTCGCGTATTTCGGCTTGTACTGCCGGAAAATCCGGTCTTTTCTCCTAGGCTTCGGTGCTCTCCTGGGCGGGCATATTCCGGGCCACCACATCTTCTCCGTTGGGCAGACGCCAGTAGATACCAATCTTCATGTAGGAGATGAGCACCGACACGACGGGGTTCAGATAGTTCAGGAATGCGTAGGGGAGATATTCCAGAGTGGGAACTCCCAGGGCGCTGGCCTGGAAGGCCCCGCAGGTATTCCAGGGAATCAGTGCCGAGGTGAGGGTGCCCGCATCTTCCGTGGCTCGGGAGAGCATCCGGGGAGCCAATCCTTTTTCCTCGAACTTGGTCTTGAACATACGTCCCGGTACCACGATGGCCATGTACTGATCTCCCAGGAAGAGGTTCCCCACAAAGCAGGAAACCACCACGGATCCCATGAGGCCGCCCACGGTCTTTACGTTTTTCGTCATGGTCCCCACGATGGTCTCCAGGAAGCCGCAGGCCTCCATGACGCCGCCGAAGAAGAGGGCCGCAAAGATGAGGGAGATGGTCCACATCATGGAATCCAGGCCGCCCCGGGATACCAGGTCGTTGATCATGTTCCCCACTTCCGTCACGATTTCCGGGGTTCCATGAATGCCGTGTTCCGCAATGAGAGCCATCAGGGCCTCTCCTTCCGCCGCACCGAACTCCGCGGAAACGGTACCGCCGTAACCGTAGTGCAGGGCTTCCACGATATCGCCGATGGCGTTCCCCTGGAAGAGGGACATTCCCAGGGCGATGATGACTCCCATGAAGAGGCCGGGAATGGCGGGCATTTTCATGGCGGCGCAGAGGATAACCACCACGGGAGGCACGAAGCCGAGGTAGCTGATGTCGAACTCCGCCTGGAGCATGGTCTGCATGGAGAGGATCTTGGATGCGTCAAGCTCGCCCCCCGCAAACTGCTGGCCCAGATAGTAGCAAATTCCTGCCACGATAATGTAGGTGGGGCCCGTGGACCAGATCATGGCCTTGATGTGATCGAAAAGGTTGGCGCCCGCTACTGCGGGGGCGAGGTTGGTAGTGTCCGACAGGGGGGACATCTTATCCCCGAAGTAGGCTCCCGACACGATGATACCCGCACTCAGAGGGGCGGGAATTCCCAGACCGAAACCGACTCCCATGAGGGCCACACCGATGGTGGCCGAGGTGGTCCAGGATGAACCCGTGGAGAGGGAGATCACCGATGTAATCAGAAGGCAGGCGAGAAGGAACATGCCCGGAGAAAGAATTTTCAGGCCGTAGAAAATGAGTGTGGGCACCACGCCGCTCTGTACCCAGATGCCGATAACCATGCCGATGATCATGAGGATAACGATGGCCTGCAGGGCGATGGCAATGCCGTTCAGCCCTCCCGCCTCGATCTCTCCCCAGGGTTTTTTGATGATGAAAACCCCTACAAGGCATGAAAGTACAGCGGAAAAAATGATGGGAATATGGGCATCCACTCCCAGTGAAAGTACGCCGTAACTGATAATTGCGGCGGAAGCGACGAGCACGAGCAACGAAAGTCCCAGTCCGGGGTTGTTGTTGTTTTCAGACATACGTATATCCCTCCTTAGCGATTTTGTTTTTTGCAAACTTCACTATCCACGATGATTTTCGAATTTGTTCGAAGCTCTCACCTCCCTGGAAAAAGCGTGTTTCTTCCGCCCGTAAAAATAGCGTAAAAATAAGAAGAACTGTCTTTTTGCTATGTACCCCTGGGGGTCAAGCACATTGTATCAGAATACGTAAAATATTCATGCTTCCCTGGACCTATTAATAATGGCATTTTCTTTTTTTTGCAGAAAAAATTTTCCTCGTCGTTTTTGAGAACGTAGAGATCTGGAGAAAGGCTTTCTTCAAGAAGTCCTTCGGGCTTGTAAAACGCGAAAGCCCCCGCCTTGGGGGCGGAGGCTTTCGCAGGGAGAGAGGCTGTTACGAGGGATCTATCGAGGGTTGACGGAGAAGGTCAGAGTCGCCACCAGCACTAATTCGTCCGCCTTGGCGGGATCCTCGTGGGGGGATTTATGGCTCACCTTGGCGAACCAGTACCCCTCTTTAAGAGGAATGATGTCGATCTTTCCTTCAAGGTCCGTGCGCCCGTAAAAGGCCTTGCATTCCTTATCGGAAAAACCTCCGAAGGTGGCATAAACCTCGGCGGTCTTCAGGGGTTTGCCGTCGAAGAGAACCTGGATGGGAAAGGGATCTCCGGCCTTCAGGAGAGCGGGATTTTCCAGAGGCACGATCTCCAGCAGATCTCCCAGGGGCTTGCTGATGAAGTTTTTATCCCGGCTTCCGTCCACGTTGAGAACGGCCTTGGCGAACATAATGGCCTCCTGAGCGTAGGTGGCATCGGGCCTCTCCAGGCGGCTCTGCTGGGTCCATCCGCCGGAGCCGTTGGCCCAGAAGGTAGGACGATATCTGAGACTGCCGATGTAGCTTCCCTTGGAAAGTTCCTTTTGAATCCGGTAGGAGTAGTTTTCACCCATCTGGGCGGATTCGAAAGCTCCCTCGGGAGTTATAAGCTGAGGGGCATTGAAGAGATGGGTGCGATCCTCGGGAATCGGCTCGGGATTGGGAAAGTCGTGCCCATACCCGATGTTTGCAAGAACCGTTCCCTCTTCAGGGGCGGATACGTTCAGCCACATGTCGTGGGCACTTGCCCCGGATACTCCCATAATAAGCGGGAAGACAAAGGCCGCCGCAAGATGAAGAGAAACGCTCTTCCGGAACTTCTGAAACATGATGGTCTCCTTTCGAATAGTAAACAATTGTCGCCTTCGCATAAAACGTGTAAAGCATCTTTAGGATGACGAAACGGCTCGTCTCTGCTTCCATGCACGTTCTTCCATTTTTTCCCCATTTTCTTCAAGGGGCCCTCTTGAAGTTTTTGTAGTCTAACTAAATGTCTTCTCGTTGTCAATGGGTTCTTGCGAAAAAGGGCTAGAGCACTAGAGAAATGCGGCCTTTCTTGGGTACGAAGGAGTGTTTTTTAGGAAACATTTCGAGAGATTTTGGAGACGACAAGTTTCACTATGCTAATTAAATGTTTTGAAAATCCTGAGAGGGGCCCTCGAGTTTCCGTACTTTTTCAGGCGTTTCTTGTGAGAGAGAGCAGGAGCATTCCCGCTCCTGCGAGAAGCGCAAGATCTGCAAAATTTACGAAAAGATATCCGAAGAAGGGAAAAGGGAAGCCTGCATAATCCGTGACGCTGCCCGAAAAAAATCGTTCTCCCAGATTGCTCAGGCTTCCTGCCAGAAGAAGAAGGCTGCCCCAGGAAAAAAGCCCCCCGGAAGGGAATTTTTTTCTTTGAATAAAGAAGAAAATTCCCATACCGCAGAGAGAGCAGAGAAGGGCAAGGCGAAGGTGTTCCGGAGAGGAGGCGAAGAGGGAGAAGGAAATTCCCCGGTTGTGGTGCAGACGAAAAAGAAGAAGTCCCTTCAGAAAAGAAATTCCTTCCGGAACGAGAAGGTGTTCCATGAATATCCGAAAGGCCTGAAAGAAGAAAATAAGCAGTCCGAGGCATGGCAAAAAGAGAAAGGTTCTCAAATTTCCAAATCTCCTTTTCTGGAAGATGGAAGTATCCGGGGTGGGAACGGTTAGATGTATCCTATCACGTTTGAAAAATTGAACGATACGAGCCCTGTGCCGTAAAGCCTCAAACTTTGATATGGCTGAAAACGGATTGATGGGAAGGGGTGTCTCGAATCTCAGGATGAGACTCTTTGTGCAGGCGAAAGTTTCGTTGCCGCAATCTACGGAACTCCCGCTACCCTGACCCGCCATGCAAAACAGATGGTGCTCAAAATAGAGGGAAAGATGGGCAAAACGCTCCAGGAAGGGCACTGAAAACTTTTTCGGTTCCATTACAAATTAGTAGGATGAAGAAGAAAGGTGTCTTATGGTCTTCATAAAAGAGCGGGAAAATCGATCCACCAGGAAGCTCTGGACTATTCCCCTCCTGTCCCAAAGCACAAATTGTCAGGGGGCTTAGGTTTTTGTACCCGCAATTCCGTTTTCAAAGTGTTAGCAAGTACGCATTTACACTTTAAGTCAATGTTTTTCGGGACGGAATTCTTCAAAAATGAGATATCTGTGTTTTGGAAGTGCTCCGAAAGTTCAACCTGCGGATTGAGGTTTTTCATCCTCAGACCTTCACGGAATGTAGAAAAGCTTTATAATATGCAGAGTAAAACTCGTATCAATACATAGACAGAAAAGGAGCCCTGTTCATGCCTTTCGATTTTCCGGAACCCATAAAAAAACTTCCCTTGGCGGCCATACCTCTGGAAGGAGTTACGGCTTATCTTTCCCAGGCGGAGACGCATCAAATCATCTTTATGCATTTCGAAAAGGATGTGGATTTACCCGAACATTCTCACGGAGCTCAGATAGGTATCGTTCTGGAAGGATCCATAAAGCTTGTCATCGGCGGAAAGGAACATCTTTTTTCTAAAGGAGATCAGTATTACATACCCGAAGGGACACCGCATTCGGGTAAAATCCACGCAGGATATGCGGATATTACCTTTTTCGCAGATCCCCACCGTTATCACCGGAAATAATTTTCCTAAAAAAATCCGGAAATCTTAAACACCGGAAAATATTTTTGGGGAAACTGCCCAGCTTTTCCCAGGGCCGCCGTATCAAAATCGCGCACGAACGCATAGAACACCACCCCATGGAACTGAAGGAGGATGTCCGGCCTTTCTTGTGAAAAATTTCTTTCATTGGTATACTGCGAACCGCACGGAAAGAAATTTTTATTCAAGGAGAAACCGCATGCCCTATAACGAAGAAAAGAGACCCAGCGATTTTTTCGAAAAATTGCGCCAGGGAGCCCGGGAATTTTCCCAGAGGCAACGCATGGTCTGCCTCTTCATCATAGCGGAATATCAGCGGGTGGCCTTTCTTACGGTGGAACAGCTCGCGGAGGAGGTCGGGGTGAGCGCCGCCACGGTGGTCCGCACCGTGGCCCATTTGGGATACGATTCCTATGGTGCTTTGCAGGATGAGATTCAGAGCCTCCTTCTGATGACCCGTACCTCTCTCTGGTGGCAGCTTGAGGAGTCCTGGAAGGAGGAGGCCACGGAGTTTTCCTCCGAGGAGGGCACTCTCCTCTTTCGGGTTGTTGCGGCGAATGCGGAGAGCATACGCAACACCCTTTCGGCTCACCTGGCGGAGGAGTTTACTCAGTCCGTGCAATGCCTCGCCTCGGCGAAGCACATAGCGCTTCTCGGAATGCGTTCCTCCCGGGGAGCCATGCTCTATGCCTTTTTTTTGCTGCAGCAGTTTCGCAAAAATGTTTCCTGCCTTTCTCTCCAGGGAGCCGACGAAATGTATGCTCCCCTTATGGATCTCACTTCCAGGGATGTGGTGCTGGCCCTTTCCGTCGGGGGGCCTCACTATGCGCTTTCCACCATCGAGGCGGTGCGCTTTGCTCACGAGCGTTCGGTAAAGGTGGTGCTTATCACCAATGATCTTGCCTGCCCCGCCGTGGCCTGGGCGGATCATGTGCTCTGCGTGGGGGCCACCAAGGAACATTATTCCATCGTTCCCGCCGTTACGCTTCTGGAGGCCCTGGTGGTGGCCCTGGGTAAGGATTCCCGGGAAGAGGCGGTGGAGAAGCTTCGGGCTCTGGAGAAGGTGTCGGGGGAGAAGAAGCATACCCTGTGAATCTCTGCCGAAGGCATCCTTGAAGAGTGGACTTCGGGGTGTTCCGGAAGCCCCGGAAAGGAGAGAATGGCATGATTGAAGAAGGAAGCAGAGCCCCCGAATTTACCCTCTTCGATTCTCGGGAGCGGGAAGTCTCCCTTTCGGATTTTCGGGGAACATGGCTGGTGCTCTATTTTTATCCCAAGGACAATACCTCGGGGTGTACCCGGGAGGCTCTGGATTTTAACGACCTCCGGGAGGAGTTCGAGAAGGAAGGGGCTCGCGTCCTCGGCATCAGCCCCGATAGCTCCGCATCACACGGTAAATTTGCGGCGAAGCACGGCCTCGAATTTCCCCTTTTGAGCGATCCCGAAAAGTCGGTGCTCCAGGCCTACGGCGCTTGGGGAACCAAAAAGAATTACGGCAAGGAGTACCAGGGGGTGATACGTTCCACCTTTCTTCTCTCTCCCGAAGGAGTCATCGAGGCGGTATGGCGGAACGTGAAGGTGCGTACCAAACGCAAAACCTGCGAGGTGCTTCATGCGGCTACGGTGCTGGAGAAGCTCAAAACCCTTCGGCAGTAAGGGCCTGCGGGCTTGCCGGGCAGATATGGGGGAATCCGTTTTCTGGAAGAAGCAGAAAGGGACTCCCCTTTTTCTGAAGGTCTTTTGTTCAGAAAATTCTAGAAGCTCTTTTCTTCCAGTGTATCTCTGAGATTTCCCGCTATCTCTCCCATGCAGACCAGAAAGGTGGCTCCCTCCAGAAGTACCCGGTGCAGCCGGGGTGACGTTTCCAGAGGAAGAAGATGGGCCCGGTTGATTCCTCCGGGATTGCGGACCGGCACGATTCGGGATGTGCGAGAATCCTCCCCTCTCATGTATCCCAGGGCGGCGGCGCTGGCGATGGAGCCGGTGCCGCAGGAAAGAGTGAAGTCTTCCACCCCCCGTTCGTAGGTACGTACCAGGATTGACTCTTCCTCGACGGAAAGAAAGTTCACGTTGGTTCCTTCGGGGAAGGCCCGGGCCGCATAACGAATCTCCCGCCCCAGGTGGTGCAGCTCCTCCAGGGAGAGATCCTTCAGCCCGTTATCCTCCAGGGATATCACCGCATGGGGAACCCCGGAGCCTCCGGCTTCTCCCACCCGGACGAAACGGTATCGTATCTCCCGGTTTTGCAAAGAAAGGGCATGTTCTTCTTCCAGGGGGGTAAGGTCCATGATTCCCAGGTCGAGAAGAACCGAGGAGCCCGAGGCGGCGGCGAGCATGTTCCCCGCTTTGGTGTGAAAGCGGATCTCCTCGGGGGGGCAGAGTCCTTTTTCCGCAAGATATCGGGCGAAGGAACGGGCTCCGTTGCCGCACATCTCTCCCTCCAGACCGTCGGCGTTGAAAATCCGCATTCCCAGAGAAGGAGAGCGCTGGGAGTTTTGCTCCAGAAGGAGCAGTCCGTCCGCTCCCAGGGCGATGCGTCGGGAACAGAGGGTCTGAGCTAAAAAAGAGTAGCGGGATTCTTTGAAATATCCCTTTCGGTTGTCCATTACCACAAAATCGTTGCCGTTTCCGTGAATTTTCATGAAAGAAAAAGGATGGTTTTGGAAGGTCATTCTGGGAGCTCCTTTCCCGGTGTGGAGTGATTTCGAATCCGCTTAAAGCGGAAGAAGGGCGCTCCGTTTTTTTCGGAGCGCCCTCGGAATGTGGTCGAAAAGGTTTTATGCGGCGGGGGTTTCCAGGGAAGGGCCGTCTTCCACTCTCTTGGAGAGCATCCAGAAGATGAGTACCGCCGCCAAAGCTCCCGCAGCGAGGTTCACCGGAGCGGAGTAGCCCAGAGCCACTCCCGCATAGCCCACGCAGGCTCCCAGGGCTGCCACGATGGCGTAGGGAGCCTGGGTGTTCACGTGGTCCATATGATCGGATCCGGTAAACATGGAGGACATAACTGTGGTGTCCGAAATGGGGGAGCAGTGATCTCCGAAAACGGCTCCGCCGAAAACCGCTCCGATGGTGGGAATAATGGCGGTCATGGGGTCTATTCCTGCCGCGAGGGAGAGGCTGTGTGCCAGAGGTACCACGATGGGCATGAGTACCGCCATGGTGCCGTAGGAGGTGCCGGCGCAGAAGGAAATGGCGGCTCCCGCCAGGAAGGAGAGCATGGGAAGCCACATGGGGGAGAGCACGTCGCCCACCACGGAGGCTACGTAGAGAGGAACTCCCACGGCCTTGATGGAGGAGCCGATTCCCCAGGCGAAGATAAGAATGAGGGTTCCCACGAAGATGGAGCGCATGCCGTCCAGGTATCCCCGAAAGAGCCGTTTCCAGGTGGTCACTTTCTGGAGAGCGTAGAAGAAAATGGTGAACCAGACCGAGGTGAAGGCTCCCCATACCAGGGCGGTGGAGCTGCTTCCTTCGCCGATAGCCTCGGCGATTCCCACGTTGGGCCAGCCTCCGGTGATGATGAGGAGGGTGAAGATGGAGCCGATGAGCACCATAAGAGGAATGATGAAGTTGTGAAGCTTCCGGGGGCATTCATCGCAGGGTTCCAGGTTGTCCGATTCTTCCGCCACCAGGGGCTCCGCGCCTTCCCGGAGAATCTGCCCCGTGGTGCGGGCCCGGCGTTCCGCAGTGAGCATGGGGCCGAAATCCCGCAGGGAGAGCACGCAGAAGGTCATGACCACGAGAGTGATGATGTTATAAAGAATATAGGGAATGGAATGGAGATAGGCCACGTAGGGGGAGCTTTCGATTCCAAGAGCGGTGAACTGGCTGCCGATTTGCCCTACCATGTAGGCGATCCAGGAGGAGATTCCCGCGATGCAGGCCACGGGAGCCGCGGTGGAATCCACGAGGTAGGAGAGTTTTTCCTTGGAAATTCGGTACTTCGCAGTGATGGGAGTCATGGTGGTGCCTACCACCACGGTATTCACGTAGTCTTCGAAGAAGATCACGAAGCCCGCGAGTTCCGTCATGAGAAGAGCTCCCCGGACGCTGCTGATCTTTTTCGTGATCCATTGAACCACCGCATCCACGCCGCCGCCGACCCGCATGATTCCCACCAGGCCCCCCATGGTAAGGCTGGTGAGTACGATCTTGGCGGACCAGGGATCGCCCAGGTTGTTCCAGAGGGCCTCCACGGCTTTGCCGAAGCCGGTGATGGGGTTCCATCCCGTCAGCATGGTTCCCGCCACCCAGATGCCCAGGAAAAGCGAGGGAATAACCTCTTTGGTAATAATGCAGAGCCCGATGGCGATAATCGGGGGAAGCAGAGAGAGGGCTCCGAAATCCGGAGCACTTCCCTCGGCGGCCCAGGCGGCTCCTCCCAGAGCGAGAAGCCCTGCGGCGAGGAGAGCTCGGGAAGCCCATGCGCATGCTGTCTTGCGAATTCCTTCCATGATACACACACCTCCATAGACATGAAAATTTGCTTTGGAATAACCACTAATCATGTAGGATGATTGTAAGGTATGAGGGAGGCGTTCGTCAACATGTATATTCTTTTTTTACTTGTTTATAAAGAGCAATTTTCCTAAAAAAGCTTGCAAAAACTATGTTTGATCCGGCTTATATTTTTTTATGTTGACACGAAAAAGGAAGGCATGTAGGATGGTTTTCAGTCACTAATCATGAATAATGAGTCATATTGAGAGCCAAACTGCAAAGAATCCTGAAGGGGGAAGGGTTTTTGGATTTTTCCTGAGAAAAGATCTTCCAAAGTATGGCAATCTTGGAGGGCGAATGCCGGGGAAATTTTTCTCGCTCGTCTTTTCCGAAAAAGGAGGATACTATTATACGATATTCCGATCTGCTTCGATCCGCCCAGGAGATTCTGCCCTGGATGATCGAAATCCGGCGGGATTTGCACGAGCATCCCGAGATGGATTTCGAGCTGCATCGCACTGCAGAAAAGGTGGAAGAGCGTTTGCGGGAACTCGGTATTTCCTCGAAACGCTATGCCAAAACCGGCATGGCGGCTACCCTGGAGGGAGATGCTGCGGGGCCTTGCGTGTTGCTCCGGGCGGATATGGATGCTCTCCCCATTCAGGATACCAAGGAAGTGCCCTATAAATCGAAAATTCCCGGAGTGATGCACGCCTGCGGTCACGATGCTCATACGGCCATTCTTCTGGGAGCGCTTCGGCTTTTGCGGGAATTGCCGGAGCCCCGGAGAGGAACCTTGCTGGGAATTTTCCAGCCCGCGGAAGAATCTGCGGGAGGAGCGCTTCCCATGATTCGGGAGGGAGCTCTCCGGGAACATCCTCCCCGCTACTGTCTGGGACTTCACGTAACGCCCTCGCTTCCTGCGGGGACGGTGGGATATCTTCCGGGAAAGCTCCACGCCGCTTCGGAGATGTTCGACGTTACCATTCACGGTAAGGGAGGGCACGGAGCATCTCCCGAGGAGGGCATCGACGCCATTGCCGTGGGAGCTTCCTTTGTGGGGGCCATTCAACAGATCGTGAGCCGCCGGACAAACCCTCTGGATTCCGCAGTGGTCAGCATCGGCAGGTTTGTGGGAGAAGGAGCCCGGAACGTGATCTCCTCGAAGGTGGAACTTTCGGGTATTATACGCACTTTGGAACCCTCCGGACGGGAGCGGGTGAAACGGCAGCTTTCCGAGGCGGTGTACCATTGCTGTGCCGCCCTGGGTGCCCGGGGAGAGGTGCGTTTTACCGAAGGGTATCCCTGCCTCGTGAACGATGCGGAAATTACCCGGCGGGGAGTTGCGGCGGGAGAGAAAATCCTGGCAGAGGGGGCCATGCGCCTCCTTCCGCAGCCGAACATGGGGGTGGACGATTTTGCCTACTTCCTTCAGGAAGCTCCGGGAAGCTACTTCAAGCTGGGAACCGCCCGGGAGGGGGAGGAGGACCGTTTCCCCCTGCACACATCGAATTTCGACATCGACGAAAAGTCTCTCGCCTATGGTGCGGCCTTCCTTGCGGGATGCTCCCTGGATCTCTGGAATACGGACAATTCCTGAAATACAAATTCTACAATGCATGGATGTGCGGAAAGGACGAGATTTATTATGACGAACATGAGGAGTTCCAAAAAACGCATCGCCCTGGTGGGGTTCGGCAACGTGGGACGGGAGGTTCTGGAGGCCCTTGAGAGCGCTCCGGATTTGGAACCCGCCGGAGTGATTCTCCGCAATCCTCAGAAGGCGGAAGCCCTGAGAAAGCAGGTCTCGGTTCCCGTAGTGAGCCATGTGGAAGAGCTTTCTTCGGTGGATGGTGCGGTGCTCGCCATCGCCAGCCGGGCGGTTCCTCAGGTAGCTCCTCTGTACCTCGCCAAGGGGATACATACGGTGGACAGTTTCGATATTCACGGAGAACCGGTGATGGAGATGCGGAAGAATCTTCGTGAGGTGGCGATAAAGAACGGTTCCGTGGCGGTGATCTGCGCGGGATGGGATCCCGGTTCGGACTCGGTGGTCCGGGCTCTTCTGGAAACCATCGCTCCCCGGGGAATTACCTATACCAATTTTGGCCCCGGCATGAGCATGGGCCATACCGTGGCGGTGAAGGGCCTTCCGGGGGTCCGGAACGCTCTTTCCGAGACGCTTCCCAAGGGGGAGGGGCTTCACAAGCGGTACGTTTACGTGGAGCTCGAGGAGGGAGCGGTTTTCGAGGAGGTGCAGAAGGCCATTCGGGAGGATCCCTACTTCTGTCACGACGAAACCTACGTCTACGCGGTGGATTGCGTGGAAAAGCTTCTGGACCAGGGGCACGGAGTGCACATGATCCGCCGGGGGGTTTCGGGAAACACCCACAATCAGCGCATGGAGTTCAATATGACGCTTCAGAACCCCGCCGCCACCGCTCAGGTGATGGTGTCTTCCATGAGAGCGAGCTTCCGCATGGCTCCGGGGTGCTATACCATGTTGGAAATTCCTCCGGTGGATTTTCTGGAGGGAGATCGGGAGGGATTGCTCCGCCGGCTGGTGTAGCTTTTGAGGTATGTCCTTTCGGGGCAGTTCGAGGATAGTCTGAAAAAGAAACGTTTTGGGGATGAGCCCGGAAGGCCATCCCCTTTTTCGGTGTTTTGGAGTTCTTCCGGCGATCAGGAGGGGGGGGATTTCGGGTTCTCTTCGAGGAACCAACGGCGTACGTCCCCGATAATGTTGTCGATGTGTCGAAGCATGGCATCTTCGGCCCCTCCCGGATCGTTTCGGGCGATGGCTTCCGCGATGGCCTGATGATCCACTCCCAGGGTGTACTGGGGGTGCTCCGAGCGGATTTTGGCGAGAAGAGTGCGGATGTTGCGGTCCTGGCGCACCAGCCGGAGCGCCGCCGAGAGCACCTCGTTTCCCGCGGCTTCCGCAATGGCCTCGTGGAAATTTCGGTCCTCTTCCAGCACCTTGTCTATGCTGAGATCTTTCATGGGTTTGGCATGGGCGAAGATGGCCCCCATGGTGCGGTCCGTGGCGGAAAAGGCCGCGAGGCGGCTCGTCTCTCGTTCGATGGCTCGTCGTGCCACGAGAACCTTGAGGATTTTCTGGGGATCCTGCCCTTCCAGGGTGTGCAGAAAGTGTTCCGCCAGATGGAGTTGTTCGTTCTGTTTCCGAATCTGTCGCAGAAGGCCCTTTCCTTTTTCCGAAAGGGTTCTCCCCTTGTTGCTCACCTGGAGAACGTATCCCCGCTGTTCCAGGTTCCAGAGAAATCTTCCCGCCGTGGCCATGCTCACGTTGATGTTGTCCGCTCCCAAAGCCGCCATGATGGCGCTGGCTCCCATGGGGCGATCGGATTGTCCGAGAATGAGAAGAATTTTTTCCTCTTCCTCCCGGTTTGTTCCGTTCATCATGCATATCACTCCTTGCGTTGGCCTCGGGGAAATAGAGGAACTCCCCGGAGCATGGCTCATCATACCGAGAAAAACTGCATAACGTCAATGACATGTATAACCTTCGCGTCATTGACAAGGGCTTTCCCGGAATGGTAGGGTGAACCGGAAGGATCCGGAACTCTCCGTTTACCGGAGGGATGGAAGATCCAGGATGGGGTGAAAAGGCGATGCTGAAGGATAAAAACGTAAAGACCCGGATGAAGCTTCTGCGGAAAAGGGCGGAGGAGCTTCGGGGAGATCTTGTGGAGCTTCGCAGGGAGCTCCACCGATATCCCGAGGTGGGATTTTCCCTGGAGAAGACCGCCTCTCTGGTGGAGGCGGCTCTGAAGGATGCGGCTATCCCCTTTCGGCGCTGTGCGGGCACGGGGATCGCGGCGGTGGTTCGGGGAGATCTTCCCGGTCCGGTGGTGGCCTTTCGGGCGGATATGGACGCCCTTTCCATGGATGACGCCAAGGATGTCCCCTATCGATCCATGGTGCCCGGGAAGATGCACGCCGCGGGGCACGACGCTCATACGGCGATTCTGGTGGGCACCGCCCGGCTTCTTCGGGAGATGCGCGGTGAGTTTCGGGGCACGGCTCTTCTTCTTTTCGAACCCGCCGAGGAGACCGAGGGGGGAGCTCTTCCCATGATCCGGGACGGGGCCCTGGAGGATCCCGTGCCGGAATGCATCTTCGGATATAACGTTTCTCCGGAGCTTCCCGTGGGGAAGGTGCGCATATCTCCCGGAAGGGTTTACGCCGCCTCGGACATGTTCGATCTTCACATTGTCGGCGAGGGATGCCATGGCGCCTATCCCCACAAGGGGAGAGACGCCCTTGCCATCGCCTCGGCCCTGGTGACCCTGCTGCAGCAGGGCATAAGTCGGGAAGTGGACCCGGTGCAGCCTGCGGTGCTCACCGTGGGAACCTTCAACGCCGGAGAGGCCCGAAATGCCGTGGCCCGGGAGGCGTTTCTTTCGGGAATCATCCGTACCCTCGATCCGGGGGTGCGCAAGCATCTCCGCACATGGCTCCAGAGGACCGTGGAAGGCGTGGCCGCAGGCATGGGGGCCCAGGGAATCGCCAGAATTCGGGAAAGCTACCCCTGTGTGGTGAACTCCGAAGAGTTGGTATCCTACGTGCATGCCCTGGGAGAATCGCTGTTGGGAAAGAGTTTTGTCCGCACCTCGGAAGAGCGCCCCTCCCTGGAGGTGGATGACTTTTCCTACTTTGCCCAGCGTATTCCCGGAGCCTTCTACTTTCTCGGCACCGGCAACGAGGCCCGGAAAAGCTCGTATCCCCTGCACTCTCCTCGCTTCGACGTGGACGAAGACGCCCTTCCCCTGGGAGCCGCACTGAATGCGGGATTGGCGTTGTGGTACGCCGAGCTCCGGGAGAGCTCCGAATGAACAAACCCGACACGAGAGCCCCGTTATAAGGGGTTTCGATCCTTGAGATTTCCCTGAAAGAGCCCCGGAAAAGGCGGACGAATCCGCTCTTTCCGGGGCTCTTTCGGGTAGAGGGGGGTAGAGAAAGAATTGTTGAATTATTTTTTTTCGGTTTCCCGCAGGGCCTCTAAATGTGCGAGGGCCACATCTCCCAGATCTTCCCGAAGGATTTCCATCTCCGCTTCGCTCCGCTCAACTCGGGGACTCATAATTTTTCCTCCTTTTCCTGAAATTTTCTCGTGTGAACACATCTTTCTTTTCTCTCCGTCCGCATAAAGATTCTGCGAATCAAGCCACTTTTTTAATGCGTACCGCCTTGCCCGCGGACCGTTCGAGGGCTCCGGGTTCGAAAATCCGGAGTCCCACCCGAACTCCCAGAAGATCCTTCAATTCTGTGGCGGTTTGGCGAATAAGCGTACCCGCCGCCTCTTCCGAGAGGACGGTTTTGCTTTCGCAGCATACCGTAAGCTCCTTCATGCCGCCCTTTTCCGAAACTTCCAGAAAGTAGTGGAGCGAAAGCCCGGGCACTCGTCCCAGAGCCACCTCCACCTGGGAGGGAAATACGTTGACTCCCCGGATGATCAGCATATCGTCGCTGCGTCCCAGAATGCGGGCTATCCGCTTCTCTCCGCATCCGCAGGGGCAGGGCTCCGGGTAGAGCCTGGAAAGATCCCGGGTGCGGTAGCGGATCATGGGGAGAGCCTCCTTGGTGAGGGTGGTGATGACGATTTCTCCGGTCTCTCCGGGGGGGAGCACCTCTCCCGTTTCGGGGTTTATGATCTCCACCAGAAAATGATCTTCGTCGAAGTGAAGCCCTTCCCGAAGGGGGCATTCCATGGCCACTCCGGGGCCGATGATCTCCGAAAGCCCGTAAGAGTCGATGGCGGTGATTCCCAGGGTTTGCTCCAGGTGGATTCGCATTTCCTCGGTCCATGCCTCGGCTCCGAAAATGCCCAGCCGAAGCCGGAGGTTGTTCTTCTTTCGGGAGTTCAGCACCTCCGCCAGATGCAGCGCGTAGGAGGGGGTACTGGTAAAGGCGGTGGTTCCCAGATCTTCCATGAGAAGTACCTGACGCTCCGTAAAGCCTCCTCCCGAGGGAATTACCAAAGCTCCCAGCTCTTCGGCTCCCCAGTGGAATCCCAGGGCTCCCGTAAAGAGGCCGTATCCCAGGGCGATCTGAAAGACGTCCTTCGAAGAGAGCCCCGCCACGGTAAGGCGATGGGCCATAAGGGAGGACCATGTGGCGATGTCCTGCCTGGTGTAGGCCACCACGGTGGGTTTTCCGGTGGTTCCCGAAGAGGCGTGAATGCGTACCACCTCTTCTTTGTCGCATGCCAGAAGACCGTAGGGATAGGTATCCCGAAGATCGTTTTTGGTGGTGAAGGGGAGCCGGGAGAGATCCTCCAGGCTGCGGATGTCTCTGGGGGAAAGCCCCAGATCCTCCATCTTGGCCCGATAGTGAGGTACCCTCTCCCATACTCGCTGTACAACCCTCTGTAACTGACCTGTTCTCTGCTCGTCCTTGCTCTTCTGCATGCTTCTGGCTCCTCCTTCCAGAGTTGGCGTATCATAATTGTAGTGCGGCATAGACGCGAAGTACAAAAAAGAGGGCCCCCGCCTGAAGCGGGAGCCCTCTGGGGAATTTCCGTGAGCACGTACGCCTAAACGCCGGCCCACCCCCTGAGGGATCCCGCGTTGCTAAAGGCGTAATAATAAAAAGACGATACCGAAAGACTATGCTTACGGAACATGGTTTTCCTCCAGAAAAGAAAAATGAAAAAATGTATCTTGGAAGGCTTTATATCATGGGGCTTTCCAAAAGTCAAGAGAAAATATGTCTCACCAAAAAATCATTTTTCAGGCATCCCGAGTTTTCGGTTTGGAAAGCGGGAGTTTCTCGGTGCCGGCACGCCTCTGCCGTGTGGAATACACAGCAGAGGCGAAGGTCGGAAGATCCGTAGGGCCGCATCAGGATGCCGAAGGCAATGCCCGGGATTCGTCGAAGTGAAACCGTTCCAGCAGTGATGCAATTTCCTGGGCGCGTTCCGTAAGATTTATGGCATGAGAGGCCACGGTTTGGGATGCTTCGGAGGTGATATCCGTGGCTTCCCTGATGGCGTGAAGCATGGCGGCGGTTTCTCCGGTGCGGGAAACGATGCCGGAAAGTTCCGTACCGATCTCCTGAGTGAAAGCCGCCTGCTGCTGGCTTACCGAGGCCACTTCTGCAGAGGTGGCGGAGCAGGAGGATACTTCCCGTAATCCTAATCCCAGCTTTTCCCGGGCTTCTCCGGTAAGGGCCGAAGCCTGAAGAAGCACCTTGGAGGAGCTTTTTGCGGAGGCCAGAGTTCTTGCGGTGTGCTCCAGAAGCGTGGTGGTGATATGGTTGATCTGGGATGCGGAAGATCCCGCACCCTCTGCGAGATTTCGAACCTCCGAGGCCACCACCGCGAAACCCCGCCCCACGTCTCCCGCCCGGGCCGCCTCGATGGCGGCGTTCAGCGCCAAAAGGTTGGTCTGATCGGCGATATCCTGAATGGCGCTGACGAAGGTCTCGATAGCCTTTACGCACTCTGCCAGCTCCTCCATGCTCTGATTGCTCTTTCGAAACTCTTCCTGGGCCTCTTCTACCGCCGTCAGGGTTTCTTCCAGCCGGAGGGAGGAGTGCTCCACCAAGGAGAGGGCCGAGGAGGAAGCCTTTTCTCCCCGGAGTACGGAATTTGCCAGCATACTTGCTCCCGAAGCTACGTTCTGGGCTGCGGCGGAGGTGTTTTCGAGGCTGCGGCTGTTGATGTCCGAAAGGCTCTCGATCTCCTCCATGGACTGGCGGATCTCCTCCATGGAGGCAAGCTGTTCCTGCGAAAGGGAGGCCAGGGTTTCCGCCACCTCCAGATTGTTCCGGGAAATTTCCCGGGTGGAGCCGATGAGATGCCGGAGGGCCTGTTTCATGGAGATGAGGCTTCGGGCCATGTCACCGAACTCGTCCCTGGCCTCGGCTATCCAGCGGTTTTCCCGGGGGACTGAGAAGTCGAACCGGGAGGCTCGATCCAGGGCATCCACGAGAAGCCCGGTGCCCCGGCTGATTCTTCGGGTAAGATAGAGGAGTCCTGTCACGATGATTGCTGAAATGCCTCCCAGAAGAAGCAGAAGCTTTCCCGTGAAGGCGAGGACGAAGGCGGAGACGGAGCGTTCCGGAACTGCCATGGCAAAGGGATAGCCCGCCAGGGTGTTTTCATAGTAAAGAAGAAACTCCTCTTCCCCGTTTCGGTAGTTTTCCCGGCCGGAAAGTCCTTTCGCCATTCGGCGGGCGATCTCTCGGAGAGATTCGGGGATGTCTCCATCCGAGAGGAGGTTGCTCTTGAGAACCCGGTTTTTTTCAGGAGAGGCGAGAAGAGTGCCTTCCGGGGAGAGGAGAAGCCCCCATGAGCCGGGGAGAAGGGCGAGGCCGGTTACGAAATCCTGGATATGCTCCATGAGAATGTCCGTCCCGACCACTCCGATAAGGGAACGGTTCCTATCGTAGAGAGGGGTGGCCACGGAGATGGTGATCTTTCCCGTAATAGCATCTTTATAGGGCTCCACCGCCACGGTACTTCCCGCCTTTACCGCCTGGACGTACCAATCCCGTTTTCGGGGGTCGTAATCCTCCGGGGGGATCCATCCACTGTTATTTATCAGCTCTCCCGTCTTTTGAGAGCCGAAGAAGATGCCCGTTACGCCGCTATTCTTTCTGCGCTCCGCCTCCAGGGCGAAGAAGGCCGCGAGATGTTCCTGAAAATTTTCGGGGAGCCCTTCCGGTGAAAGCATACTCCGGATATGGTTTGCGGCGCCCTCGGTACTGTCTTTCATGCTTTGAAAATAGCCGTCGAGGATCGTTCCCGAAGCTTCCATGAACTGCCTTCCCGTATCGTCGAGGCGGGATCGCAGCTCCCGGTCGAGAAGAAAGAACGTGCTTCCTCCGAGAAGGAGAAAGAGAAAGAGAACGCCGCCTAACATGATCCACAGACTTTTACGCAGAGACACAGAGTACCACTCCTTTCTGAAAAAACGTGTTGCCTTTTCCCCGTTCCGGGTTTCCCCGGAAATTTCGCCGTCATCTTCTCCCGTATAAATGCGGGGTTCCCGCTTTTGCGAAACCCGAACGTCCTGGCCTTCTCCATGGCATGTCTCCAATATCCCTCAAAGACGTAACGGTTCTGTGACCGTAGGGTATCAATTCCCGATAGTTTTTCCAGACTAACTTATAAGTTAGTCTGGAAAAACTATCGGGAATTTTAGCAGGGTTTCCTGGTTTGTCAATGAGGCGAAAGCCTCTTTTGTGCCTTTTATGGCGAAAACGTCCCGGAAAGAGGTTTTTGAAAGCCTCTTCTTCGGGACGTTTTCAAGTGGCGGTTGCATAGTTCGAAATCTCCTCCATAATGGAGTTCTTCGGGGAGCCTTCGGAGCCCCGTGCTCCGGAAATTCGTGGTTTCCCCCTTCGGAAAGGATGAAAGTATGACCTTCGTGACGTTATGTGTTCTTGCCCTGGGAGGAGAAACTTTCTGGAACCTTTTTCTGGTCTTCCGGAATATTCGATATTACCGAAGGTTCCGGAAAGAGGGCGTTCCCGATTCCGTGAGGTGCTTTTTGCCCGAGGGGTACGATCCCTTCCGGGAGATGGCGTACTCTCTTGACCGGCTCTCCTTTGCCGCTTTTTCTCAGGCTGCGGGATTTTTCGTACTCGGGGGGTTTCTCGTTTTCGGGGGCCTCGGAGCTCTCTGTCATTGGGGGGTTCGGACGGGAGGAGCCGGATGGGGCGGAAGTCTGCTTTCCCTGGGAGTCTTTATCGCGGGGAGCGCTCTTCTGCGACTTCCCCTGGATGTCTATGCCGATTTCGTGCTGGAGACCCGGCACGGTTTCGGCACGGGGAACGTGAAGGTCTTTGCGGCGGATCGCCTGAAGTCTCTGGGCATCCAGATGCTGGTGATGCTTCCCCTCTTCGGCGCCCTGGTTTCGTTGACTTCGCTGCATTACTGGTATCTCTGGGGAGCTCTTTTCGCGGCGGGAGTGCTTGTGCTGTTCTCCTATCTGGCCCCTCAATGGCTTCTCCCCCTTTTCTATTCCCTGAAACCTCTGGAGGATCCTTCCATGGTGGCACAGATCGAAGGGCTCCTGAAAAAAGCTTCCCTGGAGTGTTCCGGGGTCTTCGTGGGCGACGAAAGCCGGCGCTCGCACCATGCCAATGCCATGGTGCTCGGTTTTGGAAAGGCCAAGAGAATTCTTCTCTTCGATACGTTACTGGAAAAAATGGCTCCCCGGGAACTGCTTGCCATAACGGCCCACGAAATCGGTCACGGCGTGTACGGACATACGCGCAAGCGCCTCCTCTGGGGAATCTTGAGCGTCTTCGTTCTCTTCGGCCTTATGGGGTTGCTTTGGGAGATCCCCCTGTCTATGGATGCGGCGGATACCGCCGCTACGGCGCAGGGAAAGTTTCTGCTTCTCTTCTTGACGGTAGGTGCCGGAGGTTCCCTGATGTCGGGATTTCTCTGCCCTCTCTTCCGAAAAGAGGAGTTCCAGGCGGATGCCTACGGAGCGAGCCTGGTGGGGAGTATTCCCATGATGGGGGCTTTGGATAAACTTGCCACCCGGGAATTGCATTGGATCGGAGGAGATCCTCTCTATCGGAAATGGAAGCACACGCATCCCACAATTCCGGAACGCCTGGAGAGGCTCCGGGAGGCAGACTTTCCCGATGAAAAGGCCCTTGAAACGCCCTGAAGAGGGGCATCGGCACTCTTCCGACGGATGGAAGGCGCTTTGATCCGGAGCGTGACGTCCTTTGGGTTTTTCCGGAATTAAAGAAAGTTTTTGAGGTCTTTGGAACAGGAAAGGGAGTTGCGGGAATGGATGAATTCAAGGCATTGCGGTCGGTGGTTCACAAAAAATGGCAGCGTCAGGAAGAGGCTCAAGGGGAGCGCCCCGCTACGGTGCGGCTTCCCATGAATGTCTATCTGCGAATAGCCGCCTATGCGGCGGATCGCAGGAAAAGCGTCGCCGAGGCTCTTTCGGAAATTGTGGTGGCCTATCTGGATGAAACAAAGCCCCCCTCGGGGCGTTCGTGAAGGGGGCCGGTATTATTTCCGGAAGAGAAGCACCTGGTAAACCAGGGATTCGGGATTTTCGGCAAGATTGAAGGGGAGCGTAAAGGTGTAGCCCTGCTCCTCCGGAAGCCGGAGGGTTTTGATGTTTTCCCCCGTAAAAATCTGAGGGGGAGTTATGTCCATACCCTCGAACCCTTTTTGAGAGAGGGCAATCACCGCATGACCGCTGATCATGTTGGAAATCTCTCCCGCCACGCTGAGGGCGGTGTTGTCCGATGTGGAAGGGGCTATCATGCCGTGGGTCATCTTGTGCACGTACTCCGAAAAGCTGGGGATATCCATAAAGAGGGACACCGTGCCATGGCAGCCCTCACCGTGTACCGATATGAGGGATGCCACCTTGCTTCCGGGGGCGTTTATGCCCAGGCAGGCCTTTCTCTTGATGAAGGAGAGAGAGATGCCCAGCTTTTCGCTGATTTCCATCATGCTCTTGCCGAAGCTGTTTACGAGAAGAGTTATTTTTTCCAGATCCGAACGATCCAGTGCCATGGATACACGCCTCCTAATTCCTACCGTAATAGAACCTGGTCATGGTAGCATACTTTTCTTTCGGGAGAAACGATGAATCATGAGAAAAATACCTTATCTTCTCTTTCCTTCTCTGAGGCGTTCTCCGAGGGTGGTTATTCGATTTTTGCTCTCTCCCCGTTTCAGGCAAAGGGCGAGAGCTTTTTGAGTACCCAGAAGAACCACCAGTTCCTTTCCCCGGGTTACCCCCGTGTAAAGCAGGTTGCGCTGCAAGAGCATATAGTGCTGGGTGTGTACCGGGAGAATCACTCCGGGATACTCGCTCCCCTGGCTCTTGTGAACGCTTATGGCGTAGGCCAGGATCAGTTCGTCCAGCTCCTGGAAGGAGTAGGAGAGGCTGCGATCGTCGAAGCGTACCAGTAGCTCCTGATCCTCCGGAGAGATCTTTTCGATGTATCCCATGTCTCCGTTAAACACGTCCTTATCGTAGTTGTTGATTACCTGGAGCACCTTGTCTCCTTCCCGAAAGGTGGAGCCGAAGCGCTGTATCGAGGGCCCCGAAGGATTGAGCCCTTCCTGGAGACATCGGTTCAGGTTCAGTACCCCCAGGTGTCCCCGCATCATGGGAGAGAGCACCTGGATGTCCCGCAGGGGATGAAGTCCGAAGCGTCGGGGAATGCGCTCGGTGATCATGCGGAGAATGAGATCCGCTCCCCGTTCGGGATCCTCGCATTCCACCAGGTAGAAATCCGAAAGCCCCTTGGCATCCTTTGAAGGAAAAAGCGGATATTGTCCCTGGTTTATCCGGTGAGCGTTGGTGATAATGGCGCTGGTGGAGGCCTGGCGGTAGATGGTGTCCAGCCGGGCAACCGGAAGAACTCCCGAAGCGATGCAGTCCTGAAGCACCTTGCCGGGCCCCACCGAGGGGAGCTGATCCGCATCTCCCACGAGAATCAGGGAGCTCTCCCGGGAGATGGCCCGAAGAAACTGCCAGGCCAGCACCACATCGATCATGCTCGCTTCGTCCAGAATAAAGACATCTCCCTCCAGAGGATTCCCTCCGTGACGCTTGAAACCTCCCGTGCGGGGGTCGAACTCCAGAAGGCGGTGCAGGGTCTTGGCCTCTTCTCCGGTGGCCTCGCTCATGCGTTTTGCGGCTCGCCCCGTGGGAGCTCCCAGGATGATGTTCTTTCGGGCAGCCCGGAAAAGGGTGCGGAGAATTTTGATGATGGTGGTCTTTCCCACTCCGGGGCCTCCGGTGATAATGCATACTTTGTGCTGGAGAGCGGTGAGAAGGGCCTTTCGCTGGGATTTGCCGAGGGTGAGAGAATGCTGCCGTTCAGCCCATTCCAGGGCTTCGGCGTGATTGGATGGAATGGGGAGGGAACCCGTGGCGAGAAGAGAGTGAAGATGCTCCCCCAGGCGAAGCTCGCACTCGTCCAGGGAGGCCAGATAGACCAGAGGATTTCCCGGAAGAGCCCCCTCCCGGATATCCGGATGTTCCCGGAGCCGTTCCGATCGAAGGGCTTCATCCACGGCGGCGTGCACTACCTCCGGAGGAATTTCGAGGAGGGAGGCGGTTTTTTCCTCCAGCTCCCGCCGAGGATAGGCGCAATGTCCCTGGCCGGTAAGCTCCTGGAGGACAAACTCCACTGCAGCCCTTCCCCGAAGAGGGGAATCCTTGGGAATTCCCAGGCGTTCCGCCATGGCGTCGGCGCTTTTGAACCCCATGCCCCAGATATCCCGGGCGAGACAGTAGGGATCCTCCCGAATCTTCTGGATAGCTTCGTCTCCGTAGTTTTTATAGATTCGGAAAGCCCGGCTGGTTCCCACTCCGTGGCTGTGCAGAAAAACCATGATATGCCTGATTTGCTTCTGCTCTTTCCAGGTCTCCACGATCCGGGCGGATCGGGTGGGGCCGATGCCCTCCACTTCTTCCAGCCGGGAGGGTTCCTCCTCGATAATCCGGAAAACCTCCATGCCGAAAGCCCGGATCATTCGGGCCGCCATGGCCTTGCCGATACCGCGGATCATTCCCGAGGCGAGGTACTGCTGCATACCCTCCAGGCTTCCCGGGGGAGTTACTCTCAGGGTTTTTCCCTGGAACTGCCGGCCGTATCGAGGGTCTACCCGCCACTCTCCCTCCGCCTGAATCCACTCGCCGGGATGCGCCGAAGAGAGCGTGCCCGTGAGGGTTACCAGATCCCGGAGGTTTGCGACCTTGACACGGAGAACGCAAAAGCCCGTTTCCGGGCTGTGAAAGGTGATGCGCTCGATGGTTCCCTGGAGAACCGTGTTTTCTTCAGATCCTTGCATCTGCACGAATTCCGGAATCCTCAGTGCATCTTAGGGGGGAGGAGGGGAGTGTATTTCGAGGGCAGGAAGGGTGTTTTTGCGAGAGAATGGAGCGGTAGAGCCTCGAGAGCCACGTCCACCACCCGGGGGTCGTAGAGAATTCCTTTACAGGAGAGCAGGTGCTCCCGCACTTCCTCGGGGCTCCGGGGGCCGTGGTAGGGACGCTGGCTCATCATGGCGTCCACCACGTCCGCCACCGCCAGTATGCGGGATTCGAGAAGCGTTTCGTTTTTCGAGAGTCCCTCGGGATATCCCGAGCCGTCCCAGCGCTCGTGGTGCTCCCGGATGATCCGGGCCAGGTAATGTTCTTTAAGGATGTTCTCCACCATGTCCGCCCCGTCTCCGGGGTGTTGTTTGATCACGTCGAATTCCTCCGGAGTAAGCTTTCCCCGTTTAAGGAGAATTGCATCGGGGGAGAAGAGCTTTCCAAGATCATGGAGAAGCCCCGCCCGCACAAGGATGTCCTGTTTTCGGGCGGAGAGCCCCATAGCTTTTGCGATGACCCGGGCGTTGTCCGCTACTTTGCAGGAGTGGTGGGATGTATAGGCATCACGCTTTTCCAGCATCATGGACATGGTGAAAAGCTGGGTTTCCAGGGCGTGATGCCGGGTGAAGAATGTGGCAATGCTGTACACCAGGGCTCCTACGAGAAGAAAGGAAAGAAGAAGCAGGTTGCGCACCACGGGATCTCTGAAAAAGCTCTTGAAAAACTCGGTTTCCCGAAGAGAGTATTCTCCCGCAAGAGGAATGCCCTCGCGTTTCGAAGTGATGGTGATGTGGGAGTCCAGAAAGGCGTTGACCGTATGGAGAATTTCCATGTTGTCCGTTCCCAGAAGGGCATAGTACTCCGAAAAAGTGCCGTCCTCGAAAACCAGGGGAATTTTCTGCACCAGATAGAAGCCCCCGTTTCTGGGAAAGATCTTGAGGGTTCGGGGGGGCAGGGAGGTCAGTAAGGTGTCGTCGAGAAAAGGGGTTCCGAATCGATAGAGAAGATTCTCTTCCGTTCCCAGAAGCCACTCCTGAACGCCGTAACTTTCATTCATTTCCTCGAACTGTTCTTCCAGAAATTCCGTATTTTCCCTTATGGTGGCGTTCACCATGGCGTCCCAGTAGAAAAACCCCTCGAAAAGGGTGTCGAAACGCTGAGAAATATCTTTGAACAGAAGCTCCCGGGCAAACTTCAAATTTCTCTCCAGGGTTTCCCGGTGGGAGAAGAACAGGATGCTCCCCACAAGGGCGGAAAGTACGAGGGATATGAAGATCGATATAAAGATACGGCGGCTCCATCGCTGCATCACATGTGAACTCCCTTTCTCTGATAATCTGCTTGTGGAAATTTTTGACCGAAAGAGTTTGGAAGACCCGATACATTTCTTCCATTACTGATTCCATGATACTACGGAAGATCTTTTCTGAAAAGAATCCAAAATACTCCCCCGGAGCAGTCCTCTTTTCTGAAGGTTAAAAGATGTTCCCCCCAGGAGCGGAGGTACGTGTCCTATGAGGGTTTTGCATGGTGGATTTTTGTGTTTCCCGTGATATATGCTTTCATTCAAGGGTATTTGTGTGGTCTTTCAAAAAGATTTTGATGGAAAAGGGCGCATCCGGCCTTGAAGATTTTATTCTTTAGCAAGCGAGAAGCCCCGAACTTCCGGTTTGCCGTACCGGCGGATAACCTTGAAAAAACGGCGCCCTTTCTCTGCAATTCCCGGGAAAGGGGAGTTTGCCCTCTTGTGGCGCATCAGCCCTTGCAGCACGTCTTTTCCGGGGTGCTTCGAAAAAGGCATGTTTCATTGCGGAAACCCCCATGTTTATGATACTCTCACTTCCAGCAGAAAAACTGAAGATTTTTTTAAGGAGGTATGGATTTATGGCAGCGGTGGTTGATAAGGATGTCTGTGTTGGCTGCGAAGCCTGCGTAAGCGCTTGTCCCGTGGAGACCATTTCCATGGTGGACGGCAAAGCCGAAGTGGGCGATGCCTGTGTGGATTGCGGGGCCTGTGTAAGCGCCTGTCCCGTGGAGGCCATCTCTCTCTAAGAATTTTCGGGAATTTCCCGTATATGTTTAGCAAAGCTTTTTTCCTCTTGTGCTGTCCATAAAAGGACGGAGGGTGGAAGGCGTCGTGGTGAGGATCTCTTATGGAGGAGTTTCCTCTTCGAAAAAAGAGATCCCGGTTTTTTATTATCGAAGGAGGTATGAACTATGGCAGCGGTAGTTGATAAGGATACTTGTGTTGGCTGTGAAGCCTGCGTAAGCGCCTGCCCCGTGGAGGCCATTTCCATGGTGGACGGCAAGGCCGAGGTGAACGATGCCTGCGTGGATTGCGGAGCCTGCGTAAGCACCTGCCCCGTGGAGGCTATCTCTCTGTAGCAGTCTTAAACCGCTCGTATGTTTTGCGTGTAAAAGGCGACCCTTTCGGGTCGCTTTTTTTTGTTGACTTTTTCGGGATCCTGGCTTACTCTTGAAGAGCAAGTATTGTTAGGCCATTGTAACATCACGGGAGGAAAAACATGAGTGTTTCTTCAAGAGTGGAAGACTATCTGGAGGCCATTCTGGCCATGGAGATCGAGAAGGGAAAGGCTACGGTAACGGAGCTTGCCCGAAGAGTGAGCGTTTCCAAGGCTACCGTGGTGGCCACCTGCCGCAAGCTTGTAGATGCGGACATGCTGGAGCATGAGCAGTACGGTGATTTGCGGCTTACCGAAGAGGGGCGCTCCCGGGCTCTCAGGGTCTACCGGAGGCACGAACATCTTACCTATCTTTTCTCCGAGCTTTTGGGAATCGAGCGATCCCGGGCCCAGGAGATTGCCTGTGTTATGGAGCATGAACTCGATCAATCCGCAGAACATCGGCTTCTGGGATTAGTGGACTATATCGCCCGGGCTCGCCGGGAGAAGCACCCCTGGGTGCAGGAACTTTCTCAGAGCATGGAGGCCATGGAGCAGAAAGAAGAACTCTGTTTCCCCCTTATGCTGACGCATCCGGGACAGACCTACCGGGTCATGAGGGTCACCGCGGAACAGGAGCAGCGTCTTGCCCTGGCGGAGCAGGGAGTGTATCCCGGTTCCATGTTGGAATATCTTCGTCGCAATGAAGATGCGGAGAATCTTTCTCTGGATGTTTCCGTGCACGAGCGTCCTTTTTCTCTGGATCGAGAGCAGGCTGTCTCCATATGGGTGGAGGAGGTGTGATCCATGTTTCCTCTCTGTTTTGCCGAAGAAGGAACGGAAGTGAAAGTTTTGCGCCTTGCCGGAGGAGAATGCATGCATCGAAGGCTGGCGGATATGGGTATCATCCCCGGGGTGGTGCTCCGGGTTCTCCGGGGCGGCGGCGCCGAGGGCCCTGCCATGGTGGCCCTGGGAGAGAGCCGCTTTGCCCTGGGACATGGCATGGCCAACAGAATCTTCGTTACCCATAAGGATGTGGCCTAGCCGAAAGCCGGAAAAAAATGGGAAAACGAATAAAAGGATCTCCCCTCTTTAAAGAGGGGAGATCCTTTTATTCGTTTTCCATGACGAGATTTTCAGGAAATTTTTCAAAAACGGGGGTAAGATCGAAGGATGTTGTTTACGTAAAAACGCCGGAGAGTGTACTTTCTTCAGAGGACATACAAGAATTTTCAGTGTCTCCTCCCGGGAGAGCTCCGTTTCGAGAAGGTCGCAGCAGATATGACACCCTCCGCTGACAGAGACAAAGCTTTTTCCTGCAGAAGGCACTCTTTCGATGCAATCCCCCGGCAGGAGCCCCTTATTCGTCATGTTTCGTTTGAATTGCTGGTTTCCCTCGATGCGCACGATAAGAGCGCCGCTCCCCGGAGGAAGGTCCGCCAGCCTGCAGAAGCCCGAAGGAGTTTTACGTGCCAGAAGCCCCGCCTCTCGAGCTTCCCGGGCCGTGGGAGAGCAGGAAGGAGAGGATACGGTTTCTCCGAAGGCGTAGATCATGGACGCCGATCCTCCTTCCAGGGAAGCACGTGTATCTTCGTGTCCCAAGGGTGCTCCAGGATGAGGCTGCCTCTTTCGCAGCCAAGAATCGTATTATGGCAGGTCTTTCTGCGTACGGTGATTCGGGATCCCGGGAGAAGCCCCAGTTCCCGAAGCCGCTGGGCCGAGGGGGCGTGTCGGGAGAGGCGGAGTATTTCCACGGTTTTTCCTTCTGCAACGTCTCTCAGGGTGCACATGTTTTTCGCTCCTTTCATCGACATCTCTTTGAAGATTGATAAAGCCGGCAAAAGAACGTTCCTTTGCCGGCTTGTCGAGGGGTGTATAAATATAGAGGTGGTTACATGTCTCGAACCTGAACCCAGATGACCGCATCCTGGGAAAGTTCCTTGCCCTTGTATTCCGTCTGGGGCCCTACGCCGAGAGCGGCAAATCCCCACCATCCCGCTTTTGGCAGGGCGTAGACGAAGGTGCCGTTGGCGTCGGCCTTGATGGTCTGGGTGACGAAGCAATCCTGAGGAGCCTCCACAGCGGCTTTCTCCTCGAAGCGGTCCTTTTCCTGGTTGGGGAGATGGTTCAGATACTCCACTTCCACCTCGGCGAAGGGCACGGGCTTCCCGTCGCAGCAAACCACGCCGGAGAAGACGTTCCCCGTCCAGAGGCCGTAGGGTTTCGCCAGGGGCATGATCTCCGCGGGAAGCCCCATGAGAGCGTCCCAATCCGTGGGAAGTCCCGCTACGTTCACGATCATCTTGGTGAACTGCTGCATGTAGGCCCCTTCGGATTCCTCGAAGTATACCGCCGGAGCGAGGCAGAAGACGAAATCGCCCATGCCCTTCAGGCGGTATTCCGACTCATAGGCCTTGCCGGTATTGGTGAGGCTGGTCCACATGATGGGTTTCATGGTTTCCAGAAGGTCCGTCTTGTTGCCCTTGTTCACCACGAAGAACTGCTGAGGGGTTCCCATATCCATGGTATGCCCCGCCTCGAAGGGATGGGTGAAGATCATCTCCAGGGGAATGGTGCCTCCCTTTTCGAGGGCCGATTCGGGGGTATAGATCGTCTGAAAATGGGCCAGCCCGGGAGCTGCGGAGAAAGCGAGAAGGGCGCCGACGCAAAGGCAAAGACGAATCAATCTTTTGTTATTCATACATATCCTCTCCTTTTATGTTTTGTGAGGGTGTTTTCGTGTTTCCTGCCTGAAAGATGTTCGGAATTCCATAATTTCGAGTAGCCTTGTCTGTCGGGTTTCCGAAGCGAAAACTTCCTAAAAGACGTCCTCTCCCTTGATCTCGATAGAATGTCCCGGGCCCGCATCGAAGAGAACCACGTAGGGTACTTCGGGGATGTCGAAGATGAAGGTGGAATCATCCCCCATGGCCCCTTCGATGAGAACGTTTCTTTCGGCGTCCAGAATCTTTACGCTCACGCCTGCGGCGGAAGAGCCGTCGGAAAAGCCCCCCTCACACGTGGCGGTGCCGTCCATATTGTCGTAGCACGAGCAGAGCGGGGTGTGGGCGAAGGCAGCGGTGCCGCAAACCATCATTCCCAGGGCGAGAACCAGGGCGAAACCTTTACGAAAAATGGCGCTGTTCATGAATTTCTTCCTCCTTATTGCGGTTATCGATCCCGTCCCTGCGGGACGTTTCAACGGATCGTGGGAGCATGAGAACGGGGGCTACCGAAAAGTACTGCCGAAAAATCATCACCTTCCTTCCATGCCATACGCATTTTTATGTTCTCGGGGCTCTATGCGGGAAAGAACCAAAGCTCCTGCAAGGGCGAGGGCGTAAAAGATTCCCATGGCCTGAAGCCCCGTAACCTGAAAGAGACTTCCCAGAGTGAAAATTCCCGAGGCGAAAAGAAAACCGAGACAGATGGGAAAGAGAAGCGAAAGAAGCATCCACCGGGTTCCCTTCTTTCCCGCCTCCAGGCGTACCATGATGAGAGTTGCGATGCAGGGAGGATAGAGGGCCATGAAGATCATCAGAGCGAGAGCGTGAAGCTGGGTGAATCCCTTGGCCTGGCTTTCCATGCGCTCTTCCAGGGCAGCTCCTTCCTGCCCCTCTTCGGGCTGATAGAGCGCTCCCAGGGTGGCCACGGTATTTTCCTTCGCCGCCAGAGCGCTGAGAAGAGAGACGTTCACTTTCCAGTCGAATCCGGCCCAACGGGTGATGGGTTCCAGGGATATGCCCAGGCGCCCCAGAAGGCTGGAGGAGATAACCTTCTCTTTGTAAGAGCGCTGCAGGGTTCCCCGCTCGCTCAGCAGAGTCTTGAAAGCTCCCTGTACCGCCTTGGCGTCCTTGTCGCGCCCCGGCAGAAGAACGGCGAAAAAGTCCGGATCCTGTTTTTTGTATTCCTCCAGAAAGGCTTTCTTTTCTTCCTTGGAACTCACTTGTTTGATGCCGTTCTGATAGCTATCCCAGTAGGTGATGAGGGCGTCTATGGCTCTCGAATCCTCCGTAAAGGGTTTTCCTGCGGGATTTCCGGCTATTTCCTGCAGAAAGGCGTTTTTCAGGGTTCTCTCCTGATCCTCGAAGCTTTGCCGCACTCCTCCGGAAAGACCGGGAAAGCTGGTGAGTCCGTAGATGACGATGGCCACCAGCATGATGATGGTGCCCACTTTTTTGACGAAGAGCCAGGTGCGCTCCACCGTGCGGGTTCCCACGCCGAAAAAGGTGGGAAGGTGGTAGGGGGGCATCTCCATGACGAAGGGGGAGCGCTCCTTGGAGCGGAGCACCGTAAGGGTAAGAATCTTTGCCGCCATGAGGGCCACGATGATGGTGATGGTGGAGATGAAGAACATGGCGAACCCCTTGTGATCCGCGAAGTAGACGTTTACCAACAGGGTGTAGAGGGGGATCTTGGCCATGCAGTTCATGAGGGGTACCACAAGAATGGTGGCGAGCCGGGCCTGTTCGTCCGAAATAACCCGGGTGGCCATAACTCCCGGCACAGCACAGCCTCCCACGAAAACCCCTCCGAGAATGAGGGGGAGGGTGGATTGACCGTGAAGACCGAATTTCCGGAAAAGCCGATCCAGAATGAAGGCCATGCGAGGCATGTATCCCGAATCTTCCAGAATCGCGATGCAGGCGAAGAGAATGAGAAAGATGGGCACGTAATTCAGCACCGAAAGCACCGCATCCACCACGCTCAACGTGAGAGCCCGGAGAAGAGGTTCCGAGTAGAAATGTGCCGGAGGAAGAAGGGATGCCACCCAGGAGCGAAACCCCGCAAGGTAGGGCCAGGTGTAGGCGGTAAGCTCGTACCCCTTGACGATGGCAAGCTCGTACAGCAGATAGATAACGCCCGCAAGCCAGAAAAGGCTGAGCCCCCTATTCAGTACCACCGAATCGATCCGGTCCGTCAGGGTCTTCGTGGTGCTCTTCGTAGCCACCACGCATCCTTCCGCAAGCTCCTTTGCCGCAAGATGTCGTGAAAAAGCGATATGTCCTTCGGGGTCTTCGTCGTGTTCTTTGCGAAAATCCTCCGCCAGAGAATTTGCGAGTTGACGAACCTCTTCTCCCGCCTCTCCCCGGCGGGCAAGCTCCGCAAGCAGCGTTTCGTCTTGCTCCAAGAGCTTCACGGCGCTCCAGCGAAGGGGAAAGATCCAGTCAGGACACGCTCGTTCCAGTTTTTCCTGAATGCGAAGGATAAAGGGTTCCAGGGTGCCGTAGGGAATAATGCGGGGCTCCGGAGCCCGGAGGGTTTTCAGAATCCGGCGAAGTTCGCGCTTTCCTTTGCCCTGGCTCGCTACGGAGGTGACCACGGGAACTCCCAGGCGTTCTCCCAGAATCTTGGGGTCCACCTGAACTCCCCGGGCATCCGCCACGTCGGTCATGTTGAGATTCAGCACCACCGGGGCGCCCATTTCCAGAAGCTGAAGGGTGAGATAGAGGTGGCGCTTGATGTTCGAGGTATCTACCACGTTTACCACGAGATGGGGTTTCTGATACAGGATGAAATTCCGGGCTACCCGCTCCTCGTTGGAGAAAGAGGAGAGCCCGTAGGTGCCGGGGAGATCCGCCACCCGGATGCGCTTTCCCTCGGAGGAGATGATTCCCTCCTTGATATCCACGGTAACCCCCGGATAGTTGGCCACATGCTGCCTTCCTCCGGTGATCATGTTGAAAACCGTGGATTTACCGCAGTTCGGCTGTCCCGCCAGGGCTACTACGAGTTCTCCGGAACCTGCCATTATTCCGCCACCTCCACGCAATGAGCCTCTTCGTGACGGATGCTTACGAAGTTGCTTTCCACAAGGAACTCCACGGGATCCTTGAGGGGGGAGCATCGGAGAACCTTCACTTCCACGCCGGGAAAGAAACCGAAATCCCGCAACCGCTGACTGATCATCCCTCGAGCATGTACTTTTTTGACAAAAGCTTTCGTTCCGGGGGAAAGTTCGTTGAGACGCATGCAGATTCCACCTCTTTTTTAAGAAGAAAGTGTTAGTTTTGTTTTATAAACAAAACTAACGAGTGGAATGTTAGCTCAGATAAACAAGCTTGTCAAGGAAAAGAAAGAGCTTCTGTGTTTCGGAATGGGAGACGTTTCGCCCTTGCATTATCATGGAACATGCATAAAGCATGTCTTGTACATGTTCTTGTAGTCTACCTAAAGGCGGGCGGGATCGTGAGGGGATGATCGCGTTTCGGTTATGTCATTTTGCATCAGGAAAAAGAGGAGACGGCTCTTCGAAAAGATTTCCTCCGTTCCTTTTTTTCTCGATACATAGTGCTATCCGCCAGAGCTATGGCTTCCTGAAGCGAAGAGGCGTCCAGGGGAATCGCGGCATGTCCCGTACTGAACTCAAGAGGGGGACGAAGGAGAGATTTCTCCTTTTGGGATTCTTTCATGTGTTCCAGGTACTCCAGGATCTCCTCTTTCTCCGGAAATCCCGGTCCTTCCTCTCGAAGGAGAAGGAATTCGTCTCCCCCGTATCGGAAAAGGGGACATTCGGGAAAACGTTTTTGCAAAGCCGAAACGAATTCCTGGAGGAGAGCGTCTCCTGTTTCGTGCCCGAAGGAATCGTTGATTTCTTTGAAGTTGTCCATATCGAAAAAGAAGACATTTCCTCGGAAAGCTTTTTGGGGTGTCGAGGAGAGCATGTTCTGCAGTCTGGTTCGATTGAGGGCTCCCGTAAGGCTGTCCCTCTCGGCCTGGGAAAAGAGGAGTTCCATGCCGAGCACCACGGTCATGCTGTCTGCCAGAAGGGATGCGGTCTTTTCGAGCATCCGCAGCTGTTCCGTGGTAACTCCGTGACGGCGTTTCCAGGAAAGCCCCAGAATACCTCCTACGGAAGTTCCTCCGAGAAAGGGTATGCCCGCCCAGGATCCGCGAAAACCGTAGCCTGGATAGGGAGGGGAAAAACGCACATCCTCCACGAAAAGGGCCTTTTTTTTTGTGGAGATTGCATCCAGGGCAAAACTTTCAAGTGGAATGTCGTTGAGGCTCCTTTTCATTTCTTCTCGGGATGAAAGATAGCAGGTCCAGACGGCTCTCTCCCGGGGAAGGAGAAAGATCCAGGAATCCGCGGAGAAAACCGAGGCGAGAATGGAGAAAAGCCCTCCGAGGAGCTCCTCCTTTTCTTCCCGGGTTTTCAAGCCTTGTATGATTCGCTCGTAGAGGGCGGCTTTGAGAAGGTTTTCCATGAGGCTCTGCCGAGGATTGTTCCAGAAGAAGAGAGGGTTTTTCCGCTCTCTCAGAATAATGCGCTGATACCGGGAAAATTCCAGACGAGTCCGGAGCCAGAGCAGAATGCCCCAGAATCCCCCGAAACAGCACAGAAACGCGAAAAAATCCACGAAGACATCCCTCCTTGAAAAAGGACCGTTGTTATGGGAGAAGCGGCAGCTTTTCGAAGCACCGGATCTCCTCGTCCGCTCGCTGCAGATGTTCGGAAAGGACGTGGCGGAGGTCCAGCAGGGCCTCCACGGTTTTGGGGCAGAATTGGGTTCCTTTGTGATGCCGGATCTCCTCGAAGGCCTCTGAAAGAGATCTCCCCTTGCGGTAGGGACGATCCGAGGTGATGGCGTCAAAGGCGTCCGCCACTCCGATGATGCGGGATTCCAGGGGAATTTCCTCTCCCGAGATTCCCAGGGGGTATCCTCCGCCGTCCATGCGCTCGTGGTGGCAGAGTACGATCCGGGCGATGTTTCGCAAAAGAGGGAACCGCTGCAGAATGTGGTAGCCCTTTCGGGAGTGCTGTTTCATCTCCCCGTACTCTTCCTCCGTGAGAGGCCCTTTTTTCAGAAGCACCCGATCGGGAACTCCGATTTTGCCGATGTCGTGAAGATGTGCCGCATGGTGGAGATGGGCGATCCGGGAGGGAGAAAAGAGCATTTTCTTTCCCAGAAGCACCGAGATGGCGGCCACTCGCCAGGAGTGGGAGAAGGTAAAGGGATCCCGGGCGTCGAGAATGCCGATGACGAAGTTGATGAGATCGTGCATGGGAACCCGGGAGGAGTTGTCGGTGCGGTGCGGCGGCAGAGGGAGTTCTTCCGAAAGGGAAAGAAGAAAGGTGTCCTTCCCGCCGAGGGGAAGTACGTCGGGCGTATGCACGGTGAGAACCTCCATAGTTAGTCTTAAATAACTTTTCCAGGTCATTCTAGTCGGGGGTTTACGGGTTGTCAAGGAATGCTTTGTGAAGAGAAAGACAAATCCCGGCGGGAAAAAGGGCATCAAGCCCTTTCCTGCCGGGGTTTGCAGGCTTTCGTCTATGGAGGTTACGGAGCTGCAAATAGTTTTTCTATGGAAACTTTTTGAGGGAGCATCTGGTTTTCGTAGAGAAAGTCCTGGGTTTTTTTAAGATCTTCCACATCCGAAGAGAGGATGGTGCTGGAAAAATCGTAGAGCGGTGCCATTTGGGCGACCTCCTCCGGAGTGAGTCCCGTGGCTTCCGCCGTATAGGCCAGAGCCTTTTCAGGGAATGTTTTCATGAACTCCCGGGCCTGGGCGTCCACTGCTAGAAAGTCCTTTACCACCTGGGGGTGTTCTTCGAGAAAGCTCTCCCGTACCGCCATGAGGGTAAGGCCGTCCACCAGCCCCGTGCCGTCCGTAAGAACCCGAGCTCCCTCCTTCTGGGCCTTGAGAGATCCCGGTCCAGCGGCAAGACAGGCCTCCACGCTTCCCCGGAGCAGGGCGGCGATGCCTTCGTTTATTCCCATGCCGAGAAAGTCCACGTCCTCCCCATGAAGGCCTTCCCGATTCAGGGCACTCACCAGAAGTTGATGAAGAATGGTTCCCTTGGGGCCCGCCACCTTCTTTCCCCGGAGGTCCGCCACGCTCTCTATGGCGGAATCCGTTACGAGAATTACGAAGGCCCGGGGAGCCCGGCCGTAAATGCCGATGATCTTCACGTCCAGGCCGTTTGCCGCCGCCAGAAGCACCGAGGTTCCCCCGATGCAGTTGGCGAAGGTCACCGCTCCCGAGGCCATTCCCGCAGTCTGTTGAGGCCCTGCGGTAAGCTCGGGATGTTCCACTTCTATTCCCTGGGGATGAAACTTCTTTTCGAAAAGCTCCAGCTCTTTTTCCACGATGGAGGGAATATTGAGAGGAGCCTTGACGTAGGTGATGCCTATTCTTTTAGCAAAGGCAGCCGCCTCGGAAGGCGAGGAAAAAGCCTGCAAACCGAGAAGCAGGGTGCAACAGAAAAACCACGCGAGCCACATTTTTTTCATGGTACGACCTCCTGGAAAAATGGATGTCTCCCTTGGGAGAGGAGCGAGAAATTATGCACTGCAAGCCTCGGAAGGTTGCAGGAGATGCAGGATGTCCCGGCGGAGAGGCTCCAGGGAAAGGGAAAGTCCCTTCCGGGGGTAGGAATAGGGTACGGAGAGATCCCCTTGTAAAGATCCCTCCCGGAGCACCAGCACCCGGCCTCCCATACGGAGAGCCTCCTCCACGTGATGGGTAACGAAGAGAATGGTCTTTCTTTCCTCCACGTAGAGCTCTTCGATGGTGTTCTGAAGGCTCTGGCGGGTAAAGTAATCCAGGGCGCTCAAAGGTTCGTCCATGAGGATAATGTCCGGTTCGTAGCAGAGGGTGCGCCCCAGAGCCACCCGCTGGGCCATGCCTCCCGAAAGCTGGGAGGGATAGGCGGATTTCCAGGATTCCATCTGAATTTGCCGCAGCGTTTTGGCCAGAAGTTCCTCCTGGCGGGCTTTATCGTGATGCAGCATGGCCATCCGGAGGTTTTCCTCCACCGTCTTCCAGGGAAGCAGCCTGGGTTCCTGAAAAACCATGCCTATCCGGGGAGAGGTGGTTCCCCGTCCCCTGGCGATGATATTTCCCGCACTGGGCTTTTCGAGGTTTCCCAGAAGCCGGAGCAAGGTGGTTTTTCCGCTGCCGCTCTTGCCCACCAGGGAGAGGAACTCCCCCGGAGCCGTGGAGAAGGAGATGTCCCGGAGGGCTCGGATCGCGCCTTCTTTCTTCGGGTAGGTTTTGCATAGCCCGGTTACTTCAAGCGAGAGGATCATGATGTGCTCCTTTCCAGGGAAGCAGATGTCGGGTGAGGGTAAAAAAAAGCCCGTCCAGGAGCGAACCGAGGGCTCCCATGAGCAGAACTCCCACGATAACCACGTCGGTGCGGGAAAGCTGTTCCGCATGATGAATCATGTACCCCATGCCCGAGGCCGCCGCGATGAGCTCCGCCCCGATGAGGGAACGCCAGCCGTATCCCAGCCCCAGGCGTAATCCCACCAGCACCGAGGGGAGAGATCCGGGAAGAAGGATGTGGCGAAAGGTCTCCCAGGAGGAGAGCTTCAGGCTTGTGCCCACTTCCAGAAACTGTCTGCTCACCTGGGATATACCGCTGAGGGTGTTCAGAAAAATGGGAAAGAAGGATGCCAGGATAATGACCATAAGTTTGGAGGTTTCTCCGATGCCGAACCAGAGAATCAGAAGGGGAAGAACGGCCAGAGGGGGAATGTGCCGCAGGGCTTCCAGGGAGGGAAGCACCAGGGAACGCAGCAAAGGAGATCTGCCGCAGAGCGTTCCCAGGGGAAAGGCCATGGCAAAAGCGAGGCTGCATCCTCCGAGAACCCGGAAGAGACTTGTTCGTATATGCGAAAACAGTATGCCTCGGGAGAGGAGATCCACCGCCGCAGCCCACACTCGGGAGGGGGAAGGGAGAATGAAGGCATTCCACCATCCTCGGGAACTCCCCCACCACCATATGCCGAAGATCAGGGCGGGAAACAAAAGCCCGGAAAGGGATTTCTTTGCGAACATACGTATCGCTCCTTCGACTCCGAAAGGTCATCGTCGTCAGAGATTGCGGAATTTCTCACAAGGCCCCCGCAGTGCCACAGTATAGGTGAAGATGCCGAGAGGGTCAACGGCAAAAACCGGGCAAAAAGAGAGTTTTTTTGTTCAAAGAAATGAAAGGGGGGCGGCAAAACCTTCCGCCGAAACGAAAAGGTCCGGGTACGGCTCCCCGGAGGCGGGCCTTTTGGCGCAGGAAGAAAGGAAAAGTACGCTATAATAGTCTTGAGAATCTTCTGTGATTATCCGGGGAGTATGTTTTTCAAAGCTCCGGTTCGGGAGAAATTTGTGTGCGGGCGTTCTTTTCCGTGGTGTAAGAGGTGTTTTTTCCCGGGAGACACCTGAAGCAGTCGGAGTGCAGGAGGTGGTGTGCCATGACCCAGGCAGCGGATATTGTGGATTTTGCCATGAGAATGGAGCAGGAAGCGGGTGATTTCTATGCCCGGTTCGCCCAGGAGGTGCGGCGGGAGAGTGTACGAGTTCTTCTCCTGTATCTGGCGGATTGGGAGCGGGGGCATTTCCGTTATCTCCAGGCCCACAGAAACGCTCTTCGCGAGAAGGGGCGTTGGGGAGAGAGTGTTTCTCCTCCTCTCGATGCCAAGGAGGGGAAAAATATTTTGGAAAAAGCCCGCGGAGGAGAAGGAATAGAGCTTCCCATCCAGGAGTGTGCCACGGATCTCGGAGTGCTTCGCATAGCTCTTTCCATGGAGAAGGATTTTGCCGCCTTTTACGAAAATGCGGCGGCAAAAATGGAAGATCCCGAGGCCGGGCGAATTCTTCAAGAGCTTGCCCGGTGGGAGCAGGGGCATATGGATATGATCCTGGAAGAGCTGGAATCCCTGCAGAAGGATTTCAAGGCTTCCATGGGGTTCGAGCCCTTTTAAGCCTCTTTAGGTGGAGGGAGCATAGCACGTTTCTTCCTGATTTCCTCCTCGGCGCTTGTTCGAAAGGCTCCCCCGAAATCCTTTTCCCTTTGGAAAGGATCTCGGGGGAGTCTTTTTGCGTGCTTTCCTCGGAAAAGTTCTTTCGGGGCGGCGAAAGGCTTTGAGTCGATAGGGTTTTTAGCCCAGGGTTTCTTTAAGGAACCGGAGATAGTTCCCTCCGGCGATCTTTGCGAGATCTTCCTCGGAATAGCCTTTTTTCCGGAATGCTTCCAGGAGGGCGGGTACCTCACCGTGATGCTTGAGTCCGTCGTAGGAGTGAATGCTTCCGGAGAAGCCCAGGTCCGGAAGATGATCGCAGATATCGAAGCCGAAGCAGGGACAATCGATTCCCGCGATGGAGATGATGTGTTCCACGTGGCGAATCATATCCTCCGGGGTGATCCGGCGTTTCTGATGATCTTCCGCAATGAAGGCGCTGCAGACGTTGAGTCCGATAATGCCTCCCCGATCTCCGAGAGCCCGGATCTGTTCGTCCGTGAGATTGCGCATGGAGGGGGCGAGGCTGCGGCAGTTCGAGTGAGAGGCCATGACGGGTTTCGTGGTGAGGTTCATCACGTCCCAGAATCCCGGATCGTTGAGATGGCTCACGTCGATAAACATTCCCAGACGCTCCGCCTCGGCGAGCACTCCCACGCCGAAATCCGTAATGCCTCCGGGGGTGCCGCTGTCTTTGGGAGAGAAAAAACATCCGTCTCCCACGTAGTTTCTCCGGCTCCAGACGAGGCCTATTCCTCGAACTCCCAGGGCGTGGAAGATCCGTAGCAGATAGGGATCCTTCCCCAGGGGTTCCGCCCCTTCGAAGGAGAGAAGCATGCCGATCTTTCCCTCCTGGCGGGCCTTGAGAGCCTCCGCGGAGGAGGTGCAGAGAGATACGGAATCCTTCTCCTCTTCGATTTCCTGGAGAAGCACGCTGATCTGATCCAGAGTTCCCCGAAGAGCCAGCTCGGGAAGATAGATGTCGTTCAGAAAAAGAGAGGATACCACCAGAGAGATTCCTCCCTCCCGAAGGGAGGGGAGGTAGCGCTCGGCAAGGATCTTTCGCTCCCCCCGGACGTGGCGGTACCAGAGATCCGGGGCAAGGTCGAAATGGGCGTCCGCAATAAAGAGCTGCGGGTCATGCGAGTTTTTCATAGTAAAGAAAGCACCTCGTTCGTGTGAGATAAAAAATCCTAGAGCATCAATTTTTCGGGTCTTTTCGGGGGAGTACGGAAAGGAAGCGTTCCATCTTTCCCCGGTGGTGCCCTTCGAGATCCAGGGCCACCACCCCGAAACCGAGAGCGAGCAGATCTGCCGTGAGCTTTTTGCGCTCTTCCAGGGCCCGGGGAAGATCGTCCTCGGGAAACTCCAGTATCCCCGCTCCGGGAGGAAAGAACCGGAGCCGCCCCCGGGAAAAGCCGTATTTTCGAAGAATTTCCTCCCCCCGCTGCACCAGAAGAAGATTCGTTTCTTCCAGGCTCACCCCCGGAGGAAACCGGGTGGCCAGGCATGGCCGGGGAGGGCGGTTCCAATGGGAAAAGCCTGCCTGCCTGAGGCATTCCCGGATGTCTTCTTTGGAAAGCCCCGCCTCCTCCAGGGGATGCCTTATACCGTCTTCCTCCGCCGCTTCCAGACCGGGGCGGTATTCCCTGCGGTCTTCCCCGTGCACGCCGTCCACCAGAGGCCCTTTCCGGTGCCGCTGAATCCACGCGGCGGCACGGGCATGCATGGCCTTGCGGCAGAAGTAGCACCGCCTCGGCCCGTTCTGCCGGACCTCGGAAATTTCCAGGGTGGGCACCTCCAGGAGATGCCAGGAAAGGCCGAGTTTTGAAGCCGTTTCTCGGGCGATGCGGCGTTCCTCTTCCTCTACCAGGGGGCAGGTGAGGGTGAGAAGCTGTACTTTCGAGGAGGGAAGGGCTTCGGCTGCCGCCCAGGCAAGGCAGGCGCTGTCCACGCCTCCCGACAGGAGTACCGTGACGGTGCCCATTTGTTCGAGCAGTGAGCGGAGTTTCGAAAGAGGAGCGTTTCCGGAAAGGTTCTTTTCGGGAGCTTGTTGTTCCCCCACGTTTTCGAAGGTCATGAAGAAGAATCTTTCTAAGCCGTGAAGGGGAGGTAGAAGAGAATTTCCATGCCTCCGAAGAAATCCGGGAAAAATCCGCAGGATCGAAAGCCCATGGAGTGAAATTTTTCCGCAAAAAGACAGGTTTGGGGTTTTTCCAGAGGGAGCTTCAGGAGCACTCCGGGAATGCTGAGTTTTCGAAGGTGTTGGAGGGCCTGGGGGATTCTGAGGAAAAGATCCACTCCGAAGTGGAGCACCCGGATCTCTCCCCGCTGTTCCGAAGGAGATGCGGTGATGTGAAGAACGCTCCGGCCTGAAAGGGGCGTATCCGTTTGGGGCCGTGCGAAGACCGGGGCGAATCCGGCATTTTCGAGGAGCGGAGCCACCCGTTTCTGATCCTCCCAGCTTGCGAAAAACGGAGGAAACGTGGGTTTTTCGAAGATATGACAGAGCAGATCTCCGGGTTTTCCCGGGCTGTGCCGGGTAAAGCCGAAGGCGTCGGGAATCCGGGCGCATCGCGCAAAGCCGTGGCTTGCGAAGAGTTTCAGGGTCTCCTCTTCTTCCGAGGGAAGCCTGGCGCTTACGCCGGAGCATTGCCGGGATGCCGCCCGATCCAGAAGCCATGCGATCATCTGCCCTCCCGCTTCGGAAAAGGAAAGGTTGTTGTGTACCCTCGGAGAAAGCATTTGGGGTGCTTGGGGAGTTTCTTCTTGAAAAAGCAATCCGGAGAATCCCAGGATCTCTTCGTTGCTGTTTCGGATGGTGCACGGAAAAAGTCGTTCCGAGACGAGAAGGTTCCGGAGCTTCTCCGGAGAGGTCCATGGAGCTTGATTCGATTCGGCCGGAGCCATTTCCTGCATAAAGGCGGCGGCCTTGTGGGTCTCTTCCGCAGCGAGGGAGCCCACCTGGAATACCCGAAGTTCCTCCGGAGGAAGGTGTCTGCCTTTCCGGGGAGCTTCGGAGGAGGCTTTTTCTTCAAGGGAAAAGAAGAGATGGTAGGTGTTTCCCTCGTCTCCCTGCTGATGGAACGAAACGAGATCCGCCATTTTTCTCAGGAGAAAGAATCCGAGTTTCGAATCCATCTCCTCCAGTTCGGGAGAGAATTCGCCCTCGAGAGCTGTGGGAGAAAGTCCCTCCCGTCGGGGATCTGTAACGGTTATCCGCATTCCCAGGGGAGCCCGGCGGAAGGAAATTTCCAGAGGAGGCGCTCCGGCAGAGGATGTTTTTTCCCTGGAGAGCATAACGAAGATTTCTTCCAGAGCGAGCTCCATGCGGAGACATCGTTCCCGGGATCCTCCGGAGTTTTCGAAAAACCATGTCCCCATCTTCAGAAGCGGGGGGAGAAACGCGGCATTCCTCGGTACGGTTACCGAAAGAGGTTCCTGAAAGGGGATCATGTGTAAACGCTCCTTTCCCGAAGGGGGTTTTCAGATTCGATGAAAAATCCTTGAAACGTCGTCCCTGCGCCTTTTAGAAGGCGTTTCGGAAAACCCTCGAAGGATCGTAGCGTTGAGACGGCTTCTTTTCCTCTTCCGAATATCCCAGAGCGATGAGGGCGAAGGGAACCAGGTTTTCCGGGATGTTCAAAAGTTGCCGCATTCCCGCCTTGAGTCCCTCGTGGGGGTGGAGGCCCATCCAGCAGCTTCCCAGTTCCTGGTGGGTTGCCTCGACGAGAACGTTCTCTACCGCGGCGGCGCAATCCTGCTCCCAGAACATCTCCGCCTTCAGATTGTCCCTGGTGCCGCAGACGAGAAAGGCCAGGGGGGCGGTGAGAAGCATTTTGGAGTAGGGGTGGAAACCGGGAATGGCATCCAGGATTTTGCGATCGTCTATCACCACCACGGCCCAGGGCTGCTGGTTGTGGGCGCTGGGGGCCGCCATGGCGGCCCGAAGAAGAATTTCTATTTTCTCCTCTTCCACGGGGCGGGGAAGGTATTTCCGGATACTTCGCCGCAGAAAAACCGGGCTTATATTCATAAGGCACATCCTCCTCTTTTTACAATGTGTGAGCTTTTTTGCGGGAAAATGCTCCCCAAAAAGCCCTTTCCGCAATTGTATCAGGAAAAGGGCTTAAGGGGAGGGGCGTTTTTTTCGGAAATTCTTGGAGAAATTTTTTATGGAGCCTCTCTCCAACAGGCTACCAAGTGATTTTTTCCCACTTCCACGAGGGGAGGTTTCTTGTAATGACACTGTTCTCCTTGTTTACGATGGCAGCGGTTCGCAAAGGGGCAGCCTTCGGGAGTATTGACGGGAGAGGGAACGTCTCCTTCCAAAATAATGCGCTCCTTTTTGTGTGGTCCCACTTCGGGAACCGCCGAAAACAGGGCTTCCGTATAGGGATGCTTCCAGTTTTCAAACAGCTCGTCCGTGGCCGCCATTTCCATCATGTGGCCCAGATACATCACTGCTACACGATCCGAGATGTGCCGCACCACGGAAAGGTCGTGAGCCACGAAGAGATAGGAGAATCCTTTCTTTCGCTGAAGTTCCTGAAGCAGATTGATCACCTGAGCCTGGATGGAGACATCCAGGGCCGAAACCGGCTCATCGCAGATGATAAGTTCCGGCTCCATTACCAGGGCCCGGGCGATGCCCAGTCTCTGGCGCTGTCCTCCCGAAAATTGATGGGCGTAACGGTTCAGAAATTCCGGTCCCAGCCCCGCATCTTCGAGAGCCTGCCTTACCGCATCTTCCCGCTCCGGGAGAGTTCCTATGCGGTGAATCTCCAGTCCCTCCGCCACGATTTCCCGGGCGGTCATACGGGGGTTGAGAGAGCTGTAGGAATCCTGAAAGATCATCTGAATTTTACGGGAAAGCTGCCGCCGTTCTCCTTTGCCCATACTCTCCAGGTTCCGACCCTCGAAAAAAATGCTTCCTTCGGTGGGTTTTTCCAGTCCTGCGATCATCTTGGCAGTGGTGGTCTTGCCGCACCCGGATTCTCCCACGATTCCCAGGGTTTCTCCCCGCCTCAGGGAAAAGGAGATGTCTTCCACCGCCTTCAGAAGGATGGGCTTTCTCCAGGAGGAGCGCAGAGGGAAATGTTTTTTGATATGCCGGGCCTCCAGCAATATTTCTCCGGTGGTTTTCGGAAAGGAGATTCGAGACGTATCGGGAGAACGAAAGGCCTGGGAGAAATCCACTTCCGGAGATGTTTCGTAAAGCCAGCACGCCACGTCGTGTTCCGGCGAGGGGCTGAAAAACGGAGGCTCTTCGGAAGTGCATTGCTGCATGGCAAAGGGGCATCGGGGATGAAAACGACATCCCCGGGGCATGGCAAAGGGGGAGGGAACCATGCCCGGTATGGTGGCGAGATGTTGTCTTTTTTCATGGGGTTCCCGGAGCCTCGGCATGCTTTCCAGAAGCCCCACCGTGTAGGGATGAAGGGGTTTCTCGAAAAGAGCGCCGGTTCTTCCTTTTTCCACGATTTTTCCCGCATACATTACCACGATACACTGGGCCATATCGGAAACCACGCCGAGATCGTGGCTGATAAGAATAACTCCCATGCGGAGCTTTTTTTGCAAATCTCCGAGAAGCTCCAGAATCTGGGCCTGGATGGTAACGTCCAGCGCCGTGGTGGGTTCGTCCGCAATAAGAAGCTCCGGATTGCAGGCAAGGCCCATGGCTATCATCACCCGCTGTCGCATGCCTCCCGACATTTGATGGGGATAATGGGAAAGCCGCCGCTCCGGATCGGGAATGCCCACCAGCTGCAGTACTTCTATCATGCGTTTATGCCGTTCCCCCTTTGCGGCCTTGGAGTGAATCTTGAGGGTTTCCTCAAGCTGGTAGCCTATGGTAAGAACCGGATTCAGGGAGGTCATGGGATCCTGGAAAATCATGGCCATTTTACGGCCCCGCCAGGAGCGCACGGTGGATTCTCTCAGAGGAACCAGGTCTTTTCCCCGAAAAAGTATCTTTCCCCCCGCTATCTGTCCCGCGGGTTCCATGAGGAGCCGCATTACCGAAAGAGCGGTCACGGATTTACCGCATCCTGATTCTCCCACGATCCCAAGCATTTCCCCGGGGCGTAAATCGCAGGAAATTCCGTCCACCGCATGCACCATGCCGTCTTTCGTGAAAAATCGGACTTTCAAATCGTGGATTTGCAGTAATGTATTCATGGTTTTTTCAATCCTTCATGCGAACATCCAGGGCATCCCGCAGGCCGTCTCCCAACAGGTTGAAGCCGATTACCGAGAGCGTTATGGCCAGGCCGGGAAAGATGACTGCCCAGGGGGATACGAGAAGCAGGGTTCGGCCATCCGCGAGCATGGCTCCCCATTCGGGGGTGGGAGGCTGAGCTCCCAGTCCGAGAAAGCCCAGGGCTGCGGCGGAAAGTATGGCGGAGGCAAACTGAAGAGACGTCTGCACGATCAGGGGTGAAAGGCTGTTGCGCAGAATGTGCCGGGTAACGATGTGGAGATCGCTTCCCCCGAGAACCCGGGAGGCCTGAACGTATTCGCTTTCTTTGAGGGTGAGCACGGATCCCCGGGTTATTCGGGTAAAGCCGGGAATGGAGACGATGCCTATGGCGATCATGGCGTTGGTGAGGCTCGGGCCGAGTATGGCCACGATCAGGATGGACAGGAGAACGTAGGGGATGGAGAGAAGAATGTCCATGCCTCTCATGATGATTTCGTCGAGTATGCCTCCGTAAAATCCCGAGATGAGCCCCAGGCCGACGCCGAAAAAGAAACTGATCCCCACGGAAACGAACCCGATGATTAACGAAAGCCGGGCGCCGTGGATCACCCGGCTGAAGAGATCCCTTCCCAGATCGTCGGTGCCGAAAAGATAGCGATATTGCGGTACCCGGAGGGCATCTTCGTCGCCTTCCTCTTCACCGAAGGAGATGCTGAAGGTGCCGAATTTCCCCATGCCTTCCTCCGGCCCCGGAAGGGGCGGCGTTCGGGAAAGGCCGGAGCTTTCCTGCACGGAGCCCGGAGAAACCGCGCCGGACCACCAGAAAGGAGGAAAATCGTGTTCCTTGAGCTCTCCCTTCACGGGGTCGTGCCGGGTGATAAGGGGAGCGAAAAGCCCGAGAAAAATCAAAAGAGATATGATGAAGAATCCCATGAGGGCGTTGCGGTTTCTTTTGAAACGCCTCCAGGCATCACCCCAGAGAGCTCCTTTTTCTGAAGAATTCATGCCGTCTTCTCCTCAATATCGAATTCGGGGGTCCAGAAAGGCGTACAGAACGTCCACTCCGAGATTGACCACGATGAAAAGGGCGGAAACCATGAGGGTGCCTCCCGAAATAACCGCATAATCCCGGGCAAGAATGCCCTGAAGAAGCCAGGTACCCACTCCGGGCCAGGAAAAGACGGATTCCGTCAGAATGGCTCCTCCCATGAGCGTTCCGAACTGGAGCCCCAGAACGGTGATAATCGGAATGGATGCGTTTTTAAAGGCGTGTACTCCCAGAATTTTCCACGTTCCGACACCCTTGGCTCGTGCGGTCCGGACGTAATCCTGATTGAGAGCTTCGAGCATGGAAGATCGCGTCATACGTGCGATGGTTGCCATGGGAACCGTGGCGAGGCAGAAGGAGGGCATCACGAGGTGGGCCAGAGCGTCCCGGAAGGCGTGCCAGTCTCCCGCCAGAATCGTGTCGATACAGTAAAAACCGGTAACGGGAACCAATGTCAGAGTGGCGGTGATGCGTCCCGACGTGGGAAGCCACCCGAGATGGAGGCTGAAGAAGATGATCAGGAGAAATCCGAGCCAGTAGATGGGCATGGAAACCCCGAGAAGAGCTCCCATGGTGGAAAGATAGTCGAAAAGGCTGTTCTGCTTCCATGCGGCGAGAAACCCGATGAGAGTACCCAGAATCACCGCGATGAGAAGGGCGAAAACCGAAAGCTCCATGGTGGCGGTAAGCTTGGCTTTGATTTCCTCAATTACCGGTGTTCCCGACATGAGGGATTCTCCCAAATCTCCTCTGGCGAGATTGCCTAAAAAGATACCGTATCGGGTATACCAGGGGTTATGGAGCCCCATGTCGGTACGAAGTTTTTCAAGGGCCTCGGGGGTGGCATGGTCTCCCAGAATGATTTCCGCAGGATCTCCGGGAATGCTTTCTATCATGAGGAAAATAAGGAGGGAAAGCACGAGAAGCACCGGGATGACGAGACAGAAGCGTCGAAGTAAATATTTTTTCACCTTTTCACCCCCTCGTTTCGACGTTTTGAAGAAGAAGCGCGGGCAGCTTTTGCGGTGCTCCCCGCGCGTGAATGATTTTGTTTTTCGGAGCCCAAACCTCAGGGTTTCAGATCGACCTCACAATAGGAGTTGCTTCCGGTGGGGAGGAAGGTAAAGTTTGCAACCTTCTCGTTCACGAGAACCATGTTAAAACCGTGAGCCAGAGGAATGGCGGGAACGTCTTGATGGAAAATTTCCTGGGCCTTTTTATAGAGAGCGCTTCTTTTGGCCACGTCCGATTCTTTCTGGGCTTCCATCATGAGCTCGTGATACTCTTCGCCCGTGTAATTGGAGTAGTTTTGGGCGCTTCCCTTGACGGTGTTGTCCTTATCGAAGAGAACGTAGAGGAAATTGTCCGGATCTCCGTTATCCCCCATCCAGCCGCAGAGGCACATGGGGTGTTCCAGGTTGTGGAGCTTGGAAAGATAGGTTCCCCAATCGAAGGTAACGAGGCTCACCTTGATTCCCACCCGGGCGAGATCCCGCTGAATCACCTGGGCCACATGTTTGCTGTTGGGCATATAGGGGCGTGAGACCGGCATGTACCAGAGCTCCGTCTCGAAACCTTCGGGATATCCCGCCTCCGCGAGGAGTTCTTTTGCCCTCTCCAGGTCGTACTCGTAATCCACGATATCCTCGTTATACCCCCAGAGAGAATCGGGAATGATGTTTTTCGCGGGTTTTCCCATGTTCTGGAAGATTTCCTGAACGATCTGACTCTTGTCGATGCAGTGGGCGATGGCAAGGCGTACTTTCCGGTTGTTCAGGGGTTCTACCGTAGTGTTCATGGCCAGATACCCCGTGTTCATGCCGATGTTCGCCACTACTTTGATGTCGCTGCGCTTTTTCTCTTTCAGAATTTTGATGGTCTCCGGAGTGATGCCCCCCATGCCGGTAATTTCTCCCGCCATGAGAGCCATGAGCCGAGCGGTATCATCCGGAATAACCCGGAAGATGAGCTTGTCCAGATAGGGGCCCCCCTTTCCGCCCCAGTAGTTCTTGTTGGCTTCGAGAAGAATAATGTCGTTTTTCCGCCATTCCACGAACCGGAAAGGGCCGGTGCCCACGGGATGTGTGCGGAAATAGGCCACTCCCTTTTCCGTCATGGCGGTGGGAGAAACTATCCGCCCGGGATAGCAGGCAAGATTGGAAAGAAAGGGGGCGTAGGGTTCGGTGAGCTTGATATCCACCGTATAGTCGTCCACTTTCCTGGTGTACTCCACGTTGGAGAACATGTAATCCCAGTACACGAATTTGCCCTCATGAGCGGGGTGCTCCTTGTCCCGCTGGCGTTCGAAATTGAAAACCACCGCATCCGCATTGAAGGGAGTATCATCGTGAAAATGTACATCCTCTCTGAGAAGGAAGGTCCATGTCAGTCCGTCCTCCGACGTTTCCCAACTCGTGGCGAGGGCGGGAATGATTTCGGTGGAATCGTCTCTGAAGGTTACCAGGTTGTCGAAAATCTGCTGAGAAACACCGTTGGAAGGACCGTCCGTGGAATCGTGAGGGTCCAGGGTAAGGGAGTCCGTCGCACGTCCCTCCACAAAAACTTTTTCCGCTTCCGCTGCGGCCCCCCAGCATAGAAGCGTTACCGCCATCCATCCTGCCAGAATCATGCACATACTTTTCCGCACCATAGTTCCTCCTCTCTGAAAATACGATACCTGCACCATGAGAAAAGCGGAGATCCCTTTGCCTCCATGCCCCTGCAGGGAAGGGCACGGAGCTCGTACAAGGTTTGTCGGATGTGCCGTATGGAAAAATTGGGATCTCCCTTTGTATATTTGTATGATAAAAAAAAGGCCCTTTCCTGGACATGCTATACGTTCTGACTTTTTGGACCGAAACCCGTTCTTTGACCTTCGGGGATGGTACAATTTTGGAATATTTATGCAGCCTGGGAAGCTATAATATGGACTGGTTTTCGGAGCATTCGGAAAGACGGATGTTTTCTCCGAAAGGACAAACACGAAAAAGGAGCGGATATGCATGGCAGAGAAAGAGACCTTTGCGTTCAAGAGCGAGGGAAAGCAGCTTCTGGATCTTATGATCCATTCCATCTATTCCAACAAGGATATCTTTCTCCGGGAGCTCATCTCCAACGGTTCCGACGCCCTGGACAAGCTTCGTCTCGAAGGGCTGGGCAACGAGAATCTCCGGGCTTTCACGGAAGATCTGCACATTCGTCTTGAGGTGGATAGGGAAAAGCGGATTCTCTGGGTATGGGACAACGGCATCGGCATGACTCGCCAGGAAATCATCGACTTCATTGGCACCATCGCCAAGTCCGGCACAAAGGAGTTTCTTGCCCTTATGGAGAGCCGGGAAGAGAAGGAGCTTTCTCCGGAGCTCATCGGACAGTTCGGAGTAGGGTTCTATTCCAGCTTCATGGTGGCAGACCGGGTGGAGCTGGTGAGCCGCAAGGCGGGAGAGGAAAAGGCCTGGCGATGGGAATCCTCCGGAGACGGTACCTACAGCCTGGAGGAGTCCTCCCGGGAGGCTCCGGGAACCACGGTGATACTGCATCTCAAGAAGGCGGACGAAGAGGAGAGCATGAAGGACTATGCGGATCCCTTCGTGCTTCGAAGCATCGTCACCAAGTACTCGGATTACGTCTCCTGGCCCATCCGCATGAAGGGAGAGGGGGAGGATCCGGAGGACGAGGTGCTCAACTCTCGGAAGGCCCTCTGGATGCGCCCGGAGAGCGAGGTCTCCGGAGAGGAGTACGCCGAGTTCTATCACCATATCAGCCACGACTGGGGAGATCCCTGGGAGCGGATACTTTACTCCGTGGAGGGAACCACATCCTTCCGGGGGCTTCTCTTCATTCCTCAAAAGGCTCCCATGGATCTCTTTATCCGGGAGGCGGAACGGGGAATTTCGTTGTATATCCGGCGCGTTTTCATTATGCAGGATTGCAAGGAGCTCATTCCCGAATATCTGCGTTTTCTCCGGGGAGTGGTGGATGCGGAGGATCTCTCCCTCAACATATCCCGGGAGATTTTGCAGCAGGATCGGCATATCCGCATCATCCGGCGCAGCATTACCCGGAAGGTGCTGGATGTTCTCAAAAACATTCTTGCCTCGGACCGTTCGCGGTACGAGGAGTTCTGGAGGGAGTTCGGCCAGGTTCTCAAGGAAGGGCTGGTGCACGACGAAAAGAATCGGGAGGCTCTTCTGGGGCTTGCCCTTTTCGAATCCAGCAGCCAGGAAGGGCTGGTGACTCTGGAGGAGTATCTGGGGCGCATGCGGGAAGGCCAGGAGGAGATCTATTTCCTCGGAGGGGAACGTAAAGAGGCCCTGGTTTCCTCTCCCCACCTGGAGGCCTTCCGGAAAAAGGGGTACGAGGTGCTTCTGCTTTCTCATCCCGTGGATCAGGTGTGGACCCAAACCTTTCCGGAATTTCAGGGAAAGAAGTTCGTCGCCGCAGGCAAGGGGGATGTGGAACTGGGCACTCCCGAGGAGCGGGAAGAGGAAAGACGGGAGAGGGAATCCCAAAAGGAAAGCTATGCCCCTCTCTTTGCCAAGATGCAGGATTGCCTGGAGGATCGGGTCAAAGAGGTGCGGCTCTCCTCCCGATTGGTGGATTCTCCCGCATGCCTGGTGGGGGATACCCACGATATGACCCCCCAGCTGGAGCGGATGCTCGCCGCCATGGGACAGAAACTTCCCAAGGTAAAGCGCATTCTGGAGCTCAATCCGGAGCATCCTACGGTGAAGGGGCTTCTGCGGCACCTGGAGGACGAGGCCTTTTCGGAGTATGCCGAGGTTCTTTATGGAGAGGCTCTTCTTGCGGAGGGAGAACAGCTTGAGGATCCTGGTTCCTTCAGCCGCAGCGTCTCTCGCCTGTTGAGCCGTATTTTGGGGGAGGTCTCATCCTGAAGGGGCAGGAGCACTTTCAGGAGGAAAAAAGGGAGGGCTGTGCTCCTCCCGCTCCCTATCCCTGGCAGGAGGAGGCGGTGGAAGCCCTCTGGAACCGGAGCGGAGTTCTTTCGGCTCCCACGGGATCCGGCAAAACCTGGGTGGCCTACCGGTGGGCCCATCTCCTGAATGCTTCGGGAATGCCGGGACATCCTCGGGAGCGGGTTATCTTCACCGCCCCCATCAAGGCTCTCTCCAACGAACGGTATCTCGACTTGCGCAAGATGGGGCTGGACGTGGGAATCGAAACGGGGGATTTCAAGAAAAACGCCGATGCTCCGGTGCTCTGCTGTACCCAGGAGATCTACACCCTCAAGTACGCGGGAAGACGAAACATCCGCCTGGTGGTGGACGAATTTCACTATATATTTTCGGATCCCCCCCGGGCCCGGACCTATATGGACGGATTGCGTCTCACGGATCCCGAGGTGCCTCTGCTTATGATGTCCGCCACCTTCGGGGATGCTCCCCGGGTGCAGTCTTATCTGGAAAGGGTGCTGCAAAGGCCCTTTACGCTTTTCGAAAGCCATGCCCGGATTACCGAGCTGACCTTTTCGAAAAAGCCCGTCTCGCATCCCGCGGACATCCGAAACGCCCTGGTCTTTCTCTTTTCCCGCCAGGGAGTGGAGGAGATGGCGGAGCAGACCGCCCTCTGCCGGGAGCGGCTTCCCCGGGAGAAGATAGATCGGATTCGTTCCATCGGAAGCATCCTGGGGGTGAAGAAAATTCCCGCATCCCTTTTCTCGGGAGTGGGGCTCTATCACGGCAGTCTGCTTCCCCGGGAAAAACTCCTGGTGGAGACCGCCTTTCGGGAGCGTCTCCTCGATGTGGTGGTAGGCACCGATGCCCTTGCCCTGGGGGTGAACCTTCCTGCGGAGTATGTCATCTTTGCTCAGCTTGCTTCATACCACGACGACGCTCCCATTTCGAAAAATCACTTTCTACAGATGGCCGGCCGGGCGGGGCGTAAGGGACTCTACGATCGGGGATACGTTACCTGGTTCGATCGGAGCCCTTGGGAGAACCGATTCTACGATACGGGGGAGCTTTACGGACAACTTCTTGACAAGCCTTCGGAGCCTGCCACCATAGATCTCTATCCGTCCTACGGCGGGCTTCTTCGGGAGGAACGTACCCTCGAGGCGGAATCCCGGATGGTGGCGGAGTATTCCCTTCCTCAGAGGGACTACTGGGATGTGCTTCGGGAAATTCGTTCGGTGCTCCGCAAGGTGGGAAACCTCTCGAAACGCTTGGTAAAGCCGCACCTTCGCAAGAAATACCGGGACATTCTCGGAGAGATCTGGTTTGACGAGATGGAGCTGGAGCAGAATATGAAAATGGCCCGGCTTTTCTGCCTTCAGGAGATGCCTCACGCTCTCACGGCGGTGCGCCTTCTCGAATCCTACGAGCGAAATCGCCTCCAGGCGCTGCTCCGGGTGAAGCGGCTCGCCAATGCCCTTCCCCGGGGATACGGTTTTCAGGGTATGTCGGTGCTCGAAAAGGAGATCCGCCGGGAAGACGCCACGGTGTTTACCTTCGAAGAGCGCCTTCGGGAAATCGAGGAAAGCCGCTCCTTCTGAGCATTTGCTCCGGAGCGGCTTTTCGGGTTGCGTACGGTATTCCGGAGTTTTCGGATCCTCAGGAACGTTCTTCCCGAAGAAGCTCTTCTTCAAACTGCACCAGCTTTTCCCGGTGCCGGGCATCCAGGTTTTGAAGCAGCTTCGTTCGGCATTCCCGGGCGAGCTCTTCCCGGCTCCGGGAATTTCTTTTTTTCGATTCCGTCCAGCTCAGGCCTTTTTTCTTTCCCAGCCGGATATCGAGATCGCAGAGCCGGGAACCGTCTTCGGCATACTCCAGCCCCATAAGAATTTCCTTGATCTCTTCGGGGAGAAGGAAGGTGAAAAGCCGGATCCGATACGCCTGGAGGGGAAGGAGCACCCGGCCATAGTCTTTCTCCCAGGATTCCCCGAGAACGAGCCCCACTCCGAGATCCATGAGAACCATCATTACCCGCTTGTATTGGAGAAGGTAGCGTTCGTACTTGTCGTAGATCATGATGTTCACTTCATGCCAATCCCGGTTTTCCATCCCCTGGTTGACGTACTCCAGAGCCCGGGCCCGGAGCTGCTGGTAGAGGGTGGTGTACGGCACGGGGATATCCAGAGCCTGGGGATAAAATTCTTCCGGTGCAATGTTGCGGTTGAGTCGGGAGGGGGTAAAGCATACTCCCACTCCCCGGAGCTCCGACCGATGGGCGGCGACCTTCTCCAGAGGCACCAGGGTTCCCGCAAAGTCCTCCCGGATCTGATCCACCACCTTGGGGAGATTTCCCGGAACCCTCATGAGAATTATTCGGGGGAGGAGGCGCACCTGTTCAACGCCTTCTTTTTTCCCCTGGTTTATGAGAAGGGCCAGAATTTCCTCCGGGGATGCCTGGGGCAGGAGATATCCCTCATCCCGCTCCCTTCCTCCGGGGAGAATGATTACCGTATCTCCCGCCGTGGCGGTTCCCAGAAGACAGGGGAGCTTGTTTTTCGTTACGGTCCACTGGGATCGGGCAAGAGAAACGAGAAGCTGTTCGGGCATGTCTATTTCCATAACCCGGCAAGTGCCCCGAAGAAGGGGAAGCATGAGGTTCAACTCCTTTCTGTATTTCCAAAGATGCGCAGGCTTACAAGCCGATGCGGAACTTTCTGGAGCGGGCATGGCGCACGTAGGAAGGGTAGTCGAAAAAGCGCCACTCTCCGGTGCGCAGATTGCAGCAGTGAATTTTTTCCAGGCCGTTGCGGCATAAATCCGCTATCTTTTCGGGAGGGGAAGCGTCGTTGTGGCCGTAAAGATAGAAATCGGCCCTTCTCTCAGGGAGATCTTCCACCCGATGACTTATGCCGAAAGTGACTCCTTCCAGAGAAAGAATTCTGCTTTTGGCGAAGAGTGTGCTTTGAGGAAAGGCCCGGGCCGCCTCCTGGAGGTTGTCGTGGTTTCCGAGAACGATGTAGGTGCGGGGGGAATCCAGAAAGCTTCCGAGGGTGTGAACGCGCCGCCGGTAGAGAGGAAGATCCTCCGGAGAGAGGTCGATTTTCACGTTGTCTGCCAGATCGCCGGTATGGATGATCGCCCGGGGAGCGAGAAGCCGAATCAATTGCTTCAGAGGACGGTAGAAGCTTACGGGAGTATCCGAGACGTGGAGAAGCCATGGATCTCTCATAAGCCGCATTTCCCGAAGGGATTGCGCCTCCCCTCCGGGAAAGGGCAGGAGCGGAGCGATCTTCGAGGGAGCGTGATACATCCAGGCGTACACTCTTTCCAGGGAAAAGGGGGGCTTCATGAAGGATTTCCTTCCGAGGAAGCGTCCCTTTGTTCTTCGAGAAGGCGTATCTTTTTTCCCATCTCCCGAATATACTGTTCCATCTCGATCTTGTGCTGCCGGAGGAGGCAGAGCTCTTCGATGAGCCGGGTGTTGTTCTCCTCCAGGCTTTCCATGTTCTTTTCCTGCCGGGAAATTTCCTGGTACGTGTAGCCCAGGAGCTGCTGAAGGGATGCCGAGAGCTGCCCGATTTCGTCTTTGCGTTGCAGAAGTCTGTTGTTTTCCGGGAGGACATGTTCGAAGCAATCCTCCAGGGCGGCGGCATTTTCTTTTATCCCTATTCTTGCCTGGTGCCGCCACCGGGAAAGGGTGTTTTTCCCCATGAAAGAATCCAGATCCTGCCGGATCTTGCGAAGAGGATGCCCGAGAAGGCCATGAAGAAGCAGCAGGAGAAGGAGTGTCAGAAAAGCAGCAAGAAAAGAAAGGGTATAGAAAAGGGTGGTGCGGAAGAGGCGGGTTTGTTGCTGTGAAGGAGTGATGTCAACATAGGTCTCCACGCGTCCCTCGAAAACTCCTTCGTGAAAAAGACTGTTGTTGATGGAGTAGCTTTCCCGGGGAAGGGTGGATCGGAAGAAAAGGAGATCCCCAAGGGGAAGAAAATCTCCCGCTTCGGTTCGCCGTATGCTGGCTATAACGGTCCCCTGGGGATCATAGAGGACGATTCCCAGGAGGCTGGGGTTGTTCATGTAGGCGTGGAAAACTTTCTCGATCTGCGCAGTGTTCCGATGCCGCACGCAATGTTCCAGCACCGCCCCGAGTCTCTGCACGTTCCGGGTTACTTCGGTACGGGCGCTATACACCAAAGCCTTCCGTAGCTGCTTCTCCGTGAAGAGGGCAAAGGGAATGGCGGTAATGCCGAAAAGGATTGCCATGAGTGGCGCTAAGAGAAAGAGAAAACTTTTCGGGCGCATGGTTTCGGTCTCCTTGCCTGGAATGTCCGCATATATTTGGGAAAGAAAAAACATTCCTGGCGCATATCTCTGCGAAGCCGGAAAAGCCACAAACCTCGTCGGAAAAGGTCTTATACGTTTCACGCATAAGTATACCCCTATTCATCGTTGAGAGAGCGTGGGAAATACGAAATTTATCTTTCCTTGAAGGTATGATAGAACAAGAAAAGAGGCGGAAACAGTCCCCGGACTCCCCTCTTTTTTTGGGGAATTGATGCCTGAGGAGGAGACGGAAACTCGTGGAGCGAAATTGCGGAGATCTTTTGCACGGGAGAGCTTTCTCCGGGCCGGCAAAAAGTGTGGTAATTCCCGCAATAAGGGGGAATCTTTTTTTTCGCCCCTGTGGTATTGTAGGAGGAGAAGCGATTTTTTGATGGATCCGGAGTATGACTTTGAGGTTCTCGGTCTTTTTCCCCCCGGGAGTCCCGGAGGCGCTTACGAAAAATTCCTTTTCATGGGAGGGATATGAAGATGGATGCGAACAAAATAGAGGAGCGGGTTATCAAGATTATCCGCCGGGAGCTTGATGTGGATCCCTCCAGAGAGGTGCTTATGTCTACCACCCTGGAGAGCCTGGATTTCGACTCTCTCAACATGATGGACGTGGTGCTGGAGATTGAGCAGGAATATGCCGTTCGGGTGAGCGAGGACGAAGTGGAGTTCTTTCTCTTCGTGGGAGATCTTGTGCGGTACGTGCAAAAGAAGGTGGGAGAGCGGGAGAAGAACGCATCCTGATCTCCCCCCGCTAAAGAACGCAGGGCTCAGGCAAAGCCTGTGGATAATGTCCGTATGATGCGAAGAGGCTCCCCTTTCGAAAGGGGAGCCTCTATGCTTCGGAGCGAAGTGCCGTTTGCACGTCCCGGATGAGGTTGTCGATGTGCTGAAGCATGGCCTCCTCCGCTTGCCGGGGGTCTTTCCGGGCAATGGCCTGGGCGATGGCCTGGTGATCTCCTCCCAGCACGTATTCTCCCTGGGCGCGGATGGAGACGAAAAGATTGCGGATTGCCGCATTTTGCCGCACCAGGCGCAGAGCCGCCGCAAGAACCTTGTTTTTTGCGGCCTCTGCGATGGATTCGTGGAAGGTGCGGTCCATCACCGCCACCTGGGTGTTTCCCCGGGTGTGGTTGTCCAGGATATCTCCGTAGGTAAGAATCTTGGCGATATCCTCTTCGGTTCCCCGGAGAGCCGCAAGGCGGCTGGTTTCTCGTTCGATGGCCCGCCGGGCGAGAAGGACGTCGAGAAGCTGTTCCGGAGAATGCCCCTGGAGGGTCTGGAAAAATGTTTCCGCCAAAGATCGCTGGTGTTCCTCCTGGTTCCATTCCCGAACCAGGGCGATTCCTTCTTCCGAGAGGATACGCCCCTTGTTGCTCACCTGTTGTACATATCCCTTCTGTTCCAATGCCCAGAGCAGCCTTCCCGCGGTGGCCATGCTGATCTCCACCCCCAGAGACTCCAGGGCCAGAGAAAGGGCACTGGCCCCCAGAGGTTTTTTTGAATCCTGAAGAATGGAAAGCACCGCATGTTCCAGGGATTTTGATTGTTCTTCCATTTTCATATCCTCCTCGCGCCCGGGGGATGAAAGATCGTTTTCGGAGAAAACTTGTCATTGATGATGAGTGTCTATACTCTACTAAAGTCCCTCCGAGGCGTCAAGAACGTTTTCTCCGAGGAGAGATAAGGGATATTGTTTCCAAAGAAATCTGGCAGGGAATCCTTGAAAATAAAGAGTTTTTTGGGAACTCTCGGAAAAGGTGGGCCTTTTTTTGCAAAGATTCCTGATGGTATATTGCCCGAATTTTTTGCCCCTTCACGAAAAAAACCCTTTCCAAAGGAGCGTTTTTTTTCTATAATCAACTTTGGAAGCTCCAGAGAGGCCCTCCTCGATAGTCATCTTTGATGAGTAAAAATTGAAGAAAGGCTTCTGCAGACCTCTTCTGCATGGGGAGGTAAACGAGGGCCGGAAAGAGCGTTTCTTGAGCATTGCGGCGGTGTGTGTAGGTTTATGGAAAGCATCTTTAATGGATGTATCCCGGAAAGGGGGAAGCGTATCGTGAAAAATCGTAAGGTTTTGCGGATGTGGGGTATGGCGTTGCTTGTTCTTTTTGTGAGTGCCTTTGGAGCTTTCGGAGGAGAAAAGGTTATCCAGATTGCCGGTTTCGAGCCGGGTACGTGTGACGTGCAGAAGACCACTTCGGAATACTTTGTTCCCATCAACTGTTTCGACCGCCTGGTGGAGTGCGTCACCGGAGAGAACGGGTATCCCGAACTGGTGCCGGGTCTCGCGGAGAGCTGGGAGGTTTCCGAGGACGGCCTGGTGTATACCTTTCATCTTCGCAAGGGCGTGAAATTCCACAACGGCGAAGAGCTCAAGGCGGATGACGTCATTTATACCTTCGATCGTATGCTCGACCCGGAAACCAAGGCGTTGAACACGAACAATTTCGATCATGTCCTCGGCGCCCAGGCCCGGATGGACGGGGAGACTCCCACCACCGAGGGATTCAAGGCTTTGGACGACTACACCGTACAGATTACTCTCCGGGAGCCCTTCGCACCCTTCCTCGCCAGGCTTTCCGATTACGCTTCCAGCGTTTATAATCGTAAGTTCACCGAAGAGGTGGAGCAGGATTTCGGCCTTTCCGCAGAGACCGTCTGCGGTACTGGTGCCTTCAAGCTTGCGGAGTACGTGCTGAATGACCATCTCGTTCTGGAAGCCTTCGACGACTACTATCAGGGGCGCTCCAAGCTGGATAAGGTGATAGCCAAGATCATCCCCGATGCGGAGACCATGCGGATGATGTTCGAGACCGGAGAGATCGACATTTTCGACTGCGATCAGGCCATCTCCCAGCTTCCCTACTTCCTCGGCAATCCCAAGTGGAAAGATCACATCCACAAGGGGCTTCGGGTGGGGATCTACTACGTGCATTTGAACCAGCTCAAGGAGCCCTTCACGGATGTGCGGGTGCGCAAGGCCTTCCAGATGGCGGTGGACCGCCAGAAGATCCTCGAGAGCATGTTCCACGGGGACGGCGTGCTGGCCAATGGTCTCATGCCCAAGGGACTTATCGGATACAATCCGGATATTCAGAAAATCGAATACAACCCCGAAAAGGCCAAGGCGCTTCTCGCGGAGGCGGGATATCCCGACGGAGTGGATATGGCCCTCGTGCAGGTTTCCGGCTGGTCCAACAAGTGGGTCCGGATGAACGAAATTATCCAGGCCATGGTAAAGAAGGCTGGATTCAACGTGGAGATCAAGCAGATGGATGAGGCTTCCTACTATTCCATCCGCAACAAGGGAGACATGGATCCCTACACCCAGAGCTGGTCCTTCGGCGTGAACGATCCCGACAGCATTTTCTACATGTTCTTCGCGGATAACGACGGAGGGCGCCATCGCTCCTGGAACAACCAGAACAAGCAGTCCATCGAGGATATCAAGCGGGCCCGCACCATTATCAATCCCGAAGAGCGCCTCGCTCTCTACCGGGCCATCGAGAATACTCTGGTCCACGAGGATGCGGCAATTCTTCCCCTCTTCTCGGTGGATCACCTCTACGTGGTGAATCCTCGCGTCAAGGGTTTCCAGGTTCCCTGGACTGGCTGGAGCGATATGAGCTATTTCGGCATGGACGTAGAGGAGTAGCAGTTCTTGCCGGGACGTATCCGTGGCTTATAGCTGGTTGTAATAGGGAAGTCGAAAATACGAATCGGGAACCAAGAACCGCTACATAAAAGCCACGAATATAAAGTCGGAAGGCATGGGGAGCTCCTGATTTCTTGGTTGAAAACGAGAAAATTTCCCCCTTTGCCGGATAGCATGAAGGCGTCGCAGGGAGACTCCCCGCGACGCCTTTTACAAAAGACGAAAAAGTAGGTGAATCCATGGGGCGTTACATTCTTCGGCGAATTCTCATTTCCATTCCCGTTCTTATCGGCATCACCCTTCTGCTCTTTTTCCTTCTCAACGTTATTCCGGGAGATCCCGTGGCCCTCATGCTCAAAGAGAAGGCGGATCCCGACGTGATTGCCCGGGTGCGCACCCAGATGCATCTGGATGACCCCTGGCCGGTACGGTACGTGCGGTTTCTCGGAGGAGCTCTCAAGGGCGATCTGGGAGTCTCCTACAAGCTTCGGAGGCCCGTATCCACCCTCATCCTGAAGGCCTTTCCCAACACCTTGATGCTTGCGGTTTCCGCAGCCATCGTGGCGTGGATTATCGGCATACCTGCGGGAATTCTTTCGGCGGTAAAACAGTATTCCCTGCCGGATCATTTCTTTATGGGTTTTTCCCTTCTGGGAGTCTCCATGCCCGTCTTCTGGTCCGCCCTGCTTTTCCAGTACGTTTTCGGGGTCAAGTTGGGGATTCTTCCTGTGGCGGGCTTTTACGGCTGGCAATACCTCATTCTTCCCGCCATCGTTCTCGGATGGAGCTCCTGCGGTACCGTGGCAAGGCTTACCCGATCCAGCCTTCTCGAGGTAATGCGGTCCGATTACATTCGTACCGCCCGGTCCAAGGGAGTGCGCGAGATTATGGTAATTTCCGGGCATGCCCTCAAGAACTCCCTGCTTCCGGTGATCACCATCATGGCCATGCAGGTGGCCTTTCTCCTTTCGGGATCCGTCATTACCGAGAGCATTTTCGGCATCCCCGGAGTGGGACGTATCGCCATCATGGCCATTCAGAATCGGGATATGCCCCTGCTGCAGGGGTCCGTGCTTTTTACCACGGTGCTCGTCATTCTGGGCAATTTGGTGGCGGATTTGCTCTATTCCACCCTGGATCCCCGGATCCGGTGCGATCGCTAGGAGGTGCGGACGAAGATGGATACCGTAAACAACATGGCTCCGGAAAAGGAAGATGCTCTCCAGCCTTTGGAGGAACGCCTGGGAGTGCCTTCTCTTTTTCAGGATCTTCTCCGGGCTTTCCGGCAGAACCGCATGGCTTCTCTGGGCCTCGTGATCGTATTGATTCTTACGGTGCTTGCCGTGGCGGCTCCGGTGCTCACTCCCTACGATCCCTACGAAGTGGATCTCGATAACCAGCTTCTGGCTCCGAGTTGGAGTCACTGGTTCGGTACGGATATGTTCGGCCGGGATCTGCTTACCCGGGTGATCTACGGTGCCCGGATATCTCTGGTTATCGGTCTGGTACCGAGCTTCTTCTCCATGTTCATCGGCACGGTACTGGGTATTCTGGCGGGATATTACGGAGGGTGGACGGATTTCTGGATCATGCGCCTGGCGGATATGGTGCTGGCCTTTCCGTCGCTGCTTCTGGCCATGTGTTTCATGTATACCCTGGGGGCCACCCTCTTCAATATCTTCATCGCCCTGAGCCTGGTAGGTTGGGCCACCACCGCCCGGGTGGTGCGCTCTCAAACCCTCTCCTTCAAGGAAAAGGAGTTCGTCGAGGCCGCCCGGGCCATTGGGGTGCGGCGTCGCACCATCATGATCCGGCACATTTTTCCCAACTGCCTTCCCGCTCTGGTGGTGCTCTTTACCCTTCGCATACCCCAGGCCATCATGTCCGAGGCCTCCCTCAGCTTTCTCGGAGTAGGAGCCCAGCCTCCCACCCCGAGCTGGGGTCTTCTGGTCTCCCGGGGCAAGGAGTTTCTTTTTTCCGCTCCCTGGGTGGCGATTCTTCCGGGGGTGGCCATTCTCGTTACAGTGCTGGGGTTCAACTTCATGGGAGACGGCCTGAGAGACGCCATCGATCCCTACATGAAGGACTAGGGAAAGGAGGAGGAGCAGTGACGAACCATACTCTTGAAGTGCGTAATCTGAAAACCCATTTCTACACCAGCCGGGGAATCATTCCCGCGGTGGATGGGGTATCCTTCCATGTCCCCAAGGGTAAAATCACGGGACTCGTGGGAGAATCCGGCTGCGGCAAGAGCGTGACCTCCCTTTCCGTGATGGGACTGGTTTCTTCGCCGGGGCGTATCGTGGAGGGAGAGATTCTTTTCGAGGGCACCGATCTCGCTCGCAAAACTCCCCGGGAGATGTGCTCTATTCGGGGAAAGGATCTCTCCATGATCTTTCAGGAGCCCATGACATCCCTGAATCCCGTGCATACCGTGGGCAAGCAGGTGGGAGAAGTGCTGCGGCTTCATACGTCCATGAAAAAGAAGGAGCGCCGGGATGCGGTGGTCCATATGCTCGATCTCGTGGGAATTCCCGAACCTTCCTCCCGGTGCCGGTGCTATCCGCATCAGCTTTCCGGGGGACTCCGGCAGAGGGTGATGATCGCCATGGCCTTGATCTGCGAGCCGAAACTCCTCATTGCGGATGAGCCCACCACGGCGCTGGACGTCACCATTCAGGCCCAGATTCTTCAGCTTATGCTGGACCTGCTGCATCGGATCCATACGTCCATCATTCTCATCACTCATGACCTTGGAGTGGTGGCGGAGGTGTGCGATTACGTGAACGTCATGTATGCCGGAAAGGTGGTGGAATCCGCCCGGGTCTTCGAACTCTTCGAGAATCCCATGCATCCCTATACTCAGGGGCTTCTCCGATCCATTCCGAGCATCGAAAACGGGAAAGAGCGGCAGAAACTGTACACCATCGAAGGTTCCGTGCCGAGCATGCTTCATCTTCCCCGGGGGTGTGCCTTTGCTCCGCGGTGCGACCGGGCTCTTCCCCGCTGTTTCGAAGAGGCTCCGGAGCTGGAAAACCGGGAAGGAGAGCACGGAGTCCGCTGCTGGCGGGCTTCCAAGGTAGGAGGGAGCGCGGCATGACGCCTCTTATCAGAGTGGAAAATCTGGTGAAGCACTTTCCTGTCTCTCCGGGAATTTTCGGAGGAAGCGGCGGTGTGGTCCATGCGGTGGATGGGGTTACCTTTACGGTGGAACGTAGGGAAACCTTTGCTTTGGTGGGAGAGTCCGGATGCGGCAAAACCACCCTGGGGCGGCTTTTGCTCCGGCTTCTCGAAAAAACCGAAGGAGAGGTGTTTTTCGAGGACCAGGAAATTTTCTCCCTTTCCATCGAGAAAATGCGCACGCTCCGAAAGAAAATGCAGATTATCTTTCAGGATCCCTATGCATCTCTAAACCCCCGCATGAGGATACGTTCCATTTTGTCGGAGCCTCTGGAAACCCATACGGATCTCTCCCAGACCGAAATTCGCTCTCGTGTGGCGGAGCTTCTGGAACTCGTGGGACTTTCTCCCGAGGCCATGGCCAAGTATCCTCACCAGTTCAGCGGAGGCCAGCGTCAGCGGGTGGGCATCGCCCGGGCCCTGGCGCTCAATCCCGAATTTATCGTGTGTGACGAGGCGGTATCCGCCCTGGATGTCTCCATTCAAGCCCAGGTGCTCAATCTCCTCAAGGATCTTCAGGAGCGATTCTCTCTTACGTATCTCTTTATCACCCACGATCTCAGCGTGGTGCGGCATTTGGCGGACCGGGTAAGCGTCATGTTTTTGGGAAAGAGTATGGAGATCGGCAATACCGGAGAAATTTTCGCCTCCCCCCGGCATCCTTATACGAAGTTCCTCATTTCCGCTGTTCCCGTGCCGGATCCCCGGAAACGGGACCGGGAGAAGATGATTCTCCAGGGAGATATCCCGAGCCCCATCAACCTTCCTTCGGGATGCCGCTTTCATACCCGGTGCCCCTACGTACAGTCCCGATGCCGGGAGGAGGAGCCCCCCTTCGTTTTTTCCGAAGGGCGCGGCGTGGCGTGTCATTACCCTCTGGGGTAGGGGCATCTTTCCGGGAAGCCATAGGGTGATCAGGAACGATTTGCCCCATCATGCAGATGGAAAGAAGCATCAGGAAAGGACGATGTGCAATGCGAAAAGTACCGGCCCTTCGGCCAGGAGATACTCTGGGATTTATCGCTCCTTCCAGCCCGGTTCCTCGGGGAAAGCTGGAGCAGAGCATCGAAATAACCGAAGCCCTGGGATTTAACGTGGTGGTGGGAGAGAGCTGTCATGCCTCCTGGGGGTATCTTGCGGGGCCCGACGATCTACGGGCCAAGGATGTCAATCGCATGTTCGGGGATCCGGATATTCAAGGCATCTTCTGCGTTCGGGGAGGAGACGGGGCCACCCGGATTCCCGAACGGATCGACATGTCCCTTATCCGGAACAATCCCAAGGTCTTTCTGGGATACAGCGACATTACGGTGCTTCATCTCATGATTCTTCAAGAGGCGGGGTTCTGCACCTTCCACGGTCCCATGCCGAGTACGGAATTTGGAAAGGAAACCTTCGAGGGGTACGTGAAGGATTCTCTTCTTCGGGCTCTCACGAACCCCGAACCTCCCGGAGAAATTCTTCCCTATCCGGGAGCTCCCGCCATGCAAAATCTCGTGCCGGGGGTGGCGGAGGGAGAGCTCACCGGGGGCTGTCTTTCACTTGTCTGTGCCCTTCTGGGAACTCCCTGGGAAATTGATACCAAAGGGAAAATTCTCGTTTTTGAGGATGTCAACGAAGAACCCTATAAGATCGACCGTATGCTCTGCTCTCTTCGCATGGCGGGAAAGCTCCGGGATGCGGCGGCGGTGGTGGTGGGACAGATCGAAAAGGCCGAGGCCAAGGATCCCGCGAAAAGCCTCACTCTTGAGGAGGTTTGGGAAAGTCACCTGGCCTGTCTCGACAAGCCGGTCCTCTTGGGAGGATGCTTCGGACACGGAGAAAAAAAGGCCACCCTCCCCCTGGGAGCCCGGGCTCGGGTGGATAGCGTCAAGGGGGTTTTCTCGGTTCTGGAATCCGGGGTATACTGAGAAGGAAAAGGGAGGTTCGTTTCATGAAGCTCTACATAAGCTGTGACATGGAGGGAGCTACGGGGGTGGTGCATCCCGATCAGTGCACTCCCGGCAAGGAAGCCTATGCCTTCGGACGACACTGGCAGCTTCAGGATACCCTGGCGGTTCTCCGGGGCGCCGAAAAGGCGGGGGTTCGGGAGGTATTGCTGAACGACTCCCATAACGGCATGAAGAACCTCGATATCGGAGCTTTTTCGGGAAAAGTGCATCTGGTGAGCGGCACTCCCAAGCCCTTCAGCATGATGGAGGGAGCCCGGGGGTACGACGCCATTTTTTTCGTGGCCTATCATGCCAAGGCGGGAACTCTCAGGGGCGTGCTGGATCATACCATGAGCATGGCTCTTTCCGAGGTCTCTCTCAACGGTCGCTCCGTGGGAGAGCTCGGAGTCAACGCCGCCCTGGGAGCGTATTGGGGAGTGCCGGTGCTTCTCGTTACGGGGGATGATGCGGTCTGTGAGGAAGCTCGAAACTTTTTCCCCCATGCGATCATGACCTGTTCGGTAAAAAAGGGAGTGGGGCGCCACGCGGCGGAGCTATGCAATCCCGGAGAAAGTGCCCTTCTTCTGGAGGAAGCCGCCTGCAAGGCCCTGGAAGCATCCCGTATGGATCAGGCCCGGAGGGCCCTAACGAAGGAGCAAAACTACTCTCTTCGGGTAACCCTGGGATCCACGTTTCAGGCGGACAAGGCGGATCTCTTTCCCGGAGCTCTGCGGGTGGACGGTCGTACCCTGGAATATTCCAGCTCCTCCATGGAGGATGTCTATACCTGGTTCCGGGGAGTTATCTCCCTGGCGAGCTAGCCTTTTTGGAAAGACCCGGTTTTTGGAATACCATACTATGGAAATAAGCGAGGGAATGTATCGTGACACGACCAGTACTTATCGGAATCGGGGGAAATGAAACCCGCTCTCCCAAAGGGCAGATTCGATGCGATCTCCCCTACGCCTATGTCAAAGCCGTGGAGGAAGCCGGCGGAATTCCCCTGGTACTCTCTCAGCTGCGGCATCTTGAAGGCGTGGAGGAACAGCTTAAGAGAGTGGATGGGGTGCTCCTTCCCGGCGGAGGCGACGTGCATCCTCTCCTCTGGGGAGAAGAGCCGGAACGCGGACTGAAAGAAACCTTTCCCTTTCTCGACCGATTTCAGATTGCCCTCGCTCGGAAGGCCCTGGAACGAAAGATGCCTCTTTTGGGAATCTGCAAGGGAATCCAGGTGCTCAACGTAGCCCTGGGGGGCACTCTTATACAGGATCTTTCCTCCTGCTCCTGGGTAGCTCTGCAGCATACCCAGGAGACAGCCGCCCGATATGCCTCGCATTCGGTAGCCCTCGAAGAGGGGTCTTTGCTCTCCGGGCTTTGGGGAAATCGGGTAGAGGTGAACAGCTTTCATCATCAGGCGGTGCGAGAACCCGGGAAGGGGCTTGTGATCACCGGTCGATCTCCGGACGGGGTCATCGAAGCCCTGGAGATGAAAGACGTTCCTTTTGTGGTGGGAGTACAGTGGCATCCCGAAGAAATGGTGGAGGAACATGAAGAGATGCGCCTTCTTTTCCGGCGCTTTGTGGAGGAGGCAATTCTTTTTTCACGATCCTGAAAAATTTCGAGGTGGCAGAAATGAGCATGCATGAGGAGAAGGGCGACGGCCATGGCGTGGTTGAAGAAATTCGGGCGTTTCTGGATCGCTGGTTTTCTCACTACGAAAAAGGAGACGTGGTTTCTCTCGTCTCCATGGGGTTGCCCTCCTATGTCAGCCTGGGAACCGGACAAGAGGAGATCAGCTTTACCCTCGAGGCGTATGAGAAAGCCCTCATGCGGGATATGGACCAGCGCACGGCCTGCACCGTCCGCAACCGGTCTTTTCACATCCGGGGGAAGGGTTCCTTTGGCTGGGCCCTCGTTCTGGCCGATTACTGCTGGGATCTTCCGGGAAGCCATAGCCATCTGGAGATGCATGGACGCCGAACCTTTGTCCTGAGAAAGGTCCGGGGAGAGTGGTTCGTGGAGCATAACCATTTTTCCATTCCCGCTCTGGGGCAGGAAGAGGGAGCCTCCTATCCCAGCCTTCGGCCCCTTCTGGAGCGCTACTTTCTCTTGGAAGAGGCCACCCGGGATATCATTCTCTTCGTGCAGCTTCAGGATGGCCTCATCGTGGAGGCCAACCGGGCTGCCCTCAGGGAGTTCGGCTATTCCCAGGAAGATCTTCTCCGCATGTCTTTGGAGGATCTTCTCGAAAAAGGTTCTCTTTCGGAGCTTCTTCTCGCATCGGAAGCTACGGACTCCCTGCTGGAGGTTGCCTGGACGACCCGGGGGGGAGGCTCTTTTCCGGGAGAAACCTCTCTGCAGAAGGTAGTCCTCGGAGAGGCACCTCTGTGCCTCGTGATGGTGCGGAATATCTCTCGCCGTAAGGAGATCGAAAGAAAATACTATCTTGCCGCTACCCGGGATCATCTTACGGGAGTTCTCAATCGACAGCATTTCGAGGAAATTCTCGAGGCCCGGATGGAGTATGCCCGAAGAAACGACACTTCTTTGACCTTCGTCCTTTTCGATGTGGATGATTTCAAGAAAATCAACGATTCCTACGGGCACCCTCAGGGAGATCGGGTTCTTGTAAAGCTCGGGGCCCTGGCGGAAACGTCTTTCCCCGAGAAAAACGCTTTTTTTGGCCGATGGGGGGGAGACGAGTTTACGCTTCTTCTTGAAAGATCCCTGGCGGAGACTATTGCCCGAATCCAGGATTTCCAACGAATTCTTAAAAAGACGGAAGTTTCTCCTCTTCCGGCAGGAGGAGTAACCCTCAGCTTGGGCATAGTATCCTATCATCCGGGAGAATCTCTCGGAAATTTGCTGCGCAGAGCGGATGAGGCTCTTTACCAGGCAAAGCGAGAGGGACGAAATCGCCTCTGCGTTATGGACTGAGATCTGTCTCTATGATACATGCATAAAAGGGACGAAGCCCCGGAGAGCAAAATGTTCTCCGGGGCTTCGTCCCTTTGGCTATGGCATCGGCATTGCTGCCGGGAAAAAGCCTATTCCCAGGGCATATCCGCCAGGTACTTGTACATCTTCCAGTTTTTCTTGATATCCTTCTGGGCGGTCTCGATGAGAGCCTTGGAATCCTCGGGATGAGCCCGCTTCAGCATGTTGTACCGGTTTTCCCCGTAGACGTATTCTTCCAGGGATAACGTGGGTTCCTTGCTGTCCAGAGAGAGGGGGTTTTTGCCCTCCATGGCCAGCATGGGGTTGTAGCGCATAAGAATCCAGTGTCCCGCATCCACTGCCTGCTTCTGATGGAGCAGCCCCGTTTCGAGAGCGAATCCGTGGGCGATGCAGTGAGCGTAAGCGATGATGATGGAGGGACCGTCGTAGGCTTCGGCTTCCCGGAAGGCTTTGATAGTCTGAGCATCGTTGGCTCCCATGGCAACCCGGGCCACGTAACAGGATCCGTAGGTCATGCAGATCCGGGCAAGATCCTTCTTGCCCATGGGCTTGCCCCCTGCGGCAAACTTGGCTACTGCGCCCATGGGAGTGGCCTTGGACATCTGTCCTCCGGTATTGGAGTAGACTTCCGTGTCGAGAACCAGAATGTTGACGTTCCGGTTCGATGCTACCACGTGATCCAGCCCGCCGTATCCGATATCGTAGGCCCAGCCGTCGCCGCCGAGAATCCAGACGCTCTTTTTGACGAGGTAGTCCGCCACGCCGAGAAGCATCTTGGCGTCGGCTTCCTTGGCGTTCGCCAGCACCTTGCGGAGTTCCTCCACGTTTTTACGCTGGGCCGCAATGCCCTCGTCGGCGCTCTGGTCGGTTTCGAGAAGAGCTTTGACAAGCTGCTCTCCGATGACGTCCTTGAGTCGCACCACCAGTTCCCGGGCGAACTCCTGGTTTTTATCCACCGCCAGGCGCATGCCCATGCCGAACTCCGCATTATCCTCGAAGAGAGAGTTGGACCATGCAGGGCCGCGGCCTTCGTTGTTCACCGCCCAGGGAGTGGTGGGAAGGTTGCCGCCGTAGATGGAGGAGCATCCCGTGGCGTTGGCGATAAGAGCCCGGTCGCCGAAGAGGGTGCTCAGAAGCTTTACGTAGGGAGTTTCGCCGCAGCCTGCACAGGCGCCGGAGAACTCGAAGAGAGGCCGCAAAAGCTGTACGTCCTTTACCGCATTCAGGTTCAGTTCTCCCCGGGCGGCATCGGGAATGTTCAGGAAGAACTCCCAGTTCTTTTTCTCCTCTTCCCGGATGGGAGGCTGGGGAACCATGTTGATGGCCTTCTTGCCCTCTTCGGTCTTGTTCTTGGCAGGGCAGTTCACCACGCAGAGGCCGCAGCCGGTGCAGTCTTCCACCGCTATCTGAAGGGTGTATTTCTTGCCCTCGAACTGCTTCCACTTGGCATCGGTGGATTTGAAGGTCTCCGGGGCATTTTTGAGGAGTGCCTCGTCGTAGACCTTGGCCCGGATGACCCCGTGAGGGCATACCAGGGAGCACTTGCCGCACTGGATGCAGACGTTGGGATCCCAGGCGGGAACTTCCAGGGCCACGTTTCGCTTCTCCCACTGGGTGGTGGCGGAGGGGAAGGTGCCGTCGGGAGCGAAGGCGCTCACGGGGATGGAATCTCCCTCCAGGGCGATGATGGGCCCCACGATATCCTGTACGGCCTTGGGAGCCTCCGCAGGTACCGGAGCGAGAAGGTCGAAACTGCTCGTGACGCTTCCGGGGATCTTCACTTCGTGGAGATCTTCCAGGGTGGCATCCACGGCGGCGTAGTTCTTCTGAACCACCGCTTCGCCCTTCTTGCCGTAGGTCTTCTGAATGGCCTTCTTGATGGCCGCAATGGCTTCTTCCCGGGGGAGAATGCCGCTCAGGGCGAAGAAACAGGTCTGCATGATACCGTTGATGCGGACGCCCATGCCGGTTTTGCCTGCCACCTTGTAGCCGTCGATGACGTAGAATTTAATCTTCTTGTCGATGATCCTCTTCTGGGTCCGCTTGGGGAGGTGATCCCAGACTTCCTCGGGGCCGTAGATGCTGTTCAGCAGGAAGGTGGCACCTTCTGCGGCATCCTTGAGCACGTCCAGCTTCTCCATGAAGGAGAACTGGTGGCAGGCGATGAAGTTGGCGGAGTTGATGAGATAGGGAGAGCGGATCTTGTTGGGACCGAAACGAAGATGGGAAACCGTAACGCCTCCGGACTTCTTGGAGTCGTACACGAAGTAGCCCTGGGCATGGTTTTCCGTATTGCCTCCGATGATCTTGATGGAGTTCTTGTTGGCTCCCACGGTGCCGTCGGAGCCGAGGCCGAAGAAGAGGCACCGGGTGGACTTGGGATCTGCGGTGGAGAAGTCGGGATCGTAATCCAGGCTCAGATGGGTGACATCGTCATTGATTCCCACGGTGAAACGTTTTTTGGGGTTTGCCTTGCCGAGTTCGTCGAAGACCGCCTTCACCATGGTGGGGGTAAATTCCTTGGAGGAGAGACCGTACCGGCCGCCGATGACGGTGACGTCGCAGCGCTCTTCCCGGAGGACGTTGGCCACGTCGAGGAAAAGGGGCTCCCCTTCGGCGCCGGGCTCTTTGGTGCGGTCCAGCACCGCCACGGATTTGACGCTCTTGGGAAGCGTCTTGAGGAGATGTTTCGCCGAGAAGGGGCGGAAGAGGCGAACCTTGATAAGGCCGACCTTCTCGCCCTGTCCCACGAGGTACTCCACCGCTTCGTGGGCGGTTTCCGCGCCGGAGCCCATGAGAATGACCACCTTTTCGGCATCCGGAGCGCCTACGTAGTCGAAGAGATGGTACTCCCGGCCCACCACCTTGGCGAACTTCTCCATCACCTTTTCCACGATCTCGGGACAGGCGTCGTAGAAGGGGTTGCAAGCCTCTCGGGCCTGGAAGAAGTGATCGGGATTCTGGGCGGTGCCGCGGATGAAGGGTTTTTCGGGGTTCAGTGCCCGGGCGCGAACCTCCGCGACCTTGTCGTCGTCGATCATGGCGCGCACGTCTTCCCGGGTGATTTCCTCCACCTTGTGGACTTCGTGGGAGGTGCGGAAGCCGTCGAAGAAGTGGACGAAGGGAATTCGGGACTCCAGAGTGGATGCCTGGGCGATGAGGGCCAGGTCCATGACTTCCTGAACGCTATTGGACGCCAGGAAGCCGAAACCCGTGCTCCGGGCGGCCATCACGTCGCTGTGATCGCCGAAGATGGAGAGGGCGTGGGTTGCCACGGTGCGGGCGGTAACGTGGAATACCGTGGAGGTAAGTTCTCCCGCGATCTTGAACATGTTGGGGATCATCAGGAGAAGCCCCTGAGAAGCAGTGAAGGTGGTGGTAAGAGCTCCTGCCTGAAGAGCTCCGTGAACCGCGCCGGAGGCTCCGCCTTCGCTCTGCATCTCCGTTACCTGGGGCACCGTTCCCCACAAATTCGTCCGATTCTCGGAAGACCACTGATCGGACCATTCTCCCATGGGGGAAGAGGGGGTGATGGGATAAATGGCGATAACCTCGCTCGTCATATGAGCAATATGCGCCGCAGCTTCGTTCCCATCAACAACTACTTTGGGTCTGGCCATGCTGCCTACCTCCTTATAGATAATCCGGCTTGTGGAACGCACCACAAAAAACCGCCGGAATGAGTCTGCCTCGGCAGAAAAACGATCGCTTTGGTTCGAGCCAATTGAGGGAAAATTTCACAAAGTGGGCGACACAGAAAAACCTTCGCCCTTCTTCAACGGATGTTTTTTGAAACTTCGTAAAATGTCCTTTGCTTCCAAGCATTATACGGCACAATGCTAGAAATGTATAGACGAAACCGACAAATGCATTTTTTGAGAAATTTTCCTTACGAGATCGCGGTTTCCTTGAAAAAAGTCGAGGGGAAAAATGGTTTTTCTCAGTTTTCAGGGGGGCAATAAAAAAATCAATTTCAGAAAACCTTTGCTTTCGGTGTATTTTCAGGAACAAAAAATTCAATGGTTGTTGATATTTTTGGAGAAAAGTGCTTCGAGGCGGGAGGGGGTATTTTTTTCGAAAGGAAGGAACCTGGCAGAGGTTTTCCCGAAGAGGGATATTTTTGAAATTCCCTTTCTCCATGCCCTGGTTTTTGGGCATGGAGAGGACGCACATCGAAACGTTCAGTTCTCTCGAAGGGTTTCTATTCCTCGAAGCAGGCGCCAGATGCTTTCCGTGTGGGGCACCGAAAGACCTCCTCTTCGGGCCCGCAAAACCACCTGGCCGCTGATGGCATCGTTTTCCGTGAGGCGTCCCGCTTCCACGTCCTGGAGCATGGAGCTTCGGTTGGCCCAGGTTTTCTCGCATATGGAAAAGCATTTTTCCAGACATGCTCGATGGTCGAGAACGATCCCCTCGCTTTGAGCCACTTTCAGGGCTTCCCGAAGAAGAGCTTGCATAAGCTCTCGGAGATCTCCCGAGGCGAGAAGCTCTCCGTTGGGGCGTTTTGTCAGTGCCGAAAGGGGATTGATCGCTGCGTTTATGGCGAGTTTTTCCCAGAGGGGGGGCAGGGGGTCTTCCCGGAGATCCGTCCGGAATCCGGCGCGGCGGAAAAGGTGCTCCAGGGGAGCGAGATCCTCTCCTCTTCGGAGGGGCCCCAGCACGAGTTCTCCCTCTCCCGCCTCATGTACCGCACCTTCCGCATCCACCCAGGCGCCGTAGGTGCAGGGAGCCAGGACAACGCGGCGTTCTCCTGCGGCTTCCGCGAGGATCTCGGCGTTTCCCAGTCCGTTCTGAACTGTCATTATGCGGCTTGTGGTGTTCTCCTCCAGGAGATGGGGAATCAGGGGGGCCACGGAAGATGTGGCGTGAGCCTTTACCGCCACTATCACGAGGGGAGAGGGGAGGAGATTTTCCGGAGAAGAGGCGAGGAGAGGGCGAAAGCCGTGATGTTTTCCCGAAGCATCCAGGAACTGCAATCCCCTTTGGTTCAGCTGATCGAAGCGCCTTCCCCGATGCTGGAAGATTTGGACGTTTTCTTCCTGCATAAGCAGCCGGGCGGCGAGAAGTCCTCCCAGGGCACCGCAGCCCACCAGCGTTATTCTCAAGAATCCTCGACCTCCTTCAGCACTTCCCGATCCATGCCGAAGCAGTGGCTTTCCCGGGGAAATTCTTTACGGCGAACCTCTTCGACGTGTTCCTTCAAGGCATCTCGCAGAAGGGCTCCCCCCTGGATGTAGCGCTTCACGAAACGGGGCTGAAAATCTCCGTAGAGTCCCAGTACATCGTGTAAAACCAGTACCTGGCCGTCGCATCCTCCCCCCGCTCCGATGCCGATAGTTGGTATGGAAAGATCTGCGGTAATGCGTTCCGCCAAAGGGGCGGGAATACATTCCAGAATTAGCAGCCGGGCTCCGGCTTCCTCCAGAGCCCGGGCATCCTCCACAAGTTCCCGGGCCTTGGAGGGATCCTTGCCCTGTACCTTGAAGCCCCCCAGGAGCGTGGCGGATTGAGGAGTAAGTCCGATATGACCCACCACGGCTATTCCCGCCCGGGTGAGGGCCCGTACCGTGTTGGCCTGCCTCGTGCCTCCCTCCAATTTCACCGCATCCACTCCGGCTTCCTTCACAAGTCTTCCGGCGTTACGAATGGCTTCGGATTCACCGGTCTCGTAGGAGAGAAAGGGCATATCTCCCACGATGAAGGGTTTCGAGGCTCCCCGGGTCACGCCCTGAGACGCGAGGATCATCATCTCCAGGGTAACCGGAAGGGTTCCCGAAAAACCCTGTTCCACCATTCCCAGAGAGTCCCCCACGAGAATCATGTCCGCCCCGGCCTCTTCCACCAGCCGGGCCTGCCAGAAACTGTATGCGGTAAGCATGGAGATGGGTTCTTTTTGGGCCTTCATCTCCTCGAGACGATGCAGGGATATCTTTTTCATTTTTTTCCGCCTTTCTGTGCTTGGGCTCCTACATCTGAAAAATCCTGCAGGGGTGGTTCGAGGAGTCCAGCTTTACTATCCGGGGATGAAAATTGCGGGCCTCTTCATGGGAGAAGAGCCCCCAGGCCATGATGATCACCCGGTCTCCCGGAGAGCCCAGCCTTGCGGCGGCTCCGTTGAGCCCTATGATGCCGCTTTTTCGGGGGGCTTCGATGACGTAGGTTTCAAAACGGCTCCCTGTGGACATGTTGGCTACCAGAACCTTTTCTCCCCGGAGTAGTTCCGCCTGATCCATAAGATCTCCGTCGATGGCGATGCTTCCGTCGTATTCCAGGTTCGCTTCGGTGATTACCGCTCCGTGAAGCTTTCCCCGCAGCATTTGTATCTGCATTACCGGGAGGTCTCCAAAAGGCAGTTGTCGATGAGCCGGGTCGTGCCCACCCGTACCGCCAGGGCAAGGAGAGCGGCATCTTCCACTTTTTCCAGAGGTTCCAGGGTTTCGGAATGTCGGATTTCCACGTACTCTGGTTGTGCCAGGGGGCTTTTTTCGAATCGCGTCAGTATCATTTCCCGAAGAGCGGCAACGCGGCTTTCTCCATCCTGCAGGGCTTTTTTAGCCATCTCCAGGGAGGCGTTCAGGAGCAGGGCTTCCCGGCGCTCCTCCTCGGAAAGATAGGCGTTGCGGCTACTCTTGGCAAGCCCGTCGGAATCACGCACGATGGGACAGGGGCGAATTTCTACGGGGACGTTCAGATCCCGTACCATTCGCTGAATCACCTTGAGCTGCTGGTAGTCCTTCTGGCCGAAGTAGGCTCGGTGAGGACGGGCCAGATTGAAGAGTTTCAGCACCACCGTGCATACTCCTCGAAAATGTCCCGGCCGGGAGGCTCCGCAGAGATCTCGGGCCAGGAAACACTCGTCCACGAAAACCGAATGATCTTTTTCGTACATTGTTTCGGGTTCCGGAGCAAAAAGAAGATCCGTTCCCTCCGCTTCGAGAAGGGCCGCATCCCGTTCCATGTTCCGGGGGTAGCTCTGAAAATCTTCGGAAGGACCGAATTGAGCAGGATTGACGAAGATGGAAACCACCGTGAGATCATTCTCCTCTTTGCACTGCCGCACAAGGGAGAGATGCCCCTCGTGAAGAAAACCCATGGTGGGAACCAGACCTATGGTCCTCCCCCGCTCCCGTTCTTCCTCTACCCTTCGGGATATAACCCGGGGATCTTTGACAGTAACCGTCATATCCTACACCTCCAGCAAGCCTGATTGGAAATCTCCTCGTGTAAATGATGAAGAAAGTCAAGACACCATACCCCAAGAAAGGCAATCTTTCAATCATATGTCAAATTCGGCGGTCATGAGCATTTTCCATGTTCATTTTTCCCGTATTTATGCAAGTTGTTTTGTACGAAAGAGGAGGTCGAGTTTAGTTTTTTCTCATGATGTTTTATTTTTCCAAGAATTTTTGCCTCGTGGAGAAGGACGAATTTTTTTCGAAATATTAGTCCCCCCAAGCCTTTCTTTCTCGGATACAGCTGCGAAAGAACGATGGCGCTCTTTTTCGGGTATCTTTCCTGGTGAAACTTTGGGGTGTTGATTTTAGACTCCAGAGGAGTAGAATGGAACAAAAGAAGTTTTTTTGGACAATGATGTAAGCCTAGTTCATTTTTGGCGCAGAAATGAAGTCGCAAAATCAGCAAGTTTGCGCTCCAAAGTTGCTGGAAATTTTTTCTTGGTTGCAGGCCGTGCCTTCTAGTTCCCCGTTGTTCGAGGCAAAGTACGTATTACCGATCGATTTTCCTGGATGCCGTGGTATTTGTTTGGCCGGGCTTTTTCAAGAATTTTCATGGGTTTTTCGTATTTCCTCGTGTCCGGGTAAATTCTCCGGGAGTTCCATCCGGCATTTTTTTCCATTTCATGAGGAAGGAACCCGGCAGTTTTTCGATAACGCATCTTTCTCCGGACTCAACGAATCTAGCAGGGCAGTGCGTAGACTCTCTCTAGATAAACGTTTCTTTTGGAAAATTTCGTTGGAAAAGCTTGGGATGTTCAGTTTGTTTTTCGATTCGAGAAAGGAGGAATGAGTAGGAAAAAGAGTTGCGCGGTACGAGGGAGAATGCTTTATACCAATGTATGAGGAGGGAATTATTTTGAGAAAGAATTTTTTTGCAGCGTTTATTCTTGTCTTGACCCTGGTTTTCTGTGGCGCCGCTTTCGCGGAAGCGGATTTCCATATCGGTATCTGCACCGGTACGGTTTCCCAGTCCGAGGATGATCTCCGGGGAGCGGAGAAACTTATCGAGCTTTATGGAGACGTAGCAAACGGCGGTATGATCAAGCATATCACCTATCCGGACAACTTCATGCAGGAAATGGAAACCACCATTTCCCAGATCGCCAGCTTTGCAGACGATCCCAAGATGAAGGCGGTTATCGTGAACCAGGCCATCCCCGGTACCACCGAAGGTTTCCGCCGCATTCGGGAGATGCGGGACGACATCATCCTCATTGCCGGCGAGGCCCATGAAGATCCCGGGGTTATCGAATCCATAGCGGATCTCGTGATCAATTGCGACAATATCGCCCGGGGCTATCTCATCATCGAGGCGGCGAAGAAACTCGGTGCCACCGATTTCGTACACATCTCCTTCCCCCGGCATATGAGCTACGAGCTTCTTTCCCGGCGGCGCAACATCATGAAGGTGGCCTGCGAGGATCTGGGGCTGAAGTTCCACTTCGAGACCGCTCCGGATCCCACCAGCGACGTCGGTGTGGCGGGAGCCCAGCAGTTCATTCTCGAGAAGGTTCCTGCCTGGCTGGATAAATACGGCGAGAATACCGCTTTCTTCTGCACCAATGACGCCCACACGGAGCCTCTCCTCAAGAGGATCGCCGAAGAGGGGGGCTATTTCATCGAAGCGGATCTTCCCTCTCCTCTCATGGGATATCCCGGTGCTTTGGGCATCGAGCTTTCCGATGTGAAGGGCGACTGGCCCGCCATTCTCGGCAGAGTTGAAGAGGCCGTGGCGGCCAAGGGCGGCGCCGGCCGCATGGGTACCTGGGCTTACTCCTATGGCTACACGAATTCCGTGGGCCTCGGGGAGCTCGCCATCGAGCTGGCTAAGGACGGCGTTACCCACAATAACTTCAAACGTTCCTTCAAGCCCGAAATGGTGTTCAAGGCCTATGCCAAGTGCACCCCCGGCGCCCAGTGGAACGGCAGCATCTACACGGATATCAACACCGGCGTGGAGAAGAAGAACCACATCCTTCTCTACCAGGATACCTACGTGTTCGGCAAGGGCTATATGGGCATGACCGACGTGGAAGTGCCCGCCAAGTACTTCGAAGTGAAGTAGGATTTTGCAGGTACCGTCCGGGGAGAATTCTTTCTCCCCGGATTTTCTTGCCTTTCCGTTCCGTGCGGCTTTTGATCAAAAGCCGCCATTCCAATTGAACAGTATACAGAGCATTGTCCATGACCCTCTTTAAACGGAACCACCGGGCTTTCTTGATTGTTTCGAAAGAGATGCCGGTGGGAAGATGGGGTATGGAAAGCGCCAGGGTTCCCATTGAAAGGATGACAATTTATGACAGCCCAGGAACCACTATTGAAAATGGAAGGGGTAGGAAAGTCGTACTACGGCAATCGGGTGCTGAAGAACGTCAATCTTACCCTGGAAAAAGGAGAAATCCTCGGACTTGTAGGAGAAAACGGGGCGGGTAAATCCACCCTGATGAATATTCTTTTCGGTATGACCGTTATCCGGGATACCGGAGGCTACGAGGGCAAGGTGTACATTGACGGGAAGGAAGCAAATTTCTCCAACCCCTTTGATGCCCTCGATGAAGGCATCGGTATGGTGCACCAGGAGTTTTCCCTCATTCCCGGTTTCACCGTGGCGGAAAACGTGGTGCTGAACCGGGAACCCATGAAATACAACCCCCTGGTGGAGGCCTTCGGAGAACGCCTCAGTACCATCGATCGTCCCGAGATCAGCCGCCGGGGTAAAGATGCGGTGGCGAAGCTGAACGTGGTGATGGATCCGGAAACCCTGATTTCCGAGCTTCCCGTGGGACACAAGCAGTTTACCGAGATTGCCCGGGAAATCGACAAAAAGAAAACCCGGCTTCTCGTGCTGGACGAACCCACCGCGGTGCTCACGGAGTCCGAGGCGGATATTCTGCTGAAGGCTATGAAGCGTTTGGCGGGTATGGGAATTTCCATTATCTTCATTTCCCATCGGCTTCACGAGATTATCGAAGTCTGTGACAAGATCGTGGTTCTCCGGGACGGAGAGATCGTGGAAGAGACTACTCCGGATAAGACAGATGTCATGGATATCGCCTCCCACATGGTGGGGCGGAGCGTGGCGGATGCTTTTCAGCGGGACGAAGCCCCCCGGGAAGAGGGAGAAACTATTCTCTCGGTTCAGCATCTCTGGGTGGATATGCCGGGAGAATTGGTGCGGGATGTCTCTCTGGAGATCCGCAGGGGAGAAATTTTCGGCATCGGCGGCCTCGCCGGACAGGGCAAGCTCGGTATCGCCAACGGCGTTATGGGGATGTTCCCCGCGGGAGGCAAGGTCTTTTTCGAAGGGGAGCCGGTACCACTCAACCATCCCAGGGAAAGCCTGAGAACCGGCATGGCGGCGGTTTTCGAGGATCGCCGGGGCGTAGGGCTTCTTCTGGAGGAGCCTATCTCCTGGAATATCATCTTTACGGCTCTTCAGATGCAGGACAAATTTCTGAAGCCCCTTATGGGCGGTCTCTTCCGGATTCGGGACGAGAAGGCCATCGCCGAGGAGGCCCGATCCTACATCAAGAGCCTGGAAATTCGCTGTGTGGACGAAAACCAGCCGGTACAGGAGCTTTCCGGAGGAAATCAGCAGAAGATCTGTCTTGCCAAGGCCTTTGCCACCCACCCCAAACTTCTTTTCGTGGCGGAACCCACCCGGGGGATCGACGTGGGAGCCAAGAGAGTGGTGCTGGAAACTCTCAAGGAGTATAACCGACGCAGGGGGACCACGGTGGTGATGATCTCTTCGGAGCTGGAAGAACTGCGCTCCATCTGTGATCGCATCGCCATCATCAACGAAGGAACGGTGGCGGGCATCCGGCCTGCCAGCGCACCCTCCACGGAGTTCGGTCTTCTCATGCTCGGCGAAGTGGATGCCAAGGCGGAGGTGGAGTCCCGGTGAAAAACATCAAGAATTTTCTCGAAAAGGCGGGGTGGCCCCGAGTTATCATCGCCCTCTTCCTTTTGGCTCTTTTTGTCATCGCCCCCTTTGTGGAGGTTCGGGTAGACGCTTCCATAAGCGATACTCTGGTCCGTTTCGGCATGAACGGGGTCATGGTGCTTGCCATGGTTCCCATGATTCAGTCCGGATGCGGTCTCAACTTCGGCCTTCCCCTAGGCATCATCGCAGGGCTTCTCGGAGCGGTGACGAGCATTGAAATCGGTATTCCCGGCGTTCTGGGCATTCTCATCGCCATGGCAGTGGCGGTGCCCATCGCGGTGATTCTCGGATGGGCCTACGGGCTTCTCCTCAACCGCGTCAAGGGTGGAGAGATGATGATTGCCACCTACGTGGGTTTTTCCTCGGTGGCCTTCATGTGCATCATGTGGCTGGTGCTCCCCTACAAGAGTTCCAACATGGTATGGGGCTATGCCGGAAAGGGGTTGCGTACCACCATCTCCGTGGAAGGTTTCTGGCACCAGGCCATCAGCGACATCGGCTCCTTCCAGATAGGGGATTTCTTTTACTGCCCCACGGGAATGTTCCTCTTCTTCGGGCTCATGTGCCTGGGGATGTGGCTTTTCCTGAAAACCAAAACCGGTACCGCCATGACCACCGTAGGATCCAATCCCGAATATGCCCGTTCTTCCGGGGTGAACATCGACAACATGCGTACCATCTCGGTGATTCTCTCCACGGTACTGGGAGCCATCGGTATCATCATCTACGAACAGAGTTTCGGATTCGTGCAGCTCTACATGGGCCCCTTCTACATGGCCTTTCCCGCTGTATCCGCAATTCTCATCGGAGGCGCTTCGGTGCATAAGGCCACCATCATGAACGTGATTATCGGAACCATCCTCTTCCAGGGGATTCTTACCATGACTCCCTCGGTTATCAACAGCATGATCCAGACGGACATGTCCGAGGTTATCCGTATCATCGTTTCCAACGGTATGATCCTCTATGCGCTGACGCGAGTTATGAGGGTGAAAAAATCATGACCAAACAATCCAAGTTTTCCAAAAGCAATCTTTCCCATCTCCTGGCGGCCAATGCGGTGCCCATCGTGTTTATCCTCATCAGTGTCATTGGCATTCCTCTCTCCAAGTTTTCGCCGGGGTATTTGATTCAGGAGATGCTGGTTCGCCTCTCCCGGGATTCCTTTCTCGTTTTGAGCCTTCTCATTCCCATCATGGCTGGAATGGGACTGAATTTCGGTATGGTTCTCGGAGCCATGGCGGGACAGATCGGGCTTATTTTCATCAGCGACTGGAATATCGTGGGAATCCACGGCATGGTGCTGGCCATGCTTATCTCCACTCCTCTGGCGATTTTCCTGGGGTGGATGTGCGGAGCCATTCTCAACCGTGCCAAGGGACGGGAGATGGTTACGGGATTCATCCTGGGATTTTTCATGAACGGAGTGTATCAACTGGTGGTGCTTTACGGCTTCGGTAAGGTGATTCCCGTTCAGAACGCCAAACTGGTACTTTCCCGGGGTTTCGGAGTGCGTAACGTTACCAATCTTGAGGGCATACGGAAATGTCTGGACAATCTCATTCCTTTTGAAATTTCGGGGATTTCCGTGCCTCTGGCCACGTTCCTGGTTATCGCGGCCTTCTGCGTTTTCGTGGTGTGGTTCCGGCGTACCAAGCTGGGGCAGGATATGAGAGCGGTGGGGCAGGATATGGACGTGGCCCGGTCTGCGGGAATTCCCGTGGAGCGTACCCGGCTCATTTCCATCATGATCTCCACGGTGCTCGCCTGCTACGGCCAGATCATCTTCCTCCAGAATATCGGTACCATGAATACCTACAACAGCCACGAGCAGGCGGGAATGTTCGCCATCGCTTCGTTGCTGGTAGGAGGAGCCAGCGTTTCCCGGGCTTCCATTCTCAACGTTTTCGTGGGGGTGGTACTTTTCCACCTGATGTTCGTGGTTTCTCCCATGGCGGGAAAACATCTTATCGGAGAAGCTCAGCTGGGGGAGTACTTCCGGGTCTTCGTTTCCTACGGTATCATCGCCATCGCCCTGGTACTCCACGCATGGAGGCGTTTTAAAGAACGCGAACGTTCCCGGAGCGCCCTTCGGGGCGAAGCCGCCTAAAAAGGAGGAGAGAAAATTATGAGACGCATACTGGTGAGCGCTCTTCTTCTGGCGGCCCTGGTGGGCCTGGGGTTTTACTGTTACGATGCGGGGCGGGCCTACGACCTCCTCGTGGATAATCACGACATTACCCTGGGAGAAAACACCTACTCCGGAGAACGGGACGTCAACGTGATTCTGGATGCGAACGAGCCTCTCGAAATGGCCCCCCAGGATACCATGGTTTCTACCGTGGCAGGAAAGAAACACACTATCACCGTGGAAATTCTCGACGAGAACTACGAGGTGGTGGAGACCGTGACGGGCAAATTTACCCTCAAGGATCCCGAAAAGCGTTTTCTGAGTATTCCCGCCTTTCTCGGAAAAAATACAGAGTGGATCATCGAGAATCCTCAGAAGCAGAAGTAACCTAAGGTATTAAAGACGTTTCTTCCGGAATTTTTCGGAGGATCTCGCCAACGGATAAAGGCCGGGGTGTTTTTCCGTAGAAAAACGGAAAATTCCGGCCTTTATCCGTTTTCTTTATGTATCCTGCATGGAACCCGAAAGGAGTTTTCCCTTTCAATTTCCTTGAACGGATGAAAGCAATATGAAAGTCCATGCTGTTTTTTTGTTCTTCTCCCTTGGAGTATCCCCTATTTCTCGGTATTTCTTGGTATAATGACAATGCAGCATGGGAAAAAAACGAAAAAAGCATCCTTCCCAAAGGGCTGTTATGTGGCATAATACTATCAATAGAGATAAATCTCTACGGAGGGGTTTTCCTAAAGAAACGGTGCGGAGAGGAGGGGCTTATGCATGGCGGATCGCCCGGATGTGTTGATATGTGACGATTCTCTTCTTATTCGAAAACAGTTGCGGGATATTCTCGAAAAAACCTGTGGCCTCAAAGTGGTAGAGGCGGATAACGGTGTGAATGCAGTGGCCATGTTTCGCGAGCACTGGCCGAAAATCGTTATCATGGATATCGTCATGCCCGCAAAGACGGGCTTGGAAGCACTCAAGGAGATTGTCGAGATCGGGGGAGATCGACGTGCCAAGATTATTATAGCGTCTTCCGCAGGAACCGAGGAAAACATCAAAGAGGCTATCTTTGCAGGGGCGTACGACTTCGTTCAAAAGCCTATCCGCCGGGAGAGAATCGTCTCCCTGGTGATGGATATACTGGACAACGAAGAAAGGACGGACCTCTGATGTTTATGGGGTTGTTCGGGGAATTTCTCCTCCAGAAGGGATATATCAACTCGAAACAGCTTCGCCTTGCTTACGGAGCAGTGGATCATGTGAGGCCAAAACTCGGAACCCTGGCCATGAACGAGGGATATATGACTTCGGATCAGGTGGAGACGGTACACGCCATGCAGGTGCACGAAGACCGGCGTTTCGGAGATATTGCCACGGAGATGGGATATCTCGCTCAGGAACAACTCGAATCGTTGCTTTCCGTTCAAAAACAGGGACATGCCGTGCTTGGTCAGGCTCTTATGGATCAGAAAATCCTCACCATGAAAGATTTTAACGAAGCCATCGAAAAATACAAGAAGGAATATAACCTCGGGGGAGATGTCTTCGAAGCCCTTACCAAGGATGATGTGGATGTGACGGTGCGTTTCTGCCTTCAGGGAAAACGTATTCTGGAGCACGAGCTGCTTACGGATTACGTATCCCTTTTTGCAAGGAGCATGATACGTTTCGTGGATCGTTTCGTGGTTCTTTGTCCGGCCTTTCCCGAAGAGGATGATCTCGCCTCGGAATACCTCGCCCTCCAGCTCGTTACGCAACGGGATAAGAAGTCCATGCTTACCGCCATATCCGGAAATGCCCTCTCTCTGGCTGCCTTGGGCAGAGCCTTTTCCGGAGAGGATATCACCTCTCTGGATGCTCTTGGCAAGGCGGCTACCGAGGAGTTTCTCAACCTCGTGAACGGTCTTTTTGCGGTGAACATGTCCGATTACGGCAAAAGCTTCATGATGCACCCCCCCCTGGGAGTCTCGGCGTCGGTTCTCGAAGGTCTTGAGAAGGAACTCTTCGCGGTGCTCTTCCGTTTTGGAGATTTCTCCATGAAGCTCTTGGTGATGGAGGGAGTTTCTCCGGTGCTGGAGAAGCGGCTTCTGGAAGAGTAATTTGTTTGGAAGATTTTTCTCCTTCAATAAAGAAGAAGAGAAGATGATAAAGACCCCGGGAGGTTTCTCCAAAAGAAACCTCCCGGGGTCTTTATGATGGTGCACGCGCAGTTTTACTTTTTTTATAGAGAGATCTTCTGAGGGGCGATTCCCCGCTCTTCCGGAGTACCCGGAATCAGGGTGTCCCAGAAAGCCGCACAGATCCCCGCCACTGCCATGGGAGTTTTCAAAAGCGCCCAGAGGATCTGGCCGGGAACAGAGAGGGCGAAGAAGGCTTCCTTTTGCTCGCTCACCCATCCAGGAAGCCCCAAGGCCATGAGGAAGGCGAAGCCCACGATGAGCACGTTTCTCTGGCTTCCCATGTCTGCCCGCATGAGCACCTGGATGCCCAGGGCGCCGATGGTGCCGAAGAGGGCGATGTAGGCGCCTCCGATGACCGGGCTGGGTACCGTGGCGATGAGAGCTCCAAGTTTGCCCACCATGCTCATTACGATGAGGAGCATGGCTCCGGTGCGCACCACCCAGCGGGAGGCCACTCCGGTGAGGGTGATGAGGCCGATATTTTCCGTATAGGATGTCGTGGCGGGAGCACCGAGAAATCCTGCGATGGCACAGTTCAGCCCCTCTGCACCGATGCCCCGGCTGATGGTTTCCTCCGAGGGATCCGGGAGTCCCGCAGCGTAGGAACAGGAGTGGTAGTCACCGATGGATTCGATCATCACCGCAAAAAATCCTGCCGCGATGGCTCCCAGAGAGACTACGCTGATCTTGGGCATTCCCCAGGGGATCAGGCCGGTGAAGCGAAACCAGGGAGCCTCATGCACAGCTCCCATGGAGACGAAGCAGGGGTGGCCCTCGCTGAAAAAGCCCGTAAGGGATCCTCCCAGGCAGAGCAGGTAGGCCAGTACCACCGAAGCGAGGATGGAGAAGATCCGGCAATACTTGTTTTTGCTGATGAGGCCGAAAAAGAAGATCCCTACCACCACCAGAAGCGAGATGGGCCAGTATTGGGCGGCATTGAATTTTACCGCCGTGTCGTAGAGGGAAAAGCCGATGGCCATGATGGTGGGACCGATTACCACGGGGGTGATGAATTTCCGGATTTTTCCCACCAGCTTGCTGTAGCCCAGGAAAGAGAGCACCACGCCGCCTGCCACGAGACCCCCTCCCACATACTGCATGATTACGTTGGGGCCCAGGGCCTCGTAAATGCCGATGATGGTCATGATGGGGGGAATGAAGCTAAAGCTGGATCCCTGGACGATGGGAAGTCCCGATCCGAGTTTCGGGTGGGTCTGAATGAGGGTGGCAATTCCCATGGCAAGATAGACGCAGGAGATAAAAAAGCCCATCTGGGCGGTATTCATGCCCATAGCGGGGCCCAGGATGAGGGGAACCAGGGTGGTGGCTCCGAAAAGGGTAAGTACGTGCTGGGCCCCTGCAAGAAGCAGAATGGGAAGAGGAGGAACCGCATCCACGCCGTAAACAAGCCGCTTTTGTTCGCTCAAAGGGAACACCTCCGAATAGATATGGAAAAACGGTACTGCCGTAGCGCTGTTTCCTTCCGGAGGATCTCCGGAAGGAGTCTCGGGAGAATCGACACCTTCCTTTCAGGTAAAGATATGGAAAAATCCTGAAAAGCCGGAGGGTTTCCGAAAAATCCCTTTTCCAGGAGAAGGCTCCTCCGGAAAAGGGGAAAATACCAAGGTTACCAAGGAAGTTTTAGAAAAGGTGGTTTTCGTGATGATGTTTGCCCCACCAGAATCCAGGGTTTTGCCGGGCCTCTTCGGCGATGCGCTCAAGGATTTCTCGCAGTTCCGCCACGGTGGTTTCCTCCGGAACATCCAGAAGGGCCTGTACCACCACGGGGGCCGGGGGGAGGCGATGCCACGCATCGCAGGAAATCGAGTCCTCCATCAGAAAGAGATATTCCCGGTAGCAGTGGGGGCAGAGAACCGCCGCATTATCCAGAGTGTCTTCCCCCCCTTTGGCGGGGGCGATTTTGTAGTATACACGCAATCCCTTGAAGGTGCCACATTTCTCGCAGCGCCGCTCTGCCCGGTCAAGAGATTCCTTGCGCAGTTTTAGGTTTCGCACTTCCATATACATTCCTCCGGTAGCCCTGGTTTTGTCCCCCCGTATCCATCGTCGAAGCCCTTTGCCCCGGGAGCGTCCCGCTCCGCCGTATTCGAGTTTACCCTGCGAGCTCATGCATGGCCGCTGCGGTGATCCGTATGCTTTCCATGAGGCGGGAAATCGGGCTGCATTCGTTCGCCTGGTGAATTACATGAGGATCCCCGGGAAAAGTCGGCCCGAAGGCCACGATGTTCGGCATGGATTTGGCATAGGTGCCTCCGCCGATGGCAAGAAGCGTGGCTTTTTGGCCGGTCTCCCTCTCGTACACTCTCTGGAGGGTGTGCACCAATTCGGAGTCCGCCGCCACGTGTACGGGGGAGCCCTGTTTGACAGTTTTCGTGGAAAATCCCAGGGGGGTCAGGGATTTCTGCATTCCCGCCACGATGGAGAGGGGGTCTGCACCGATGGGATGACGAATGTCGAAGGTGAGCGTTATAACAGAGTTTTTCCAGGAAAGGAGCCCCAGATTGCAGGTGAGTTCCCCCGAAAGATCGTCCCGGGTAGCAATTCCCAGTTTATCTCCCCGGGTGTCGTCTTCCAGAAGATTTGCCACGTTTTTGAAGAGCTTGAAGAGGGGATCTTTTTCCTCCAGGGTTCCCAGAAGGGAAAAAAGCCGGACCACCGCATTTTCTCCAAGCTCCGGAGTGCTGCCATGGGCGGATTTTCCCTTGGTGGTAAGACTCAGGGTGTTGCCCCTCTGCTCCGCTCGAAGGCGCCAGGATCGTTCCGCCCCGAGGGTTCCCAGGGAGGCGTCCATGTCCCGGAGATGATCCGGAAGAACGATTCTGAGAGAGGCCTCTTCGGGAACGGCGTTGACTACGGTTCCTCCCTGGAGTTCCAGGATTTCCACCCGGGAATTTTCCGGAAAGGGTATGGAGGCTTCAATTCCCAGGCTTCCCTTTTCTACGTTGATAATGGGGTATTCCGCGTCCGGAGTGAAGCCCATGACGGGGTGTTCTTCATGTTTTGCGTAGTAGGCGGCACCCTTCATGCCGCTTTCCTCGTTGGTGCCGAAGATGATGCGGATTCTCCGGCGCAGGGAAAGCCCCAGATCCTTGATGGCTTTGAGTCCCCAGAGGGCTCCGATGATGGGGCCCTTGTTGTCCAGCACTCCTCGGCCATAGAGAATGCCGTGATGAATCTCTCCGCCGTAGGGAGGATACGTCCATCCCTCTCCTTCGGGAACCACATCCAGGTGGCCTAGTACGGCGATCATCTCGTCTCCTTCGCCGTATTCCGCGTATCCTATCATGCCGTCCAGATTCACCGCACGGAAACCCATGGATCGTGCGGTTTCCAGGGCGTGCTCCAAGGCACTTGCAACACCTTCGCCGAAGGGTTTCCCCGGCTGTGGAGTGCCCTCTACGCTGGGAATTCGGATGGATTCCTGGAGGGATTGTATAATTTGTGGTTCCAGGGACTGTACATATTCGCCGAGATTCATTCGTTCGTATCCTCCTCTTTATATGGTGGGGGAAATCGGTAGTCGAAATCGCAGAAGCCGTGTCCTTCCATAAGAGTGTGGGGGCGGAAGAGCCGTGCTTGAGGGTTGAATCCTTCGAGAAAGGCGAAATCTCTCTGGCAGGAGAGAATAAAGCCCCATTCTGCCAATCCCAGGCCTTGGTACATTTCCGCAAAGGCGCATCGCGAAACCCTGAAGGCAAGCCGCTGGGGGGATTCTTCGATCATGCTGTATTCCAGGCTGTCTCCGCGGTTCCATCCTGCCACTACCTTTTGCAAGGTTTCACATCCGTTGGAAGGGGCGTTTTTTCGGAGATGAGAGCCCTGGTTGCGCGCTTCCTCCAGAATGGCTCGGGATATGGTTTGCCGCACGTTTTCCTCTCCGAAGTCCCTGCACAGGTGGGGGAGGAGTGCCTGAAAATAGAGGGCTTCGATCTCTCTCCGGAGAATGAGGGGTACCGAGGAAACCGGGGGGAGCTCCATCTTTAGGTGTTTTGCCATGGGAGAACCTCCTTTCACAAAATATATTGTAACATCCTCCGGGATTTCGGGAATACGGGGAATCCTTCTTTTTGCGTTATTCCTCAAATTGCTCGAAGTGTCCGGACAAGAACTCTTGAGTCTTTGGGCGTTCCATGGAATACTGAGGGCGGCATTTTGCCGCGAAAGGGGTGTCTCGTATGTCGCAATATCTTCGAATAGATCGAGAAAAACTCCTCCAAAGCATATTCCAGGACGAGGAAATTCTCAAGGAAATTTGTCAAGCTTTTCGGGATGATGCGCTCCGGCTCCAAAAGGTTCTGGCTGCCGCCGAGGCGGAAGGATCTTTTCCGGAGGCTGGAGAAGCCATGCATGCTCTCAAGGGAGTCCTTGGTTCCGTCATGGCTTTTCGGGAATCTCGGGAGGCGGAGTTTTTGGAAAAACGTTTTGAAAATCCTCAAGAGGGGGATGGCGATAATTTGTGGAAACGCGGAAAGAACCTTTTCGAAGAACTTCCGGAGATTCAGGAAGAGCTTCGGCTGCTTCTGGAGGAGATCCGAAGAGAATGACCCTTCTCTTGTCCGTTACAGTGAAGTAACAGTTCGGTTTTTATCCTTTCGGAAACCTTCTTTTCTGCGGTACAATCCGAGAGTTTAGGGAAAAACGCCCTGAAAACGCGGAGCGGCTTTTTTAATAAAATATTGAGGTGATGTGTCGGTGTCGGGACAGGTTCTTTTTTCCAGGGCTTTTCGAAAATCTTTCGGCGTTTTTTGGGGAATCTGTGTTCTTTTTTGGGGAGCCGTTGCGGCTTTTGGGGGCGATGCGGCTTCAGTGATGGAGGGTGTGAAGGGGTGCGCTCTGGTGATGGATCTCGAAACCGGGGAAATCGTGGACGGCTATAACGTATCCCGGGCCCTCTCCTTCGAGTACCCTTCCAGTAGCGTGCTGAAGCCCATTGTGGCTTTCGGAGCCTTGCGTTATGGTTTGATGGCCTCCAAGGAAGAGATCGAAGGGCCCCGAAAAGAGCTTCTCGAAGAATACGGCAACCAACTCCTCTCGTACATGCGGGTGGATAGGGGAGCGTTGACTCTGGATAGGGCCATGGCTCTGAGTGATAACGTTTATTTCTACGCCCTGGGTTTCCGTATGGGAGAGGACGTGGTGCGAACGCTTTACCAATCCTTCAATCTGGGAAAGCCCACGGGGCTGGATCCTAAAACGGAGAAGCCGGGATTTCTTCCGGAAGAGCTTTCGGGAGCCGAGGCTTTGCATTTTCTCGGATGGGGAGGAAAAAGCACTCGGCTTACGGCGGCCCAGATGATGGTCATCATGGCGAGTTTCGGCAACGGAGGAGAACAGCTTCGCCCCTTTTTCCCCAACTCCGGAAAGACGAAAAAGGTGGTGGCCCGCATCAAGGCCCCCGAGGAGTTCGATTTGGTACGGCACTCTCTGCGGAGCGTGGTGCTTGAGGGAACCGGAAAAGATGCCAACATTCCGGGGTGTGACGTGTACGGAAAGACGGGATCCATCAATATTCCCGGTAGCAACGTTCCCATGGGAGTCTTTGCGGGATTTACCAGGGGACTGGAGCGGGATGTGGCTTTCGTGGTGGTGGTGGAGGGATCCTACTCCTCCCGGGCGGTACGCCTGGCGGGCAGTCTTTTGGAGAGCCTTCAGAAGGTTGTCCGGGAAAATTCCGCCTCCGAAGGAGCCTGAAGAAGCGGAAAAACTCTTGTGAGAGAAGTGCTCGGAGTGTTCAAGGAAGGATTGTGGAAAAGATGAATCGGGAAGAGAGATCTCGACAAACTGTTTCCGAAGAGGAACAGCTTTTTAATCGGGAGCTTCAATGGCTTGCCTTCAACGACCGGGTTCTGGAGGAGGCGGAGAAGACCTGTCATCCTCTCCTGGAACGGGTGAAGTTTCTTTCCATTTACGCAAGCAACCTCCAGGAGTTTTTCATCATTCGCTTTGCGGGAGTGTTCCGCCAGGTCTGGCGAGGCGTTACCGTGCCTTCCAAGGACGGCCTTTCCCCGCTTGAGCAGATTGGCCTTATCAGGGAGGCCATCGCCGAATCTCTGGTGCGCCATCGAGCCTGCTGGATAGACGAAGTTTTTCCCCGCCTTCGAGAAGAGGGAATTCGCATAGAAGAATACGATGTTCTCGGGGAAACGGAAAAAGATGCGCTTCACGCCTACTTTCGCCAGGAGATTTTACCGGTGCTCACTCCCCAGGGAGTGGATATGGGACGCCCCTTTCCTCACATTTCCAGCGGAAGCCTCAATCTGCTCGTGCAGATTCGGGACGGAGACGGAACGGAGCATTATGCTCGCATCAAGGTTCCCAAGACCTTTCCCCGTTTCGTTCCCGTGGAGACCCCGGAAGTTCCGGTGCCCTTCTCTTCCGATCCTCTGCGAAAACAGAAGAACTATCGTTTTGTGTGGCTTGAGGACGTGGTGATGGCGGGGGTGCCCTCTCTCTTTCCGGGATACCAGGTGGTGGGGGCATGGCCTTTCCAGCTTCTTCGGGATGCGGATCTCGAAATTCAGGAGGATGAGGCTCCGGATCTTCTCGAAACGGTTTCCGAAGTGGTGGAACAGCGATTCTTCGGGGTGCCCGTGGCTATCCTTCTGGATTGGCGAATTTCCGAAAAGATCCAGCATTTCCTTCGGAAGCATCTGGAGCTTGCCCCGTATCAAGTCTATCCCGTGGATGGCCGGGTCTGCCTTTCGGATCTCATGGAACTCTATGGAAAGGTGAACAGGCCGGATCTCAAGGACATTCCCTTCACCCCCAACCTTCCCCGGGCAGTAAGCCTGAACGTTCCGTTTCAGGAAATCCTGCGAAGCGACGATCTCCTGCTTTTCCATCCCTACGACTCCTTTTCTCCGGTGACGGATTTCCTCCGATGGGCTGCCCGGGATCCCAAGGTGCTGGCTATCAAGATGACCCTTTACCGGGTGGGAAAGAACTCCCCCGTGGTGGAAGCGCTCATGGAGGCCCGGCACAACGGCAAGCAGGTGGCGGCCATGGTGGAGCTCAAGGCGCGGTTCGACGAGGAGAATAATATCGTCTGGGCCCGGGCGCTGGAGCGGGCGGGGGTGCATGTGGTCTATGGCTTGATGGGGCTCAAGGTGCACGCCAAAATGTGTCTCGTCATCCGGCGGGAGCAGGGGGGAATCCGGCGGTACGTGCACCTCGGCACGGGAAACTACAACCCCTCCACGGCGGGAATCTACACGGACATCGGACTTTTCTCGGAGGATCAGGTTCTCGGAGAGGATGTGGCCTCTCTTTTCAATGTCATCACGGGGTATGGCCATGGGGTGCGGTATCAGAAGCTCCTGGTTGCCCCGGAGCACCTCCGGCAGGGTATGCTCTCCCGGATTTCCCGGGAAATCCGGCGACATCGAGAACACCGAGACGGTTATATTGCCTTCAAAATGAACTCCCTGGTGGATCGGGAGTCCATTTTCGCCCTTTACGAGGCTTCCCGGGAGGGAGTGCGTGTCGATCTTCAGGTTCGGGGCATCTGCTCCCTGGTTCCCGGGGTTCCCGGCATGAGCGAAACCATTCGGGTTACTTCCATGGTGGGGCGTTTTCTGGAACACTCCCGGATATACTATTTCCGCAACGGCGGAGAGGAGGAGATCCTCCTGGGAAGTGCGGATCTCATGGAGCGGAATATGGACCGCCGGGTGGAGGTGCTCTTTCCCGTGGAGGATCCGGAGCTTCGGGATGTGCTCAAGGAAATTCTCCGGGTACACCTGGAGGATAACGTTCAGCTCCGGGAACTCCTGCCGGACGGTTCTTACCGCCCCATTGCCCGGGGGAGAGAAGAGCCTCGGATAAGCGCCCAGGAGTGGATGCTCGAACACCGAGGCATGTGGAACAGACGCAACGATGGAGGATCCTCCAATGTCTAAGACTGAGGATCTTCTTTCCCTGCCGGGGGGAGGAGAAATCTGCCTTTTCGGAGCCGAGGAACTTCTGGTGCGGCTCCGGGGATTTTTTTCGGAAATTTCCGGAGTGCTTCTCTCGGAAGATCCGGAAAATCTTCACCGCATGCGGGTAGCCTCCCGGCGGATCCGCAGTGCCCTCCCTCTCATGGAGGGATGTGTGGATCCCCGGGAATACCGGAGCTGGAGAAAGAGTACCCGTCGATTTACCCGAGCCCTTGGAGATGCCCGGGATGCGGATGTGCAGATGATCTTTCTCCAGGATCTTCTTGCGAAGAAAATTCTTCCCGCCGAAGGCACTTCGGGAATAAAGCGCCTCCATCTCCGAATCGCCCAGAAACGTGAGAGTCTGCAGAAGGAAGTGGCGCGAGCCCTGCAGAGAGAGGATCGGGATCAGCAGCTTCACCAAATGGAACGGGAACTCCGTCGGCTGGTGGTGCATTTGCGCCTTCGGGGAGAGGGACAGGATTCCCGGAACTTGCGGGAACGTGCCCGGGCCATGTCGGAGCTGCGTTTGGAAGAAGTGCTCGCCCTGGGGTACGTCATGGGAGCTCCGGATTTCTTCGAGGGACATCACGATCTGCGGATCGCGGTAAAACGCCTCCGATATACGCTGGAACTTTTCCGTTCGCTTTTCGAGGAAGAACAGGAGAAGAGCTTTATCAAAACTCTCAAGGATCTGCAGACTCTCTTGGGAGATCTCCACGACCTCGATGTATGGGGGGAAATGCTTCCCGTGCTGGCAGAGGACGAACGGGAGCGTGCGTTGGAGTACTACGGACATCTGCGTTGTTTTCCCCAGATGGAACGGGGAATACTTTTGCTGGAGGAGTACGTTTCCGAAAAACGGAAACAGCTCTTTCAAGAGGCGGGAAAGCTCTGGCAGAAGCTTGAGGAAACCTCCTTCTGGAGAGAGCTCTATAAGGCTCTGGAAGATCTCCCCCATCACGAGGAGGTTGTTTCTGAGGAACTTCCCTCTTTTCCGGATGGCGGGGAGGAAGCTGGGGATGCATAAAAATACGAAAAAAGAGGAGGTTTGAACTCCCATGAAAGTTGCTCTTTTTGCGGATATTCACGGAAACTTTCCCGCTCTTCATGCAGTATGGCATCACGCCCGCCGATTTGGGGCGGAGGACTTCTGGAACCTCGGAGACAGCGTGGGATACGGCCCCTTTGCTCCGGAGGTACTGCGGTTTTTGCGAAAGGAATACGTGCTCAGCCTTCGGGGAAACTATGATTCCAAGGTGCTCCGGCTTCCCGAAAAAGGAGAGAAATGGCTTGCCGCCAAGCGACCCGAAAAGGCCCTGGCCTTTCAGTCCTGCTGGGAATCTCTTTCAGAGGAAGATCTGCTCTACCTGGGAAGCCTCCCGGAAACGCTGCGTTTCCGCTACGGAGGCACGGCCTTTTTCCTCTGCCATGGAAGTCCGGACTCTCCGGGGGAACATCTGGACTGTACTACCGGAGAAGAGCGCTTTCGTGAGATCGGAGAAGCCACCGGAGGGGACTGTATCCTTTGCGGACACTCCCACGTTCCCTTCGATCGTACCGTGGAGGGAAGACGTTTTATCAACCCCGGCAGCGTGGGGCGTCCGGATGACGGAGATCCCCGGGCATCCTACTGCCTCCTCGAGGTTCATAAGGATGGAGTGAAGACCTCCTTTTATCGGGTGGGATACGATGTAGACCAGGTGCTCTTGGGGCTCCGAAGCCAGGGGCTTCCGGAGATTTTCGGCCGCATGTTTCTTCAGGGAGCGAGCCTGGATACGGTGCTGGGAGGAACTGCGGGAAATGACGGTACTGCGGTTCGCCGGGCCATCCTGGGGGTTCTCGAAGAATATGCGGATGTGCGGGATCATGCGGAACAGGTGACTTCTCTGGCGCTCTCTCTCTTCGACTGGCTTCGAAACCTGCACGGATACGGCAGGGAGGAGCGAGATCTCCTGGAATATGCGGCGCTTCTGCACGACATCGGCTGGTGCGAAGGGCGCCGGGGACATCACAAAAACTCCCGGAAGCTCATTCTCGAAATTCCGGATCTTCCCTTCTCTGCCCGGCAAAGGCGTCTGGTGGCCTGTATCGCCCGGTATCACCGGCGCTCTCTGCCTTCGGAGAGCCATCCGATTTATCGGGATCTTCCCCAGGAAGAAAAAAACCTGGTCTGTGCTCTCGGGGGTATTCTCCGAATAGCGGATGGCCTGGATTGCAGCCATTTGGGGCTCGTGGAGGATCTTTCCTGTTCCGTGGACCCGGAGAAGGTTTCCATAACCTGCCTCGCGGTACAGCCCCCTCAGGGGGAAGACGAGTCGGCGGAGAGAAAAAAGAGCCTCTTCGAAAAGCATTTTGAGCGAGAGGTGCAGATTATATGGGTTCTCCAGAAATAGACCTCTCTTCCGAGCCCCTTCAGGAAGAAGTCCTGGGCTTCGTGGATCTCGGAACGAACTCCATCCGGCTCCTCCTGGTGCGTCTCAATCCCAACCGATCCTATTCCCTGCTTTTGCAGCAGCGCCAAATGGTGCGCCTCGGAGAAGGGGCCCAGGTGGAGGGGTATCTTCAAGAATCCGCCATGGAGCGTACCATAAGGGCCGCCAGAGGTTTTGCGGAGATTGCCCTCTCCTATGGAGCCCGGGAAGTCGTTGCGGTGGCTACTGCGGGAACGCGGAACGCTCTCAACGGCGAGGCGTTTCTGGAGCGCCTTCGGGAGGAGACGGGGCTGGATATGCGTATCATTTCGGGAAGGGAGGAGGCCCGGCTCATCTATCTGGGAGTTTCCGAGGAGATGCAGCTCGGAAACCGCCGGGGATTCTTTATTGATATCGGAGGAGGAAGCACGGAGATTTCCGTGGGAGACCAAAAGGAATATTTTTTCTTGGATAGTCTCCATCTGGGGGCTATCCGGGTGGCCTCTCTCTTTTCCCCTTTTTCGGAGACGGGCCCCATCGCTCCGGATCGTTTGAGCCTCATGGAAAACTACGTGCGTAACTCCGTGGTTCGATCCATGCAGAAAATCCGGGAACTCAAGCCGGAGATCGGCATCGGCAGCTCCGGAACCATTCTCAACCTTGCAGCGGTGGCGGGGCGGCGGAGGGGAACTTCCGGAGGCACTGTTTCTCGCAGCTTCAAGCTGGAGGAGCTTCAGGAGGCTGTTGGCTATCTCGCTTCTCTTTCCCTGGAGGAACGGCGCCGGGTGCCGGGACTCAACCCCGAACGGGGAGACATCGTGGTGGCGGGAGGAATGGTGCTGGTTACCCTCATGCAGGAGGCAGGGGTCTCGGAGCTTCGCACCAGCGAGCGGGGGCTTCGGGAGGGCCTTCTGGTGGACCATCTGCAAAAGATCGGTCTTTTCGAAGGCATGTCCATACGGGAAAAAAGCATCTTTCAACTGGGAAGAACCTGTCGTTTCAACGAAGAGCACGCCCGGCGGGTGGCATCCATCGCCACGCAGCTTTTCGACGAGGCCCGGCGCATAAAGCTTCACCCCTTCGGAGACTGGGAAAGAGAACTTCTCTATTATGCGGCGATTCTCCACGACGTGGGCATGTTCATCTCCTTTTCGGGGCACCAGACCCACTCTCACTACATCATCCGTCACGCGGAGCTCCTCGGATTCGACCAGACCGAAATAGCCATCATGGCGGCTCTGGCCTTTTACCATCGTAAAAAACTTCCCCGAAAAAAACATGAACCCTTCGGCATGCTGGACCCGCGCTCTCAAAAGACCGTCTTTTCGCTCTGCGCCTTTCTTCGTATGGCGGAGAGTCTGGATCGAGGGCATGCGGGAGTGGTTGCCTCGGTTCGTATGAAACGAGGCAAAAAAGAGATCCGGCTCCTGGTGGAGGCTCTCAAGGATTGTCCCCTGGAGCTTTGGGGGGTTCGGGAGCATCTCAAGGATTTTCGTAGAATTTTCGGCAAACCTCTCGGAGTGGATTTTTCCATCCCCTCCTGAGAAAATCTTTCGAAAGGAACGAACGACGGCGGCAAATTCCCTTGATTGGGGTTTGCCGCCGTCGATTTTGTCTTGGCCAGGAGCCGTTTTTATGGTGACTTTCGGGGGTTACTGTTTTTGTACCAACCCCGTAAAGGAGCCTCCGTGGGAGCCGTCCTGGAACTGCCACTTGCCGATGAAACGTCCGATTTCGTCGAAGGTGCCATAAAAATGACGGGTTCCGTCCAGGGTTTCGAAGGATCCCAGAGATCCCTGGGCCTCTCCCCGTACTTCGAGGGGAAGGGGATTATCTTCTTTGGCGGAGACGATCATGCCGGAAATGCTTCCTTTCTGTCCCACCACGATGCGGAAGGTGCCGTAGTCGGGTTCTCCCGTGTAGGTTCCCCGGAGGGCCTGAGAGAAGGGAGCCGGACCGGGAAGGGAAAGAGCTCCCTGGGGTTCTCCTCCTGCATAGGTGGTTTCAAGCCCCGTAAAGGAGCCTCCTCGCTGATCCCGGAAGCTCCAGTTTCCCATGAGCCTTCCCGCTTCGTCGAGAGTCCCCTCGAAAAGATAGATTTTCTGAGAATCCTCGAAAAGATAGATGCCATCGGGGGTTATTTGCCCATGAACCTCCGTGGTGGTACCGTCGTATTTGGCGGAAAAGAGGGTTCCTCGAATCGCTCCCTCGGAGGAGTCGATAAGGAAGGAGCCGTAATCCGCTGCACCGATGAAGGTTCCTCGAAAGAGTCGTTCTCCTCCCCGAGCCTGGGAGGGGACTCCCAAAAACACGGCCAGCATAAAAATCCCTGCGAAAAAGAAGAGTTTCCGGTAATTCCTGAACATGGTGTATCCCTCCTTAAGTTCCAATAAATGCGGTGCCGCTGCTGCAAAGCCTTTTTCGGGCTGAAAAAGCCGCTCCACGTATTGTAACACGAGGGGTTCCTTTCCCGTATTTCTGCTTCAGAGAGAGGGCGGCGAGCCGGAAAGGGCATCTGCGGTCTACGAGAGGAAAAGATCGCATACCAGGGGAAGATGATCCGAAAGGGTGATTTGGGGTACCTCGAAGGAGCGTACGGAAAACTCGGGGGTGGTGAAAATGAAATCGAGCTGTCGTTGAGGGGTCAGGCTTGAGTAGGTGGGGATGTTCCGGGGATCCGTGGAACGAAGGTTCGACGCTTCGAGAAACTCTCGAAGTTCTGCCGCCCCTCCGAAGGTGTTGCAATCCCCTCCGAAGATCACGGGTTTTTTTATCCGCTTCAGAAGGGTCACAAGATCCCGGAGCTGCTGATGCCGGGCGTTCCTTCCCAGAGAAAGATGCACCAGCACGAAGACGAACTCTCCGAAATCCACCTCCATAACCGCCCGTTTCATTCCCCGGTTGAGTTGATGCAAGGAGGTGCTTTCCACGGCAAGGCTGGAGAGCACCGCATTCCCCTGATGCCGGAAGAGGGGGAACTGTACCACCGGATTGTCCGGGGCGTATTTCACCGCTCTTTGGGAAGTCATGCCGAGAGCGATTCCTAGACTTTGGGCCTGGCACGAAAAATTGTGGCGGAAGGAGCCGAAGTCCACCTCCAGAAGCCCGAGAATATCCGGAGCCTGACTCTCCAGAAAGGAGGCTATCTTTCGCATACGGTGTACCGTGGGATGCAGGCATCCCGCAAAAGGAAAGGGCACGTGATAATGCCATCCCGTTCCCGTGCCGTACCGGATGTTGTAGAGCAGCACCCGGACATCCCCCTTGACGGGGAGGGGGGTGGAGTTTAGAACGAGTGTTCCCGGGCGATCTGCCATTTGAACCATTTGTATTTATCCTTGGGAAGAATCCGATAGCCCCGGGTTTCCTTGGTGATCCAGATAAGGTAGTCCTTCACGAAAGCCTCCTGGAGTCCCGTATGGGATTTTCCCTTGTTGTCCTTCAGAGAAGCGTAGGTATCCTTGAGCTCCCGGTCTTCGTCCGCATCCCAGCGCATAAGGGCGAAGGCGTGTGCCACGGTTTGAGCCGCAGAACGGGTGGGAACCAGAGGAAAGAGCAGGGAGTGCTCTTCCCAATCGTAAATGCCGTCTCCCTTGCCTGGAACCAGGCATATCCGGGGATATCCCCGGGCACGAAGGCGTACGGTACGAAAAATTTCCGGATCCAGTCCGGGCATTTCACTCAGATGGGTATCCAGCTCTTCCAGGGAGAGTATCTCGTGAGGAGAATCCTGGAAAAACGGCGAGGGCACCAGGCGGCTTCTTCGGGCGGACATCTCCGAGAAGGAACGGATCTGTTTGATCTTTTCCTGGATCTCCATGCGCAGTTCCGGAGCGCCCTTGCCCTTGTACTTGGCGGCGTAGCGCTTGCGCTTGTCCGCATCCTTGGCCTGTTCCTCCCGAATGGATACCGCCAGTTCCTTGGCTTCTTCTATCCGGTTGGTGAGGGTAAGGATTTCTTCGGTTATGGTGAGAAGGTGTTCCCTTTCTCCCAGGGCTTCCCGAAGAAGTTCCAGCCACTTGTGATAATCCTCCCGGCCCTTGTCGTACAGAGCTGCGGCCTCTCGCATCTCGATCTGCACTCTGTCCGGGGCGTAGCGAAGAGTCTGGGTGCGCAGAGCCACCTCGGTACGGTGAAGGAGTTTCTCCTCCAGGCACTTTACAAGTTTTTCTCCCTTTTCCGAATGATGGGGCTCGTTCAGGTTCTGGAGCAGGATGTTCTGGAGTGCCTGGCGGCGTTTCTGGTGTTTCTCCACGGATTCTTCGGTAGCCTTGATCTTGGCGTCTCGGGAGCAATCTACCGAAGAGTCCGGAAGAGGTCGATTGAAGTAGCAGGAATGAAGATCCTTGAGGTAATCCGTAAGCAGATAATATTGATAGCGGCTTAGAGGGGCCTGTTCCATGCTTTTTTTGAGAAACACCTCGGGTTCCGCCGAAGAAAGCTGGGGGGCCAGATAACCGTAATTGATCAGCAGGCTGTCGGTGCTGGAGAAGGAAGGGGCCTGGGTGCCCTCATCCACCTTTTGCATGCGATGGTTGCAGAGTCCCTGAACTATGGTCCAGTAGGAGGTGCGCAGCTTTTCGTTCAGCATGCGCAGGGCTTTTCGCTCCTCCGGGTCTGAAGAGTCCTGGGGGATTTTTTGATGTTCCTCCAGAATTTCCTTGGCCTCTCGCAGAGACTCGAGGAGATCCTTGGGAAGTTCCGCCCCAAGATACTCTGTAAGAGGAGAATTTTGTTCGGAATTCCGAAAGCTTTCTGAGGGTTTTTGTGTCATAATGAAAGAGAGCCCTTTCTTTAGCGTCTCGTTCCTGAAAATCGACAGGAATATGGTTTTCGGAAAATACAGCCCCTCCATTATAGAGTCTCACGCCTAAAACACAACATGATAAAACGCCTCTGGAAAAACATGCAAATGGTTCTCCAAGATCAATAAGATCAATATAAGTCAATAATGCAATGCAAATATTCTCGATATATTTTGTGGTATACTACAAAAGCTCAACTGGCTTTTTTCGGAAAATATATTGGATGGCAAAGGAGGGATGTCGGAAGGAGAAGAGAGAAAAGCCTTGAAAAAACAGAAACGTTGGTGGTGTTGGAGAAAAAGGGAAGCATCGAGTTTGCCGGGAAGGTCTTCGTAGGTTTCCCGGTGGAAAAGAGCATTTATGTATGTAAAGGGGGTACTTTCGTTGCTTAAGAAATCCGTATGTATTCTTTTGACCGTAGTTTTTGCCGTGGCTTTCTGTGGAATGGCCTTTGCGGGCCCCGCCAAAGTGGGTATCATGACCGGCACCACCTCTCAGGGGGAGGAAGAGTATCGGGCGGCCCAGGAAATGATCAAAAAATATGGCGAGGATAGAATCATTCACGTGACCTATCCCGACAAATTCATGGATGAGCAGGAAACCACCATCCAGCAGATCCTCAGCATGGCTGCGGATCCTGATGTGAAGGCCATCGTGCTGGTTCAGGGCGTTCCCGGCACCGCTGCCGCCATCGACAAGGTGAAGGAAATTCGTCCGGACATGTTCTTCATCAACATCGTTCCTCACGAAGATCCCATTCTTTCCGCCCAGAAGGCGGATATCGTCCTCGAGACGGACAACCCCGCCCGGGGAATTACCATCATCGATATCGCCGAGAAGATGGGTGCCAAGACCTTCTGCCATATCTCCTTCCCCCGTCATATGTCCTACGAGCTGCTCTCTCAGCGCCGGGACATCATGGAGGCAGAGTGCAAGAAGCGGGGCATCGAGTGGGTCTTCATCAACGCTCCGGATCCCACGGGAGATGCAGGCATCGCGGGAGCCCAGCAGTTCATTCTCGAAGATGTACCCCGACAGGTGGAGAAATACGGCACCAATACCGCATTCTTCTGCACCAACTGCGGCATGCAGGAGCCTCTCATCAAGTCCGTGCTGAACACCGGGGCTCTCTATCCCGAGCAGTGCTGCCCCAGCCCCTACCATGCGTATCCCGGTGCCCTGGGTATCGAGATTCCCGATGGCAAGGCGGGGGATGTGGCATTCATTCACCAGGCCATCGAAGAGAAGATTCTTGAGGGTGGCGGCGCTGGCCGTTTCGCTACCTGGAGAGTGCCCATCAACATGGCTTTCGCCTATGCCGCCACGGATTATGCCTTTGATATCGGCGAAGGCAAGGTAAAGGGCTACGATCGGGCTCACATGGAAGATCTTCTTCGGTCCCATTCCGGCGAAATCCGCACTTCCACCTACGAAAAGGGTGCGGAGAAGGCGGATAACTTCATCCTCGTGGTGGGCGAATCCATCATCTATGGAGCCGACAAGGCCGGTAAGTAGTGCATTGTAATCTGCTTGTCCGTATCGTAGTTCATACGTACAGGTAACGAGGCCCAGGGTCGCCCCGTCAGGGGCGGCCCTGCACCCTGTTTTAGGGGAGGGATCTATCGTTGGCGGAGCGTCGCCTTGAAATGCGCAACGTGGTAAAAGAGTACTTTGGCAACAGGGTGCTGAAGGGGGTCAACCTCACCGTGGAAGCCGGGGAAATTCATTCCCTGGTGGGTGAAAACGGTGCGGGAAAATCCACCCTCATGAACATCCTGTTCGGCATGCCGGTGATCCACAATACCGGCGGTTTTGGAGGAGAGATTCTTTTTGATGGAGAGCCGGTGGTTATCCAGTCTCCTCAACACGCCATGGATCTCGGCATCGGGATGGTGCATCAGGAGTTCATGCTTCTTCCCGGATTCAGCATTACCGAAAACATCAAACTTAATCGAGAAATAACTTCAAAGACCCTGGCGAGCCGGATGTTCGGGGGCAAGCTCGAAAAGCTTAACATGCCTGCCATGCGGGAAGATGCCCGGAATTCTCTCAATCGCCTCGATATGGGGCTGGACGAAATGCTTCCCGTGGCGGGGCTTCCCGTGGGATATATGCAGTTCGTGGAGATCGCCCGGGAGCTGGATAAGAAGAATCTCAAGCTCCTGGTGCTGGACGAACCCACCGCGGTGCTTACCGAATCCGAGGCGGATCGTCTTCTCGCAGCCATGAAACGTTTGGCGGATCAGGGAATATCTCTTCTGTTCATTACCCATCGGCTGGACGAGGTTCTTTCGGTGTCTGACAATATTACGGTGCTGCGGGATGGCGAGCAGGTATCCAGCCTTGCCACTTCGGAAGCCTCGGTGGAGAAGCTGGCGGAGCTCATGGTGGGTCGTAAGCTCGATATGACCGCTCGGGATCACGCCAAGGAAGAGTCCGTGGAAAAGGCGGAAATTCTCCTTCGCATGGATAATTTATGGGTGCATATGCCCGGCGAAGAAGTTAAGGGCGTGTCCCTGGAAGTTCGCAAGGGAGAGATTCTCGGCCTGGGAGGCCTGGCTGGGCACGGCAAGGTTGGCATCGCCAACGGTATTATGGGATTGTCTCCCTCCACGGGAAAGCTTTACAAGGGGGGTACGGAAATTCCCCTCAACAATCCCGTGGAAGCTCTCAACGGAGGCATGGCCTTTGTCTCCGAAGACCGCCGAGGTCTCGGGCTTCTTCTCGATCAGTCCATCGAGCTGAACATCGTGGTTCAGGCCATGCAGAGCCAGGATAAGTTTCTCAAGAGATCTCTCTTCAAGATGATGGATTCCAAAAAAGTGCGGCAGCACGCTCTCAAGATGATCGAAGATCTCGATATCCGCTGCACCGGGCCGGAGCAGCTCACGAGGCGCCTTTCCGGAGGCAATCAGCAGAAAGTCTGCATCGCCAAGGCTCTTACCCTGAATCCGGATATTCTTTTCGTCTCCGAACCTACCCGGGGAATCGACGTGGGGGCCAAGAAAATCGTGCTGGATCTCCTGGTGCATCTCAACCGAGAGTACGGAGTCACCATCGTCATGACCTCTTCGGAGCTGGCGGAACTTCGGTCCATCTCTGACCGCATCGCCATCATCTATGAAGGTAAACTGGAGGGCATTCTTCCCCCCGATGCGAGCGATAAGGATTTCGGGCTTCTCATGGCGGGAGAGGGTACCCACTCTCGAAAGGAGGCATCTTGATGCTTGCCATTGAAAAAGATTGTGAAAGCATGGGAGATCGTCTCCGGGATCTGGTACGCGATTTTGGTGTCGCCCGGCTTATCATTCTCATCTTCCTGGGAATTCTCATCGCATCCGCCTATTTCCTCAAGCTTCCCATGGGGCAGATCCTGAGCAGTATCCTCACCCGATTCGGCATGAACGGCGTGCTCGTGCTTGCCATGATTCCCTCCATTCAGTGTGGCGCGGGACCGAACTTCGCGCTTCCCCTCGGAGTTACCTGCGGCATCGTGGCGGCCACCCTAAGCATCGAATTGAATCTCGTGGGATTTCAGGCCTTTTTCTTCGCCCTTCTCGTGGCCACTCCCCTGGGAGCCCTCACGGGGTACTTCTACGGCCTGCTTCTCAACAAGGTGAAGGGGCAGGAGCTTACGGTGGGAACCTATTTCGGTTTTTCCATCGTCTCTCTCATGTGCATCTTCTGGACTCTGGTGCCCTTCAAAAGCCCGGAAATGATCTGGCCCTACGGAGGATCCGGGCTCCGAGTGACCATCTCTCTTCAGGATCGGTTCGACAAGGTGCTGGATAGCTTCCTTTCCTTCCAGATCGGAGAGGTTACGATTCCCACGGGGCTGCTTCTCTTCTTCGGAGCTCTTTGCCTTCTCATCTGGCTTTTCAATCGGTCCAAAACGGGGATCGCCATGCTTACGGTGGGGAATAATCCCCGCTTTGCGGAATCCTCGGGGCTGAACGTCAATAAGTACCGGGTTATCGGTTCGGTGCTCTCCAACGCTCTGGCAGCGGTGGGTATCGTGGTTTACGCTCAGAGTTTCGGTTTTCTCCAGCTCTACATGGCCCCTCTCTTCATGGCCTTTTTCGCGGTGGCCTCCATTCTTATCGGAGGCGCCACCCTGCGGCGGGCTACGGTATGGCACGCCATCATCGGCTGTTTCCTCTTCCAGTCCATTCTGGTGGTTTCCATGCCGGTGGCGAACGTGGTGGTGGCGGATAATCTCGCCGAGGTAGTGCGTATCATCATCAGCAATGGGATTATCCTCTACGCTCTGACACGCAGAGAAGCGGGGGGTGACGTACGGTGACGGATAAATCCATACTCGAACAGAACATGAATGGCGATGGAACGCCGGAACTTCCGGTGCGGCGCCAGGGTTTTGAACTGGGAGAATTCCTGCAGCGGAACGTGGTGCCCATTTTCTTCCTCATCGTGTGCATTTTCGGAGGATACCATAGCGGATTACCTCTTCCCTTTCTTATCAACGAAATCATTACCCGTATGGCCCGGAATTCCTTTCTCGTTATCTCTCTCATCATTCCCATCCTTGCGGGAATGGGGCTGAACTTCGGCATCGTTTTGGGAGCCATGGCAGGACAGTTTGCCTATGTCATCACGGTCAATCTCGGTATGGCGGGGCTTTCGGGATTTCTCTGGACCGCTGTTCTCTGTTTTCCCATGGCAGTGGTCTTCGGCTGGCTTACGGGGATGCTCTTCAACAACGCCAAGGGCAAGGAGATGATCACCGGTATCATTCTGGGATTTTTCGCCAACGGAGTCTACCAGTTCGTCTGTCTCTACCTGCTGGGAAAATTCATTCCCATACCGGTGAAATCCATGCTCCTTTCCACGGGGATCGGTCTGCGGAATACCGTGGATATCAAACCCATGCACTATGCTCTGGATAATCTCTGGAAGGTGCGCTTCAAAATACCCGGGGTTATCTTTCCCATCATCATACCCATGGTTACCATCCTCGTGGTGCTGGGGCTCTGCTTTCTGCTTCACTATCTTTTCAAAACCAAGCTCGGCCAGGACTTTCGGGCGGTGGGGCAGGATCGGCACATCGCCGCGGTGGCGGGCATCAAAGTGGATCGGGTGCGTATCCTGGCAGTGATCTTCTCCACGGTTCTTGCGGGATGGGGGCAGGTTATTTTTCTTCAAAATTTGGGAAATATCAATACCTACGGCAGCCATGTCCAGGTAGGAACCTTTGCCGTGGCGGCCATCCTCATCGGAGGTGCTTCGGTAACCAAGGCTACCATCGGCCAGGCTCTTCTGGGAACCCTGCTCTTCCACACCATGTTCATCGTCTCTCCTCTGGCAGGAAAAAATCTCATGGGGAACGCCCAGATAGGTGAGTACTTCCGGGTTTTCGTGACCTACGGAGTTATCGGCCTTGCTCTGGCACTCCACGCATGGCAGAGCCGGGCACGGGACAAAAAGCGCTTGCGAGACGCCGAAGAGGCGGCATAACGCACCGAACCTTTCTGCCTATATCGTGCCGGGGAAAGCACATCTCCCCGGCATTTTTTTTAGCTCTCCCCTGGGGTATAATGCGGAGAAGAATAAAGCGATTTTAAAGGAGGAGAAGCGGTGTCTATGGATTCGTATATGCACAGGGTGGCGGCATTTCATCATGGGTGCCAGCACCCCGTAGGGACCGGAAGCCTCGACGACCGGGAGCTTGTGGAGCTGCGGCTCCGATTGATCGAAGAAGAAGTGCGGGAGCTTCGAGAGTCTCTGGAAGAATCTCCTCGGGACCATGCGGCGGTGCTCAAGGAACTGGCGGATATCCAGTACGTGCTTTCAGGCTTTGCGGTGGCTTTTGGCCTTCCTTTGCCGGAAGCCTTCGATCGGGTGCACGCCTCGAACCTCACCAAATTTGTGGATGGGGTCATGCAAAAACGGGAGGACGGTAAGCTCTTGAAGGGGCCCAACTATCGCCCCCCGGTATTGGAAGATCTCCTGGAAGAATAGAGCCTAGGGTGTTTAGGTAAAAGAGAAAGGGGAGGAAGCGTTTTGGGAAAGCTCTACTTTCGTTACGGAGCCATGAGTTCCGGCAAAACCGCTCAACTTATCGGGGTGGCTACAAACTATGAAATCCAGGGAAAACGGGTGCTTATCTTTTCCGCCGCCCTGGATACCCGGGGCAGGGAGAACACCGTGGCTTCCCGAAACGGTCTTAAAGCTACGAGCCTGAGCTTCGACAAGGACACGGATCTTTACGCAGAGGTCTTCAGCTCCATGTCCGAAGATGTCCATTGCGTTCTTGTGGATGAGGCTCACTTTCTCTCGGCGGCTCAAGTGCGGCAGCTCTGCTCCGTGGCGGATAGCCTGGGAGTGCCCGTGATATGCTTCGGCCTCAAAAACGATTTTCAAAACAGACTCTTCGAAGGGGCGGAACATCTGTTGCTTCACGCGGACACCCTGGAGGAGATAAAAACCGTCTGTTGGTTCTGTAACCGCAAGGCCACCATGAACCTGCGTCTCTCCAAAGGCCAGCCCGTATACGAAGGAGAGCAGCTGCTCATCGGAGGAACCGAAAGCTATCTCCCCGTATGCCGCCGCTGTTATCACAATCCGCCCCTCTGGAAGCTCCGGAACAAAACGGAGCAAATCTGAAGACAGAAAACCCGAAGCAAGCAAGGGCTCCGGAGTTACTTTTCTCGAGAAACCTCCCGGGGCTCTTCTTTCCTTTCATGCTCCTCTCGAAGCACCTTGTCGTAGGTCTTGCGCTGACGGAACTCCTCTCTCTTTCCTACATTCCATTGAGAAAGAGGTGTGAGAAATCCCACCACCCGGGAAAAAATCTCACAGGGAGTTCTCTTTTTTGTATTCTTCGTTTCCTTCATCGCAATCACCTCCCTCTCCTCGTTTTTCAAAACGTCGGGTTCCGCAGCATGAAGAAAAGATGCCCCCTCCCCGTCGTTTGGCCACGTACATGAAGGAATCCGCCTCTCGCAGCAGATCGTACAAAGAAACCCCCCGAGAGTAGGATGCCACTCCAAGGCTCAGAGAAACCCTGTCCTCCTCATCCTGCTGGAAGAAGTGGGTGGTTTCGGTACTTTCGATAATGCGCTCTCCCAGGGCCAGAGCCCGTTCCGCCGAAAAAGGAAGGGCCATGAGAAACTCGTCGCCTCCCCAGCGTCCCAGAAGTCCTTCTCCTTCCAGGTGATGCTCCATGATCTTCGCAAAAGCCCGAAGTACCCGGTCTCCCACAAAATGCCCGTATTTATCGTTAACATCTTTAAAATTATCCAGATCCATCATAAGCAGTGTAAGCTCCGTCTCTCCCCGGACGGCCTTTTCATAATGGTTTTCGAGGTGCTCTTCCATTCCCTTGCGGTTCAGAATGCCGGTGAGAGGGTCCGTTTTGGCCATGCGTTCCAGATCCTTTTGTTTTCGGAGGTCGATAATTCCCTCCAGCATCATGGTTTCTCCCGCGATTTCCACGGGCACCGCACTTTTGAGAACCCGGATTTCCGATCCATCCCGCAAAAGAAAAGGCCTTTCGGTTTTGTCGAAAAGGTTGCCCTTGTCCCAGACGGGACATTCTCCCTCCGGGGCGGGACAGAAGGTCTCCTGGCAGGGTCTCCCGAGGGCCGTAAACTCTTCCAGGTTCTCGTAGCCGGCCAAGTCCAGGGCGGCTTTGTTCATGATGTGCACGTGTTTATCCCGCCGGATGACCGCCACGCCAAAGGGCATGGCGTCGATGATATGCCGCAAATTGGTGAGCTCATCCTGAAGCCGGTCGATCTTCCGTTCCTCCTGGCTCGAAAAAATGCAGCAAAAGCACGGAATATCCCCATGAGTCCCGTTTTTTTCCAGAGGGAAGAACTCCAGTCGCCAAAGATGTCCTTTTTCTCCCAGAGTAGTGGAGAGGGACGAAAAAATGCGATGTTCTCCCTGACGCAAGAGAGAAGGCCAATCCGTATCCGGGGCTATTTCGTCTATTCGAGAGCCTTTGGCAGCTCTGGAAGAAAAACTGCCGCAAATTGAACCATCCCGATGGAGCAGAAAAACGCAAACAGTCATGAACAAGCCTTCCCCCTCGAAAAATAGTGCCATGTTTTTTGTCCGTCTTCGAGAAATCTTTCTTGAATATGGCCGGTGGAAAGGCCGGGGAAAACTTTTGCAGCCAAGCAAGATTTCGTGTAAGTAGAGGAGCATCTTTTGTTCCAATAATCAAATTCCTTACAAAATAAATTGTACATCGAAAGGAGGAAAAAGGCCACCCTTTTGTAGGGATTACGGATTTATGCCATGCAAGAAAGAGGAGATCGGAGAAAAAGGGCGGCTTGTATCCGGAAAAGCCGTCCCGGTTTTGCCGCATCTTATGAAAAGAGAGTACGAAGATCATGAAAAGCCATGAGTGCCCGGGGAGTTTTCCAGAAAGAATTCCCCGGGCGCTCATGGCTTTCAAAAAATGCTGTACCGGAAAAGGCTACACCAGTATTCCGTAGAGCATTCCCGCCGCTGTGGACATAACTACCACCAAAGCCACATAGGTGACGGTCTTGGTGGTTCCCAATACGCTGCGGATGACCAGCATGTTGGGAAGGGAAAGTGCGGGCCCCGCCAAAAGCAGTGCCAGGGCGGGCCCCTGCCCCATGCCGGCCCCCAGAAGCCCCTGAAGAATGGGAACCTCCGTGAGAGTGGCGAAGTACATGAAGGCCCCCGCAATGGAGGCGAAGAAGTTAGCCGGCAGAGAGTTTCCTCCCACAAGCCCCGCCACGAAGGAACTCGGAATCAGGGCCTCGTGTCCGGGGCGCCCAAGCAGAAATCCCGCCACCAGCACCCCTCCGAAGAGGAGGGGCATCACTTGGAGGGCGTATCCCCAGGTGGAATCCATCCACTCCCGGCGCTCCTCCCGATTGAACCAGAGCCAGGTGGAGATCCCCACCGAAGCAAGCGCGGCCAGAGCTATATACCATTTAAGGTTATAGATACTCTCCCAGAGCCCTCCGGGAATCTTGGGAGCCGCCCAGTTGGCGAAGACCAGAAAGAGCACCATGCTTGCCATGTGCCACACGGTTTTCCCCAGGGAGCGTCCCGTTTCTTCTTCGGGAATCTCCGCGAACCCTGCCATACGCTCCTCTTCGTGAGAGCGGAAGATCCACGCCATGGCAAGACCGATAAGGACGCTGAAGGCGATGGCTCCCACCGCCCGAGCCAGCCCGAGCTGAAAGCCCAGCACCCGGGCGGTAAGGATGATGGAAAGCACGTTGATGGCGGGGCCTGAGTAGAGAAACGCCGTGGCGGGGCCCAGGCCGGCTCCCCGTTTGTAGATTCCCGCAAAGAGAGGAAGCACCGTGCAGGAGCATACCGCCAGAATGGTTCCCGATACTGCGGCCACCGAGTAGGCCACCCATTTTTTGGCGGTTCCTCCGAGATAGCGCATCACCGCCTGCTGGCTTATAAAAACGCTGATGGCTCCGGCGATGAAAAAGGCGGGCACCAGACAGAGCAGTACGTGTTCCCGGGCGTAGTCCGAAAGCATGGCCAGGGCTTCTCCCGCGGCCTGGCGGATTACCGGGGAATCTGCGGGAAGAAACCAGGCTGCAAGAAAAATCGCTGCAATCCAAAAAAACTTCTTTCTATCGCTCATAAGAAACTGCCTCCTTTCAAGTAATGTGGTCATGTTCCAATATTTTCACAATGCGATGATCCAAAAACCCCTCAAAAGATTGGGCGTCCTTCTGAGGGGTTCTCGAAGACGGTGCATTTTTTGTTTGAGTTTACGCTTTTTGGAGAAGCTCCTTGAGATGTTCCGGAGAGGGCATCTTGCCTGCCAGAAGCACCTTGCCGTTCACGGCAAGCCCCGGAGTGGCCATGACGCCGAAATTCATGATTTCGTTGATATCCGTCACCTTTTCCAGCTCGTACTCAAGGCCAAGCTCCTTGGCGATGTTTTCCGCCAGTTCTGCCAGTTTTTTGCATTTGGGGCATCCGGTTCCTAAGATCTGAATCTTCATCTGAAAACCTCCTAGCAAGTAATGATTGATAGTGCGGTGTTCTAAAGGGTTCTACCCGGTTCTTTTGTGGCCTCTAGGGCCTTCATCTGGTTTCGGAGATCTTGCCGCAAAGTCTCCTCAAGACAGGAGAGAAGGTTTTTGAGGCAACACATTTGAAGAGAATAATAGACGTTCAGGCCTTCTTTTCGATCTGCGATAACCCCGGCATTGCGGAGAATGGAGAGATGTTTGCTGATGGTGGTACGGTCGAAGGAAAACCACTCCGCAATTTCGCAAACGCAGCGCTCCCCTTCCATAAGTTTTTCCACGATTTCCAGCCGTACGGGATGTGCCAGGGCTTTGAAAACCTCTACCTTTCGGGAGAGAAAAACCTTATTCATGGCTTCCACCTCATTTCGTGGCAAATCTACCACATAAGCACGGTTCCGTCAATCCCGTTTTTCCGCCGTTTATCCCTTATTGTTGGGAGAAGCTAGAAAAAGTTCAGATTTAAATGGAAAATGTGCACCAGAGAAAAATAGATCCCCAGAAGGATAAACAATCCTCCGGTGAATTTTCGGGCTCGGCCTTCGAAGGACTGAACCTTTTCGAAGGTTTTTCCCACTCTGGCGGTGCCGAGGGAAAGCAGGAGGGCGAAGAGGAGTACCGGCAGCCCCGTGGCGATGCCGTAGAGGCAGGGCAGGAGAATTCCCGAGCGGTATTGGAGTGCCAGAGGAAGCAGGCTGCCGAAGAAGAGTGCCGCCGAGGTGGGGCAGAAGGAAAGAGCAAAGAGCATTCCCAAGGCCCCGGCTCCCCAGATCCCCTGAAAACGGGAAGCCTTCTCCGAAGAGAGACCAAAATTGCCCAGGGAGACAGGAAGGGTTAAAAGATCTGTAAGCACCATGCCCACGAGAATAAGCAGGGGGCCCAGGAAAAGGTTCATATACTTCTGAAGCGAGTAGGAGAGAGTCGGGGCTGAAAGAAGGCTGGAGACCAGAACCGCTCCCAAAATGGCGTAGGCCAGGGTGCGCCCCAAAGTGTAGAGAACTCCCGCTGCAAAGACCTTCCGGGGGGTAGCGATGTTCTTGCCCACGAAGGAGACCGCCGCGATATTCGTGGCCAGAGGACAGGGGCTGAGGGAAGTCAGAATTCCCAGCCATAGGGCGGACATGCCTGCCAGTAAAATGCCCGAGGAGAGCATTAGTGTTGTCTCTCCAGCATGGCCCGGGTCTCGTCCCGGATGTAGGCCTGGAACTGTTCCTTGTTTTTTACAAGTTTCCAGACTTGAGTAAGATTTTTGAATTCCAAAACTTTATCGTCCTCATGTCGGGCAAGAACTACCGTAGGGCTGGTAAGCTGGAAATCCTGAATAAAATGCCGATTTTCCGGTTGTTCCGCATTGACGGTCTGAAAGGAGAGTCGCTTATTTGCCATCTCTTCTGCAAATTCGCTTTCCAAGGTTTCCTTGGCGTAGGCTTCGATGGTATTGCAGGTATAGCAACGGGAATTGCCGTGAAAGTAGTAGGCCTGAAGATAGGGATTGTCGGAAGAAGTTTTTGCGGGAAGTTCCGGAGAAGGGAGGGAGGGCGCTTTTCTCTGCTGTAATACGAGATATCCCAGGCTGATGAAGACGAAGACGAGAAGAAGGGCGGTGGTGATTTTTTTCGATGTCATGAGCAAAATCCTTTCTTATTCGGAAAAGGGTTTTTGTTTGCGGAGTGTCTCAAAAGATACGGAAGAGAGCACGTGTTTTTTGCGTAAAAAATACGAAGAGGTTCTTCAGAAAGATTCTCCTTGTCTTTTATGTACAAATTCAATGGTTGTCCGCCATTCAAACACCCCCGTGCTGCGGCGTTATTAGTGATTATATGGTCATAATAGCACATTGATGCAAGAGGTCAAGAGAGAAAATGGGAAATCCGGGATATGTTCGGAATGGACGTGGAGAAGATGTTTGGGCGTTGCCTCAGGAGACGTCGTACCTTCTTGCACAAGGACGAGCTTCTTGGTATACTCTATGCAGATATAGATGCAGATGTTGTCACATAGTCATCTTATTGTGGCGAAAAAAATTGCAAAATCAGCCTATTTGAAGAGAAGGAGGCAGCATTGATGAGGATGATCGCCGAGTGGTTTCCGGAGTTCGCGGAGAAGTTCGAGGAAATCGATGCATTGTACAAGGAAAAGAGCGGCATAGACGAGAAGACCTATCAGTATATCTGTCTTGCCCTGGCTATTCGGGGGCGTTCTGCCCCTTGCGTGAAAAAGCATTTTTACGGAGCTCTTCAGGCAGGGGCAACCCTGCAGGAGGTAAGCGCCGTGGTGGCTCTCACCTTCCGGGAGAGTGCGGGAAACGACGACTGCTGGTTCCACGATATTATGGGAGATTACAAGGAAATCGTTCAAAAGGGCGTGGGAGATTGCTGCTGTAAGTAATCTCTTGGCGTGCGGGTATTCATGGAGCCGAGGGGCTTTCGGAATTTTCCGAAAGCCCCTCGGCTGTTGTTTTGCGGAAGTGAACCGGCTATTTTTCCTCTGGAAGAAAGTGCAATCCCTGGGGAAGGAAATGCAGCTCCGCCTCGGAGCCCGGCGGAAGGGGCTCTTCTTCAAAGGGGTTCGGCACGTGCACCGTAAAGGGCTCCGTGCCGGGAAGGTTCACCTCGTACTCCATAAGGCTTCCCAGATAGGTGGCCCGGAGAATTTTTCCCGTAAAATTTCCGCTCTCCGAGCTTGTCCGGGAAGAAAGGCGCACCGCCTCGGGGCGGATCATGACGGAGTATTGTCCAGGTTCCGAAGGGCTTTTCGCCTCGGGCTTCCAGGATTTTCCCAGGAGAGTCCAGATTCCCGAGGAGTCCCGGGTGGCATCCAGAAAGGCGGCCTTGCCGATAAAGGAAGCCACGAAGCGGTTTACCGGCCGGGCATAAAGCTCCCGGGGGGAGCCGATCTGTTCGATGCGTCCCCGGTTCATTACCACCACCCTGTCGGAGATGCTCATGGCCTCGATCTGATCGTGGGTAACGTAGATGCTCGTAATGCCGAGGCGCTGCTGAAGATTGCGGATGTCCACCCGCATCTGTTCCCGCAGCTTGGCGTCCAGGTTCGAAAGAGGCTCGTCGAAGAGCAGTACCGAGGGTTCCATGATCACCGCCCGGGCAAGAGCTACCCGCTGCTGCTGCCCCCCCGAAAGCTGGTTCGGCTGTCGGTCTTCCAAACCCTCCAGCCCTACGAGTTCCATGGCCTTTTCCGTACGTTCCCGGATTTCTTTTCGGGGAAGTTCCTGCAGTTTCAGACCGAAGGCGATGTTATCCCTCACGTTCAGGTGGGGAAAGATGGCGTAGGATTGAAAGACCATGGCGGCGCTCCGCTTGTTCGGAGGAACGTCGTTCATGCGCCGGTTTCCGAAAAGAATGTCTCCCGAGGTGGGATCTTCGAACCCCGCCAGCATCCGGAGCAGGGTGGTCTTGCCGCACCCCGAAGGGCCCAGGAGAGTGACGAGCTCTCCCTCCCTTATCTCCAGAGAAACCGAATCCACCGCCCGAAAGAGTCCCCTTGGGTCATCGAAGCTTCCGAAGTCTTTCGTTATTGATTGTATGAGAATATCCATGAATTTATTCCTCCTGGATCTGTATGGGCCCCATGCCTCCGGTACGGCCGGGGATGAGCCGGGCTATGAGGGCTATGGCGGCGAGGACGATAACCACCAGAATCACGCTGAAGGCTGCGGCTACTCCGAGGCGCCCCGACCCAACCTGGCTCAGAATCTGGACGGTGAGCAAATTCCAGTGGGCGGAAACGAGGAAGATCGCCGCGCTGATGGCGGTCATGGCCCGGACAAAAGCGAAGACCAGCCCGGAGAAGAAGGCAGGAGCGATAAGAGGAAGGGTTACCTTTCGGAAGGTGGTGAGGCGGTCGGCTCCCAAATTCTGGGCGGCTTCTTCGATGGAAGGATCGATTTGGCGGAGCACCGCCATGCCCGACTGGATTCCCACGGGAATATACCGGAAGACGAAATTCAGCACCAGAATGGCCAGGGTGCCGATGAGCATCAGGGGAGGCCGATTGAAGGCGAGGATGTATCCGATGCCGATCACCGTGCCGGGCACCGCGAAGTTGAGGATGGAGGTGAACTCCAGAAGCCCCTTGCCGGGAAAGGTGGTGCGCACCACGAGAAAGGCGATGAGCATTCCCATAATTCCCGAGAGAGGCGTGGCAAGCAGTGCCACCGTCAGGGTATCCCGGATGGTTTCCATGCCCACGCTGAAGGCGTAGGCAAAGTGGCGCAGGGTAAGGGAGAAATCGAACCCCCAGACCTTGGTGAAAGCTCCCAGAAAGATGGTGCCGTAAAAGAGGAGCACGAACCCCGAAAAGACCAGGGAAAAGGCGAAAAGTCCCCGCTTCGCTCCTCGACTGAGGAGCTTGGAGGAGGAGGCCACGGGTTTTCCCGTCACCGTGACGTACTGCCGCTTCTGCAGATAGTAGCGCTGAACGGAAAAGGCCGTTATGGAGGGGATGAGGAGCACCACCGCCAGAGCCGCTCCCAGGGGAAGGTTGAAAGATCCCGTAATTTCCAGGTAGGCCTGGGTGGAAAGCATGGGGAAGCGGCTTCCCGCCAGCACCAGGGGATTGCCGAAATCCGCCAGGGATTCGATGAGCACCACCAGGAAGGCGCTGGCGATGCCCGGAAGGCTCAGGGGGAAGGTTACCCGAAAAAAGGTCTGAAGCCTTCCGGCCCCAACGTTCATGGCGGCATCCTCCAGGGTGGGATTGAGGGATTCCAGCACTCCCTTCAGAGTGAGATAGGCCACGGGAGCGAAGGTGAAAATCTGGGAGAGCAGCACTCCTTTGAAGCCGTAGATGTTGTAGTTTCGTATTCCCAGGAGACCCCGGGTAATGAGGCCGTTGGAGCCGAAAAGCATAAGAATGGAGAGGGCGCTCGTAAAGGGGGGGGATATGATGGGAAGAAGAAAGACGAGGTGGAGCACCTTCTTGAGGGGCACCGACGTTCGGGTGATGGTAAAGGCCGCGGCGTAGCCGATGAGCACGCTGCAGCCGGCGGTGAAGAAGCCCACGGTGAGGCTGTTCCACAGGGCGGAGCGCAGGTAGCGGAAGCTGAAGAACCGGGCGTAATTTCCCAGGGAAAAGAGGCCTTCCGGAGAGTGAAAGCTCTTGAGCAGTACCGAGATGAGAGGATAGGCCACGAAGATTCCCAGGGAGAGAAAGAGGAGCACCACGAGAAGCGCGAGAAGGGGATCCCGGGCGAGAAGGCGGATCTCCCTTCTTCCTTTGGCGAAGGGGGTCATGCGGTTTTTTGATTCCTCCTTACATAAAGGGGGAAGGGGTTTCCCCCCTCCCCCGGTTTCCGCGTGGTGCCGAAACTACTGGCCGAGAACTTCCGTTACCCAGCGGTCGATAAGGCGGGCCTTCTCCCGGGCCGCCTCGAAACGGTCGTAGTCGATAAGCTTGATCTCCGAGAGGGCGGGAAGGCCCTCGCCCACGGAGACATCCGTACGTACCGGGAAGAAGTAGGTTTTCTTCTCGCTCAGAACCTGTTGCCCCTCCTTGGAGAGGATCCACTCCACCAGGGCCTGGGCGTTTTCGAGGTTTTTGGCTCCCTTGAGAATGGAAAGAGCCGCCGCCTCGTATCCCACGCCTTCCGCAGGAAAGACTACCTTGGCGGGGTATCCTTCGTCCACGAGCTTGAGGAACGCCGGAGTGAACTGAATGGCGATGGAGGTCTCCCGGATGGCGAGATTTTTGCTGGGCCCCGTGCCGCTCTGGGTGTAGGTCTGGATGTTGGGATTGAGCTCCTTCATGTAGGCGTAGGCCTCATCCTCTCCGAAGGTCTGAATGAGGGTCATGATCATGGCGTAGGCGGTTCCCGAGGATTGGGGAGAGGGCATCTGGATCATCCCCTTGTAGGCGGGATTCAGAAGATCCTTCCAGGATGCGGGAAGGGGCTTGCCCTCCGCTTCCAGCTCCTCCGCCAGCACTCCGAATCCCAGGGGGTTCATGTAGAAGGCGTGCCAGTATCCTTCGGCATCCTTGAAGCCCTGAGCCAGGTCCGCCGCGGCGGCAGGGACGTAGGGCTGGGTAAGCCCCCGATCCTTGGCCACGATGTGGTTTTCGTTGGGAGCCCCGAACCATACGTCCGCCTGGGGATTGACCTGTTCCGCTTCGATGCGGCTCATGGCGGGCCCCGAGGAGAGGAAGACCATGTTCACCGAAATTCCCGTGGCTTTGGAGAAAGCGTCGAGAAGGTTCCTGGCGTTTTCTTCGTCCACGCTGGAGTAGATTACCAGATTCTTCGCGAGAGCCGCTCCGCTGAAGAGCAGAGCTCCCAGAAGTGCCGCCGTGACGACGTAAAAGAGCTTTCCATACCGTTTCATGCTGCAAATCCCTCCCAAACTCAAAGATATGAGGTTTTCCCCGTGGAGAAGAACCTTTTTGCATTGTAACACAGGGATTGAGGCCGGTGCCGTGAAAAAGCGAGATAAGGCAAGAATGCCGGAAAGTTTTCCGGGGCCGCTCACCTCAAATTGCTAGAGCCCTGTTCCGGAAGAACCGATTTTTCCATGGAAGAAAGAATAACCGAAGTGCAGAGCTTTCCCAGCCGGGTAAGCTCTCCGAGAATGCGCTCCAGATCCTCCATGGAGCGGGCCAGAATTTCGATGTAATAATCGTTTTCTCCAGTGACGCTCCAGCAGCGGATCACCTCGGGAATGGCATGGATCTTCTCTGCAATGTAGGGATCCGGGTTTTTGAAGTCCGTGGACATGGCGGAGAGAGCCCGGAGGGGAAATCCCGCCTTCTGGGGGTCTATACGGGCTCCGTATCCCTTGATGATGCCCTCGTTTTCCATCCGGCGGATTCTGTCGATCACCGCCGGAGCGGAGAGTCCCACCTTTCGGCCCAGCTCCCGGTAGGAGATGCGGCCGGAGCTTTGGAGTTCCCGGAGGATGGCGAGCCCCGTACAGTCCAGAAGATTTTTATGCTTTACATTCATGGTAAAACCCTTTCTTTTTTCAGACAAATCATGTTTTCAAAAAGAAAATAGCATAGTTTTGTCTTTAAAAGCAAGGCTATTTCTTACAAAGCCCATGTCTTTTCTCTTCTCGGGGATCTATGCTGAGTATACAAGAAGAAATTGTCTGCATATCCTTTGGAGGAGGCGTTGCGTATGCGAGCATGGGGTTCTCAGTCCGAGGTGGAAAAAATCGAAAAAATTCTTGTCAAACATCCTCGGGAGGCTTACGGAAATCAGGAAGCGCTGGATGCAAACTGGAAAGACCTGGGGTATACCGCCCCGGTGAACTATGTCAAAGCCCTGGAGGAGTACGAGCGGTTCCTTTCCGTTATCAAGGAACATGTTCCGGAAGTGTATTTTCTCCCCGCAAGTGATAATACGGGGCCGGATTCTCTGTATGCCCGGGATTCCTGCATGATTACCGATGAAGGGGCCATTCTTTTCAATATGGGCAAGCTTCAGCGCCGTAAAGAGGCTGCCGCGGCGGGGGAATTTTTCGAAGAGCTGGGGCTTCCCAGCCGGGGGAGCATAACCGGCGAAGGCACCATGGAGGCGGGAGATATGGCCTGGCTCGATCCGGAAACCCTGGCGGTGGGATTGAGTTACCGGACCAACCCCGAAGGAGTCCGGCAGCTTCGGGAATACGCGAAGGGAAAGTTTTCCGTACTGGACTATCCCATTCCGCATTGGAACGGTCCCGAGGAGTGTTTGCATCTCATGTCGTTCATCAGCCCCGTGAATCACAGGGCTGCGGTGGTGTATTCCAGGCAGATGCCCGTGACCTTTCGACAGGAGCTGCTGCGGCGGGGATATACGCTTATCGAGGTTCCCCATGAGGAGTACGACACCATGGCCTGTAACGTACTGGCCCTGGAGCCGGGGCTCGTGCTGATGATCGCGGGAAACCCCGTGACGAAAAAGCGCCTGCAGCAGGCGGGGATGGAGGTGCTGGAATTTCCGGGAACGGAAATCTGCTGGAAGGGCGGCGGCGGTCCCACCTGCCTTACCCGGCCTTTGCTTCGGCGGTATCGCTGAAAGAAACCTTTTGAGAGGAGGCGGAGAGGGTGGAGTTCGGTTGTCAATCCATGATCGCTCCGGTGGAAGCCATGCTGCTCAAGCATGCCCGGGAGGCTTTCCGTTCCCGGGAATATCTCGAAAAGTGCTGGAAAGAGTTCGGCTATCTGGACTGTCCGGATTACGAAAAAGCCCTGGAGGAATACGATGCTTTCGCTTCTCTGATTCACAAGCACGTACCCCGGGTTTTTTATCTTCCCGGAAGCGAGGAGCCCGGACCGGACTCCATTTATGTGCATGATCCGGTGAAGATCTGCCGTGGAGGAGCGGTGATGATGCGTATGGGCAAAGAGCTCCGGCGTTCCGAGACGGAGCCCGTGGAGATTCTGCTCCGTAGTTTGGGAGTGTCCATACTGGGGCGCCTGGAGCCCCCCGCCACCATGGACGGAGGGGATGTGCTCTGGCTGGATGAAGAGACTTTGGTGCTCGGTCGGGGGTATCGCACCAATGATGAAGGACTTCGGCAGTTCCACGCTCTGGTGCGGCCCTGGGTGAAGGATATTCTGGTGGTGGATATGCCCCATGATCAGGGGCCCGAAGCGTGCCTGCATCTTATGTCCGTGGTGAGCCTGGTGGATCGGAATGTGGCGGTGACCTATTCTCCTCTTATGCCGGTACGGTTTCGCCAGCTTCTTCTGGAGCGGGGGTATTCCCTTATCGAAGTGCCTCGGGAGGAATACGAAACTCTGGGGTGTAACGTTCTCGCCCTGGCTCCCCGGCTCTGCGTGCTTCCGGCGGGAAATCCCCGAGTGACTGCGGGGCTGCGCAGCGCCGGGGCGGAGGTTCTGGAATACGAAGGAACGCATATTTCCCATTTCGGTACCGGAGGGCCTACGTGCCTTACCCGGCCTATTCTGCGGCGATGATGACGTCCGGAGAGATGGATGAACTCTCCGTTTTTCTGAGTTTTACGCGGTCCATGTGAAGGGAGGAGAGCGGCATGTGGTTTCTGAGTTTTGTGGAGCAGCTGGTGGATTGGATCTGGGGAACCCCCTTGATCGTGATGATTCTGGGTTCCGGCGTGTTCTTTACGCTTCTTTCGGGATGTTTTCAGTTCCGTCATGTAAGGCATGTGTATCAGAATACTCTGGGGCGGATCTTCTCGGGCAAAGTGGATGACGGTCCGGGAACTCTCTCGCCCTATCAGGCGGTGAGCGTGGCCATCGGTTCCACCGTGGGAGTGGGAAACATCGGCGGAGTGGCCACCGCCGTGGCGGTGGGAGGCCCCGGAGCGGTCTTCTGGATGTGGATGGCGGGTATCTTCGGGCAGCTTATCAAAATGGTGGAGGTTAGCCTGGCGGTACATTATCGTACCGTGATAGACGGAAACGCCACCTACGGAGGCCCCACCTACTATATCAGGCGGGGTCTTGGAGAAGAGAAGGGCTGGAAGGTTCTGGCGAAAATCCTGAGCACCCTCTTTTTGCTGGGATTTTTCACGGGGTATGTGTTTACCGTTCAGAACTACACCGTGGCGGAGGCCGTGGCGGGAACCTTCGACGTGAATATGATACTGGTGAGTTTCGTCTTTCTGGTGCTTCTCTACGCCTCCATCTGGGGAGGCATCAAGGGGCTGGGGAAAATCGCGGTGATGGTGGTGCCCTTCATGTGTCTCTTCTATCTCGGAGGAGCCCTCCTGGTCATCTTCAGAGAGGCTGCCGCCATTCCCGGTACCTTCAAGCTGATCTTCAACAGTGCCTTTACGGGAACCGCTGCCATAGGGGGATTCGGAGGTGCCGCCTTTGCCAAAATGATTCAGGTCGGCATGGCTCGGGCGGTGTACAGCAACGAGGCGGGATGGGGTTCCTCTCCCATGATTCACGCCGCCGCCAAGGTAAACCACCCTATCAAGCAGGGAATCATGGGAATCTTCGAGGTGTTCATGGATACGTTGGTGATCTGTACCGCCACGGCCTTCATGATCATCAACTCCGGGGAATGGAGTTCCGGTCTCGACGGAGCCACTCTTACCCTCAGCGCTTTCTCCAAGGGCATCGGCTCTCTGGGAACCATCGTGCTCGTGCTGGGAATATTTCTTTTCGGTCTCACCACTTCCACGGGACTTTTCGCCCAGTTTGAAACCCTTCTCACCTATCTCGTGGGAGAGCGTTCGAAGCATCTTCAGAAAGTGCTCCGCATCAACAAGTTCGTCTATCCTCTTCCGGGGTTTCTGCTGGTGCTCTATGCCCAGATGAGCGGGCTTCCTACCTACAAGGTATGGATGTTCATCGACGTTTCCGTGGGAATACCGATTTTTATCAACCTCTTCGCCATTTTGCTCCTCACGCCGAAATTCATGGCCCTTCTTCGGGATTACCGGGCCCGGTACATGGGGCAGGGAGAGATCGATCCGAATTTCAAGGTATTCTACGAGGAATAGAACCGGAAAACGGAATTTTTTCCAATACCGTACGCGAAGAACCCCAAGTCGCCGCAAGGCAATCTCGGGGTTCTTCGTGGTTTTGCAAGTCAAGGGCACGGTGTCCTTGGCGGTTATTCCGCGTTCTCTTTTTTACGGGAAAGCATGCCTCGGTGACCCACTCTTCGGGGTTTTGGGTAACCCCGGGACTTACGTGATAGATGTTGAACATGGGCCCGTTCCAGAGATAGCCCCCATTTTTTACCCATGAAGCCACGACTTCCACCAGCGCATGCATCTGATCGCAGGATCCCTTATCCACATGGTTTTCCAACTGGATCTTACTGCATTCTGCAAGGCCTATGATGTCCAGGGCATGGGAAACGCCGCCTACGATCCTGCTGTCATGACGGCACTCCGTTTTTACTCCGCTAGATGTAAACTACAAGTGCAACGGGGCTAAGATTTACAAGATTTAATGATAAAAGAATAGCCCACAGCAGGACACTTTCGTTAATATTGTTTTTGGAGAAAACCTATTGACGAAGGAGCCCCT